>Ga0210410_10000006_pt1 | contig 555324 bp, 468 predicted proteins | sample IncBWC4MmetaG_FD_161058 | JGI IMG/M metagenome (GOLD analysis project Ga0210410, IMG submission 161058) | Forest soil microbial communities from Barre Woods Harvard Forest LTER site, Petersham, Massachusetts, United States - Inc-BW-C-4-M | ecosystem: Environmental > Terrestrial > Soil >...
GACTTTGGACTCAGGCGCGGACTGCGGCTGGAATGGGAATGGGCGGCGCAGCTCACCGTCGTAACGATCGAAATTGAAGCCAGGGCGGACAGGGGAGATCATGAACTCTGCGAACTCGCGAACCCGGTTGGCAATCGTGCGTTGGTTGCGGGGCTGCGCAGCATAACGCCGAGCGATTGTCTCGAAGTCCTCTGGGGGGCGGCCGGTCACATCGAGCACATCGGTCGTGGGTGCGCCAAGTTCAAAGGCACCGCGCTTGTGATCGTCGATGTAGTAACGGACATTGCTCATCAGATCGATGGACATGCCGGCCATTCTGGCAGCCTTCATGAACAGCCACGTCGGCGTCGGCACAACCCTGACCGATCGTCCAACGGCTCGGCCGATTGCCTGGGCCATGTCGTCCGCGCCAAGCAGTTCCGGTCCGGTGGGACGATAGCTCTGTCCGGCGTGTCGCGCCGGATTCATCAGGGCCCCGACGGCGACTCGCGCGATGTCCTCGTTCGAGGGTGGCGCGTTGCGGCTGTTTCCGTACATCCAGGGAAACACGCCGAGATGCGCGGCCAAACCAATCGTCACCAGGTAAGCGTCAGCGAAGAAGCCCGGGTTGACGATCGTATGCGCCACTCCCGGCGTCATTGAGAACAGCCGGTCCACGAGCCAGCTCTGGCGTGTTGCGAGTGAGGGATGCGAGGGGCTCGCCAGCCATTGGGTCAGGCCAACGATCTGTTCGAGCCGCGATTCCTTCGCGGCAACCGCGAAGGCGACCGCGCCCTGAATCATGTAGGGATCGTAAGGCGGACAATAATAGGCCCGCTGAACATCCCTTAACGCATCAGCGATGCGTTCGACATCGCTCATGTCGGCGACAACGATCTCGGCCCCCGCCGCCTTCAACCGCGCGCTGCGGCTATCTTCTCGGTGCACCATAGCGCGGACCGGATAACCGGCTTTCAGCAGTTCGGTGACCACGACGCTACCCGTCTTCCCGGTTGCGCCAGTCACAATAATTCGCGGCTTGTTCATGATCGTTTCCTCCAACAGGATTCCCTTGCTGCAGTAGCGCTCTCGCGAGGAGGGTCACTGCTGCGCAGCTGGCCCCATCAATGCCCTCAAGGGCATCAAGGGTCCGACGGGAATGTACTCGTGATGGAGCAACTCTTCCTTTGCGAGCGGCAGGGTTTCCATGATGGACCGTGCCTCGTCCTCGGTCTTGGCATCGACCAGGAAGATGACGCCTTTGCCATCGCCGCGCGAATACCACTCGCGGATTTTCCCGTCTAGGTAAAGCTTCACAGTGGCCCGAATCTCTGCCGGTATGATGGCCATGACTTGTTGCGCGGTCACGCCCGGCTTCGCAGTCTCAATGACCAGCACTGCTGTGGTTCTAGGTGTAGGAATGCTGGGCACGCCTGAAGCGGCCTCGGATTGTGTTTGTTGTGGCATGATGAATTTCTCCTTTCCAAAATTCGAGCCAGTCATGTGGCTTCTTCTCGTAACAGATCGCGGCTGCGACAGGCTTCAGTCGCGGATCAGGACTGGGGGGTTGCACCCCGATCGTCCCTCTGCAGCGGCGCCATTTCGAGGGGTCACTGGAATGCAGCTGGGTTCAGCGCTCTTAGCGGCGTCAGCGGCCCCACGGGAATATACTCGTGATCCATCAAATGTGCTTTCGCGAGCGGCAGCGTTTCCATCAGGGCCCTCGCCTCGTCCTCGGTCTTCGCGTCCACCAGGAAGATGACGCCTTTGCCATCGCCGCGCGAATACCACTCGCGAATTTTCCCGTCGAGATAGAGCTTTACAGTCGCCTGAATCTCATCCGGAATCACCGCCATGACTTGCTGAACGGTTACGCCCTGCTTGGGAGTCTGAATGACAAACACTGCGGTGGTTTTAGGTATGGCCCCGCTGGGCAAGCCTTGGCCAGCCTCGGGTTGCGATTGCGCGAAGGACAGGGCTGGAAGCGCTGCCATAAGCAAAGGGATCATGAATTTCATCCGGTTCTCCTCTCGATTAAGCTTCGTTTCGCTCTCTTTAATAGAGTACTATCGTCCTCTATTGGAGGAAAAAAATTATTGTTCAGCGAAGCTCTTTATGAAAAAGTTTCTCGCGTCCATCAAAATCTGCTCACGCCTTTGAGGGTCCGAACTGACGCGGGCCATCATCAATACTCCCGCCATGCTCGGAAACAACAACCTGATCTTCGCCTGTTTCTCTGCTCGCGTCTGACCAGGCATGAATGGCAGAAACCGCTCGCGATACGCTTCCAACAACGCCTCGATCCTTCTGCGTACCGCTACCGGTTTTCGTGCGAGTTCCGGCCCGAGAGCGGCGCGCACGCAACCGGTTCCCGGCGAATTCGCGTGGCCCACGCTTAGATAGCGCTCGATGACGGCCCGCAGAGCCTGACCCTCGGGAGCGGACTTTGCCACTTCCACCATGCCTCTTCCCGTCTCGTCGAGTGCCCGTGCCACCGCTTCGACGAACAGGTCGTCCTTGCTCTTGAAATGTCGGTAGAAGCCCCCTTTTTTCAGGCCTACCTTCTTCATCACCGTTCCGATGCCGCTCGTGTCCCCGCCGCGTTCGCGGAACGAGCGAGCCGCCACGGAAAGAATCTTTTCGTGGTTCTGCGCTTTGTGTTCCGGCGAGTATCGCATCTTTTAAAGAGTACTACCGTACTCTAACAACTGTCAAGCCAAATTTGATCCTGCAAGGCGCAACGGAGCTAGTTGGTCTCAGGTTGGTGAACCGGGCGTATAACGAGCAAACCTTACCCTATCGATTAGGGAAGGTTTGCCGACCAACGGCTAACAATGTTGCGCCGAGCGAGTGGAGAACCGCATTCTTCAACTGCTCTAAATCGGCCAGGCGAAGCATCGTTCTTGCACTGGAGCGTTTCGATGTCTTTCGATGCGCCATACTGGCGGCCTTCTACGCCATCGGGTCAGTGTGGTCGTTCAACTGGGACTCATGGTCTCGAAGCCCGTTTCTGGATAACTTCCGGTTTTGCCGAAAAACCGGAAGTAATCCAAGTGAAAGTTCGAACATCGTCTGCTAGGGCCGGCCATCAAACTTCGGCCTGATTCTTTAGACCTCGAAGACGCCCGCAGTTTTGGAGCTGCATTTTGGCCCTCCGCCCCACGTTCGGTGTAAAGTAGGTGTCGCGTTCAGAGGGGATGAAGATGGTCAGAGGAACAGCTGTTGCTTGCCTGCTAGCCTGCATCTGTGTTCTGTTTTCTGTACGGGGAGCGGCGTTCAGTGATGAGACGCCCGCGCATCATCACGAAGCCGCCGAAAAGCTCGGCAACGTTTCTTTTCCTATCTCCTGTGCGCCCGATTCACAGAAGCCCTTCGAGCGGGGCGTCGCACTCATGCATTCCTTCGGTTACGAAGAGGCCAAAGCCCAGTTCGTCGAGATCGCGCAGAAGGATCCCGCTTGCGCTATGGCGCACTGGGGAGTCGCGTTGAGTTTGTTCCATCAGATATGGGAGCGCCCCGGCGAACCGTCCTTGAAGCGTGGCTGGAGCGAGATAAACAAAGCTCAGAAGCTCGGCGCCAAGACCGACCGTGAGCGGGGCTATATTTCCGCGCTTTCCGACTTCTACCGCGACCACGGCACCCACGACCACATGCAGCGCGTCGCCGCTTATTCGGACGCAATGGGGAAGCTCTACCAGAAATATCCCAGCGATCTTGAGGCGGGCGCGTTTTACGGCCTGTCGCTGTTGGCCGCTGAACCCCCGGCCGAAAAATCCCTCGCGGCAAGAAAGAAAGCTGTCGCCGTGCTCAACCCGCTCTTCCTCCGGCAACCCGATCATCCCGGGCTAGCGCACTACATCATCCACGCCTGTGACTCTCCTGAAATGGCTCCCTTGGGACTCGAGGCGGCCCGCCGCTATGCCGCCATTGCGTCCTCATCCGCGCACGCTGTTCATATGCCCAGTCACATCTTTGCCCGGCTCGGCCTCTGGCAAGAAGACATCGACGCGAACCTGAAATCAGTGGCGCTCGCTCATCCAGCTGGCGAGATGTACATGCACGGGCATGAACTGCATGCCATGCATTTTCTCATCTACGCCTATCTTCAGACGGGACAAGACGACGCGGCCAAGCGCGTTGTGGACGATTCGAAGCAGATCATCGCCAGCGCTCCGAAGGTTGATGACGACACGGGAATGCTCGAGTACTACGGCTTCGCCTCCGCTCATTTTCCTGCACTTTATGCGTTGGAGATGCGCCATTGGTCGGACGTAGCTGTGCTCGAACCTGCAGCCGGCGCGCCCGTTGATTTGCAGACGATCACTTACTGGGCACGGACCATCGCCGCTGCTCAAAAGGGCGACGTGGAAGCCACCCGGAGCAACGCGCAGAAGTTCGATGCCATGGAAGAGGCAACGCGCAAGACGAAGTACGCCTACACGCTTGAGGGGCCAGACTTCCCGCGCGGAGAGGTCCATGCCTGGCTGGCGTTCGCCGAGACGAAGGGCGACGACGGTCTACGCCAGATGCGCGAAGTAGCCGATCTGCAGGACAAAGTGGGGAAGCGCGAGGTAGATATTCCGGCCCGCGAGATGCTGGCCGACATGCTGCTCGCACTTAACCGGCCGCAGGAAGCGCTGGCAGAATACGAGAGTGCCTTGAAGGTCGATCCCAATCGCTTTAACGGACTCGCTGGCGCTGCCCGGGCGGCCGAGATGGCGCACCAAACCGAAAAAGCCAACACCTACTACGCCCAGTTACTCAAGAACTGCAACGACGGAAAAAATTCCGATCGTCCCGAGCTCGCTCGCGCGAAAACCATGGTGTCAAAAAACGGGATGTAGCCGTACCGCACAACTCAGTTGAACAGCAGCGCTCGGGGAAAAGGGTGCACACACCTCGCGCTTTCCGATGAGTGAATCTCTCCACTGCTGCAAACGACTCTTGATACCTGGACATGCTAATCGCTTGTAGGGAGATGTCCTCCACCTTAGTTCTCTGTGGACGAATTGTGCCCCGAGTCACGGGCAAAACGGAAATCAGCCCATAAATGACGCGAGCCAGAAGTCGGTTTCGCGGAGATCTCCCACCAGCCTGTTTCTGGGATAAGTTCCGGTTTGCCGAGGAGTTAAGAGAACTGAGGACGCTACCGATGGCACCTGAGGTCTTCCTGCACATGCACCAACCATCCAACTCTTGTCTGATGTTTGAGTGCGCCGACGCTAACGCAAGTTATCGACGAGGTATACGATGCCGCCAGTATCGTGCATCGAAAAACATCGGTCTAATGGCGGATTACCAATTAGCTTGAACCGCCCTCTGCGTTGTGCTAGTGTTGCGCTCCAGCCGAGCCTGGGGTGCGATGTATGTCGTGGTCGTTTTCCACGAAGCTGGTGCCAGCAGCAGACCGCATAGACGCCTGGGAATGGAATGCCCGTCAATTTTGTGGTGGCTGCCGTTTCCGCATTCCTAACCGGCATACCTTCCATGGTTCCATCCAAACCTGGAGCGTGGGAGGCTTCGAGCTGTGCCTGTTTTCCTCTAGTTCGCTTTCGTTCGCGAAGTTCCCTATCGAATCCCGGCATCCCGAAAAGATGTTTTGTACAGTCATCACTCAGCTCGAAGGGACAAGGAGTTATACGCAGAATGGGACTGGGATTATCCTGAATTCAGGAGACACCACTCTCATTGATTCGGCATTCCCCTGGTCTTCCGACGGCCCTGGTAGTGGTGTTCGGCTGTACCTGCGCGTTCCGCATTGGGTCATGGAAGATCGGCTCCAAACCACTGCGATCCCCAGCGCGCGGCGGATTTCTGGGATCTCAGTCCTTGGGGCGACACTATTTCATCTCGCGAACTCGCTCTACCGCCAGGCCGACGAGTTAACTCAGCAAGAAGGCACTGCGATCGTTGAAGCATACTTCGATATTTTGTCGGCTTGCGTGGGTCGCCCTGAGCTCGATCGCGACGCCGACAACCGTACCAACAGTGAATTGTGTTTACGGGTTGAAAATTTTATCGCGGAACACCTGGCGGAACCCACCCTCAGGCCTGCGTCGATCGCTGCCGCCGCCGGCATTTCTGTACGTCATTTGCATCGTCTCTTCGCACGCCAGGGACGTACCGTGGGAGACTGGATTCGCGAGCGACGGTTGGAACGATGCCGGAATGATCTGACCAACCCCGGGTTGCGTGATCACACTATTACAGACATAGCTTTCCATTGGGGATTCTGCGAGTCGGCGCACTTCAGCCGTTCGTTTAAGGAATTGTTTGGGATCTGTCCGCGTGTCTTCCGCTCGCAAGCGTGGGCTGGCTTGGGGAACGAACGACGGCTCCAAGGCCTATCTGCAAACGTTCGGGACTCACCACCGAACTAGGGCACTTCTGCCTCCTGAATTTTCATCTCTAACGCTTTGGCGCCGCGGCTTGACGACGCTCGCAGCAACACACCGATTGCGCCCCAAATCGCCACCGCAATCCATTCATAAAGGGTGAAGTGGCCAGGAATTCCTGGCACCACTTTCACCAGAATCATCAGGGCTGTCACGCACATGCCAAAAATCGCCGCCGCACGTCCGGCGAAGGCTGGCTTCATGCAGAAATACGAAGCACATGCCGCCATCCATCCGACAGAACAGGCGACGGCTCCTACCTCGAGAATTGGCACCAGGCCTGCCTGTCCAACAAAGACAGCCACTGCTGTAGCAGCGCCCACAACAATTAAAGCGGTGGAGGGCGTCTGATTCCGGGGATGAATGTGTCCCATTCGGTGGTCAATCAGGTTGCGCCGCCCCATGGCGAACAACAGTCTCGACGATGCGATCATATTTCCATTGAAAGCTCTGAGCACAGCGACCAGCGCTGAAGCCATTATCAAATCCACAATCCAGTGCGCGTGCAAGGCCCTTTCGAAAGCGATTGCCACTGGAAACGGCCCTGCGCTGTTCAGTGCTCCTGCGGGTGCGACGTAAGCTACCGTCAGGATCACGAAGCAAAAGAACGCGAGTCCAACGAAGATCGTCAAGATCACGGCAACAGAAAAATCGGATTCGCGAAAATTCGGGGTGGCCTCTTCCGCGCATTTTCCGACGGACTCAAAGCCGGAGAGAAGCCAGGGAACAATCTGCCAAACCAGAAGTACAGAAAGAACAGGGCTGTGGCTGAATAGAGGGCTCAGATTGGATATGCTGCCATGCTTCGCACCCGCAAGAGCAAAGATAATCACCAGGGTCAGGAAAGTAATGGTGGTCCACCTCATGAACCTCGCGCTCGCCTGAATGCCTCGGTAGTTCAGCCAAATCAAGACAAGTGTGATGACCAGCCCGAGCACGATGTGCGGCAGATAAATTGGGAAACCTCCCAGACGGTACAGTTCGAAGGTATTCATCCAGGGAAAGAGGTAGCCACTGATCTTTCCAGCAGCCAGTGCCTCGAAGGGGCAGGTCAGCCAGTAGCTCAGGAACATCACCCAGCCGGTCCCGAAACTGACTATCGGTGGGAAGAAGCGCGCGGTGTAAGCCACTTCGCTCGCGGCATCGGGAATGGCTCGGACCAATTGGCCATAGACATAGCCGACGGGCAGTAACATCAAAGCCCCGGCGGTGAAACCCAGAACGCCGCCCAGCGGACCGCCGCGGCGCAAGATGTCGTCCATTACAACCAGCCAACCCGTTCCCACCATGACGCCGAAGGCGAGTGCAAAGTAATCGAATAGACGGAGCTTGCGGGCGAGTTTGGTCACGGGTTCATTGCCGCCGCCGTATCGGGAGAAAAGATTATCAGATAATTCAGGAGCGCCTTGACGGAATCAAACGTCGCCTCATCCGGCCGATCGGGGGCGCGAGACGCCCGTCCTCCATTCAGAATTCGTACCTCAGGGCAAATTGCATCACCCGTGGTTGGGTAAGCAGGCCAGTGTAATTTCCAAAAGTATTCGGTACCTGCTGTAACGAAGCAATGCAGGCGCAAGCCTGCGTTCCCAGCCCCGACAGTGCGTTGAAGCGCACCTGGTTGAAGACGTTGAATACCTCCCAGCGGAACTGCAGGCTTTGGTGCTCCCAGGGCATCTGCCAGCGTTTGGCCAGAGCCGCATCGACTCCGACATAACCGTCCCCGCGGACTACGTTGCGCGAGCCGCTCTGTCCTGGAAAAGGATGGGCAAAGTCGCTGAACGCCGCGGTGGGATTCGAAAAGACGCTGACGGCCCCATCTGCCTGCTTGAAGTGTCCAGTCGTCGGTCGAGCCAACAGATTCGCGATGCCTTGCTCGTCCCAGTTGGTGGGCCAGAAATTACCATTGTCCACGGTGAAGGGGAACCCGCTGGTCCAGCGCATCAAACCGGAAAGTTGCCAGCCACCGATGAGGCCGTTGACGAGACCGCTGGCATCACCTCCGATACGTTTGCCTCTGCCAAACGGCAACTCGGCAATCCAGTCGGCATTGATCTGGTGAGTAGTATCGAAGTCGGATACCGCCCGGCGCCCAGCGGGATCAAAGGCATTCACCAATCGGCTGCCCGGAGCTCCGACGTTGACGCTCGAACTGAAACCCAGACGGGTTGCATTGGACGTGAGATCGATCGACTTGGAATAGGTGTAGTTGAGGTCGAACTGAACTCCGCTGCCCAGCTGTTTTCTCAGACTGGCCTGCAATGCGTTGTAACTTGAGTTGCCGATGGAACTCCATCCGTACATGCTCGTGGCTTGCTCATTGAGCATATTGCCGGGGCACCCCAACGGGCTGGGCGGAGGACACTTTGGACTCTTGAAATAGTAGACGTTTCCATTTCCCGAGTTGTCTCCGAGGCCTCCGTAAATATCGATATCACCCAAACCTACGACTTCATTGCCCACATAAGAGAGAAACGGATCATAGTAAAGATCGTAAACCGCCTGAATGAGATTGGGGAAGCTCAGCCCAGAGAAGCTGGTAAACATACTGGCCCCCGGTTGAAGCGGTGGCAGCATGTCGTGCCAAAAAGCCGCAGTGGGACCAACCATTTTGTCCGTGACCTGGCTCGCAGTAATACCCTGACGGGCCAATTGCGAGAGCCGTGTCGAAGCTGCGAAATAGTCGATCCCCGATTTTGGATCCACGAGATCCAGCGGCTGCCTCAAATCACGCTGTGTGAGCAGATGACGTCCCAGCCGTCCCACATAGGAGACTTGCAACGAAAATCTTTGCGGCAACTCGCGGGCAACCGAAAAATCGAATGCCCAGGCATTCGGAGTTTTTAGCGACTGATCGACTCCCCAGGTGATGGCCTGTCCGAAGGGAGGCGGCGTCTGCGGGAAGGCGCCGGGAGGCGCAGGTTCGAAGAATACGTCCCCGAACTGGTTCACCGTGGGAATCTTGTTGATGTTGGTAATGCGAGGCACTCCAGCGGCATTGTCGTAGGCGCTTCCGGGAACACCACCTTGTCCGGGAAACGGAAAATAAGCTGGGCTGCAACAGGGGTTTTGCACCGTAGCCGCCAAACCTCCAGGCGCGTTTGCGTCGAACGTGCTGAGCAATTCCATACCGGCACGGTCATAAACTCGGCTGAAGCCACCCCGAATTACGGTCTTATCGTTATCGCCAACCAGACTCCTTAGCCAGCCGCTTTCAGGACGTGGCGAATAAGCAAAAGAGAAACGCGGTGAGAGATCCGATTTTGAAAAGTTATAGAAGCCCGGTCCGTTGTTGGCAGGGCCGCCGAGGATGAAAGATACCAGCGGCGTCCCGCTGTAGCCGGTGCCGTTGAGCATGTTGCTGACATTCTGGTTGAACTGGCTACCAAGATTGGCGCTGCCGGCCGGGCATCCGACTACGGGATTTACCGCGGGCACGCAGGTTGGAGACGCCTGAAAACCGTTAACCTCCCAGGGCGGTGGGAACAGCGACCAGCGCAGACCGTAAGTGATGGTCAAGTTCGGCTTGATCCGCCACGCATCCTGTCCGTAGAACTCGTACCAGTTAAGGCCATAGTTCCGCTTGATCGGAGTGCCGGCAGCCAGTACGTCGCCACTCTTGTTGTAGTTGTAGTTTCCCACGACATCAGAAACCATACCCAACAAGCCGAGCACTGGATAGTCATACTGCGAACTCGATGAAGGTTCTGGAAATCCACCATTCGCCGGATCGAGATAACCACCCGTATTGGCGAAGCCGGTGGGCGACATCCAGTTGGTTGCGCCTTTGCCCAAGCTGAATGAGTGTTCCAAGCTCAGCCGGGGATCGCGCGCGAACCCGACGTTGGTCCCAAACTGCAGCGTGTGCTTACCCTTTGTCCAGGAGAAATCATCAAGCAGATTATGGACCGGCGTCTGCGCGTTGTGAGTGTAAAAAATGCCTTGATCGAGACCGTAGAACTCGTTCCATTCCTGGTTGCTATTGCCAACAATACCGGTGCTCTGACGCGTGAATCCCCAGTGGAAAGTATTCACCGCGGTCGGCGTGAGCACGGCTGTGTATCCCACAACGAAGCCCTTACTGTGGTCGGTGAGAATCTGCTCCGGAGGCGCGCCCGGCAAGAACGGGGCTTGCGGATTGTAGATGTTCTGCAAAGCGCCGCGCCAGAACAACGTGTGCTTGCCATCGGCAGTGAGATGGTAGTCAAGGCGGGCGATGAAGGCATTGTTGTCCAGGCTCACCGGCGCGCGGAAGCGAAACCCGGAGTAGTTCAAGCCGTCGCCGACTGAAGGATCGTTAGTCACAAATTGGCCAGTGCAGAAAGTCTTATCGAAATAGCCGGTGTGACTTGCATTTTCGATCGCAGAGTTTATCCCCAGGCTCAGTGGATCCAGACTCTGCAGTTGCGCCGGCGTGATGGTGGTGATCCCGCCATTTACATTTGCGTATTGGATCAGACCCTGGCAGAGACTTGGCGTCGGAATCGTGCGGACTGTGCTCTGCTGCTCACGCTCGCGCGTGCCCTCATAATTAGCGAAGAAAAACAACCGATCTTTCTTAATGGGACCGCCCACGGACACGCCAAAAATGTTTCGCAGTAACTTGTCTGGCTGATTGGGCTGGCCGGTTGCGAGTTCCGCTTGCTTGACAAAATAATCGTTGGCGCTGGTGATGGTGTTGCGATGATACTCGTACAGAGATCCGTGGAAGGTGTTGGTTCCGCTCTTGGTTATCAATGCAACTTGCGCGCCCGATCCTTCACCTTGATCGGCATTGTAATTGCTGGTCGTAACGCGGAATTCCTGAACCGAATCCAGCGTCACCGGCAACACGGAAGTAAACGCGTAGCCGCTCGACTGGTCGTTCACGTCCACGCCGTCGAGAGTAATATTGCTCTGGTCGCTGCGCGCGCCGTTGACTGAGCCGTTGCGCGTATCTTGATCTTTATCGATATCGGGCCGGTTACCGGTGTAAGCGACGCCGGCCTGCAAGCTAAGCAGGTCGGGGACATTGCGGCCCTCTAGCGGAATCTGTCGCACCTGGTTTTGATCAAAAGAGTTTCCCAGTGAAGCATCTACAGTGTTCAGCGCCGGTGCTTCTCCGGTGACGGTGACGACTTCGTTGGCCCGGCCCAACTTGAGTCGTACGTTTGCCGTGGCTGGAGTATTCACGAGTAATTGCAATCCGGTTTGTTCGTAGCGCTCGAAACCCGCAGTGGTCACCGTCAGCGAATACGTGCCCGGCGGAAGAAAAAGAAACTGATAGTCTCCCTGGATACTGGTGGTGACGGTTCGCTTTGTATTCGAATCCGTATTCTCAAGCGTGACCGTAGCGCCCGATACCACACTGCCGCTGGGATCGGTCATAGTGCCTCGGAGCGAGGTCGATGAAGTTTGGGAAAGGACAAAGCTGGTCAATATCACTGAGACTGTGAGCAGAAGGGCAAAAGGCGTGCGGAGCTTCATAGGAACCTCCCGCAGGGAATCTTGGCAATGTTAATTTTGTGCGTGACCACTCCGCTTCTGTGATCCGATAAGTATTCGCCAACATCCTACTCTCTATTGCTCACCGCAAACTTGTCTCCCAGCGACATTGACTTGTCCAGAAGTGACCTGGGCGTAATTTTGATTCCTTTGCGCCGTCGCGATGCTAAGATTGCTGGTTTCTCTGCCGATGCAAATCAAAGAAAAGAACTACTGGCTGGAGACCGTAAAAATCCCGACCGGCGACGACCGACCGTTGCCGGAAAGCGTTGATGTGGCCGTAGTCGGAAGCGGCGTTACTGGGCTTTCGGCGGCAAGGGTCTTGGCCAAGCGCGGTGTCGGCGTTGCTGTTTTCGAAGCCGAGACCTTGGGTTGGGGCGCGAGCTCGCGCAATGGCGGCATGGTGTTGACCGGCATGAAGCTGCCCGTGCCCACGTTAATTTCACGCTACGGACGGGAAAAAGTTCAACGCATGTACGCCGCATCGCTGGATTCGATCGACTGTGTTGAACAGATTGTTCGCGAGGAACAAATCGACTGCGACTTCCTCCGCTGCGGTCATCTGGAAGTTGCGTGCAAGCAAGCGCACTTCGACAGTTATGCCGATTCCGCGGCATTGATCGCGCGCGAATTCAACCACTCGCTTCGAATTGTGCCGAAGTCAGAACTGCGAAACGAGATTGGCTCCGACATTTACTACGGAGGCTTGGTGGATGAAACCAGCGCAGGACTAAACCCGGCACGCTATGTGGCGGGGATGGTGGCGGCAGGACAACGAGCCGGCGCCGCCATGTTCGACCACACAGGCGTCGAAAGCGTGGAGCCCGAAAGTAGTAATGGTGGACATAGGTTTCGGGTGCGCACCTCCAAGGGCAGTCTGTTGGCGCGAGAAGTGCTGTTAGCCAGCGGCGCTTACACGAGTAACGCAACTCCCGCGCTTCGCAAGAAAATTATTCCGATCGGATCCTACATCATTGCGACGGAAGTGCTCGCCGAAGATGTGGCTTGCGATTTGAGTCCGAAAAACCGCATGATCTACGACTCCAAACATTTCCTTTATTACTATCGCCTGACTCCCGATCGTCGGATGCTGTTCGGTGGGCGCGCTGCATTTTTCCCTGAGACCGAAAATACGGTGCGGCAGAGCGCGGAAATTCTGCAACGCGGCATGATTAGTGTCTATCCGCAGCTGCGCGATACGAAAGTGGAATTCGTCTGGGGAGGGACGCTGGATTTTTCCTTCGACGTCATGCCGCACACCGGACGATTCGATGGCATGTACTACTCGGTAGGCTATGCAGGACACGGCGTGGCCATTGGAACGTATCTCGGAACTAAGATCGCGGGCCTGATTTGCGGCGATGCCAACGATATTCCATACGACAGTATTCCCTTTCCGAATCCGCCGTTGGGCTTGCGTAGCGGGCACACCTGGGCTCTTCCCTTGGCCGGCGCTTACTACAAATTTCTCGATTGGGTGAGCTGAGTCTCCCGTCCGTAACTTTATCCTGGTTCCGCACGGGCGAGGACGCCCGCGCCTACATTCGAAGGGCGCGCATCTTGCGGACCAAAAGATAAGCTATCGGACCTAGTAGTATCGCAACCGGTCCCCAGCGCAGGGCGAAGCGGTCGCTGCCGAGCAACGCCACGCCACTCATCACTAACGGAGCGCCCACCACGTAGAGCAATCCCGCTCGTCCCCAGGGAATGCGAAAAGATCGAGGTACATCAGGCAGCGTCTGCCGCAACCTCCACGCCGAGAGAACCGTCAGGATAGTGGTTGCGATGCGCAGCCACATATAGACTGTGATGAGCTGGGTGAGAGTGTGAAAAGCCAAAACTCCGTAAATCGCCGACGAGGCCAAGATGGCTATCCACGGCGTCGCGTAGCGCGGATGTTTTTCTGTGAGCACCTTTGGCAGATAACCGTCCTCGGCCATGGCGAAAGGCATTCGCGTGCTGGTGAGCACGGTGGCGTTCAGGATGGAAACGTTGGTGACCATCGCAGCCAAAGTCATCCAGAAACCGAGCCAGCGCCCTCCGATCAGTTGTGCTGCATCGGAGAAATAACCCGTGTGCCACTGCTGCCAGTTGCCAAGCGCGGCCAGCGAAAACATAGTGGGAAGAAAATACGTTGCCACCGAAAGCGGCACAACCAGCGCCAGGGCGCGAGGGTAAGTCTGTTGCGGGTTCTCCACCTCCTCGGCAACGGTAGAGAGTTGTTCGTATCCGGAATAGAGCCAGAGGCCCAGAGCCAACCCAACCCCAAAAACCTGGAACAAGGGGACATGCGGCGGAATGAGCGGGGAAAACGGATTGTGGCGCCACTTCGTGGCTGCAATCACACACAACCCCGCTACCGGAAGAAGAATGAAGATTTCCAGCACCGTGGCAACGGATCCGACCATCTGAATGCCGCGAACATTGACGTAGGCGATAACCGCCACCAGCGCCAGCGAAATCAAATAATGCTTCCAGCCGGCGATCTGAGGAAAGTAGAAGCTGAAGTAATCGCTGAAGAGGACGGCATAGGCTCCACCGAGAACAAAAGAGGCACTCCAGTTCCACCAGCCCGCCAGAAATCCCCAAAAATCTCCGTAGCCCGCGCGCACCCAGCGATAGAAGCCTCCTTCTACCGGGAGAACCGTCGTGAGTTCCGCCGCGACCAGCGAGACTGGGATGCACCAGAAGAAAGGTAGGACCAGATGGTAGAGCAGGGTCAGGCCCGGACCGCTGGTGGTGACTTGATCTTCCAACCCGAACGGCCCTGCCGTCGTGTATGAGTACATGACGAATACGAAGACAAACAGGCCGGCTTTGCGAGTGCGAACCTGCGCCGATTGCCCCGCACGCGACTTAGTAAAAGTGGTCATCCAGAATCGGGTCGCTTCAGTTGTAAAGGAAACGAGTTCACACGGCAATACACAATTAAAAAGTAGAGAGCGCGATGGGATCGTGTTTGCCGATACTTCCCAGCATGATCGCGCAGCGAGAAGTGCCATGAACCACTTGAAGTCCTGATTGCCTGTGGCCGCAAAGAGGTCACCAGGATGTCAACGAGGGTTACTCCCCGAATCAAGGGAACCGGGAAGTTGTTCTGAGCCAGAAGTCGCTTCTGGGAAGTCTGTAGCCGCTCTTCGCGAGTGTGCCACAATCCCTGATTCCAGTCGCCCTCAAGCAGTGCTGAAAACACACCTCTTAGCGTGCCTAGTTTGGGAGCCTGCTCCTGTGCCGTAATCTACCAATTTCGGTCTCACCCAAGAACTTGCGATTTTCCTCTAGTTGGGAAGAAATCTACGAATGACGGCGATCACATTGAAAACCCCTCGATGAGTGTAACGGCGATTCGACAGCTACGTCCAAGAACGCCTCCGTTGGAACTACATGCGTCTTGAACGGATGAAATATCCAGTGATGCAGTGACTTTGGCCTCGAAATTCCGTCTATCGCCTATGCCCGGTCACCTAGTTCGGTGAGTCAACGACGGACCGGATGGCGCTTGGTCAGGTAGTGGATCGTCTCGATGTCGAGGGAGCGACAGTGTTCGGGAATCTGGCGGCAGGTCAGGCAGGCGGAGTGGTGTTTGAGTTGGTTCAAGTGGCGGCTGGAAAGTGGTCGGAACGGTATTTGTTGGTAAACTCGTACGCTCTTCCATCTCGGAGGATTCAATGAAGAAAATGAAGAGAGTGATCGCCGGTATATTCTTTCTCTCCGCTGCAATTGCATTACGGGCTCAGACATTCAAGACTGTCGTTACGTTCAATCAGACCAATGGCGAGGACGTTTTTTCGTCACTTATCGAAGGCAAAGATGGCAACCTTTACGGCACGACGGTGTATGGAGGGAACAGCAATTTCGGAACGTTTTTCAAAATTTCCCCTCAAGGCGTACACAAGGTTCTTTACAACTTCTGCGCGCAGACCAAGTGCACTGACGGCTCTTATCCTGGATGGCTTACGCAAGCCTCTGACGGTGACTTCTACGGTCAAACCTACAACGGTGGGAGCGTTGGCGCTGGAACTATATTCAAGATCACATCGAGTGGCCATCTGACGACGCTGTACAGCTTCTGTACCAAAACAGGTTGTACTGATGGCGCCCTGCCGCAATCAGCGTTGGTGCAAACCAGCGATGGAAACCTCTACGGGACAACCGTCATCGGCGGAGCCCGAAACCAAGGCACTGTATTCAAGCTCACCACCAGCGGCGTACTGACGACGCTGTACAACTTCTGCTCGAAAACGAACTGCGTGGACGGCGCTCAACCCAACATCGGGCTGACGTTGGCCCGCGATGGGAACTTCTATGGCGCGGCGGCGCTAGGTGGAAACAGCAGTCCGATGTGTCTCTACCGTTGCGGCACGCTCTTTCGGATCACTGCGAACGGCAAATTCACAACCATTTACCGCTTCTGTGGGCAGGCTGGATGCGCGGATGGGAGTATCCCGCAAGGTCTCCTGGTTCAGGCAAGAAACGGAGGCCTCTATGGCACCACGGACGGTGGCGGCGCTACGGGCCTTGGCACGGTCTACAAAATCAGTCTGCGAGGTAAGTTCACGACGGTGCACAGCTTTTGTTCCGGCAGCTGCGCAGACGGTGGTATCCCTTATGCGGGACTCATGCAAGCCACCGATGGGAACTTCTACGGAACTGCTAACATTGGTGGGACTGGAGGCCGTGGCACGGTTTACAAAATGACCGCGGCGGGCGCCGTCACGCCGCTGTATGGCTTTGACGGCCAGGCGGACGGAGCATTTCCAGCAGCCAGCGTAATTCAGGGTAAGGATGGGCGCCTGTATGGCGGCACAGAAGAAGGTGGAGATGACAATTGCTATTACCCAAACGGCTGTGGCGTAGTGTTTCGCTTGTCGGCCAAGGCCGCGGCTGGAACTCCTGCGGATCACCCTGCTGCGGTCGTTAGCTCAAGGCTTCCACCTTGGTCTCCATTTACGAACTTCCCTCCACCTGCGGTTCCGCGACGGGTCGCGGCTGGCGCGGGGTCACATTAATTGCTCAGCCACGTTTATAGCACTCAAAACCCCGGTCGTCGGGTCAATCGAGCGGTGCGCGATGCGCGGAACGCATGACACCACATTTCTGTTCTTTGCGGTTTGCACGCTCGACACCTGTGTCTCAATGATTTTGGTGTGCTGAGGGGTAAAAAAGCCAAGTAGCCGACGTAACCTGACGCCCGGAGAGAGGGGCGAATGCCAACCAGTAATCTCCGATCATCGCTCGTAGCACATGCTTTATTGTTTTTTCACCTTAATCAAGTTGTCATCGGGGTTGCGATCGATAAGTTTGTCGAGTGGATCAATTCCCGCTTGAGCCGGTCGTTTTTCGACGGTAAGTGCGAACTGAGTCTGCTCCTTGTCGATCATCTGCTTCTGCAGATAGAGATACCTCCCGTCAGAATCTAAAACCCCTATGTCAATCCAATCATGGATGGGAATCGCGTGCTCCTGGCCCTTTCCATCCGCCCGCAGCTTCTTTGCTCCGACCACAAGGTTGACTTGGTATTTGCCGTCGGGTTGCTGGACATAGTTTGCGGAAATCGTCCGGTTGTCATACAGCGTGATGTTCTCCCAAAGATCGTCGTAGAGGTACTGATATTCCGGCGGCGTGTACTTTTTCAAATAAGCAATTAAATCAAGAGAAACGGGGTAGGGCGGGCCCTTGAACGCATAGGCCTTGGTAAAATCGGCCAGCGCAAGGCTGACTTTATCCTCGCCAATGTAATCTTGGATGGCATACATCACCAATGCGCCTTTGTTGTAATGGATGTATCCCTGGTTTACGTCAACTTTGTACAGAGGTTCTTCCTCATTACGCTCCTGGGCGCGACCACGCAGATAGCCATCCACCTCGTAGCGCAGAAATTTCCGGATCGACTGCGGCCCGTAGCGATGCTTCATCACCATAAGCGCGCTGTACTGGGCAAGAGTCTCGACTATGGAGGTAGCTCCCTCCACGTTGGCGCTAATCACCTGGTGCGCCCACCACTGATGCGCAACTTCATGAGCGGTGACGTAAAAAGGTAGATCGATAGCGTCGGGCTTCTTGGGGTCGACATAGGTGATGAATCCGATCGCCTCGGAAAACGGAATAGTATTCGCGTAGGACGCAGCGAACGTCTGGTAACGCGGGAACTCGATGATGCGCTCCTGGCGAAACTGGAAGGGGCTGAAATTTGTGCTGCAATACTCGAGGCTCGACTTCAGGCCGTCCATCATGCGATCGAGATCGAACTCATGTCCCGGCTGATAGTAAATTTCCAGGTTGACATCTCTCCATTTATCCCGGCGAATCGAGTAACGCCCCGAATTAAGTGAATAGAGATCGAGAATCGGGGCATCCATTTTGTAATGGAAGTAGCGCCGGCCGTCCTGCACCCACTCTTTCTGCAGGTACCCCGGCAGAATCGCGATCTGGTCGGGGCTGGTGCTGACAGTGCCGTCGAAGTTGATCCAGTCGGCGTCCGTGTTCGCCATGTTCTCGTTGCGCGCGGCGGCATCTTCGAGAGTGGGCATGCGTTTGGTGTTTCGCAAACCATGTTTGTGGCGCGTGCTGTCATCGGTTAATTCAATGTCGGGCGCGTAGCCTATGAACGGAGAGTATCGCTCACCGATGTAAGTGCCGTTGTGCACGAGGTCGGTGTTGGGATTGGAATTCTGAAAACCGTAGTTGTCGTACTCCAGAGCAAACTCTAACTGCGTGCGGCCATGTGGGAGTAATGGCTTGTGGAGGCGGTAGAGATAGAAGCCGAGTTCCGGATCTTGAATGATGGGCGTTTGACCGTCCCCGAGACGTGGTGGAGCGGGCTTTGGCAATCCCTGAGGGTTGAAGCCGAGAGCTGCATCTGTCATGACCGGCGTTTGTCCATCGGAGAGAGCCAACTCGCGGACTTGAATGTGCGGCATCGGGACTGGGATAAGATCCGTTGGCCACACCGTGAGCGCAACCCGATCGATGTTGGAGGAAGTTTTGTTTTCCAGGATCATCGTACCCTTAATCACGGCGGACCGCTTCTCCGGGTAAAGATCGACCTGCGTATTCACGTCGGTGATTTTGGGTTGGGGCAGTTCTTTGTATTGCCGGTACTTCTTCTCATACTGGGCGCGAGCGTCGTCGACGCGGAAAGTCGTGCGATAAGGATTCAGGAGATCGGTGTTGTAAAAAATGTAGGCACCGACACCAACGAAAAGCAACATGCACGCGGTCAGCCCGGCGACTGCAGGCGTTGTCAAGCGGGCCGCGGCCAGCCGTAGCCTTACCAGCCAATTGCCCTCTGTCCCTCGCACCCACAGCAAACTGCTCAAGATCGCGATCGCGATGGCGGCAATCCCCCAGTACAACTGGAACCAGAACAGCGGCCCCACAAAAGGACCGAAGCCGTTGAAATCAGAGTAGGTGAAGGGAGGGGCTTGCCCGAAACGGTAGAGATAATGCTGCAAGCCCAGAGCAGGCAGTGCAATGGTGGAAACAAAATAGAGCACCACCACAAAATGCCCGAGATATTTATGGTTCACTATGGTCTGAACCAGCATGGCAAATGCGCATAGGATCCAGAACCGGATGAGCCGAATGCCAAACAGTTCCTTGAAATACACCCCCATCTCGAACTGATAGTAACCGTGAGCAATCTGGACAATCAGTCCAGCTGCCCAGATGACCAGGACTAGCAAGACCTGAATAAGCATCAAGGCCGCCAGCTTAGAAGCGAACAGAACCCAGCGCTGCATGGGCAGCGCGTCTACAATCTGGTTCAGTTTCGCATCCCGCTCTCGCCAGGCTAATTCCCCGGCGTAAAAGATGATGATGGCCAAAGCGAATATGAAGAAGCCTCCGCCGCCATCCTCCAACATCTTGGCTGTCACCGGATAGGTTGGGGTTGCGAGCGGGTTGTTGATACCGCTGGCGGAGAAGATAGCGAACAAACCGCCGGCGAGCAGCAGGACGCCAAAGAAAACATTCTTCACCGTCTCCGCGAATTGAATCTGGGTGAGGGAAACGAACTGGCGCAGGGATGCTCCCGCGGAGAAGACAGGATGCGCAATCGGCAGGGCTCGTGGCGGAGCGGCAATTGCGTCGTCTTCTGCCACGACTTGCTTTCGCTTTTTCTGACCTTGCTCAGGATAGGAGAACCTGAATTTCGCGTAGGTAATGGCGAGGATTGCCACGCCCAAGCCGAGCCAAAGAAGGCGGTTGAGCAACAGGATTCCGGCAAGCGGAATCAGCCTGGTGTTGCGTTCAAAGGCAGTCCAATATTGCGTGACGCGTTGGATCGCGTTGGCGCCGAGCGGATCTGCCAAGGCTGCCGGGACACTTATCGTGAGATCGGTGGAAAGCTGCGCCGCTACGAAATATCCGATCAGCAGGATAGCGCTGGCGGCATAGACCGGAAGCATCTTCCTTGCCAGAGCTCCCAATCCAAAAAAAATGGCGGTGATGAAGATCAAATTGGGGATGACCAGAACGAAGTAGGGCTGGAAATAGGCCGCGACGTTCTGCGGTCCGATGCGCGTGGGGTCGATGGTGGGTAGATGTGTCGCAGTCCACACGCCTAGGCCGACGCTAGCGAAGATGACCAACTGGATGGCCAAGGCTCCCAAGTATCGTCCCGCCAGATAGTCAAACTTGGTGATGGGAGCGGTGTAGAAGAAAGAGGTGCTGTCGTTCTGCACATCCTGATAGGTAGCCTGTCCGGCGATGGCGGCGGTGACGATAATGCCGAAGAACGTTACAAAGCTGATAATGTTGTTCAGCGCAAAAGGAGAGTTCACCAGAACTTTGCCGCCAGTTCCAAAATCGACGCTGGCCTGGGAAATTGCGCCGCCGGCGACGGCTGTGAATAGACAACCCAGGCCGGCAAATACCAGGAAATATACATAGGTCGAAAGGCGGCCGAGCCGCTGACGGAATTCGAAACTGAGAATGTTGAACACCATATTCGTTAGTTCACCGACGCGGCCGTCGCTGGATGCAAGAAGCCACGAATAGTGGCGAAGTAGAGGTCCTCGAGATCGGGAGCAACCGGCTCAAAGCCAGCTTCAGGTCTATCGCCGTTCAGCACGTGGATCAGCGTTCGCCCGGCGAACAGGCGCATCGAGATCACTTGGAAGCGCTCTCGATAAGTGGAAAGCTCGGATGGCTGAATGACTTTCTTCCAGACGCGACCGTCGAGTTCGGCTACCGATGCGGTCGGTTCGCCGGCCAGCATCACGCGCCCCTGATGAATGATCGCCATCCGGCCACAAAGATCACTGACGTCCGACACGATGTGAGTCGAAAGAATCACGATGATATTCTCACCGATGACGCTCAGCAGGTTGTGAAATCGCACTCGCTCCTGGGGGTCGAGGCCAGCGGTGGGTTCGTCCACAATAATCAGGCGAGGATTTCCTAGCAGCGCCTGCGCAATGCCAAAACGTTGCTTCATGCCTCCGGAGAAACTTCCCAGCGGCTTATTACGATGCTCGAACAGGTTCGTCTGCTGAAGCAGAGCCTGCACAACCTCACGGCGCTCCTTAGGATTGGCGATTCCCTTCAATGCAGCGAAATGGGAGAGCAGAGTCTGCGCCGACACTTTCGGATATAGGCCGAACTCTTGAGGCAGATAGCCGAGGACGCGGCGCACCTCGTCCTTTTGCCGGAGGACGTCGATGCCGTCGAGGAAGACATTCCCGGTGTCAGCCTCCTGTAGGGTCGCTAAGGTTCGCATCAGGGTCGATTTTCCGGCGCCGTTCGGGCCGAGCAGCCCGAACATGCCCAGGGGAATGCTGAGGGAAACATCTTGCAAAGCCTGCACGCCATTGGGATAGCGCTTGCAGAGCCTTTCAATCCGGAGTTCCATTTGAGCCTCGAAGCTACGAGCGGTTTGGGACGACAAATGCGCCGAAACATGATACGGGATTACAGGTCGTAAAGTTTCCATCTTCATACAGGTGAAGCCAAGCGGCGGCAGCGACGGCCTATTTCTCGTACAGTAATCTGGCATTAGACAAACAAGGCAATCTTTGTGGGTACGACGGGATTCCGGGGGCGTGAATGGATACGGAGTCGTCTTCAGGACAAGAAGCCGGGCGATCAGACGAATTTCCAGTATCCGTTTCTCTTCAACACCACGCTGCGCCCTCTGCCGTAGTTGTTTTGGCGCGTCCTTTATGGCTCTGCCGCGCACGGTGTTTCGGCACCGATGGCAGAAGCCGCGGGGTGGCTTGCTCAACCTGCACTTCAGGTGCGAACTCGTTGACACCGATCTAGCTGATACGGTAATTAACAAGTTAAAGTGTGTGCCGTCGACACTCCGAATACATCGCAAACCAAAATTTGAAATTCTAAGGACAATTTCTTCATGAAGACGAGAACATCGATAGCGGCATTTTTCGCACTGGTCCTAGCCGGGGTCCAATGCGGGTTCGGAGCGAAGGCCAGCGACGAAAAGGTATCGCTGCCTCTGGCATCGGTCCCCACCTTTTCGACAGAGAAAATTGGGCGACAAGGCCATTTCTACGTGGGCGGTAAGTGGGTTGGGGAACCAGGTAAAGAACGAATGCGCGGCGCCATGTATGTTGAGGTGTGGGTGCCCAGAGAGATCCGGCATCCGTATCCAATTTTATTTGTGGAAGCAGGAGGCGGACAAACCGACATAGCGCTGCTGCAAACTCCAGACGGGCGCCCAGGCTGGGCATATGATTTCGTGAATCAAGGCTACACCATTTATATGATGGACTTTCCGGGGCGAGGGCGTGCGGCGTTTATTCCGGGTCTTGATGGCGAAATGACTCCACCTCGGACGGCCGAGCACATGGAAGAAGTTTGGACGGGCGGCCATCCGACCACGAATCCACAGCGCGCTTGGCCTCAATCAAAGAAATATACGCAGTGGCCAAGCGACGCGCCCAATAAAGGCAAAATCGGCGATCCCGTGTTTGATTATTTTGCCAAGACTGAGCTCGGGTTTCCTTCGGCCGATGACATGGAACCGCTGGCTGCGGATGACCTGGTACAACTGGTGGATTTGATCGGCAAACCAGTCATCCTGCTTCTGCACTCGCGGTTAGCAACTTCCGGCTGGTTGCTCGCGGATGCCCGGCCGAAGTTGATAAAAGGTATTATTGCAGCCGAGCCATGGGGACCACCGATCGAGAACGCGGAACTGGACGCAAGAGGTCCGGGCCACATATGGGGCCTGACCAATTTTCCGATTCACTATGATCCGCCAATCAAAGAAGCGTCGGAGTTGCACACGGTTCGCGAGGAGAAAGCCGATGGTCCGGACCTCGTTCCATGCTGGCTCCAGAAGGAGCCCGCGCGCAAACTCATCAACCTTGAACGTATCCCGGTCCTGAATGTCTCCGCAGAGGCGAGCTATCATCGTCCGTACGCCCGGTGTGTCGCCAAGTGGCTTAATCAGGCTGGCGTGAAGACCACATATGTGAACCTGGAAGATGTCGGGCTACCCGGCAACGGGCACCAAATGATGTCCGAAAAGAACAGTGCCGGAATCGCGAAATATTTTATGAGCTGGCTTGACAAGAATGTACGCTGAGCAAACGGGGCCTCGACGAGACAATGAATCGTCCCCGAGTGACAGTGTGCCGATCAGAAATTAATGCGATGGGAAAGCTGCTCGAATCGCGGATCAGAATGAAGGCTGCTTAGTTCGGGGTCTAACTTCAGATAGACCATCGACGTAGATCGATCGTCAAAAGCTCTTTGCAACCAGCTCATGGCGTGATCATTTTCGCCCAGTCCGGCATAGACAAGCGCAATTGCATACGAAGGCACATAAGGCTGGCCGAGGCGCGATTCCAGGTCCTGCAGCACTTTGCGCGCTTGATTCTCTCGTCCGGAAATTGCATAAACGTATCCGAGCGAGCCTTTGTAGCACGCATCCCCGGTGGATAGGTTTACAGCCCGCTCCAATTCCGCGATCGCCAATTCGTATGACTTCTTTTGTGCGTAGGCTCTTCCCAAACGAAAGTGGGTGCGCGGAAAGCCAGGATCGATATCGATCGCTTTCTTCAGGACTTCAATCGCCTCATCGCTTTTACCTGCAAGAGACAAAGTCCAGCCGGCATTGCTGCCGATGATTAACGAAAGCGGATCGTCCTCCATGGCGTGCTGCGCTTCCGCGACCGACTCCTGAAAGCGTCCCATCGCCGCAAGGTTTTCGCTGTACCAGGAGTGTGCCATCGCATAGTTCGGATTGTCGGCGAGGGCGCGTCGGAATTCCGCTATGGCGTCGGTCGCGTTCCAATCATAGTAAAAATGAATGAAACCCAAACTGGCATGAGCTTCGGCAAGTCCGTCGTCCATTTCGAGAGCTCGCTTGGCAGCTTCCTTGGCGGCTGGGAACGCCTCTTTCGGCGGAAGCATAGCGTAGAGACCTAGTGTGCCATAGGAATCTGCAACGCCGACGTAGGCTTCAGCGAAAGTCGGGTCGAGGGCGATCGCCTGGCGGAAATACTCCAAGCCCTTCCTCATCCCTATTTCGGTCCGCTTGTTCCAGAAGTAACGCCCCTTGACGTATGCCTCGTACGCGTCAGGTCTCTCCGTGGATCGCTTGATGAATCGCCGCGTCTCCTCGCCGGTGAGTTTCAGGCGGATGGACTGGGCAACGCGTTCCGAAAGGGAGTCTTCCAAGGCAAAGATGTCCGTAAACTCCTTGTCGAAGCTTTCGCCCCAAAGCTGCACGCCGTCGCGCACCCGGATGAGTTGTACCGTCAACCGAACGCGATCGGACGCTCGTTGGATGCGCCCGTCGAGAACGGCGTCGACGCCCTGTTCCAGACCAGCCACCTGAGGACTCAGTTCCTTTTCGGCGTACTTCTGAATGGCGCTGGTCGGTCGTACGATGATCTTTCCGGTGTTGCCAAGCTTTGTGATCAACGCGTCCGCCATCCCTAGGCCCAGATATTCGTCAGCGCCTTTTGCACCTAAAGTTTGAAACGGAAGAACGGCAAGCGAACGAAGCGTGGCCGCCTCTTGCGCTGGATTGGCCCCACGTCGAACAGCCATCCGAACCAGAATCAAGAACACGCCCAGAGCTACTACCGCCGGCAGAATCTTCCAGCGCAAAGTGGTCTCAGGAGTAACGGCGGGGGCCTTGAACACCACTGGGGATACTTGAACTTTCCCTGGCCCCTCCTGCCCTGCTCCGCCGGGGTCATCGGTGTGGACCAAGGTGGCCGTTAGTTCGGGTTCACCCACCCGCCTGACCTCAGCGACAAAACGATAGCCCCGTTTGGACACCGTCTCGATGTATTTATGCAGGCCGCGATCGTCGTTAAGGGCTTTCCTCAGGAACGAAACCGTAACCGACAGATTGCCTTCCTCCACGATTGAGCCGCGCCAAATGGTCTTCAGCAATTCGTCCTTCTCGACCAGATGGCCACCCCTTTCCACCAGGTAAACCAGCAAATCAAACGCCTTGGGAGGAATAGGAACGGGGTGGCCATCACAGAGAAGGAGACGCTCTGGGGGATCTAGTTGAAAGGGGCCGAACTCATACAAATGCTTGACAGAAGTATGCATTGCCATCGAATAAATAAATTCTTAAGATTTCTTTTGGCGATTCCACAAGACTTTCTGTCGCCTGTACCACTAGGTTTGCTGCCGCAATCCCGGAAAACCCAAATCCCCTCCGGGGAAGAGATTATAGCTCACTTGTGACTGGGCAATACGTGCAAACCGTATGGACTCATGGGCAAATTGGGCACACGAAGCGCGATCAAAGTCCTAATCGGAAACTTCGAGTTATTTTAAAGAGTTTGCGAATTCGCCGTCCCGGTCAATTGAATGAAAATGAGGGGGTTATGATCGTGCGCAATCGAAGCTGGGGAAGTCTTGTAAGCGGGTTTGTTCTATTCTCGGCAGCCGTCCTCTCGATACTGCTACCGTTTTGCGCTAACGCCCAGGTCTCGGGAGCGACGCTCACGGGTACGGTCAGCGACTCCTCGGGCGCGGTCATTCCCAACGTGCAGATTTCCATTAAGAACGAAGACACGGGCGAAGTCCGCTCGGTTACGGTGGACTCGGCGGGATTTTATTCTGCGCCAAATTTGCTGCCTGGGAAGTATAACGTCTCGTTTAGCGCGCCCGGGTTTGCTACCGCGGTACAAAACGGCGTCGTGTTGACGGTAGGCGCTCAGCAATTGCTGAATATCAAAATGCAGATTGGCCAAGTTACTCAGACCCTTGAGGTACAAGACCTGGCGCCCTCGGTGGACTTGGCTACTTCAACCATTGGCGGAGTTGTTGATCAGAACGCTGTCGCACACTTACCGTTGAATGGACGTGATTGGACGCAATTAGCCACGCTGCAACCTGGGGTTGACTCTGTGGGGTCAATTCAGGCAAATACCGGTGGGCCAGACCGGGCGCGCCGCGGCTACGGAGTGCAAATGACCATCTCCGGCTCGCGTCCCACGCAAAACAATTACCGCATCGACGGTATTAGCGTGAACGATTACACGAACGGCGGCCCGGGCAGCGTCGAAGGGTCGACGCTGGGTGTGGATGCAGTTCAGGAGTTTTCCGTACTGACCAGCAACTATTCGGCGGAATACGGCCGCACCTCGGGAGGTGTAATCAATGCCCTGACCAAATCAGGGACCAATCGTTTCCATGGTTCCGCGTACGAATATCTGCGCAATAGCGCTCTGGACGCCAGGAATTTCTTTGACCCGGCCAGTATCCCAGCTTTCCGGCGAAATCAATTCGGAGCATCGATTGGTGGTCCAATTTGGAAGGAGCACACTTTCTTCTTCGCGGATTACGAGGGACTGCGTCAGAATCAAGGCATCACCTCGCAGGTTCCTGTCCCTTCGGTAGCGGCCCGGCAGGGCATACTATGTTCAATCCCGCAACCCGGAGCCGGCGGTTGCACGACGCACCAGGTTTCCGGAGCCTTTAACCCCGATCCGGCAACCGGAATTGATAAATCAGTCCTCCCCTATCTGCCCTTGTGGGGCTTGCCCAATGCGGGTCTCGTCGGCAATGGCGATCAAGGCATTTACTCGTTTACCGCGCCACACATTACCACTGAGAATTTCGGAACGGCCCGCGTGGATCACAAGTTTTCGGAAAAGGACAGCATCTTCGGAAGCTATCAATATGACTTTGCGAACGCTACACAGCCTGACCCGGCGAACGACGTACTGGTTGGGAATTCAACCGGAAGGGCTTACTTTGCCTTGGAAGAGACGCACCTCTTCACTTCACAGCTAATCAACTCCGCTCGCTTCGGATTCAACCGGTCTCTTCATACCTCGCAAGGCGCAAAGGCGATAAATCCCTTGGCAAACAATCCGTCCTTAGGAGAAAGTGCCGGCGCCGACAACCCCCAAATCGACGTGCCCGGCTATATATCCATTCAGCCGGGATTGAACCAGATCGAGCGGCTCGATTTCTTCGAGAATTCGTATCAGGGTTACGACGACGTTTTCTTGACGCGTGGAATTCACAGCTTAAAACTCGGTTTTGCTGTGGAACGAGTCCAACTGAATGCATATGATCCCGCGCCGTTTGGAGAAATTTCATTCGGCACGCTCGCGGACCCTACCAGCAACGGATTTCTGACGAATAACCCAATCGTTCTTTCCGCGCCGCTCCCCAGCGCACCGTTTATTCACTTTAATTTTCGCTCGACCATTTTCGGCGGATATCTTCAAGATGACATCCGCTTGCGCCCGACTCTGACGGTAAACCTTGGCTTGCGTTATGAAATGTCAACGGTCCCGGCGGAGGTCCATGGCCACTTGTCGGCGCTGCACAGCCCGTTTAACCAGACTTTTGCAGATACGATTGTCGGTTCGACTGTCTTTCAGAATCCTACGAAGCGAAACTTTGAGCCTCGAATTGGTTTCGCCTGGGACCCGTCCGGAAGCGGTAAGAGTTCGGTCCGTGGCGGTTTTGCTATTTTCGACGTGCTTCCGCTTCCCTATCTTTTGGGACAGTTCGCCACTAACACCGCTCCTTTCACGGAGAATGGCACGGCGAGCAATCTGCCCGCAGGCTCGTTTCCGACGGGCGCGTTCGACATTCTCGCAACCAATGCCGCCAGTAATCTCGGCCTGCGCATCCCGTATATTCAGCCCAATCCCAAGCGTAATTACCTGATGCAGTGGAACCTGAATTTACAGCGCGAACTGGCGCCGAATCTCACGGCGAGCGCCGCCTATGTGGGATCACGCGGCCTGCACATGATATTCCGCGCCGACGATATTAATACCGTGCTGCCCCTGCAAACCTCTAAGGCCCCCTTTATTTGGCCGACCCCGGTAGGTAGCGGGACGCAGGTCAGCCCTGCCATCGGTCGAATGGACACTTTGCAGTGGAACAACGATACGTATTTCGACGGCCTCGAAGTGCAAGTGGAAAAAAGAATGAGTCGCGGACTCGAGGTGCAAGGCAGCTACACCTGGAGCCGGGCCATCGACGGAGGAGACGGCTCAATCGCAAGCGATTCATTCGTAAATTCAATCCCCAGTCTGTTCTTCTTTCTCCCGCGATACCGTCGCGCCCCCGCCGATTTCAACATTACGCATAATTTAACCATCAATTACTTGTGGAATATCCCCGCTCCAAAATCACTTCAAGGTCCTGCCGCCTGGCTGGCCAAGGGATGGCAGACTGGGGGCATCCTACAAATTAAGAGCGGGATACCTTTCACTCCGCTGATCGGCGGAGATCCACTCGGGCTTAGGAGTTCGGCTCCCTTCGCATATCCAGATCGTCTGACAGGTTCCGGCTGTTCCGCCCCCGTCAATCCAGGCAACGCCGCCGGCTACATTAAGCTGCCGTGCTTTACGCTGCCGACGTTGCCTGCTTCTTCTGCGTCGCTGTGTGACCCTGCCTCTTTCCCGGCGGCAGCTGCTCCTGCGCCAAGCGGGACGGTTTATTGCGCGAACAGGTTGGGAAACGGTGGCCGAAACGAAATCTACGGGCCCGGCCTGGTTGACTTCGACTTCTCTCTTATCAAAGACACCAAGATTACTGAGCGTTTGGATTTGCAATTTCGCGCAGAGATTTTCAACCTGTTCAATCACACGAATTTCAACCCGCCACTCGTTAACAATGTTTTGTTTAATCAGGACGGATCTCCCAACAGTGCGGCTGGGGCGCTTGATTCCACCTCAACCAGCAGCCGCGAAGTCCAGTTCGCGTTGAAGCTAATTTTCTGATTTGGCGAGCGAGGGTGAAATCGTAAGGGCGAGCAACTGCGAGATGTGGATCCGCCAAGCGTCTGAAATCATAAAAGCGATTAGGAGTTAGAAATGTCGTCAGCCGCAGTCTCAACCCCGGTGCCGTTCCTCATCGGAGGAGAATGGGTCCGGGACACGTCTTCTCACATTACGCACGTGAATCCAGCTACAGGGGAAGTCAACTATCAAGTCTGCGCCGGCAGCGAAGCGCACATCGACGCAGCCGTCCAATCAGCTCATATAGCTGCCAGCAAGCCTGCCTGGCGCAATATGTTGCCGCACGTCCGGGCACAGATACTGCATCGCATCGCGGATCTGATGATGGAACGTTCCGACCTGCTGGCGCGGTGCCAGATGCTCGAGAACGGAAAAGTATGGAAAGAATGCAGGAATCAGGTTATCAATGGCGCGGCAACCTTCCGCTATTGCGCTGCCGCGATCGAGACGCTTGGCTCCGAGATCACGCCTCCTCGCGGAAATTACCTGAGCATGACGGTTTACGAGCCTTGGGGAGTCGTCGCGGCGATCACGCCGTGGAACTCGCCGATCACTTTGACCTGCAACAAAATTGCGGCCGCCCTTGCTGCCGGGAACGGCGTCGTCCTTAAGCCGGCGTCTTTCACGCCGACCTCCGGAATTGAGTTGGGCCGGATTGCGCTTGACGCGGGTGTACCAGCGGGCGTGCTCAACGTCGTGCCCGGAGCGGGAAGCAAGATTGGCGACGCACTTGTGACCCACCCCTTGGTGCGGATGGTCTCTTTTACTGGAGGCACCGAGGTCGGCCGAAGAATCTCCGAACTTGCCGGCAAGAAGATAATTCCCGCGGTGTTGGAGCTGGGTGGAAAATCACCTCACATCATTTTCGCGGACGCGAACCTCAAGGCCGCGGCGGATGCGGCGACCGTAGCCATTTTCGAAGGAACTGGTCAATCGTGTACCGCGGGATCACGTCTGTTCGTGGAGCGCAAGGTCTACGACGAAATAATTTCCATGATCATCGAGAGGGCCCGCGCGCTACGCGTCGATCTGCCCGATGCTCCAGGGGCGCAGCTTGGACCGAGCGCCAGCTTTTCGCAGCGCGAGTTCATCGAAAAGATGGTCGACGGTGCGCGCCAGGAAGGCGCCGAGATTCTGATTGGAGGCACTCGTCCCTCCGAGCTGCGCCTGGCGAAGGGTGCGTTCTATATGCCTACGATTGTGGCCGGGATCACCAACAAGTCGAAAATCGCTCAGCAAGAGATTTTCGGGCCGGTGCTGTGCGCCATGCCCTTCGACAACGAGGACGACCTTATTCGGCAAGCCAACGACACCATATATGGTCTGGCATCCGGAATCTGGACCGCGGATTACAAACGCGCCTGGCGCGTGGCGCGGGCACTGGAAGCAGGAATGGTTTGGATCAACACTTATAAACAGTTTTCTACTGCAGCTCCATTTGGTGGATTCAAAGAGAGTGGACTGGGACGCGAAAAGGGATTGCAGGGGATCCGAACTTACCAACAAGTAAAGACGATGTTCTGGAGCATGTCCGACACCTTCGACGGCGGCTTCAGCATCGCGAAATAGAATACAGCGAAATATTTGGCGAGGAATGGGTATGCCGAAAAGCGAAGTGCAAACAGCTCGCGTGAAACCAGCGTCCAAAGGCGCCGCGTACATTGCAGATTTTCTGGTCCAGCAAAAAGTGCCTTATGTTTTTGGAGTATGCGGTCACGGCATTCTCGGGCTGCTCGATGGATTGTTCGACCGGCAGGAGGAGATCAAGACTATCTCTGTGCATCACGAGGCTGCGGCCGGGTTCATGGCGGAGGCGTATTTTCGCATCACGCAAAAGCCTGTGGCGACATTTACCTCGTGCGGCCCTGGCTCGGCGAATCTTATCCTGGCAATCGCAGCCGCTTTCGCCGATTCCTCGGCAATGCTCAACATTACCGGCAACGTGCCCACCGGGCAATGGAACCGCGGTCCCTTTCAGGAGACAGGGAAATATTTCCAGGGAGATTTCGTCAACGTCCTGCGTCCCTACGTCAAGCGTAGCTTTCAACCGACGCGTGCCGATATGTTGCCCCTGGCCCTGCGTCAAGCTTTCGCCTTGATGACCAACGGCCGGCCTGGCCCGGTGAATCTGGATGTACCGCTCAATGTGTTCGTGGAAGCTGTCGAGGAAAGTGTGTCACAACCTGACAATCACTGGCCGGCTGCAGAATGGTCACGGCCTGCCGCCGATCCCTCTTCGGTAGACGAGGCGATTCGTCTCCTGCAGCGGGCGGTCCGTCCCGTAATCGTCGCAGGACACGGAGTCGAACTCAGCGGGGCTGAGCCCGAACTGCTCATGCTGGCAGAGGCGCTTCGCATTCCCGTCTCCACGACGCCGTTCGGAAAGGGTGTCTTCGATCCGCGCCACGCTCTAAGCCTGGGACCAACCGGCCGTAACGGATCCTACATGGCAAACGCGGCGTGCCGAAACGCCGACGTGATTCTGGCGCTGGGCACGCGATTTGATGACCGGGCGACGAGCGCATGGCTTCCCGGTTTTACTTACAGCATCCCGCCGAGCAAACTGATTCACGTCGATATCGATGCGGCTGAAATTGGCCGGAACTTTCGTCCTGAGATTGGAATCATCAGTGACGCTAAACTTTTTTTGCAACAACTGCTCTCCGCGCAGCGCGGAACCATCGATAGCGGCCGCGAGGCGTGGCTCGAACGAATTGCCGGATGGCGGAAGCGATGGGAAGCCGCGACCCGGCCGCAGCGCACATCGGACGCAATTCCGATTCGGCCGGAGCGCGCCGTAGCCGACTTGCGAAAGGTTGTCCCTGGCGATGGCATTGTACTCGCAGATGTTGGCATCCATCACAATTGGCTCGTCTCCGAATACGAGGCTTGGAAGACTCGTACTTTCCTGCAAACCTGGGGATTTGCCTCCATGGGATTCGCGGTAGCCGGTGCGCTCGGCGCCAAACTTGCTGCACCCGATCAGCCCGTCGTATCGCTGTGTGGAGACGGCGCGTTCATGATGAATGCCAGCGCTGTTCTCACCGCGGTTGAGTACCAGATTCCAGTGGTGTGGCTGGTTTGGAATAACTTTGGCTATTGCGCCATCCGCGATCAGCAGCGCGGCTATTTCGGCAGCGACCGGGAACTTGCTACCAGCTTCACCGATCCGAACGGAAAACTTTTTTCCGCCGACTACGCGATGATGGGCCGATCCATGGGCGCGGATGGCCAAACGGTCGAGAAGCCAGCCGACCTCGCGCCCCAACTAGAAGCGGCCATCGCATCCGGACGACCCACCGTTCTCGACGTACGCATCGACCGCGAGATTCGCCCCTTGGCTACAGGGAGTTGGGATCTTCCGCCAATTCCTCATCCGATGCCGAACTTCGGCTGGGGGGAAGACGAGTGACGACGTCTTCCTCATGGAGCGGAATCCACTCGCAACGTGGGGACGAGGAGTAGTTCAGAGCGTCGCGCCACATTATGACGACAGGACCAAGCATTGGCATTGCAGCGCCATCGGTGGAGCACCTGGCAACTGTCGAAACAGGTTCGCTGTGGTCTGGCAAACGCTTTTATATCGCCGCGTTGTTGTTCCTCAATCTCTTCATCAACTTCATGCACCGTATCAATTTGTCGGTGGCGGCGCCTGCGATTGCCAGAGATTTCGGGTGGGACGCGGGAAAGATGGGCCTGCTCTTCTCTTCTTATCAGTGGACGTATTGTCTCTTCCTTTTGCTGTGGGGATGGATGTCCGATCGAGTTGGCACACGCTGGGTCAACGGCTTGTCGGTCGCAATCTGGTCTGTTGCGGGAATCCTAACTGGCGTAGCCACAACTTTTGGAGGCATGTTGGCGACCAGATTGGCTCTGGGCGGCGGCGAGGCAGCTTCGTTCCCGACATCCGGCAAAGTCGTCAGGCAATGGTTTCCGCCAAAAGAACGAGGACTGGCAACCGCGATCTTTAACGCTGGGACTTTCGCTGGACCAGCATTTTCAGCTCCCCTGGTTGCCTGGCTGTTGTTGAAAGAAGGTTGGCGAGTCTCGTTTATGATCACGGGGTCCCTGGGATTTGTCTGGGTAATTTTGTGGTTGAAGTTTTTCCGAACCCCCTCCGAGTGTTCCTGGCTGCCGGAGGACGAGCGAAATTACATCTTGTCTCAAACGGATTCCCAGGCGAAAGCCGCGAAACCATCCAAGCGCACTTTGTTTCGGCTCATGGGCCGCAGAACCATGTGGGGCCTATTCCTAACTCAGGGATGTTGCGCTTATACCATGCTCCTTTTTCTTTTTTGGTTGCCGTCCTATCTGGTGCAATCCCGTCATATGTCTTTGGTAAGAGCCAGTTGGTTTACTTCCATCCCTTATGTAGTCGCTGTGGTCTTGGGATTGCTGATCGGGAAACTCAGTGATAGCCTCCTGACTCGCGAAGCGATAAAGCAGGGTAAGCGCCGTACATTGCTGATGGTCTTCATCTTGTTATCGTGCGTCGTTCTGTTGACCAACCTGGTCGCTAACGAATTCTTGCTCTTATTGCTGGTTTCAATTTCTCTGGCCTGTATCTCCAGCGCACTCTCCTTGAACATTGCCCTCACCAACGATCTGGTTTGGAATCCAGAAATGGTTGGCATTGCGATTGGTTTCATCATCCTTGGCGGCAACATTTTCGGATCATTGGTGCCGATCGCTACCGGATATATCGTTAAGTGGACCGGCGCTTTCGATCTCGCATTTTATTTAGCGGGATTTCTGCTATTCGCGGCAGCTGGTATTTGCTTCAGTATGACGCGCAAGCCGCTCAGCTTTGAAGAAAGCATATGAACACTCCTCCCCAACCATCCTGGTCCTTACGAATGGCAACGCCGATAGAGCCTGGAATTGTCTGCATCGATCTCGATCGCATGCTCCAGTTTTATACCGAAGTTTTAGGCCTCAAATTTGCGACGGATGCCGAAGCATCCGCAGAGATGAGCACGGAGTTCGGAACCGGGCCGCACGGATTCCGAATCATTCGCTTGCAAACTCCCTACGGAGAAAGAATAAAACTGATTCAGCCGAAGAGGACCGTGCTCAAGCAGAATCCAGTTTCGCAGTGGGTTTTTGAGCGCCAGGGCATCACCTACATCACCTTTGTGATCGTCGACGTGGAAGAGGTGACGCTGCGCTTAAAAACATTCGGCGTCGAGTTGATGAGCAAAGAGCCGGTTCCGATTCGCCAGGGAATTACCGCTATTTTTGCGAAAGATCCGGAAGGTAATTTCCTTGAATTTGTCGAGTACGCGGACCTCGCGGCTTATCGGCCCGATCTCTTCAAGTAACGGCAATTTTCTAGGAGCCGTACGTACTTTTCTTGGAATTCATAAACAGGAGGCCCTTGTGACGGAGAGCTTGACCACAGAAAGTTCCCACAAACAGTCTGCTCCGCCGCCGACAGACTCGAAGGGAAAGCCGCTTTATGCCTCCCTGTGGTTCCAGGTAGTGGTGGCCATGGCGTTCGCCGTGGCGCTGGGCTATCTCAGCCCCGCCAGAGCGGTTGCCATGAAACCGCTCGGCGATGCGTTCATTCGGCTGATCTCCATGGTGATCACGCTGATTATTTTCTGTACCGTCGTCTCTGGCATCGCTGGAATGCAAGACATGCGTAAGGTCGGCCGGGTCGGCGGCAAGGCTTTGTTGTATTTCGAAGTTATTTCGACTCTCGCGCTGGTGGTCGGATTACTAGTGGGAAACATAGTGCAGCCAGGACGAGGCTTCAACGCCAATCCCGCTACCCTGGACGCGCGCGAGGTTTCTGCGTATGCGGGTCAGGCGAAGGCGCAGACCCTCACCGATTTCCTGATGCACATCATTCCTAATACAGTCGTTGACGCATTCGCCAAGGGCGACATACTCGAAGTTGTATTCGTGGCACTCCTGTTCGGATTCGCGTTGTCCAGTCTGGGTCCACGCTCCCGTCCGCTGTTGGAATTGGTGGATGCCTTGACCCAATCTGTTTTCAGAATAGTCGGTATCGTGATGAAATTCGCTCCGATTGGAGCATTTGGAGCTATGGCATTCACGGTAGGAAAATACGGCGTCGCCTCCCTCGGCCCATTGGCCAAGCTCATTGTCACCTTTTACATAACGTCCATCCTCTTTGTGCTGGTTGTGATGGGAGGAGTGGCCAGGGTGGCCGGGTTCGGCATCATCCGATTTCTGGTCTACATCAAAGAAGAAATCCTCCTGGTGCTGGCTACCAGCTCCTCGGAGACTGCGCTGCCCACTTTAATGGCAAAGATGGAAAGACTGGGTTGTTCGAAGTCCCTGGTCGGCCTGGTGGTTCCGACCGGTTACACCTTCAATACGGATGGCACAAGCATTTATATGACTCTGGCAGCTCTGTTTGTTGCGCAAGCCACGAACAGCCACTTGACCCTGTTGCAGCAAGCCACTATTTTAGGCGTGGCAATTTTGACATCGAAGGGGGCAAGCGGCGTACAGGGTGCGGCTTTTATCGCTCTCGTAGGAACCCTCATGGTGATTCCCGGCATCCCCGTCGCTGGCATGGCTCTGATTCTTGGCATCGACCGTTTCATGAGTATGTTCCGGGCCTTGATAAACATGATCGGCAATGGAGTCGCAACTCTCGTCGTGGCTCGTTGGGAAAATGAACTCGATCGCGAAACTCTGCAACGGAATCTTGCGTAACGCGGCCCGATTGCGCCTGAACCAGCCAGTTTTAGTAAAGTGAGGTCTCATGGATTCAACGCAGAGAATTTCCCGTCGAGCTCTCTTAACACGAGCTGCGCCCGCACTGGCGAGCGGTCTAGCCGTGTTCTCCTCGCCCGGTTTCGCCCTCGCGCAGGAGCAGTCGCCGAATTCCGCGGGCCCAGCGAACGAAAAGACTTGGAGCGGCGAATATTGGGCCCAGAAAGGGGAAATCGCCCTCTACATCTTTCGCAAGCGGATGGGAGCACCGAAGGCTGGAGAAACGGCAAAGCCCGTCCTTTTTCTGGCCCACGGCTCCTCTGTTTCGGCGAGACCGACCTTCGACCTCAGCGTGCCGGGCCACGGGGATTATTCGCTGATGGATAAGTTCGCCGAATATGGCTTCGACGTGTGGACGATGGACTTCGAGGGTTATGGCAAATCCGGAATAGGCCCCGGCAATTCCGATATTGCTTCCGGAGTCGAAGACATAAAAGCCGCCTCCGAAGTGATTTTTCGCGAGACCCGGCAAACCCGCTTTCATCTTTATGGAGAATCTGCTGGTGCTCTCCGGGCCGGAGCCTTCGCGATGGCGGAGCCGGCGCGTGTAGACCGGCTGGTTCTCGCGTCATTTACCTGGACGGGACAAGGTTCGTCCACCCTCTCGAAGCGCTCTGAATCCTTGGAATACTATCGTACGCACAGCCGGCGGCCGCGCGATCGAGATATGATCCGCAGTATTTTTACTCGCGACAAGCCCGGAACATCGGACCCTGCGGTGGCCGAGGCAATGGCGGATGCTGAGCTAAAGTTCGGCGATACCGTTCCCACCGGAACCTATCTCGACATGACGACGCGACTACCAATCGTCGATCCCTTGAAGGTGCAGGCGCCAGTACTGATCGTGCGTGGGGAATACGACGGCATCGCCACCGAGGACGATCTGCTCAATTTTTTCCGCAAGCTGCCAGTGACGGACCGGGAGTTTGTTGTTCTCCCGGGCGCTTCCCACTCTATTGCCCTCGGCTTGAATCGTCAGCAATTCTGGCATGCCGTGGATTGCTTCCTGAAGATGCCAAAACGCGTGGACATCCAGAACCAAAAGGTTTGAACGCGGACGTCACTCAATCTCAATTTCTCGCCTTTGACGGCAACCGGGTACCAAACAAAAAATAACTAGTTGTCATCGTCCATACTGATGGACGATGGCCCTCATGTCCCGCAATTCAAACCCCTCGCTTGATTCGCTGGTCGTGGCTTTTCGACGTTTTAATCGCATGTACACCCACTTCATTGGATGGCTGGACGAGCAATTTCTAGATAGCGGCTACAGTCTTGCGGAAGGTCGCATGTTGTATGAGCTTTCGAAGGATCCCACCCCGACGGCGAAGATGCTCGGGCGTGGGATCGGCTTGCTGCGGACTCATATATCCGCCCGTGCCCGATAAAATGTCCCAGTTAAGTGAAGAGGCCTTCTCCGGCAACGTGAGGCGTAGTGGCCTTCGCCAGACCGAAGTCGATGACCCGCGGCACCGGTTTGCCATCCACTTCAACCACCAGAATGTTCTGCTTTCATAGCTGCACGTCGCTGTTTCACGCCCAAAGGAAGCACATAGACCACACCGCGTCACGTCCCACTCCGTCGCGTGAATGAGACTCCGACGGTGTGAGCAACAACCCAACGCAAACAAAACGCCCCAACTCAACCGAGTCCTGGGGCGTTAAGTCGAACAGCCCTCCCCCGAAGTCTGCTCAATCACACTCTACCGGGGCTGGCCTAAATGGGGAAGGTCACGTTAGGAACAACATGCTGGTTACGGGTGGGACTTGCAGCTCTCAGCGCTACGCAGGCTTCTTTGCTGCTTGATCTTTGCCCATCGTGCCCGCTGGAACGCCGCGGTCTTCCGGCGATCTGCCACGGACATGGCGCGCTTCACAGGAGCCAGAGCCCGTTGTTTTCGCTGGTTCCAATGGCTGCAATTGCTTCCGGGCCCTTGCCCACCTCGCCTTTTGTGCCTGCGCCATTTTCCGCCGTGACGGTGCCGATATGATTCGCGTCGGTTGACTTGCTTTCCCGAACCGTTTAACAACTCGATCGCCAAGATCGCTTGATCTAACTTCTCTACCTGCAATTGCGCCTGCTTGCGCTCGGCACGAAGCTCCTGAAGCGCATTCTTTAGGTTTCCAATAGTTCCCCCTCGATTTAGACCGCGGCTTATTGTCGAAGGTTGTTTTGGATAATGCACAGTAAAGCTCCATTCCAACACCACTGCCAACCTCTCTTTCCCCCGACAACTTAGAATAAGAGGATGGAATACGTTGATGTGCTTGACTCGTCAGGTTGTTCTGTCGGAAAGATAAAGCCCAAGTCAGAAGTACATCGCGACGGCGATTGGCATGGCGCTGCTCATGTTTGGATCCTCAATACGAAGGGGCAGATTCTGATTCAGCGTCGCGCGCCCACGAAGGAAAACTGGCCTAGCTTGTGGGATGTTTCAGTGGCCGGGCATCTCTCTGCTGGAGAAGGGCCTGTTGAAGCGGTGCTTCGAGAAGCAAGAGAAGAGCTTGGGGTCACGCTTGATCCCAGTGAATGCCGCTATCTCTTTACCGCTGCCGAGCAAGTAGCGCTCAATAATGGCACCTACGTCGACAACGAATATCACTACGTCTTTCTTGTAGAAAGAGACTTTGAGGTCGAATCCCTTAAGTTTAGCGACGGGGAAGTCGCTGAGGTAAGGTTTGTGGCGCTCCGGGAGCTTCAGACCAATCTCACAACCGATCCAAGCGGCTTTGTCCCACACGAGGAAGAGTACCGAAGGCTTTTCGAGGTGCTACGGACCTGACTAGGAAATCCGCGAAGTATAGTGTGAAGACGCAACGCTAAGCAGGAATAAACGCCGAAGCCTTTATTGGAACCAACTGACCACACCACAACCGCACAACCGCCATGCCGTGGTGTTCACATGGACTGCGACCGCCGCGCCGATGTGTCAACTCTATGAGGGCAAAACAGTTCTGATTCGGCAAACTAATGCCCCAACCTTTCGCACGTTGGGTTGTTACGCCCGTCCGTGGCAAGCAATGACATCTGCATGCACAGCGCAACCAGATCGTCGATGCCCCAGACAAGAAATGCGCCGCTGGCTATGCAAACCCCAGTGTCGGATTGGGCCAGCCCTAACCCGGTGGGAAAGTATTTTCCCTGTGAACACGATTTCAATGTTGCTCTCCGTTCACGACTAAGACAACGAACTTATCAAGGAAACGCTGAACTGGCTGGATCAGTATCTGGGCCCAGTGAACTGAATCGTGTCCCACCGGTCGGGCGCTTGGTTTTCGCCGCTGCAACTCCAGCGGAAGACCTGCTACCAACGGATCGTGAAAAGAAACGTAATCCACACCAGACAAATCGGTGGATTCAGATACTTCGCTTGACAAGAAGCCCGCTGATACTCCAAAATCAGACGCTCCTTTTTTGCCCTTCCCCAGGGAGAGCTAGCGTCTCCTTCCCCCCATTGCTCGTGTCGCGCACTTCTGCGGCCGTGAATCGCCGCGTGTGCAAGCCACTCCATTTGGCAATAACCAGGGTCCATTTGATTGTTCAGCTGTATCGGCAAAGTGGACTCCCCAACGGACTGGTTTGGGAAGTTAACTATGACCCGATTCGGGGATGTATTCAGCAAGGTGTCGCATGGGCGCGACCATCTTGCGAAACAGGAGAATGCTATGAATGTCAACGCGTCGCAACCCGGTGTTGTCTTGGTGGACAAATCGCTGAACCTGGTCGCAGCCAATCTTGATGCGGTTAAAATCCTTGCATTTCCCGAACCTCCGGAGAAGCTGGGTAATTTGCGCGATTGGTTTGCGAAGAAGATCCATTCACTCTTGGACCGCAAGGCTTTGATCCGACCGAGCTTCGTGAACGAGTTTCGCTCTGCCCAAAGGACCTATCTTTGTCGTGCTTTGCCGCTCCAGAGCGGCACCAATGTGCCTGCAGGTCCGGCGTTAACCCTCATCTTGGAAAGAAAGCCGAACGGGGGGAGAACTGTGGCTGAGATCTCACAACGCTTCGGGTTGACTGCGCGAGAACAGGAAACGATGCGACTACTCGCAGAAGGTTTCTGCAGCAAAGAAATTGCGGTACGCATGAACATCAGCCCCAACACTGTGAAGGCTTTTGTTCATCTGGTCATGGTTAAGATGAGCGTCTCGACCCGATCGGGGATCATTGGGAAAATGGTCGGCGCCGACAACATGAATTACGCGCCCGGCCTAGAGAAAAAGCCGAACATCTTGTAGCGACGTGCATTTCTGCCCGCGCTGCCAACTTGCTCGCTCAGAGGGCTGAGCGGCGGGCTGAATTACGCTCCATGGCTCCTGCCGGTGGTTTCAACCTGCCGCATTTAACTGTCCGGACGAGCGAGAATTATCTCCATCGCGAAAGCCGCGTTTAGTCCAACAGGTTAAGATCTTTTCATTACTGAAACCAGGGACTTGTAAACCATTTAATTGCGGATACAGTGCGAATTGCGCTGAACGGACGCCGCATATTCCCTCTCCCCTGGCTTCCCTGGCGCAATCCAGAACAGGAGGAATTACTATGTTTCGAACCGGAAACTCCGGATGGCTTGCGATCGCATTGGTTGCTGCCACCTGCCTTCTCACTGCAAGCGTGGGGTGGGCTCAACAACCTTATGACACTTTCCAGGTCAACTACTTCTCCAACGCTAACAACAGTGCGGGGACCGATGCGTGGACAAGGATCATTAACACAGGTGCTGATGCGCCTTCCTACCCACCAAGCAATCTCTGCGCGATGATCTACGTTTTCGACAACAAGCAGGAATTGAAAGAGTGTTGCGGCTGCCTGATCAGCACCGACGGATTAGCGGAGCTCAGTCTAAATAAAAACCTGGTCTCCAATCCTTTTGATGGACGCTCACCAACCGATGGAGACATCAAGATTATTTCCGCAGCCCCGAACGATAACTTCGGCGGAGTTCCATGCGACCCAACCGGCGGTGGCATCGGCTCCAATGGCAAGTACGTTCTTAACATCGTGCCCACGGTAGATCTCCGTGCGTGGGGTACTCACGTGCAAAATGACCGCCGTCTCACCGAGGATGAGTACCAGACTGCGGTCCTGTCTACGGCTGAATTGGACAGTCTGCAGGAAGAATGCAACGGAATCGTAACCGTGGGCAGCGGTGCCGGGATTTGCGGCGAAGGAGTCGGGAATTCGTCCACCGTTTGCAATTGATCGGGTTACCGCCACTGAGTTCGAGAACAATCATTGTCGCGTGCTTCGCGCACGCGTGCTGCAACCGAGCGCCAAACTTCAAGGAGGAGTTACATGTTTCGAACAAAAAGTTTGCTGACTTACACCGTGCTCACCGCGTCCCTAGTCTTTCTGACGGCAGTTTCGTTTGCTCAGACTAAGTACAAAAGATCGGACACCTACCGACTGACCTACTACAGCAATGCATTGAACAGCGGGGCTCCCGACGGGACGGTCCACATTGTGAACCCCGGTTCTGCTGTAACCAAGCTCGACGCGGACGGGAAACCGCTCGACGGGAACCTCTGCGCCCAAATCTATGTATTGAACAACGATGAGCAGGAAGTGGAGTGCTGTGGCTGTATGCTTACACCGGACAGCGAAAGAACTATCTCCATCAACAAGAACTTGCTGGGGAATCCAATCAACGTACGCCAAGTCACCCCTGATGGCGTGATCAAGATTGTTTCCGAACGGACACCGTCGAGCGGACCTTGCCGCCCGGATTTGGAGTTGGGCGACGTAATTCCCGAACTCCAATCTTGGGATACCCACATCCAGGCCGTATCCGACGGGTATGCCGAAACAGAGGAGGAGTTTGCCGGTGCTCCCCTTAGTGCTAACGAGCTTTTCTGGTTGCAAAACCAGTGCAGCGCGATCTACACGAATGGCAGCGGCCACGGGAAATGCACCTGCGGTTATGGCGACTAAACACGCTTAGCGCCAGGGTAACCAATGGTTCCCTGGCGCTTGGCTTCACACCATCAATCAGGGAGGACTCCAATGCTTCGATCAACAGCAATTCGTTTCTTGCTTTGCTTTACCGCAGCTCTCATCGTTTCTTGTTCGGCCGCCGCTCAGCAGAACCCCGGCACCTTGGCGATGGTCAACGGGAAGGCAATCACAACCCAGGATCTTGAACAGAAGGAGGTCAACCGCCTCCTCCAAGCCCAGTATCAGTACTATCAGGCGGAACGCAAAGCCCTTGATGACCTGATCGTGCAGCGCTTGCTGGAAGAAGAGGCCCAAAGGCAGGCCATCAGTACTGATGAACTTTTAAAACGCGAAGTAGATAGTAAGGTGAAAGATCCTAACGAAGATCAATTGCTGGTTTACTACGAGGGATTGGATTCGAAAGAGCCCTACGATCTGGTGCGCGAGAAGATCATGCAACACATTCGGGACATACGGAGGTCCAAGCTGCGCTCCGCCTATATCGAGACCCTTCGCGCTAAGGCCACCATCGTCGTCCAACTGGCTCCCCCAATGGCAAATGTCGGAACCGAGAACGCAGCAGTCACTGAAGGGCGTTCAGATGCTCCCGTCCAGGTCGTTGAGTTTGCCGACTACCAATGCCCCTATTGCCAACGAGTCAATCCGGACCTGAACAAACTAATCGACGAATACGCGGGCAAAGTCTCGGTGGTTTATAGAGATTTTCCGCTGCCGATGCATCCCCATGCGGAAAAGGCAGCCGAGGCGGCCCGGTGCGCTGGGCAACAAGGCAAGTTCTGGGCGTACCACAACCTGTTATTTCAGGACAAGAAGCTCGACACTCCCGATTTGAAGCAAGAAGCGACGGTGCTCCACCTGGACTCAGCCAAGTTCGACAAATGCCTGGATTCTGCGGAAGAAGCGGCAAACGTAAAAAAAGATCAGGATGAGGGAATGAAGTTGGGGTTATCTGGCACTCCAAGCTTCTTTATTAATGGCCATTTCATTAGCGGCGCAGTGGATTACACCACGCTGCATCAGATGGTAGAGCAACAACTGACCTTGTTGTCATCGGCCAAAGGGGCCTCTCCAGCGGGGTCCTCCCAGAGGTGAAGCCTCGGCGGTGACAACCAGACCGGGCGACCGGTTGATGCACAACCGGCCGCCCGTGATGACAATAGCGGACGGAGTCGCCCATTCACTTGCGCACACAAACAGCAGGTGTACAAAAGCCCTCCCCTTGTTTCATTTTCCGCTCGGCGGAACATTAGTCGATTGACGACGCGCCGCGACTGCGCTCCCAAAGGTATCCCAGGATGAGGACTGATCGGCTGCTCTGCTTGCTTCTCTTTCTAAGCACCCCCTTCCCAGCGGGTCAGGGCGCGGTTTTTATTGCGCAGCGATCAACACCGGTTATGGTGATGGCTCAAGCGGCGGGGCGGAACGCTGCGAGCGGGCTTACTTCCTCCGCAAGTTCTTTAACTTTTGGGAATGAACAGCTCAATTCAGCTTCTGCTCCCCAAGTCATTACCATTACGAATGCCGGACGATCGACTCTCACGCTCCGTGAAGTCGCAAGCACCGTTCCAGATTTTGGGCTGGTGCATAACTGTGCTCTGGCCCCCAATCGAATGCCGGGTGGTAACAGCTGCGACATTTCTGTTCGCTTCGTTCCCGGCGCGGCCGGCCTGCGCAATGGAAACATCAAAATCGTAATTGAGGAAGATCATCAAATTCAGCCACTCACAATTCACCTCCAGGGAAATGGACTGCAGAGTCCCGTCACGCTATCTCAAACCTACCTGGTATTTCGGACTGTGCTGGTAGGGATGACCAGTATGCCCCAATATGTGCGTCTTACGAATCACGGCGGCACGGCTCCGGCAACGATCACGAGCATTGCCGTCTCTCCGGATTTTGAACTAGCTAGCACGGCCGGCCAATGCAAGGAGGGCCGTACGTTGGCGCCACTGGGAAGTTGCACCATAGCCGTGGTATGGGCGCCCACGGATTCGGGCTCACACAGCGGGCAGATAAAGATTGTGGGTTCCGACAGCGGGTCTCCGCACGTCGTCCACTTACAAGCGATGGCAACTGGCGTCAGGCTATCGTCGGGAACCCTGCGATGGAATCCTACGGCGGTGGGCGTCACTGCCGATTCGCAGAGGGTGGAACTGAGAAACGAGGGCCGCACTTCCATACAAGTCAGTAGCATCGAGGCGAACGGGGATTTCTACCAGCAAAACGACTGCGGCCAAGAGCTGATTCAGCATCAGAGCTGTTCGGTCAGAGTCTGGTTCCAACCCACTTCTGCGGGAGAGAGAGCGGGAACGGTCTTGGTTCGAGACTCGGATGCGACAGTAATGCAGCAAGTCTTTCTTACCGGAATCGGCTCCCCCCTCGACTTGTCCCCGGCAAGGATGGATTTTGGCGATCAAACCGTAGAGAGCACCAATGGGCCTCAGATCGTTACTATCACCAACCGGGGCATCGCCAATGTGAACATCGTCGCGGTCAATGCGAGCGGAGATTTTGTGATTCCGGGCAAAACCTGTGGGGACACGATTGCAGCGGGAAAAAGCTGCCGGGTCAACATCAGTTTTTCTCCGACCGCGACCGGCATTAGAACAGGCGCTCTAAGCGTAGAAACCGGCGCAGGCGGTGTTCCGCAGAAAGTTGTATTGAGTGGTACAGGACGATAAGTATCCGGGAACCGTTGGCTAAGCACGCAAGAGAAAATCCGTGGACGATGGATTGCCTAAGGCCACTCTTTTGGTGCAACGATCTTTCCAATAATCGCCGACCGGCTGGACACGTTCATCTTGACCATCATCAAACGAACAAAGCTATTGACAGTATTCGGGCTGATGTTCATTCGTGTGGCAATCTCTTTGCTGGTGAGCCCCTCACCCAGCAAACGGGCAGTCTCTTGCTCGCGTGATGTCAGACCGTACCGGTTCGCGATCTCTGCCATTGTGAAGTGCTCGCGTGATTTTCTCTCCAGCATGAGAACCAGCATGGGGTGCGGATTAGTGAAACTGGTGGCGGTAGTAAGCGGGAAGGCGCGACAAAGGTGCATGCGTTTCGCGGATTGAAACTCGCTCACGAAGTTAGTTGCGGCGGATGATTTCCGGCCGACCAGGCAGGAACGGATTCTACTTGTGAGCCAGTATTTCAAATCACTAATTGTTTCAGGATTTTTCGGAAATGTGAGGATTTGGATCGCGTCGGCATTACAAGCGACCAAATTCAGCGAGTCGTCAATCACGATCACACCCGCACGAGCCGGAGCAGCGCTCATCTGATTCCTCTCCTGCAAAAGGCACGTCTATCGGCAGTTGGGAAAATATCGCCCAACCGTTCCTCACGCGCTGTAAGTCAACACACAGGCATTCGCCTGTCTGCGCCGCAAGTCATGAGGTGCGTAAATCGCCTTAGGAAGCACGAGCAAAGCTTCAGTGACCGCGAACCCCCACATCTGTACGCGATCCTGATGAGCGAGTGCCTTGGGGAGGACTCAATTAGCGAGAGTCTTAACTATACCGCAGTTGTTGTTCCCGCTGAAACAGAATAGTCGAATCTTGCGTTTTCCGCGTTAGTACTTAGGCGCTACTGACTTCTCATTACTTACTTTGACTATCATTCGCACCCCATTGGAACCATCCGCAACTCGTCAAAGCACATTCATCGTTATCGTCGTCGGCATACCTCCATTCGCAATGCCCGTCACACCGATGAGATAAGTGCTCGCGGTCGTGGTGGCACGGCTAGTGCTCGTTCCACCACCGCATGCACTTTGCAATAGACAAGCCGCGATCAATACGACAACGAGACAGTAACCAAGAATCGTTTTTTGCCCCGAGACTCCAACCCCCGCCGTGCAGACCAGCAAACCAACTGCCCTAACCAGATCGCAATCAAATAACTCGGCCGATGTCCTCTGAACGACGGCCTCGCTTGCGCCGAGTTGGCAGCTATGGTGCCTGCACGCTGTTTTTCGAATGAGCCTCGGCGAGGCGATCTCATTTCCACCGCAGATTGCCAGCCCAGCAAAGAAAGGGGGCTTACGGTTGAATCTGTCTGCTTCTAAACTTCACAGACTGTGATCAATCGCGAGTTTTCCACTTGGGCTAATGCTCATATCGCGAGGAAACTCTGACTCACAACCAGGAACAAGCAAGCCATCAATCGGATCTCGCCAGTAGGGGAGGGATTCAGCAAATACACGAAACCGAAACAACCCATCGGAATCCCGCTGCACCAGACTGCGGGAGCAACAAAGAAATCGTTGGGAGCAGAGAAAGACTAGGCGCAACTCATGGTTGTGTCAAGATACAGAAACGAAAAAAGGGGCTAATGCTGAAGTTCTAGCACAAATGGGCTAGTAATTTTGATGAGGAGAAAAACGCAGAATCCATTTGACAAAAGGAGGAAAGCAGTCAAGAATGGCTGCCGCCCCCCCCAGAGCGCTGACCTTCGCCGCGGGACAGCTTGGTGAAGCGCGGTCAGTCGAGGCGAGCACCCGCTGCCGTATTAGTAGAAGTGAATTGCCAGTTTTTTCCGCGTATCATCGCGCGCGATATTTATTCCCCTAACACGCGCAGGTTTTCGGTCCGATCAAAGAGCAGTTGAAATGGATCTCGCCCTTCGCACGCGTTGGAATCGACGATCTTCCGCGGCGAGTTTCCTTCCTGCGGCATAAGAATGTGGCGGGCAGGACAATAAGGATCTGCACCAACAAGAAGCGAGAATTTTCCCTTAAGGAGATGAGTATGGCTAATTTCTTTCGTACTATGTGGTCGAACGACGAAGGCCAGGACATAGCGGAATACGCTGTGATGCTGGCGGTGATCCTGGTGATCGTGGTCGGCACGATCCGACTGATCGGCGGGACCGCAAACAATGTGTTTTCCAGCGTTGCCAGTTCGATTGGCTCATAAGAAAAGTCGCTTACATGGTTTGATGAGGACAGTATAGGCCTGTTCACATGACCCCCGCGAAAGTGTGCTGCGAATAACGAAAGAGTCCCCCCGTCGTTCAGCGTAAATGGACAGTACACCGACTTGAACTATTTCATGGTGGATGGTGTGAGTGCGAATTTTGGCGTAACAGTTATCGGTGGCCTTGGTGAGTCTATCGCTGGCGCGCTTCCCGGATTCACCGCTCAATGCGGCACCAACGGACTGGTCTCCGTGAACGCCATCCAGAAGTTCCGCATCCAGACCTTGTCGTATGCGGCAGAGACGGACGTACTTCCGGAGCCCAGATCTCGATCGTCACGAAATCCGGTACCAACCCAGTTCCATCGGCACCGCGTTTGATTATTTACGGAACGATATCTTCGACGCGCAACGATTTTGACGCGTCTCCACTTCCCAAGCCGCCGCTCCGTCACAATGACTTTGGCGGGACGGTTGGCGGACCCATCATAAAGGGCAAAGCTTTATTCTTCGCTTACGAAGGGCTGGGCTTGCGTCTGCCGCGGACGGCCACAGGTGATTTCCTTACAGTGTCCGCCCGGGCGGCGGTCGCGCCGGTCTACCAAGCAATTCTCAGGCGCTGCCTCTTCCCGATCCGAATTCACCCGATCTGGCGATCGAGGAGCGACAGTACCTGTCGGGACTTCCTGGGCGACTTTTATTGTCGACAGGGACAAGCACACGACGAACGATAGCTGAACGTTGGTGCTGACCATCATGTCAGGTGTTGACAACATCACGTCCATTTACCTCCGGGTTGCGCTATTCGTCGACACCTGCCCTTAGTTTAAAACGTTGTATTTTTCCGGTGGCCGTTTTCGGAAGTTCGGGAAGGAATTCTATCCAATGCGGACGTTTGAAGACGGGTAATCGGCTCCGCACAAATTCCTGCACCTGACGGGCGAGTTCCGGCGTGCCCACAGCACCATCACGCGTCACGATCCAGGCGACCGGTTTGGGCAATTCGTCTGCATCCTTGCGGAAGACCACCGCCGCTTCCTGTACCGCAGGATGCTCGATTAGCACACGCTCAATCTCAATGGGACTGACCCACATGCCGCTCACTTTCTGCATGTCGTCGGCTCTTCCCGCGTACCAAAAATATCCCTCTTCATCCTGATAGTACTTGTCGCCAGTCCGGATCCATTGGCCCTCAATTGTGTCTTTGGTCTTTTCATGCTGGTTCCAGTAGTAAGCACAGGTAGAGTCTGCCTTAACGAGAAGATTGCCGATTTCACCCCGCACAACAGGCCGGTTGTGGTCGTCCACGATTCTGGCCTCGAAACCAGGGATAATCTTTCCACTTGAGCCAGGCCTGGCGGCAGACGGGACATTGGAGATGATCATGTGCAGTGCTTCTGTCGAGCCGATGGCATCCAGGATTTCCACTCCGAATCGCTGTTTGAAGCGATGAAAAACAGTGGCCGGCAAGGCCTCTCCGGCGGATATTGCATGCCGCACACAAGAAAGGTCGAATTCCCTTCCGTCCCGCGCGGTGTGAGCGAGAAGTTTGACGTAGTTCGATGGGACTGCAAAGAACAATGTTGGCCGGTGGCGCGAGATGACGTCGAACACACTCTGAGGTTTGGGCGGGCCTGGTAACAGGATGCTTGTAGCCCCCACGGCCAAGGGAAAATAGAGTGCGTTTCCCAATCCGTAGGCGAAGAAGAGCTTGGCTACACTGAAGCATCGATCCTTGTCTGTAATGTTCAGTATGCTTTTGGCATATCTTTCGGAACTCACCACCATGTCATGTTGCAGATGAACGCAAGCTTTCGGTGGCCCAGTACTGCCGGAAGAGTAGAGCCAAAAGGCAGCATCGTCCTTGCTAGTCAACTCCGCTTGGAGCACGGAAGAACTCTCTCTCGCCAGCTTTTCGAATGACAGGGTGCCTATCCGAGACTCTCCACCCACCACGATGATGGTTTCGAGATAACGCAATTGCTCTCTGGGGATCGCCTCGATGGCAGCCACCAATGAGTCACTCACGATCGCCACTCGTGCTCGTGAGTTATTAAGCAGGTATTCATAGTCGGCGGATTTCAGCAGAGTGTTTACCGGTACGGGGACCGCTCCTATTTTGATGGCACCGAAGAAACTAGTGGCAAACTCAGGCGAGTCCAATAGGAGCAGGAACACTCGCTCCTCGATGCGTACGCCTAACGTTCGTAGCCCGTTCCCAACCTGGTTCACGCGCTCAAAAAGCTCGCGATAGGTGACATGCACCTGTCCGCATTCGATTGCTACTTTGTCTGCGCGACCGTCTTTGATATGGCGATCCACGAAGTAGGAGGCGGCGTTGAATTCATCGGGAAGAAATATCGGAGCAAACGAATTCATAGCCTAATCACCTCCGTAGGCACCGCATCTTCTCTCACCTTGGAGATCATTTCACCAATGCGAGTGTTCCAGTATCCGACGTAATTATCGTCAAATTCAATATTTGGTCTGGCATGTGGGTTTCAAACTGTATCACCGCCAGAGTTTCCGATTAACCGACAAAGCGGCGATAAGTTCGCTATACTGCTTCGCATTTCACATCCAGGAGATCGTAATGACGCGAATCATCCTTGCCGTTGTCCTGGTTCTCTCAGTGCAAGCCTATGCTCAGACCAGTTCCGCTTCGACCGCTTCGTCCAATCCGAAGGTAAGGGCAATCACCGGATTCGTACGACTGGATCGAGCAACGTATCAAAAGCAAATTGCTGATGCCCTCGTCGTGTTGCGAAGAGTAAAGGCCGAATTTGAATCCTCGGGTTACGAAGTTGAAACTGTGCGCCTGACGACACAACCACTGGCGGAACTGGTCGCCGGCATGTCGGAAGAACAGGCATTAGCTTTCCTTGCGCAGATTGATGAACTCTCTGTAAAGGAGCAATTCCTGCCGAACGTTGGGCCGGGGTTGCTGCACGACGCCGATGATCCGGCCACGATGCACTTGCTCGAAAGAGCGCTCTCGACGCTTCCGAACATCTCGGCCAGCACAATCATCGCCGACGAATCTGGGATTCATTGGAAAACAATTCGCCGCACCGCCGAACTCGTGAAGTATGTGAGCGAGCACAGTCCACACAGCAAAGGAACTTTCAACTTCACAGCCACGGCCATGCTGAAGCCGTTTGCTCCGTTCTTCCCGGGTTCTTATCACACCGGTGCTGGCAGACAATTCGCCATCGGTTTCGAAGGAGCTAACGTCGTCCGCGACATCTTCGCCAAAGATCGTGGAAACGTCGAAGCTGCTTTTGCCGAATTGACCGCTGCCCTGACAAAACATGCAGTAGTGGCCACGGCAGTGGGGAAGAAGGTTGCAGCGGAAACTGGCTGGGCTTATTTGGGAGTCGATCCTACTCCCGCACCCTTGGGGGACGTATCCATAGGGGCGGCCATCGAAGCTTTCACTGGCGCAAAGTTCGGTTCCAGCGGGACGCTCACTGCGGCCAGTATCATCACGGCCGCAGTAAGAGCCGTACCAGAGAAGCAAGTCGGCTACTCCGGATTGATGGTGCCTGTGATGGAGGACAAGATTTTGGCCCAGCGGTGGGCCGAGTCCACTTACAACCTAGACTCATTGCTTGCTTATTCGGCAGTTTGCGGCACTGGTTTGGATACCGTTCCTCTCCCAGGGAATGTCAGCTTGGAACAGATGGAACACATTTTCGGTGACGTGGCCTCGCTCGCAACGAAATGGAACAAGCCCCTCTCAGCACGCCTTCAGCCTATTCAGGACAAGAAACCGGGCGATCAGACGAATTTCCAGGATCCGTTTCTCTTCAACACCACGGTGCACCCTCTGCCGTAGTTTGTTTTGGCGCGTCCTTTCTGGCTCTGCCGCGCACGGTGTTTGGGCACCGATGCAGCTTAAAAAACCAAGTCACGCCGCGGAAGCATCTGTTTAAGAAATGATTGCAATCAGCGGTGGTACGACTTATAAAGGGTCCAGTAAGTGGTCCAAGCCCCAGGTAGCGATAGCCAAAGTTAGATTGGTTCTCAGAGTTTCATCAATCCCAAATCCAGAAGCGACTAGTGGCCAAAGACCACGTCAACAAGAGTATACGATGGAGCAACTGCTCGAAGCGGAACAAAGAGCCGCGGAGTGGATGAAAAAGACAAACAGGATTCCGCCGTCATCGATCGAACACCCTTCCAATCAGCCCCCGATTGAGTGAGAATGGTGCCACGAGCGCGTGACCGGACATTCCCGAACCAGAAGCGCTTGCCTTGATTGCAGTGTTTGTCTCACCGCTAGCTCAACTTGCAGTTCGTCTCCGAAGATACAATTGTTGTTTTAATAAACGCGTCACCTCAAGGTTTTACTACGTCGACCTGTGGGGAGCGCACCTTCAATGCGATCGATGTTAGTGTTTAGTGCGCCAACCCAGATATTGGCACCGTCAAACGCGACGCCCTGTGGAATTCCGGCGTAAGGGAGTTTACCCCAAAACAAAAGAGCCGGAGCATTCGCTCCGGCCCTGGTTTCGTGATTGGATTTTTCTGACCTAGTTCCCTGTCAAATCATCGGGAGTCGTCAAGAACTAGCAACGGTAGATCGCCAACATCACTAGGGTTTGGGATTCACGGGTATGCCACGAGATGGGCCTCGCCTGCCTCAGTATGCGATCTCATTTCCGGTTGGCGACGACTTTCATCCAGCCACGATTGGAACATTAATATGTCCCAAACGAGATAGGCCCAGTTGTGCCTCCCGGTAAGGTGCTCTCGCCAGATGTGTCGGATTGGCTTGGGATTGAAGAAGCCCTCACGTCGCAGACGGCTCTCCGCGAGAAGAGCTTCGGCCCAATCCCGGAGTGGACCGCGCAGCCATGAATCGATCGGAATACCAAAGCCAGACTTCGGACGCTCGATGAGTTCGCGAGGCACATAGCGGTGAAGAAGCTGGCGAAGAATCCACTTCCCTTCCCGTCCACGGATTCGCAGCGATAACGGAAGCTTCCACGCAAACTCTGCCAGGCGATGATCCAAAATCGGCACGCGACTTTCAAGGCCGACCGCCATGGTCGCACGATCTACCTTGACCAAAATGTCGTCAGGCAGATATGTCATCGAGTCCAGATACATCATTTGCTCGGCAGCGTTTTCAAGATTGACCTGGTTAAAGTTCGTGAGCAAGGTATCGGGTTCGAGAGCATCATTCACAACGTGAGTCGGCTGGTTCCAATGTGAGGCAAGCCGGTAATACATTTCATATGCATCCTGGCTCCCCATGACGCTGGCGAGCTTGTGCAACTTATAGCCAGGCATGCGCTGCCTCATCGCCTTCGGGAGAATAGGGCTCAGAGTGCGGAAGAGCTTGTCCCATACATCAGGCGCCAAGGCCGTGATGGTCGCAGCACTCAGCTTTCGGAGCGCCAGTGGAAAAGGCTTTAGGTTACGCCAGAGTGCCCCGCCCCAGGTATGACGATTGTATCCGCCGAAGATCTCGTCGCCGCCATCGCCGGATAGGCTCACGGTCACACTTTGTCGCGCCAAGCGCGCCACGAGAAAGGTGGGGATCTGCGAAGAGTCCGCGAATGGCTCATCGTACATTTGAGCCAGGTTGGGGATTACCTCCATCGCCTCCTGCGATGTTGCGCACAAGTCGGTGTGGTCGGTTTGCAGGTGGCGCGCGACTCGCACTGCATCGGCACCTTCGTCGTACTCTTTGTCTCGCGAGCTTATCGAAAATGTTTTTATCGGCACGCCGCTTTGCGCTTGCATCAGCGCGACAATGGCAGACGAATCGATCCCGCCGGAAAGGAAAGCTCCCAGCGGCACATCGGAGTTCATTCGGATCTTCACGGCGTCCCTCAGGAGGCCATCCAACATCTCCACGGCATCGTCTTCGCCGCATTGAAGCGGGTTCGCTGCGCCCGTTTCGGCAACTTCCCTCAAAGACCAATACTGTTGCATCGTGCCGTTGAAGTCATCCACAGAAACAGTCAGCACGCTGGCAGGAGGCAGCTTTTTCGTATTGCTATAAATGGAGTACGGAGCTGGAATGCAATTGTGGCGCAGGTAGAGTGCGACCGCACCCCGATCAACCTCGTCTGTAAAGTGAGGGTGGGCACGCAAGGCCTTTAACTCAGACGCAAAGAGGAAGCGGTCCGGAGTCGCATAATAATAGAGCGGCTTTTCGCCAAAACGGTCTCGAGCCAGGGTCAGCGTTCGATCGCGGCGGTCCCAAAGCGCAAAGGCAAACATCCCATTAAAGCGCTTGACCGAATTCAATACGCCCCAACGTTCGAAAGCCGCGAGCATTACTTCGGTATCGGAGTGTCCGAGAAAAGATATCTGCGCATCCTCGGCAAGGAGGTCTCTTCGCAAGTCTTCACAGTTATAAATCTCCCCGTTGAAGACGAGAGAGTAGCGTCCGAAGAATGACTGCATCGGCTGATGTCCGGCTGGCGAGAGATCCAAAATAGCAAGTCGCCGCATGCTAAGCGCGATACCAGCCGCAGCATCCACCCACACACCGCCATCGTCTGGCCCGCGGTGCCGAAGAGTGTCGGCCATCCGTAACGCAATACGTCGCAATTCTTCAGCAGGAAACTGCGACGTCGATTCTAGAATTCCAGCAATACCGCACATCAGATCCACCTTACAGGTTTTGGAGGCTCCGTGCCCCCAGACCAAGCTAAAGAAAAACCAGCACCTTCAGAACCATGCTCGGCCAGCAAATTGCTATCTTTACCCAGGCGCGCGCACTCAGCATATTCGGTTGCGTACCACGAGAACAACATGAAGCCAAAGGAAGCCACCAGAAGGAACATCAGACCATGTCTTGGCAGGATTTCATAGTTGCGGACAGGTAACCCGGGCGGTTGTAGCGGCGATGCCCAACCCAGCATTGTTGCTAGTCAAACGCGTTAGCTGGGGTCTGCTGTGGAATGGCCATGAACTTTGGAACCCAATCTTCCATCACCGCCAAGTGTTCCCGTGCGTCCGGCTCACTTAAGAATTTAACGTTGCTGTATTTCGGATCCTGGTAGTTTGTCACTTTACCGCTCACGATGGCATCCAGAACCTGTTGAATGCCGGCTTCAATTTTCCACACGGGCTCAAATCCGAGCGCTTCCCGGATCCGGCAAAACTCGACCCGATAATTTCGGCGATCAACGTTGTCCTCGGTGCAGCGGAGCACCGATCCCGGTACCATTGCGCGAATAAGTTCGCCGACTTGGCCGAGGGTCCGGTTCTGCTCATCACACCCTACATTGAAAATGAGCAGGGAAACCGATTCTGATCTTGCGTCGAGCGCGGACATGACAGCGCGACCTGCGTCATGCACATGCAAGAACGGCCGCCATTGATCCTTGCCGTAAACCGTAATTACTTTCTCAACCAGCGCCTTAGCGGCAAGAAGATTCACTACCAGATCGAAACGTGTCCGGCCCGACAAGCCGTAAATAGTGCCAAATCGCAGGATGACCGGCTCGAAGCCGTCACCGCGCAAATCCAATAGCACATTCTCAGATGCGATTTTGCTGCGCGCATAAAGCGAAACCGGCTTCAGCGAGGATTTTTCGTTCAGAATCTGGTCGCTGGCTCCGTAAACGGAACAACTGCTGGCAAATACGAATCGCGAGATCCGGTTTCCCTTGGCGACCTGGGCGATCATGCGAGTGGCAATCAGGTTAATCTGGATGGTTAACTCCTCGTCCAGCGCACAAGCCGGGTCGCCGACAAGCCCGCCAAGGTGAATCACCGATTTCATGTCTCGCATAGCCGCGACCACCGTATCCACATTGCGAAAATCTCCTCGGTGAATCTCCAGATTAGGATGTTGGAGAACTGGGTGGAGTGGTTCTTCTCCATACAAAAAACAATCCAAAACGCGCACGTGATAGCCGCGGTCCAGCAACTTTGGCAGCAAGGCAGATCCGATGTAGCCTGCACCTCCGATCACTAACACGCTCTGTTTATCTTGCTCAACGGATGCTCGCAGTAGTTGATTCTCCTGAATTACCAGATGCTTCCACAACTTTGCCCAAAGCCTTGCTACAAGCAGAAAGACAGAGCCGCTCGCAAAAGCCAGCAACAGAGATGAACGTGGAAATGCGGGTTGTAATCTTACAAAGTACAAACAGAGCGCGACAATGGAAAACAGCAGGGCCACTGATCGCAAGATGACAAGCGCTTTATATTTACCGCTGTACGAGCGTCCCTTGGTATAAAAACCCATGGCGTAGAAGAGGAAGGGAGCGAGCACGCTGATAAGAACAGCGGCAGGCAGCCATATACTAATCAATGAGATAAGACGTAAGCGACCGAATACTATCTGCGGCACAAGCGCTAAGAATAAGGACGCATTCAAAAGTGCGAGGTCAGCCACAACTCGCACCAGAATTTCAAGGCGGACTTTGGACTTACGCATTGTTGCTAATCCTCTTTATTTAGCCGTGGGATCAAGATAGAGAGTTTAATTTCTGCTGTCTTGCGTACTAAAGTGTCGCGAGCTCTATTACTCGCTTGACCGTCTCACAAGTCATCTCGAGGTGAATATTGAGAAGGGTAGGATGGACCAAAAACATGAGACTGGTGTCGCCCAACTCACGAGCTACAGGCAAACGTGCCGGCGGCCGCAATTCTCCTGCAAAGGCGCGTTCCAGATAGATTTCGCTGCAGCTTCCCGAAAAACAAGGCACGCCGGCAGTTGTGATCTCTGCCATGATGCGATCCCGGTCCCATCCGGGACGAAGCCGTTCGCTGCGGACAAATGCGTAATATTTGTAAAAGGAATGCCCGATCTCGGAGGGCGGCTCAGGGACGCGGAGCGCTGGCATCGACCGAAAACACTCTGTCAAGCGGGCAGCATTTTTCCGGCGAATCGCGACCCACTCGGGGAGCTTTCGCAATATTACGCGCCCTAACGCGGACTGCATTTCCGTCAATCGCCAGTTCGTGCCGAATGATTCATGGAGCCAGCGAAATCCCGGAGGATGCTCGCGCCGAAATACCGCATCGTAACTCTTGCCATGATCCTTGTAACTCCAGGCGCGGTTCCAAAGTTGCTCATCGTTCGTGATCAACATGCCACCTTCGCCACCGGTGGTTAAGATTTTGTCCTGGCAAAAAGAAAACGCCGCCATGTGTCCCATTGAGCCTACTGGCTTACCCTTGTAGGTGGCGCCATGGGCCTGGGCACAATCCTCGATCACTTTGAGCCCATACTCGTTCGCTAACTCGAGTATTGGGTCCATGTCGCACGGCCACCCGGCCAAGTGAACGGCAATGATGGCTTTGGTCTTCGCCGTAATCGCTGGTCGAATGGTTTCCGCCGTGATGTTCTGGCTATAGCGGTCTATATCAACGCAAACCGGAAGCGCTCCGCGCATAACCACGCAACTGGCGGACGCAATGAAAGTGCGGGACGTAGTAATAACTTCGTCTCCCGCTCCAATCCCAAGCGCATGGAGGGCCAATTCCAAGGCCAGCGTTCCATTGGCTACGCATATCCCGTGCTTGGTTCCGACAAGCTCGGCAAACTCAGTCTCGAACTGGCGGCCTTCCTGTCCAGTCCAGTAGTTCACCTTCCCAGAACGAAGGACCGAAGCGACGGCCTCGATTTCATCGCTTGCAAAGTAAGGCCAGGGTGAAAACGGCAAAGTCGCATGCGCGGGGACGTGCGCGATTTGTTTTTGAACCGCTGCAGTAGTCATAAGAGTTGTGAAGGAAAGAGTTAGATTTGGTAGGCCTGTAAAACTATCTGCCGGCTGCGATGGACAACTCGGCGCTGCGCTCGCGCGCAGGGATGCCCAGCACCGTGGTTCGCTCTCCGACATCGCGGGTAACGACGGCACCTGCTCCCACAACAGCGCCGGAACCGATATGAAGATATTGCAAAACTTGTGCTCCCGTCCCGACCAGCACACCCTCGCCAATAACGACGCCTCCCGAAATGTTGGCTCCTGGATTGACCACAGAACCGCGGCCTATGCGAACTTCATGGCCCAAGGTGCAGCCGAAGTTACAGAGTGCGAAAGCTTCCAGGGAGACGTTCACCGTCGTGACTACACCTGCTCCGATGAAGCATCCCTCACCCAGGCTGGCTGATTCGAGGTCGATGACGGCAGTTGGATGTATAAGCGCTGGCCAGTAGATGCCGTTCACCAGGCAATCGAGTTCCGTGGCCAAACGCAATCGAACCGAAGGGCTGCCAACGCCCATGGCAAGGGCATCGACTGAACTCTTGTGCTGATCAAGCCAGTTGAAGTCGCCTACGACCTCATCAAGACTGTCCCGATCCCCTAAGCGGGAGAGGTCACTGACGATGTAGCCAATGAACTCGAATCGCTGCTCGACCTGATTGATCCACTTCAGTGTCGATGCCACTTCGCGAGCCATTCCTCCAGCGCCAATGACTGCAATTCGCTGCAGTTTCATACAATGTTTCCTTGGTCCGGTCTTGCGTCCAACCCTCGGAACTCCGGCATGGTGGCGTGACCCGGCTTCGCGATTCCTTCACGTCTTATTACTTGCCAGACGGTCTTAGTCAGAATGGAAAGGTCCAGCCAGAAACTCCAATGGTCGACGTACCAAACGTCGAATTCGAATCTCTCATTCCAATTCAGCAGGTTCCTGCCATTGATCTGAGCCCATCCAGTGATTCCGGGCCTTACAGCATGACGGCGCATCTGCTCGGGAGAATAACGTTCGAGATACTTCGCCAACAGTGGACGCGGCCCGACCAAACTCATTTCTCCGCGAATCACGTTGATCAGTTCAGGAACCTCATCCAGGCTGGCGCTACGAAGCAATCGCCCCAAACGGGTTAGCCGATCGGCATCGGGAAGCAACTGCCCGTTTTCGTCGCAGGCGTTGGTCATCGTCCGGAACTTCAGACATTCAAAGCGAGATCCAAAGAAGCCAGCTCTTTCCTGCCGGAATAGCACTGGAGAGCCGAGGCTAAGCTTGATGAGTATCGCAATGACCATCAACAACGGGGAGAGCAGCAGGAGCGCGCCAGTGCCCAGAATTACATCGAGAAACCGCTTTGATAATGGGATTTTGTTCTCGGATGCTGTCTCCGGGCAGCCAAGCTTCTCTTCGATCAACCCCCGATAGAGATGGATCAGTGCATCCCAAATAACCTCGGGCTGAAAGTCTCGCTCTGTGTGCTCGCGACCAGCCTTTCCCATTCGCCTCCGCAAATCCGGGTCAGCCAGGAGCTTGCTCACCGACTCTGCGAGGGCGGTCGCATCTCCGACGGGCACAATTAAGCCAGTCACTCCGTCGATAATCGAATCCACCGCACCGGTTGCCGTAGTTGTCACCACGGGAACGCTGCTAGCCTGCGCTTCGAGCGGTGCGCCGGGGAAACCTTCACGATACGTGGGCAGGGCTAGCACATCCATCAATGGGTAATAAGGAGCGGTGTCGCTTACGAATCCCGGACGAATAATTGCCGTCTCTGACTCAATGTAGCGGCGCACTTCGGGTTCAACCGGGTCGCCTGGCTCAAAGTCTCCAACCAGCAGTAAGTGCAGCTGCGGGTACGTTACACGCAGTTGTTGAAAGGCTTCCACCAACTGCCGAATGCCCTTGTCTTTGACCAATCGCCCAACAAAGCCGACCACGGGCGCGCCTGGCGGGATCCCGAGCTTGCCGCGAAGAGTTTCTATTTCTGGCGAGTTCCGGTTTGCCTCGGAGAATCGCTTGGTGTCGACCCCTCGGCTTCCTTTTACCAAGACTGTAGACTTTTCCGGTGAGACCAGATTCAAGTTGATCGCGCGTTCACGCAAGCTTGGACTAACGCAAACCACGCGATGAGAGCACGCACACGCCAGCCACTCGGCTGCCAGCAATATCGCTCGTTTCGGTCCTCGAGCAGTCTCCAGCCGTAATCCACGAAGCGTATATACCCGGCAAGGAACCCGCGCTAACCACGCAGCGACGCCGGCCAGCAGACCCGCTTTCGGCGTGCTGACTTCGGTGACGGTAGGGCGAACCCGCCGTATTGTCCAGTAAAGTTTCCAGAGTGAAACCAGATCCTGAATCGGCGTGATCTGCCGTTCCATGGGGACGGCAATACTTTCGACCCCCTCCTTTGCGGATACCTCAGTCAAATACGCGCCAGGGGAAGACAGCAAAACCGGTTCTATGCCTGCGCTCCGCAAGTGCGTCAGCAGGCCGCCGCTGTATAAGCTGCAAGCCAGTGGAGACGTGACTGCGATGAGAAGGCGTTCGTGGTTCATTTATGTCTGTGAGACTGGTTGCGAATGAGGAAGATACTGATACTCTCGCCGCAGAAGGGATTCGTATATCTGCTCCCATTGGTCCACGACGGATGTCAGACTGTAGTGCTTTGCTACATGCTCTCGTCCAGCCAAGCCCAGGGAGCGTCTCGATTCAGTGGATAGCTGTTCGATCCGTTGCATCGCCTCTGCCAAAGCCTCAGGGCTCTTCGCGGGTACCAAGAATCCACTGATTCCGTCGAGAACGATTTCGTTATTGCCGCCGACGTCCGTAGCTACGATCGGCAAAGCCGAGGCGCTTGCTTCCAGCAACACCATCGGCAAACCTTCCCATGCCGAAGACATCACGTACGCATCCGCAGCCGTCATGAGAGCGGGGATGTCCTTGAGGATTCCCAGGAATCGGACTCGATCAGAGATGCCAACGTCTGCCGCGAGCCGTTCGATAGACTCGCGCAAGGGGCCATCCCCGGCAATCAACAAGATGCCACCTTTTGACAAGCGAGCTATTGCCGCTAGCAAGTTGGGATAATCCTTCGGGACATCCAGTCGCCCCACTGCTAACCACGTGAACCGATCTTCAACGCCAAGACTCTTTCGCATTCTCGCCCGTGTCTCGGTATCGCGTTGAAAGGCTTGAAGTGGTACCCCGTTTGGAACGACCTTCAGCTTGTGTGATGGAACGGCACCGATCCTTATGTATCGCTTGGCAGCGGCGCCGCTAACGATGGTAGTGAGATCAGCTAGTCGATCTGTCGCTCGGTAGGCCAGTTCTTTCCACCGGGCGCCCTCGGTAACGCTGTGCGCGGTAGAGATGACCACTGGGACTGGGGCAAATAATCTCGATACTCTCCCGAGCAAGTTGGCGTGAACCATGTGTGTGTGCAGGATGTCCGGAGCCTCCGCCCTTAAAATACCTGACATCCGCAGCACGGCACGCGGGTCGGGAACGCCACGCCTCATGCCCAGAGATGAGACTTTGATCCCCGAGGCTTCCAACGAAGACTGCAGTGGGCCCTCAGATATCATGCTCACGACGGTCGGCTCCCAGCCTCGTGATGCAAGCTCCTGAGCTAGAAGAACGAGTTGCGTCTCGGCCCCTCCAGGGAAGAGGCCGGTTATCAGGAACAATATGGAGTGGGACATGGAAGGTTTTCGTGTAACGCTGCATCCTTCAATCTAATTTTTCGTCGGGCTACAACCGACGACTTGGAGGCCAGCAGCAGCGTTAAGACGAGGGGCAAAACCATTACGCGTTGTCTTGCGAGCAACCCAAAATTGCTCAACGAGACCGAAAAAACAATGGAAAAAATCAGAAAGAAACAAATTGAGAAGATAATTAAGGGAGTGTCCCTGGCGTTGAGCACGACCCTGAAGAGAGAATCTCGCCGGAGTACCACTAGAAACAGTAGAACCACACCTTCGCAGGAGGCGATGAGCGCGGGCCCGTTGTTTGTCTCCCAGGGAAAGGGCCTAAACATGAGGAAAGGCGCTTGAGCCAATCTGCCGATTTGCGTTGAGCTTTCGTCACCGAACGCCGATCCGCCGACCTGGTTATATTTGTACGAATAATCAGACATGGCTTGAGCATCCTCAACACTGCCCAACTCTAAGGAGTTTCGGGCGTAGGTCACCACCCCCACAGAAATCGCAAGGAATAACGGGAAGAGCAGAAATTTCAAACCGACCATTTTACGACTTGATTTGATATCACCAAGCAGATAGCTCGCGACCAAACTGATCACAACAAAGGCGCCAATGTGTGGTCTAACCAGCGTCGCGAGTGGTAATCCGATCAATATGGCCGCCCACCCCTTAGTGTCAAAGCGCCGGGCGATGCCATATGAAATCAGACCAAGGGCAAGCATCATTACAGCGTCCTTGCCAAAAGTGGCTGTCCAATACACCAGAGAGGGGAAAAGAAAAAAGAACAACGCCGCGATGTTTCGGTTCGCGCCTGGGAAAGCTACAACGAAGGCTCGATAAAAAAGAAACTGCCCCCAGAACGAAGCGATCGCAAATAAGACCATGGCAGCCGCGAGCGATGGCCCAATTACAGCGAAAAGACAGGCGCCGATTTCTATGATGAGATTGGTGCCCCATAACTGATGCAGGGAAAACACGTCGGTGAGATAGGTGACCGAACCAGCCAACTGCCTTGCACTGTCGAAATACAACCCTTTGACATCCGAGAGTTGGAACGCCGGCAACGCTGTGTATATCCACGCTGCTAACAGTTTCGCAACTGATGCGACAATCATCACCATGAACAAAAATGGATTGTTGCGCGCAATGACGGCTATCAAGGCGATGCAGATGATAACGATCGACGGAATCACTATCGCGGCTAGATCAAAACCACCCTCAATAGGAATGCAGAATAGCACTCCAGCGGCCAATAATCCTGCGAATGCAAGTGGATAAACCCAAGTGGGCTTCATGATCGGAAAACGTTGTTGAGAGAAGCTTTAGACACACGCGCGATCGGGACTTGAATATACGTACAGAAATTTTGACGCCAGCAACTCGGAGTCGGGGGCAATGCAATTCAATAGATCAAGAAGGGCCCTCTTCGCGTAGGCCTTGCCTTGGCGCAGTAGCCAATACTCCCGAAGGCTTAGCCCGGCACGCCTACCCAATTCCAGTGCGGCGGAGGGCGATACCCATGAAACGTGATCCGCGTTCGTTACAAGCGTTCCACTCACAAAAGTAGACACAATGTGTTTTATCCAATAAGGGTTCGGGGTTGAAACGAGAATCAAGCCACCAGGCGCCAAGTGCCGGCCTGCGAATTCCAAGAGGCGAACAGGACTGTTGACATGCTCGATGACATCTCCAATAACTACTCGCTCGAATCGTTCACCGAGATCTTCCTCCGAGGTGGCGTCGGCGAGTCGAACGTTATACCCCCTGCTGTTCAACAAGTCGATTCCCTCTGGAACAATGTCGATTCCTAAGATGTGCGAGGCACGCTCTCTAATGTAATTATGCTTCCACGTGGGTTGTTCGATGTGGCCGATATCGTGCTCCACGACGCCAATATCCAGCACGGAGCGGCTTGTGACAAATTCATCTATCCAATTGAAATAACAGGAGCGACTTTTTCGTAGCCGCTTCAATTCGTTAGCAATAGGCTGCAAGACATGTTGGGAAATAGGGTCATCACTTATCTGCGTCCAGTTGAGCGTTTGCATGAGATTCCTTCCAGATGTGAATCAGAAACTTGGTTCAATCTCGAATTCTGGTCGGTAAACCGTGTGTTTAAGCGTCGACTGACGTCCGGCATTTCTCAACTCGAGCATTACACCGATCGCGAAGCCGATGACTTGTGATATGGCGCCTGTGAGCAGCGCCAGGGCCGCGCCCATCAATCCGTACCTCGGTATGAGTTCCCACGATAGAATCACTGTGGTCAGGGTTGACGTTCCAACAACTACGAGCGGGACCTTGAAAGAGCGGGCAGCGGTTAGGCCATACCCGAGGAATGAAGCCACTGCCAGGATGCTTGTCGTTGCGACCATGACAAGAAAGACATTCAGTTGGCGGGCATACTCCGGTCTATAAACTAACGAAAGCACCGACCGTCCGAAAAACACGGCAGTGGGCACACCAACAATCCCAATCAGCAACCCCAATAGGACAAACTTGCGGAGCAGTGATTTGAATCCATCGAACTGCCGGTCGGCGAACATTCGGGAAAGCCGGGCCGCAGCTGACTGCCCAAGGGCATTGATCACCAGGCTTGCCGCCGTACCCAAGTATGCGAGCGATGCATAGATGCCAAACTCACTCGGCCCCTTGTAGTGCTCCAATATGTATCTTGGAATGTTGGTATTCAGCGACATCAGAGCCATGACGAATCCCAGAGGCAGGCTCGTCAAAGCCAGCCGCTTAAGAATCCGAACGTCGACCCTCAGCAGTCTGCCTTGGGGTCCATTAGTCCGCCGCACGACGCCGAGGTCGTAACTGAGGAAGACGAGCAGCCACGTAAGGCCCATGGCAGCGACTGCTGTAGCCAAACTACGGGACCGCCAAAAGGCGAGAGTGAAAATGAGAATGGATGCAACGCCCTTGAGGGTCAAAGAGGTCGCAAGCTGATCCAGTCTTTCGTGCTTTTGCATCAAGCCCAGAGTCACGTCGCTCAAACACTCGACTACTTTGGCCCCGGCCACTAGAAGCACGATCGTTGACGTATAGCGGTCGTATCGCGAACACAAGACAACCGTGACTATGGCTGCGAAACCCAGGGTTGTGGCGATACAACGGAGAGTGAAGTAGTCCGCGAATGCAAATTCGGACCGCGAGTCGGTGGCTTCCACGCCACGAAGCTGCAGATTTGTAAACATGAATATCGGAGCGGCAATGGCGAGCCCGAGCGCAAATTGCCCGACGATCGCCGCGCTTCCGAGTTTTGCCAAAACGGAAAGCATTCCCCATTGACAGCCGTAATAAATCAGATTTCCCGCCAGTGTCCAACTAAATGCAACCCGCAGCGAAGGCACGACGACCGCGGGAGTCTTTTCGGGGGTGGGGGGGGCAGTGTCGGGAACAGGCACTGTACCTAGGAGAGTCCCAGTTCTGGAAAGGCCTTGCGCTGCAACTTCCAGTTCACGTTCCATGACAGCCTTGCATTCAAGCGTCAATTTCCTGTGTTCTCCTCAGGCGTTTCATGTCAATAAGTGTCTATAGCTGAGTCGCCGTTAATTCCCAGACGTTCCCTGCAGGTCACTTATGGAACGCGGTAGATCGTTGCACTCGCCGCTGCGGGGACAGCCGTCATGGATACTGCCTTGAGCGCACCTCGAGCCGTACTGCTGGGGACGAATAGAATGTCGTTATCTTGCATCGCTATGTCAGCGGCCTTTGAGGCGAAAATCTTTTTCAGGTTGATGGGGATTTCCATTCGCCCGGTCGCGGTTGTACGAATCAGTCTTACGGATCCCTTGGCTGCCGTGTAGTTGACGCCCTGCGCCAACGCTACTGCCTGCAGGATGGAGAGCTGCTCGTCATGATCCATGGGGAAGCCACCGGGCCGAACTACATCCCCGACTACGTAGACGACGCCAGTCTTTTCCACGAAGATCGTGTCGCCTGGTAAAATCTCGGGATTGTTTTCCGGCTGAGGAGCGGTTCCTGCGGCCATTTTAACGGTTTGGGGCTGCTCGGGATGACCACTGTGCGTGATGACAATAGCCGTGCCAGCCAAAGGCGTGAGTCCTTCCGCCAGCGAGAGATAGTCGAGCAAACGATGCGCGCCGAAAGCGGGGTAGTTGCCAGGTTTGTGCACCTCGCCGACGATCGAAACGCCTTGCGTCGCGTACTCGGAGATGAATACTGTGACTTGCGGGTCTTTGAGGAAGCCGCCGGCAATGAACTTCTGGCGAATCAGACTCTGAGCGTCTGCCGCCGTCAACCCCTGCAGATGAACCGTGCCTACCAGCGGCAGAATCACGTCGCCGGTGTTGCTCACGCGTAGTTTACCGCTGAGTTCAGGGGTATCGAAAACGCTCATCTCAACCAGGTCTCCGGCGCCGATCGGGCCCGCCGCGCCGCTTCCGAAGCCGCTGCTGCCTCCGAGCGTGGCTGGTCCGCGATCTTGGGCAGACGCGCTTGCGGCAAGTGTCAACACAACCAGCAGCGTAGCGTAGCAAGTGCAATTCTTTAGTTGATTCATGAGGGTAGGCTCTCTGAAGTAGGCAGATGGGCACCATTTCCATTACCGTTACCATTTCCATTGCCATTACTGTTGTCGCCGTCGTGATAGTAGTAACGGTAGTCGGATCCGTAGTGTCCGTAGTAGCCTCGATACTCAACTGAGTCGAAGGCGAGGTCGTTCACGACAACTCCGGCAATGTTTGCCCGGACTTTCCTGAGGACATCGCGTGCACGCAGAAGAGATTGCCGACCGGTCTTTTTGGAACGGGCGATGAGGACGACTACGTCAGCATTCCTGGCGCAGACCACGGCGTCGGTTACTGCGAGTACTGGAGGCGTATCAATTACGATGTAGCGGAATTCTTCGCGCCAGCCTCGCAAAAGTTGGGGCATAGCATCAGAAGCCAGCATTTCTGATGGATAGGGCGGCATGTGTCCGGCGGGAACGACATGCAAGCCGGGGATCTCGTCAACCTTGACGATCATCGATTCTGGCGCCTCGGTGCCTGCGAGGCATGCGCTCAGACCCTTGGTGCCCGAAATGCCCAGGTATTTGTGAATTGTGGGACGACGCATGTCTGCGTCCACCAGCAGCGTTTTCTGTCCGGTCTGGGCCAATACGACCGCCAGGTTGAGAGCGGTGAAACTTTTTCCTTCCTGCATCATGGCACTGGTTACCATAATGACCTGCGGCGGCGTACCCGGGGAGGAAAGGAGCAGTGAAGTCCGCAGCGCCCGGAAGGCTTCCGCGCTGCTGGAATTGCGATGCTCCATGGTGACAGGTTGAATGAATTGCCGGGTGGCGGTGCGGCCCACCAGTTTGTGCGCATTCTTGCCTTCCACAACGACGCTCGGGATCACGCCGAGCGAAGGAAGCGAACAGTAAGCCTCAATGTCTTCCGGAGTGCGGATGGAGTTGTCGACATTTTCGACGACGAAGGCCAAGGCCATGCCGAACAAAAGACCGCCCATGCAACCGAGTGCGATGTTCAGAGGGATCCTCGGTTCAACCGGTTCAATTGGTGTGCTTGCGGGATCGACAATATTAATGTTGCTGGATTTCAGCCCCGCCAAGATTCCAGCTTCCTTAAGCTTCTTAAGCAATCCTTCGTAAAGGTCGCGGCTCGATTCAACATCGCGCCGCATAATCGCGTATTGAATGGCGTCTTCGTTCAGCTTGTAGGCGTCCTGCTTCTGTCTGGCGAACGAAGCCTGTAGCATCTCTTCGGACTTCAGTGCGGCTTTATACTCGGCGTGTACCGCGTCCCCCACCTTTTTTATTTCCTGGTTAATACTGAGATCAAGTTCATTCATTTGCGATTGCAGTTGGAGGACCCGAGGATACGAAACCCCGTACTTGGCAGCGAGTTGGGCATATTGAGATCTGGCTTCGGAGCGAGCCTTGTATAGTGCTCCGAGAACGCTTTCCGGGGCAATGTTCGCGATCAGTTCCGGATTCTCCGTCATGGCGATGCGATACTTCGCCTCTTTCACAATGCGATCAGCCTCGGCGGCGGAAAGTTGCTTGTTAAGTTCCTCCAGTTTGTCGGTGATGATGTTGTGGGTCTCGTCCGTTCCCAGGATGCCGACCTTCTTCTGATAAGCGATGAGGGCCTCTTGAGAAGTTTCGGCGCGCTTCTTGAGATCATCCAGTTGATGGGTTAGCCAGTCGGAGGTTTGTATGGTGGCTTTATATTTGGTCTGGAAGTTGTGCTCAATATAGTTGTTGGCCACGGCATTCGCGACATCTGCTGCCAGGTACGGATCCTTGCTGCGGAAGTGAACGTCGATGATCTGTGTCTTGGGAACCAGTTGGACATTGAGGGACTTGTGAAACAGGTTGACCAGCTTGGCGCGTTTCTGGAGAGTCAGAGTGTCAAAATCTGGCGCTGAATCGAAGAGCTGTCCTGCGAATCCTTTGTTGTGGTGAAGTCCCAACTGCTTGATGACACTGGTTGCGATGGTGTCGCTTTGCACGATCCGGATCTGAGTCTCCAGTTTCGTATTCATATCGAGGCCAATCGGCATCGCCATCTGTTCGAGACCGAGGTCACTTGAACCTTCAAGGTCGAGCAAGAGCCGGGACGATGCCTCGTAGCGCTTGGGAAGAAACAGGGAAACGGCGGTAACCAGAAGTACGACTGCAGCCAGACTTCCGAGGACCAGCCAGCGGCGTTTCTGGAGTACCCGCCAGAATTGGACGATGGAAATCTGGTCATCCTGAGAATCAATGATCACGGGCTGAGCATCGGAGAAACTGAACTTCTCCAGTTCGATCTTTCTATTAATGGTTAAGGGGTTGTCTGTCATGGCATCCTTAATCGGCGGCAGGTGAAATCGTCTGAATCACAGAACGTTCGCCTTCAGACAGTGCAAATTCCGGTAACATCGCCGTCATCCAGAAGCTGGTATAGGTTGCGATTGCATCATCCATGTTCGCGGTTGAGCCTTGATCTCCAATCAGAAGCGATTGCAATCCCTGGTGAGCCGCTACTAACGCCGCAAGACTGAGGGCTGCCAGGGAGGGATCAAGGTCACGAATTAGACCTTTTGACACACATCGACACAGATATTCGCGAAGGGGTTGAAACAGTGGTACCAGATGCTTGCGTAGAATGCGCTCTGCACCATTCTCCAGCTCAAACAAGCTGAGATAAAGCAATCGAATCGTCTCAGGGTGCTGGTACACAATCTCCACCAGCAACTCAATAATCCCCGGCAATGCGGATCTGGGATTTTCATCACTCTCCAACCGGATGCGTAGTTCGCGGCTAATGCGAATCCTCCGCAGACGGGACTCCGTTGCCGCCCAGAACAGGTCTCGTTTCCGAGGGAAATGACGGAATACTGTCACCTCGCTGACTCCCGCAAGGCGAGCAATCTCGTGCGTGCTGCTTCCCGTAAATCCTTGTCGCGAGAAGAGCTGCACGGCAGCCGCAAGGATGCGGTCCTGAGTCGGATTCTTACTCCGGTCCTTTAAGGGAGGCATTGAGCTTTAGCTTTGAAATTCGGCGGTTGCCACAGAGAGCATTCGAGAACGATGGGATTCAAGCGGTTCTACATCACTGGCGTCTAACTCTACCGCAACACTTTGGTTGATCATCTCGAGCGTAAGCACTACTCGCAGCCCATTCATAGTGCGAACCAGCACGCCTGCAAGCCCGGTTAGTGGACCAGCCTGGATTCGTACTTTTTCTCCTACAACCAGATCGCGATAGGGCGTGAACTTTTTCAGCTGTATGCCTGAGCGCAAGGTTTCAATCTCAAAGTCGGAAAGCTGGGCGGGTTTCCCGGTTGCGCCAACAAACGAAAGCACACCGGGAATTTCCAGCACTCGCACTCGCTGCCCCATGCCAATCTTCACGAAAAGATATCCGGGAAACAGTGGAAGTTCGACCACACGTTTGCAGCCATTCTTCCAGCGATGAACCGTGCGGTACAAGGGCAAGAAACATTCGACCTGGCGAGACGACAAATGTTCTTGAATACGCTTTTCGTTTCGGGGACGAGAATATATCGCGTGCCAGTGCTGGGTCTGTGCACCTTGCCAATACCCTGTTGGTGGTCGTTGAACATCAGTCGGAAAATCTGAACCTCTCTCGATCACTTGCGACAAGGCTTCGCCCCTCTCGCTTAGGTCAGCGCTCTTTTATAGTGAAGTTGAAGTGGCAGTCGCGACCTGTAAACGGAGCGATTGCTGCTTTACAACATCGCGTGCTAAGGTCGTCCGCCAACACCTTGCTGAATGCAAGTAGGTACCTACACGCTTGCGCTTACGTATTGCAGGCATGGTGCCAATTTGGTCCACCAGTTAAATGGCGTGTTTTCTGGGAGCTGCGGCGCCCGTCCCGTATTGGGACTGCCGTTTGCGTCTCAAGTCGAGAAATAGACACGAAAACGCTTCGCTTTGTCTCACCGCTTGGCTAACCTGCGACACACGGGGAGCGATCATAGGGGAAAAATCGTCCAAAATGGTGCGACCCCGACGACCGCCGGCGCAGCGCATTTGTTCCACGAGGTAGGACAAAACTACACGCAGCCCCTCACCATATGCCGCGACTACAATCACTTAGCCTTTTGGCAGATCACATGCAACTACGATCAGCACCATTTGGAGGTGCGGCATGGTCGGACACAAGCAAAGGGACTGGCGTGAACTGTGTGAAGCTGTAGCCAACGAGACCGACTCCAAGAAGCTTCATTCGCTGGTTCATGAATTGATAAAGGCACTGGATGAGGGCGAGAGAAGCTGGCGTCAATCGATTTGCTCACCTGACTCCCTCGCAACCAGTTGGAACGCCGATAAGGAAGTACTCTATGGCTGACGCTCCGCGAATTACAGTCGAAGAATTGAGAAAGCGGATGGAGGCGGGCGAAGATTTCACGGTGATTGATGTGCGCAATCCCAAGGCTTGGTCAGAAGCCAGCACAATGATTCCCGAGGCGATTCGACTGCCGTCGGATAATCTCGAGGAGAACCTGCCCAGAATTCCCAAGGACAAGGCCGTTGTGGCGTACTGCACATGACCAAGCGAAGGATCTAGCGCCAGTTTGGTGCAGAGACTTCAGGAACGTGGATACAAAAATGTGTGGGCGCTTCAAGGCGGACTCGATGCGTGGAAGAGGGCTGGATTGCCATTAGAATCAAAACGGGCGGCGGCCTAGCGACGCTTGAGCGCCTCAAGCTCGTCCAGCGTGCGCGGCCAGTCTGATCGCAACAAGCGGGACAAACTCCGGTCAGCAAGAACTCTGCCACCAGTTTGGCATCGAGCGCAATAGTTCGTCTCGTTATCCGCATAGCGAATCCGCTGGATCTTTTCGCCACACCGCGGGCACGGCTCCCCGTATCGTCCGTGAACCGCCATACCCTTGCGGAACGCGGTGACCTTTTCCGGAAATCCTACCTCGGTTTCCGAACGCAGCCGGCTTATCCATAGCCCTAGAATGTCGCGGCTGGAAGCGAACAACCTTTCCCATTCACGCGGCTCCAACTTGCGGGTCAATGCGATCGGAGACAATTCGGCGGCATGCAGGATCTCGTCCGAATACGCATTGCCAATGCCGCTGACTATGCGCGGATCGGTGAGGGCTCTCTTGAGTGTGCGGTTTTCCGCTGTCAGTGCATCACGAAACGAGTTGAGATTGCTGGTGAAGATGTCGATCCCACCCGGGTCTACGGAGCGCAAGGCTTCTTCGCCGATGAGGAGATGTAGCGATGCCCGGTGTTTGGTGCCGGCTTCTGTGAGAATGAGGGATCCATTCGGAAAGTCAAAGGCTGCCAGGCTCCTGCGTCCTGCCAGCTTCGCTCCGGCTGGCCGCCAATGCAACCGGCCGGCAATCATCAAGTGCAGCACCATCCACAGATCGCCTTCTACTCCAATCGCGATTCGTTTGCCGATTCGCCGGAGTTCGCGAACCAAGCGCCCTTCGACGCTCGATACTGGCGGTTGTGCGGTACGAAGCAGAAAGGGGCTCGCCAATCGTACCTGCTTGACTGGTTGCCCCACGATACGCGGTTCGAGAGCACTGATGTAAGCGGCAATGTCCGGCAGTTCTGGCATGCTTAGTAGATTTTAGTCGGCACCCGCGCTTTGTCCCCTCGCTATTTAAAATAGATCATGACCAGCGTACGGATGGACAAGTGGCTCTGGGCTGCCAGATTCTTTAAGACGCGTAGCATGGCTGCGCGGGCCTGTGAACTTGGCAGGATTGAATCCAACAAGCAACGAGCTAAGCCTGCCCGCGAGGTGCGGGTTGGTGACCTCTTACAGGTTAGAACCGAGGGTGGCGATTTCGAGTTGGAGGTCCTGGCCCTCAGCGAGGTGCGCGGTCCGGCATCGGTAGCTCAGGCACTCTACCGTGAAACCGAGTCGAGCCGTGAATTGCGGCTCAAGGTTGCACAAGAGCGTAAGGCAATGATGAATTTCACGCCTGCGCCGGAAGGCCGACCATCCAAGCGAGACCGCCGCAAAATCCTCCAGGCTCGGGCCGAAAGTCAGGAATAACGCAACTTGGGGTAACTGGGATTACGGTCCTTCCTGGTTCCGCGGCACAGCATTTGATCAGGGCGTAAGCCCACTGCTTGATTTTACCGGTGTGGCTGTCCCTATTTTTTTCGTCCCCCCGAAAAAAATGCGAAGGAGAAAAGCACTACGTGCCGAAGAGATAAGTCCAGAGTGTGGAAGTAACCGCTGACAAAGTCATCCACATGCGCCAGGTTTGCGAGAAGCCGAAATTCGTGCGGATTTAAGCGGTAGCAGCAGGGTGAGCGAGAACGTGAACCGGACTGCCTGTGCTGCGGCGCCGTTTCCCGGATAGAAAGATCCCGCCAAAGATCGCGAGTGCTGACAGCATCAGATAGCTCAGCGTGGCTCCGCCTTCAGCAACTGACAGATAGTCAAAACCGCCTTGATACTGCGAATTGGAAATCCCTCCCCATTCCTGAAACTGCCCGCTGGAAGGATTGAAGGCAATAAGGTTCCAAACTTTATCACCGTTTCCCAATGTTGTTTGCCAACCGAATCCACACCATCCGCCTGCGCAAATTGCCTGCCCTCCGCCATTTGACGCGCCATTGCCCGCAAACACACCGCCATTGAACGCAATCGAAAGGTTGGAAAACGTACCGGCCGAACCATTACCGCTAAAGGTGAACTGTCCGGAAGCTGTGCCCGAGACGCCGATGAGAGTGGCGCCAGAAAAACTGTCGTTGGAGTTTGCGGAGGCGAAGGTCGAAACCGCCAACAGGAACACGATGCAAAAGCTCGCCAGATTAAAATATCGTTTCATTTAGAGGACTCGGCCTTTACGGGCAACAACTCGCATGAGTCTATACCCGTATCTGGCTTTGTCAAGACTGAGAGTTTTTGCAACCGGTTGCAAGGTTTTGCAACATTGCGATAGTGGCTAAGTCCCAATCTTAGACTGTGATAACCATGCTTTTGTCAAAAGAGTGGACGTTTAGACCGATCATAGCGGCTCGCGACGGATTAGGGCAGCCAACCCACTCCTGGGCGGACTGCCCTGCCGGCTGCGGAAAGTTCTTTGCCAAGCTACCAAGTAGTTAGAGATTCCTCGTCCACATACTCTTCAATCGTCACACCGGAAGCCGAGCTATCCAGTTGATGCTGCAAGCCGATCGTCGGACCCCACGCCGGGTGCGGAATGGTGGAGTACGAAAGCCCTCCAAGGTACGCAGCGACCCCATCGATGGACAGAGTCCCAAATCGTAAGCTGGCGTTGCTGTCCGTGCTGGGGTCAAATTGGCGAGGGATCTCCTGGTATCCGCTCGTGGTCACCCGCTGCAGGAAGTACGTAGCGTGGTGCCAGGTTCCAGTCGAGAACTGGCAGGGGGATAAACCAGCATTCACCCAGGTCAAACCGCCTTTGTCGGGAAGCCAGAACTGCCACTGGTTAGTGGCGTAGTTGCACTGCGACCCGAACATGAATTCATGCACGCCATCGCGCAAGGGTACAGCTTGAAAGAAGTCGAATTCCAAAGCCTGCACCGTGCTATTGCGCGTGCTGGTCGGGATGTAGAACCAGAAGTCCCACAGGAAGTTTGTGCTGTTGAGTTGTGGATTCTCGGGATCTTTCCAATAAAACAGGCTGTCGTCGTAAGCGCAATGGCTTCTGACGACGAAGTGCTGGCCATTTTCATCAAAATCGGGGGAGTTCATCGTGTTCGGGTCAGAATTGTGGTCAAAGGTTTCTATGCTGCCATCGTTGCATTGGCCGCCCACCCCATTATTATTGTCCACTGTCCAGTAAGAGGATGCGGGTTTATCGATGTTGGCCGTTCGAGTCGCAGTGTTGGGTGGAGTAGGTGCGGCAACCGCCGCTACATTGATCGAATAGATCGGAGTACTGAGATGACTGCCGCTCGAATCCCAGGCCGTGATGTACACGATGTGAGTACCACCGGGGGGAAGAATTACCCAGGCATCCAGGGACGGACTGAAGTTGCGATAGACATCGTTGTGGTCAACGTAGACCACGTATCCGGTGATTGCCAAATCGCTTTCGGCCGTCGCTGCAAAATGGATTGGCGTAGTAACGTTGGTGGTCGAACTCGTCGATAACCTTGGTGACTGCACGGACACTGCTGTCACAGTCGCGTGAGCTGCCAAACTACCGCAAATGCAAAGCACCAGTGCGAGAAGCAGGTTGAAGGAAACGACGTTCGAGCGCCTGTTAAGCGTCTGGAATGGGGAAGTCATGAATGTCACCTTGGAATTTACAAATACAGGAAGATCTGTCCGGCAGTCTCTAAGGAAAAGGGCAGATTAGAAACCTTGGTAACTACGGGAGGCGTGCGTCAGTGTGAATGTTGGAACTCGTGTCGAGGGAACCGGTGGGATGAAATGGCAACCATTCAGCCACAGTCGGGGGCGAAGCAGCTTAGCCAGCGCTGCAGTGCTGGCAGAAGCGGAAGAAACACTTCAACTGCCGAAGCGACGACAGGGTGCTCAAGCACCCTCGTTAATCCGCGCCGTTACTGTAACGCTGACTGGGTCAACCTCACGGCGCAATACGGATTTGCAGTTCCCCCAGATACGTTGCACTTCTGGCTGTTCACCGACCCCGGCGCTATCGTCGAGAAATAGATATTTGTTCCACCGTTCGAGACTTGATTGTCGATCACAATCCCGCTGGTTCCTCCAAGAGCGCTCGGCGAGCTCACGCAACTGGACGTCGGCAAACCGGTGCAGTTCGGTGTCGTCAGCGAGGTTGTAATTGTTGAACTCTCCAGAAATCCGTCGGTCGAGCTCCCGACCCCAAAGAACAACCGGTCCGTGGTGCCGTCGTAAAATTCGGTCAGCGGCGAACACTCGTCCCCTATTGTATTGTTAACAACAAAGTTGGACGAGCCCGTGCTGGTAATCACATGGGTCGCGAACGGGAAGAAATACATCTTTGGATTCGACGGAATAAGCTTTTTCGTCGAGGTTCCCGACACGAATCCGCACGCTATCAGGTGACCCGAGGTTGACCCATTCAGCCAGAATGCGTTATCAAATGCGCCAGAGTGCAGGTTGCCGGTCGTGCAGTCGCCGGTGCCGCTCGCCGATCCCATGTCCACGGTGTTGCTGGTGGTGAGCGTAGTGGAACTTGTGAAGTTCGCGGGAATCTGGCTGACGGCTCCGCCGATGCCCAGCACCGTGCTGCATCCGGTAAAAACGAACACTTGGTCAGTTGCAGAATTGGCAGAATCCGTGACCGCGATCGGTGGATCCACAACCCCAGTCCCTGCGCCGTGCCCTACCCATCCGACCGTCACCTGCGCCATGGAAGTTCCCGGGTTAGTCAGGTTGACCCCATACAAATAGCCATACCCGTCTCCGATAAAAATCCTGGCGGCCGTGTCATCGACCACCGGAGCGGTCAAGACTTTGTTGGTCTGAGTCGAGACCGTGACCGGCCAGCCCCCGGTGCTCACCAGCGCCGGTGCACCACCACCGAATACCGGCGTGATCTTGTACACCACGCCATTATCCGCACCCACGTAAGCTGTATCCGTGTGGTAGTCCACCCAGGGCGAGGAGTTCGAATTAGTTGCGGTGCTTTCAATGGTGAGCGTCGTCATGCAGCCAGGCGTAGTCGGGGTCGTGCACGTAGTGGGGGTCAATGGACTCAACACATTGCCCGACTGCGCGGGCGGTGTCGGAATCGGATTGGGCAGCACCAGCACGTGAAAGTACGAAGCCCCGGCGGTGCTCTCGATGAACGCCACCTTCGTCCCGTCGGTCGACAGCGTCGGCGAGGTCTTGATCTGCCCTCCTGTTTGTGTGACCGTGTTGTACGCGAATGCTACCCAAGGCGAGCCGCCATTGCATGGCGATGTTCCCGTCGTGTACAGATTATTGATGCCAACCAGGTTGGCCTGTGTCCCTGAGGTCACGGTTAGTCCAAACAGAGCATAATCGGAATTGCAATTCTCGGTGCCGATGCCAAATTGGTATTTCGCCGGAAACTGGTTTGCGGGCACGTACCCGTTCTCCAGTGAAACCGACCAGTCGATTTTCATTCGCCGTCGCCGGCGGAGTGGCACCCCTACCCGTGCGCCTATGCGTGCGTTTTCGATAGCCACTCGTCGCATCACCAGGTTGTAAACATGCCTCGGGTCGCGGTCTGCCGCCTCCATCACGTCTTCGGTTCGCACGCCCGGCATTACCAGGTGATGCGAACTCCAGTCTTGCGGATATCCGAGGTGCACCGGTTCATCGCTCGCGTGTTCGCGTGCGGTCCTTTCCGTAGCTGTCTGGCCCCAAAGCGGAAGGCACAGCAGGAGCAAACCTGCCGCCACATAGAACCTACGGATTGGATACGCTGGCATGGAGTTTCTCCTCAAGCTTTCACCGATCATTCCCCCTTTAATTTTCGCGCACATTTCGGGAATCCGAAGCCTTACTTTCGTAACTCAGCGTGACCAGTCGGGTTCCCGTCTGGTGACCATCGTGCTCTATGCCACCATGGCCCACCCATTCAAGCGCAACTCTAAATCACAGATAAACGGGGTGCCCCACCCTTTCCGCGTTCTTTGCGGAAGGGTGGGGGGCGAGACCTGACCGGCACGAACGCCAGGATTCAGGACCCGCTCAATATCACCGTCCGCAACAGCATTGACATCCCATCGGCAAGAACTTGCCATGGACACCCGCCCCAGACGAGGGTAATATCGCTGCAAGCCGCGCCGCTCCTGCCGCTCCCTCGACAGCCCCGGCAATCCCGCTTGAGGGTGATCCCTGGCGATGAATCGCAACCCTTGTCCTCACTTCGCAATCCGCCTGTTGTGCCTCTTCGGGGTTATCCTCGCGCTGGGCACTCCTGCCTCGGCCGAGTGGAAGGAGAAAGTGCTATACAGCTTTCAAGGTGGTTCTGATGGGGCGACCCCTGCGGGCGGGGTGGTGTTCGACAAGGAAGGAAACCTTTATGGCGCGACCGGGGATGGAGGTTCGTCTTGTCCATCGCCGGGGTGCGGCACGGTTTTCCAGCTCGCGCCGCCCACAACAAATGGAGACCCGTGGACCGAGACTGTGCTTTACGGGTTTCACGGCAACGACGGTTCCAGACCGACGGGCGGTGTCATTCTTGACCAGCAGGGCAACCTCTACGGTGTGACTGCTTATGGGGGAACTGGGACCTGCCTATTGTTGGGCTACAACGTCGGATGCGGTCTGGTTTATGAGTTGTCTCCGCCCGCGCAAAAGGGTGGGGCTTGGACCGAAACCGTACTCTACAGCTTTCAGAATGCCAGCGACGGGCAAGAGCCCAACGGGAATCTGGTATTCGACAACGCGGGCAATCTGTACGGAGCCACGACGTTTGGCGGAGGAAAAGGAACGAGTTGCGATCCGTTCTATCAGTATTGCGGGATGGTGTTTAAGCTAAGTCCACCGAACCAAAAAAGCGGCAAGTGGACGGAGCAGAAGCTGCATAGCTTTGCTGGGGTCGTCAACGGGCAGCAGTCGGGCGACGGCGCGAACCCTAACGGCGGCTTGGTGCTGGACAGCAAAGGTGCCGTCTATGGCACGACGTACTACGGCGGCAACAATCAGAAAGGAAGCTGCCAGGGCGGGTCTTGGGGAACCGGATGCGGCATGGTGTTCAAGCTAACCCCGCCGAAGAGGGCGGGCGGCAGGTGGACGGAGAAAGTAGTCCACCAGTTTAATGGTCGGGATGGCTCCAACTCCGCGGCGGGGGTCGTTCTCGACGCAAATGGCAACCTTTATGGCACAACATATTTTGGGCCACCACACGGGTATGGGCTAATTTTTGAGTTGAAGAAGCCTTCCGGAAAGGTCCACTCATGGACGGAGATGGTGCTACATCCTTTTAGTGGCGGGAATGACGGTGCAAACCCGGCGGCTAGCCTTGTTTTCGACAATCACGGGGGTTTGTACGGCACCGCGAGCGTGGACGGTGGTGGGGCGCAATACGGGACTGTCTTGCAGCTTCTCCGAAAGGGTCAGGCTTGGGCCGCCAACGTCCTTTATGCGTTTCCAGGGGCCCCCAACGGCAGGATACCGACCACGAGTTTGATTTTCGATGAAGACGGCAGTCTTTACGGCACAACAACCGAGGGTGGTAATGGAGCCTGCAGTTATTTCGGTTGCGGGACTGTATTCGAGGTTTCGCCGTAACTCACGTGCTCGCTAGAACAATGTCAGACTTTGGAGTCAGGAGAATAAATATGCGACACGCAACAGGATCGACGCCCGCCGGAACTTTCTTAGAATTAATCTGGAATTAATCTGGGGACCATTAATCTGGGGACAGACGGGGCGTTCACCTAGTTCTTGCCCTGCGCGCCCCAAGTTCGAACCCGCTGCTTGTTATTCAGGCTCGTAACACCCGTTTTTCGGGGCCCACACAGTTCGCATACTTTGCGTTTCCCAATTCGGGAATCGCCTTCAGGGCCCATCCACTTTCTCCTTGATCCCATTCCTCCGCCACTGATATTATAGAACGACACAGGTTATCTACAAGATAACCACGTTCTTTGACAACCTGACGAGGTCGCAGCTCTGGGCCATTGCCAGCTGCTGAGTCCGGCCAACCAGACGAAGGCAAGAATCTTCGTCCGGCGCTTTGCTGTTGTCCAGAAAGTAGGTGCACAGGCCGGACCTACACGCTAACCCCAATGTTTAGAATATTTTGCCTGTAACTGCCTTAAGAACCATAGATTACAAGGCAGAATTTTTCCCAGTCCTTTGTTTTCTATATTTTGGGGGAAATCGAGTGTTTTTTTTGAGAGATTTCCTGCACCAGAATGTGTGCAGTCAGACGCAGGCTGTTGAAATGAAGCGAGCTAGCCGGCTCTAAAACGCCGCCTGAATTTGAACTAAAGGAACCGCAGAACCGGCTCGCGTCCGCAGCAGCATATTCGCCGACGGGATGCCCGTTCTCTGAAACGACTTTTCACAATCGGCGGTGGATGGCCCGCGCATATTCCCTTCCATATACGCCAACCCGGGACAACGCGTACACGTCCCCACGTGAGCGCAGGTCGAACAAGTTGGTAGATCGCGCGCGCGGATAGAGCGAACTTCGTTCAATTGCGGCGAGTTTCGCCAAATTTCAACGAACTTCTGGCGCCGCAGATTTCCACTGGGCAGCGGAAACTGCACGCAAGGAAAAACGTCGCCGTAGGGAGAAATGTAGCAGGCGGTGTGTCCGGCGCTACAGGGAAAACCGTCCATAATGTCTTCGCCAGGGGCAGGCGGGGGCGAGCAGAACTCTTCCACGTTGCCCACCAATTCCTCGCTGCGGAAGACCTGCTTGAGCTCAGAGCCAGGAATGCGCAGCGCGAGGATGGATGTATCTCCGTCCATTTTTGGTGTGATGGTGGGATCGAGCGTGTAGGAAACACCCAACTCTTTCGCCAACGCCATCACTCCCGTGTTATCGAACAGATTGCTGGCCATCAGGACGTTGGCAATTACTACCTTGAGACCTTGCGACTTGAGAAACCGGATCGCATCGATCGTCCGCTTCAGTGATCCGGGCAACTTGGTGATGGCGTCGTGAATTTCGGAACGGTGCGAGTACACGCTGATCTGCACTTGCTCGACACCCAACTCGCGAATGCGCCTGGCATCGGGCTCGCGAATCATCACTGCGTTGGTCTTCAGCTTGACGTTGAATAGCAGGCGGCGCGCGTGTTCCACGATCTCGAAGAAATCGCGGCGCATCAGGACTTCTCCGCCGCTAAGAGTAAGGAAGAATACTCCCGCATCGGAGAGTTGATTCAAAATATCTTCGATCTCGGCGGTCGTCATTTCGCCGTGGTCGTCGTGATCCAGATAGCAGTGAACGCAGCGCTCGTTGCAACGGTAGGTAATATCAAGATGCACGCTGATCGGGACGCCCAGGACTAGCGCCTTCTGGTTCATTTCGGCCAGAAGACTCATCGCGCCTCCGGCGGTGAGGCCTGGGAAGATATGGGCTGTTCTGACACCAGGAGGATGCCGTGCCGGGAAAGATCATCCACGAACTGCTCGGCATCGCGTCCGGCCTGGTCTGGATTCACATCGAACTCAGAGCAGATTTTGCTGGTCACAATATTCGACAATGGCGTCTGGCCGTCTGCCGACTGCCATATCAACGTCGCGATGTCGTTCAGCGTGAAAAACGTGGAGTCGACCGCGGACATAATCATCATTTCGCCGCCAATAAGGCGGGCAGCAATGGCGGAACTCCTCGCAATGTACTTTTCTGCTATGACGTGTCTCCCGCGTCGCGGCAATGGGTTGCACCAGCACCTACGCTCGCGACTTGCGTATTATCTCCCAGACTCGTTCATCTGGAACAAATATCAACCGGCGTACAGGTACCTGTTCTACAAACTCGCAGGCAGCACGAAAGACCAGATTGACCAGGTCTATGTCTTCGGCGAAAAACAGAATATTTCTCAACAACAACCGGATTGCCTCGGACGCGGCCACCGGTTCGATTCGGTTTTGCGGACCCTTCTCCAGTAGAAACAGCGTACTCAAAGGGGCGGACTGATTTTCGCCCAGCCTGGCCAATTCGCCAGCGAAGGGCGTGCCACAAGCGCGATACTGGTTTGCATTACGTCGCACGTAGGAAATTTCATCCGTCAGCAAAGTCGCGTCCGACGGAGCAAGACGCGAGATCGTAGTCTTGCCCGCGCCCGAAACACCCGCAAACAAGAAGGCGCGTCCGCCGAGAATGGCACTGGCAGCATGGACCAAGAACCCGCCCTGCCTGGCCAATATTAAAGTGTGAACGATGCGAAGAACGGAGTCGATGGCGTATGGGTTGCACGACTGACGAATATGACCGCGACCGGCCTTTGCATCCCAGCGAGCACGGAAGTCGCCACGCTGAAGCAGCCACTGGCCGTTCTGCACCTTTACCTGCGCGTCTTCGTCAGCATGCGATGTTTCCGATGGCTCGAACAGCTCGATATCAAACTCGAATTGAGGATCAGCAGAAGGCTGAATAAATCCTGCGTAACGATTTTCGAGGAGTTCCCGAAACGCGGGATCTCGCGTGCGCAGCCCGATCGCCATGCCGCCAATCTCGATGGCAACGCCGTCACTGGCCGAGATCTGAGACGACTGGCGCATTGGTGTTGACGCGATGGTGAAGTAGCGCCGCTACTCCGCTCCGCATTGCCGGGATGAATGAATGCGCAGCGCGAAGGTCCGGAATGAATCCCAGTGGCACAGCATCCGGGCAAGCGTGCGACTGAACAGTGAAAGTTGCGGGGGAGCGACTGCGCCGGCCTTCTTATGAATCAGGGACACCTTGCCCAGCACTTGAACCTCGGCTGCGGGTTCGTCATTCTGGGGAAGCGAGTCGCCTCGCGTAATCCAGTGGGAGTTGCGCTTCTCGATCACTCGATGGATAAAGAATTGTCTGTTCCGCGCCACTAAGGCGATGTCGCCGGGGATGATCTCGTGGCCGGGTTTGTGTTCTACGGTGAGAATGTCGCCGGGCCAGATCGACGGCAGCATGCTGGTTCCGAATGCCCGCAGGCGTATGGTGCCGCCCGAACTGAGAACTTCAGCGGCAAGCTCAAGCTTATGATCACCGCGGGCTTCTGTCGTGATTGGCATGGCAAAACGAAACTAAGAACTCTTGCGATTGAAACGGCACTGAAATTCTGTGGGACTGACTTTGCCGCATGACAAGGCCATGGTCTCGAAAACACGTTCGTATCGGAATTCGGGTTTTTGATATGGCTTCTTCCTTGCACCGCTAGCGCTTAAGTCGTTCTTATCAGCATTCGCGTCTTTTTGCATAAAGGTGTGCACGTCACTCGACCGGCTGCGGGGGCAGCTCGCGTGAGCGCTTGAGGAATATCTTTCTCGGCAGTTTACAACAACCTAAGGGAGATATGGTTAGGTTTGTTGGTTCCGGTCTAAGCGGCCCTCGCTTTCTACTTACCCGTCGGTTGCTTTGACAGGAGGGCGACTCGGGCAGTCACCTTTTGTCCCTTTTCCATCCCTCCGATAAGAACCAGACCCTCGTGGGTGACCAGCAATCCGCGATGATCCATAGTTGGATCAGGGGTGTTCTCGTCGATGGTCTCCCATTTACCCGTGCGTAGGTTGAAATCGAAGGTCACGGGAGACGGTTCGGAGGGCTTGCCGTCGTAGCCAATGCCCGCGTAGTCATACGGATTGTCGGTTCCTCCTGCGAAATAAATCTTTCCATCTTTCTCAGACCCACCAGCCGCGATGCGGTATCGAGCTGTACCGGGATGACTGGGCAACTTCGTCCATTGAATTTTGCTGGGATCGTGATGTTCGATTTTGCCCATCCAGCATTCGTCAGAGGCCACGTACCTCGGGCTGCTGCCGGCGGGATTCTTGCGAGCTCCGTCGATGTAGAGGATGGTGTCACCGACAAGCGCTCCGGCATGGCCGAACACTGGTGGTCCGGAAATTGGCGTGGCTTGCGACCAGGTGTTCTTATCGGCGTCATACACCTGAACATTGCTTACAACATCGCCGTTCGAGCGGCCGCTGACCAAATAAATGTAGCGGTCGCGATAAACCCCAGCCACCGAGTCGCCCAAGGGTAGCGGAATATCAGCTTCACGGTACCAGCGATCTCTCGCCGGCTCGTAATGGCCGACGTCGGGGACGGTCATGCCTCGGCCTTGCGCATCCAGGACGTATCCGCCGAACAGGAATAACTGATCACGGGCAGTAGCGGCGACAGCGGCTATACGGCCTACGGTACCGGGAACGGCGTGTATCGAGGACCAACTTCCGTTCTTGGCCTCCAAAGAAAAGGCAGTATTGGTGATTGCATCTGCGGTCTTTTTCGCGCCCATCCCCATGAAAGAGTAAAGCAAAAGCTGGCCATGGACCTTGAGCAGGGCGACGGCATTATTGGAGACGGGATCGGGGAGAGGGTCAACCCCTGGGTCGGTCGAAGCAGACAACCACCCGCTGACTAATAGAATTAAAAGGAGTGCGGATTTTTTTTTCATGGGTGCAGTGATTTTACCGCGACAGGCGGAAAGGTGCCGAAAGAACAGGCAAAGAAACGCTTTCGGGCCGACGATCCTTGCCAAAGCGAAGCTCCGCCGTTAGCATCACAATCAAGAACACGATCCCCGGAAAAACCAGATAGATTCGGCTGTTCCACCAATAGTGTCCGCCCAGGGCAACCAACAACACCGGCCACAGGAACTGGGACGCGCAGGCAAAGACAATCAACCCCGCGCGAATGTTTCCAATTCCAATGTCGGCCAGGCGGTCCATGGCCAGCAGGACGGGTAGCAGCAGCAGCGTCATGTCGGGGAAGTGCGCGTACGGCGCCGCCGTCAGTGCTACCGCAATATAGACAGCAAAGACCAAGCCATTTTTTTCGGTAACTGCAGCAGTCCGCGCACATACTGCCGCCAATCCGAGAAGCAGCACGGCGCCTGCGGCAACATAGATCAGCGAATGCGGCGCCCAGCCAGTTCCTGCCAGAAATCCCCGGACGTTGACCATCAGGGCGGGATTCGGCGCTCCGGCTCCTGCCTGCACGTCCACTGCGTGTACGAATCTGAAGTAATTCGAGAACCCGCTCCAGCCGGTTACAGAGACGGAAACGGCAGCGAGCCCCGCACAACCCAGAATAAGACCCGCAACCACTCGCCACTTTCGCGACATCAGCAACAGAGGAATCAGAACGATCAGATACTGAAACTTGATACTCGCGAGCGCAAGAGCCAATCCTGCCGTCAGATCCATCTTTTTGTGCATCAACAAGTACGACAGGCTGATGACAAATAGCAACAATATGGAATCCTGTCCCAGGGAGAGCTCGATAAGCACCGGAAGAAAGAAGAATCCGAGCAAGCCCAGGTATGGCCTGCGGGCGACCAGTGGAATGCACGGCATTAACACCGCCGGCAACATCGCAAGCACAGCTACATTGATCGCCGTCCAGACAACAAAGGCTCGCGCGAAACTCAGAGAGGCCAGGGGAGTAAGTGCAGCCGCTTCAAACGGGGGATGCAAAAAATATTGGATCGAGTCGCGTCCTAGAACCGAGCGCAAGGTTGCAAGCTGGGTATCCTGCTGGTAGAGATTCGCAGCATCTCCACGGTGCACAATCGACGCGCCCACGTAAAAGTTTACAAAATCACTGTTCTCGATCTGAGCACGGTTAATGAACGGCGCTAGAGCTACTCCTATCGCACTAGCTAGAATCAAGGCACCCGCGATGACAGTTGGCTTCCGCATACCTCAGAAATCGAATAGTACAGCGGCATCCTCAGGTTGTATACGCTCTCTCCGTTTTGTGGAGTGCGCAACACGCGACCGGGCGAGCATCGAGACAGGCGCTGAATTACCATGCAGGTGACCCATGCAGAGGAGCCGCGCACGCTTGGCATGAAGATTTCGGGCAAACATTTCGGCGCCGTATTAGCTTTCGTCCTGGCCCTCTTGATGTGGGGATATTACGCGCATTCTCGCCAACTTATAGAACAACGATTGACCGCGAGCGGATTTCCAGAGCGGAACTTCTCCGATTTATTCCCGCGTTGGCTGGGCACACGAGAACTACTGCTTCGTGGCCGCGATCCCTATTCTCCGGAGATCACCAGGGAGATTCAGCGAGGCTACTATGGCCGACCGATAGATAGCCGCCAAGCAACTGATCCCGTTGATGAACAGCGCTTTGCCTACCCGCTGTTCGTAGTCTTTATGTTGGCTCCAACGGTCAGCCTGCCTTTCAGCGTGGTCAAAGCACTGTTCACGGTGATTCTGTTTGCGGCCGCAGTTTGGACGGTGATCCTCTGGATTCGAATCATCGGACTTAAAACGGGACGCGGTCAGATATTCCCATACATTCTGCTCACGCTCGCTGCTATCCCGTATGCTCAGGGAATACAACTCCAGCAACTTAGCGTGCTGGTCGCGTTTTTCCTGGCCGCCGCAGTGTTTGCCCTGGCGACTGAAAAATTCGCCGCCGCAGGAATATCGCTGGCCATTGCCACCATTAAGCCGCAACTCTCCATTTACTTGATCGGTTGTCTGTTGCTCTGGTCGGTATGGCGGTGGAAGTCCCGAAAGTCTGTCGCCATCAGCGTCTGCGTAATCCTGGTCGGGTTCATACTAGCCTCGGAGTGGTTGCTGCCCGGATGGCCCTCTGAATTTTTCGCTGGTATGCAGCCGTATCTTCGCTATACGCAGGCGACCACAAGCGTCCATGCACTATTTGGTCGCGTTGGAGGAACGATTGTGCTCTTTATTCTGGCCGTCATAACTACGATCGCTGCCTGGCGCGCCAAATTCGAACCGGTTGATTCCGACGATTTCAGACTGGCAATTTCACTTGTCCTGGTTTTTACCTGCATCAGTGCTCCCAGCCTGGCGCCGCACAATCAGGTCTTATTGGTGCCGGCTTACCTGTTGCTCCTAAGGGAAAGCAAGGAGATAAAGTCAGCCGGACGTATCGCCCGGTCGCTCTGGTTTGGTGCCTGGCTCACACTCGTGTGGCCTTGGGTGGCGGGGACGCTACTTGTCGCAATATCTGTATTCCACCATGCAAGTCCTCGCCTGTGGGACCTGCCTCTTGCCACCAACCCACTGATCCCGATTACGGCGTTTACGGCTCTCGTGCCCCTGCTCGTCCTGCGAGCGGGTCGTGTCGGTCATCCAGTTCAGAAATCGCTGTGAGAGCTCTGGTCCAAAAATCCTTGCCGTACTGCGTGAATAAAATCGGTATAGGCCGGAGTAAATCCTGCATCCCGCATATCTGCGGCAATCTGGCCTCGATGATAGGCGGAATGCATAATTACGTGCAGCAAGATATCTTGTGTCTGACTGTTAAAGCTTTCACCCTTTGTGTTTCGGTAGGCGACCGAGCGGGAGAGTCCCTGCTCGCTAAGCGAAGTCAGGTAGTGATTCCACAGGCCCGCCAGTTGGTCGACTTCGAGCTTGCATTGACCGAGCGTGGAGTTCGGCCAAACCGGCAAAGTCTGCTTCTCGGCGAGCAACCGCTCGAGCCATAACCTTTCAGCAGAAAGGATGTGCGCCAGCAGGCTTATCGAGCGCGCGGGCGGGACGTCGAGGGTTTGCAGCGCACGCAAGACTTCGCGATTGGCCCATTCGTCATACGAGAAAAGATTCCGGATATGTTCGAGCATTGTCATCGGGATTCGCCATTTGAAGTCAAACTAAGTACTTTAAGTTGGAGAGGGCGGTTCGGCAAATGACAACCGGCAAGTCGCCGTGGCAACCTGGGGCGGGCGGACAACTTCCAACCAGGGGCTGGGTTTGAGTCTGGCAGACTTCAACTTTTTACTGTCTCAGGAGAATGGCATGACCAGAATACATACTCGAGTCCTTTCCTTCTTCCTGCTGAGTCTGGTGGCCATGTTGTTGGCTGGGTGCCCGCGGCATGAGAGCATTGCCAAGATTAACCAGGATCCGGCCCGATTCGTCGGCAAAGAGATCTCTATTGCGGGACAGGTGACTGATTCCTTCGGAGCCGCGGGAAGCGGTGTGTTTCAAATAGACGATGGCACCGGGACCATGTGGGTCTTTAGTAAAGGCTACGGCGTTCCTGGCGGAGGCGCGAAGGTGGCGGCCACCGGAGTTATCCAGCAAGGGTTCGCGTTCGGCGGGCGTAACTTCGCTACGATTCTTCTTGAGACGGAGCGTCGACACTAATCGCCATGGGGCGTCTACTCAGTTAACGCTGTACTGAACGTTGATGTTGATCGAACCGGCATTACAGCGGGGCTCGCCAGGAATTACGTTCAAGCGCAGGTTCGCATTTGACGGAAAGCTCAATGCGAGGGTTCCACTGTCGGCGTGAACACTAAAAGGGTCAGGACCGGTTTGCCGTGCGTTGGGTATTGCGAGGACATACTTGGTTGTGCCGTCGGAAACCGCGATCTTAGGAACCCGACTGCACTTTTGGCTTGAGAAAATAGAGGATCCGTGCGCAGCTTGTAACTGCACGCGAGTCACGGTGATGGCAGCACCAGGAGTAAAGCGGCTGACAATTACCCCCTCCGATTCGCTTCGCACATAATTTCCAACCATGTCGAGATAGCTGGTCCATAACAATGGGCCGGCGGTCTGCGCTTGGGCATTCAGTAACAGAATTCCACCTGCCAGCGCGAGGGTCACCAGCTTAGTGATCTTCATACTGCCTCCTAATCGCGCCGTGGAAAGTAGACGTGTGAACTGTTCACCGACGCGGTGCGATTATAAACGACGGGCCGCTGGAGAGCAGCATAAGATTCTTAGGTAGGCCTAGGCTTCGGCTTCGCGGATTTCGAGTCGCGACTGACGAAGGTTGGTCGCTTCAACCGGATCCATCCCCGCTTTCAAATCGGTCTTTTCGAGGAAGTAGCGCCAGCCGATATGTCGGTCGTCGGAGGTCTGGCTCTGTTCGAATTGCTTAAGGACGGACTCGGCGCTTTCCTTCCCTTTAATCACGGCCATGACGCCGCCGGATTCATAAGTGCGTAGGTTGTAGCGGATTACTGCGAAGGAACCCTTTGATTCAGCCTGCATGCAGAGACTCCATCCGGGAGTGGATTGTAGTTCTGTGAAACGTGCCCGCCCCTTGTTGCGGCTGGCGGGCACGAGGTCTAAGTTGTTGTTACGTCCCCGACTTACAGAGGGCGAACGTTTTCAGCCTGCCAGCCCTTCGGTCCTTTGGTGACTTCGAACTCAACGCTCTGGCCCTCCTGCAGGCTGCGGAAGCCGCCCGCCTGGATTGCCGAGAAATGCACGAATACATCTTCGCCAGTCTGCCGGCTGATAAAGCCGTAGCCCTTGGCGTCGTTAAACCACTTTACTGTTCCTTGTTCTGCCATTTTGTTGCTTGTATCCTTTTCAGATTATTTACGTTGGTGCGAGTCGGAGGTACTGAAGGCAGGACTAGCTGGTTTGCAAGCTGCTCAACAACCGATTTCGTTCAAACGCAACTACAGTATAGCAGATGAGTCAACTTTAGCTGCCAGCAGAGTAGTATCCAAGGTAACGCGATGTTCTAAGGATGCTCAGCGTGAAGCGCTGAAAGAGTCGTCTGCAAAAATCCCTCTCAAGCGCAAAATCATATTTTTACTTGCAGTTACGAGCAAGCGGGTATAATCAGTCCGGACCTCAGCCGCAAGAATCACCGTTCAAGTAATTTGCCTGCAGCTTCGCGACTGGGGGAACAACTTTGCTCAATTGAGCTACGAGGAAAATACTGAACCGCGTGTCCTGCATTCCAACGCGACTCACTTAACCGAACCCGCCGACGAAAATCTGACGTCTTGCGTTGGCTTACAGGAAAAGGAAATCCATGAAGAAGCTATTTGTTGGGAACCTCCCTCACAGCACCACCGAAGCGGAACTGCGGACATTGTTTGAGCCTCATGGCAAAGTCGATCAAGTCAGCCTGGTCACCGATCGTGACACTGGACGCTCTCGCGGATTTGCGTTTGTAGAAATGTCCGATGCCGGCGAAGCCGAGAAAGCTATAGCGGCGTTGAACGGAAAAGAACTCGGCGGACGAGCGCTGAACATCAACGAAGCCCGTCCCAAGACTGATCGCGGCGGTCCCGGCGGACCACGCGGCGGCGGGCGCCCCGGTGGCGGTGGACGTTCCGGCGGTGGCGGAGGTGGACGCGATGACTATCAGGGCCATGCCCGGCAGCCTCGCGAACCGCGCTGGTAGTGGCGTCGACACCTGATTTTCCGAGAACGCAACTTGAGCGATAAGAGTGGAGCCCTATCCTATCGCCAAGGATCAGCACTTTGATCGCTCAGAGTACGCCGATCGCTCGCCGGATTCCACCCGCGGCCTGATCAGTTGACAGAAATCGGCCGCCCGTCGTACCGACGAACCAAGACAATTTCACCGGGACGGAGCGTTCTTGGACCTCGGACCGTTCAACTCCGTCTGTTCGTCATTCTCCGCCAGGACTTCAAAAAGCTTTTGCGTCAGATAGCTGATCTTTTCGGGGTCTTCTTCCTGAATAAGGGCTTGAGCGAAAAACTGCCATACTTTCCTCGGGTCTCGGGGCATGGATAGTTCCTTCTTATCTGTCAGCGGAGCAGCCGCTGTTCAGGAAGGGGCTGGTCTCCCCCAAGAAGCCCCAGCTCCGTCGCTGATGCGGCTGCCCCTAGGCTCCGCGTACCGTTTGCGGAGCAAACTTATAGACGGTTCAATTTTTGAAAGGGACTAACTGCGAGACCAGACAGCTAACAAAGGAGAATACAAAGCAGCGAGAGCAAACCTTGCGGTTTCAGAGGGATGGCACGCCGGACGGGCTCGTTGCGCTTCTCGCGGAGCGGTTGCGGCAGACGAGAGTGCCCGGGAGTGGTGATGCTTGACAGCACGGGCGGAGAACATACCTTCGCCTTGGCAACGACTGGTGCGGTACCGCCGTGGAAAGTGAAATCGGGAAGGTCCACTTGTGGCAAGACGAGGATCAGCGCGAACAGGAACAGCTCGAAGACGAGCAATGTCCAACGCCACAACTTCATACCGGAGGAAACTTACGCCATCGCGCCCGGTGTGTCAACACAATCCGGCAACGAACGCGTTTTAGTGTCAGGTACCGATTCTCCCGGTAGTAGCGACTGAAAACCGGAGCAACCATCAGCAACGCGACCTGTTAAAACACTGGCTTCGGGACCGACTGTACCAGCGGTGAGCCAGCGTGGCCCACTCAACGCGGAACCGAACCACACTGTGGTACGCCGACATGCCACTGTCGGGAACTCCAAACAGTAAACTGGCCCAAAGGGAAACGCTCAGAGTTTCGGCGCGCTTCCACTACAACAGATAGAATTCCCCTAAACGGAGAACTCATGCCTCTTACCTCTACGGATTGGATTGTCATCGTCGGTTATTTGCTGGTCAACCTGCTGATTGGTCTTTACTACCGGCGCCGCGCTAGTGGGAATACGGAGGAGTTTTTTATCTCGGGGCGCGACGTTTCGTGGTGGTTGGCGGGCACCTCGATGGTGGCTACGACTTTTGCGGCCGACACGCCCCTACTGGTTTGCGGGCTGGTTGCGCGGCAGGGTATCGCGGGCAACTGGATCTGGTGGGGATCGTGCGTCGGCGGGATGATGACGGTTTTCTTTTTCGCGCGCTATTGGCGGCGGGCTGAGGTGTTGACGGATGTCCAGTTGGTCGAGCTTCGGTATGGAGGGAAGCCGGCGGCGTTTTTGCGTGGGTTCAAGGCTGTCTATCTTGGTCTTTTTATGAACTGCTTCATTCTGGGATGGGTGACGCAGGCCATGGTCAGCATCATCACGGTATTGCTCGGTCCGGTGATTGCTCAAGGGCGCGTGCTACAAGTCTCGATCAGCGGGCACGTTTTTCAGCACACGCTGGGCGATCCGCGCTACACCTCGGTATTGATCTGCATCTTCATTCTGATTCCATTCACCGGGCTCTACACCTTTATCGGCGGACTTTGGGGCGTGTTGGTCACCGACCTGTTTCAGTTCGCCTTGAAGATGACGATGATTATTGTGCTGGCGTGGGTTGCAGTGACGAAGATTGGTGGGATGCAGGCTTTGCAGATGCATTTGCGGGTGATCGAGAACAATGTTCGCGCGACCGGGGTGCGGACCGCTGATCCAGTGGCATTTTTTCCGGACTTTCATCTTGGGCTGACTACGGATGCGCTTTGGACTCTGCCGGTATTGACTTTCATCGTGTATCTGGGGATGCAGTGGTGGTTGGCTTGGTATCCCGGCGCGGAACCGGGCGGCGGCGGATACGTGGCGCAACGAATGTTCAGCGCCAAGGATGAGAAGAACTCGCTGGGCGCGACGCTGTGGTTCAACATTGCGCATTACGCGTTGCGGCCCTGGCCTTGGGTGATTACCGGGTTGGTGGCAATTGTGGTGTATTCGCCGAATGGAGGACTTCATCCCAGCGCTGCTTTTGTGCAGAATCCGGAGCAAGGTTACGTCATGGTATTGCGTGACTATCTTCCCCCTGCCTTGCGTGGACTGATGGTCGCGGCGTTCCTCGCTGCGTTTATGTCGACGATCGGAACGCAATTGAATTGGGGAAGTTCGTATCTGGTGAATGATCTCTATAAGCGCTTCTTCGTGCGGGGCGCGGATGAGAAACACTACGTGATGATCAGCAAGATCTTTACCGTTCTGCTGGTGCTTGGCAGTGGCTACACAGCGATGCAGTTGACCTCGATTAATCAGGGCTGGCAGCTGGTTTTGAATATCGGCTTTGGAACCGGCGCGGTGTACATCTTGCGGTGGTATTGGTGGCGGATTAATGCTTGGAGCGAGATTTCCGCGATGGCCGTGGCGGCTGCGGTGACCATTGCGCTGAGCCGTATTGCCCTCAGCGGCAACAATGCGGTGGTATACGCCAAGACTGCATTGATCACTGGATTCATCACCACCATTGCCTGGTTGATCGCAACCTTTGTCACCAAGCCCGAGTCGCAGCAAACTTTGGTCGGGTTCTACAAGCGGGTCCATCCGACGGTGTACGGCTGGAAACATATTGCCCGGCTTGTGCCCGAGTTGCCCGAAGTGCGGGACTTGGCCGGCAACACATTCAACTGGGTCATGGGAGTCGTGCTGGTCTATGGATGCTTGTTTGGGATCGGGAAACTTGTATTCCAGCAATGGTTTTGGGGCGTCTCGCTGTTGCTGATCGCTGCGGTTGCCGGCTATCTCATCTTCTGGGATCTTTCTCGCCGGGGGTGGGCCACGCTTTCTGGAGCATCGGTTCCGGTCACAGTGCCACGCGCCGCGAATGCCGATTAGGAGCAATTACAAGGTCTGCGTGCGCACGGCCAGCCTGCTATTGCGCCGCGGTTACGCTCACGACCAAATCCCGCTCCCTGGGACCATCCAGTTCGATCAGTACGATCCGCTGCCAGGTGCCTAGCAGGATCTGTCCATGCTCGATCGGCGCAGCGATCGATGTCCCAATAAGCGACGAGAGGATGTGATCGGGCACATGCGCTGGATTGTGAGGATGGCGGTAGCGCAGCTTGGGCATCATGGCTTCGAAGGCATCGAGCATATCGAGGTCGGTACCGGGATCGAGATCGGCCGTGGTCAGCGCGGCCGTGGTGTGAAGTATGAATAGATTGAGGATCCCCGTTCCCTGCGAGTGATGCTCGTGAAGCAGAGCTCCCACGGTGTCAGTGATGTCCAGAATTTCACGTTTCTTGCGGGTTTTGATTGTGATTTTTTGCATGGCGCTCTCGTGTTGAGGAAGAAGGATACTCCGCGCTGGATCTCGCCCGCTGGACAAGCGGACCTTCTCGATGACCCATTTTAGAGATTAGCGCAACTCAGCCAATGCCCATGATCGGGTCTTATTGAGCATACCGCGATGCATGGTGTATAAGACAAGGCCTATGAAACTTGTCGGGCTCGTTGCCTTGGTCTTCGCCGTCACTTTCATGCGCGCACAGACTCCCGCGCAGACACACACCGACGCTGTCACGTTCGCTTCACGCACTGCCGGACTGCACAAGCATGACGGATTCCTTCCTTACTACTGGGATGAAAAAAAAGGCGCTATCCTTTTCGAGCTCTCGCCGGCGGCGCTGGATCGCGAGTTTCTGTATTTCACGGGTATGGGCACAGGGGTTGGATCGACGCAGGTATTCGCGGATCACAGTTCATTTGGGAACGCCGGGCTATGCCGCTTTCGCCGCATTGGCATGCGGGTGCTGGTGATCCAGGAGAACACCGACTTCCGCGCCGTGAATGGCACTGCAGAACTCAAGCACTCGGTAGAGTCGAGCTTCCCTACTTCTATATTGTCTGTACTTCCCGTCGAAGCCGAGCAAGATGGTACCGTGCTGGTGGATGCCAGCGCGCTTATGCTCAGAGATGCTTCCGATTTGCTGTCACAGTTGCGACGACCAACCCGCGTCGTGGGAGGCGTGCCCATGCGGGACGACAAGTCCGCTGCGACAGATTGGCGACTGGACAAAGAACGCAGCCTGGTGGACCCGGAGCACAGTGGCAGTTTTCCTCTGAATACGGAAGTCGAAGTTTTGCTGACTTTCGCTACGGATGCGGAGAGCAGGTTGAACCAGCCCGATGCGCATACTCTGAGCGTGCGCGAGCATCACTCGTTTGTGGCTTTGCCAGAGCCGGGATATGAGCCACGGGAGCAGGATCCGCGGGTCGGATTTTTCGGCGCCAGCTTTCAGGATTTTTCCCAGCCCTATGACCGCCCGCTTACGCGATTTTTGATCAGCCGCTGGCGCTTGCAAAAAAAAGATCCGAGCGCTGCAGTGAGTGAGCCGGTCAAGCCCATCGTCTTCTATTTGGATCGCGCGATTCCTGAGCCTGTACGCTCGGCTGCGCGCCGCGGAGCGTTGTGGTGGAACGCGGCATTCGAGCAGGCGGGATTCAAAGACGCATTGCGTATCGAAGACCTCCCCGAGGGCGCGGAACCGCTTGACATTCGCTACCCCACCATTCAATGGACGAATCGCTCGGGTCGGGGCTGGTCGGTGGGCATGTCCCACGTGGATCCGCGTACTGGCGAAATTATTCACGGCGTGGTTCAACTCGATTCGCATCGCATGCGGACAGTCAATAACTACTGGGAGTCGATAATTTCTTCTGGCCGAAGAGCCGAGGAGCCTGCGCTGGACACCTTCGCGGCGCTCGACAACCTTGATCCCCAAACCAGTGAAGAACAGGTCATGGCGAATCGCCTGGCTTTGCTCGCTTGCCACGAGGTGGGACACGTGCTGGGATTAGATCACAACTTTGTGGCGAGCACTTTTGAACGAGGCTCGGTGATGGATTACTTTGCGCCGCGCGTACACACTCGCCCAAACGGAACCGCCGATCTCTCCGATGCCTACATGCAGGGCGTGGGCAGCTATGACCGCTTTGCGATCGAGTGGGGATACAGTGAAGGCGTGCCGGGGACCTCGGCCAATGACGAGCAGGTCCGGTTGGACGCGATCGTCAAGAGAGCGATCGCGAAGGGCATCGTGTGGGGAAATTACGAAGATCCGCGTTGGAATGCCTACGACGATGGACCCGATCCAGTGACGTGGCTGAAGCAAGTTTTTCCTGTGCGCGACGCGTTGCTGGCGCACTACGGCCCGGCGATGCTGCGGCCGGGCGAGCCGGCTTCGATGTTGGCGTCACGGTTTCCGCTGGTTTACCTGTTCCACCGCTATGCCCTGGCCGCTGCGATCAATGTTGTGGGCAGCGCGAAAGTCCCGCTTTCACTAGCCGGCGATGGACAGCTGCCGATTAGTGTGTGGCCCGCGGATAGCCAGAAAGAGGCGCTGCGGCTGGTTCTGCGGGCAATGGATCCATCGGAGCTGACGATTCCGGGGGAACTGTGGAGCGCACTGGCGCCAGTCGAGAACCGCGATCTGGATACTGAACGGTTCGCGTCATCGGCAGGATATCTTTTTAGTCCCCAGGACGGCGCACGCGCAATCGCGGAAATTGTTGTGGGCGGATTGCTTGATCCGCAGCGGGTCGAGAGACTGGTGGTCATTTCACGACAAGACAGCAATGCGCTCTCCCCGCAATTTGTAATTTCCAGCTTGGTAAGTGCCGGATTTGGCGAGCAGGCAAAGTCTGCGGCTGAAAGAGACTTGGCAGCGGTAGTGCAAAGCCAAATTGCCGAGCGCTTGATGATACTCGCCGCTAATCCCGACGCGACGCCGGAGGTGAAAGCCATGGCTTTGGCCGGGGTTCGTGAGGTTCAGAATGGGGTGAAGAAGAGTACGACAAAGAATCCGACGTTCGATCAGATTGATCAGGAGATTACGTTGTTTCTGCGGAACCCCAGCCAGAATACGCCGAAACTCAAATCGTCGGGGGCTCCCGCCGGGCCGCCGGTGTAGAGACATAGCTACGTCTCTACTTCTTTCGTTGCACGGCCTCCAAGCATCTTCCGTAAAGTTCGAGCAGATGATTGGCGTAGTCTTCTGGCTTCGAAGCCGCGCCTGAGCCCTGAAAGCCGACACCAGAAGAACTGGTGCGCCCGTAGCCCGTAGTCATGGCGACGAATTTCATCAAGTCGAGTGCGATGTCTTCATTACGACGTGATCCGTGTGTGCCGGGTGCTTCATCCATGAATGCCTCCGAGGGAATGCGAATGCTGGGTATTTCGTCGTCCATACTTCACGAAATAAATGCGGCACAAAAATGATAGCAGAACTGTGGAACGATCGGGCCGCAAGCTGGATAAGGAGCTTCGGCCCAGGAAAGCGAAGAATCAACGAGGACGCAAGTACGAAAAACTTCTGCTACAAACCAAGGGTAGTTCAGCCGTTGCTAGGTTTCGATTCCCACGTAGCACACCCGGCCAACCAAATAATCGCTCGGCTTTTTGTCGCCTTCCAAGGGCATCACTTCGACGGGATAGGCCTGGTTGTGTGGACGCAACACCAAGTTGTTACCGGCTAATTCCACATACTTGATCGTAGATGCGCCGTCTTTGTTCACCGCGTACATATTGGTTTCGCCCTTGCGATACGGTTTGAGCGAGTTGTAATGGCGGTCGATGAGGACAGTGGCTCCGGGCAACAGGCGCGGGTACATGCTCATGCCATCGCGGCCATCGACCTGAATTACAACGAAGCGCTCCCAGTCGTCGCGGCGTCCCTCGGTCTCGGCACGAAGGCCGCGCAGGAAAGTCTTCTTGAACTTGAGAATCTCCTTGACGTTCATGCTCATGACCAGAGGTTCGGTGGCGGCGACCGTGCCCTCGACCTGCAGAACGTTTTCGAATTCATCCTCGCTGGGCGGCAGGATGCTGGCACGTTTGTTGACTTCGTCCGGATCGAGCAGATCGAGCACGGAAAGATGTTGCACTCGCAAGACCTTATCCATGCCTTCAAGACTCAATCCGCGTTTGCGGTTGAGGAAATTCGAGATATGAGCTTGTTTGAATCCGGTCTGTTCGGCCAGACGCAGACCCGTCAGCCCTTCTTCTTCAATGCGGTGCCACAAGGTTTTGCGAAGGTTTTCCTGCAGGACTTTGAATTTCATAACCCACACTATATCACATTAATAGCAGATCGCTATTAACAATATCAGTTCAACATCTCAAAGGAAACAAAGACCGTCGTCTGTCCTGGTCGCGAACCCGGGGTTTTCCACAGCCGGAAACCGTCCGCGCGCAATAGCATTCTGCTATTGTGATCGCTGTCACAAACATCTGGCGAGAAAAATAGTTCTTGACTTCCCGCAAACCTCAAGTTATATCATAACTAGTCTGTTATAACTACTCTGATACCGGGAATAAATCAATGAACTGCAACACACAACCCGAAAATGAGGCAGGGGGCTTTGTGGAGTTCCGCCGCAAGGTCCGCTCCGCCGAAGTACTGTCTGCCGCGATGGAACAACTGCTGCGGATGCTGCAGTTTACCGGCAAGGTAAGTGTGGTCGTCCAGAACGGCCGCGTGTTGAAATCCGGGTACGAGGAGGGCTATTTCCGCAAGCCGCCGCTGACCTGAGCATCAGCTAACCGCGGCGAATGGTTGGTTTTGCCGCTATACCCATAGCTAAATAAAATCAACAGGTTCTCCGTAACAGAAACGGGCCCTGTGACCGAGCAATCGGGCACAGGGCTTTTTCATTTTGGGCGGCAAGCTTCGGACTAAGCCCAGAGTTAATCACGAATTCATCGCCACGGAGGCAGTCATGCAAATGGAAGGATTGGAGATCGTCCGGTTGGAATTGAAGTATTGCGAAAGATGCGGCGGGTTGTGGATGCGCACTTGGGGAACAGACGACGTGTACTGTCCCTCGTGTGCGGCCCAGATGTCGGATCTTCCCGCGGTTCGAAGAAAGAGAAAGCCACTTTTGCTGGTGAGCGATCGAGTCGAGATCAAGAGCCAGTGCGATGAGTTGTCACTATTTTGCAGCGAAGGAGGGAACGCATGAGCGGCGCCGTGATCGACTTTCTGAATGCATGTGCGGAAACGCCGGGAATGCCTCCGGGCATCCACTTCCAGCAGGCTTTGGCGGAGGCGGAGGAAGGCTCCGCCGCAGAAACTGAACCCGAGGCAAGCGGGCGAGAGTCTGCTCAGGATGGTCATGACCAGGCGGTGGATCAGATTTCCGCGGAACCTTCCGCCCCGAACAGCGATCCCGATCTCTGGTTGTACCGGGATCGAACGGTGGCGATGCTACGTCGCTACATGCGGCTTTCGATTGAAGTCGGGCGCCTGCCGTCACTGCTGGGCCGGGAGTTTTTTCGGACGCGGGTTACGTCTTATGGTTCCTCTACCTTTGAAGACTCAGTGATTTTTGTGCACGACGTGGAACGAAGTCTGGAAAAGCTGGGCGACTTCGACAAGAAGTGGATTGCAAGGACTGTGCTGCAGGAGTATTCCCAGGAAGAGGCTGCGCGGCTGATTGGCTGCGTACGTCGCCACGCGGTACGGTGCTATGCAGAGGCTTTGGATCGGGTGACCGAAATATTCCTGAAAAGGGGGTTGCTCAGCCGCCTGCCGTCCAAAGAACTCGAGTCCAAAAAAACTTGTCAAGGGGGTCCAAGCGACGAATTTCCCGTAAGTGATTCAGAACAAGCCAAAAATAAATATTGAAATCATGTCACAGTTACCCTATCGAACCTGATACTCTGGATACAGATCGAAAAAATCTCGAAGGGCGCGCTGAGAGCAGCGCGCCCTTAAATTTTTTGGACGCTGGAAAGAATCGGTCATAGGAAACCTGGAAAGAATCGGTCATAGGAAACAATGAAGAAACCCAATACAGGCAAGAGGCGCGGAAGATCGAGGAAAGGCTCACGAGCGCCAAAGCAAGGGCTGAAAACGGTTGATCTCGGTATCGTTCGTGAGCAGATCACGAATCTTGTGGGGAACCGCGCGGTGGAAATGGTGGAGACCACGATGGACGAAGTCGACAAGGGTCACTACCTGGCAATGAAATATTTGTTCGAGATGATTGGGCTGTGTCCGGCGACAACTCCCGAAGAAGCGCCGGAGGAAGATTCATTGGCAAGAACCTTGTTGCGCCGGCTGAGGCTTCCGGAAGAAACAAATCCGGGTACCGAAGTTACGAAGGTTTGCATCGACGAACCGGTGGCGCACGAGAGTGATGCCGTAAAATGAAAGTCAGTGAGTGGTCAAAGGTTGCTCAGGGTTGGTCGTTGGCCGCAGGACGATGGTCGGCGGCTTTGGGAAACCGGGGCGAGTTGCGGGGTTGGTCCGCAACATCCCACAAAACCCGGCCACACGGGACTTTCATGATGGATATGACATGGGTGACGGGGCGAATTGCGGTCGGGGGCGGCATCTGGTCGGCGGAGAACATGGCACAGTTGGCGCGCACCGGAGTAACCCACATCATCGATATGCAAATTGAATTCGACGATACGCCATTGGCTGAGCCGCATGGGATCACAGTGCTTTGGAATCCGATTGACGATGACTTTCAGCCGAAGTCTCCCGATGTGTTCCAGTGTGGGGTCGATTTTGCGCTTGAGGCTTTGGATGAAGAAGGAACCAAGCTTTTCGTCCATTGCGCCGCAGGAGTGCATCGGGCTCCGATGATGACATTAGCAATCTTGTGCTCCCTGGGTTGGGAACTGGCGGACGCGTTGCAGTTGATCGAAGTCAGGCGTCCTGTGGTGGATTTCGCGGACGTGTATGTGAATAGTGTGAAGGGGTACTTGCAGCAACAGGTAAAGGCTGGGAAGTAGGAGAGGCTTCGGGCTTCGGGCTTCGGGCTTTAGTTGTTCACGCGCAATTCGACAATCGCGGTTACTTCTACACAACTTAGCAGATTCGGCCTTGCAGTATTGCGAGGTGGACGCTGAGGTGTTTGTTGTTACGGAAATCCTGACCTCGTACTAAGCAACGGAGGAGTCATGTTCTACGCGCGCCGCCCTTTGGGGTGGCTTTTTCTTTTGCTGTTGATATTGATGGCATCGGCAGTGTCGGCGCAAACGCTTCCCACCACGACAATCAGCGAAGTTCACTATCGAAGCCTCGGCCACGCCATTGCTCGGGTGACAAATCCAGCCAGCATCGCGGCCCAACAGCGCGGAATCGATAACGGTTTACATGGAGCAGTACGCCATCCGAAGGAACCGCCGGCGCGTACCGCTGCCGATTGTGAAATGGCAGCTCTGGCTCTGCTGGACGACACCACGGGTCCGGCCTGGACAGGCGAGTACGACGTCTGGAGTGACTTTTTGCCCGGAGGCGCAAATGACATTTTCCCCGGAGACGCTTTGAACATAGCCGTTCCTTCCCGAGGAGCGACCTTTCCTGCCATCGTGCGCGAGGTGGAGATCGCGGCGAAGAACATGGAAGGTGAGCACCTCAGTTACAAGATCAAATTTGGGAACGATGCTGCAAAAGCTTTGGCTTTTGAATTTGCTGCGACAAAGGCCACAACGTCTCTGTTTGTGAATCAGCTAACCAACACAGAGGTCGGTTCGACGTACTTGGCGGATTTGACAGCCGCACAAATTACGCAGGTCACCTCAACTGCAGTCACTGTCGACGCCGGCACGTCGCCGGTTAGTGGCGGCGGGATTGAGGCCAGGTGGAGCGATGCAGGATGGGGTGCGGGCAATGACCGCAACTTAATCGGAAGATTCACGACGCAGGCCTTCTCGATACCGCGTCTGTCAAAAGTTCAGAATTGCTACTTGCGGCAATTTGATGCGTCAATACCGCCAAAATATTCCAGATACACTGCGGCTCTGCACCTCGGCAACTATCCGCTATGAGTGAGCTCCGACAAGAAGTCCAAATCAAGTACGAAGCAATAGTCCTGCATACGAGGTGTTTTGTGAATCTGAATGACCAACCCAATTCGGTGTCGCTAAAAGAGCACCTGCTCGCACTGCTCGCAAACGAGCGGGAGATGGCGAACCAACGGAAAGTTTTCGTCGATCTTCGTTTCGAACTCGCCGAAAGAGCTTTAGAGCTAGACCATGTTGAAATGCTTCGCCGCCTGGATCTGCTGAATCACGCGCACGAGGATGCGCGCCAGAAGGAAGCGAGTTTTGTCGGGCGCGAAGTTTACGACAGTCAAACCAAGGAAAACAATAAGTGGCGAGACGAAGTGAACGCCTCACTGTCCACTCGCCAGGGCAGATCCTCCGTGACGTCAGGACTCGCAGGCGCGGTCGGCGGGCTGGCTCTGAGTGCTTTATTCGCGATGATTATGTATCTGATCAAGGCCGTGTTGAGCGGCTTCTCGCCGAAATAAATTGACAATGCGCTTCAGTTCGTCAGTTGCTTAATCCACTCATTTCAAGGTTCTCTGAACAACCCAGGAGACATATTATGGACTTCTTACCCATACTCTTACAGACGATTGCGTTCGTACCTACACTGATCAATGCGGTTGAGGAATTATTCAGTCACCGGACCGGAGCTGAGAAGAAAGACGCTGCGCTGTCATTCCTGCAGGCCACCTTGTCCCAGAGCAGCGCGGTCGCCAATCAACAGATCGTGGATGAAGAGAAGTTCAAAGAGGGCATGGAGAAAGTTATCGCTGGCACAGTCGAGTGTTTGAAGGCCTCAGTCTGGGCGAAGGCGCAGTAGTCAGTCCTTAGTCGAAACCTCGCAGCGTTCACCCGACACTGGTTGCTATCCGACCTCTTCGCTCCAGTTCTCCAGCGTCTTTTTCAACAGCGCCATGAACTGATCCGCCACCGCGCCATCGATCAGACGGTGGTCGTAGCCCAGGGTCAAGTGAACGACGGAGCGAATAGCAATCGAGTCGTTGCCATCGTTGTCGGTAACTACCAGAGGACTCTTCGTAATCCCGCCGACACCCAGAATAGCGGAGTTCGGCTGGTTGATAATAGGCAAACCAAAGACAGCGCCAAACTGTCCGGGGTTGGTCACCGTGAAAGTTGAACCTTCAACCTCTTCAGGCTTCAGTTTCTTTGAGCGCGCACGCTCGCCCAGGTCGGAGATGCCGCGTTGCAGCCCAAGGAAATTCAGCTCGTCGGCATTCTTCAGCACGGGGACGATGAGTCCCCAATCCAGTGCGACAGCAATCCCCACATTGACGTGGCGGTGATAACGGATGTTTTCACCTTCGATTGACGCATTCACAATCGGGAACTGCTGCAGCGCGATAATCACGGCGCGAACGAAGAATGGCATGAACGTGAGCCGCGCCCCATGTCGTTGCTCGAAAGCGGACCTAGTCTTATTGCGCAGCTGCACGATCCGAGTAATGTCCACTTCAAACATGGCATGAACGTGGGCACTGGTACGGCGGGATTCGATCATGCGCTGCGCGATGATCTTGCGCATCTGCGTCATCGGCACGATATCTCCCGGGATGGTGGCCGGTGAAGCCGTGGCGGCTCTCGGTGAAGGTGCAGGAGATGAAGCCGCGGGCGCGCTCGCACGAGCGGAGACAGTGGGAGCCGAAGCGGTTTCTGGCTTTTCCAGAAACGCCATGATGTCCTGCTTGGTAATCCGGCCACCCATGCCCGTACCCGCCACCTGCGAGAGGTTCACGTTGTGTTCGCGGGCAATCTTGCGAACCAGCGGCGAGGACCGAGCATGGTCGTCCTCTTCTTCGCGGGCAGGCTCGGCTTCGCGCGCAGGCTCGGCGGCCGCATGAAGTTCGACTCTAGCCGGTGCGGGCGGCGCAGGCTGTTGCTTCGCCGGCGGAGCGGATACAGCTGACTTGGCAGAAGCCGCAGCCTCGCCATCACCAGCAATCGTTCCCACCACCGTGTTTACCTGCACAGTGTTCCCTTCGACCACTTTAATATCCTGCAGGATTCCCGAGGCGGGCGCGGGGATTTCGGCATCCACCTTGTCGGTAGAAATCTCGAACAGCGGCTCGTCGCGCTGTACCTTGTCGCCAGGCTTCTTCAGCCACTTGGTGATGGTCCCTTCAAAAATAGACTCGCCCATCTGAGGCATGACAATATCCGTAGGCATAAATTCCTTCCACCGGGTCCCCGTGTAAATCTGGGGCCTAACACAATCTTTGATTATATCGAAGGTCAGATGCCGGCACTGCGATCAGTGCTTATCTTCTCCCTTTTCCGAAGAGGCAGGCGGCGGTCCGACTCCGAATGATTTCTTCCAGTAATCCTGCACCCCCGGCGGCAGTTTTTGGATTCGGGAAAGAAATGCCGTGACTTTCCAAATGTCCTGGTCACTTAAAGCCTTGTTCCACGCCGGCATGCCGGTATAGCGAACTCCCGTGCGAACGGCGTAGTAGATGTGCCACTCGGGGTCATCCAGCGGATCAAGAATCACCTGGGGCACCGGCGGGTAGAATGACTTTTCAAGTGGGCTGGGCTTGTTGTCCAGGGTCCCGTGGCACTGGGCACAGTTCATAGTGAAGACCTTCATGCCCTCGATCAAATTCTCGTCCGTAGGCGGAATTGGATTGCTCACTCGCGGTGCGCGGCGTTCCATGGAAGCATCCATCGCGCTCATCGCAATACGGCGCTCGAGACCCGACGGAGTTGCATCGGCGCTGGTCGGAAACAAGCCTAAAGTCGCCACTGCCAAGACACCCAGGCAGAGCACCAGCAGAGTCACAGTAACTCCGAGAATGAAGTTGCGCATGTTCCTCCTTCTGCGAGCCAGCCACGTCCGTTACATGTTGCAACTACATCTTCTGGATAGACGGCAAACACAGCTTAATTAATACGCTTTTAGCCGGCGAGTTTCTCGTACTACGTCACTGACTTGGGGCAGGAAATATTCCTCCTGAGGCGGGGAGAAGGGCACCGGAGAATCCTGCGCAGTAATGCGGACTATAGGACCGTCGAGATCATCGAAGGCCTCCTCGTTGATAATCGCCGTAACCTCGCCGGCAATGCCGCCCGTGCGCACGTCTTCATGCAAGAGGATCACCTTATTATTTTTGCGCACGGTCTGGGCAATTGCTTCCCGATCCAGCGGCGAAAGCGTGCGTAGGTCGACCACTTCAAGTTCTATACCCTCTTTGGCTAGAATCTCGGCAGCTTCAAGTGCAACGTGCACCATCGCCGCATAGGTAATTATGCTCAGGTCGCGGCCCTCCCTGGCAACTCGCGCCTTGCCCAGCGGCACGATGTAATCTTCGGCGGGAACATCTTCTTTAATACGCCGATAAAGATATTTGTGCTCGAAAAAGATCACCGGATTGTTGTCACGAATCGCGGCCTTGATAAGTCCTTTCGCATCGTAAGCACTCGCGGGACAAACCACTTTCAATCCCGGCGTGTGCACAAACCACATTTCCGGATTTTGTGAGTGAAAAGGACCACCATGAACATTGCCACCACTTGGCCCTCGAATCACCATTGGAGCAGGCGCCCCCCAGCGGTAGTGGGATTTGGCTACCATGTTGGCAATTTGGTTGAAAGCGCAGCCGATGAAATCCATAAACTGAAACTCAGCCACCGGCCGCATGCCGGTAAGCGAAGCTCCGTAGGCCGCGCCGACGATGGCCGACTCGGCAATAGGAGTATCAATCACACGCTCGGGCCCAAAACGATCGATGAACCCATCGGTCACTTTGAAAGCTCCGCCGTAGATGCCAATGTCCTCGCCAATGCAGAACACGGCGGGATCGCGTTCCATTTCCTCCCAGATTCCCTGGCGAATCGCTTCGAGATAGGTGAGTTGAGGCATAAGTTGAGAGGCTACTACTTTCCTTCCTTTCCACTTGGATGACAGACTGCGGACTGCGGTTTGTATAGCCCACCGGCGAGAGGTTATCGGCAAGCGCAATGTTCATTTAAAGTGTATTGCCGCGTTTGTTTCTTTCGGACCACCGGAACCTTTCGTCTTTGTCTTTGGTACTCCGTACTTCGGCCTGATCTCGTGACAGCTCGAATCGCAGTACACGCCTCCCGCCGCCGATTCCGGCTCCGGCATCGGCGAGGCCAATGCGAACTCGCGCTCGGCTTCGAGTTCACGCTCCACATCGGCAATCAGTTGCTCATTTTCCTGCGGCGACAACCACTTCTTACTTAATAGATACTTTTCGAAACGAGCGATAGGGTCGCGTTTGCGCCAGTACTCGAACAGCGGCTTCGGAACGTAGTCGGCGGCGTCGTGAATGGCGTGACCTTTCATGCGCATCATCTTGGCTTCGATCAGCGTTGGGCCCTCGCCACGTCGAGCACGTTCACAGGCCTCATGGGCCGCGTCATAAACTTGGCAGGCATCGGTGCCGTCGACAATCACACCCGGAATTCCGTATCCAATGGCACGCTCAGCAAGATCCTTGACGCGGAACTGCATTTCGGCCGGAGTGGAGTACGCCCAAAGATTGTTTTCGACGAAGAGCACAAGACCAAGATCCTGCACCGCAGCAAAATTCAGCCCTTCGTAGGTAACACCTGTCGACTGGCCGCCATCTCCAATGTAAGTCATGACCGCAATGTTGCGTCCCTGCAACCGTGCGCCCAGAGCCACGCCCGCGAGCACAGGAATCAGATCGCCAAGCATGGAGATCGGCGAAACCATATTTCGTTTTTCGATGTCACCGAAGTGCGATGTCCCGTCACGTCCCTTGGTGGGCGAACCGGATTTCGCCATGTATTGCATCATGATGTCGCGGGCGGGAAAGCCACGAACCAGCAACGATCCCTGATTGCGGATCATGGGGCCGAGCCAGTCGTCCTTATGAAGGGCGTATGCCGAAGCGCAGGAACACGCCTCCTGGCCCAGGCCGAAGTAAACACCTCCCACGACCTTTCCCTGCTTGTACAGATTTTCAAGTGCGGTTTCGGTTTTTCGATTCAGAAGCATCCAGCGATAAATCTCTAGAGATTGCTTCTTGTCGAGGTACTTGGATTCCCGAATGGGCGGCACTGGCGCGTTCAGGTCACCGCTTACTTCGTAGCAAACTTCGTCACCCTTGCGGATTTGACGAACGTTGAAGCTGGGCTTCTCCAGTCGATAGTCGGCAATGGTGTGCGTGCGAAGGCTTGATATCGGGGATTGAGGAGCATGCTGGCCGCGACCGTTCGAACTGTGGCCGGCAGTTTTCGAAACACCCTTATTCTTCTTGACCATGAGTTTATAACTGTTGCAATACGTCTCTAGAGAATCCTAACGCGGGCCGCGGGAATTGGCCAACTTCGGACCTTGCACAAAAGCTGATCGTCAAGCCCAGAACGTGTCTTCTTCATTACGCAATTGTTGTAACTCCGCGGGAGGCTTCATCGGCACGCCGACCGGATGACCGAGAAGAGAATCCAGAGTTTCCAGCCAAAGCATCTGACTTTGAAACACCACCCCGAAATTACGCGATACCGCATGCGCCAACTCTTGCAACGGCAACTGCTGACCCAACTCCTTTGCCATGGAAGTCACGGGCTTGGATGCAATTCCGCAGGGAACGATCAAGTTGAAATAATCGAGATCAATATTCACATTCAAAGCAAACCCATGCGAAGTCACACCTCGAGAAATATGAACCCCAATCGCGGCGATCTTGCTCTGGCCATAGCTAGTGTGGAACCGGGTCTGCGACCCGGTGGGCGCAACCTTCAGGCCTCTCTCCGGTGGAGACTCTAGCTCACCCCGTACGGGTCGAAGACCCGTCCCCACACGGTCTAGGGTCGTCCACACTCCCGTCAATCCCGCTACACGCTCAGCCGAAATGCGGAAGTCAGCGCAAGTGCGGATCAAAACCTCTTCCAGCCTCCGCACATACTCAACCGCCCCCAAAGTCTTCCGCTTGCCATCAGCTGAGGCAAGACCTCGCAGATCGAAGATGGGGTAACCGACAATTTGACCGGGACCATGAAAAGTTACGTCGCCGCCGCGATCGCACTGGAAAATTTCCACGCTACGTTCAGCGAGTTGCTCAGCGGAAGCAATCACGTTAGCGGCTTTCGCATTTCGCCCTAAAGTGATTACCGGGCTGTGTTCGAGCAATAAAAGGACATCACCGATGCGCCCGTCCTTGCGAAGTTGGACCAACTTTTGCTGCAGACGCAGCCCGGTGACGTAATCGAGGATCCCGAGTTGGAAAACGGAGATCAAGACAAATTCGCTGCCAATTTCCGCTGATCACTACGCAGAGAAATCACGGCCGCTATCAAAATTCCGGCCTCAATCGTCACGCGTTGATCGCCATTCCGTACACACTATTTGACGCATCCAGCATCGCCTCAGCCAGTGTCGGATGTGCGTGGATCGTCCACATCAGATCTTCCACGGTAGCCTCGAGTTCTATTGCTGCTACGGCTTCCGCGATTAGCTCCGTCGCTTGTGGTCCAATGATGTGTACCCCCAGAATCTCACCGTAATCTGCATCCGAGACGATCTTGATGAAGCCTTCGTGCTGCCCAACAATCGAGGCGCGCGAGTTCGCAGTAAATGGAAACTTACCGATTTTCACGTTGTAACCCGCTTCGTGTGCCTTCTCCTCGGTGAGGCCAACGCTGCCAATTTCAGGATGGCAATAGGTCGCGTTTGGGATGTGTTCCGGGTTAATCGGCTTCCCCGGCTTGCCTGCAATTTTAGTCACCGCCACAATGCCTTCCATCGCTCCGACATGCGCCAATTGCGGCGTTCCCAGCACGATGTCTCCGATCGCATAAATCCCGGGCTCGCTGGTCTGCATCCAGCTGTCTGTCTTAATAAAGCCTCGGTCGGGCTTGATATGCGTCTTTTCCAGGCCAACATTCTCGGTGCGGGGTTTCCGGCCGACTGCAATCAGAATCTTCTCTGCTTCGATCTTCTCCTGTTTGCCACTCACGGTAAATGTCACCGCAATCCCAGATTTCGTCTTTTCGACCTTCTCAACTTTGGCGCTGGTATGAAAGTTGATCACGCGCTTCCGGTACACGCGCGCCAGTTCCTTGGAGACCTCTTCATCCTCCACCGGAACCAGCCGCGGCAGCATCTCGAGAATCGTGACTTCAGAATCAAAAGAGCGAAAAATCGATGCGAACTCTACGCCGACGGCACCTGCGCCCACAATGACCAGCGATTTCGGAATCTCTTTCAAATCCAGGATCTCAATGTTTGTCAATACGCGGGCGTCCGGCTCTAAGCCCGGAATCATGCGAGCTTCTGAGCCGGTGCACAGAATGACATTCTTCGTCTTGATGAGGTTACTCTTACCGTCGTGGGTCACTTCGAGCGTCAGCACTCCGTTCTGCGCAGGTCCAGTAAGCTTGCCGTAACCTCTGATCGTCTCGACTTTGTTCTTACGCATCAGGAATTCAAGGCCCTTGGCGTGCTTGTTCACGATCTTGGATTTGCGCTCCTGGATGGCGGCCCAATTCAGCTTGCGCGATTCGACGCCTTCAATGCCGAATTCCTTCGCGTCTTTTAAGTGATCCCAGATTTCAGCATTAAACAACAAGGCTTTAGTCGGAATGCAGCCCACATGCAGACAAGTGCCGCCGAGAAATCCATCTTTCTCGATTAGCGCAGTCTTCAGGCCGTACTGCCCGGATCGGATGGCAGCGGTATACCCCGCTGGACCGCTGCCGATGATAGCGATGTCATAAATGGTTTCAGGCAAAGCAGTGCTCCCCAAGAAGAATAATGACGAGTGTCCAAATAGGTGATTCTACGACAGGCCTTAAGGATTCGGAACCAGCGATCACAAAGATTCGTATCTAAAACCAGGGATCGACCGAGTGCTAAACTATTACAGCAGGAGGTAACTCTCATGCACCTCTTCGCCATCTTCCTTTTCCCGATCTTCGGCTTCGGGTTTCTCTTTTATTTTCTGCCGTCCATCATAGCCGCCGCACGGAGCAAGCGGGATTTAGTCTCGATATTGGTCCTGAACCTCCTCTTGGGCTGGACGGCAATTGGATGGGTCGTGGCTTTGGTCTGGGCGCTGAAGGCGGACGTCCCGCTGCCAGTCCGATGAAGCTCCTGGCCACCCCGAGAGACTTTCAGGCGCGGATCCGAGCTTACGCCAACAGTTTGGACGCGTCCTTGGCGTAGTAAGTAAGAATAATGCTGGCCCCGGCTCGCCGGATCGACAACAGCGACTCCATCATCACTCGCTCACGGTCGATCCAGTTATTGTGGGCGGCGGCTTCGATCATCGCGTACTCTCCTGACACCTGATAGGCGGCCAGAGGCAGGTCGAAACGTTCGCGAGCAGCGGCAATCACGTCCAGATAAGGCATCGCGGGCTTCACCATAATCATGTCCGCGCCTTCTTCGATGTCGAGTTCAATCTCCCGCATCGCCTCGCGCAAGTTTGCTCCATCCATTTGATAAGACCGGCGATCTCCGAACTGCGGGGTGGAGTCCGCCGCTTCGCGGAACGGCCCGTAAAACGCCGAAGCAAATTTCGCCGCATAAGAAAGAATCGGCGTATTGGCCAAGCCCGCATGGTCGAGTGCGTCGCGGATGGCCCCCACGCGCCCATCCATCATGTCGGAAGGCGCGATGACGTCCACACCTGCGCGGGCCAGTGAAACGCTGGTGCGGGCTAGCAATTCGAGCGTGGCATCGTTGACAATCTCGTAGTCCGCGGCAACCGCGGGAGGCGACGCAACGGCAGCGCCAAGGGACTGCGGATGCGCAGGACGCACAATTCCGCAATGGCCATGCGACATGTATTCGCACAGGCACACGTCCCCCATGATGACAAGCTTGGGAACTTCCCGCTTGATCGCTCGTGCCGCCTCCTGCACGATCCCGTTATCCGCCCACGCGCCCGTGGCCAGTTCGTCTTTCTTTTCCGGCAGCCCAAACAGGATGATCGCTGGCACTCCCAAGGAGTGCGTTTGCTGCGCCTCTTTCACGGCCTCATCCACCGAAAGGTTAAACACTCCCGGCATGGACCGTACTTCTTTGCGCACGCCTTCTCCAGGACAAACGAACATGGGGTAAACGAATGAGGTTGGGGAAAGCCGGGTTTCGCGCACCATCGATCGCAACTGTTCACTCTGGCGAAGGCGGCGAAGGCGTGTAATGGGAAAGGCCATGGCAGCAGACCGCGGACGGGAAACATACCCGTCACCCAATGATTCTAGCAGAGCCAGATAGCCACTTCTTGTAACATTGAATTCTGATGCCTTCCGAGTTGCTTTCCCATGCCAGCGCCCGAGTGCTGGAATTCGACACACTCCGCGACTTGCTGAGTGGGTATGCCTCTTCGCCCTTGGGCCAGAGCCTCATAGCTCGCATCACGCCATCCACCGATCGCGACTGGATCGAGAACCAACAGCAGCTTACCAGCGAGATTCGTGAATTCCGTCGCGTAGGCGGCGGTTTTGACTTTTCCGGCTTGCTCGATGTGGCCAAAGCCGTGGAGAAATCTCGAATCACAGGTGCCGCGCTTGAAACCACCGATATTCGTGACGTGGTGCTGGTAGTAGATCGAGCCGCCGAGTGGCGCGAAATCACGCTGAATCCGCCCGCCGCGATGAAGTTCGAATGGAAGACCGTGGCGCAGCTTTCGTCGGGGATCGCGGACTTCACCGAATTCCTGCGAGCCTTCCGTAACAAAATCCTGCCCGACGGCACGCTCGACGACAAAGCCTCGCCGGAACTCGCCCGCATTCGCCGCGAAATTGAGAAACAGCGACGCTCGATCCAGGACTCCCTGCGGGGCTACCTGCGCCGGCTTTCAGAGGGTGGCGCCGTGCAGGACGAACTGGTCACAATTCGCGGTGAGCGTTTCGTAATCCCGATCAAGGTGGAGCAGAAACGGCGAGTGCAAGGAGTGGTGCATGGTGCCAGTTCCAGCGGGCAAACGGTTTTCGTCGAACCGCTCGAAACCATCGAACAGAACAACGAACTGGTGCGATTGTTCGACGAAGAGCAAGCCGAAATACATCGCATCCTGGTCGAGATGACGCGGCGTATCGGCGAAAATGCGGGGCCGATTATAGCTGGGGTTGGCACGCTGGCAGAACTGGAACTGCAGTTTGCCAAGGCTCGATTCGCAGAGGAATACAACTGCGTCCAGGTAGCCTTGTCCGAGCAAGACTCACGTGGAGACGGAGGCCCTCGGCCGTCCATGTCGAGCAAAGCTCGACTCCTTTTGATTCAAGCCCGGCATCCGCTGCTCGAACGCAACTTGAAAGCAAAAGGCGGTCGCGTCATTCCGACCAGCATTGAACTGGAAAATGACGGGAAAGAACTTGTCATCACCGGCCCGAATACCGGAGGCAAGACTGTTGTCCTGAAAACGGTTGGCCTCCTGGCCCTGATGGCGCAATCCGGAATCCCCGTTCCCGCGGATCGCGCCGCGCTGCCGGTATTCGACGCTGTGCTCGCGGATATTGGCGACTACCAATCGATCGAACAGAACTTATCCACGTTTTCCGCCCACGTCACCAACATTGATTTCATCTCGCGCACCGCAACTCCAGAGTCGCTGGTTCTGCTCGACGAACTTGGTTCTGCCACCGATCCCGAAGAGGGCGCCGCTTTGGCTGTTGCCATTGCCGAGCACTTTCGCCGCATCGGTTGCATCACTGTTATCTCGACGCATCACACTTCGCTGAAGGTTTTCGGCGCAAATACAGCTGGAGTGATCAACGCTTCCGTAGGATTCGACGAAGCCACGCTGCAGCCCACCTACGAGTTAAAAATCGGAGTTCCAGGAGCGTCTGCCGGCATCAACATCGCGCAACGACTGGGCCTCAATCCGACGATTATCGATGCCGCCCGCGCCCGATTGGGTTCTCAGACGCGGGACGTAGGCCAGTTTCTCGACCGCCTGCACGCCGAATTGCGCGAGGCGGATGCTGAGCGCTTGCGGTTACGCTCTCGCGAAGAAGAAATCCAGCGAGAGAAGGATCATTTAGCCATCGAGGGCAAGAAAGAGCAACAGGCCAAAGTCCGAGAAATGGAAAAGAAGCTCGACAGCCTGCTGCGCGACTTCGAATATCACGCGAGAGAGATGGTCAACGCCGTCGAGGATCGAGCGGCAGCGCAAAAGGTGTCGAAAGACGCCGAGCGTCGGATCTCGAAACTGCGCCGAGAATTTCGCGAACAGTTTGATTCGACCGTTGTGGCCCACTCGACCGGTGCGGATCAAGATGATCCCCACGCCCAACCGCAAATCGTGAAGCATGTCTCCGAGGGCGATACGGTGAAGCTGAAATCTGTTGGCCGTCCTGCCGTAGTGGCCCGTCGAATCGACGACAACCACTTTGAAGTCGAGATTGGCGCCATGAAGATGAAAATCGCACGCGAGGACATCGCCGAAGTGCTGGTGCGCTCGTCGGATTCTCCAATCAAAGCTGCACGCGCCCGCGGGATTTCGGTTTCTCTCGAAAACGAAAACCAGAGCATGCCATCCGAGATCAACGTGATTGGCCGCACCGTGGACGACGCCACTCGCGAAGTCGAAAAGTTCGTAGACCGCGCTTTCTTGGCGGGACTGCCGCGCGTGCGTGTCGTTCACGGCAGCGGCATGGGCATTTTGCGAAAAGCACTGCGCCAATATTTGCAGAAACATCCCCACGTGGAATCCGTCATCGAGCCTCCGCAAAATGAAGGTGGCGGGGGGGCAACCGTCATCGAGTTACGCGTCTGAATTGACGGGGCGCTCTCGGCGATTACAAAGATTGTTCCAAAAGAAATCCACACCCATTTGATGTCTACACATCACATCAAGCCCTCGAAAGTAGGGATACGATGAAATCTTTTGGGTAATTTCGAGGACTTGCCTTTTGGCGGTGGTTGCCGTGCAACACGTGAGAAGAATGCGGGGCGGTGCACAAGGGCACATGATGCGCTGCTCCGATGGAAATTTCTATGTGGTGAAGTTCGTCAACAACCCCCAGCATTTGCGGGTGCTGGCGAATGAATTACTCGCCACGCGGCTTGCCGAGGCTGCAGGGTTGCCCGTTCCACCCACCGAGGTCGTCGAAGTTGGCGACTGGCTGGAGAACTCGTCGGAGCTTAATATTCAGCTTTCCGGCAACGTGATCCGGTGCCAGCCCGGACTACAGTTCGGCTCCCGGTACGTAGTCGACCCGCTGCAAGGACAAATATTCGATTACTTTCCCGCCACTATGCTCGAACGAGTGCGAAACCTTGGCACGTTTGCCGGAATGCTGGCGCTCGATAAGTGGACCGCAAATTCAAACGGCAGGCAGGCGACGTTCTGGCGAAAAATGCGAGAGAAGAAGTACACGGTCACTTTCATTGATCAGGGATACTGCTTCAACGCGGGCGAATGGACATTCCCCGATTATCCGATGCGAGGCGTGTATGCCCAGAATGAAGTGTATTTGAGCGTGCGCGGTTGGGAATCATTTCAGCCTTGGCTGTCGGCGATCGAGGACATGAACGAAAGCATTATCTGGAACTGTGCCACTGGAATTCCGCCGGAGTGGTATGCCAGTGACTGGGGTGCGCTCGAAGAACTGGTCCGCTGCTTGCTTGATCGAAGGGAAAGAGTACGCGAACTGATTATGGCTTTTCGGACGTGTTCGCGACAGCCATTTCCCAACTGGAAGGAAGATGCATGAGTTGCCCTGATCACGGATTGTCGATTGCTCAATGCTTTGTCATTCCGAGCGCCGCTCTTTGGCGTGAGGAATCCGCATTTTCGTGATGCCAAACAACTACAGATTCGTCGCTATGCTCGGAGTGGCAATCGACAATATCGACGCAACTCTCATTAGGTGCGAATGGCATGGCTGATCTCAAGCAGTTCGAGTTCTACGTATTGCGGTATGTCCCTTACGTAGCGAGAGAGGAGTTTATAAATATCGGCGTGTTGCTGTTCGAACTGCTTGACACCGGTTTCGGATTTGCCGATGTACGCATGACTAGCGATTGGCGCCGCGTGTACCGCCTCGATAGACAGGTAGATATCGAAGTCTTGCAAGAGCTCGGAGCGTATATTCGGATGCAGTTGCAGCATTCACAGGATATAGCCGTGCTGTTGCGCAAGTTCGAAGACTTATTCGCCAACATGATCCAAATGTCCGCCCGAAAAGTATGCCTGGCGGCGGACCCAGCGCAAGAGATGGCAAGATTATCATCAATCTATTTGGAAGACCCCCCAACTGAAGTCATTGCCCGCCGCTGCCCGCCCAAAGAGTGAGCACGCAATGATTCTCTCCGGAATCGAACATGCCTTAATCCGAGCGGGAATATGGGATTTGCGGATGGAGCGAACCCGGGCAGTGCAATACACGAACAAAAAGGGGGACGCGCTGGTTTTTGATTTTGGGTATGTGGTGGGCAACGAAGTCCGATTCTTTCAAGCGGTCCCTCTAAAAACAAACACGAACCAGGCGATCATTCTCGCCCACCGCTTCCCCAAAGTTGCGGACTGCATCCATGCCGGGAACGGTGCACACGCCCTCCTTACCGCTGTTGTCGCGGACGACCTTGATCGTTCAAATCCCGAGATCGAGTTTGCACTGGAGGCCTTCACGGACAATAACGTGAATGTGGTTGCGGTAGCTGATATGTCGTCGATTGCAGAAAGGACGAGGCAGGACCTGAACGCAGTGGGGCGATAGACAGAAAAAGTCCGGTTTTCCTCTCGCGTCAACCGTTAACTATCAAAATTCACAGCTTTTCCGCCAGCGGCAGGCTGCTGCTATATTCCTTTTAGCCCCTCTCTCCGTCAGAATTCCTCCGGGAGAATTGTCTTCGCTCATGACCGACGCCATCGACTTCAAGGAAATCGTTAAGCAGCAGGCTGACATCGTCCGGGTCGTCGGCGGGTACATCAAGTTGAAGAAAGCCGGCGCACAGAACTATTCGGGGCTTTGCCCGTTCCACGACGAAAAGACGCCATCGTTCTCGGTTCACGCCACCCGGCAGTTCTATCACTGCTTCGGATGCGGAGTCTCGGGCGATGTCTTCAGCTTCGTCCAGAAGATCGAGAACGTTACCTTCCCCGAAGCGGTGAGGGCCGTGGCGCAGAAACTTGGGATTGCGCTCCCAAAGTTCAGTTACAGCAGTCCGGCGGAGGCTGACGAAGCCAAATTGCGCACCGTCCTGCTCGAAGTTCACGAGCGCGCCGTGGCATTTTTTCAGGAGTGTCTGCGACGGCCCGAGGGCGCCCGGGCCCGCGAATATCTTTCTGGTCGCGGCTTGACCCAGGAAGTCATTCACGCCTTTCGCATCGGCTACGCACCGGATTCCGGTTTTTTGCTGAAAGACCGGCTCAAGGGAGAGTTCGACGAGGAGGTGTTGCGCGATAGCGGTCTCTTTTCTTGGAAGCAGGACGTTCCGCAGGCTCCAGGCTCTAGGCTTCAGAGTGGTAGCGATACGAAGGTGGAGACTTCATCGGGAGTCTCGGAATTGCCTGACGCCCAAAGCTTGAAGCCCGACGTTAAGGCCATTTATTCCAAGTTTCGCAACCGGGTCGTGTTTCCGATTACCAACGAAACCGGGCGAGTGATCGCCTTCACCGGGCGCACGCTTTCGACCGACGAAAAAGCAGGGCCGAAGTATCTCAACTCTCCCGAGACTGCGATCTATTCCAAATCACGCGTCCTCTTCAATCTCGACCAGGCCAAAGAAGCTATTCGCAAGCTGGATTACGCCGTCGTGGTCGAAGGGCAAATGGACTGCATTTCAGTCTACTCCGCGGGCTTTCACAATGTGATTGCCAGCTCGGGTACCGCATTCACCGAACTGCAAGCTAGGTTGCTGGGCCGCTTCAGCAAGAATGTGGTTGTGAACTTCGATCCCGATACCGCCGGCGCCAAGGCCACGGAGCGTACCCTGGGTCTGCTGGTCGAAGAAGAATTCCAGATCAAAGTGTTGACTCTCGAAGCCGGTTTTGACCCTGATCTGTTTATCCGGCGAAAAGGCAAAGATGCCTACGGCGAGGCGCTGAAGCATTCGCAACGTTATTTCGACTATCTGATCGAGCGCGCCCAGGGCCAGTTCCCGATTCGCAGCGCTGAAGGAAAAGTGAAGGCATTGAATTACCTGCTGCCCCATATTCAGCGAGTGCCAAGCCGGATCGTACGCGACGAACTAGCCCGCGAGATCGCGCAAAAACTCGGCATCGATTCTGCGGTTCTGCGGCAGGAACTCAAGCATGCGGCCGCCAACCGATCGACCGCCAGCGTGAAAGCGCCGATCGAGGCTCAAGTCACTGATGCGGAAAAGGTCATCATTCGGGCCTTGACCTCTACTCACGAAATGCAGTCGTCAGAGGAGCGCATCTCAGCTCGTGATGGCACCGAAGAAGAGTTCGATCCCGCCCGCCAGGCACATTTTGTCCTCAAGAACGAGCGCCTGCACGTCGGTTTGACCACTGAGTCTCTAATCGAAACCTTGCTCAACCCGAGCTCAGAATCCCTCGACGTCATGGAGTTGCCGTTGCCTGATGCCGAGCGCAATCTCCTGGCGGCCATCTTAATGAAAGAAGAGGAAGAACTTACTGCCGACCGGGTGGAGGGAGCGGTCCGAGCCCTGCGGCGCATTCAGTTCAGGCACCAAATGGATAAGGTTCAGCGGGAGTTACAGGCGGCTAAAAAGCACGAACCAGACAGGTTGCGCTTCTTGCTGCGGGAAAAAGACCGGCTGAAGAGAGCCTTGATGGATCCCAACCTGTCGGATCCAGCGCGTCCTCAAGAGTCCGGGTTAAATACCCTGGGACCTTGAAACTAAATGGATGGTTTTGCCATCTAAGTTATTAACGGCGGGCAACATAGGCGGCGGACATTCTCTTGGCTGGAAAGTTGTTAGACAGACAGGAGCGCGATCTGTGCTATACTTCGAAGGTTTGTGTCGGCGCTAACCCCGCCACTCCACGTTCCCACCGCTATTAACGACGTTTCGACGTCCTTCCATGGGACGATTTGAGGATAATCCGTTTTGGCTCTTGACGACAAGTACGACGACATTAAAAAGCTGATCGATACAGGCAAGGAAAAGGGATATCTCACCTACGACCAGGTGAACGATCTCATACCGCACGATGTGCACTCTCCTGAAGACCTCGACGATCTGCTCACGACCATTGGTACGCAAGGAATCGATGTGCTGGAGGGACCGAAACTTCCCTCCTCTGCGCTCGATAAAAAGTTCGACGAAGACGAAGTTGGCGAAGACGTCGAACTCGATCTCACCCCAGGCGCCCTGGAAAAAACTAACGATCCCGTCCGCATGTATTTACGCGAGATGGGAACAGTCCCACTGCTTACCCGCGAAGGCGAAGTCGAAATCGCCAAGCGCATCGAGCGCGGACAACTGCGCGTGCTGAAAGCTCTTTCCCGCTCTCCAATCGTCATCAACGAACTGCTGGCGATGGGGGAAGACCTCAAGAAGGGCGTACGCTCCATCAAGGAAGTGGTCACCTTCGATGAGGAAGAGATCACCGACGAAATTCTGCAGAACCGGTTGAAGGAATTCACCGGCAAGATCGACGACTTGGCCAAGGCCTACAAAAAGGCGAATCTGCTTCTGGAGAAGTTCGCAGCAGTCTCGCAAAAGAAGCGTCCGAAGGATTACCGCCGCTACCGCATCGCGTTGGCCCGCGCCATTGTTGATGTCTCTCTGTGCGTCCGCAAGTTGGGTTTCACCAACAATGAGCGCAAGCGCCTCATCGACCGGGCCAACAAAACCGTCGACATGATGCGCTCGCTCGACCGCCAGTCTTCGAACCTGGAAAAAAAAGCCGACGCGACTCGTAGCGAAGAGCAACGCAAAGAATACCGGCGCCAGTCGCGCGCCATCCGCACCGAACTGGAAAAGCTCGAAGTCGAAGCCGGGGTGTCGTTCCAGGAGCTCAAACGAACTCAGCGCGAGATCATCCAGGGCGACATGGATGCGGAGCAGGCCAAGCGGGAGTTGATCGAGGCCAACCTTCGCCTGGTAGTTTCGATTGCCAAAAAGTACACCAACCGCGGCCTGCAGTTTCTCGACCTGATTCAGGAAGGCAACATCGGCCTGATGAAGGCTGTGGACAAATTCGAATACCGGCGGGGCTATAAGTTCTCCACGTATGCCACGTGGTGGATTCGGCAGGCAATCACTCGTGCAATTGCTGATCAAGCTCGTACGATTCGCATCCCGGTGCACATGATCGAAACCATCAACAAACTGATCCGCACCTCGCGGCAACTGGTACAGGAACTGGGACGCGAGCCTACGTCGGAAGAGATTGCCAAGCGCATGGACATCCCGGTAGCCAAAGTGCGCAAGGTGCTGAAGATCGCACAGGAACCCATCTCCCTCGAAACGCCGATCGGCGAAGAGGAAGACTCGCATCTGGGCGACTTCATCGAAGACCGCGCCGTGGTATCGCCAGCCGAGGCCGTGATCAACGTCAACTTGAAAGACCAGACTTCGCAGGTGCTGCGTACGCTGACGCCGCGCGAGGAAAAGGTAATCAAGATGCGCTTCGGACTCGAAGACGGTAGCGAGCACACGCTCGAAGAAGTAGGCCAATCGTTCGCCGTAACTCGCGAACGCATCCGCCAGATCGAGGCCAAGGCGCTGCGCAAGCTCCGTCATCCATCGCGTTCGCGAAAGCTGCGCGCGTTCATGGATGGGGTGAGAGACTGAGAGCAACTCGTCACCGACTGCGCTGATCAGCACGAATTTGAAAGGCATAGCCTCAGCTATGCCTTTGTTTTGCTTCCGCGAATGGTCGCCTGCACGACCGTACAAGGCCTTGCGTTTACATTGACTTGTATTCGATATTTTGCAAGACTTACCCTATCGTTAAGATTAATTCAGACTTGCTTGGACCCGTTTTTGACTGAGTCGTCCGTCGCATAATGGAATTACTGCTCAACCTTCTTTGGCTGACCCTGGCGTTGCCCGCCCTGTGGCTGTGGCGACGGGAATCGGTCTTTGCCCACGGTCCGCGTCGTTTTGATCGGCTTCGCCCGTGCTTGATTCTGAGCTGCATCCTGATGCTCCTGTTCCCCGTGGTTTCGGCCACGGACGATCTGCACGCGATGCGTCAGGAAATAGAAGAATCCAGTCCGTCGAAGCGCGTGGTGAAGCAAGCGGGCGTAGAAAAATCCGTTACTGGCATTAACACTGCCGGCGCGCTGCCGGCTTTGATTTCTCCCGCATGGTTTTGTCCCAGCCACGACGCTTGCGGACAGGTTTTGGCAGTCTCGGTCCTGCTTCCCCAACGAGCGCATTTCAATGAGTGCGCCTCTCGTGCCCCGCCGTTAGTTCTCCTTGGCGAGGAAGTTCATTTCGCCGCCTAGTCTGCGACGAAATTTCCCGGTTCGAAGTGAGCCTTGTGTGTTGATGTCGATGTTTTGTCGGGGCCTATCTGTTGCCCGCATCGAATGATTATGAGTATCCGATGAACCAGACGCTTTGGCGTTATTCCGTGCTTTTTTTGCTGCTCGGCTGCGGCCTCGAGGCTGGCGCGCAGCAGGCCTTGACCTGGGAGCAGGTGCGCAACCGCTTTGAGACAAACAATCCCACCCTAGTGGCAGACAAAATTAATATCGACGAATCCAGAGCGGAGGAGATCACAGCTTTCTTGCGTCCGAACCCGACGTTCACGTTGTCGGCGGATGGAACCCAGATCGCTCCTGATCGAGGCGAGTGGAAACCATTCGCAGGAACTTTTGAGACTCCCAGCCTCAGTTATTTGCACGAGCGGCAGCACAAGCGCGAATTACGACTGGAGAGCGCGAAGATGGCGACTTTGATTGCCGAATCCAACCATGCCGACTTGGAGAGAACTCTGATCTTCAACCTGCGCAACGCGTTTGTATCCACGCTGCAGGCGAAAGCGGTGCTCCAGTTGGCAAAAGACAACCTTGCCTACTACGACCGCCTGCTCGATATCAGCAGAAACCGATTTCAAGCAGGCGACATAGCGCAAATCGATCTTGACCGATTGGAACTGCAGCGGGTGCAGTACGAATCGGACGTGCAAACTGCAGTGGTCAATCTTCGAACCTCGAAGATTCAATTGCTCACCTTGCTGAACGATCGAACTCCGATTGAACAGTTCGATGTCGCCGGCACATTCGATTTCAACGACCAACTGCTGTCGCAGGACGAAGTCCGAAAGATTGCGCTGGACACGCGGCCCGATTTAAAAGCGGCGGTTGAGGCCATCGATAAATCGCAGACCGATCACAGGCTGGCGATTGCGAATGGGTCGACGGATCCAACTTTCAGCGCGTGGTATACGCATAATTCATCCAACAATAATCCGTTTGGCATAAATACGATCGGCGTCAGTGTCAGCATTCCATTGCGTATTTTTGACCGCAACCAGGGGGAGAAACTGCGCACCCAGCTCGACATCACGCGCAATGAGAGATTGCGCGACGCCGCGGAAGTCGCCGTTCTCAGTGATGTCGACTCCGGCTACGCAACGCTTGAAAGCGATCTGACTCTGCTGCGGCCTTACAAGGCCAAGTACCTGGCGCAGTCGGTCCGAGTGCGGGACACGATTCTGTTTTCTTATCAGCACGGCGGCGCTGCATTGCTCGACTTCCTGAATGCCGAGGCGGAGTACCGCAGTGTGCAGTTGAACTATTTGAATTTAGTCGGCTCCTACTTGACGGCGGCAGCTCAATTGAATCAGGCCGTGGGCCGGGAGGTGATCCAATGAAAACCAAACGTGTGGGTCTGATCCCGGCTGCAATTCTTTGCCTGGCTTTGAGTCTGCTTCTCTCGAGCTGCAACGAAAAAAAGGGAGACCCGAAGACCGAAGCCCCGCCACCCGCCACCGTCGAGCCTGATCTGGATGCTAACAACTTTAAGGTTGACCACCCCGAGCACTTTCCGTTGGTAACGGCAATTGAGTATAAAGCGCCACCCGCTTTGAATGTGACCGGCGTGGTCCAGCCCGATATAGCTCGCGCTGTGCCCGTGATCTCACTAGCCGCGGGGCGGGTTGTGGAAGTTAAGGCCAAGCTGGGCGATGAAGTGAAGAAAGGGCAGTTATTGTTGAGAGTTCAGAGCAACGATGTTTCCGGCGCTTACCAGTTATATCGAAAAGCCGTGAACGATGAACTTTTGGCACGGCTGCAACTCCAGCGGGCACAGATTCTCTATGACAAAGGTGCTGTCGCCAAAAGCGCTCTTGAACAAGCGGAAGACGTCGCGCAAAATGCCAAGGCCGATCTGGATGCCGCGCTCGAACAGTTGCACCTTCTCGGCATAGACAAGGACCATCCTTCGGGCATCGTCGATGTTAAGGCCCCCATCGCGGGTGTAATCACGGATCAGCAGATTACCAACGCAGGCGGCGTCCAGGGCCTGTCGGGGCCCAATCCTTTCACTATTTCTGATCTCTCGTATGTCTGGATCATCTGCGACGTTTACGAAAATGATCTCGACGCGGTGCACGTCAACGAGTACGCGGATATCCGCCTTAACGCTTACCCCAATAAAGTCTTGAAAGGGCGGGTCGATAATATCCTGCCAATGCTCGATCCCAGCATCCGCACTGCCAAGGTTCGAATCGAAGTGCCCAACCCAGGGATGATTCGGGTTGGGATGTTCGTTACTGCGACCTTCTATGGGAAACAACCCGAGACGCGGGCTGCGGTTCCGGCCAGCGCAATTCTGCATTTACATGATCGCGACTGGGCTTACGTGCCGCTTGGCGGTGGACATTTCAAGCGTTTGGAAGTCGTCGCGGGGAAAATGCTTCCCAACAACGTGCAAGAAGTTATTTCAGGAATTAAACCGGGAGATCAAGTGGTTTCGAATGCTTTGGTTCTGCAAAATACCGTGGAGCAATAGATGATCCGGCGAGTCGTCGACTTTGCTCTTAGCAACCGTCTGCTCGTGCTTGGCTTCGCCGTGCTCCTTTTTGCTGGCGGCATTGTCGCTTTCCGTCATCTTCCCATTGAGGCATATCCCGACGTAGCCGATAACTACGTTGAAGTCATCACGCAATGGCCGGGAATTTCGGCGGAACAAATCGAGCAGCAGGTCACGATTCCGCTCGAAATTGTGATGAATGGCATCCCGCATGTTGTGCATCTGCGTTCGTTCTCGCTCTTCGGACTCTCAGACCTAAAGCTGATCTTCGATGACGAATCCGATAACGACTGGAACCGCGAGCGAGTTCTCGAGCGGCTTAGCCAGGTCACTCTGCCGCCGGGCGTCGTCCCGCAAATGGGCACGGACTGGAGTCCCGTCGGCCAGATCTATTTCTTCACATTGCGCAGTACCAATCCGGCATACGACCCGATGGAGCTGAAATCCATTGAAGATTGGGTCATTGAAAAGAGTTTCAAAGCTGTACCCGACATCGTCGATGTAGCCAGCTTCGGTGGTCCTACCCGTGAATACCAGGTTCGGGTTGACCCAAACAAACTCGTCGCCTATGGCCTGAGCCTGGCTCAAGTCGAGCAACAACTCACCAACAACAACCAGAACGCAGGAGGCAGTTTCATACAAGAGGGTTTGCAGCAGATCAACGTCCGCTCCGTGGGACTGGTCGACCGCTCCCAGGACATCGCCGAGACGGTCATCGTGACGAAAAATGGTACACCACTGCGGGTGAAGGATATAGCAGTGGTTTCGCAAGGTCCTAAGACGCGGCTGGGCCAGTTTGCGAAAGCCGTCCACCGCGAGAACGGAAAGATTATCGATAACGACGATGTCGTGGCAGGCATCGTGCTGCTTCGGAAGGGAGCCGCGGCCGACACAGCCTTGCAAGCGGTCCACCAAAAAGTGCAGGAATTGAACGAACATATTCTGCCGCCGGGCGTTAAGATCGTTCCATTCATCGATCGTAGCGACCTCGTTCACTTCACCAGTCACACGGTGCTGCACAATCTCACCGAAGGAATAATTCTGGTGTCGATCGTTCTGCTTCTATTCCTGGGGAACATTCGGGGTGCCCTCATCGTCGCCGTAACCATTCCGTTTGCCCTTCTCTTTGCCGCAATTTGCCTGGATCTGAGTCACATTCCCGCCAACTTGCTATCGCTTGGGGCACTGGACTTCGGGGTGGTCGTCGAAGGTGCAATTGTGTTGATCGAAAACATTGTGCGCCAGTTGAGTCATTCTGACGGGACCAAAAGCTCAAATGAGATCATCAGTTTTGCGTCGCATGAAGTACAGCGCCCGGTGTTCTATGCCATAGTCATCACCATTACTGCTTTCTTGCCGATTTTTACGCTGCAGCGCGTTGAAGGCAGGCTGTTTCATCCCATGGCTTGGACAGTGGCTTTCGCGCTGCTGGGGGCGTTACTTTTTTCAATCCTTGTCGCACCCGTCCTCGCAAGTTTTGCTTTCGCCAAGGGGGCCCACGAATGGCGCAACCCAGTGATGACCTATGTCAGTAACCGATATCGCGAGGCCCTGCGCTGGGCAATTCGCCGTCGCGCGGTCACAGTCGGAGTATGCGCGCTGCTGACGGCGATTGGCTGTTACCTCGCGTTCGGCGGTGTCATCGGTTCTGAATTTCTGCCCCACTTAGATGAAGGTGCGCTCTGGGTCCGTGGCACGCTCGCCCCCAGCACGGGTCCCGACGAAGGCATCCGGGTCGCCAACCAGGCGCGAATCATGCTTTGTTCCTTTCCCGAAGTCCCGAATTGCACTAGCCAAGTGGGTCGTCCAGATGACGGCACGGACAATACGGGCTTCTTTAATACTGAGTACTTTGTAGATTTGAAACTGAAAGAAGAATGGCGGCCGGTGTTTCATCAGAACAAAGACGAATTGATCGCCGCTATGAATCGCGAGCTCGACAAAATTCCTGGTGTCTTATGGGGATTTTCTCAGCCTATTGAAGACAACATGGAAGAGGCGGTCAGTGGAGTGAAGGGCGCTTTGGCTACGAAGATTTACGGTGATGATCTTAGACTATTGGAAGAGAAAGCCGATGAGATCGTCAGGATCATGCGCGGAATCAAAGGCGTCGAAGATCTCGGGGTCTTCCGCGTCCTGGGCCAACCCAATCTTAATATCGCTGTGGACCGCGAGCAGGCCGCTCGTTACCAGATCAATGTCTCCGATGTGCAGGATGCGGTCCAGACCGCGGTTGGAGGCAGTGCGCTTACCCAGGTGCTCAAGGGCGAGGCGCGATACGATTTGGCGATGCGTTATCTGCCGCAATACCGTAACACAAAGGAAGCAATCGAGAGGATTCGCCTGCTGTCGCCAACTGGAGAACGCGTATCGCTGGCGCAACTCTGTAAGATCAGCGTGACCGACGGCGCTTCAGAAGTCTATCGCGAAGGTAATCGGCGTTACGTGGCCATCAAATATAGCGTCCGCGGCCGCGATCTCGGCAGCACGGTAGAGGAGGCGATCAAAAAAGTCAACGAACAGGTCAAATTGCCCAACGGATACACTCTCGATTGGGAGGGCGAGTACGCCAGCCAGAAGAGAGCCAATGAACGGCTGCTCATCGTACTCCCGATTACCATCCTCATCATCTTTATCATCCTCTACACCATGTTCAAGTCCTTCAAATGGGCGCTGTTGATTATGGCCAATATCGCCATCGCACCAGTTGGCGGCCTGCTCGCCCTGCTGATTACGGGAACCAATTTCAGTGTTTCTTCCGGCGTAGGCTTTTTGGCGCTCTTCGGCGTGTCCGTGCAAACGGGCGTCATCATGCTGGAATACATCAACCAGCTTCGGGCACGCCGATTCTCCATCGAAGATGCCGCGGTTGAAGGGGCGGTGTTGAGGCTGCGCCCCATCATGATGACGATGTTGGTCGCAACTCTGGGACTGCTGCCAGCGGCTCTGTCACATGCGATTGGTTCTGATTCTCAACGGCCGTTCGCCATCGTTATCGTCGGAGGTCTGATCGCAGCTCTCCTCATAAGCGTCTTTCTGCTGCCAACGCTATATGTGTGGGTAGCTCGCGAACGCGACGTGCTGCCCATGGCCGAAGAAGGATTCGAGGTAGGCGAGCACGTGGATTAGGTGGATTGTTTTCCGTTTTTCCAGCGCTTTCCACAAAGAAGTCTCGTCCTCCACAGGATGTGCACACCTGTGCACGGATTTTCTATTGTGTCGGTCTTCGTCCTGGAGCAAAGTATCGCCAGTGCAAACGTGAGATGTCTTGAACGCTACCGGTTGCTGTAGAGCTGGCGTTTCCGTGCAGTTCTCGAGGGTGAACTGCTTGAGGGTATCCTGAAGATGCGTCATGGCGCGTTGGGGATACCTTGGCGTTGCGGCCTCCTGCTCGGAGAGTCCTCCTGGCTGGAGGACTAAGCCGTCAGCTTGAGCAATCAGTCGGAGTCTAGAAGGACGTCCACAAAGCAATGCGGCTCGGGTGGCTGGCCTGGGCCGCATTTTATTTTTTGCCAAAATCTTTAGCCACGGATTACACGGGTTAAAGCTTGAGGGTGAAAGATTCGAAGCCGCACGCACGGCGATTGATCTTCGCTTTTTTTTCACCTATACTCCGGCTGAATGAGGAGACGTTGGGCAGTCAATTCTTGTCACGCAACTGGGCAGCCGAGAAAATTAAGTTCGTCCTTAGTTTTCCGAAGAATTCACAACTCCTTAATGCGTAGTATCGCTCTCGCATATTACGCAGTTTCTCCTCGACAACTGAGAATTAACTTTGGCAACCACTGACTACAGTCTTGCGCACACCCTTCCGGCAAACGTTGAAGCCGAGCGCTCCATCCTCGGCGCGATCCTGCTCGATAATCTGGCCTACAACGAAGCCGCCGAGCATCTGAAGGCGGAGGACTTCTCGCTCGATTCTCATCGCCGTATCTTCACCCGCATGGTTGACCTGGCCGAATCCTCGCGGCCAATCGACATGATTACGCTGGTCGAAGAACTCGATCGCCGGAAGGAACTCGAGGCGATTGGTGACGTCGGTTATGTATCCGGATTGGTCGACGGCGTTCCCGATAGGCCGAGCATTGAGCACTACATCAAAATCGTTCGCGACAAGGCGCTGCTGCGCGGACTGATTCACGCCGCCAATGCAGCCATTTCGCGTGCCTCTGACCAAAGCGATCCTGCAGAAGAGATCTTGAATGACGCCGAATCCGCTATCTTCCAGCTCTCCGAAAACCGCATTGGCCGTGGCTTCATGGGCGTGCAGGAAATCGTCAAAGAATCCTTCGGCTCGGTCGACGCGCTGCTGCAACGCGGCCAGCGCATCACTGGACTCGCTACGCACTACACCGATCTGGACGAAATGACCAGCGGCTTCCAGCGCTCCGACCTGATCATCATCGCGGCCCGCCCTTCGATGGGAAAAACCGCTTTTGCCATGAACATCGCCGAGAACGCATCCATCGAGGACCAGAAAGTGGTCGGCATGTTCTCGCTCGAAATGTCGCGCGAGGCTTTGCTGTTGAGACTGTTATGTTCAAGGGCCCGGGTGGATTCGCACAAAATGCGTACCGGCTCGCTCTGGCGCGACGATATGACCAAAGTTGTCAACGCCATGGAGCAACTCGCCCACGCCCCGATTTTCATCGACGACACGCCCGGCATCTCGCTGAGCGAAATGCGAGCGAAGGCGCGGCGCTTGCAACAATCACAAGGCAAGCTTGACTTGTTGATCGTGGACTATCTCCAACTCATGTCAGGCGGAGGCCGCCGCTATGAAAACCGCACCCAGGAAGTTTCGGCTATTTCGCGCGGTCTGAAAGCTCTGGCCAAGGAATTGGCCGTCCCCGTGATTGCTCTCTCCCAGTTGAGCCGCGCCCCCGAAAGCCGGGGTGGTGACCATCGTCCACAGCTTTCCGACCTACGCGAATCAGGATCCATCGAGCAGGATGCCGACGTCGTAGCATTCATCTTTCGCGAGGAAGTTTACAAGCAGGACGATCCCGACCTGCAAGGAAAGGCTGAACTTATCATCGCGAAGCAGCGCAATGGCCCGACCGGCAGGGTCAACCTCGCATTCCTGAAGAATTCAACTCGATTCGAATCGATGCTCGGCGACGGAATGGCGCCGCCGGAATAGCTGTTCACCTGTCACAATGCGGTGCCGCGCGGTCTGTGGAAAGGCTGTGGAATCGCGATTGTCAAGATCTGTGACTTCAGACTCTGATTGGAGCCTCCATTTTTACGGAGACGCTGAGTTAGCCTTAAATCATTCCATGCTAAGAGGTTATTGGCTTTTCGGAAGGTTCGGGAAGGCCGATCAGGAATGAGCTAAAGATTTCATGCAACCTTCGAGATTTGCACATTCCAAGCTTCGCGTCAACACTATTTCAACCGTCGCCTGACCACGATCAAATCGTCCAATCGGCTGGCGCCTGGGACTAAGTGACGCTACTTCGTAGACGGGGCCATAGCTGGACGAGCCGCAATTTCCGGGCTGGTCGCGCTGTCAAGCCAAGCTGTGTACCAAAGATTCAACAGCATCTGAGACCCCGCAGCCAGTCTGTGAGTCGTGAAGTCAAACGCTTCGGGCGAGCCTTTGCCGTTGAAGCCGCCCGCTTTCTCGATGACATAGACTTTTTCAACCTGCCGGTTCGACTCCTTGAGATAATCGATGTAGCCCGCGAACGGTTCGGCGAGACGCTCGGGAGCATGCACGAACCTGGCAAAATCTTTGGCGGTTATGTTTTGCCCCATGTAAGTGCTCTCGAACTTGGCGTGAATTCCGTGCTCCGTAGTGTAGCTTTTCGGATTCGGCCCCACCCACCCGTTGTAGTGGATTGTAGTGTGCAGCGGTTGGGAGCCATCTGCCACGTAGTGTCCAAGCCATCCGGCATAAAAGATTATGGTCTGTTCGACAGCAGCAGTCGGCTGGTGGACTTCGCGACGGTGCCGGTACTCGCGGAAAGCCGCCTTCAGCCGCCCGAAAACTTCCATCGTGATGTAAGGCTGAAGCCCCACGCGCTCGGGAAGATAATCGTCGGGATGGTCTACGGTTGCGGCCCGTTTCTCGTAAAGTTTGCGGTAAAACTCATAGCGGCCTGGTGGAAGTGGATCGAGCCACTCGACCCGTTCAAGGTCAATGTAGTGGTCCGGCTCCTGGGCATTCTTAAGCGCATACTCCGACGGACTTCGCCAGCGGTCAGGCTCAGGCCCAAGGTAGGTAAGCTCGGCAACCGCATGCCGCAAGAAGCGAGGCATCTCGGCGGGAATTCTCTCGGCCGCGACGCGGTTTATGTACTCGTGTCCTTCATTGCCCCAGCCGAAAGCTCCCGGCGTCTCCATTAAGGAGAGCGTCAGGAGCAGCAGGCTAACAAGCTTCTTGCCAACTTGAGTTTTCTGCATCTCCGCTCGACACCCTCAGAACGTCAGGTGCATCGCCAACTGCAGGAAACGGTTGCTGCCGACAGTCTGCCTGATCACTCCGAAGTTCTTTGGATTCGGCGAGGAAGCTGTCAACGGCTGAGAATTGAAACACGGAAACGGGTTGAAGCAGGCGTTCAACTCAAAGTTGTTGTTTGGGGTATCGAAACTCGGGTGGTTAAAAATATTGAATGCATCAGCCTGGAATTTCAGCGCAACGCGCTCCGTAACCTTGAAGTTCTTAAAGACCGAGAAATCAAAACGTGTCTGGAAGGGAGCGCGGAAAATATTGCGGCCATTGCCACCGTAGCCGGTTTCCAGGGTGTCGCAAGCTGTCGTTCCGGCCGTAGTGGGACCGCACGGCGGAACTCCGCTTTGGCCCGGGCTAAGGAATGGGATAGAGAAAGCATTGGGGTTGACATAGGGAACCCTGACTCCGGCAAGTGCTCCGGATTTGAAGGCGTTGTCGGTTCCCCCTTGAGTAGCCTGCTGGGGCGAGATTCCAGCAGTCAGCGGCAGAATCGGGTTGGTGATGAAGTCGTCGGCACTGAAGAAAATACTGGCGGCCGATCCCGAAAAATCGATGATGCTGAATGGCTGGCCACTTTGAGCCACTGTTACGCCCTGTACGCCCCAGCCATTCACTAAGCCACCAACGAAGCGGGTAGCATGCTGCATCGTCGGGAATTGATACACATAGCTGATGGTAAAGACGTGGGTGCGGTCGAAATCAGAAGAACCATAGGCTGTGCTGGGTTGAAGTGGATTGTTTCCATTAAAGAAGAGGCCCGAGCCCAGCCCGCTGCCTTCATCGAGGGAATGCGAGAAAGTATAGGAAGCGTTTACCATCAGGCCATGCGACATTCTCTTGGTCGCTTGAACTTGCAGCGCGTTGTACGTGGCATTGCCTTCAGCCTCCCAGAAGTCTGCGTTGGGATTGAAACCGATGTAGGGCGTGCGTAGGGCTGTGTTTCCATCGGAGCCCGTGAACGCCCCGATCGTCGTTTGCACTTGTTCGGTTAGCAGCGTATTAAAATTGGCATCCTGCGCCTGGAAGCCGTAGCTGTAAATCTGCCCGTTAATCGGATGGGACGGCGTTGCCACACCGGGCTGGTTAAATGGAATCGGTATCGGCTGGCCTACGCCGTGATTTCCGATATATCCGAGGGTCAGCACCAGGTCGTTCCTTGGCTGCCACTGCAAATCCAGGCTCCAGTTCTCCGAATACGGCAGCTTATTCTTGGGATCGTAACCCCCAAACAAGAAGTCAGACTGCGGGGTCCCGGTCGGCGTACAAGTAGGAGTAACCGGTTCGCAACCGCTCAATTGAGACTGATTGAAAACCAGCTTCGCTACTCCGGACAGATTGCTTGGAGGGGGCGCGAGTGGGGCGGTGCCAAAGGGACCAGAGGAGAGGCAACCCGCATTACCGTTTGGGCATGTGGAGTTCACCGGAACGGTGAATGGCTGCTGCGTCGTGACGCTAAACGGCCCGCTTATGCCCAAGCCTGCACTGGCGGAGAGCTCGGTAAAGTATTCGCCCCGGTCGGCGTACATTCCGAAACCAGCACGGACGACAACATTCTTTAGAGACGATGGGCTCCACGCCATTCCAATGCGTGGGGCAAACATCCATTGGCGGCCCGTTAAGGTGGAGTTGCTCACGCCTTTGAAGCCAAACGCCTTGTTGTTCCCGGCCACTACAAGGCCAATGCCCGGTTCGCCGTTGGAAAGCGTTCCGAATGAATCGGTGGCCAGGTCGTACTTGTAATTTGACGGATAGAAGTTAGTAAGCAGCCCATTGGTTTCGTACAGAGGGCCATCCCAATCCCATCGCAAGCCCACATTGAAAGTGAGGTTCGGCCGCACCTTGATATTGTCTTGAACAAAAAGGCCGGCCGACCGCGAACGGAAGTGACGGTTGGTTTCGCCGTTGAGGAATTGCCCGCTGCTGTGATCCTGGCCCAAGGTCCCGGTGAGGAAGTCCCCGAAGGTATTAAAGCTGAAGTTGGCAACCTGATTCTCGCGATTCTCAACATTGAGTTGCACGTAATCAAAGATGCCGCCGAAACTCACCGTATTACGGCCATGAACCCAGTGGTAAACGCTCGATCCCTCATGCTCGTTTTGAAAGATTCCTGCGTTGGCGAAGTTCGTCGAGGGTCCAATGCTCATCTGGTTCCCAGAGAACGGCGCGATCGTCCCGCCACCGACTAAGGCCGCCCCGACATCCGCGTTCGAAATGGTAATGCCAGGAAAGAATTTGCTGCCAAGAAGATTGAGACCCACGTCATTCGGTGTCAGAGACTGGGCGGTCGTGGCGTTGGCGACCTCGCGAACAAAGCCATACCGGTTTTCCCAGGTCGCGTTCGTGGTAAATACTGTGGTGTTATCCAGGGAAAAGAGTTGGCTCGATGCGTGCATGGTCTGCGGGAACCCGAGCACCTGGCTGACCGCGAACGGAATGCTCGTAGGATCGTTTTGAAAATAATACTTTCCGGCAAGACGGTCCTTCGGACCAAAAATGTAATCAATGTTCCCGTTGACCTGGGTAGCATTAAATTGGCTCGGCGGGCCTTTCACGAAAGAATTGAAAGCCTGGTTCCCGCTTTCTGCGGTGGGAGCGTTCGATGAAGGGATAATGAACTGACCGTTCGCTGTCTTGGCATTGATGATCGCCAGTGCCACGCTATCCACTTGGCCAGCGCTAATGCAGTCCGGATTACCATTTTGTCCGCAAGGAGATCCCCCGGAACTGTTCGAAGCATTCACCAGGTTTGCCAGACTTGCTGCATCCCGATTTGTGTCCGTCAGGCCCTGAAGCGTGGGAACGCCGTTGAATGCGCCGCTAAGTGCATCGCTGATTCGCTGTCCCTGATACGAGCCAAAGAAAAACATCTTGTTTTTGATGATCGGCCCTCCCAGCGTGCCGCCAAAAACGTTGCGATGAAGCGGAGGAGCGCCTTTGAAGAATGGATTCACCGCCAAAAACGTAGGAGCCGCATCGAAAGAATTATTCTGGAAGTATTCGTAAACCTGACCGTGGAAGCTGTTGGTCCCGGACTTCGTCGTAGTTTCGATGTGAGCCCCGCTGGCCTGGCCCATCGATGCGTCGTACATGGAAGTCGTGACATGGACCTCCTCAATGGTTTCGACAGGGGGTGTGGGCAAGGCCTGGCCGATGGCGTCAAATACCGAACTGTTGGTTTGAACCTGTCCACCCACTCCGAAAATCTCTCCGGTGTTCAGCGTGAACCGACTATCGGAAATGTTGCTGGTCGAATTTCCGTTGAATATATTGTTTGCGTTTACGCCATTAAAAGTGAACAGATTGCTGGTATCCCGCTGGCCGTTGGCGACGATTCCCTGGTTGCCCAGACCCTCGTTCGAGCCCGAACCCGACAGGAAATCCGCGCTCACTCCGGGCGCCTGGATGGCAAGCTGGGTAAAACTCCCCGTGCCCAGCGGAACGGATTCTATTTGGTTTGCGCCCATCGTATAGCCGTTGGCGGTGTCGGTCTCATTCAGCAGCGGCGTGGCTTCGACCGTAACTGTGGTTGCGACAGCACCAGGCTCAAGCTTGGCGTTGACCGTCACCGTCCGACTGCCCTGTACCGGAATTTGTTTATAAGCGGCGGTCTTGAAGCCATCCTTCGTGAAAGTAACTTCATAAGTGCCGATAGGAAGATCGGCAAAGCTGAACGAGCCGTCGTTTTTTGACTGTGCCGTAACTTCCAGATTCGTGGCGGCATTGCGGATCTTCACCGTGGCCCCTTGCACCACAGCTCCGCTGACATCCGTAACCGCACCGTTTAGCGAACCTAGCGTCTGCTGAGCCATTGCCAGTTGAGCCAAAAAGGTGAAGGTCAGCCCTACGACGAGAGCCAGAGCGAAAAGCTTAGAAGGACAAAGGGCGATCGATAGGCGACGAAAGTTCATCAATTGAGCCTCCTTAAGCAAGGGAACTGGTCCTTATAGCACAGCAATGTTACAGTCCAGTGAAGAATTCCGGGTGAGCCTCTGTGGAAAAGTAAAGAGTAAGCGGTTCGAAGGAAGTGGGGAACAGTCTTCCGCTCACGGCCGGTATTCGCAGTCGTCCCCGGGTGACCTAAATCTGGAACCGTAAGTGCGCTTGAGCTTTATCGAAGATTAATATGAACCTGGTGCATCCAATTCTCAGAGGAAACCAATATGAAGATCGCGAAAGATGTCACCGAGCTGATCGGTAACACGCCGCTGGTTCGGCTTAACAAAGTGACGGAAGGCTGCGCCGCTGAAGTCGTCGCGAAACTCGAGAGCCAGAATCCCTGCGCCAGCGTAAAGGATCGCATTGGCGTCAGCATGATTACGGAAGCTGAGCGCGCCGGGAAAATTCATCCTGGCAAAACTGTGCTGATTGAGCCGACCAGCGGCAATACCGGCATAGGCCTTGCATTCGTGGCTGCTGCCAGAGGCTACAAGCTCATTCTGACGATGCCCGAAACCATGAGCCTCGAGCGCCGTGTGCTGCTGCTGGCGTTTGGGGCGGAGATCGTCCTCACCCCAGGTCCAAACGGAATGAAAGGCGCAATCGCCAAAGCTGAGGAAATTCTGGCCAAGACGCCAAACGGTTTCATGCCGCAGCAATTTGATAACCCAGCCAATCCCAAAATTCACTTCGAAACCACTGGGCCCGAGATCTGGAATGACACCGATGGCCGCGCTGATATCCTGATCTCCGGCGTCGGCACCGGCGGAACCATCACCGGAGTTTGCCAATACATCAAGCCAAAGAAGCCTTCCTTTAAGGCCGTCGCCGTCGAGCCCGTGGACAGCGCAGTGCTCTCTGGCGGAAAGCCTTCGCCCCACAAGATTCAGGGCATCGGCGCGGGATTTATTCCCAGCATTCTGCGCCGCGATTACATCGACGAAGTCATCACGGTCACCAACGACGACGCCGTCAACATGGCGCGCCGCCTCGCCAAAGAAGAAGGTGTGCTGGTGGGTATTTCGTCCGGAGCTGCGGTAGTCGCGGCTTTGAAAGTCGCAAGCCGCAAGGAAAACGCAGGCAAACTGATCGTGGTGGTTTTGCCGGATTTCGGCGAACGCTACCTGACCAGCGTACTGTTTGATTCACTGAGGAACCAGGCCCTGCAGATTCCGACGGCTGCAATTGCAGCGTGATTTATGCATCTGGTAGCCCAAATTCGCGAAGATGTCGCAACGGTGTTGGAACGCGACCCCGCAGCCAAGTCGCGTCTGGAAGTTTATCTATGCTACTCGGGACTGCACGCAGTCTGGTTCTACCGCATCAATCACTGGCTGTGGAACCATGGTTTCTTGCTGCTTGCGCGCTGGCTCTCGCAGGTGGCGCGCTTCTTCACCGGAATCGAAATTCACCCCGGAGCCAAGATCGCCAGACGGCTGTTCATTGATCACGGGGTAGGCATCGTCATCGGCGAGACCGCAGTCGTTGGCGATGACGTGACCATGTATCAGGGTGTCACTCTCGGCGGCACCGGCAAGGAGCATGGCAAACGGCACCCGACCATCGAAGACAACGTCGTGATCGGTGGCGGAGCGAAGGTCCTGGGCAATATCACGGTGGGCCGCAACTGCCGCGTCGGCGCCGGTTCGGTCGTGCTGCGAAGTGTGCCGGAGAATTCCACCGTCGTCGGTGTTCCGGCCCACATCATCTTCCGCAACGGCGAACGTGTTGTGATCATCGATCCTAAGCAAATTAACGACCCGCTCTCCGAGGCGCTGGCCGCGGTGGCAACGGAAGTGAATAAGTTGCGTGAGCGAGTGCAACAACTCGAAGGCTCGCACCTTCCCAGCGAACCGCTCTCCGCCTCCCTCCAAAGAATCATGGAAGACATCGATTACCAGATCTGAATTTTGGATTTGCATTGCAATAGCTCGTGTGGAGACAGCTTGTGTGGAGACGGGTCTTCGACCCGTCGGCCGAGCAAGCCTTCAGATCAGTCCCTTGCGGACATTCTCAAGGAAATTCTCGGCATCAGTCCGCGCCTGATCCATGATCCTCGGATCGTTGCCATGTTCGATTTCTGTCTCTTGAAGTACAAGCTCCACCGCGACCTTCGGTCTGTATCCTCGCTTTATCAGCGTTCGGGCACGCTCGACGAAAGCGATGTTAGCATCGCGTTGTGCTTCTGGCTTCGTCGCAGACAGGCTGGTGGCCTCTTCGCAAACGTGCTGGCGAAATTTCGCGGCGGCCAACCGGTCATAAGCACTTTTGGCGTCTCCTCCGCCAAGCAGTGTGGGGACAGGGAATCGCCATAGACAGTTCGAGCAGGCCCAGCCATTCACATCGCTCTCGAGCCAAATCAACGAGCGTTCCATGTCGCCAACCCAACGCAGCCAACGACATGATACTGCGCAACCGCCTATTCCGGGTGATTACCCATCGTGGTTGCTCATGTGGCGACGGGTCTTTGACCAGTTGACCGAACCACCACGGCACATGCTCACAATCGTGCGTGTCAGATATGGCTTCAGCCATATCGGAAGCGCCTCGAATCAATGCCGCTTCAAAGCCGCTGTCCTATAGCACAGCTCACAATCGGTTGATGAGTGACGCCACATACCCCGCCCCAAATCCATTGTCGATGTTCACCACGCTCACATTCGAAGCACAGGAATTCATCATCCCCAGAAGCGCCGCCACGCCCTTGAATGCCGCGCCATAACCCACGCTGGTAGGAACTGCGATTACAGGAACCCCGACCAATCCGCCGACGACGCTGGGCAGCGCACCTTCCATCCCCGCGCAAACGATGACCACCCGCGCCCGCATCAACGTCCCGCGATTCGCCAGCAAGCGATGAATGCCCGCCACCCCGACGTCATACAAACGCTCAACTTCATTCCCCATAATCTCAGCTGTGACGACGGCTTCCTCCGCTACCGGAATATCGCTAGTCCCCGCCGAAACCACGGCGACAATCCCTTTTCCATAGCTCTTGTGATCGCGCTGCAAAATAATTGCCCGCGCAGCTTCCTCGTACTTCGCCACTCTCACTTTCTTCTTAACCGCGGCGAACTGTTCTTTGCTCGCCCGGGTCGCGAGAATATTCCCCTCATGCTGCGCTAGCCGCGAAAAGATTTGTCCCATCTGGGTAGGCGACTTCCCTTGTCCAAAGATCACCTCAGGCATACCCACGCGCAGCAACCGATGATGGTCCACTTTGGCAAATCCCAGGTCTTCAAAGGGTAAATGGCGCAGTCGCTCGACAGCGTCGTCCGGAGAGATCTTACCCACACGGACCTGCAAGAAAAGTTTGCGAATGGATTCAGAGTTCATGCAGGGCGCGGGCGTTCTCGCCCGTGCATTACCTAACTTGAATTTAAGACTCAAACAGCGATCCTAGAGTAACACCGGCCGTCCAAGACGCTGCGACACAAGCTGCTCTCCCAGCTACAATCAATCGAACTATGAAGCCGAACTTTTTCGCAACCCCGTCAGACTTGCGCGCCTGGCTTGCGCGCAATCACGACAAAACGAAGGAACTATGGGTAGGCTTCTACAAGAAAAACGCAGGCAAACCAACTATCACCTGGCCGGAAGCAGTGGACGCAGCACTCTGCTTCGGATGGATCGATGGGTTCAGGAAGAGCATTGACGAGATCAGTTACACCATCCGCTTAACCCCACGAAAACCAGGCAGCACGTGGAGCGCAATCAATATCAATAAAGTGCAAGAGCTCACCAAACAGGGCCTAATGCACGCAACGGGGCTCGCAGCATTCCGGACGCGCGTAAAAGAGAAATCGGGAATTTATTCTTACGAACAGAGACGCAACGTAAAGCTTGATCCACTCTATGAAAAAAAAATACGGGCTAACAAGAAGGCTCACCAATTCTTCCGGGCGCAACCGCCCTGGTACCAGCGAACTGCCATCTACTGGGTAATGAGCGCGAAGAAAGAAGAAACCCGACAAAAGCGCCTGGCAACGTTAATAGCCTGCTCACAAGATGCCCAAGCCATCAAACCCCTGACGCGTCCCGCCGCCAGCGGACCGCGGAATCACAGCGATCAATAGCCGCAAAGCGGCGATAGATGCAGCCCACGGCGCAAGCCGTGGGAAGAATCAGAAACGAATAAGCCCCGAAGGGGCCGAAAGATCCATGGCAATAAAGGCCTCACCTTGGCCCGCTTCGCAATGTCAAATTTGATCAGGAGGCCGACGTACAAGGCTTCTTGCCCCCAGCACGCACTCTCCGCACAACCTCCCAACACGTCTTGCGCGCCCTGCCCGGATCCTCGATCCGCGCGAGAAACAAATGCCGCAACGAACTTCGGCTGACGCATCCCCGCAAATAAGCATCGTAAAGCTGGCTTCCAATGGTGTAACCCAATTTCTGTGCGATGGCATCGAACTTGTCTCGATCACCACGCACCGCTTCGTGCATCAGCTTTTCACACGCCGCGCGCGAAAATTCGCACGCCTCTTGCTCGCTAACAGCAGGACGAACGGGATACAACACGCGCGAGCCAAAGTAAGCCAACGCATGTTCCACGGTCCGGCTATAGAAGCGATCGGCGGGCTCGCCAGCATCCACCGCATGTCCATTCCGGCGTAACGGCAACCCCCGGCATGCATGATGCAAAAAGCGCGACGCCTCCTCGGCAGCGCACGTCATTTGAAATTCGCGAACATAAAAAGCATTAATCGCAGGCAAGTAAACCGTGCCTCGCGGTTCGACCTTGCGCAGCATGCCTTCAACCCGCTCCGTCTCCCCGGTCACGCGAGAAAGCAACCGCCGCAACCGTGCCCCCGAAGCCCCGCAATGCACCTCCGGCAACAAATCAACCAGAAACTTCGGTTGCGTCCCATTGTGTGACGCGTAGCGGTTCACGTCGAGAAAGCACACCAGGCTGTCAATCAGGTTATAGATCGTAGGCCCAATATCGGGCTGCTGTTCACCCTCCTGGTTCCAACGCGAAAGGCAAAGCCGGTAACTTTCATATTTTTCCAAGGGCGTAGCATTGAACACGCAGAGCACGTCATCGCTAACGCGCACCGCCTCGACGCGTTCCTGCTGCACCTCGGTAGCCTGCCAGTACAAAGCATCCACGTTCTGCAAAACAGTGAGCACACGTTGCTCCGGCAGTCGCGCCCGCGCCAGGCGAGGAAGATGCTGCGGCGCCAAATGCGATTCGCCAAACAACACCATAATCACCGCATCGGGATGCCGCTGCCGAATCTCCGCAATCTTATCCGCAGCATGTCGATCCCGCGCCCTAATCTTCCGTAGATCCTCTCTTGGCATGCAATCCAAGGCATAGACTGCGTCGGCGTGTTCGCGGGCGGTTACCAGCAGTTCATAAAAGGGGGGCCACTCATATCCCCAGTCGAGATCGAAACGGATGCGCTGGCGTAACTCTTCTTCGTCGATTTCCCGACGCCACCATTCTTCGAGGATGGGTTGATGGCGGGAAAAAATAGTCTCCACTCCCAATACCACGGGACGGTCGCCAGGCTGTGCTCGCTGCTCAAGCAGAGTCGCGGCAAAACGCTGCGCCGAAGGTAGCGCATGATAATCGCCGATCAGGACCACGTCCGCCGCTCTCACCATGGTGGTCAGCTGTTGCGAATCGAGGACCGACTCGTAGGAACGGAAGGCATTGCTGTAGTCTCGCAGATATTTTCGTCGACCGCTGGAATCGTTCGCCCGAACTTCGCGCTCGACGCAAGCCAGCGCATGCATCTGCGCAGCGTTGCGGCGGGATCCCAGATTTGTCGAAGTCGCCATTAAGTCGTCGTTGGTGCTTGACTTGCTCCTAGCCCGCTACCTATTCTCAGAACTCAACCAGCATGCTCGTTGTAGACGGCAGCTAGCTACGTCTCTAAAACGAAAATTCGAGGAGCCATTGCCCAACCTTCCGCCCGAGAACCTGACTGTTGCTACAACCGGAGCCAGCGGGTCTTTATTCCTTAAACATCTGCTAGCCACAGTCGAAAAAGATCCGCGAATCCATACCGTGAACTTCATCGCCTCCGACAGCGCCCTGCGCGTCATGGCCGAAGAACTCAATCTCCGCGGACGCAGCAACCTGGTCACCCAACTTCTCGGCAAAGCCTCCCTCAAAATTCACCAGCAATCCAACGCCGACATCGGAGCTAACATCGCCAGCGGCTCCTATCCCGCCGACGCCATGGTCGTAATCCCATGCAGCGTAGGCACGCTGGCCCGCATCGCCAACGGCATCGCCTCCCACCTGATCGAGCGGGCAGCCGACGTCTGCCTAAAAGAAAAGTGTCCGTTAATCCTGTGCGTGCGCGAGACGCCGCTCAATAAGATCCACATCCGCAACATGTACCGTGCCGCCGACGCCGGCGCTACAGTCTTCCCCCTAATCCCCACTTTCTATAACCGCCCAGCAAGCTTGGATGCCATGGCGCGCGAGTTCGTTAACCGCGTTTTGGCCCACATCGGCCTGCCTCAACCCAACGCCTACCGCTGGAAGGGCTAAGCTTTTAGTGAACGGCACTCAACTAGGGTCTTCAACGTAAGAGATCGGATACTTTCCGGGGAGACTTCAAGTGTAGAAACACGGAGGTACGGGGCACGAGATTACTTTGGGGTATGTCCCAAGGAGCGGCAGCGATCTGGTTCGTGAGGGACGGACACTCATGTCCGTCGCTTTTGACCGACAATCTCCACATTTGGCGGGACCTGGCGCACTTTCCGGCGGGGTAACATCCTGTCAGGAAGCTTGAAGAAATAGCTTTTGGGGCAACCGACCGTCGCCAGTTGCTGGAAGTGCTTCTGCCTCCGACATCACTAGCGTCCGCACGCTTTCCGGCTCCGTTGAAGGTCCTACGCGGGGAGTACTTTCGGTGTCCGCTTCAGACCGAACCATCTCGCCAGGTTGTAACTGAGACAGGCCCAAGTCGCTTCCATACCTACTTTCAAGCGGCCTCTGCAGCGGAACCGCGTTGATCCAAGCGTGCGGAAACTCAGCGATCTGGGAGCGCCGCGCGTAGATTTGTTTTGCTTCCTCGGTTGCCATCTTCTGCTTGAACGCGGTGGTCGCAGATGGCTCTTGCAGGCGCGTGATTGAGCGCCGCCACTCCGGGCGCGCCTGTTGCGGCGCGCACTTATCGCGCAGCGGGCAGTCGGGGCATGCCTTCTTCGGGGCGCGGTAAACGTGGGTGCGAACCCCGTTGTCACGATTCAGCAGAGCATGGTGGGTGAGCGTTTGTCCGGCCGGACAGGTAAACCTGTCCTGCGCGGCATCGTAAGGAAACGCGCTGGCGAGGAACTCGGAGTGCCGACCCTGCGCATCGTGCTCCACTGCCCGCCAACTGTCCTGCCAGGACCCGTAGAAGTCCACTCCGTGCTCGGCGGCCGCCTGTACCGAGGCGTGGTTGGTGTAGTCGCCGTCGGCTACGATCTGTTTGGGCTTGCGTCCCAGCGTCGTTGCGCAGCGTTCGCCTTGATCTCCGTCCCATCAGCGTTACGCGTTCCAACGTGATCAGACCCTCGGCGCTCATCATGCCCAGCACCTGCACGAACAGATCGTCCAGCGCCGCTTCATGATCGGAACGAAAACCCGACAACGTTCGGTGGCTGATCGCCTGCAACCCGCATAGCCACTGGCAGCCTGGTTCGTACTCGCACTGCCGCGCCAACTCGCGCGCCGAACTCACCCCACGGCTGTAGGCGTAAATCCACAAGCTGATGAGCAACTGCGGATCGGTGTGCTCCCGTCCCGCGCGCCCTTCCACCGCCGCGATCTGCGCATGATACAGGCTCAGATCTAGGCGGCTGATTAGCCGCCAGATCAGCCGCGCGCTATGATCTTCGTCGATCAACTGTTCGACATCGATGCTACGCAGCACAAGTTGTTGTCGATTGATGCGGGCAACTCGCGGTTCCGCAGGCACGCCGTTGTCGCTCACATCCGCAGTCTACCCAGCTGGCTAATTTCGCAATGGCGTGGTTGGATCGGGAGACAATTTCTTCACAGCTTCCTGTCCCCAGATTTTCCTACAGGAACTCCGGGATTCGCCCCAAGGGCGTCCTTGTTTAGAAAGAAAAGCCGCCCGAAATTATCGAGCGGCGTGGCCTTTCGCGATACCCAACTAGGTTCCGGTGCCGGCTAACGAGACCGACTGTGGGCTGCCCCCGCCATCGTCGCTGACTTTGAGGACAGCGGACCGTCCCCCTTTCGCCTTGGGCGTGAAAGTAACCGAGATTTTGCATTGGCCCTGGGGAGGCACGCTGCTGCCACAGTTGTTCGTCTCCGCGAAGTCTGCGGCATCCTTTCCGATAATCGCAATCTGGCTGATCGAAAGCGATGTCTTACCTTTGTTGGTCAGGGTGATGGGTATCGGAGCACTCTTCGTTCCCACTTTCTGATCGCCGAAGTTCACCCCTACTGGTAAGAGCTCGACCACTGTTCCCGTCCCTGAGAGTGCTACCGTCTGCGGGCTGCCCATAGCGTCATCCGTGACGGAAAGCTTTCCCGTGGCAGGGCCTTTCGCTTGCGGGTCGAACTCTACCTGAATTTGGCAGTTCGCGCCGGCCTGCAGAGTGGACGGACAATTGTTGGTTTGCTGGAATGGCCCCGAAGTTGAAATGTTGGAAATGCTCACGACCTGATTGCTGGTATTGGTCAGAGTCGCGGTTTGCGGCGAACTGACCGTGTTGATCAGTTGGGTGGCATACAGTAATTTCGATGGTGTCAGTGTCACTGTCACGCTCACGCCCGTTCCACTTAATGGCACGGTTTGCGGGCTGCCTGCTCCCTTGTAGCTTACGCTGAGTGATGCCGACCTTGGTCCTTGCTGCGTCGGCTTGAATGTCACCTTGAAACGGCAACTGTGGCCGGCCGGCAGTGATGAGGGGCAGTTATTAGTTTGGGCGAAATCTTTGGGGTTCGCTCCCGTGATTCCGATCTTTTCAATGGGTAGCGAGGATGAACCAATATTTCTCAATGTGACGATCTGCGGCGTGCTCTTTGTGCCAACATTTTGGTTTCCAAAGGAGAGGCTGGTCGGCGACATGCTAGTCACTGATTGCAACAACAGAAGGGTTTGGCTGCCAGCAGCCACTACACCCAAATCGCCTGTGCCATTGAAATCCCCCACTGCCAGCCCAGCGAAGAATTCGACCGAACCAGCAGCAAACTCAATTGGGTTTCGAAACACTCCATTGCCGCGGCCCAGGAGGACTGCGACATTCTGCAGGGAATAGGAAGAAAAGACATCCATCACAGCCACGTCGAGAACACCGTCGCCGTTGAAATCTCCGATGGCAACGGGGTTCATGTTTCCTCCAAGCATGCTCACTTGCTGGGTTGGTCCGAGCGAAAAGGTTCCATCTCCATTATTCAACAGCACCACAACTCCGTCGGTGATGAGATCCAGCTTGCCATCGCCATTCACGTCCGCCGCAGTAACTGCGGTGGCGATGAGTTTGCTGTCGTAACTAGTACAGCTTTGAAATGTGCCGTCTCCATTGCCCAGGCAAACAAGCACCGTAGAAGATTCAAATCCGACCGGTACCGCCAGATCGAGCTTTCCATCCCCGTTGAAGTCGCCGAGGACGGGGCCACCAATGCCGTCGGCTTGGTTGCCAGTCTTGAGCTGAAAGGTTCCATCGCCATTGCCCAAAAACACCCTTGTGATTCCACCTCCGGTGGACTGTCCTGAGATCACAAAGTCCAGATTGCCATCTCCATTCAGATCCCCGACGGCCAATGGGCCACCAGAATCGTTCTCGCCGAAATAAGTATTTCCTTGTGTCAGGTGTCCGGTTCCATCGCCCAATAGAGCGGTCACATACACCCCGCCATCGCCAGCTAAAGAATTCGAGGCAAGTAAATCCAGCTTCCCGTCGTTATTAACATCCGCAGCCACCATGAAGTTGGGAGCAAAGTCTATGGAATTCTGGATAGGCTTTTGGAATGTGCCATCGCCCTTCCCAAGATAAACATTGATAGCGTCATTGGTCCCCACGGCGACATCGAGCTTGCCATCGTTGTTGAAATCACCTACCGCAATCGCACCAGAGGCGTTGAGGTGCGAGTCGATCGAGAAAGCCACCTTAGCGGCTTTATTACGGATGGGAAAATAAACTACGTTGGAAGTCCTGTTGGCTTTCGCTGGATTGGTCACAGTCACCGAGGCGGTACCCGCTTTCGCGACGTCTGCTGCGCTGATCGCGGCTTGCACCGTGCTGCTGGAAATCACCGATGTCGCTCGCGGAGACCCATTCCAGTTGACCACGGCATCGGATGCGAAACCGGTACCGTTGATGGTCAAAGTAAATCCATTGCTGCCCGGCGCTACACTCGCTGGAACCAAAGGCTGATTGATGAACGGAACAGGAGTCGATGCTCCCAGCGCCATCGTGGAGATGAGGATCAGGAAAAGGCAGGCAGAGCAGAGTCGCTTCATGATGCACCTCGATTTAGTCGCCTTTTCGTGGTGCCCCAATCCACAAGAATGGCGCGGGCGGATTTTATCGTGCCCCGCCCCAATTTACAATGCCCGCCGAAAGTCGGTAGCGGGCTTGCTCAAGCGCATTTTGGAGACGCGCCAAGTCCAGCTTCTCTCCGGCTTTTTCTGTTTTTGTCAGCGGATACCTCGGACTGCTGTTCGTAGTGAACATGAATTTCCCGCCAACCGCTCGCTGGCCTTAACATAAGCCCGGAAGACCGCGCAGTCGTTTATCCCGTTCGTTTCTTTAATAAATAGTGTCATCTTGAGCGTTTCCAATAGTGTCATCTTGAGCGGAGTGACCGTCCTTCGGGATCACTCTCCGCTCGGGGATGACAGAGTAGAACCTGGAACCGAGACGAACGAAATGCGCGGCAACTCCCGTCGCAGGTTAGCCGCATAGCGCTCGCGATACTCGGCGTGGTGCACGACGGCGTAGATGTAGTGGACGGGTGGCGTGGACTATCGTGCTCATTTAATTCTTGGGGGTGACCAGTCCAAGCTCGCTTGGGCGGGGCTTTCCTGGACTGCAACTGCGTCACAGTTGTCAGGCCCGAACAGACTAGGGCCACCGGCAGACGTCATCCGAAGGTGAGGCCGTCTGGTTGGCGGAGGAGGTGCCAGGCTTCGCGGTAATGGGCGTAGGGATCGCGGTGGTGGATTTCGCTGGGGCCACGAAACCGCAGGTACATCTGCCCCACGACCTCGCGCGCCGGCAGAAGATACCACATCTCGTTCGGCATAATGTAGACCACCACAAAATCAAGCTCGGAATCCGTGTAGGGGACCCTCACGCCATTCAGGGTGCAGTAGACGCCGACTTTATATAGGTCGTCCTTCGCCGCAGCGCACGTCTTCACCTGCACCCGCCAAAGGTTTTTTCCGCCCCCCACGATGAAGTCGTAGCGATGGTTTTGGCCGTAGGGCTTCGCGGCTGCGAAACCGAGACTCATGGCTTTGTGCAGAAACGCAACCTCGCCAAGATCGCCTTGCTCGTTGCTCGCGAGCCTGCGCGCGCCATTCGCTCCCTGGGCAGGGCTCCGCTTGGACGCTGGAGTGCGTCCGCGCGAACCGCCCTTGGCTTTGCTCATGGATTGAAGGGGAAGTCTCCGGCAAAAGAAAAGGCGCAAGCTCGAAAGCTTGCGCCTGACTTAATCTCTACTACTAGACTAGCAAATCCGGAAGGGTAAACGTGCCATTTTTCAAACTTTATTTGGGCCGTTGAATCATGGGGTTGGCGGGAAATGGGTGGCTTTGGGGGCTTGACAAGATTTTGGAGAATTCGAGTTTTTGCACCATTCCGGGTGCAATTGAATCATTGAGATTCGCCTTGGCGCTTGTCAGTTGACCTGACCCACGATTTTGTACTAATGTCGAATTACACCGGAAAGGAGGTGGTCGAATGACGAGTTCTGATTGTAGTGGTAGAAGCATAAGACCAGGTGAGGTGGCTGAGACTTAGAGCGGTCGCTCTAAGAACCTAGCTAGACTACCGGCGAGTTAGGATTGAATCCGCCCGGTTGATAGGTCGACACCGGGACCCGGAGTTTACCGAAGGGGCCACGTAGAGTGACCACCTCTTGGTCAATCCCAAACAGTCCACCGGAACGGCCCGTGCCCTCAAAAGCGCGGGCCGTTCTGTTTTCTACGGAAGTTCTTCCGTCAGGAAACGATCGACCGACAGCGCGCCCGATCCTCTGATTATGATTACCAGTGCACTCGCGATGGCGAGGAGGTGATACTCGAAGCCCTCGCCTTTCTGATTGCCAGCCCAGTTCATGAAGAAGCCATTCGCTGCGTGCACCAGGGCGACGGCGACCAGCATGTTGCAGATGATTCCGAAGGCGGCGATGCGCCCGAGGAATCCGATGAGCAGCCCCAGCCCGCCAAAGAACTCGGCGCAGATGGCGAGAAACGCAAAGGGCGCGGGAATTCCCATTTGATGCGTGAAGAAGCCCATGGTGCCGCTGAAACCATATCCGCCGAACCAGCCCAGCATCTTTTGCGCGCCATGGGCGGCAAATACCAAGCCCATCACCAGACGAAGAATCGTGATTGCATAGTCGTTGCTCGTCTCCGCTATTCTGTGAAACATGATCGCCTCACTTTCGGAATTTGTACGCGTGTATTGTGGATGCTCAAAGCAAAGAATCGGAGTCACAGACGGACTTCTCAAACCCCAGGTTAATCACCCCCACGGTATCTTGCGCTAAGGAAAGGTTGCCGATTTCGCCGCGAGTATACCAACGAGCCTCGAGCGCATCACACGCTGCTTGAAGTTCTCCCGCGATTCTTCGACACAGAAAATCGATCAGCACATAATGATAGAGCGTGCGCTGATCTTCATCTCGCACGATGCGATCAAATACGCCGAGCAGTTCACCAACTTCCACGCGCAAGCCAGTTTCCTCAAGAACCTCTCGAACCGCAGCTTGCCGCAAGGTTTCGCCAACTTCAAGCAAGCCCCCGGGGATGCTCCATTCTCCAAGCAAAGGGGGATGGGCACGCTTTACCAGGATTACGCGGTCGCGCTCGATGATGATTGCGCCGACGCCTATCAGCGGTGCGTCTGGATATTCGCGTTTCATGGGTTGAAGAATGCAGCAACTTTACGTCGTGCTTGCGATTCTAATCAAAACTGGTGCGTTGAGCAGTAGTTTCTCAGGTATCGTTCTTAGGTTTCAGTAGAATAACTCGATGGCTTTAGAAGAGTACAAACGTAAACGCCGATTTGAGGAAACGCCGGAGCCTCCCCCGAAGGTGGAGAAGAAAACCGGCCACCGCTTCGTGGTGCAGAAACATCGCGCTACGCGGTTGCACTACGATTTTCGGCTGGAAATGGAGGGCGTGCTCAAGTCGTGGGCGATTCCAAAAGGGCCGTCGCTTGATCCTGCGGATAAGCGGCTGGCCATGCAGGTAGAGGATCATCCGGTTTCTTACTTTGACTTTGAAGGCACGATTCCAGAGGGCAACTATGGTGCTGGCACGGTGATGGTGTGGGACCTGGGCACGTGGGAGCCGTTAGCGCCAAAGCCCGTGAATGGAAAATATGTGCCGGGAACTGAGACCGAAGCGGTTGAAATGTTGAAAAAGGGGGATCTCAAGATTCGACTGCATGGGCAGAAGCTCAAAGGAGATTTTGCTTTCATTCACATGCGCGGACGGCGTCCAGGGAGTAAAGGGACGGAGTGGCTGCTGATCAAGAAGCATGACGAATACGCGGCTCCTGGATACGACATTGAGCAGTACGACAAATCAGTACTCAGCAAGAGAACCATGGCTGCGATTGCGGGTGACGAAGGCTCGGCGGAATGGACGAGCAGCCGTCCGGCTTCGCGTGGCAAAGTGAAAGCGCCGTGGCTGGCGGAGACGCTGGCGAAGTTGGATAAGAATAAACAGAAGCAAAACCTGACTACCGGGAACGGTCAGAAAACACAAAGTAAAAAAAAACTACAAAGACTGAAACTGAGCGATCAATCGAAGCCAAGGCGACAGCGATCTCCTCGCTGAACTCTACTCCGTCGGCAATTAAAGATCTGCCAGAGGCCGTTCGACGGCCAATGCCCACCGCGATTCATCCCATGCTAGCGACCTCGATCGAGAAGCCTTTCGACGATCCAGAATGGCTCTTCGAAATCAAGTGGGATGGTTATCGTGCAGTTTCGTTCATCGAAGACGGCAGAGTGCGCCTGGTTTCCCGCAACCAGAACGACCTTACCGGAGAATTCCCCGAGCTACGCGAGCTGTCCAAGTTGATCGGGGCGAAGAATGCAATTCTTGACGGCGAGGTTGTAGCGCTCGATGAGCATGGCCGTGCTTCGTTCAGCTTGATGCAACAGCGCACTGGCATTCGAAAAGGGGGGCGGAGAGCGGGAGCGCATCGCGAATTGCAAGTGGTTTATTACCTCTTCGATTTGCTTTACGTCGACGGTTATGATCTGCGCCGGGTTGCGCTTGAAGAGCGCAAGCAATTTCTTTCTCAGATCATCCGTACCAGCGACCTGATCCGTTATTCTGATCATTTTCCTGAGGGCTTAAAGCTCTTTGAGGCTGCAAAGAAAAATGGGCTGGAGGGAATTCTTGCGAAAAAGCGGCGGAGTGGTTATGAAGAACGCCGCAGCCGCGAATGGCTCAAGATTAAGGTTACGCAGACGGTCGACTGCGTAATTGGGGGCTATACCGATCCAGAAGGAAGCCGGCAATATTTCGGGTCGATTGTGCTCGGGCTGTATGACAAGAAAGGCAGGCTTATTCATGTCGGACAGGCTGGGACCGGATTTAATCAGGCAATGCTTAAGGAAATTTGGCAACTGCTCAAAGAGCTGGAGACTGATCGTAGTCCGTTTTACGGTCCTGTGGACGCGGCGCATGTGCACTGGGTGAAACCTGAACTAGTGGCGGAGATCAAATTTACCGAGTGGACGCATGAAACTGCGGAAGGGGGGATGAAGTTGCGGGCGCCGGTTTTTCTGGGATTGCGCGAAGATAAAGATCCGAAAGAGTGTACCTTCCCGGAGCAGATCCCGTGACTTGATGTTTAGAGCGTTCGAGTTCCAGTCTTTTGGCAGGGCATCGCTGTCCGATGCATTCCGACGCTGCCTTTCCACGCTTTCACAAAGAACGCTAAAAGGGTGGGGCACCCAAAATGAGATTCATTTGAACCCGTTCGACATCTGGGCAGTTCGCCTTTGGCATCATCGCCTCCCACCTTTGCAAAAAACGCAAAGATGGGGCACCCCACGGATTGGTTGTGGATGCGAAGAGCTCGAGTTTAGGGGATGGATATAGAACGCAGCGTGACTTTACGCCGCCTCGCGGCTGTTCTCCGGCACGCCGGACAAGAACCGGGGTGAGCCGCTATTTAATATCCTTCATTGGCAGCATTGATCCGTAGTCGCGGCCAGTTGGTTCCACGGCGCGGGCTACGATGCCCTGGAACGCGTCGCGCAGTTCCGGATATTTTGCTGCCAGGGCCTTCATCACTGTAGTGTTGTCCTGAAAAGTCTGTGAGGTGTTGGAAACATCCGACGATTGGTACTTCACTACCAGGTAGAGTTCCTGGTTCACGACTACGGGAAACACGGCGGTCAGGCGGTACGTCTTGCCTGCTGCCGGAAGGTCTACGGTTTTGCCGTCGAGCGGAAAATCCGTCGGTTTTATGGCTTCCGCTTCGTCCGCCAACTTATCGGTGGTCTGGGTGTACATGAAAGATACAGGGACCAGCAGGTCACGGGCTTCGAGGTAGTCGAGCCAAGCGTTGTGGTTTTGGCCTTTGGTTTTGAAAGCGCGGGCTTGATCGGCAAACCACTTGCCGTCGTGCCCCGCGATTTTCATTTCCTTTACGTAAAATCCGCCAACCTTCCAGTCCTTGCCGTCTTGTTGCAGGACAAAGGAGACGGCGTAGGTTTGCTTAGCGGTTGGAACGTCCAAGGTGACGACGGCGTAGGTTCCCGGCTGCAAGTTTGGGATCTCGAATACAGCGCTATCCGCGGTTTGGCCGACCTTGCCAAAGACTCCGCAGAGAAACTCAGCACGGGGAAGCGGCGCGGTTCCTTCGGCTTTCAACAGAAATGGAGGACGTGGAGTGGCTTGCGCTCCGGAAAAGTTCGGCTGATGATCTTTGATGACGTTTTCAATGCCGGTGAAATCCGAAGCCACGCTGGGAATGGAGTTTTGCCGCAGGGCAGCGGAATCGCCGCGGGCGGCCATGTCGAAATAGCGTTTCGCGGTGTTCACCAAAGCGGTGCGCGTGGGCTCGTCCATGTCACTGGCGGTGAAACAGGTTTGGGAATGGGAAAGTCCGGTGCAGAAAATCAACACGATCACCGAAAGACTTATTTTCATGGGAATTTTTCGCTGCTCGGTCGTGAACGTCCTCATAGTATCCGTATTCTACGACGCCAGATTGGACGATGCGAGTCCTTGTGAGTCACTCAGTGAGCAATCGCTTTCATTGCTCCTAGTTGACCTCTATGGTACCGTCCCCTTGATTCGCAGCCACAGGGGGAAGGAAAGCATTCAGGGCTTTGATTGTTTGGGCCCGCGTTTTAAGGTCGTGTAAGCATGATCAAAGTTGTGTACTGCATCAGTAAGAAGGCGAACCTGACGGACGAGGAATTCTTTCACTACTGGAAACATGTTCACGGGCCGATCGGTGCCCGGATCCCTCGACTCCGCAAATTGGTACAAAGCCATCGGGTGAGCGTTCCGGGAGACCGACGCCAGGCGGATTACGACGGAATGGCGGAACTCTGGTTTGACGATATGGAGGCTTTGTTGGCTGCTCGACAGTCTCCCGAGTGGAATGCGTCGACTGAAGACGAAGCAAATTTCATCGATCACGATAGAGTTACGTATTTTGTGTCAGAGGAACACATTGTGTTGGAGTAGTGCGCCGGGTTGCGACCTGCATGCGTGAGGTGAATTTCACTGCAGATCCCTCGCTTCGCTCGGGATGACAAGAATTGGGATTTTGGCGAGAAATGCGGGCCGGCTGTTATTTCAAATAGTCAAACAGGCTGGTTTGGGGTCTTCTGCCAATGGCCTCCAATGCCGCGGTCTGGGCTGTCTGATCATTGACCAACTGGCTCGCCACGCTTGTCAGGTCTGCAGCGGCGACTGTATTTTCCTGTTGGCTTAGGCCCACGCTTTGCGTGTTGAGGTAGGTTTGCTGGCTCTGGGTCTGATTGAGTGCATTGCCGTAGAACGCCTGTTGTCCACTGACGTGAGTGAGCGCATTGCCGAGCTCGGTCACCGCCGCGCCGATACCGGTGTTGCTATACATTGAGGTAATGAGGTCGTTGATCGCCACGAATGTGTCCGCCGGACCATTGAAAACCTGCGCACCTGGCAGGTTAACCTGCAACTGATAGTTCACGTACACATCCACAACGTTGGTACAGGTATCAAAGGACAAATTCCACACGTGCTCAATGATCATGGCGCGAGTAATTCGCCGCCCCGCATTGCGCATCAGATATTCCAGCAGAGCAAATTCTTTGCCGGTTAAATCAATGCGGCGTCCCCCGCGCTCGACCCTGCGTTCAACTCGGTCGAGCTTTAAGTCCTCTACCGTCAAAACCGATTCCGCCGGTAGATGGCATCGTCGCAACAGGGCTCGAATTCTCGCCGAAAGTTCGGAAAACGAGAAAGGTTTTCCCAGATAATCATCCGCGCCCAGATCCAGACACTGCACCCGGTCTTCCACCCGGTTTCGCCCCGTGAGCACCAGGATCGGCATGCTCGGTTTCCGGGTACGCAGATAGCGCAGAATCGCAACTCCGTCCAGGCGCGGCAGGTTGAGATCGAGCACCACCAAGTCATAATCGAATTCGCCAGCCATGGCGCGGGCCTGCTCTCCATCATGCGAAACGTCGACCGCATAGTGCTCGGCGTCAAGGCCCTTTTTCACAAAACTGGCGAGTGCGAAATCATCTTCAGCAATAAGAATGCGCATAAGATTTCTTTAACCTTCCTTTTCAATTCTAGGCAAGAACCGGGCAAAGATCGGGGATTCTTGCTCGCACGAAAGGCTCTGCCTTCCGCAAACGGGAATGCTACCCAGAACCTGCTCTGCCACTCGCTCGCGCTTTGCCCTGCCGACGATAATTCGTAAACACAAGCTTTCCTGAAAGAGTCAAGGCCGCGTGGACATGGCGAGCAAGGGAATACTGAAATCGCTGTTTGTGCCTGGAGGCATACTGCTGCTCGCTGTGGTCTTACTGTTGTCCGGCGGATTGCTGTCTATAACCGTGGCCGCCGCCAACTTCTACTACTACGCGGCCTTCGCCGCCGGAATCCTGCTGGCTTGGCGCTTCCACTCCAGCCGCGTCCTCTTTGCCATCATCATGTTGATGTTGTCACAGCGTGCTATTGAGTTCTTTTCCGCGGGACGCCCCGTGTCCACCGGCCCCGGCAGCATCGCCTTTGAAGCCATCGCCTTTCTCTTGCCACTTAACTTCATTACGATTTCCCTGGTTCGCGAGCGCGGTCTGGGAATTCCAGCCATCACTCCGCGGTTGCTTCTCTTGTTTCTTGAGTCTGTATTCGTGGCTGTCATCTGCCGCCCTGGAGAAACCACCGGCCCAGTAATTCTTCACACCGCGTTCTTGAATCGATCTTTATTTCCTTGGACGAACATTCCGCAACTCGCCTTACTTGCTTTCGCCGTTGCGTTTGTAGTTTTGCTGGTCCGGCTTCTGCTCTATCGCAAGCCATTGGAAAGTGGTCTGCTCTGGTCCCTGGTCGCAACCTTCCTCGGTATGCAGGCAAACGCGGTGGACCGCATCGCCACCGCCTATTGGGGAACGGCAGCCCTGCTCCTGGCCGCATCAATCATTGAGAACACTTATGTCCTGGCCTATCACGACGAACTCACTTCCCTGCCTGCCCGCCGCGCCTTCAACGAAGCCCTGCTGCGCCTCGAAGCGCCTTATTCCATCGCCGTAGTCGATATCGATCACTTTAAGAGTTTTAACGACACCTACGGGCACGACACCGGAGACCAGGTTCTATGCATGGTGGCCACGAGATTAGCCCGCGTGAACGGAGGCGGGCAAGCGTTTCGTGTCGGAGGAGAGGAGTTTTCGATACTGTTTCCAGGAAAATTCATGAAGGAGGTTGTGCCGCATCTGGAGTCGCTCAGAACTGTCATTGAGGAATCCAGGTTCCGAGTTCGCAGCACACCCGAGCGACGTAGCGCGCCTCGCGGGGCGGGCCGCAGGACCGATGACAAGAAAAACATCACTCGTCGAAAATCAAGTCATCTTCGAAATGTTCCAGGGGAATCATCCGCCAGCGGACTGTCCGTCACCGTAAGCATCGGAGTAGCGGAACCAAGCCCCAAAGTGCGAGAAGCCGAACAGGTGATTCAAGCCGCCGATAAAGCCCTGTACTGCGCCAAGAAGGCCGGCCGCAACCGGGTAGAGACCGCAAGCGAAGCGCGTAGCCGCACCCCGCGTCTCAAGAGCAACATAGCCTGAATGTAGGCGCGCGCGTTACGCCCGTGCATCGGAAGCAAGTCTCAGCAGCGCAGGCTAATTCCTCAGCGATACCGCCGGAACGTAAACACCCTTCAATTCCCGTTTCCACCAAGCTCCAGTGCTTTTCCGTTCCGCCGGACTAGTAAAGTGATACTGATAAAGCATCGCGCGAATGTAGTGAGGAGGCCCATCAGGAAACGGATCACGGCGAAGCAACCGCAAGACCTCAGGCGAACCTTGTAGAAGCCTCGCCATAAAACGTACGACCCATGGATCGCTCTGATAATCGCCAAGCGCCGCGAACCACATCTGCCAGTCCAGCCGAGGCTGATGCGGGGCCACCCAACCGGGCCGACGCATAAGGTCTCCCGGCTTATATTTGAATTCATAGGCCAGCCAATTCACAGCATCGTTCGATCCTTCGATAACAATCTCGGGACGGGTTGTGGTCATCACCGCAAAAAGTCCGTAGCTGTTGATGATCTCGAATGGCGACACGCTTCGAGTGATCGCGTCAGCCACTGACCAACGCACGCCAAACGTGCGCGCCACTTGAAAACCGCCGACAAACAACACCAGCGCAGCGAAAGCGCCGCAAATCGGCCGCATTGAGACACGTGATTTTCCGTAGGCTGGCACCGGCAGCTGCCGCGTCGCCCACTTCGGCAACAGACTACTCAAAAACACGTCATCCACCAAAAACAAACAAAGGGCTATTGTGAGCAGGTTGAAAAATGCGTAGTTCCCGGTCAGAAGAATTAGAACTTGTAGAACGATAATCGCTCGCCCCGCGAAAAACCGAGCTCGGCGCGGCGCGAATATCAGAAAAGGAATAAGCAACTCGACGAAAAATACAAATCCCCCAGAGCCACGCTGAAACCACGCCGGCAATTGATACATGTACCAGGCGAGGGACGTCGGCAACGGCTGGGTTTCATAGTGTACCGGCAACGCAGTGAAGTGGCGCCACGACAGATCTCCACTAGCCAACTTCACCGCACCTGAAAGAAAGATCAAGCGAAATAGCAGCCAGCGATAAAGCCAGATCACAATCGGAGAGGAGCCCAGCAGAATCGCCAGGAAACCGGCCTCGAGCAGTAGCGCATCCCACTGGTAGCCCATGAATTCCTGGCCGGCCGTCACCAGCGAAAGATACAGAACAAACAAAGCTACGCGGAGGATGCGCCAGTGGACACCCATTATAAGCAAGACAGACAAACAGATTCCGCCAATGCCAACCGCTTTGACCATGCCATCTCCTGCGTTCAACCAAAACAGGGTTGGCACCTGCCAATACACCGCCCCGTAATATTCCCGCAGCGAGTGAAGATATTCCGCGACCGGCGATATTCCATGAGAACCGATCAGCCCCGCCGCCTGCACCGCGAAAGACGCGAACGCAAGCAGGTAGACCGCGCCCAGCGTTCTTAGAAAAAGCCAACTCGCGAGATCAGAGGTTTCAAGCTCGATCGGGATTCCCCAGAGCGCGCGCGTCGCCCAATAGCAGAATGAACGATGCCTCGCGACCACTCTGTAAGCCATTTCCGCAATCAGAGCGAAGCCAGGAATATTTCCATACAACCAAAGCATCCAGCTCTTTCCGGGCACGAGGGCAAGCAGGCTGAACACCGCGTGCGCCCCGCTTCGCACTTCCCCGCCGGGAAAGAATAGGGCTACAGCCGAGGCAAAATCTTTTTGCGGAAGATCAGGAAAGCGGTCGCCGATTTCTTGATAAGGCGCGTACAGCGAGCGGTCGCCCGTAAGTCTCTGCCAGTACTCGATCCAGGCTCGACAAAACGAACAGTCTCCATCGAACAGTAGCAGTGGCCGGTCGAGAGAATCGTTCATATCTCAAATACCGAAGGCCGCTACGAACTGCCGATCAGAACGCCGGTGGCGAAGACCAGGGCGCCGCCCAAGGCAACCTGCATGGCGGCGGAAACGGTAGGCGTGTCCATGTAGCGATGGCGGATCCAGGTGATGACCCCGAGTTCGATCAGTACGACGACACAGGCGACGGCCAGTGCAACACGGAAGTTGGGGATCAGGAACGGTAAAGTATGGCCCACCCCACCTAAAGCGGTCATGGCGCCGCAAATCAATCCACGAACCCAGGGATGACCGCGGCCGGTGAGGCTTCCATCGTCCGAGAGCGCCTCGGCGAACCCCATGCTGATGCCTGCGCCGACCGAAGCTGCCATGCCGACCAAAAACGCGTCCCAAGGATTGCGCGTGGCGAATGCAGCGGCGAAGACTGGCGCCAGCGTGGATACCGAGCCGTCCATCAATCCGGCAAGTCCCGGCTGCACGATCTGCAGGACGAACAACCGGCGCCGGGCGCGTTCTTCGTCTTGCTTAACATCGGGACTCAACTCTTCTTCCTTTAGCTCTTGCGCGCGGTCTTCGTGGGCGCGCTCTTCCTGGGCCAGGTCATCGAGCAATTGGCGGATGCTGGCGTCTTCGGTTCGTCCCGCAGCTTTTTCGTAGAACCTCCGGGTTTCGACTTCAATCGCGCTGGCTTCTTTGCGCACCAGGTCGAGGCCCAGCGGCCGCGAAAGCCAGACCGGGGTTCGTTGCACAAAACCCTTGACGTCCTGACGGCGAATCAGGGGAATGTGTTCTCCGAACTTCTGGCGATAGAGCTCAATCAGTCTTCGTCGGTGTCCGGATTCCTCGTCGCGCATGCCCTCGAATACATTGGCAGAAGCGGGAAAGTCCTGCCGCAATCCTTCCGCGAAGTCGGCGAAGATGCGCTCATCTTCTTCTTCCAGGGAAATAGCCAACGCCAGAATTTCGCGCTGGGTAAGATTCTCAAAATTCTTCATGGCCGATAGTGTAATCGGAAGGGACGGTCCTATGCATTACTTCGCAAATACACAGAGATTCGGCGGGAGCCGCAGTGATTCGGGAGTTGCCATAAATTCACTGCGGCGAGGATTCGATGTAGCGGTCAAGGCTTGGTGTACGCCCAGAAGGGACCTGTTCCGACGTTGTTAACGGCTGCGCCGTCGATGGCAGTAAAGACAGTGTTGCCGTAAAAGAAGGGCAATCCCCAGTCGAAACTGCACGAACCCGTGCCTTGGCTGGTGCAGGTGTTTGGGGTACCTTGGGGTCCCGCTAGAGTGCCGAACGCGGCATCATTCGGGTTGTTGGTGAAAAGGCTGTCGGCGTTGTCGACGTTAAAATCCACAATGCTCGTTGGCGTTCCGCCTGCCCCCTCATTGGTTGCCGTTTCGGGCGTCAGCGATCCTGGGCAATAGAAAGCAGTGTTGTCGGTACACACTGTTATGGTAGATGGAAAGAACAACGCGTTTGAGCCGCTGTCGATAAAGCTAGCGTTAAGAGTTTGGCTGCTGAACAGGGTAATGAAACTATCATTGGACATCGGGAACACGGTCGCGGTACCTAAATTGTTGTTGCCCGCGGCGGTGTTAATCCCAAAGGTGAGGGAGCCACTAACTGTAGGCGCCGCGCTGGTAACCGCTGGGAGTTGGATAATCACGCCATTGCTGTCTGCGCCAAACAGAGTGACCGGATTCGTAACCTGGTTGGCTGCAATTATAGTTATCTGAGTCGCGTTCGACGCACATCCCGAACTAGGGCAATCGAAGTAGGCTGGGAGAGGAGACTGTACGCTGCCGTCGCAAAGATTGACTGGGCCTTGGGCAGTACAGTCAGTGGGTTCGGGACCCACTCCGAGGATCCCATTGGCTTCGAGAAGCTGTGGCGTGTTCTCGTTAATTGTGCCGCCATTGGTGCAGGCTGTGGGTATCCCGGTATTCGAACTGCTTATCGTCTGAATGTTTGCCGAACCTGCGACCTCGCTGCCTATCCTGATGTCCGCCTGCTGTACAGGTCCCCAAAGATACGAGGTGTCAAGGAACTGAACGCAGTTGTTTATCGTGCCGCCATTACCGTCGGTCAGCGTTGGAAGCGAAAGCCCCGGAATTGCCGACTGCAGAATTCTCAAGCCGGAGGATCCAGTGTCAACCAGAATGTGATCGACAGTTTGACAAGTCTGCGTGCTTGGCACGCAGATGGTAACGCTCGCATAAAGGCTGTTCGCGGCGGGATTCGTCGAAGGCGCAGGCCCGGCGTCGACAATGAGTGCAGCAACGTTGCCGCCAGCCCCGGATGGGAATACGGTAATCTCGAGCGTCGAGATGGCGGCAGAATTAGCTACGGATGTTGCTGTCAGGGTCACGAGAGTATTGCTGGTCACACTGCTTGGAGCTTGATAGGTTACTGCGGTGGCAGTCGGCCCGCTCAATGACCCTATTTGCGGGGAAATGCTCCACGTAACACCCTTGTTGCTAGTGTCATTGGTAAGCTTCGCGGTGACACTGACGGTCCCTCCTTGGTTAACTGTCTGCGGGGCAGCAGGCGAGAGGGAAATGGTGATCGACGACGTTTGCACGGCGATTTGCACGGTGGCGGTCACGGTGGGACTGGCCACTGAAGTTGCCGTAATCGTCACCGTTGTAGTAGTAGGAACGCTAGTTGGCGCCGTATAGATTACAGAGGTCGCGGTCTGGCTGCTCAGGGTACCAAAACCACTCGGAGAAACACTCCAGCTCACGCCTTTGTTGCTGGAATCGTTAGCCACCGTTGCAGTGATGGTCGACGACTGACCAGGGCTCAATGACGTAAGGCTAGCCGACAACGTGACTGTGATAGGGATCCCGGCCGGCGTCCCGCTGTTGCCACCGCACGCCGCCAGAAAAACCAAACCTGCAACCAACACTACCGCTGAAGATGCGCGCACGCTTCCTCCTCTACCGAATGTCATTAGCGGTTACTCCCTGCGGCAACTTCCCAGGATCGTAAGCCCTGCCAGAATAGGTTCGCGCGTGACCCGTGGACTCGACTACTAATCCCGGCTGTTGAACATAAAGCGCGCCGCGACCCCGGTGGGCTGCTCTTTGGGCTTGCGCAGCCTCAGAGAACGTCTGGAAGTAACTGCCAAGAATCTGCTGCAAATTCGGTATCGCCGGCCCTTGCCATGTCACAGCAAAAACCTCGCCGTCAGGCGAAGCGTATTCTCGCACCACAGTTCCGGCAGCGCCTTTGATCTCATGGAGCGTATAACTTGTCGCCTGTGTGCTTTTCAGGGTGCCTTTCATCTGCGCCTGATCCTGATGTACTGAAGTTACGTCGCCGCCTAACGCGGCCAATGCGGGGAGCGAAAGCGCCAGCATCAGGAAAACAATTCCTGTCCATGAGATTCGCGACACTGAGATCCGACAGCTTGATTTCATTTGACTCACTCCGCTTTCTGTAATGCGCAAGATCGGCAGGGATTCATGGTCTTGAACCCCAAGCCGGGTGGGAAGTTGCGGTTCGTCGCTGGTATTTACATCGGCGGTCTCGCGGCTTGTTTGCGGGTATGACATTGAGCTGATTTTCGCTTTGCTGGGTGCGCTCCGCCTTTATCGGGGAGCGGACACAGCTCGGCTTTTAACTCTGATCCACTGGATAAACGAGATCAGAAGCAATTATTCCAAGATCAACACCAAATCAAAGGCAAGGGACGGGGAGCGTCCGACTCACACTCTTCATGCCGGATGGTGAATAGTTTATCCCTTTTAGGGCTTAGCTATTGTCAAAGGTTGTAAAGTTTACTTTACTTTTCGCATTCCCCACGACGATTGGCGTGAGCGCGGACCAAGCGGTAAATTGTAGAACGGAGGATCGATGTCTACCTGCGGTTCGTGTGGTTCGAGAGTGCCTGAGGATGTGCGTTTCTGCTCGTTTTGTGGCGCTTCCCAAATTGGGGGAATCGCGCCGGATGAACTGGCGACCATGGAGTTTGTGGATTCAAAGCCCCGACAATCGGGAGGCGGGTCTTCGGGTGCGGCTGCCAAAATTTCAAATCCCAAAACTCCAAGCTCCGGCGGTTTGCTGAGCGAAGGCAGATTTCTTCCCGGACGCCTGCTGGCTGGGCGTTATCGCATCATCGCATTGCTTGGCCGAGGTGGCATGGGCGAGGTATATCGCGCCGACGATCTGACGCTGGGCCAACCGGTCGCGCTCAAATTTCTGCCCGAAGATGCAAGCCGGGACGAAACTTTGCTGGAACGATTCCGCAACGAGGTCCGGCTCTCTCGTCGCGTGTCACACCCGAATGTGTGCCGGGTTTACGACGTGGGCGAAGTCGATGGCCACACGTTCTTCACCATGGAGTACGTGGACGGCGAGGATTTGGCGTCGTTGTTGCGCCGCATTGGACGTTTGCCCGCCGACAAGGCTTTGGAAATCGCGCGCCAGCTTTGCGCCGGCTTAGCCGCGGCCCACGCGAAGGGAGTACTGCATCGCGATTTGAAGCCGGCCAACATCATGCTCGACGGCCGCGGCCAGGTAGTGGTCACGGATTTTGGGCTGGCCGGGTTGGTCGATCAAATTCCCGGAAGCGACTTGCGAAGCGGCACTCCAGCCTACATGGCTCCGGAGCAACTGGACGGCAAAGAGGTCAACGCAAAGAGCGACATTTATTCGCTAGGTCTTGTGCTCTATGAAATCTTCACCGGTAAGCGGGCATTCAGCGTGGAGTCTTTACCTGAACTGGTGCGCGTACGGAGCGAATCAGCGCCCAGCAAGCCATCTACTTTGGTGAAAGATCTCGATCCCCTTGTAGAACGGGTGATCTTGCGTTGTCTCGAGGCCGACCCGGCGAAGCGGATGAGCTCCGCTTTGAGTGTTGCGGCTGCGCTGCCAGGAGGCGATCCTCTGGCCGCCGCATTGGCAGCCGGTGAGACGCCATCGCCGCAGATGGTCGCGGCAGCGGGTGAAACCACCGGATTGGCGCCGCGCACAGCGATCCTTTGCCTCGCGGCGGCGGTTCTGGGATTGGCGTTGGCTGCATTCGTGTCTGTGAAGACGAGTGCGATCGAGAAACTTGCTGTGGAGCAATCGCCAGAGGTCTTGACCCAGAGGGCGAAAGAAATCGTGAGCGAGCTTGGGTACAGGGACAAGCCGGTCGATAGTGTTGGCGACTTTTCATACGATACAGATGTCGTCGAATATGTGGAGAAGAATGACAAACCGCATCCGCACTGGAACGAAGTACTCTCCGGGCGACCATCGCCGCTGAAATATTGGTATCGGCAAAGTGGACAATACATGCTGCCCACCGATTTCCATAACTTCATGCTGGTTCCCGGAATAGTAACGGAAGACGATCCCCCGCCCGTTCTCTCAGGCATGGTGAGCCTGGCGTTGGATCCGCGGGGAAAACTGACATTTTTTCAGGCGATCCCGCCGCAGGTGGAGGAGAGCGGGACACATGCGCAGGCGGTGGACTGGAATGTGCTATTTCGCGAAGCCGGTTTGGATGCGGCGCAGTTCAAGACGACGGAGCCAGTGTGGACTTCGCTCGCCGCGTCGGACACAAGGGCTGCGTGGACCGGCACCTGGCCCGGAAGCAACCGTCCCTTGCACGTTGAGGCGGCTGCATTCGAAGGCAAGCCAGTATTCTTTTCGCTGACAGGACCCTGGACCCGGCCGGAACGCATGCGTCCGGATCCGCCGACGACCGCGGGACGAAGAGCCAGCAATCTCCTTCTTCTGTGGATAATTCTTTTGGTTGTGGGAGGGGCAGCGTTCCTGGCGCGGCGAAATTACATACGGGGCAGTGGTGACCGTCGGGGCGCTTTCCGCCTGGCTGGTGTAGTTTTTGCGACGTTGGTAGCGCTGTGGCTATGCGAAGGGCACCTCGTCCCAACACCGATTACGCTTTTACCATTCTCTGTGTCCATAAGCACGGCGCTTTTTTACTCTGCCTTGATGTGGATCTTGTATCTTTCGCTCGAACCTTACGTACGCCGTCACTGGCCACAAACGTTGGTCTCCTGGAGCCGGCTGGTAATGGGTCGGCTGCGCGATCCGCTGGTTGGCCGCGATGTTCTATTTGGCGTAATGCTTGGAATTGTTTTGGTACTGATCTTTCGCGTAGGCCGTGTCTTGGAGATGAATAAAGGTGCAGCTCCTGAACTCAATTCGACAGATTATCTTATCGGCGGCCGGCATGTGCTGGGCGCATGGCTATTCCACATTCCAGGGGCGATCCAGGGAACACTGCTTTTCTTTTTCCTGCTCTTTGTCTTGCGAGTGCTGCTGCGGAAGGAATGGCTGGCAGCAATTGTGTTTGTGGCGATTTGGACAACGCTGAAAACTCTGGGAGGCGACTATCCGTGGATTGAGGGCCCTGCGTGGACGCTGATTTATGCAGTCGCTGCGCTCGTGGTTTTTCGCGCCGGGTTTGTTGCTTTGGCGGTCGGTCTGTTCGTCACGGATATGTTGTTGAATGTACCTCTCACCTTGGATTTTTCGGCGTGGTACGCAAGCAACACATTGCTTCCACTGCTGATCGTGGCGGCGCTGGCGGTTTGGGGCTTCTACAACGCACTCGCAGGACAGAAATTGTGGAAAACTGAGCTCTTCAGCTAACCGCGCGGGCGCCCGCGCCTAAACTGCTAACAGGATACCGACGTCAGCCTTCGTCCACCTCTTCCACGATCTCGCCGATCACAATGGGCGCGATGTTTCCCTGACGCAGGTGCTGATTGAGTTGCGGCAGCCAGTTTGTCTTGACGTGATTCCAATCAGCAATGCGCAGCTTCAATGCCTGGCTCGACTCCTCGTAAAGAGCGATCGCTTGCGAAGGCACGGCTCTGTCGCCACTCTCGATGACTGCCAGCGCGGACGTTAACCCCTTGCTCGCATTTTCCAGTCCCACGACCTTATTGCTGGGATCCTCGCTGCCCACCGATACCTTCTGGATTTCACTTTCGAGTTGTGACACTGCGGATTTCAGATCGGCGTGACCTCCGCCGAGCATCTGTTCGAGGTCAGACAATTGTTTCTGCACCGACCTGACCTCGGCCAAAATTTGCCGGCTGTTCATGGCTTCGACGAAAATCTGCCGTCCCAGCTGGAGCTGCTGTTCGAGGTCGCGAGCAGTTGCTGCGGATCGCGGATCCATCGCAATCTTTAGTGGCTGAGCCAAAGTCTTTCCGTCGACGGTCAGACGCAACTGGTAAGTACCCGGAACTGCGCGTGGCGGTCGAGGTGGCCGATAGTCGCTTTCGCTAAGCTGATCCGCAGCTTCACCGCCCCAGGTCAGATTCCAGACGAAGCGGTGCATGCCTGGAGTTGTCTCGAGAATTTCCGGTTTCGGAAACCATCGCTCAGCGATAGGCCGCGCGAGATGCTTCTGTTCTTTCGGGTCATCCGAGGAGAAACTGTTAACCAGATTGTGCTTCGCATCAAAAATATCGAGCTTGATGTGGCTGGCCGTATTCTTGAGGTAGTAGTCGATCATGGCACCGTTCGGAGGATTGTTCGCCGTGGGCTCTTCCGGCGGCAACGGAGAGCCAAGGAAACTATCGTTATCGATGCGGATGGCTGTGGCTGGCTCAAATAGCCATGGGCCTGCGTTCAAGGCGTCGTGCACCTGCCGCAGAGGCGTGATGTTGTCAAGAATCCAAAACGCACGCCCATGGGTCGCGACCACGAGATCGTCTCGGTGAATCGTCAGGTCATGGATTGAAACTGTGGGAAGGTTCAGCTGCAGCGATTGCCAGTGGTCGCCATCGTCGAATGAAACGTAAGCACCAAGTTCAGTGCCCGCGAAGAGCAAGCCGCGGGTTTGGGGATCTTCGCGTACTGCGCGCAAGAACGAAGATGCGCCGATGCCATCAGTGATCAGTTGCCAAGTTGCTCCGTAATCCCGGGTGCGATAGAGATAAGGTTTCTGGTCGTCAAGACGATGCCGGTCGACGGCCGCATAAGCTTCAGCCAGGTCGAAGTGCGATGCCTCAATCAGCGATATTTTGCTCCAGTCCCCGACACCTTTGGGCGTGACATCTTTCCAATTTTTTCCGCCATCCTGCGTCAGGTGGATGAGACCGGTGTCGGTCCCCGCCCAAAGGATATTGCCATTCAGACTGGACGGAGCGATGGTGTAAGCCACGCCGTATCCCCGCTGCTTTGCGTTTTCGACCGTGGGTGGACCATCGGGTTTCTTGTCTCCTGGATGCAGGGTTGATCCGGTCAGATCAGGACTGATGATGTCCCAATGCAACCCGCCATCGAGCGTCTTCATCACGTACTGCGTGCCCAGATAGAGTGTTTTCTTGTCGACGGGCGAGAACAGCAGCACGGGCGTCCACGGATCGCGATATTTGCGAGTGTTGATGTCGACAAGAAAATTCGGCAGCGGCCATGGCGTAATGTCCTGGCTAAAAGAGGTTCGAAGATTGAAACGGCTCACCCCGCCATAGGTGGCGCTAAGGTAGACGATGTTCGGGTCGTTCGGGTCCGGCGCAATGTATCCGCTCTCGCTGCCGCCGGCAGGAAACCAGTCGCGAGGGGTGATCAGTCCAGAATCGCTGCGGCTTCGCACTGCCGCGCTTCCGCTATCTTGCTCGGTGCCGTAGACAACATAGGGAAACTGATCGTCTGTGATCACGTGATAAAACTGCGCCGTTGGCTGGTTGTACCAGGAACTCCAGGTCTGCCCATAATCGAGGCTGATGGTCGCTCCTTGATCGGTGCCAAGAATCATACGGGACGAGTCTTTGGGATCAACCCAGATCTGGTGGTAGTCGTCGCCGCCAGGTGCTCCGCGGACGATCGAAATCGTTTTGCCGCCGTCCTCGCTGCGGTATAGCGCAACGTTGGGAACGTAAAACACGTCCGGATTATTTGGATCGACGGTAATATTTCCGAAATACCAGGCACGGCTCGTCAGACGATGGTCTTCGTTCTGCAGTGTCCACGTGCTCCCTCCGTCGTCGGAGCGATAGAGCCCCGGCTTCTTGGAGGCGCTGATGAGTGCGTACACTCGTTTGCCACTAGGTGAAACGGCTACCCCTGTACGGCCCCAATCTCCTTCGGGCAATCCGTTCCCCGCAACCCGCGACCATGATTGACCGCTATCTTGCGAGCGGAACAGACCGCCGCCTGGCCCGTCGAGCGGCCCATACGTACTCCAAGGCGGACGGCGGGTTCGCCAAGTCGTGGCGAAGAGAAGCTTCGACTCGTCCGCGGCGATCGCGAGATCGGAAACTCCGATGTCAGGACCTTGATCCAGAACCTTCGTCCAGGTTGCGCCGCCATCGGTCGACTTATAAACCCCCCGCTCATTGTCGGGCGCGTAAGCATGTCCGAGAGCGCCGACGTACACGATATTTGGATTTTGTGGATCTATGACAATGCGGCTGATCTGGCGGGTGTCGCGTAGTCCGATGTTGGTCCACGTCTGTCCACCGTCCGAGGATTTATATACGCCGTCGCCGGAAGAAAGATTAGAGCGAATATCGGACTCGCCTGTGCCGGCATAAATGATTTTAGGATCGGAGGGAGCCACCGTGAGAGCTCCGATTGATGCGATCGGTTGTGCGTCGAAGATCGGCTTCCACACCATGCCGGCGTCTGTGGTTTTCCAAACGCCGCCACCTACCGAACCAAAATAAAACGTGGTTGGATTGCCGGCGATTCCTGAAACAGCGACCACTCGGCCGCCGCGAAATGGTCCGATCAGACGCCATTTGAGCCCGCTGTAAAGATCGGTAGGAAGCGTCTGCGCAGTGGCGGCGGTCAAGACGATTAAAGAAATTAAAACAGCAACGAGACACCGGAACTTGATGGCAAGCTTTTGCACCTGGCTGATCCTCACTGGGAAAACAATTAGTGTAGTTGAAGTTTGGAGTTTGCGAGAGGGCTTGTGGCATCAAACATGAAGTGGCCAACTATATTGGCACATTTCGCAGGACTCCGAACTGGCGCGACGTAAACTAAGATATCGATCCGGACCCAACATATGAGCGAACCACCAATTGAAGTGTTGCGCAAGAACTGCGGACAAACATTTACGGCATTCTTAAAAGAAATGGCGGACAAGAATGCTGATGTCACCTGTCCATCCTGCGGCAAGAACGGCCGTTCGGACAATGCAGCGCCGCCCGCAGCGCACAACTAGTTTGCCTAGAAAAAAAGGCACGACCGAAGCCGTGCCATCCTCCGATCCAAGTTGTAAACTCCTGCTATGACCTTTTCGCGACTTCCAGATTGTTTTGTACAGTGAAGGCGCCAAATACCTGGGCTGCCCGCATGCCCGCGATTTGCTTGTCCATCGCACTGCCGACGACTCCATACAGGCTCAGAGTGCCGCGGTCAACGACGATTCGGATCGGCTTGGCTGGGTCGATCGCGTACCGGCTCAGCACCGGGTCGCGATAAATCGCCCGCAGGGCACGAATTCTGATGTCGTCGTCAAAAAAAGAAACCGGGGCGACTTTCGTGTTGTTCACGACGTCCTTTACGCCGGGCGTGGTGTCGACCAGCGCCAGAGCGGAGTCGCGATCAACTTCCGTGCGAGTCTCGCCATTTAGCGTGACCACGCCATCTTCGACGGATGCAGTGACGAAATTAAATGCAATATCGTAGCCCATCCGGTCGTAGTACAGCTTGCGGTCGAGCTGAGCCGTCAGTTCGGCGTCGGGAATGTTTTTTCCGTTGACCGCAATCAGGTTCTTCACTCCCTGCACGTTTTGCGTTTTGCGGATTCTCTTGGCCGCGTCCAGCTTCTGCTGATAAAGGTCCACATTCCCAGTGAGCGTAACAATGCCATCCTCTACCCTGGATTGAACGTTGTGGAACTCACCTTTGGCGGCAAGTTGCCGCGAGACTTTGGCTTGAATATCCGCGTCGTAGCGGCTCGCGCTGCTAGTTTGCGCCAACATACTTGCGCTTAAAACACTCATTCCAACAAACCAACCACAGCTCCGAAGAAAAGCTTTCATAAAATGTATTCTCCGATCCCCCATTAGGAATAAACCCACGTTCCGACGAAAAGTTTTCATGATCCTTCTCCTTCTTTACTAACTGGTTAGTTAAATAATCAGATGCACCAAATTTCGTGCGGGAACGTAAAGATTTGTACTAGCTTCGAGATGGTCGTCCGAGCCAGCGGCTCTCTCAGAATTTACGCCGGCGGAACCGCGTGCGCCCGCTCCCACAGTCTCGTGGAGTTCTGTCAAAGCTGCCAAGGTTTCAACATGCAGACGTCGCGGTAGTCACCAAGATGGACTTCCCGCCAGCGGTTGAATTCGACTGCGATTCCGCGTACGGTAACATCCAGGCAGTTTGTCCGGGCATGCCGGTCTTCAAGGGCTCACCAAGACCGGGACGGAATGAACGAGGTCTGGATTGACTGACGGCTCGCCTTGACGAGTTGCGCACGGCAGCGGCAAGCTAAGTGAAGGGCGCGCACTCGATGGTCAGTTTTCTCTCCATTATCGCGGTGGGATTCTTTCTCGGAATGCGCCACGCCACCGACCCCGACCATGTGATTGCAGTTACGACGATCGTAAGCCGCCAGCGCAACCTGCTCAAAGCCGCGATGACCGGTATTTTCTGGGGCATCGGTCATACGCTCACAATTTTCGTCGTCGGCACAGCCATCATCCTCTTTGATGTGGTAATTCCCGCGCGAATCGGGCTCTCCATGGAGCTTTCTGTGGGACTGATGTTGATTGTGCTTGGAGTGATGAATATCGTGAGCTTTGTCCGCTCGGCGCGTTCGATCTCTCCGCAAAATTCTGAAGTTATTCACCGCCATCCTCACAGCCACGGGGACTACGTACATAGCCACGCTCATGGACACACTCCCGAGGCGCATCTTCACAGTGCCCACCAAACGCCGCTGACCTGGCTCGATCGAGTATTTGGCAAGATCGGCCTCTATCAGCAGCTTCGTCCGCTGGTAGTCGGCGTAGTTCATGGACTCGCCGGTTCCGCTGCGGTCGCCTTGCTCATTCTCACAACCATCCGCAATCCTCACTGGGCCATCGCTTATCTTCTCGTCTTCGGAGCGGGTACGGTCGGGGGAATGATGCTGATTACGATGAGCATCGCTTCCGCATTCAACTTCTTCGGAAAAAGACACGAGAGATTTTCACAACGGCTGGGCTTAGCTTCTGGCTTGGTGAGTTTGGCCTTCGGAGTTGTCCTTGCTTATCAGATCGGCATTGCCAACGGCCTGTTCACTGGCCATCCGCAATGGACGCCTCGATAAGAAACAGTCGGAGCGCTCTTCGGTTTGAAAAGCCGCTATCGGCCAACCCCTCTACACTTCGGGAGAGGCTTGAATGTACGCTCGCATCATTCGACATTCATGATCCTTTTCGTTGAGATCGTGCAGCAGGATGTCGCGCAGCGAAACAATGCCTCGCAGCTGCTTGCCTTCGCAGACCGGCAGATGGCGGAAACCATGGCGCCGCATCAGGAGCATGCAGTTCTCCAGGCTCTCGTCAGGACTCACGGTGAGCGGGTCCTCGGTCATAACCTCTTCTACCCGCGTAGTTCGACAGTCGCGTCCTTCGACGACGACGCGTTTCATCAAGTCACGCTCGGAAAAGATACCGACCAGCAAGCCATCACGAAGTACCGGCACCGCGCCGATGTTCCGATCCACCATCGCCTGGGCCACATCGAAGGCAAACTGATCGGCGTCGACCCGGTAGGTATCCTGGGCGTTAATTAAATCGTAAACATGCATGGACTCACCCCCGAATTTCAAATTCGAAGCAAACGGCGCGAGTATATGCCCAAACGCAACGGATTAAAAGAGGCAGAATCGATGGCCGGGGTTGTATGTAGCCCAAAATGGACCTAGGTCGGCCCGAGGAAGACGAAATACGAACATGCCCAGAGCGCCGTGGCAATACCCCCACGCGGCCGGGTTGTAAGAATGATGTTGTAGTCATCAGAAGGCTGGAGACCTTCGACCACCGACGCTAATGGCTGCGGCTGCGCAACCGCAAGGTGTGCGAGAAAGCGGTAAACGTCCGGTTCTCCGCCGTAGCCCTGAGAGATGAAGGAAATCTCCGTGTTCTGGCCCGCGAAGTGCCAACTCAGCGAAGCCGCCAATGAGATCGCGTCCTCGTATGCCTTCTCCGAGATTACTCCCCGCCCCGGATTGTCGAAGACGATGCGAAGCTTGCGTTCGTCCTCGCGGCTGAACTCCCGCACCTTGAGCGAACCCGATTTGGCTGTGGCTTTCCAGTCCACATGCCGAGCCGAATCTTCCGGCATGTACTCCCGAATCAAATATAGGTCATCGCCCCGCCCACGGGTGAAGGTTTCGAACTCGCCAGTGATCATAGGCAGAACTTCGAAAAATTCATCCGTAGGTTCCACGCGAGGATAAACCACGATTTCGCGGACCAACGGCACATGCCGGGTCTTGGTAAGAAATGAGAAGGGAAAGCGCGTCGCCAAGCCAAAGGTCTTCTGCCGATAACATCCGCGACGATCGAAACGAAGTTCAAGATCGGCCATAAGTTCGGCGCCCGGAGGAATATAAGGGAAGTACGCCGATCCTTCAAAGATAGCCGGCGGAGCTTCAACTTTCGAAACCCGCCGCAGTTTGTAATCCCGAAAATGCATCCATTGCTTTTCCGGCGGACGTCCCGGCGGAACCGCAAACATTGTCGGCATCCATTGCCAGTGTTTGCCGGGGCTATCTTTCTCGACCGAAACCACATTCACGGAAAACGATGGCAACCAGCGCCGCGGATTTCGCAACACGATTCTGCCCAGCATCGCCCGGCCTGCGAAAACGTGCTCGGGCAAGCGTACATCCAATTCCAGAGCGCGCAACACCACGGCCGACGCGACCCCGGAAACCAGAATTGCCGCCAGCATCGCGGCCACTACGATGTACAGCAAGTTGTTCCCCGTGTTCAAAGCGGCGATCCCAATCACCATTACGATGGCGACGTATACGATGCCAACCTTGGTAACGTCGTAGTGGAAAGCATCCCGAATGCCAGCCCCGGCCACGCGGCGGGCGAGATACGGAACCGTGGTCAGGCCCACGATAACGGCCAGCAATAGCGCGGCGGATGCCAGCACTAGCGTCGCCCACAGATTTCCCGACTCTCGCGACACCGTCGAAAAAAGCGCGGCTCCGAATGCCAGGGTCAAACCCACGATCGCCAGCAGGAAGCGCACCCAGACCTCGGGAATATCAAGGTGCAGAAAGCGGGAGAATCGTTGGATCGCAGAAACCTGCGGACTATTGGCTGGCTTCATTTGCGGAGGTTCTAGGTCGAGGTTAGCATCGGCGTGACCAGGCATCAATCAAACTTTAGCGACAAGAACTCGGCCACCGCATGATTAAATTCCTCAGGCGCTTCCTCGTACGGGAGATGTCCAACCCCGTCGAAAGTCATCAGTTGGCAGTTGCGAAACCGCTGCTTGAGCTGCACGGCTGAGGCAGGGTCCACCGCGGTATCCAAGCTGCCCCAAATCAACAGCGTTGGAAGGTGCGCGATGCGTGGCAACGCCGACTCCAATTCCCTTAGATCGCGATTCCACGACCGCGTCACCGCCAATGCGTATTCGAAGGAACCTGGAATGCGCAGCGGCCTGCGATAGCCTTCGAGGCTGTCCGGCGGAATGCGGCGAGGGTCACCGAACATCCGCCGATGATAAAACTCGTGCAGGCTTGGGAGATGAGGAGCGAGATTCACAAAGAGCGGCGCAACAATCAGGTTGCTCAGCAAAACCGTCAACCGCCTTCCGTGTGCAGACCAGGGATTGACTGGATCCACCAGAATCAATCGTCGAAAGCGATCCGGCGCCAGCGCGGCCGCCGTCATGCAAACCGCACCGCCGTGCGACGTGCCCAAAAGATCACACGAGGCCAGACCGGTTTTGTCCATGAATTGGAGCAGTCGTTTGGCGCTTGCGGTAAATGAGCAGTCGAGTTTCGCCGGCCTATCGGAGAAGCCGGTTCCCAGCATGTCGATGGCGTACACCGTCGCCTGCCCAGCCAGAGCGGGAATGGTGAATCGCCAGGAAAACGAGTATCCGAGCAAACCGTGGACCAGCAGCAAAGCTGGGCCGGAGCCGGCGCGCAGGTAGCGCATGCGGGCGGTGCCCGGCGCATTGTCCAAAGTTATCCAATGCTCTTCGGCCGCGAATTCGTCCCGCGGATTGATGCGCGCGTCCGATGCACCGTTCCCGGGAATTTTGTGGTTGAGGTGAGACAACTTTTTACCGGCTTCGGCCTTCTATATAAGAGTATCGCCTCTGTCGCTTTGTGAAGGGAGAGTTTCGGCTCTCCCTTATTTTTGGCGGCCTTTCCAAGAGGCGCGTGCATCTCCAAATCTTCTAGCCAATGGCGATAGCCTTCGCTAAACTTAGTCTGTTCAAAAACATTCGCTGATGGAGGAACTTATGAGATCACGCGTGTCGGTACTCGCCTTAGGACTCTATCTGTCCTTTATCCTTCTCGCCTGCAACAAAAAGCCAGACCAGACAGCCGACACTAGCGCCACGAATCCTGCTCCTGCCGCTGCAAATCAGGCTCCTGCCGCTCCGGCGCAAACGCCACCGCCGCCGGCCCCGGTTGCCGAACCCAAGCCAGAACCGATCGTCGTTCCCGCTGGCACAGCTCTGACCGTGCGCCTGACCCAGGCAGTCGGTTCAAAAATCAGCCAGCCTGGCCAAAGCTTCACTGGAACGTTGGCGCATTCCGTCATGATTAGTGGCAAAACCGCGATCCCTGCTGAAGCCACCGTCACTGGTACTGTGGTCGACGCCAAACCTCTCGGCCGCTTCGCCGGTGGCGCCAGCTTAACCCTAAAGCTGGTCTCGATCAATCTTCGTGGCACTGAACGCGAAATACAAACTGCCGCGGTCACTCAAACCGCGAAAGGCAAAGGCAAGCGCACCGCCGTGCTGGCCGGGGGCGGAGCTGCGGTTGGCGCGTTGATTGGCGGCCTGGCGGGCGGAGGCAAGGGTGCAGGAATCGGCGCACTCGCCGGCGGCGGTGCGGGCACTGGCGGCGCGGCTTTCACCGGCAACAAAGATATCGTTCTTCCGGCGGAATCCGCCATCAGCTTCACCCTTGAGCAACCGCTGGAGGTCAGGGGGCGATAACTTTTTCGCCACAACCACCGAGCCGTGAGGAAGCCAGTTCTGCAGACGACCAAGCGTGCTGGTTGAATATTCCGTTCCTGAAATCAGCCGGCGCGCTACACTCTTCAGCGGGCCGCAGACTCGAACAGCGGGTCAGCGCCTGCCGTCAGCCGTTTACTTCTTTGGTTTAAGAAAAAGTATTACTTTAATCTTCGTCGTTTTGAGGAGTTAGGATGCGTATCGTTCTTGCCAACATTATCTTGATCTGTGCTCTGATGCCGGCGGCACTGTCCCAGCAAACCGACTCGCCCAAGGATCAAGCAGCCCCCAAGAAGCCTGACGCCCAGGCGAAAAACGAAAAGAAGGCCCCCGACAGCGCCGCCAAGCCTTCAGAGTCCTCCACGTCCGAGGAGCACAAATCGGACACGCCCAAAGCCGCTACAGGCGATAAGGATAAAGATAAAGAGGAGCACTACGACGTCGCCGAAGTTCCCCCGGTCGTGACCCATCACCAGATCACCGTGAACGGCAAGTTGCTGAAATACACGGCGACCGCAGGACGGCTTCCCATCAAGCGCGAAGATGGCAAGATTGAAGCTGAAATGTTTTTTGTCGCTTACTCCCTCGATGGGCAGCAGGCCAACCAACGTCCCCTAACATTTGCGTTCAACGGTGGCCCCGGGTCGGCGTCGGTGTGGCTGCACATGGGAGCGCTCGGACCCAAGCGGGTCGTGCTGCAGCCGGATGGATATATGCCTGCCGCGCCGTACCGCCTCGCCGACAATCCTTACACTCTGCTGGACAAGAGCGACCTGGTGTTGGTGGATGCAATTGGCACTGGATTCAGCCGCGCCGCCGATGCCGAACTTTTGAAAAAATTCTGGGGAGTGAAAGGAGATATCGAGGCCTTCTCCGAGTTTATCCGGCTATATCTTACCCGCTATGAGCGCTGGACCTCGCCCCTCTTCTTGTTAGGCGAGAGTTACGGCACAACCCGCGCCGCCGGGGTTTCCGGCTACCTCGCCGACCGGGGAATCTCCTTCAACGGGATTACGCTGCTTTCCACCGTGCTGAGTTTTGAAACTCTCGCCGACAACAAAACCAACGACCTGCCATACATCTTGCTCATCCCATCGTTTACCACGATCGCCGCCTTCCACCACAAACTGCCGCCGGATCTGAACTCCGACGTCGCCAAGGCGCGCCAGCAATCAGAGCAATGGGCATCCACCGAGTATGCGTCGGCACTGGCCAAAGGAGACGCCATTGCACCTGACGAGCGGCAAAAGACAATCGATCAAATGGCGCGCTTCACAGGATTGAGTCCGCAACTGATCGACAATGCCAATCTGCGCGTCGATGTGGCGAAGTTCACTCACAACCTGCTCCTCGACCAGAAAGTGCGCGTGGGTCGTCTTGACGGACGTTTCACCGGCCCCGACCCCCAGGGACTGCTGGACACGGATTTCTACGATCCAACCCAGTCCGCAATCCTCCCTCCCTACACCTCGGTCTTCAACAACTACGTCCGCACCGAACTGGGCTATCAAGCCGATATGCCGTACCACGTATTCGCCCGGGGAGCAGGATTCGAGCATTGGGATTGGGGATCCAGCATCAAAGGCTTTCCTGACACGGCCTCCGCATTGCGCGAGGCTATGGTGAAGAACCCTTATCTAAAAGTGCTGGTCATGGAGGGCTACTACGACCTCGCAACTCCCTACTACGCCGCGAACTACACCATGGACCACCTGAACCTCGGCGGAAAATACCGGCAAAACATTTCGTTCGCGACCTACGATGCCGGACACATGGTGTATTTGCCCACGGAGTCGTTGAAGAAGATGAAGAACGATCAGGCGAACTTCATGCAGAAGGCTGGAGCAGAGCAATAAGATTTTTGATCCTATTTTCGATTGCGAATCCCGAAGAGTAAAGTCACCTTGACGAACTTCTGCGCTCCTGCTCGACCCGGACGACGGGACTCATCCGCTATGAAGAAAAATGTCTGGAGAGCGGTAATCGAAATAGGTTTTATCATTTTCCTGTTCTACTCCAATCTCTTGATGGGAGAATTTGAGCGCTCAGGCATGGGACACAAGAGAGGCATCGCTTGGGCAATCCGAGATATTTTTACCGCGGCCAATTTTGAAATTGCCACGATAGCTGCGCTCATCGGTTATGTCCTTGTTGAATTTCTTCGAAAGAGATTCTAGGCGAACGTGGCCAGACCAAAGTAGTTGCGGCAAGACTCGCCATGACGGTACCAAAGAATAAGAAAATGCCCATCGCAGCGAATCCTGCTGGCTCAGGGAGATCGAGGCCGGTGCGATCGTCGTCCCGCATCTGCTGAATAATAAGCCAATGCCGGAAAACTAAAGAGGAGTGACCCCCGAGCACTCCGATGCCCGGTCCGCGCCCGTGTGGGGACGGGCGCCTCGCCCGTCCGGGCCGAGCAAAGCTCGGCACGCCCCGGATAGCACATTTACGAATTCGGTCTTAGACTGATAGGTTTGAAACTGGGAGATGACATGGCAACTGCTACCACTCGCGCAAACCCGCTCTCTTACCTTACCGACCAACTGAACGATCTGAAAGCCAAAGGCACGCACTTCCGTCTCCGCGTACTTGACGATGAACAAGGGCCCATCTGCACCTTCGACGGGAAAAAGGTCATCAATCTCGCTTCGAACAATTACCTCGGCCTGACCACGCATCCCAAACTCCGCGAAGCCGCCCTCGAAGCCACGCGCAAATACGGAGTCGGTTCAGGCGCGGTACGAACAATCGCCGGCACCATGAAGATCCATATGGAGCTCGAAGAAAAAATCGCGCGCTTCAAGAACGTCGAAGCCTGCGTAGTCTTTCAATCAGGATTCGCCGCGAACGCAGGGACAGTTTCAGCAGTGCTGGGCAAGGACGACTTCATCATCTCCGACCAACTGAACCACGCTTCGATCATCGACGGCGCCCGTTTGTCGCGCGCCAAGATCCTGGTTTTCGAGCACAAGAATATGGCCGAGGCCGAAGAGAGACTGGCGAGCATCAAAGACCAACCAGGCAAGAAATTGCTGATCACGGACGGCGTCTTTTCCATGGACGGCGATATCGGCCCGCTGCCCGCGCTGTGCGATCTAGCGGAAAAGTACGGCGCAATCATGATGGTCGATGATGCCCATGCCTCCGGCGTTCTCGGCCGTAATGGTCGTGGCTCGATAGATCATTTCAAAATGCACGGCCGCGTAGATATTCAGGTCGGCACGCTCTCGAAAGCCATCGGTGCGCTCGGCGGATACGTCTGCGGCACGCGCGACCTGATCGACTTCCTCTATCACCGCGCCCGCCCATTCCTGTTCTCCACGTCCCACCCACCCTCAGTCGCAGCCACCTGCATCGCCGCTTTCGATGTCCTGGAAAACGAACCCGAGCGCATCGAAAGGCTCTGGGAGAACACTCGCTTCTGGAAAAAAGAACTGGGCCTGCTCGGCTTCAACATCGGAGGCAAAACCACACCAGCCAGCGAAACCCCAATCACCCCCATCATCATCGGCGACGGCAAACTCACCATGGACTTCTCCCGCGAACTCTTCAAAGAAGGCGTCATGGGTACCGGCATTGCCTTCCCCACAGTCCCCGAAGGCAAAGCCCGCATCCGCACCATCATGACCGCGACGCACACAAAAGAACAACTGCAGCAAGCGCTAGAGGTACTGAAGCAAGTAGGAAAAAGAATGGGAATTGTGTAAGTGGCAATGCATGTGTGGGGACGGACGTCGCCCCGTCCAGGCCGAGCAAGGCTCGGCGATGGTTATCGCGTCCAAACCAGATTGATAATGCTGTACTTAGCTCGACAGAGTGTTCCATGTGGAACACTGGCGATTAATCGCCTCGATACACAATCTTCCCGCTAACTATCGTCGCCACAACTTTCCCCGTGAACTGCCAGCCATCGAAGGGAGTGTTGTGCGATTTCGAGCGGGACTTTTCCGCTTCAAACGTCCAGCGTTTCTTGGGATCGAAAATCGTTACATCGGCGTGACTGCCGCGCCCAAGTGTGCCCCGGCCTCGCAGATCAACCACGCGCGCCGGCCCCGCGGTGAACAGTTCAACGATCCTTGCCAGAGGAATCTTGTGGTCGCGATGCAGGCGCGTAATGGCGATCCCGATCGCGGTTTCGAGTCCGGTGATTCCGAACAGAGCGCGCTCGAACTCGGTGATCTTTTCGTGGGTCGCATGCGGGGCGTGATCGGTCGCGATGGCATCGATCGTGCCATCCGCGAGCGCCACGAGGATGGCTTCGCGATCGGCACTCGAACGTAGAGGCGGACTCATTTTGAAGTTCGAGTTGTAATCGCCAACATCGGCGTCGGTCAGAGTGAAGTGGTGCGGGGTCACTTCACAGGTGACGCGGGCTTTTCCGCGCTTGCCGCGGCGTACTGCTTTCAGCGCATCGGCGGTTGAAAGATGGGCCACGTGCAGGCGTGCCCCGGCGAATTGCTGGGCCAGGTAAACATCACGCTCGACCACGGATGCTTCCGCAGCCGTCTTCATGCCGCGCAGCCCCAACCGAAATGACGTTGGACCCTCGTTCATCGAACAGTTCTCGGTCATGCGCGTGTCTTCAGCGTGCTGAATTACAGGCAAGTTGAGTCCCGATGCCGCTCGTAGCGTCTCGCGCATAATGGTGTCGTTGAGGATAGGACGGCCGTCGTCGCTGACTGCGACCGCGCCGGCGCGTTGCAAGGCTCCAAAATCATTCAGCACGGCGCCTTTACTGGCATGCGTGGCGGCGGCGATCGGGAACACGTTGACCACGGCTGCCCGCTCGGGTTGCTGGATCCACGCGACCCATTCAGGCGAATCGACAACCGGAGAAGTATTTGGCATGCAACACACGGAAGTGAATCCGCCGGCAGCGGCGGCGGCGGTTCCGGTTGCTATGCTTTCCTTGTAGCTCTGGCCGGGCTCGCGCAGGTGGACATGGAGATCGATGAAGCCGGGGGCGACGATCAGGCCGCGAGCATCGAAGATCTTGTCCGCGCTGCTACGGATTTTGTTTGGAGCTGTGACTTCAGCCACGCGACCATCGCGCAAGAGCACGTCCATGAGCGCGTCCAACTTCGCTGCTGGGTCGATGACGCGACCGCCTTTGATCAGTAGAGATCCCGATTTTGATTTATCGTGTGCCATTTGTTGCTTCATCGTTTCCCGGACTAAGAGCCCGGAAATTCGACTCTGTTTACCTCAGCGGCTAAAGCCTTCATCGATTCGAGATCATTTATCGCAGTGCTTGAAAGCATGCGCGTAAGAATTAATCTTGCGCCCGTTGGGGCTTGTCTCGTTCCACTTTACCCATGGCTTACGCCATGGGCTGCATTCTTACGCCGCTTCGCGGCTGCAGACTCATACTGAAGCCCTACTCCTGAAGCCTGAAGCCTATCTCGCTTTGCCCAATGCCTTGGCCAGGACCGCCATTCGCACGGGGACTCCGTTGTGCACTTCTTCCACGATGACTGACTGGGGGCAGTCCGCTACTTCCCAAGTGAGTTCCAGGCCGCGGATGATTGGGCCGGGGTGCATCACAATTGCATCCTGCTTCGCCATCTTTAGTCGAGGCATGGTCATCTGGTATCTGGAAATGTAATCCTGCAGGCGCAGTTTGGTTCCCGCGAGGCGTTCTTTTTGCACTCGCAAGACCATAACTGCGTCGGCGCCACGCACAGCTTCTTCGACGGTGCGGGAGATGTGTAATCCCGGAACCAAGGTGGTTGCCACATCAGGGAGAAACTCCGGCGGTCCGCAAAGAGTGATGCGAGCGCCGAACTTGCTGAGCAAGTGAATGGCGGAGCGGGCCACGCGGCTGTGATAGATGTCACCGACAATCGCCATCTGCAGACCTTTCAACGTCTTCTTATGGCGCAAGATGGTGTAGGCGTCGAGCAGGGCTTGTGTGGGGTGTTCGTGCATGCCGTCGCCGGCGTTGATGACTGGAATATCAAGATGCGTGGCCATCAACAGCGGCGCGCCCGCGTTCGGGTGACGAATCACCAGCACGTCGGCTCCCACAGCCTGCAGGGTGTATCCCGTATCCAGCAAGGACTCGCCTTTTTCAATGCTCGATCCGCTGGAGAGCACGAGCGTGGTCATCGCTCCCATGGACTTGGCTGCGATTTCGAAAGAACTGCGGGTACGCGTGGATGCTTCGTAGAAGAGAAGCAGCACACGCTTGCCGCGAAGCAAGGGACGCGGCTTGAGCGGATTCATGCGCCGTGCCAGCGTGAGCAGGCTCTGAATCTCGGACGCCTCGAGATGTTCAATGCCGAGCAGGGAACCGCGGACGGCTTTGTTCATGCTTGTCTGAGAACCTTAGACACTAATCTTGCAATAGTCTCCGCAACACTGCGCGACGAACGCGATATTTTGCCAGTTGCCTCGCTTCGCTGGGCCGCCCGGACGAGGGGTCCGGGCCTACGTCTGCTTCTCTACTACCAAAACTTTTTCCGCACCATCGATTTCGCGCAACTGAACTTCGATGATCTCCTGGAGCGTAGTTTGTACTTTGCGCCCTACAAAGGTTGCTTCGATGGGCAGTTCGCGATGGCCCCGATCGATTAGCACGCACAACTGGACTTGCCTGGGACGTCCTTGCTTGAAGAGCGCGTCCATGGCGGCGCGCACGGTGCGTCCGGTATAGAGGACGTCATCCACCAGCACGATATTTTTGCCCGTGATGGGGAATTCCGGCTCAGTTTTTTGCACTACGGGCGCGGCTCCGACGGCCGAGAGATCGTCACGATACAAGGTAATATCGAGGGTGCCCACCGGCACCACAGTCTTTTCGATCCGGCCTATCATCTGCCCCAAGCGCTGCGCCAGGAATACTCCCCGGCGGCGGATTCCGACTAACCCAAGATCGGTGGCGCCGTTATTTTTCTCGATGATTTCATGGACCAACCGCACCAGCGTGCGCTCGATTTCCGATGCAGACATCAATTGCGACTTCTCTTGCAGGTTGGATTGGCGGGGTGAGGGTCGTGGAGTCATGAACGCTGCATCATACGCGGCGGAGGCAGGGCGGGGCAAGGTGCTGCATGGTTTTTGGAGCGGCCTTGCTCGATGTAGCCTGCTACGGCACTGATCAGCCAGGAGCAGCGACAAGTTGCTCTTGCCTATTGGGGCGTGACGCCTAACTGTGCGAATGTGACGATGTGGTTGGCTGGGTCCTTGACTCCGATTTCTTTCGCGCCGTAGAACGTGGTGCGCACGGGCATGACGACCTCCGCTCCCTTCATGGCGGGGACTACCTCGTCAAGATTTTCCACCTCGACGTACAGGAAGGATGGGCCCTTGCGGACCTCCGGCGAAACCGCAGAGACATCTTTTTCCGCGCTGGCGTAGGTTTGGTACATCAATTCAACGGCGCCTTTTCGCAGGATTGCGAATGCCAGTTTGTCGCCGTTAGGCACGTCGATGGTTTTCTCGAACCCCAAGCGTTCTATCCAAAACTTCAGGCAAGGCTCGATTTCCTTCGCGAACAGCACGGGTGTGATCTTTGTTATGGTCATAGGTCTTCCTTTTCCCCCAACATTTCCGATTGCACTTTTCTCTAGTCTCATTTAGACTAGCACGATGATACAAACCTGAAAAACGGCTGTCAAGGAGAATTTTATGCATACCGAAGAACGCACACTACGAGACCTGGTTTCCATTGGACCCGCCATGCTGCGCGATTTCGAACTGCTTGGCATCGCGAGCGTTGCGCAGCTTTCCAGGAAGAATCCGGAGAAGCTTTATGAAAAGCTATGCCGGATCAGCGGACAACCGCAGGACATTTGCTGCCTCGATGTTTTCCGTGCGGCGGTGGCGCAGGCGCGGAATCCGCGTTTACCGCTGGAGCAATGTCAGTGGTGGTATTGGAGCCGTCAACGAAAGAGGCGTGATGGCCGCTGAGAAACGTGAACTCACGACCCCGGATCTCGTCTTGCTGAGTCTGCTTGCCGAACGAGCGATGCATGGCTACGAGGCCAACCTCGAATTGGAACGCCGCCAGGTGCGGGATTGGGCGGGGATCTCGCGGCCTCAAGTTTATTATTCGCTCGACAAGCTGGACCGTTTGGGACTGATTCGAAGCGCGGAGAGCGATGAACCGCAGGCGGGTCCGGAGCGGCGGGTTTTTGCCACCTCGGCGAGAGGTCGCGCGGCGCTGGCGGACGCTTTGGAACGGGACGAATGGAGCACACAGCGCGAACGACCTCCATTTCTTACGTGGATTGCACTTTCCTGGCAGGCACGTCCGGGAGTTTTTCAACGGCAACTGGAGCGGCGCCGGGAATTTCTGCTCACGGAACTAGCCCGGGAGGAGGCCACGTTGCGGGGGATTCGGAAAGAAGTGGGCCATCGTTTCCATGAGGCTGTCTGGATGGTGAGCTTGGTGATCCAGCAGTTTCGTGTGGAGCTGCGGTGGCTGCGTAAGCTTTCCCGGGAGATCGATCAGCGGGCTGGGGCCCGGCATGTGGCTTATGGAACAAAGGAGATGGAGTGAGTTGATGGGTTGCTGATGGTTAGAGGTTGAGTGATAAGCAGCCTGGCGCCCATGCGGGGCGTGAATCTTTTCTAGAGCTGTTAATGCAGCGCTGAAGCGCTGCTCCACCACAAACGCGTTGCTCCCTCCAAGGGTGCTCGCTGCGCTGCGCTGGACGGGCGAGTCGCCCGTCTCCACACTGGTTATGGGCTGGAGGCTACAGGCGTTCTTTGCGGCTTAGTAGGAATGCGCCTATGGCTCCCCCCAAGCTGGAAAAGATGGTGAAGGCGACTAGGGTCATGACTAAAGTCAGAACCATGATGAACGTGAAACCTTCAGGGGTGTTGAACAGCTCCATGACCTGTTGCATGTGGGGATCAGAGCTGTGGGCGGCGTACTGTTGAATATAGTTCACGAGGGCATCGTGAATTTCTTTTCCCGAACGGAAGGCGGTCCACAACGCGAGAATCGCAGCTAGTACGCCGAAGCCCAGGCCGCCGGTGAGGGCGCCGAGGCGTGTTCCCAGGCCGGCGGTGAGATGCGTTCCAGGACAGCGACGGCGGTACAGCAGGACGGAAAGAAAGCCGGCCGCAAACATGCCGAAACCGGCAGGCATACCGAGGAAGATCAGGAAAATCGGGGCCAGCAGTGAGAGTCCCGCAGAGGGCAAAGCCTGGGGCCATTCGAGCGTCGAGGACGACGGCGGCGCGTAGGATGTGTACTTCTCGATTGCGATTTCTGGCGTTGCGATAGCGGGCTCAAGCGGTTCCGGTCCAGCCACTCGAATCTGGGGGGCGCTGCATCGGGGGCAGAAGGGAGTGCCGTCTTCGACGCTGGCGCCGCATTTATAACAAGGATGTTCCACTGGATTTCAAGGTACAGCAGGGGAGTGCGGCGCGCAAGAAAAGCCGGCGCTCGCACCATGGCGGACGCGGTCGCTACACTAGATATCACCTTCCTTGCCACGGATGCGTACCCACACGATGGCGAAGTCTGAACCTTTGCCTTGGGGATCGACTGACACAATGTGCTGATTGTCGTCGGTGCCAACTTTCAGTTCTATGGTCTTGCCGCTGTCGTCATCGTCGCACTTGAGATTGCCGCCCACGACATAACTCTTCTTTCCGCCAACAAAAGGGACATCGTCGTCGAGCTTGACGCGGGTGCCGCGGCATTGCACGACTTTACCGTATTTTTTCAGTTGGTCCTGATAATACGCGATGACTTTGGCGGGCGGATCGTCGGACTCATATTCGAGAGCCACAACCTTCAGGCCGAAACCGAACGCGGACAGGTTGACGTTGGCGCGCTTCTTGTCGCCATCATTCGTTTTTGCTTTCGGCCTGGCGCCGGGATAGACAGGGAGGCCGGCGTCACGAGCATCCGCATTCTCGTCCACGTGGAGTGCGCCGACCGGGGTATTGATATCGACTTTACTGTTGCCGTTGTCGTCGTGGTCTTTCACGTTCACACTGCAGCCGGGCGAAAGCACGAGCGCAGCCACTATGAACACGATCGAGAGGAATGGGCTAATTGGTTGTGATTTCATGTCGAGAACCTCCCTGCGCGATCTGTGCGGGACGCGCGATACCAGCACCGCGCTGCGCGATGTTTGGAATGGTGACGGGTAGATGTCCGCGGATTGGGATCTCACCAAACAATGCTTTGACCGCGCTGACTTCCGAAACTGCTGCGTTCGAGAATGTACAAAGATAATTTTGAACCGCGGGGAAGTCTTGCGCCAGGTATGGATTTCCCATGGCGAGCACAACCGTTTTCTCTGTAGCGCGATCCAGTATTTTTTGTAACAGGGCGCCACTGGCGTCAGACAGGCCCACGGAGTTGGTCACACCGTTCGTACTGTTCATAACCTTGCCTGGAACTGGGACTTCGTAGACCGCGGCAATCACCGAGCGCGCGTTGTCCACGGATTTTAGTACTTCGTCTGCAATCACAGCTGCGACGCGGGGATCCAGGTAGATCACATCGGCATCGCGCACACGATTGCGGATCTGGCGTTCCAATGTGCGCCCAGCCTCGGTGCGCATGTCGTCCGAAAAGATTACGACGACGGTGTTGTCGCGCACTTCTTCCACTCTCTGATACGGAAGACCGGGGTCGGCGGTTCCAGATGATTTCAGGGGCAGGAGTTTGGCGTTGTCGCGGACCAGGGTGATAGAGTCGTCCGCGATTTGCTGGCCTAGGGCAAGGTTCTCAGGCTTGCCAACCAGGGTGGAAAGAGCCTCAATATTCACTAAGCGCGTTTTGTGGAGGCTTAGTGAGGCTTTTGCTTTCAATATTTTCAGCACGGAGGCATCGAGTTGCGCGGATGGGATCTCGCCGCTGCGCACGGCTTCCAGCATGGCCCGGTAGGAGGCGTCGAGATCGGCGGGGATGAGCAAGACGTCATTGCCCGCTTTGAAAGCATCGACGGCGGCGCGGCCGATGTGTGCGCTGTAGAGGCGAGTCAGGCCCGCCATATCGAGTGCGTCGGTTACAACGATTCCTTTGAAACCCAGTTGGTTCTTAAGCAGGCCGGTCACGATTGCTGGCGAAGTCGTGGCCACGTGATTGGAATCGGAGTCAAGTGCGGGAACGGAAACATGGGCCACCATAACCGACTCGACGCCCGCTTCGATCGCTCGCTGAAAAGGTAGAAGCTCGACGGATTTAAGGCGCGTCACGTCGCCGGTCACCTGCGCTACGCCCAGATGAGAGTCGGTTGCGGTGTCGCCGTGGCCGGGAAAGTGCTTCACCGTCGTCATCATTCCGTTGGCGTGGGCTCCGTGGATGTACGCGGTAACCAGATCGCCGACCTGCTGCGGGTCTTCGCCAAAGGAACGGGTATTGATGATGGGGTTTGCGGGATTCGAATTGACGTCGGCATCGGGAAAGAAATTCCAGTGCACGCCGATGGCACGAGCCTCTTGCGCCGTGATCCGCCCGAAGGCTTCTGCGTACTCCGGTTTGCCCGCGGCTCCGAAGGCCATGGCGTGGGGAAATTCGGTACCGCCATGCAAGCGCATGGTCACGCCGCGCTCGAAGTCAGCCGCAATCAGTAGCGGCAGCTTCGAGTCCTGTTGCAGGCGGTTGAGCAGTTCGGCAGCTTCGTAGGGCTGGTTGCGATAGAGAAAAGGCGGGTCCCAGCGCACGGTCATGGTGAATCCGCCGAGATGGTATTTGCGGATGCTATCGCGAAGCCGCAGGTACTCGGAGTTATCGACGTTCAAAAACTCGGCCCGTACCCAAACCGAGAAAAGCTGGCCAACTTTTTCCTCCGTCGAAAGCTTATGCAGGGTCTTCTCGGCCCATTTCTCTCCTTCGCGGTCAAGATGTATCGGACCGGGCTGCTGGTACTTTTCTTTGGCGAGAGAGAAGCAAACGAGGGCACAGAGCACTGCAAGAAATGAACCAATCTGTCGGAGCATGAGCAGACGATAACATGGGATTGGACTTTGGGTCTCAGGGCCAAGCTTCGGCGCTCATCTGGGAAACGCCAGGGCAGTATACCTTCGCCTGATACCGCCGGATATACTTGGCGAATGCCTGTGATCGTCGCCATGCTTCGCGGGGTCAATGTTGGCGGCCACAACAAAATCAAGATGGAGGCCCTGCGCGCACTCTGCGAATCGCTCGAATTGCGCAATGCACAAACCTATGTGCAGAGTGGCAACGTCGTTTTCCGGACTAAAGAACGGAATCTAGGTGCGCTGGCCAGGCGGATGGAGGACGCGATCGAGCAGAGTTTCGGGTTTCGTCCCGCGGTCATAGTCCGCACCACTTCCGAGCTTAGGAACGTAATTGCCAGAAACCCATTCAGTAAGCGGCGGGGAATCGAGCCGGGCAAGCTTCTGGTTACCTTCCTCGCCAGTGATCCTACTGTGGAAGCTCGGGATCAGACTCTCAAGATCAAAACCGATCCCGAAGAAATGCGGATTGACGGTCGGGAAGTCTACATCTATTTTCCCAATGGCATGGGGCGCACAAAACTGTCGTGGCCCATGATTGGAAAGATGCTAGGGACGTCGGGAACGGGCAGAAACTGGAACAGCGTCATCAAGCTGTTGGAGATGGCGGAAAAGCTTGAAGCTGCCGGGTGATCGATTGTGTGTAGATTCTGCTACTAACACCACGCCTCTTGGCTGGATTCTGGCTGTGGAGGCCCACCCTTTCCGCAGAGGACGCGGGAAAGGGTGGGGCACTAGCTTTGTTGCGGAGTACCCCTCAGTTTGTCGGCCTCCGGGCTACTGGGTTGCAACGCCTTTCAGCGTGTAGACCACACCATTAAATGAACCGTTATAACCGGCACACCACACCTGGAATTTGGTGCCTACGCGATGGCTATCGCACGCATCCATTTCGTAGCCGGTATTCGCGTCGAGGGACCAAGTCCTGCCGCCATTACGGCTGAAGTAGATGCCGCCAACATTGGAATAGAGGTTGCCGCCGGCCGCCCAGCCGATTTTCGGTGTCACAAAGCGAATCTCACGGATCGGCCAAGGATCGTCCAAGGTACGCGCGCTCCATGTCTTGCCGCCGTCGGTGGTGCGATGCACCCAGCCCTCCACTTTAGGTGAAATCTCGCCGCCGCCGACCCAGCCGGACTTGTTATTGGCGAAGAAAACCGGCCCGTCGAAAACCGAGTCAACGGATGGGCCACAGCTCCAGACTGCGCCGGCGTCAAGACTATCGCAGTAGTTGATCCCCGAGGCCCGGGCGTGCAGATTGGGCAGCAGGCTGAATTCAAGGCCGAACCAGCCACCATCGGGGTTCGAAACAACGCTGGTCCAATCCGCCGATGTGGCGCCACCATCGGTTGTGTATTGGGCAGCGTTCGTAGCGCCGTTAATCAGGTCCATAATCAGGCCGTCATTGTGATTGGCGAAACGGGCACGCTGCACCCATCCGGTCGTGGTCAAAACAATATCGTTCGTCCAGGTTGCGCCTCCATCGTGGCTCCAGCGAATGATTCCTTCGAAAGTCGACGAATCATAAAAGCCAGAGATGACCACATCTTTGGCATTGAAGGCGTGAACGCCGTACCAGTACCATGGAAAACTCAGGTTCAGAACTTCTTTCCAGTGGGCACCGCCATCGGTTGTTTTCCAGACTTGGCCGGCCTCGGCGGCGGCGTAACCAATCTTCGCGGTCGGAAAAGAAATGTCATGGATGACTGCCCCAGTCAGAGTAGCCTGCAGCTTCCATGGATTAGCCTTGGGGCTGACGGCGCTCGAAGTCTGACGGCTGTTAAGGCGGGTCGTCCGATCAGCTGACATCTCGCGGCTGGAGCCTTGTACCGGAACTCTACTGGCAATGTGTCGCACACTCGTGTTATCGGTCTGGGTGAGCGCTGGAATCGGGGCGATACAAGCCGTCGCTGCAACCAACATGATCAGGAAATGAAATGGGGAGGAAGTCTTCATGATTGTGGGAACCCTTCTGGGCCGGAAAACCGTGCCGGGCAAGGATTCTAGCACACAGTTCTAGACCGCTTCGATGAGAGCGGCCAGCAGCGCCGCCCGCTTTGGCAGTTCGGAAATCAGAATCGACTCGTGAGTTGCATGTGCGCCTTCGCCGACTCCGCCCAATCCATCCAGCGTTGGAATGCCGAGCCCGGCAGTGAAGTTCCCATCCGATCCACCGCCGACGGCGGCTTCTTCGAGCTCCCAGCCGAGTTGCTTGGCAATCTCTGCAGCCTGTTTGTAGAGTGCAGCCACGGTCGGCGTGCGCTCCATGGGCGGACGATTCATTGCGCCGCTGATCTCGAGCTTGCACTTGCGATTGAACGGTTTTAGCGAACGCAACTTGCGGTCGATACCCGCGACGTCTTGTTTTCGGGCAACTCGCACGTCGAGCACCGCACTGGCTTCGGCGGGAATCACGTTCACTCGCGTTCCACCTTGCACTGTTCCCACATTGAGAGTCAGGCCGCGTTTCACGTCGACCAACTTGGCGATCGCAATGATCTGCCTTGCCAATTCCAGGATCGCGCTCTGCCCTTTTTCGAAATCGAGTCCCGAGTGTGCTGACTTCCCCGTGACTTTCAGAACGTATTCCCCGATGCCCTTGCGAGCGGTTTTTACCGCACCTTTGAGTCCATGAGAAGGTTCCAGCACCAGCACTGCGGCCGATTTCTTAGCCAGATTTTCCGTGATCAGCCGCGACGTTTCGCTGCCTACTTCTTCATCGGAGACCAGCAGAACGGTCACCGGCCGGGGCAGCTTGTCTTCGTGCCAGGCGCGCAGTGCCTCAATCGCGTGCAGCATGAACGCGATTCCGGACTTCATATCGAAGCTGCCAGGCCCCCACAAGCGCCCATCAGTGACGCGACACGGCATGGTAGCGAGCGTGCCCATCGGATACACCGTGTCCAGATGTCCCAACAGCATCACCGGCTTGCCGCCCCTGGTGCCCTCGAAATCGACCTGCAGGTGATTGCCAAAGTTCTGCACCCGATGAAATTTCGCATGTCCGCCGAGCCCCTCAAATCTCCCAGCAAGCAGCGCGCCCAGACGCTCGACCGCCTCCTTGTTGTCGCTGGGCGACTCAGTCTCGACCAGTTGGCGGATGGTTTGAACGATCTGGTCCTGGCGCTCTTGGAAATAACTCGAGGTTTTAGCGAGTTCGCTTTGGGCAACCGGTTCACGTGGTTTTGCTTTCAAGGCCTTCTTGGGCATGCAATCCTTCTCTGAGAGGTTCGACAACGCGCGGTACAGTATAATCTTCGCTCTCTACCTTTCATGCTTCGTTTTAACGAGAAACAGAATGACCGATACTGCTGATCCTGCACAAGTAGCTACGGCGGCGAGCAAGACTATGCTGGATATCAACGAAATCCAGCGCCTCCTGCCACACCGTTTTCCGTTTCTCCTGATTGACCGCATCGTCGACCTCGATCGTAAGAAACGGATCGTCGCGATAAAGAACGTTACGATCAACGAACCCTTTTTTGCCGGCCACTTCCCTGGTGCTCCGGTGATGCCGGGTGTTCTGATCGTCGAGGCCATGGCTCAGGCAGGCGGAGTGCTGCTCTTCACCGAGGTAGAGGATCGCGAGAGCAAACTGGTGCTGTTCACTGGAATTGAGCGCGCCAAGTTCCGCCGCCCTGTGGTTCCAGGCGATCAACTGCGCATTGAAGTCGACGTGAGGGTCTGGCGCGGCAACGCGGGGCGCATGGAGGGAACAGCCTACGTCGGAGATAAGCTCGCCGCCGAAGCGCTGGTCAGCTGCAGGCTCGTCGATCGATCGCGCGCTGAAAAGAAACCCTCGCAGGAAACAACGGAACCTTAGGAGCCACGGTTGGCGGAACTGAAAGTCCATCCCACGGCCATCGTTGATCCGGGCGCCAAGGTCCATCCCAGTTGCGAGATTGGTCCATACTGCGTGATCGGGCCAGACGTCGAACTTGGAGGAGTATGCCGTCTCCTTTCGCACGTGGCAATGGAGGGGCCCGCGAAGATCGGCGACCATAATACCTTCTTTCCTTTTTGCTCGATTGGGATGGCGCCGCAGGATCTGACTTACTCCGGCGAACCTACGCGCCTGGAAATTGGCGACCACAACGAGATTCGCGAGTTTGTCACTATCAGCCGCGGTACTGTGAAAGGCGGCGGGCTGACCCGCGTGGGCAGCCACACCCTGATCATGGCCTACACCCACATCGCGCATGATTGCGTGATTGGAGACCACGTCATTCTGGCCAATGCGGCGACACTTGGTGGCCACGTCACAGTCGAAGAGTGGGCCCAGGTCGGCGCGCTCTGTCCGGTGCACCATTTTGTTCGCATCGGAAGACACGCGTTTATTGGCGGGGGGACCACCATCACCCGCGATGTTCTTCCTTTTTCCAAGACCTCTGCCTCCCGCGAGGCTCGCGCTTACGGGCTGAACGCAGTGGGACTGGAACGCCGCGGTTTCAGCAAGGAGCGCATTGGAAGAATTCACCATGCCTACAAGGTCCTGCTGGCCTCGAAGCTGAACACGTCGCAAGCTCTGGAGAAATTGAAGGCGGAAGCGGATCATGGAGAAGATGTGGAAACGCTGATCAAATTTATCGAACAGTCCGAGCGCGGGGTGATTAAATAGCAGTCAGCAGTAGAGACGTATCTAGCTACGTCTCTACCAATCGGCGAAGATGGTTTTCATTTACACTGGCGAGCGATGTCTGACACCAAAGGGAAACTTGGCCTAATCGCAGGGAACGGCCGTTTCCCTTTTCTAGTGCTCGATGCCGCACGTGCTCAGGGTCACGAAGTTATCGTCGCCGCCATTAAGGAAGAGGCATTTCCAGAAATCGAATCTCGTGGCGCAACCGTTCATTGGCTATCCCTCGGAGAGCTTTCAAAGTTGATTGAGACTTTCAAGCGCGAGGGCGTCCAGCGGGCGATCATGGCCGGACAGGTAAAGCATACGCAGATATTCTCCAGCATTCGGCCGGACTGGCGTTTGGCCAAAGTTCTGCTCTCGTTGGGCACTCGGAATACTGATTCTCTGCTGGGAGCGGTTGCCAGGGTTTTGGCGGATGAAGGGATTGTTCTGGAAAACTCCACTTCGCTTCTCGATCCGCTGCTAGCCAAGCCCGGCGTGCTCACCAGACGCGTCCCATCGGAGCAGGAAAAGAAGGACATCGCTTACGGACGCGCCGTAGGTCGTCAGCTGGCACAGTACGATATTGGGCAGACGGTGGTGATCGCAGAAACCGCCTGTATCGCAGTCGAAGCCATGGAAGGGACGGACGCAACCATCGAACGCGCGGGCCAGATTATGGCTTCGCTCGACTCCGATCCTTCCACGTTGAGCCGCGCGCTGACCGTCATCAAGATTGCCAAACCCAACCAGGATATGCGTTTCGATGTCCCGGTGATTGGCGTCAGGACGATTGAAGTAATGCGGAAGGCAGGCGCAACTTGTCTAGCTGTGGACGCGGGTAAATGCCTGCTTCTCGAGGGAGACGCAATCATGCTCGCGGCCGATGCGGCAGAGATTGCGGTTGTGGCAGACTAAGCTGTCTGTCGTGTTTGGAAAATACTTCAGGAGTGTTCGCATGTCTGAAACTGCCCGTCTTGCTGACCAAATACGCCGTGCCTTTGAAGGAGAGGCATGGCATGGCGACTCTGTCGTCGAACTCCTTCAAGGTGTCAATGCCACGGTGGCGGCGGCCCATCCGATCAAGAACGCGCACAGCATCTGGGAGCTCGTTCTGCACATTGCCGCATGGGATGGCGCGGCTCTGAGGCGCACCGGTGGCACAGCAGTAGAACTGAGCGGTGAAGAGAACTTTCCTCCAGTGAAGGATCCTAGCGAAGCGGCGTGGCGCAAGGCGATCGAGCAGGCGAAGCAGACCCACAACGCACTGGTGAAAGCGGTTGCTGCTTTTCCCGATGCGCGATTGCAGGAACAAGTTCCCGGCAAAACCGAGAGTTATTACAACTTCTTTTACTTGTTCAGTGGTATCGTTCAGCACGAACTCTACCATGCGGGCCAGATTGCATTACTTAAAAAGGCCGGGAGCAGTTAATTCGCTAGGAGCCTCGATCGTTTATATCGGACAATGTCGGGCGATCTTTTGTGATTAAATCAAAAGGTCCTCCGGCCACCGCCGACTGAGATCTGAGCACTGACCGCTGACAACTTCATTAACGTAGCCGTGATCGGTGTAGGCACGTTTGGCCGCAACCATGCCCGTGTCTATCACCAACTCGCCAACGAAGGAGCAGCAGTACGACTGGTGGGCGTCGTCGACTCAGATACGGCGCGGGCTGCCGCGGTTGCGCGCGAATTCGGCTGCCGCAGTTTTGGTTCGATCGATCAACTCACGACCACCCACAGCGAAGTCCAGGCTGCATCGGTCGCGGTGCCGACGATCCATCACCTCAAAGCCGCCGAGCAGTTGATGGAGGCTGGCATCGACGTGCTGATCGAAAAGCCGCTGGCGACATCGCTCGCGGAGGCCGACGAACTTATTCGCCTGGCGCAACGACTAGGCCGCATCGGCCAAGTCGGGCACCTGGAGCGTTTCAATCCCGCAGTCCGCGCCACTCTTCCCGTTATCACCCAGCCCATGTTCTTTGAAGTACACCGACTCAGCGTATTCACGCCGCGATCGCTGGACGTGGACGTCGTGCTCGACCTGATGATCCACGATCTCGACATTGTGCTTTCGTTTGTGAATTCGCCGGTCAAGGAAATTCGTGCGGTGGGGTTGCCCATTCTTTCGGGCAAGGTGGACATCGCCAACGTGCGCCTCGAATTCGACTCCGGTTGCGTAGCCAACTTTACCGCCAGCCGCGTCTCGACCGAGCGCGTGCGCAAGCTGCGCTTTTTTCAGCCCAAGCAGTATGTATCTCTGGACTACGGCCGGCAGGATGTTCTGGTGTTCAGTGTCGGTCAGGATGGCGCCTCGGGAACTCCTTCGGTGAATCCACAAATTCAAGTCATGAAACCTCCGACCACAGGAGAAGAGCCACTTCACGCAGAATTGAAATCCTTTTTGGAGTCGGTGCAGCGGCGTTCCGCGCCCACGGTGACTCTACAGGACGGGCGCCGCGCTTTGGCCGTCGCCCTCGACGTTGTCGCATCGATCAGAGCCCACGGAAAGAAGATTGATCTGGAGCGCCTGCACGCCTGATTTGCCTTTCTCGAATGTCAAGTTTTGTAAACGAAAAATGGATGATTGACCATCTGGATACAAATCCCAAGTTCTGGCACTTTCAGGCCTTCGCGGATTCGCTCGAAAGATGCGAAAATAAAGGTACTGGGCCGCAGACCCGAGTAAATTGGGGGAAAGCAGAGTGAGAGGAATCTTTTGTCCTTGCAACTCATTTCTAGTCGCTCGTCTCTAACCAGCAAGTAGATTGTTTTGATGCCGACCACGCAAATCCCGCCAGCCAATCCGTCTTCTCCAACACCTCCGGCGCGGTCATCCGAGGGTGGCGATTTGTACGATGCGCGTTACTGGGAGTCGGCTTATCGCGAGATGGTTGAGGCTCCCGCTCTTCTCATCCACCTTCAGGATGAACTAGCGCAGGCGCGCAGGCGAGAGGCTTTCTGGATTTCGGTAGTCGTGCACCTGATTGTTGTCCTGCTCCTGTGGAACTCGCCGAAATTAGCCGGGCTTCTGCCGCGACAAACGGTTATCGCGGTGAGTCCTTCGCTGTCCAACCAGAAAGATGCCACCTATCTCGAACTGCCGCCTGATGAACAGAAGGTGACAAAGCGCCCGGACACAAACATTATTTCTGATAAGGACCGCATCGCCACTTCGCACGCGCCGCAGTTGGACCGGAAGGAACTGAAAAAGATTCTCGATGCCTCCCGTCCAGGTAGGCCGGGTGCGAGCGGCGTTCAGGCTCCGCAGCCGGAACCCCCTACTAGCGCCGCCGCTCAAAACCCTGCGCCTCAGCCATCGGCGCCACCGCCGCCTACTCCGAATCAGAACCAGGTTGCAAAATTGCAGACCCCTCCTGCTTTAAGTCCAAAGGATGTCTTTGGGGGCGGTGCCATGTCCGCAGGATCGGCGATCGATCAGGCGGCTCGAGCCGCAGCGGCGAATCGTGGGGGATTCGGCGGCGGGGACGGAGGAAATTATGGCCTCGGTTTAGGCGGGAAGCCAACGGCCGCGATGGGACCTCTTGAGGTCCTGTCTGACACCATGGGCGTGGATTTCGGTCCCTATCTTCAACGGGTACTGCACGACGTGAAAGTGAACTGGTATAACCTCATTCCGGAATCGGCGAAGGCGCCCATCATGAAGAAAGGCAAAGTCACAATTGAATTTGCCATTCTCAAAAATGGCACTGTCGCTGGGATGAGGCTGGTCTCGACCTCGGGCGATGTGGCACTCGACCGCGGCGCATGGGGCGGGATCACGGGGTCAAATCCGTTCCCGCCATTGCCCAACGAGTTCGGCGGCCAGTATCTCGCGCTGCGATTTGCCTTCTACTACAACCCCGACCGAGCAGACTTGCAGTAGCGCTTCCCTACCAAACCCTGCAACGATTCTCCCTGACCATCGGCGCACCTGCCTTGCAATGAAATGCCTCCTGAAATTCCGGCAGGTTTGAAACCACACCATTGGTACGGTATTTGTCAGGAGAATGCGGGTCGACGGTAGCACGCAAGCGTTTGGTTTCGTCGCGCGTGCTGGCGCACCAGCTTTGTCCGTAAGCGATAAAGAAACGCTGCGACGGCGTGAATCCTTCGAGCGGCTCGGACTTCAAACCTTTGGTGTCGTCTTGCCACGCCATGTAAGCCAAAATCAGGCCACCGAGATCGGCGATGTCCTCGCCCAGAGTCAGCTTTCCGTTGATCTTGATATCATCGACAATGACGTATTGCGAATACTGATCTGAAATGCAAGTGGCGCGCTGCTCAAACGCTTTGGCATCTTCCTTGGTCCACCAGTCGCGCAGGTTGCCGTGGGCATCGAATTGGCGGCCTTCATCGTCGAAGCCATGTGTGAGTTCATGCCCCATGGTCGCGCCGGTATCGCCGAAGTTCGGAGCCGCGTCGGATCTCGCATCAAACAAGGGCGGCTGCAGAACGCCGGCGGGAAAATTAATGTCGTTCATTTGCGGATCGTAATACGCGTTCACCGTCGGTGGCGTCATCTGCCACTCACCGCGATCCACGGGCTTTCCGATCTTCGCCAGTTGACGGTGGAATTCGAACTCACGGGCGTGAAGCACGTTGCCCATTTCGTCGGCCCGCGCAATCGTCAGCGCGCTGTAATCCCGCCACTTATCGGGATAGCCGATCTTGTTGGCGACGGCATGCAGTTTTTCCAGCGCGCGCTGTTTGGTGGCGGAAGTCATCCAGGGGAGCGAATCGAGATCGTGACCCATGGCGTCTTCGATTTCCTTCACCATCTTCTGGGCGCGCTCCTTGGCGTCTGGGCTGAAGTTTCGCGCCACATAGGCCTGCCCCAAAGCCTCGCCAAGATCGTTGTCCACATACCCAACGCAGCGCTTCCATCGCGGTTGGAGCTCCTGCGCTCCTCGTAAGGTCTTGCCGTAGAAATCAAAGTCGGCATTCACGAAATCGGATGACAGGAATGGGGCGTTGGCATTGATGAGATGCCAGCGCAAATAAGTCTTCCAGCTTGCCAGGGTTTCGTTCTTGAGTTCCGTGTTCAGCGTTTTGAAAAATGCCGGAGTTTCAACATTGAGCGATTCAACCGAGGCAAGACCGACTTTGTCGAAGTATATTTTCCATTGGAACGCTGGATTGAGCGCGCTCAGTTCCTGGGTTGTCATCTTGTGATAGAGTTTCTGCGGATCGCGCCGTTCCACACGCGTCAGCGACCCTTTGGCCAGGGCAGTTTCAATACGCACAACCGTCTGGGCCTCAGCAGCAGCCGCAGCACGCTTGTCGCCGAGCAATTCAAACATCTTCTGCAAATGGGTTATATAGGCCTTGCGAAGCTCGATGGACTTGGCATCGCTCTTGAGATAGTAATCGCGGTCCGGCAGTCCGAGTCCGCCCTGATCGGCCTCGGCAATTACCTGGGTCGCGTCCTTAAAATCCTGATCCGAGCTAAAACGGAAAAGCGAGTCACTCGAAACCATAACTGCGGCGACGCTGGCAATGTCGCGCTTAGAATGCAACTGCTGAATCTGTTCGAAAACCGGCTGTAGCGGTTTGATGGCGGCATCGTTGATCGCCTTCTCATCCATGCACGCGGCGTAATAATCGCCAATCTTCTGCGTCAGGGCATCGCGCCTGCCCACGGGCGAGGCCGAACTCTCCAGAATCTCGCGCAAGATGGACTTATTATCATCCTCCAGCTTCGAGTACACACTCCACGAGGTTTGATCGGGGGGAATCGGATTTTTCTTGATCCAGTTCCCGCAGGAATAGGCAAAGAAATCGGTGCACGGATCCACGCTCGTATCCATCGAGTTTACGTCGAGTACGGGCTGGGGCCTGTCTGGAGCCGTTTGGCCCGATACAGCCGAGCCAATCGTGATCGTGGAGAATAACGCCAGAAGAAAGATGGTCAGGGCAGACTTCGTACGATGCATTCTGTTCCTCGGGGAATTGATATCTCCGGCGTCATCTGCAAGGAGAGTCAGCCAGAAGAAGTGTCTAGCGTGCAGCATGTTGGTAGCTGACGTCAATAAGCCGAAGACTGATATACGACAGCTTCTCTATGACTTCTGCAGCCGGATCGAACCGTCTCCGGTATGAATCGTGATCAAATTCCCGCCGCCATTGATCTTTCCGCGAATGTTCTTCTCGCTGAGGCGTCCATCGACCGACACAGGAATATCTGCGGTGATGTGCCCATCGCTGGTATGCAGGTCCAGATCGGCGGCAAAGTTAGCGGGCAGTTCCAGGTTAACGCTTCCGTCCCCGGTATGCAGCGTCCAACTGGAAGTCACAGCCGAACCGGATTGCGCGCGGGCGTCAATGCGGCCGTCCCCGGTCGTGAGTTCGAGGATATCGAATCGTCCCGCGGCCGTGATCCGGCCATCTCCGGCGCGTGCCCGCAGCGTGCCATCCACAGAGTCAATATCCTGATGGCCGTCGCCCGTCTGTAGATCCATTTCGCCTTTGAAATTCGCCAACCGGATGGAACCATCGCCGGTGTGCAAGTTGACTCGGCCTTCGCGCGGCATGTGTATCTCAACATCGACCCGGTAGCCGTGCATATTAAAGTTAATGATGTGAACTTCGTGCGGGAAATGAATTTCCAGGTCGACTGAGTCTCCGGATTGGTGTTCTTCGATCCTGAGGCCGCGACCGCCAATCTTGTAATGCTCGGAAGTCACGCGAGCTTCAATGGTGTTCTGTTCCCAGGTATCCACGTGGATGTTAGCGTCGGAACTCTCCACCCGCAGTTCGGGTTTTCCCGTAATTGTGTAAGTTTTCGACCACTCATCCGCACGGACGAATGGAGCGGCTGCCAGACAAATACCCAATGCAACGAAGACAAAGCGGTTCATAGACTGGCTCCTAAGCCGGGGTGGACACACTATCACCGCGGCGTTAGACGGTGATACGCAGCATTGGTCATCTCGGTTCCCTGAAAGGTAATAAGCTGTCCGCCAAATCCTTTTTTGGGCAACGTCGCCGCTTTCCGGGGCTACAATGTTGCCATGCCCGCCTCCGGTCCAAAACGGCAGCCGGATCCACATGTGCCCGAAAACGCTCCATTGGAGCACCACCGCACACCGCAAATCTACACCTTAGAGGCAACCGGGCTGCTCGTGATCGCGGCTGTGATCCTGATCATCACCCTCGTCCGCTACTGGCATCACATCAACTGGAGCGCGCGCTGATTTCATCTCGGGATCCGCTGCTGGTTGTGGTGTTGGGTCCGACGGCCAGTGGCAAGACCGTACTTTCCGTTGCCCTCGCGGAACGCTTTCATGGCGAAGTAGTCAATTGCGACTCACTTGCCATGGTTCGCGAATTTGAGATTGGTACTGCGAAACCAAGCGCTTCCGAGCGGGCCCGGGCCCCGCATCATTTGCTCGACCTTGTAGATCCGACGGGTTACATCACGGCCGGCGAGTATTCGCGTTTGGCGAGACAGGCACTGGCAGAGATTAAGTCCCGGGGAAACTTGCCAATTGTGGTGGGAGGCACCGGCCTCTATCTCCGCGCCCTGCTGGACGGCCTTTTCCCCGGTCCGCAACGTTCGGAAGAACTGCGCACGAGACTGCGTCAACGCATAGAACAAAATGGCGCGGATTACCTGCACCGCGTGTTGCGCCGTCTCGATCCCGAGGCAGCAGCCAAGATCCACGGCAATGACATCCCCAAGCTGATCCGCGCGATTGAAGTTTGCCTTGCCTCGCGGCAGAAAATGACTGAGATGTGGAAGCAAGGCCGCGATCCGTTGACCGGCTTCCGAATCTTACGACTTGGGCTGAACCCCGATCGCGAGGCGCTTTACGCCCGTATCAATCAGCGCGCAAAATACATGTTCGACGCCGGGCTGGTGGAAGAAACCAGGCGTCTGCTCGCACAATACGGAAATGACGCACGCCCTCTGGCCTCGCTGGGATACAAGCAGGCGGTACAACTGCTCCGAGGTGAAATCGATCCTAGGACCGCACTGTTGGCCGCGCAGCAGGCGCATCGAAATTACGCTAAACGCCAGATGACTTGGTTCCGGCGGGAGCCCGAGGTGGTCTGGCTCGAAGGATTCGGCGACGACTCGGCGATCCAGGAGAAAGCCGCGGCAATTGTCGCCGAGACCTAGACGCGGCGGATCATTGGCGCACTCAAACTCAATCTGCTTTGACTACGAAGAGTGGGAAGCCTAGACTTTCCATAGGGGTGTGAGCCTACCTTCTTTTAAACGTGTTCGGGAAGAACCCGGCAGACCCCTGCAAGGAGGACTCGCATTATGGGCGGCAAACTGGGGTTGACCGAGATTCTGCTGATCCTGGCGATTGCGCTTCTGCTCTTCGGGCCGAGTAAACTGGCGGATTTGGGCAAGGGAATCGGCGAAGGCATCAAGAATTTCAAGTCAGCCGTGAAAGATGAGCCCGAAGAAAAAGATAAAAAGTCGTAGCTGAAACCCGCTGTAGAGACGTAGGTTGCTACGTCTCGGTCCAGGCCACGCCGTGCGCCCGCAGCATTTTGTATACCAGCGACACTGGCAACCCCACCACGTTGAAGTAATCTCCCTCAATCCGCGAGACCCAGCGCGAAGCTCTGCCCTGGATGGCGTAGGCTCCGGCTTTGTCCATGGGCTCGCCGGTTGAAACGTAGGAGCGGACATCCTCGTCGCTGAGAGCGTCCATCGTGACCTCCGTGGTTTCGGATCGGACATCTTCAAAGCCGGATTGCGGTTGGTCCTCCGATCTCAGTTGCGGTCCAACCAGACAGACTCCCGTGATCACCCGATGCTTGCGGCCCGAAAGCAGGCCTAACATGCGAGCGGCATCGGCGGCATCGCGAGGCTTGCCGAGGATCTGTTCTTCAACAACCACGACAGTATCGGCCCCGAGAACAAAGTCTTGCGGGCGGCGCTTGCGAAAAATCGCCAAGGCTTTTTCCCGCGCCAAGCGCTCAGCGAACGTTCGCGGCGCTTCTCGCGGGTGGAGAACTTCTGGAATGTCAGTTGACTGAACAAAGAACGGAATACCCGCGTTGCGCAAAAGCTCGTGGCGGCGCGGAGACGCGGAGGCGAGTACGAGCATGGAAGTCTAATTCTAGCCGAATCGATTGCCTCTCGGGCATGGCTTGATGAAGGCGCGCGGGTTCAGTCCTTTACCGGGGAGGGCAAGCCAATCAGAGCGAGGTGCAGTGACTGGAGAAACGGCTTTCCCGTCGTCTCCAGTTTCTTCTCCAGACGTTCGGTGCAGTCACAGTCGCCGCAAGCCCACGGTTCAGACCCGTTCTGGTCGCGGCAACGGCGGCGATCATGTGCATCCTGCTCGCGCGTCAGATCAAAGTATTGCTCCCAATATTCGCGCTCTTCCTGCAAAGGAGTCGGGCAATAACAGACCTCGACCCAGCGGGCGGTCTCGTCCTGGCAAAGCCTTGCCTGCTGCATATTTCGCAAGTACTCGCCTTCGGCAACCGAACCCTGTCCCAGCGTTCCGTCTTCGATTGCCCTCAGCAAAGCCTGTTCGCAGCCGCGCTTCACACGCGCTCGGACCAGATAACGCATGATTTATTTTACCCTGACTCGCCGTGTGACATGCTGCACGACGCTGGGCCGTATCAGGACGTCGCTTCAGCGATGCTGCGGGCCCGACTTGTTATAGTGAGATTCGCCCGACCGCCGAAGCATCTCAGCAACCGCCTGTTAGAATCAAGAATTGACCCCCGCAGCCATGGACGCAGCTTTTCTCCGCAATTTTGCCATTATTGCGCATATTGACCACGGGAAATCCACGCTGGCGGACCGTCTGCTCGAGTTGACCGGGTCACTGACCGCTCGCGAGATGCAGGCCCAGGTGCTCGACTCCATGGACTTGGAGCGGGAGCGTGGTATCACGATCAAGGCCCACGCGGTGCGCATGATGTACCAGGCGCGGGATGGTCAGACTTATCAGCTCAATCTGATCGACACTCCCGGCCATGTGGATTTTTCTTACGAAGTCTCGCGCGCGCTGGCGTCTTGCGAAGGCGCTCTGCTGATCGTAGATGCTTCGCAGGGCGTCGAGGCGCAGACTTTGGCGAATGCTTATCTGGCCATCAATCACGGCCTTGAGATTATTCCGGTGATCAACAAGATCGACCTGCCTAGCGCCGACATTGAGCGCACCAAGGAAATGATCGAAGGCGCCGTCGGTCTGGATGCGTCCGACGCAGTCCTGATTAGCGCCAAAACCGGCCAAGGCGTGCCCGATGTATTGGAAGCTATCGTCAAACGCGTTCCACCGCCGAAGGGAGATCCTGAAAAGCGGCTGCAGGCGCTGATTTTCGACTCCTGGTTCGATCCTTATCGCGGCGTGATTGTTCTGACGCGCGTATTTCAGGGCACCCTGCGCAAAGGACAAAAGATTCGCCTCATGTGGAACGGCCGTGTTTTGGACGTAGAAACTTTGGGCGTGTTGACGCCCAAACCGGTCGAGGTCGACGAACTGCGTGCCGGTGAAGTCGGTTTCCTGATCGCCAACATCAAGAACGTCGCCGACACCAAAATCGGCGATACGATCACGGAAGAAAATAATCCCGCCATCGAGCCCCTGCCCGGCTTTGAAGAGATCAAGCCCATGGTCTTTGCCGGACTCTACACCGTGGACGCTCACGAGCACACGCAGCTACGCGAAGCGCTCGAGAAACTGCGCTTGAACGATTCGTCATTTTTCTTCGAGCCAGAGAGTTCGGTCGCGCTCGGATTCGGATTTCGCTGCGGCTTCCTCGGCTTGCTGCACATGGAAATCATTCAGGAGCGGCTGGAACGCGAGTTCAATCTGGAGTTGATCACAACCGCGCCCGGCGTACGCTACAAGATTTATAAGACTGACGGTCAAATGGTCGAAATCGACAATCCCTCACGCTGGCCGGCGCCGAGTGAAATTGCCAAAATCGAAGAACCGGTGATTCTGGCCACGATTTTGACTAACGAGGAATATGTCGGCGGGATTCTGAAGCTGGTGGAAGAGAAACGCGGCAAGCAAAAGACATTTGAATACGTCAGTTCGTCCCGCGTGATGCTGCATTACGAATTGCCGCTCAACGAAATCGTGCTGGATTTCTATGATCGTCTTAAGTCTGTGTCGCGCGGCTACGCGTCGCTGGATTACCATCTGGCCGACTATTGGGAATCGCCGATGGTGAAACTGGATATTCTGGTTGCAGGTGAATCTGTGGACGCGCTTTCGATTATCGTGCACCGCGATTTCGCTTACGAACGCGGCAAAGCGTTGGTTTCTAAAATGCGAGAACTGATTCCTCGGCAGATGTTCGAGGTGGCGATCCAGGCCTCGATCGGGGCCAAGATCATTGCGCGGGAAACTGTGCATGCTATTCGCAAGAACGTCCTGGCTAAGTGTTACGGTGGCGATATCACACGCAAACGCAAGCTGCTCGAAAAACAGAAAGAAGGCAAAAGGCGCATGAAGCGGATTGGGCGCGTGGACATTCCACAAGAAGCATTCCTCGCCGTATTAAAAGTAGGTGAGGACAGCTAAGGAAATGTAGGCACGGGCGTCGTCACCCGTGCGGCGCGCAGGACAATCAGCGTTTCGTTGACACGAACGCGCTGGACAAAACGTGGAGCACGACCGAGGACGCTCGCGCCTACATTAGATATTCACTTATGACACTGCAAACAATTATCGCTCACTGCGTTCTGATTGCCGCCTCGGCTTTGACCCTATGTGCTCAGTCGCAACCCCTAAGACTGGAGACACAAATTAGTGTGCCGTTCCGCTTTGTTGCCTATGGCGACACACGGTTCACCAATCCCAAGAACATCGACGCCTCCAAACCTTTAGTTCGCCAGACACTCGTCCAAGCGATTGCTGACGTTCATCCAGCGTTCGTCTCGATCGGCGGCGATATCGCCTATGAAGGCGCCGATATGAACGACTGGCTCGTCTGGGATAAGGAGACCGCGGTATGGCGCGAGAACAAAATAGCTGTTTATCCGGCACTGGGGAACCATGATCTTTACGGCGATGAGAAGATTGCGCTCGCAAACTACTTCCAGCGCTTCCCGGAATTGCAGAACAATCGTTACTACTCGGTGCGCGCTGCCAACGCGCTCCTGCTCATGCTTGACAGTTCGCAGGAAGAAACTTCGGGAGCGCAGGGTCAATGGCTGGCGCACGAACTGGATACGCTGCCCGGGGATGTGGACTTCGTCTGCTTAGTTCTTCATCACCCTCCCTACACCGATTCTTCGGAGCAATTTTTCGGCGGGGGGCACTCGGCCCGGCACTCCGAGACTGCGCTAGCCCAGATGCTGGAAGAGCGGCAGGCCCACACGCGCGCGCGTTTTGTAGTATTCGCCGGACACGTTCATAACTATGAGCGCCATGAACACAACGGAGTGACTTACTTCGTCACCGGTGGAGGGGGGGCCCACCCTTACCTTATTGCACGGAAGGCGGGGGATCCATTGTTTGACAAGCCCGTGAACTACCATTATTTGCTGGTTGAGGTTGATCGCGGCAAGATGAAAGTCACTATGAACCGTGTGGAACTAGCAAACGGAAAAGCGATTTGGACCACGCCTGACTCGGCGGAAATTACTGCACCCGCAACGAAGCCCGCTGCAGCCGGGAAGTGAACTGGGTTTCCTTTTTGTAACTTCGTGCTGTTTGTGGTTATTGGTTTACTTAAAAAGGGCGATTACCATAAAGAACACGCGCGCACACAAAGGAAAACTCGCAGGCCGCACGAGCCTCACCGTCCGCCCGCGCTTGCGGCTGCAATCCGCGGCACCACGGGGAGCGCTCGAATCAGTTGGCGAGTGTACGGATGCGTGGGATTCTGGAATAACTCGGCGGTTCTGCGGCACTCGACAATTTCGCCCTGATGCATGACTGCCACCCGGTGTGCGATGGTCGCAACCGATAGCAGGTCGTGAGAAATATAGAGGATGCTGATACCGAATTTGGTGCTGAGCGAGGCAAACAACTGCAGAATTTCTGCCTGAGTAATCAGGTCGAGCGCGCTGGTAGGCTCATCGGCAATCAGCAGCACCGGACGATGTAAGACGGCCATCGCGGTCAGCACGCGCTGCGCCTGGCCCACGCTGAGTTGCGACGGATATCGTCGTAGGAAATCCGGCTCTCCAGGCAGGCTGACATTCTCGAGTGCTTCCCGCAAGGCCAGCCGGCATTCTTCCCGCGAGCCACGCCGGTGTACTCTCCACGCTTCTTCGAGTTGTGTGCCGATGCGAAGCGCGGGATTCAGCGACGACATAGGACTCTGCAAGATGAGGCCAATTTCTTTGCCGCGAAGCGATCGAACTTCTCGCTCTCTCAAACCCATCAGATCGCGGCCGTTGAACTGAATCGAACCCTCGGCCTGGCCTCTCTTCAGATAAAGAAGTTTCAAAATAGCCAATGCCAGCGTGCTCTTGCCGCAGCCACTCTGCCCCACCAGTCCAAGGATTTCCTGCTTGCCAATGTCCAATGCAAGATCACGCAACACCCCGGGCTTCCCAGGATAGTTGACCGAAAGTCGCAACGAGAGCAGAGGCGTCGCGTCCATCAGCGGTTCTTGGCTACCTCGCTGGTCAGCGAAAGCTGATCAATATTCCAGTACACCTGCGGCCGGAGCACCACCGGGTGCGCATTGTGTACCGCCGGCGACACCGCCGACAGCGCATTTTTGTTCACCAGATAAATGAACGGTTCCTGCTGCCATGCGATTTCCTGCACTTTATCGAAATCTTCTTTACGCTTTTTCGGATCCAGAGTGGAGGCTTGCGCGCGCATCAACTTATCGATTTCCGCTTCCCACGCGGTGGCCGGAGTTTTCTGGCTGGGATTCCACTGGTGATTGTCCGCGGAACTCAGCCACAAGTTCATTTGCGCGTTGGGATCAAGCTCGTCGTTCACCAACCCCAGCAGGCAAGCCTCATAGTCGAACGAATGAGTGATGCGCTCGATGAGCGAGGGGAAATCCAAAGTGACCACATTGAGTTTGATTCCAATGCCGGACAGATCCTGCTGAATCATGGTCGCCATGCGTTCGCGGTACTTGTTTCCTGCATTGGTAATGATTGAGAACTCGACGGCGTGTCCGTCGTGGTCACGCAAGACTCCATTCTGAAGGTGGAACCCATCCTGAGCCAGACGTTGCAGCGCGGATTTCTGGTCGAAGGGATGGGCTTGCAGCTTAGCGTTGAACCAGAATTTATTGGCTGGAGACACTGCCCCAACCGCTGGACGCGCATGTCCGCGGAACACGATCCGTGCCAGATCTTCACGGTTGATAGCTTCCGAAATCCCTCGCCGGAAATTGGTGGAGGTGAACCAGGCCTTCTTGTAAGACGGTAATGGAGAGTTGGCAACTTGATTGAACCACATCTCCTCGGAATCGAGAGATGCGCCCGCATCGTGCGCCATGGTTGGATCCTGAGAAACGACTTTGTCAAAATACTCGGCATCGAGCGAGTTGATGAAATGAATTTCACCGCGAGTTAGACGCAACATCTCGATGTCGCGATTCTGCTGAATATCGAGCCGCACCGATTCGATATAAGGCAGCGGGCGGCCGGATTGATCCTTTTCCCAGTAATTCGGGTTGCGCTTCAGAATGAGGTACGATCCCGCTTTATTCTCGCCGACGTAGTAGGGCCCCAGCACTGCCATTTCTTTTTGTGGAGACTTGGCGGACATGATTGCCACTTGGTCAAAAAGTCTGTCGAGACCAGCGATAGGGGCGGGAAAAGTGATACGGACGCGGCCCTTGGAGAGAAGTTCGGTTTCCACTTTGCCTTCCGACGAACGGAACGCATCTCCTGTCGGTGAGTGCAGTGCGGGATCCATCAGTTGCTGCATAGTGTAGGCCACGTCGTCGGCTGAAAATGGAGTTCCATCCGAAAAGCGAAGCCCATCGCGCAGTTGGAAGGTGATGGTCTTACCACCGTTTGTAACCTTCCAGGAGGTAGCGAGATCCGGCTCGACATCCTGCGTAAGCCGGTTCACGCGGACGAGCACGCCGCCAGTCATGTAGCGAATGGTTTCCGAGGCGTCGTCCGCTGCCAGCAGTGGATTAAGGGTTTTAGGTTCAGAGCGCAGACAGAAGCGCAATTCGCCACCAGATTGCGCGACGCAAGTTGTGCCGAAAGCGATTAGGGTTAAAAGAACGAATCTTGCTAGAAGCTTCTTCATACCGGCAACTCCTCTTTAGTCAAAACAAGATGAAAACTGCTCACCACCAAAATGAACAGGATGAGTGGAACCAACTGCCAGGCTTGACCAGAGACGGTCGAGAAACCCTCCATTTCGCGCAGCAGACTGCCCCACGAAGGCATTGGCTCTGCGACTCCTAATCCGAGAATCCCAAGATTGGCTTCGGTCAAAATAAAAACCGGCACGGAGATCCAAAACTGCGCGTACAGCACGTGCTTCAAGTTAGGCAAAAGATGGCGCCACAAAAGTCGAAGCCCGTCGCTTCCCGAAGCTCGAGCCAGAAGGATGAAATCTGATTGCGCCAGTGTCCGGGCGTCGGCGCAGATAATGCGGGCAGCCCCAGCCCAGCCTAAACATCCCAGCATCGCAAATGTGATCAATACGGAAACGAAGGGAGACACGTTCAAAGGCAAAAGTGCCCGAACGGTAATCAACAGGAAAAGCCAGGGCAGCGACAGAAAAAGATCTGTGCCGGCCATCACGCATCGTTCCACTCGGCCCCCGGCGAATCCTGCAATGCCTCCAATAAAAGCCGCCAGCAAACTCGAGAACAGCGCGGCCGCGGGAGCCAGCAGCAGCGACACCCGAGTACCGTACAGCACGCGAGAAAAACGGTCTCGGCCTAAATCGTCCGTGCCCAGGGGATGCTGTCGAGAAGGCGAGGCGTTCGGCTCCTCTCGAAATTGGTGGGCGTACGATGCCGGAGCTATAAAGTTTGCCAGCAAGCAGGCAGCGGAAACCGCGAAAAGAAAAACAATCGCTGTTATGCGCGCCCACTTCATGCTTGGCTCACGCGAAAAGTTTTCCCAATCATGTCAGAGGCGGAATTGGCCACCAGAGTAGCCAAAGTGACAATCATGGTCAGATTCACCAGTAAAGCTACATCGCGACCAAGAGCGGCTTTCCAAGCCAGTTGGCCGATCCCAGGCATATCGCACAAAGCTTCCATGGGGATCGCAGCGGTGAAGGCGACACTGACGGTGACGCCGAGCAAAGCAAGAAGCTGCGGCGCCGCGGTGGGCAGGATGTGCCAGACCAGCACGCGCGTGTTACCCAGACCCTTTGCTCTCGCGGTCAGCACGTGAGGCAATGCCGAACTCCGCGCCAGCAGATTCCGTGAATAGCGAAAAATCTTCGGGAAGACAACCAACCCAAGCAGAAGACGCGCTGGCGCTTGTGCCAGCACAAACAGCAGGGCGAGAACAGCCGCGGGAAGACAGAGCAGAACGCCTACGAGCAAACTGCCCAATAGATCCAGATACCAGGCTCTCGACATCACGATCGCGACCGCCAGCAGGAACCCGGCGCTCCATCCCAGAGCCAGCCCCATAGCGACAGACTTCAAAGTCTCGGGCAAGCGTTCCGCCACTAGCTGTAAAACCGGCCGTTGCAGGGTCCGCGAATTTCCCAGGTCGCCATGAAACAATCGGCTCAGATAGCGAAAATAGAAAACGAAAAGATTGCTGTCGGCGTTTTGTGTGTCGCGCACGGCCTGAACGCTCTGATGGCTGAGCCGAGTATCCAACTGGTCTTCGTCCACCCCGAAGCCAGGCGCAAGCCGAACCAAAGTCGCTCCGAGGAAACCTCCGATGACGACGGTGATCAGAATCTTCGCTACGAGTTTTGGCAATGCGGATAACGTGGTGTCCCCCAGTGGGCCCTCCAATTCACACGACAAGGCCCTTCCTGCACAATCCCTGGGGAAGAACTTTGAACTGCTGACTTAGATTAGTGATACCAGCTAACTGGCACGAGAACAATCACTTGCAGCAAAAGCGGCAAACTTAAGTAATACCAATTCAGCACTTTGGAAGGCGCAGCTATTGTCTGTGACTCCGTGGCGCTGTGGCGAGAATTTGCACTATTCGAACTCGGCTGGAAGCGTCGGTTTGATACTTACAGCGGCAGTTCCCAACCTTCTTCTTTCATCCTCTGATCAGCCCACTGTTGCAGTTCTTTGTAAACCGCAGGATCGATAACTACAAACGTAGCTCCCGCACGCCCGTCCAGATCTGCCCACACGATCTGCACCTTCGCCTCGATGCGGGTTTGGCTGTCAGGCAGGGCAAAGATGATATCCATGAGCCCTTCCGATCGCCGTGGATCCGGCAACCCTTCCAATCCCATCCCGCCGACGCTCAGATTTACAGCGGTAGCGCTTATCTCCTGACCTTGGCTGTCTTTGAGCACTACCGGAAGTTTCACCTTGGCCCGGAAAAACTTCTTTTGCTTCAAGCTCAGAGCGCCCAGGGCCCGGCTCTTGTCGTTGGGAGCTGCAGTGATCTTGTATTCTCCCAGTTTGCGGCTCAACGTCCGGCGCGAAATCCCGAGTCGCTCGGCTGCCTTCGCCCGATGCCCTCCGGTATTTTCGAGCGCCTTCAGCACCATCTGTTTTTCCATGTCCTGCAGATCGCCGGATGGCAACGGCATTTCGGTGTTGTGCTGTTCCGCCGAAAGTTCAGCGAGCACGTCCGACCCGCCAATCTCTGGACCAGAAGCCGCCATTGCGACCTTGGCGACTATGTTGCGAAGCTCACGCACGTTACCCGGCCAAGCGTGGGATTGAAGCGCTCGCAGAGCCTCAACGCTGAACTTCATTTCTGCCGATTTCAATCGCAGGAAATGCTCGGCCAAGGCCACAACGTCTTCCGGCCGCTCTCTCAATGGAGGCACTCTAAGCTGAAACTGGCTCAGGCGATGGAAAAGATCTTTGCGGAAGCGGCCTTCCCGCACTGCCACTTCCAAGTCCTGGTTGGTCGCAGCGACGATGCGCACATCCACGGTTATTTTGCGGTGTCCTCCCAGACGATAGTACGCAGCGCCGTCCAGCACCCGCAGAAGCTTGACCTGAATATGGGGAGGTAGTTCGCCGATTTCGTCGAGGAAGAGAGTTCCCCTGTCGGCTAATTCGAAAAGTCCTGGCTTTGAGTTGTCAGCGCCACTGAAGGCTCCTTTTTCGTAGCCAAACAGTTCGCTCTCGACCAGATGTTCGGGCAAAGCCGCGCAGTTGATATCAATCCAGGGTTTGCCGTGCCGGTAAGAAAATTCGTGAACACTGCAGGCGATGAGCTCCTTGCCACTGCCGGTTTCACCGGTGATCAGGACGGTTTCGGTATGGCCCGCCACCCGCTCAACCATGGCCATGAAGCGCTGCATCGAGCCACTGGCAACGATGAACTTCGTGCCATGGATCTCGCGCTGAACCGCCGCCCCTGCTTCCAATGCATCCCCCACCGGCTGCTCGAATACACCTCCAGCGCCAGCACTCTGCCGCCACGCTTGATTCCAAGCCGGGCCAAAGAAAAAGCTAGCACAGCCGGGAGAGAACTCATTCGTAACCCAAGATTCCGGCGGTGACGAAGGTAACGACCATAATGAGCCAATCGCCTTGCCGCCAACATAATGGTCAACAAGGAACCCGTCACCCTCGGACTTCTACATCAAGCGCAGCCCGGGGAGGCTGGTATCGCTCGGTTTAAGCGGAGCCCGCCACTTGCAGCGCAGGGAGCGGGCACGCTGCTGAGTAAACCGTCAAGACCCGCGAACATAGCTGCATCCGGCTAATTCTGCCGCAACTCATGGACCCACTTCGGGTTCATAATATAGAGGCAGAGGTATTCAGTCACCTGCGCCTCGCTACAAGTAGCGTCGGCGTAAGTGGTTGGGGGAACACAGCAGTGACTGGCGGTGTTCCGGGGAGAATGGCGATGAAGACATTCCGGCGCTTATTTCAAGTCAGCTTTTTGGTCGCATTGTTAGCCGCAACCACGGCAACCGTTTCCGCTGCTCAGGATGTCCCACCACCCCCGCCGGAACAGCAGCCAGCTTACCCCTCGGATCAGGCACCACCTCCTCCCGCGGATCAATCAGCACCCTCAGTTGAGAGTCAGCCAGCCTATCCCGCGGACCAAGCGCCGTATTCGACCGGGGACCAATCTGCCTATCCTCTCGACCAGGCGCCACCGTCCGCTGGCCAGCCATTGCCTTCGGATGGGGGCCAGACGGCCGACCCTTCGGGCCGCGTTGCTCGTTTGGGGTACATGAGCGGATCAGTTTCCGTGCAACCGCAAGGAACGGGCGAGTGGGTGCAAGGCTCGCTGAACCGCCCGCTCACCAACGCGGACAACGTTTGGGCCGACAAAGACTCCCGCGCCGAGCTGAATCTGGGCACTGGTGTGATGCGAATCAGCTCTGAAACCAGTTTGACCCTGACCAACGTCACGAATGACGCCGCGCAGGTCGAGTTGCATCAGGGCACTCTGAATGTGCATATCCGCAAGCTCTACGGCGGCGAGGTCTACGAGATCGACACGCCCAACCAGGCTTTCACCATCACTAAGTCCGGTGAGTATCGTTTCGATGTCGATCCTAACGGAGACACTACGCTGGTAACCGTTTGGAAGGGTGAGGGCGAAGCCACCGGGCAAGGACAGGCGGTTCGCGTACACGAAGGGCAGCAGGCCCGCTTTACCAACGGAAATTCCCTGGCTCATCAAATCAGCGACGCACCGCGTCGCGATGGCTTCGACGATTGGTGCAGAGTCCGCGATAAGCATGAAGACGAGTCAGTCTCCGCGCGCTATGTCGCCCCGGGCGTAGTGGGAGCCAGCGACCTCGACGAGTATGGAAGCTGGCGTGACACCCCTCAATACGGAAATGTGTGGGTTCCCAATTCGGTTGCGCCGGGCTGGGCGCCCTATAGCGCGGGACAGTGGATCTGGCAACCTCCCTACGGATGGACTTGGGTAGATGATGCTCCGTGGGGATTCGCTCCATTTCACTACGGCCGCTGGGTGGATTATGACGGCGGTTGGGGCTGGGCTCCGGGACCCTACTGGGAGCGCCCGTACTATGCGCCTGCACTAGTGGCCTGGTTTGGAGGTCCGCACTTTGGCGTTGGCTTCGGCTTTGGTGGTGGATTTGGATTCGGCTTCGGCGGTGGATTTGGCTGGTGCGCGCTAGGCTTCGGCGAACCTTTCTTCCCGTGGTATGGTGGCAGCCGGGGTTATTTCCGCAACGTCAACATCAGCAACACGCGCATCACCAATATCAACAACATTACCAACAACTATTACAACAACCGGAATGGCGGCGCATTGTACGGAAGGAACGGCGTCGGGATGCCCCGATATGCCAGCCGGCCGGGAGCACTGACGGCAGTTTCACGAAACACGCTTCAACGCGGGCTGCCAGTGGCCTCGAACCGGGTCAACATTCCATCTAGCGCTTTGCGAAACTTGTCCAGCGCCAGTATTGGCAGGCCGAATGTGTCGCCAACGCGCTCGGCTATGCTTGGACCGAAAGCAGGTATGCCGGCCGCGCATCCGTCCGCTGCGACTGCTTCGCGCCCGACGGTGAGCCGAATGACTCCGCCGCGGACTTCATCTTCATCCAAGCCGTCGCCAGGAATCGCTGCGTCTCACAACACTGGGACTCCCGGCATGCGCAGTAATGCGGCGCCAACAGCGAACCACGGAGGACAACTGAGTAGCGCAAGGTCGCCACAGCCTGCCGGACGCAACGTACCTCGTCCGCCACAGAGCCTCGGCACTTCCAATTCTGCCGCGATGTCGAACCGCGGAATGAGTAGTCCGGCGATGGCGAATCGCAACGCTCCGCAGACGGCCATGAACCGCAACGTACCACGGCCACCGCAGAGTAGCGGGAGGTCGTTTTCAGCACCATCGACCGGGTCTGCGGCGAGGTCTGGCGGAATGACGCCGTTGGGAGCACCCTCTGCGCGATCAGTACCACGTCCGCCAGCGGGAAGCATCAGCCGGCCGACAATGAGCGCTCGCAATATGGCTCCGAGTATGTCAACGGCGCCGCGTTCGTACGGAGGCTCGAGCATGGGACGGAGCTACAGCGCGCCACGCCCGTCGGCGGGAGGGTTCCCCGCGCCCCGTAACTATCCATCCGCCCAGAGCGGCGGTAACTATTCAGCACGCTCGTTCGGGGGCGGCTATGGAGGATATCGCGGCTACAGCGGATCGCCGTATGGCGGTTCTTCGTCCAGAGGATCTTACGGCGGCGGTCGCGGCTACTCCGCGCCGTCATCGCATAGCTCAGGTTCGTTTGGAGGGGGCTATCACGGTGGTGGCGGCGGTTCGCACGGGGGCGGTGGCGGCGGATCGCATGGCGGTGGTGGCGGTTCTCACGGTGGCGGCGGCTCCCATGGCGGAGGTCATCACTAAGCTGAGCCCTATCGACTTCTAAGTAACGCCGCCCAGCTCGAGCGGCGTTTTCTTTGTTCCGTGACCTCTAACCGACTTATGTCACGACTGGAAGCTAGGGCCCTTCAAACTCCACGGCCTGCGCGGATTTTCGCAAAGTGCTACTCCTCCTCTTTTTCTCTTTGCGTTCTGTGTATACTGCGAGATTCAGTTCCAGGAGAAGCCAGTGAAACTTTTCTTAATCGGCCTGATCGTCGGCTTGATCGCGATACCGCTATGCGTCTTCATCTATTTCATGACCGGAGGCGCGCCGGCGGCTACGGCCGCGGCTTCTATGCCATTTGAGAAGACTTTGGCACACGGCGCGTTGCAAGCCCACATCGCGAAGGAGATGCCGAAAACCGTACCCGTCCCAGGGGACGAACCCAACTTCCTCGCTGGCGCGAATGTCTATCGGGAAAATTGTGCGGTCTGCCATGGCTTTCCTGGAGGCACGCCAACCGCAATCTCGCGAGGCATGTTTCCCAGGCCGCCGAAGTTGCTTGAGGGCAAAGGTGTGACCGACGATCCGCCAGCTGAAACTTATTGGAAGGTTGCAAACGGCATTCGCCTCACCGGAATGCCAAGTTTCAGCGAATCGCTATCACAAACTCAGATGTGGCAGGTAAGCTTGCTGGTGGCACACGCCGATAAATTGCCGGATTCAGTGAAGAGCGCGCTCTATCGTCCGACGCCGCTTCCCCCGGCAGCACCCGCGGTACCCGGACCTGGCACACCACCGACAAACCCTTAGCAGTGCCCGCGTAAGACGTTCGCGAATGTTCGCGTGATGTTTCGGAGTGAACCGAATTGAAGAGGTTTGCCTCGAACGGTTAAATAAGCAGGCCGATCAGGGTTTTTTCGGAGTCAGATCACAAGCTTTTTTTACCCGATTCAGATCGATCCCTGCGGGAGAGAAAGTCGTAATCTCCGAACCCTGCGGAGTCTGGATTTCGACTTTGAACACATTCGCGCCGAGCAACTCGCGCGTAGTTCCTTTATCCATCGACAAGAAGTGGCCATTCACCCAATTCCAGCCGTGATTGCTGTGAGCGTTGTCTACACGAACGAGCACTTCCATTTGCGGCTGCCCCCAGAATCCTGGACGATTCGGTGGCGCGATTCTGCCATTTGGACGAAAGTCAGCTAAATTCAATTTGCCATTGGTGCAAAACAGTATGATTTTTGGGTTGGCCTGGCTTCCCGGCAACGAATTGTCGGCCTCAAGCTCGAATCTGACCTTCTTGACCAGAGTCATCTCGTCCTGCGAATCGAATTCCATCCACTTCCCGCCAGCGGGGACACCTCCAGCCTGCGCAAATGCCAAGATTGCTGCGCCGCAGAGCAGAACGAAACTCGCGGCAAATGCCTTCCCCGGGAACGTAGGACGAACTCTACTCTGTGGTGCGCTTGCTTGATCCACCGATTTCAACTCGCCTTCTCCTGGAATCCGCAGTGCCACCGCCGATTACCAACTCACTGAATATAAAACCTGTCATCTCGCAAAAGTTGCGGCCGGAGTACAACAACTCCTGCCCCGACACTTCGGCAGGCCGAACTGAAAAACTTTAAGAAGAGATTCCCAGAAACCGCAGTAACCACATCGTTGGTTACTGGTGGGCGCTATAGGATTCGAAACCTAAGCCCCCAACGATTAGTAGCACTTCTTACGGGACTCGGGTGGCCAACCTACGGAATCCAACGGAAAATGCAGAACGAAGCCAATAAGTAACGTGTTTTCTACAACCAGATGCCAGTGATGGGTGAGCCGCAAAACATATTGTGCGTCATACCCTCGCATACGACATGCGGACGCTGATGGGATAATTTGAGGCGACAGGATTGCTGATTCAGTCGAATGTCCTCAGCCCACGTGCCCTCGGTAGCCCAGCTATGCCCCAGGCAGCCCACTGGCTTCGGGCCAAAGGAAGGAGCACATCTATGAATTCCTACGAGTCAAACTATTTCCTGGCTGCTGCCAACGTTCTTTTGTTGGTGGGTTACAGCATTCGCGAAGTTCTTTGGCTTCGATTGCCATAACACTCATTGAGCGCTGGAGGCTGATTTCAATCTGATGGTTTTGTTCGATTGGCAACTCGCGCCGGACAAATGCCATGAGATCGGACAGAGATGCTTTGTCGCTAACTGTTGAAATATCGATGGCGCGAATGCGCGGAAAGCGTTGTGCACAGCGAAATTGTTATTTGAAACAGTTGAATTCTGTTGAGCCTGAATGCTTTCACAGCTACAAAATGATCTACAGTCCGTGATTCTCTCACACTCGATATTGCATGTCACTGCGAACTCTAAGAACTCGCGTGTGAGCGCATCACAAAGGAGAGCTTTATATGTTTGCTAGCCGGTCGGCGTTTTGTGAAAGAGCCACAGTCACTACATCGCGGCCGCGGGCTTTTGATTCATAGAGGCATTGGTCCGCGATTTTCAGCAAATCAAGGGATGTTGAAACATGCTCAGGAAACGCGGCTACACCTACCGAGAGAGTGAGCTGTCCAAGGGTCTGCTTCTTATACTGAAGCCGAAGGCGCTTGACTTCGGAGCGCAGAGCGTCCGCACGGATAGCCGCGTCCTGCGAAGATGATTCAGGCAGAATAATGGCGAATTCCTCGCCGCCGTAACGGCAGCATATGTCGGTGGCGCGAAAGAAATTGCGAAACAGATCAGCAAGGGACTGTAGCACCATGTCCCCTGCCTCGTGGCCAAAAGTGTCATTGAATCTCTTGAAGTGGTCGAGGTCGACGAAAAGAACAGCGATGGATTGCTTCTTGCGAGTAGCTAATTGCAGTTCTCGATCGAGCGATTCCTCCAGGAATCGCCGATTGAATAGACGAGTCAGTGGATCACGAATCGCCTGTTCACGAAGGGTCTCGCGCAGCTGCAGGCTGGCCAGCGAAAGGGCGATCTGCGAGGCCGCGCTGATGGCTAGTCGCTGCTGAGAATCCCGAAAGCTCTCAGCGCCGGAATCGTACCGGGAATCCGCTCCACTCCGGAATTCAATATGCAAGACCCCAACCGTGTTCCCTTGAGCGACCATCGGCACACATAGACATTCGGTGTTTAGACTCTGGGTCAAATGTTGGCAAGCGATGGCATTTCCCGAACGCCCAGTCCAGTGAGGCTGGCCACGACGGAGTGCCCAGCATGCATCAGGAGGAAATGTCGGCGCTATCGCGTCTTTTTTACCCCACCGAACTGCTGCTTCGATGAGGTCCCGGGACGACTTAAAGAGATAAAGCGCTCCAGAAGGAGCGTCAGGGAAAAGCTTCTGCACCGAGTTGGAGACGATAGCGCAGGCTTCCTTTACGGTCCCGCTACACTCAAGAAGAGATCCCATTTCGTTCAGTGAGGTCATTTGTTTTGTGCGGAGCTCCAATTCCCGCACCAGTCGGTCCAACGACTCCGCGTGTTGCCTCTGTGCCTCATTCGCTCTGATCTGCTGCGAAATGTCCTCGTAGATCAAATATGCGCCTCGTACTTCACCGCTTAGCAGCAGCGGGACGCCATGCAGTGCCAGGTCAAGAACTTTCCCGTCTTGGCGCCGGTGTCGTACCGTCGTATGCAAAGCCTTGCCGGCGAAGATCTGCGGAAGCAGTTGGGCGCCGGAGTCCCTTGCCTCATCGTGAGGGATCCCGATATTTTCAATATCGATCGAGGTGAGCTGGTGCCGGTCATACTGGAAAAGCTTCTCGAAAGCGGTATTGGCCAGTTCAACCGATCCTTGGCGGTCAAGAACGGCGATCCCCAGTGGGCTATTTTGTATCAGCGAGTCTAGATAGGCAGTTCGCTCATTAAGATCCATTGCCAGGCGGTGTCGCTCACTCACCTCGGAGCCCACGATGAGTCCTACCGCGGACAGAACCAACATGAGAAGAGCGACTTTGGCGAACAAGGCTGCGGTTGGGGGAAACAAATGCATCGCGACTGCAATTCCGAAATTTACAGCCAGCAGGCCGGTGACAACTCGCCGCACTCCCTGCCTCATGGCAATCCAGATGACTGGAATGAAACACAGATAAAAATGATCGTAACGCCCGGCCTCGGTTCCGAACATCACCCAGAGGATGGTTAACATCGTCAAACCTTGGGCACAAGCTTCTGCGAGCACGCCAAGATTGAACGTCGTTCCAAGGGATCGCGCTGGAGCTGGGTGAAGCTGGGGCAGCGTCGGCGAGACCCATTTACGAACATGCGGAAAGACGTGGACCAGAAAAAACGGAGCAATGCCGACCAGGCCAATGGTGTCGCCCAAAAACCACCCCAGGGCTGAAGACTTGTATTCACTCCAGGTAATGCTGTGATCCGCAATCAGGCATGCGACGCCAATGACTGTTGCCCCTGCGGCAGCTGTCGCACTCACGAAGACGTAGCGGACGACGTCTCGCCGGCGACGCAGCCCAAGATCGATTTGCAGAGGACCGCGTAAGACGTATGCCGCTAACCCGTAACAGACAGCAATCCCCACGGCATCGACCGTGTTGCCGAAGGACATGACTGGCTGGGCGTAAATAATCCTGGCAGCAAGAGCATCGGAGAAACAGACCAGAGGCGCGTACCTTGGACTGACGCCCAACATAAGCGCCATAACCAAACCGATGGCGGGATACCAGGCGACGAATCCAATGCGGGAAAAGAAAACGATTTCGGGCCGATTCAGTAGAAGGTACAACAGGATGAATGAGACGGAAACGATCGCATGGCAAACGATAAGGCGTCGGCGCCGCATACCTGGAACTTCCAAGCCTGACTGGCTCGATGTCCGTGAAGTCGAAGGCTCCACCAGGAAAGGATCGATTGTCCGGCCTCGGATATCCTGCACGTCCATATGTTCCTACAGCTGAATACGCCTCAAAATGATCCGCGTTCGCAAATCGGATTTCCTGCGATAAATCAAGAAATCGCCCAGCCTCGGACGGTTCACATCTGCATCTATGGCGCGCCCGACCCCAACCGCCGAGCCGAGAGAATTACTGAAGCCTATTCCCGACCGCAAGACGTGGCGCTGTCGACCGACCGAACGGCATATCCTGCGTGACGATTGGTTCTCATGCCTGTCCTGCGGACCGGGCGAGCTTCCGGTTCCCCACTACCTTTTTTACCTCGGTGATGAGGTGTTGCTGCCACGAGCCATTCTTTTGCAGCAAGGCTTGAGTGTCTTGGCTGAGAAGGGCAAGCTCATCGGGGCTCAGACTTTTCGCAGTCATAACCAGAATCGGAAGCTCTTTCAAGGTCGGCTCTTGCCGCACATGACGGATGACCTGAAAACCGTCCATTCCAGGCATCAGCAAATCGAGCAAAACGGCACTTACCATTTTTGAAGAAAGCACTTCCAGGGCTCGCTGACCGCTTCGGACGCTCTGTGTCTCATATCCCGCTGAGCGCAAGGTCTCCTCCAGCAGTTCCAGAGTTTCAGGGTCATCATCGACCAGCAGAATCGCCTGGTCGTCGTCGGCTGGAGATGGAACATGTTTTTGGACAGTTTCGAGGAGAACCGGCTTGCGAATGGGCTTGATCAGATAGTCAGCAGCGCCCAAAGCAAACCCTACGCGCGTCTGGTCCACGATTGAGACGATGATGATCGGAATGTTCGCGGTCTCCGGTGTTCTCCTCAGGTCCACGAGCGTTTCGAACCCGCTCCCACCTGGCATCAATACGTCCAGAGTAATAGCGTCCGGCAGCAGTTGTTGAGCCTTCGTGACGGCTTCAGGCCCGGAATCCGCCATTGCAATTCGATAATCCGGTTCCAGATAGCTGGCGAGAAGCTCGCGCGAGGAAACTTCGTCGTCCGCGATCAGGATAAGCGGTTTTTCCCGCCCTGCGCTGACCGTGATTGCCCGTGCGAGCTTTCCGGTTTGGACAGTGTCCGTGGCTTTTAATCCTGCCGGAAGAGTAAACGTAAATCGGCTGCCTTTTCCCAACTCGCTGAAAAGCGAAATCGTTCCCCCTTGTTGTTCGACCAGACGCTTGGTAATGGCCAAACCCAATCCCGTCCCTTGCTGAGTGTCGTTCTGACTTCCCTCTACTTGTCGAAATTCCTCGAACACCAACTGTTGGTCTTCAGGTCGGATACCAATCCCGGTATCTGTAACCGAGATGCGAAGGAAGTTTCCTTTCTCGATGCAATCGATAGTGATCTGGCCATCCTTGGGAGTGAATTTCACGGCGTTACTGAGCAGGTTGTATAGGATCTGCTTGAAACGAACCCGATCAGCGTAAACCGGCAGATCGGTTTCGAGGTTTTGGCGAACCTGGATGTTCTTTGCCATCGCAAGTGGACGGATCGTAGACAGCACCTCAGGCAAAGCTTCCTTGAACTGGAAGTCTTCGCATCGGATTTCGAGCTGTCCGGCTTCGATTTTTGACAGATCCAGGATGTCATTGATCAATTGCAACAAATGCGCCGAGCCTTGTTTAATGTGGTTCACAAAGCGCATCTGCTTGCCGTTGAGTTCTCCCGGGATACCCTCGGCCAGCAAGTCGGAAAAGCCCACAATGGCATTGAGGGGTGTCCGCAGTTCGTGACTCATACTGGCGAGAAACTTGCTCTTCATCTGCGTGGCGCGCTGGACTTCGCGATTGCGGAGCTCGAGTTCTCGATTGCTAGTTGCCAGACTCTCCGCAAACTTGCGTTTCTCTGCTTCATCTTGCGTTCTCTGGGTGACGTCTGCTGCCACCACGACTTCTGCCGGCCGCCCATCAAACTGCAACGCGTACGATGTAATCTCTACATCAATCAGGGTTCCGTCTTTTTTCTTGTGCCGCCAGGTACCCAGGCTCCCGGTTCCGTCTTTTGCAGACTTGACGTTCTCCAGCATGCGGGGAATATCCTCGGCGGGCCGAATATCTTTTAACGTCATCGCCAAGAATTCGTCGCGCGAATAACCATAGTGGCGCACGGCGGCAGCGTTTACGGCGAGAAATCGCAGCGTCTCCCGGTCATAGACCCAAGTTGAATGAGGGTTGTTGTCGAACAATTTGCGGTGCCGCTCTTCGCTTTCCTGCAGCAATTCCTGCGCTCGCCTATGCTCGGTAACGTCCCGTGTGATCTTAGAAAATCCACGTAGTTTGCCGGTCCCATCTTTCAGCGCAGTAATGACTGCGTTGGCCCAAAACTGAGACCCGTCCTTCCGTATGCGCCAACTCTCCTCTTCATAGCGGCCCTCGGCGAGGGCAATTTCGAGATCCCGCTCAGGTTTCCGATTCTGCAGGTCTTCCGCAGGGTAGAAGCACGAGAAATGGTGGCCCAAAATCTCACTCGCCTTATAGCCTTTAATGCGCTCTGCCCCCTGATTCCAACTGGCGACGTTTCCCGACGGATCAAGCATAAAAATAGCGTAGTCACTCACGCCGTCGACCAGCAGACGAAAGCGCTCCTCGCTCTCCCGTAATGATTCTTCCACCCGTTTGCGTTCGGTGATGTCGCGCGCGACACAGTAGATGAGCTTCTGCGGGTATACGGAAACCGCATTCCACAAGAGCCACTTATAGGATCCGTCTTTGCACAGGTAGCGGTTCTCAAATGCGAAGGTGATTTCCTGGTTCTCAAGGCGGCCCGCTTCCGCTACTGTCATCTGACGATCATCGGGATGAACGAACTCCAGGTAAGGCTTGGCAAGCAGTTCCTCAGCAGTGAAGCCTAGGGTCTTCTCAAAAGATGGATTGACGCTCTTGAAAAATCCGTCGAAACCGGCAATGCAAAACATGTCGACTGACAGGTTGATAAATCGGTTGCCAGTCTCCAGCCGGGAGTAGAGCGACCCCATAAAGGTGCTCACCGCTAAACCTACGACAACTAGAACAAAACCAAGAAGCCATACACGGCGTTGTACGGCAAAAACGCCTTGCTGTAAGACAGTCGCCGGCTGTTCTACAAGAACTCCCCATCCGTAGTGACCCACTGGTTCGTACCTGGCGAAGAAGCTTTTGCCATCTCGTACAAATGTTCCATACCCTGCCTGAGCGGTTCGCAGCCGCCTGACCGGCTCATAGCCGCTTAGGTCGACGGGAGGCGCATAGGAATCAATGTTCGGGCGAGCCGACAAATGACCGTTCTGATCTACCAGCGAGATCGTCCATTCGCCCGCGAGTTTGGTTTCCACCAGCTGCCGGCTCATAGTATCGAGAGTACAGGGGGCCATGAGAATGCCGATCGGCTTGCCCGTCGCGTCTCTTACAGGGACCACAATCGCGACGACGAGTTGATGGGTTCCAACCACACTCTGATAAACCTCGGAAATGTAAGGGTTCCATTGTGCTGCCGTGCCCTTGTACCAATCACGGTATGAGAAATTCTTAGTAAGCAAGGCTGGCTGGGGCGGGTAGATTGCCTGCATCGTGCCATCAAGCCCGTACACGCTCATAAACGCGAAATCCGGACGCAGGCTATGCGATTGCGTCAGGTTCCACTCAAGTTTTTTCAGATCTCGATGCGTCCATGCCTCACGAAAAGATGGGCGAGTGGCAATCGACTCAAGAAAAGCGGTGCTCTGACGGAAGTGCTCTTCAACCAACATTGCCGACGCACGTGCAATCTGCGCGCTCTCTGTTACCGCCTCGGTTTCAGTTTGGTGTCTCAGGACTTGGCCGACGGAATAGGCGAAAAATACGATGGGCAGGACCATCAACAGCGTGAATAGCGGGTACAGACGCCATCCGCTCGTTGAAACCCATCTTCCAACTTTGGCGAGCGTGATCATGCGGTTCCTTTGACCGTAGCCGAGAAGAGACGTTCCAGTTCTTGAAAAAGCAGCGTCGGGTTGATTGGTTTTGACAGGTAGCCATCGAACCCTGATCTCAAGATCCGTTCCTTGTCCCCCTGCATCGCGTATGCCGTGACCGCGAGCACCGGCAGCGTCGCAAACCCAGGATTTGCGCGAACCCTGCGCACGGTTCCGTATCCGTCAAGCACGGGCATCCCGAGATCGAGCAGCAGGATGTCCGGCCTGGATTCCTCCAGCACTCGGAGCGCTTCTTCCCCATTGCAAGCTTCGATCACGGCGTGGCCGCGCATTTCCAGCAATTCCCGCAGCAGCTCACGGTTCACTGCGTTGTCTTCAGCGACGAGTATCTTCATATCCATTCTCACTAACGGAAGCGCCGTTTGCCTTGGATCACCAGGTTGGTGCCGTCGATTAGGTGCTATTGCCGGGGACTGGTTTGCAGCAGGGCATCCTCGAAGAAACTGGAGTCAAATTCCTGCCCCACCGGCCGCCGCACCTCGAGCTAGAAAATCAGCGGTGCTGGTTCTCACCAACTGCTCGAACTGATCAAAGATCTGAGCGTCCCACCATCCTTTCGCCACTTCCAGCTTCATAGTTTGAAGGGCATCGGTAATGGAAAAGGCGGGCTTGTAGGGTCGGATCGTAGTCAGGGCGTCGTACACGTCGACGATTTGCAGCACTCTGGCAGTAATCGGAATGCTCTCTCCTCGCAGCCCATCTGGATACCCGGAGCCATCGAACTTCTCGTGATGGTGGCGAATGATCGGAAGCACCAGGCGAAACGACTTCAATGGCGCACAGATCCGTTCGCCCACGACTGGGTGCTCTCGCATGAGTTTCCATTCCTCGGGGGTGAGGCTGGCCGGCTTCAAGATGATCGAATCCGGTACCGCGATTTTGCCTATGTCGTGAACTACGCCAGCTCTCCGTAAAGCCGTAATCTGTTCGTCCGTAAGACCGAGGTGCTGTCCCAAAGAAGCCGAATATTCCGCCAAACGTTCGCAGTGCCCTCCCGTATACGGATCTTTGCCCTCGATGCTCCGCGCCAGCGCAAACAGGACGGACTCGGCGCGCTCCAGTTCGTCGGTCCGCTGCTTGAGCTTTATCAGCGACTGCACACGGGCAAGCAATTCCGCGCGATCCACCGGCCGAGTCAGGAAATCGTCAGCGTTGGCTCGAAGGCCCTCGATGCGGTCTTGCTTATCAGATAGCGCTGTGACTAGAACGACGGGTATCAGGTAAGTCTCAGGATTCGCTTTTATCTTCTGGCACACCTCGAACCCGTTCATATCTGGCATCATCACATCCAGAATGACAAGATCGACTGACGCCTTACGCAGTTGCTCGAGCGCTTCCGCTCCGTCCGACGCCGTGATGACCGTGAAACCTTGGGTGGTGAGGAGTTCCTCCAGAAGCTCGCGATTGGGGGCTTGATCGTCCGCTACTAGAATCGTTCCGGTTGGAACTGACTTCGGATGCAACAACACAAATCACCTATGCATTCCTGCCGCATTAGTGCTAAGGTCGCATACCGAAAGGGGTCTGGGTAGGTTACGGAAGTCATTTAGCCATCGCTGGTGGATCAACTGGCGCCCGACTATGATCTCTCGACTTGGGTTATGAAAGTGCGGATCTCCGCTTTGTTTTGGTCGCTCAAGCGGGTAAATTGGATGCCCTGCCGGTCCTGCTTCACCCAAACTCTCCGCCGGGAGCACGATAAGCTCGGGTGGTTTGGGTCTCGAAATGGCCGTTTATCGGTGCTGTCTTACACTGACGAAACGACAATCCGGATGTCATGGTTGTGCAGCTTCTTGAATCTCGATGAATTGATCGCTGCGGATATTGCTTAGCTTCTGCTGGAGTCCGTTCGGCCAGGTTATTTGTACGTTTGCAGTTTCGGCTGTGCCCAATCCAAAGTGGAGGCGTTTATCGTTCGAGGACAGGTAGCTTCCCGCAGCGGTAGCGAATCGCGTCTGTCCGTTCACCTGCACGCGGGCGCCGAAGCCGTCACGATTGCTGCGCGTGCCGCGTAAAGTAATGGTGAGCCAGTGCTGCTTTCCTCCACTGTTCATGAAAACCTGCGGATGCCCGCCCAGCACAGTGGTGACGACATCGACCCAGCCATCGTTGTTGAGGTCACCGAATGCGGCGCCCCGTCCGGCTACTGGAGTCGTGCTCCCGGCGTCAGCGCGCTCGAAACGGCCATTATGATTGAGCGCGAGCAGCGGCGGCTCAAGATATTGCAAAGAAGAATCCAATTTCTCGACATTGTCCATTACGTGGCTTTGCGCGATAAACATGTCTTTCCAGCCATCGTTATCAAAGTCTTCGAGTCCCACTCCCCAGCCGGAGGTTGTTCCCGAAAGCATGCCAAATCCGCTTTGCAGGCTCTGATCGCTGAAAGTTCCGTGCCCATCGTTATGAAAGACGGTCTGTAGCTGGTGCGGAAGTTCGGTTACTACGACGTCGGGTTGGCCATCATTGTCATAGTCCTGAAACACGACTCCCATGCCTGAAAGTTTCTTGCCATCTGCTGTGAGGGCTGCACCAGCTTCGAGGCTTTGCTCCGTGAACGTGCCGTTGCCATTGTTGTGAAACAGAAATTGTTCCACCACATCGTTCGCCACAAAGATATCGGTGAATCCATCGCCATCGTAATCAGCAAAGGCGACGCCCAGGCTGTGACCTTTCTTTGGCGCAATTCCAGATTTCACACTGACATCTTCAAAAGTGCCATCGCCACGATTGTGATAAAGAATGTTGCTGACCGGGGGGAATTCTCCCGGAGGACAATATTGGCGCACTACGGTGCCGCAGGGCTTGCTGTGCTTCGTATCCCAATCGAGGTAACGGGTGACGAACAGGTCCAACTGGCCATCGTTATCGTAGTCAACGAACCCCGCTGAGGCCGACCAGCCGCCGGCGGCGACGCCGGCCTTCGCAGTGACGTCGGTAAAGGTTCCGTCGCCGTTGTTATGGTAGAGAATGTTTTTTCCGAAATTCGTGACGTAAATATCGGGATAACCGTCGTTATCGTAATCGCCTACGGCGACACCCATGCCATAATTTCCGTCGCCGGCATTCGCGAGTCCCGCTTGTTGGGTCACATCCGTGAAACTGCCATCGCGATTCTGCCGGTAGAGACGGTTCCAATAGCGCGGGTCGCGACGATCAAAATTGTCGGGCTGCTGCATAGGGCTTGTGATGCGGCCGCCATTCACAAGAAAGATGTCGAGAAGACCGTCATTGTTATAGTCCAGCAGGGCCACGCCGCCCGGCATGGCTTCAATGAGGTATTTCAGCGTGGTCGGGGAATTCTCCAGAGTGAAGTCCAAACCGTTGGGCCGAGTCTGGTGAAATATTGGCGCTGGGGAGGTAGCGGACAAGCACGCAAGAACAGCCGACAAGCACAGGACTCCCAATAGCAGCGCGTTGAGAGCACGCTTTGCGCCGGCGATTGTCACTTTCTCCCCACTACGGCGTGCCGGAACTGCCAAGTTGCCTGGTGCTGATTTCCAGATCGCTTCCGCGGCCATCGTCCGGGATGGTGAAGCTTACCAATTGGTGTGCAACATCGAGAGTTGTCTGTCCTGACTCGACCGTGCCGCCTGCCACTTTGTAGGTCGCGTTGGAATTCTGGCCGAAGATCTCCACCCGCAACTCACTCCACCATGCGCGGTAGCTGCCCTGGTGCGGTCCAATGTGGAGCTTGACGGAATCGGTAGAAGCTTCGCAGGTGAACTGTACTCGCAGAAACTCGCCGTGCTTGTACGCCATGGTTTTTCCATCATCCTGGTACAGCGAACCCTTGCAATCATGTCCGGGGTATACGCGCAGGAGCAACGGTCCGTGGGGAATTTCGTTTGTGCTTTGAGTCACCGGTTGCATGGGAAGAATGGAGCCCTCGCGAACATAGACTGGCAAGGTCTCCAGTGTCGGGCTCACCCGAACTGGCTTGCCCGCTGAAGGCCGCAAACGCAGCCCAGTCCAATAGTCGTACCAGTCGATAGCAGGAAATTTCACACTGTAGGTGTCCAGCTTGTCAGGATAAGGCGGCGGAGCAACCAACAAGTCAGAGCCGAACAGAAATTCGTTTCCGGCGTCGAGATCGAGGGGAAGCTTGTCGGCTGTGGTGGCCTGGGGAAATTCCAGGAACAAGGGGCGCAGCACGGGCACTCCAGATCGCGACATCTCCTCCACAGCCGTGTAGAGGTAAGGCATCAACTTGTAACGTTCTTCAATGTAGCGGCGGCGGATGTCTTCTTGTTGAGGTCCGTTGGCCCATGGCTCCCGCGGAGCGGTGCCTTTCTCGCTGTGATTGCGATCGATGGGCTGGAAGGTTGCTAATTCCGTCCACTTGGTGAGGAGTTCGGGTGATGGAGTTCCAATGAAGCCGCCTACGTCGGCGCCGCTCATTCCAAAACCGCTGAGGCCAAGGTTCTCCAGCGAAGGAGTCGTCAGGCGCAGATGATTCCAGGTGCTGCTGTTGTCGCCCGTCCAGGTGGCGGCGTAGCGTTGACCTCCGGCATAGGTAGCGCGCGTCAGAACGAACGGACGCTGCTGAGGAGAAATCTTCAGCAGCCCTTCGTAAGTCGCGCGCGAATTCTCCATGCCATAAACATTGTGAATCTCACGATGGCTGGCGACGCGTTGCCGGAATCCAGTTTCATCGATACGGTGCTGAACCTCGTCAGGCATGGTCTTGTCGGGCGTATTGAAGACCGACGGTTCATTCATGTCGTTCCAGAATCCAGCCAGGCCGTCGGAAACAAAACCAGAGTAAAGGGTGCCCCACCATTGACGGGTGCCCTGCTGCGTAAAATCAGGGAATACGGATGGCCCAGGCCACACATTACCCACAAAAAAAGAGCCGTCCGGGTTTCTCACAAAGTGTCCGCCCGCCGCTCCGGAGTCGTAGGGCGCGTAGCCCTCGCCCGGCAAATCAGCGATGTGCAGATCGGTGATGCCGACGACGTGAAAATCTTCATTCTTGAGATCTGCCAGCATGGATACGAAAGTCGGAAACTTCTGTGGATCGATGGTAAACGGTCGATTATTTTTCTGATAATCGATGTCCAGATATAGGGCGTCAGCTGGAATCCGATCCAACCGCAATTTCTCTGCGACTCGGCGCAGTTGAGCTTCCGTTTCGTAGCTGTAGCGTGACTGCTGATAGCCGAGGGCCCACATCGGTGGCAGTGGCGGAGGTCCGGTCAGCCAGGCATAGTCCTCCAGTACACGTTTGGGATCGGGGCCATACAGCACATAATAATCAAGGGGCCCGTCTTCGGCTCCAAAGGAATAAACGCCGTCAATCTGTTTGCCAAAATCAAAGCTGCTGCACCAGGTATTGTCGAAAAGTACCCCGAGCGTACGCCCGGCGCGCATGGTCAGGAAGAATGGAATAGCTTTGTAAAGTGGATCGGTCGATTCCTGAAAATTATACGCATCGGTGTTCCACATAGTGAACGCCTGGTTGCGTCGGTCAAGCGGGCCCACCTTGTCGCCTAAGCCAAAATAGTGCTCGTCCAAAGGCATTTGCTTATAGACGCGGAATGCCTTGTCGTGGAATTCCACCGGCCAACCGGTAGCGTCCTCTTGCAGCACGTTACCGTCCAGGTCGGTCAGAGACAAACGAAGGGTTGTACGTTCGATTCGAACGCGCAGACTGTTCGTCCGGAAACCCACCGCTGCATCAGTACTCTCAGGGGTTACAGTTGCACGCTGCTGACGGGCTGAGGGCAAAACCGCCCACGAAGCATCCTCGGGCAAAACTCCATCGCGGCCGATGCGGACGCGGATAACGTCATCCCGCAACGCTACGACCTGAAGGATGGCTTTTCCACTGTAAACCTCTATGCCGTTGGGCAGACTTTTATCGCCGGAAAACCTGTTGAGTGCCAGCAGAGCGGGAGCATGATTCATTTTCTGCGGCATGGCAGCCGAACATTTGATCTGTCCGATCCACATGTTCAGGAAAAGAATGATGAGCAGAACAGGGACCCACAGGCTACTGTTGATCATCGTTCCATCCCATGTGAATGATTTTATAAGAAAGGGTTTCCGCCAGCGCGGCCTCTGTAGAGACGTTGCTAGCACGTCTCTACAGCTGCGACCGCCGGGGCGGTCAAAAATAAAACTTCAGAGCGGCTTGCACATCCCGAGCTGGGTAGGCTTGCGAGATCCGGCCAAACGACCCGTTGCTTACGTCGCCCAGATTCGTGTCCGGAGCAAAGAAGTTCGGATGGTTGAGGGCATTGAACATTTCTATGCGGAACTGCAACCGCTTGGATTCAGTGAATGCCCACCATTTCTGGATTCCCATATCCCAATCTACATAGCGTGGAGCGCGCAAGTCTGCCAGGTTTCGCGGAGAATCTCCAAACGTAAACGGCGCTGGCTGAGAAAAGGCTGCGGCATTGATCCAATTATTAATGTTCTGGTTCGCGGGCCGCGGATCGCCGATCAGGTTGGGACGCTGGTTCCCGCCAAACGAATCCGTGTTGTTTTGTGCCGGGGAAATGGATAGCGGAAAGCCGCTCTTGGCATAGAAAATTCCGGTGAGCTGCCATCCACCAAGCACCGCATTCACTGGTCCGTTCCAATTGTTACCCAACGGCTTTCCACGCCCGAGCGGCAGTTCATAGATGTAGTTGACGACCAAACTGTGCGGGATGTCGCTGGTATCCACTGATCGCTCGGCTGCCAGGTTATAAGAATCGCGAACCTGACTGCCTGTGCCGGGAAAGGCCCATCCAGATGAGCCTTGCACGTTGTCCATGAACTTCGAGTAAGTATAAGAGACGTTCAGATTGAGCCCCGCATGCCAACGACGCGTGTAGGTGACTTGCAGCGCATTGTAGTTGGAAGAACCGACCGCGGGTGGAGCCTCAGTCACGCTGCAGTATTCGGGGAAGGGCCGCAGCAATTGGCCCGCAATCACGGTGGGCTGGTCAAGACCGCAACCGCTCGCCGTGATGTGGCCAACGAAAGGATTTGGAACCTGAGCGTTCAGAGCATTTCCCATGGTCAAATCGGCGGTCGGGATCTGGTTCCACTCGAGATATTGCGCGAGCACGTGGACGCCGTGATTGCCGACGTAGGAAATGTCGAGCAAATCGTTATTCGTAAGTGAGTATTGGAAGCCACCCATCCACTGCTGCACATAAGGGGAATGGCGGACGGGGTTGACGACGGGATTGAGGCCGAAGCCGACATCGGTCAGTCCGCCCTGAGAGCTTCCCTGAGGCAGCACTTCGCCGCTAGAAAACGCATTGCTGAGTGTGTTGTGAGGAGTAAGCCCGTTGTCGAGAGTTGTGACCCACGGCGTACTTTGCGAATAGCCAGTGAGCGGCCCATTGCCATAGTAATCAGGTACGAAGAATATTCCGTACCCCGCCCTGAAAACTAGCTTGGACCTGAACTGGTAAGCCAAGCCAACGCGCGGCGCGAAATTTGTAAATTGCGTGTTGTAGAGTCCGCGGTTGTTGCCGTTGTTGAAAACAAGTTCCCCCGGCACGCGGAACCCCACCGCGGAGCTGATCGGGTTGGTAGCAGTGAAATTGAAGTATTCCTGCCGGTTGAACCGCTCTGTAGGCGCGGTTTGAATTTCGTACCGCAGACCGAGGTTGAGGGTTAACTTCGAAGTCGCTTTCCAGTCGTCCTGCAGATACCAACCCAGTTGCTTCTTTTCGGTCGCCGGGAAAGCGTTATATCCAGTCTGAGTACCTAATCCATTCACTGTGCCGCCCACTCCCAAAAGGAAGGAGGCGAAACCGGCTCCCGTGCCCGAAGTCTCGTTCTGGGGATCCGGACCTCCCGTAAATGAAGTGGGGAACGGCAAGGCTGTATTTGCGTAGTGCCCCCCGTAGATCTGATTCAGCACGCCCATGAAACCAAATTGCAGGTCGTGCTTGCCGATGATCTTGGTGAGATCGATTGAGCCAGTCCACAAAGTGCGCGGAACGATGTAGTCGTCCTGGTTTATGTTGGGTCCGAGCCCCGACACGCCCTGGGGCTGGATCTGAGGGAAGACCGGCGAGATTCCATCAATAAATGCGGGCAGCCCGAGAGTCGAAGCCTTGAACCCCAAGCTCTGCACCTGCGAACCCTCGACCCAGCGGTTCACCCCCAAGTTTGCGCTCAGCAGAAATGTGGGGTTGAATACGTGGCTGTAACCCAGATCGAAGCTGTAGCGGTTGTTGGGATTAGTAGCTCCGGGACCGGCGATGTCCGATGTTCCGTAATAATCGGGCACGTTTACTTTGCTCTCGAACTTTTGCGACCAGCGGGCAAACAGTCGAGAGTTGTCTGAAATATTATGGTCGATGCGGATGGAATACTCGTTAGAGTGAGCAGCGGCTGCTGCCGACCTGGTGAAATTGTTTGCCAGTGCAGACGAATCCGCAGCCGGCCAAAAACCTCCATTCAGAATATTCTTTGAGATGGCATCCCATCTTGCGCTTGGAATAATGTTGCCCAAAAATGGATCGCGAATGTATCCACTTGCTGTCGCCGTTCGGCCCGTAAGCGGATCCACTTGGCCGGCAGTGATGGTGCGAGTGCTGAATGGATCGTAAATTTGTCCGCTTAGAATCGGTCGTCCTAAGGCGTCGGTACCGACTGGTCCCCCCAACTGCGAAGAGAAATCCCCGCTCTTGAAGGCGTCAATCGGCATTGTTCCGACAAAAGTCACCGGGGTTTGTTGGCGCAAGCCTTCGTAGTATCCAAAGAAGTAAGTCTTATTCTTGTAGATCGGCCCCCCAATCGTAGCGCCGAATTGTTGGCGATGGAAAAGGGGTTGAGCCTTGTCATTGAAGTAATTTCTCGCATCCAGGGCGCTATTGCGGAAAAATTCGTAGGCGTCTCCATGGAAGGCGTTGGTCCCCGACTTCGTGGTTACATTAATAACATTCCCGCTGCTCCATCCGTACTGCGCGGTAAAGGCATTGGTTTGAATCTTGAACTCTTGCACGTCATCTACAGACGGCACATACGTTACGCCACCCCAGTCTGCTCCTGTATCCCAAGTGCCATCCAGGAGGTAAGCTGCGGTATTGAAGAAAGTGCCGCCGAAATTGAAGAACGAGATATCCTGATCGGCGCTGCCAGAGATTCCATTGCCGCCAACGATCTGGAATTCCGCGGTGTTGTTGACGGACGAGTTCAAGAAGGCCAAACCATAGACGTTGCGCAGGTTGAGCGGGAGTTCGACGACCTGTTGGGCGGAGATATCGGAGGAAATGTTGGCATTGTCCGCGTTAAGCAGCGGCGCATCCGCGGTCACCTCTACGTGCTCAGCGATGGAACCAATCGTCATGACGACTGGCTGCTTGACGGTTTGGCCTGCGGCCAATTCAATACCATCTTGCTTATAGGTCTTGAAACCTGACACTGCGACCTGTAATGAGTAAACCCCCGGCGGCAGGAGCGACAGCGTATAGTCGCCGGTTGCATCTGTAGTGTAGGTGCGCGAAATGCCACGCTCAATGCTGGTTAAAGTAACCTTGGCCCCGGACAGAACACTCCCCGAGGGATCGGTGACGGTACCGCCAAGGTCGGCCGTGAATGCCCGAGTTTGTGCCTGCAGATGGATGCAAGGCATTAAAACGGTAAACATCGCGGCTACCACCACCACTGTCAACGTGGACAGAGATTTCCCTGCCATAAATCGGCCTCCAATTTGCCAAGAACGCTTCAACCTGGGGCGAGCTCAACTTGATCAGGGTGAGTTAGGGACTGTTCCCTGGCCTGAATCAGACGGACTTATAGCGGTCCGGTTGATCAACAAAAAGCTCCTTACGGTAAGCTGTGCCAGTTAAGAGGGAAATACTGCTTGAAACGGGTGGGATATTCGGATACAAGGTTAAAGGCCGGGGGCTGGATAAACTCATTCTTTACAGGTAAAGACCTGGCGGGTCGGAGTACGACGTAGTCCGGCGGTCCCAGATCGCTCCTGAACCGCAAGAATCACTAACAGGCATCTCCCGATGGTCTGGGTGTTAAGGAGCACGAGCTAATGTTGTCTGAGCAGGTAGACGTCTGGACACCATCGAGTGAGGAAGAGAAGGCCGCGGTCATCCAGCAACTGGAAAGACTTCTTCAGAACCCGCACTTCCACAAAAGTAAGCGATTCCCGGTCTTCCTGAGATTTGTGGTTGGCGAGGCTTTGGCCGGACGAGCCGACAACCTCAAAGAGCGCACATTAGGGATCGAGGTCTTTGGCAAAGACCCGAATTATGACACGACCGAAGATCCGATCGTTCGGGTGACCGCTGGCGAAATTCGTAAACGCATTGCGCAGTATTATTTGGAACCAGGCCACGAGCACGAGATCAGAGTGCTGTTGCCGCCGGGTTCTTACGCGCCTCAGTTTTGCTTCCCTGAGGACGCCAAAGCGGTCAATCACAAGGAGCAAGCCCTTGCGGTCGAAGCGTCGATGCCTAACGCTGTTTTTACCACCGCAGCGCATTCATTTTCCTGGGGTACGTTGGTGGTGACAGCCGCAGTTCTGGCCCTCACCCTCGGGGTGGGGTTTGCCTGGCGCGCTTTACATCCCCCAGCCATCGAACAGTTTTGGGCGCCATTTGTGAAATCTGCGGATCCCATCCTATTCTGTATTGCGGACCAGAATCAGTATTCGACAATCACTTTGCGCGATGCCGCGAATCCCCAGCGCCAAACCACCCTGAATGACCACATGATCACCGTGATTATCGAAGACATGAATCCAGTCGTCGATATCGCGGGTCTGCTCCACACTTATGGAAAAAGTTATCGCGTACAAGGCGAATCGGTTACAACGTTGAGTGACTTGCGCCGCAGCCCTTCAATTTTTATTGGCGCATACGACAATGGCTGGACTTTGCGCCTCACTGGGCCGTTAAGATTCCATTTCGTGAACAATCCGGAAATGACGCGCTTCTGGATTGAAGATCGAAACAACCCGACGAAGCAGGATTGGGTGATCGAGCGCGCTCATCAGGACACGGGGACCTATAAGGATTACGCCATCGTCGCGCGGCTTCTCGATCCCAATACCGATCGCTTTGTCGTCGTCGCCGCAGGCATTGCGCGAGGTGGCACCGTTGCGGCTGGAGAATTCCTGGTCGATGCTCACCATCTGGATGAACTGGCGCTTAAGACCTCGAAAGATTGGAGCCGCAAGAACCTGGAAGTCGTGTTAGAGACCCAAGTCATCGATGGACGCTCTGGCCCACCCCGAATTGATGAAGTCTACACTTGGTAGTTAGGGCGGGAAAAGGTGTGGGGGAAAGGCATCTCGCAGAATGTCGTGTGGTACGTGGTCACGACCCGCTGTGAGAGAGCGGGCTTGGACCATATTGCACCGCGTGACTACGACTCGGTATCTACCGTAACGCCAGTTGGTTACTGGTGGGCGCTATAGGATTCGAACCTATGACTTCCACCGTGTGAAGATGGCACTCTACCGCTGAGTTAAGCGCCCTGCTGATCAGCCGCTATATTGTAGCAAAGAAACAGTTTTTTCGTGACCTCGTCCATGATAGCCTAAGATCGGTAGCTCCGGATTCCGCCTGCGCGAGAGGGACCCCGGAGACTTGTGCCATTGCTGCATGCGAAACCCATTCCATCTCGCGAAGGCGCCCCCCCTAGGCTCTTCTCCAGAGGAGACTTCCCAGCCTTTGCCTGACCCCGCCGACCCGCAACTTTCTGACCCAGGAGGGGTTCAATCCAGTGTGAGCAGCGTAGCCATGGATCGCGGGTTCCTGTCGATGGCAGGCGTACCATCGCCGGCTGTCGCGCAGACGGCTGACACTCAATCCGCGGAGGGCTTGAGCGACGCGCAAATCATGCTGCGGGTGAAAGCCGGCGACGATGCCGCTTTCGAATATCTGGTACAGAAATATCGCCGGCCCATGCTGAGCTTTATGTATCGCATGGCTCACAATTCTGCCGTGGCAGAGGATCTGGCCCAGGAAGTTTTTTTGCGGGTGTATCGCTCACGCGAGAAATACGAAGCTAGCGCAAAGTTCACGACCTGGTTATATCGCATCGCCAGCAATCTGGCGGTAAACCATGCGCGCGATACGCGGCACCAGCGTCCGGAAAACACGGTCAGCCTGGATGAGCCGGATCAGGAATCCGGGTTGACCATGGATTTGCCGGACAACTCGCTGACCGCAGAAGAGGCGATCGTCCGGCGGGAGCGGTTGGCCGCGATCCGGCAACGCGTAGAGGCATTGCCTGAGCGGCAGAAGATGGCGCTGATCATGCACAAATATCAGCAGATGGACTATCGACAGATCGCGGAAGTTCTGAAGCTCAGCGAGTCCGCCATTAAGTCTCTGTTGTTCCGCGCTTATGAAACCCTGCGCGTGCAACTGAAGGAATTTGTATGAAGGAAGTAGTCATGAAATGCAATGAAATATACGGGCTGATGCCGGACCTGGCCGCCGGCTTGGAGGCAGTCGCGCCCGAAGTGAATAAGCATCTCGAGAGCTGCGCTGGTTGCGCAAGCAAGCTGAATGAGTTTCGCCAGACGATGGCGCTGCTGGATGAGTGGCAAGTACCGGAGCCGTCGCCCTATTTCGACGTGCGGCTCCGCGCTCGTCTGCGCGAAGAAGCGGCACGACAGCCGGCAGTCTGGTGGCAATGGATTCGCAAGCCTGCGCTGGCAGTTTCACTGGCAGTTCTGATGGTGCTGAGCGTCACGCTGTTCCGTACGGGTGCTGGCCGGAATCCCGCGCAGGACGGACCGAGCGCTATGGCAGCCGCTCCGGGAACCGCGGTAGGCGACTTGCAGGCGTTGGATAAGAACAGCGACTTGTATTCGGATTTTGAAGTTCTCGACGATTTGCAAGCGCAGCAGGATGTGGACGCCAATCCGTGATCGGAGCGCTTGAGGATTTGCCCATGTAGTGATTTTGGGGACATCGGGGGAGAAAGTGCGGGTGAAGTTCATAACCGGAAGGGTCGCGATAGCGGCTCTGGCGCTGGCGCTAACGGGAGTTGTTACGTCCCTGGCGCAGGCTGGCCATCCGGCTGAGCAGCACGCTCCGCACTACGTACCCCGCCCTCCGCGAGCTCAGCAGAACGGGCACGCAGGACAATGGTTGCGTCAACATAAGGACCCCGAACAACAGAAAAAGGCGCTGCAAAGCGACCCTCAGTTCCGCAATCTTCCCCCTCAACAGAAGCAGCATTTGCAGAATCAGTTGGATCGATTCAACAGCCTGCCGCCTGAGAAACGGCAGTTGATGCTGAATCGCATGGACACCTTCGGGCACCTGACGCCGGAGCAAAAAGACACGGCGCGGCAACTGCATTCGCAAATGCAACAACTCCCTCAGCAGCGCCGTCAGGCTGTGCGCAATGCGATTCAGGCATTGCGGGCAATGCCTCCCGACGCACGCCAGCGTCAGATCGATAGCGACGCTTACAAGAGACAATTCTCGCCGGAAGAACGCAGCATTCTGGGCGGCGCTTCGAAGCTGCCCCTCGCCCCAGCCGAACCCAACGGAACCGAGCCCCCGGAATAATAAGCTTCGTCACAGAAACACAGAGAAAGCAGATATGGTTCTCTGTGACTCTTGTGCTGTCATTGGTTCAGATGCGGTTTGACCCGGATGGAGGTTACTGGAATCTCCGAGTGACGGGCTCCGGCAATTGTTCTTCAAGTTTCCGAGCCAGCCAAGCCTGCCATTCGCTGCTGAGGTTGGAGGCCAGGAGTACAAATGACAAGCCGGACTGTCCTCGGTCATTGGTCCAGCACACTCTGCACTGCGCCGTCATGGCGAGTTTAGGATCGGTTACGGTGAACTGCATGGTCACCTCTGTGCCGGGCATCAGCGGAGTTGACCCGATAAATGCCACGCCGCGTTCGCTGACATTCACCGTTTTTCCGAAAATTTCTGGCTCCTCTTTTCTGCGGGCGGCTGCCGGAACAGAAATGGGATGACGGAAGTAGCGGCGGCGTTCCCGCACAATCAATCCGTAGGCAGCTTGCAGCGTATGTCGAATTGAATCGAAAGTCAGCGGCCTTTGAAGAGCAAAACTTGAACCTACCTTCAGGGCATACGCGGTCTCAGCGCTGCTGCCTGTAATCGCAAACGTTATCGCGGTTCGATTGGAAGCCGAGCCACGCAGCTGTTGAAGGAGGAGTGTGGCTTCCTTCGCCAGTGAAAAATCAATGACAGCGACCTCAAGCTTGCTATGGTTCACCCGGTCGAGTGCATCCGAAACTTTGATGCAGACTTCAACGGATAATGCTAGTTCCTGCATGGCCTCTGCAAGCTGGCGGGTAGCGACCGCGTCTCCAGAGACGACTAGCGCTGTGCCAACGATTTTCGCCGTGGAAACCTCGGTCATTGAGAACTCCTTCGGTAGGCGAACTTGCGCCCGTCTGTCTCGTGACGTTGCTCTGGTTGTTTTGTTTGGGAATTGCGTTCGGTTTCCAGCAACTCTTTGAGCTGACGAATCTGCTTAGAATTCAGTACAAAGGTAGTCAGCGCCCCCGCCCCAGCGCCGAGCAGAAAGACCCCCGCGACCCACAGACCCACGATGTGCGTCTCCTCGTTCGTTCTCGTGTCGCATGAGCCCTCTGCCTGGCCCCCCAACCCGGATCGCTTTCGCCAGTGATAGGGCGCACCGAAAAAGCTGTAGTGTAATGTACCCGTGCTATACAAAACTTAGAGTTTGTCACGTGTCTTGCGAACCCGCACGCGAGCTCTCACTTTTTTACGAATTCAGAACAAGGTGCCACGAATCCTGCTTCCCATGAATGCAAACTCCTGCTGTCATGAAATCAGAACCAGCCGACATGAACACATTTTGAGGAGCGTCCCTGCGTCTGATGGCCAGCCAGTAGATGAGAACCCCGTGGCTCAGAACTGAGAACCGGGAACTGTTATCATCCTTCGGCGCATGAATCCCATCTTTCTCAGTCTTCTTCTGGGCCTGACCGCCGCAGCTGCCAACATCTTCGGCGGCGCCATCATCGTCCAGAAGCACTGGGATCGCTCCTACCTCCGGTACTTTGTCGCACTGGGAGCGGGATTCATGCTGGCTACCGCCATCGTCGAAGTTTTTCCGGCGGCCTTGGAATTGCGCGGCAAGAGCGCCGCATTTCTGGTTCTTGTCGGTTACCTGATCATTCACTTCTTCGAGCACACCGTAACCACTCACTTTCATTTCGGAGAAGAAACTCACAAAGACCAGTTCGTTCATACCCACAAGGGTTACTCGATTCTGATCGGCTTGGTGATTCACACATTTTTTGACGGCATCGCGATTGCGTCCGGCTTTCTGGTTTCCAACTTTCTGGGATGGATAATTTTCCTGGCTATTTTCCTCCACAAGATTCCCGAAGGGTTCACCATCACCTCGGTCATGCTGGCGAGCGGTCAGAGCCGCCGTGTGGCGTGGGGCGCGTCAGTGCTATTAGGCGCTGCGACTTTCGGCGGTGTCGCGACTATGGCCCTGTTCCAACACCAGGTGAGCTTTGGACTACCGCTGTCGGCCGGAGTGACGATCTACGTCGCCGCCTCCGACCTCATACCGGAAGTAAACCGCGAGCCAGGAGCAAAAATGGCTCTTGTGGTTTTTCTAGGAGTTGGATTTATGTTTCTGCTGGATCTTTTCTTCCACGCCCATTAGGTGAACGCCAAGCTCACGGCAGCCCGGATGCCTCGTCCGGGCAGCTGGCGTGAAAACTCACACCGATTCGCGGAAAAGTCTTTCACAAACCGCCTAATCCACCGTATGTTTCGCGGTATACCCCTCTCGCGCGATCACCAGGTATTTTACATCTTTCCCCTTCTGATCCCTAACCTTGAGAGGACCTCCCTCGGGTGCGATCACCTCGACTTTCAGCTTGCGGTAGCTGCCATCGAGCTTGGGGTTGGATGGGTGATAAGCGATGCTGTACTGATTGCGGATGTCACCGCCGATCTCGTGAAAGATCTCGGAAAACTCTGCTTGAAATCGCGGAAAGTAGGCCCGCCCGCCGGTCAAGCGCGCAAAAGTGTTCATCTCGTTGTCGGCCTGGAGGTAATCCATCTGACCAACCGGGATGCCCATGCCATGCGGCGCTGACATGCCTCGGGCTTCGAAATATTCCCTGATCGCCCATCCTACGCTGATGGGGAAAATCGTCACATCCTTTGTAGTTTTGATCTTCTTCGTAATCTGATCGAGATTGAGCTTGCTGAAAGTATCCACCCCGGTCGTAACCAAAATAATGTATTTATGGCCTTCGATCCGGTCCACCCGGTCCAGCGTGTCATAAAGCGCGTCGAACAGATTGGTCTCGGAGAAACCCGGGATCCGCAACTGGTTCAGCGCTCCGTACGCGTCCTGTTTGTTCTGCGTGAAGTCCGCCAGGATGTAATCCTTCATGTCGTAAGAAATCACCGCGAGCCAATCGTCCTTTTTCAGAGTGTTCACGAATGAATAGGACGCGTGCAGGATGTCGCTCATGAAGAAATAATCCCCAGCAGCGAATTCGACCAGGAGCACAGCCGTAATCGGCGCCTCTGAGACGGTGAAGTTGCTGATCGTCTGCGGCGCGCCATCCTCAGAAATGCGGAAATTCTCCTTCTTCAGATTGGAGATGAACTGCCCATCTTTGGTAGTGACCATGACCGGCACTTCCACCACGGGGACGTCCACCCGAATGGAGTAGTCCGGCATGCCCTCAATCTTTTTTGGCTTCTCCGTCCGCGGAGGCGGAGGAGGCTCGTCTTTCTTTTTCGGAATGGCGTACGGCCCGACGTCAGACTGCGGACCCCCAGCCGCATCGGGCGGCTCCGTTTGGCCTTTGGAAGGCGCAGACGACCCCTGATCCTGGGCAGACAATGCAACCAAAGACCCCAGAACCATAATCAATAATGATAAGAGAAGGCAGATGTACCGTCGAGCCGGGGGAAAGCAAGAAAACATTTGATCTCCTCGGAAAACCTTATGCTAGTATAGACGCAGAGCTTCGCGATTGGGATGTTTTGCTCGGCTTTCACTAACCCTCTCCTTCCCAGGAACTCGCGAACAAAGCGCGAAGTGTAATTTTGTTTTTAGAGAACCAGTTGGCGGTTCTCAGGGAAAAGTGTGGGTGATTCCGTGGGTCTACCCGTAGGTCTACCTCTAATGAAACGAGTAATTCTCGCTCTTCTTGTAGTATGCCCCCTGCTATCCTTCGCAACCCAGGCGCAAACTCCCAAGCCGGTCGAAACGATTCCGATCTCGCAAATTCACGCCGGGATGCGAGGCGTCGCCTACACCGTGTTTGAGGGCACGAAACCCGAACCCATGGACGTTGAGGTGCTGGGCGTCCTCACCAATGCTAACGGTCCCAAAGGCGATGTAATCCTGATTCGCCTCGGAGGAAAAAAAGCAGAATACACGGGCGTGGTTGCCGGTATGAGCGGCAGCCCGGTCTATTTGAACGGCAAGCTTGCCGGCGCAATAGCCTTCCGGATCGGCGAGTTCTCGAAAGAACCGATCGCCGGAGTCACCCCGATTGCCGAAATGCTCGAGATCAGCGCGCTTGATCGCAACCCGGCCTCGGCGCCCATCGAAGCCACATCCGCCGCCCGCACCCCGAACAAAACTTCGGGCCCAGGCTCCGCGAATGCGCCTTCACAAAACTTCGGCTTCACCAACTATCTGAAGCCCATCGAAACTCCGCTGGTCTTCAACGGATTCTCCGAAGATACAGTGCAACGCTTCGCATCGCAATTCTCTTCCGCCGGAATCGTGCCAGTAATGGGCGCCGGCTCGGTCAGCAACGCCAAGCAGCCGGAACCCATGGAACCGGGCTCCGCCGTGAGCGCCATCCTGGTGCAAGGCGACATGAACATCGCCGCTACTTGCACCGTAACTTACATGGACGCGCAACATCTCCTGGCTTGCGGCCACCCGCTCATGCAGTTCGGCATGGTCGACCTCCCCATGACCAAGGCGACGGTGCTCGCCACTCTGGCCTCGCCGCTCAACGCCTTTAAAATCGTGAATGCAACCGAGACCGTGGGCGCATTCGTGCAAGACCGCCACAACGGCATCCTGGGAGAGTTCGGCAAGAAGCCCGAAATGATCCCCGTAACTTTGACGATCCACGGGGAATCGGCTGACAAACAATTTCACTACGAAATCCTGAACAACGCCCGCCTAAGCCCCATGGCAATGATGGCCACCGTGTTTAACGCACTGCACGGCGTGAACGAGTACGGCGAGGAAACTACCTACCGCATGAACGGAAGTATCAGCGTCGACGGATACCCGCCCGTCACCATGCAGGACATGTTCGCCGCCGTCGATGGTGGACAACCCGGAGCCATGCTGGCCGCCCTCTCGCTGGGCGAGCGCTTCAGCCGCATCTTCGATAATCCCTACAGCGTGCCCGCGATTCACGGCGTCCAACTGGATTACAACATCGTTCGGGAACGCCGCTGGGCCCGCCTCGAAAGCGCACGCACCGACATCACCGAAGCCCGCCCCGGCGACGACATTACGATTGAAGCCATGCTCCGCCCCTACCGCGGCGAAGGCGTAGTGCAACAGATTCCCATCCACATTCCCACTTCGACTTCCAAGGGACCACTGCGAATCCTGGTCAGCGATGGCGACACTCTCGACCATTTCCGCCGCGGCTCGTCGCTGCTCGGACGCAAACTGGATTTAGCCGCCACCATCGCATTCCTGAACAAGGAACACGTCAACAACCGCGTCTACGTCTCGCTGCTCGAAGCCGATCCCGAAGCCATGATCGCCGACAAAGTCATGCCCACGCTCCCGCTATCCGTCATGAACGTAATGGATGGCATGCGCGGCACCCAGGACATGGTCGTCTCCAGCGAGTCCTCGGTAAACGAAGCCGCCACCGCCCCGCTCGACTACGTAGTAGCCGGCGCCCAGGTGCTGACCATCAACATTAAGTAGCCGTGACTGACTGACGGTTTCCTCCGTCAGTCCCCCCGATACCTGTCATCCCGAGTGGAGCATGATCGTCCGAAAGGACGGCCATGCGGAGTCGAGAGACCTGCTTTCTGCCGGCGCCGGCCAGATGTCACCCGATGACAGGCCAGCTGCATAGGTAAACCGCAGGTCTTTCGACTGCGTGAATGGACTCGCGAGGGAGTCCATTCACTTACTGGCGCTTTCACCACATTGCGCCTGAGCACGGGAGTGCATCACGTGACGATGCAACGGCACTACAACACAAACGAGCAACCCGTCGCTCGTGTAATTCGAGCCTCCCACCTTTCGCAGAGGGCGTGAAAGATGGGGCACCCCTCACTTGTTTGGTCCGCCGGGAGCGTCGTCCGAGATATTGCCATGGTGAAGACAATGTTAGGGGGCGCGTATTCCCTTCTAACTCGCCGCCATCAGATGGCAGGAGTGCGTCTTCACGATCAGCCAGACTTCGCCGCCCGGCTGCAGTTGGAGGGAATCGCGGGCAGCCAAGGTGAGGTGAACTTCCATCTCCACTCCGCAATCGACGCGGGCGGCCACGATTACGTCGCGTTGCTCCAAGGAGAGCAGGCGTCCGGGAATTATGTTGCGGGCGCTCAGGCCTGTGGGTTGAACTGTGGCCAGCAGGATGTCACCGGCGCGAACGCCGACCAGCACGGTTGAACCGGTTTCGGCGCGGACCAGCGGGGTTTCGAGTTCCACATTGCTCTCGGCGATGCGGCAAGTCATGGTGCCACGATCTTCGTGAGCAGCGGTCACTACTGCGTGGAAAATGTTTTCGAAGCCGATGAGATGCGCCAGCGATTCGCGCCGAGGCGCGGCCATCACTCCGTGCGGCGTGCCGTCGGCGATGATGCGGCCATTTTCGAGCACGAGCACACGGTCTCCCAGGGCAAAAACTTCTTCACGGTTGTGCGTAACGTAAAGGATCGGAATGGCGTGGGCGGCGTTCCAGGCGCGCAGGTCCTCGATAATCTTCGATTTGGTGGATGCGTCGAGTGCGGCCAGTGGTTCGTCGAGCAGCAGAACGCAGGGGTCGGTTACGAGGGCGCGAGCCAGAGCCACTCTTTGCCGCTCGCCGCCGGAAATTTCTCTCGGCTTGCGGCCGCCCAGATGCGCTATGCGAAAGGATTCCAGAATGGCATCGCTCCTTTTTCGCCGTTCGCTCTTGTCTACGTTAGCAAGCCCGTATTCGATGTTTTTTCTTACGCTGAGATGCGGGAACAGAGCCAGGTCCTGAAAAACGTAGCCCAGCTTGCGGCCTTGGACCGGAAGATTGGTGTGGTGCGCGTGGTCGTAGAGAATACGGTCACCAACCGCGATGGTACCGGAGTCCGGAATAGTCAGGCCGGCAATGCAGTCGAGGAGCGTCGTCTTACCTGCTCCGGATGGGCCGAAAACGATTGTGATCCCAGGAGCGACAGTGAACACAACATCGAGCGCGAAATCGCGACCGGCATTAAGAAAGCGCTTGTGGAGTTCAACTGTCAGAACATTCGTCGACGCGCAATCGGGGGGCGGCGGCATGCGAAGATTTCCTGTATGGTTTCTCATCTGGCTCGGCCGGAGAACCCTGAACCACAGAGGACACGAAGGTTCACAAGGGAAGCCATTCGCTTGCGCACCTGCTGGTTGCAATTATTTCCACAGCCACAGCGTCCACACTTTTCGATTCAGAGCGTATACCAGCGACAGCACGGCGAACGATATCACCAGCAGGACTAGTGCGGTGTTATTTGCTGCAGCATAGTTGAGAGCCTGGACCTGATCGTAGATATCGATAGACACGGTCCGCGTCACCCCCGGAATATTTCCGCCAACCATGAGCACGACTCCGAACTCGCCCATGGTGTGAGCGAAACTCAGCGCCACTCCAGTGACCAATCCAGGGAGAGAAAGCGGCAGAATGATGCGAACAAATGTTTGCAGCCTGGAAGCGCCGAGAGTTGCCGAAGCTGCCATCAGCTTTGGATCTACGAGCGCGAATGAGGCGGCGAAAGGCTGGACCGCGAAGGGCAAACTGTAAATGATCGAACCGATGACCAGCCCGCCAAAAGTAAATGCGAGCGTGTGCCCGGTCAGTGATTGCCACCAGCGTCCTAACGGACTGCGAGAACCGAGTGCAACCAGAACGTAGAAGCCCAGCACAGTGGGAGGCAGGACGATCGGTAGGGCAGCAACGGCTTCGGCAAGAAACTTCCAGCGCCAGCGCGAGTATGCAAGCCAGTATGCGATCGGCAATCCCATAAACAGAAGCACTGCCGCCACCAACACCGCCAACCGGATCGTCAGCCAGAACGCTTGCCAGTCCATCCGCCTCCGTCACACCCAGCAATAAATACAGGTCAGTATAGCCAAAGCCAAGGCGGCAAGTTCCAATGTGGGCGAACCAAGACACGGAATGTTCATTGATCACAGAATCGCGAGCGATCGGACAGCTACGATACCTGCTCAGGAGGTTTGGGGAATGGAGATTCAGGAAGCGATTAAAGTGATCCGTGCGCTGGCCGACGGCGTGCATCCAGAAACCCGCGAACTGTTGAAGGACGACTCGATTTGCCGGAATCCGCAAGCGGTCATGGCGTTGAACCGCGCCTTGGCAGCCTTGGTAACTCAGCAGGAGCGGGAACTCAAGAAGCCGGGTAGCGCGGGCCAGTATTGGTCACGGGCGGAGGACAAACAGGTTTGCGAGGAATTGCGCAAAGGGATGAATTTTGAAGACATCGCGAGGACCCACAACAGGAGTGTGCCGTCGATTATTGTCCGCCTGGTCAAGCTGGGGAAAATTGCGCCCGACAAGTCGGGCTCACTATTTCCACCGCAGGTGGCATGAGGAAAACATTTATCGGGTCGCTTTTGTTGTTGTTGCCGGGCGTTGTGAGTTCCGGTTTTTCGCAAACCCAACCTGCCGGACGCGAGGAACGCGAGCGACGGACGTTGCGGGAGGAATGGTTTCTGCGAGGACGTAGTTCGCCGGGGGAAACCAGCGCGGCGCAGCGATACCGGGCTTATTTGCAAAAGATGCGAATGCGGGCAGCATCCCCGGCCCAGGCACAGAACATAGAGAGCAACGCTTCGCCATCTAACATCGTGATTTGGAGCCCGCTCGGGCCTGCCCCATTGGCCTCGGATGCGAGCGGCATTGGGCAAGATAATTACGGTTGGGTTTCCGGGCGCGCGACTGCGGTCGCAATTGATCCCGCCGATCCGACTGGGAATACGGTTTACATCGGCGGCGCGTACGGGGGAGTTTGGAAGTCCACCAATGCTACACAGGCTGTCACGCAAACTTCCTCGAGCGTCACCTGGACTGCCCTTACTGACAATCAGGCCACGCTTGCAGTGGGCGCGATCGCCATTCAACCAGGGAACAACAACGCAAATAACAGCGTGGTTCTGGTGGGCACGGGAGAAGCTAACAGCTCTGCCGATTCCTACTACGGACTGGGAATTCTGCGATCTCCCGATGCTGGCACCACCTGGACGCTGATTCCGTCCGATACTACGGGGACACGTTCATTCGCGGGAATGGGATTCAGCAAGATCGCGTTTAGCAGCAATTCTCCGAACTTCGCAGTGGGGGCTACCGCGGGGGCATCCGAAGGAATTATCGAAGGCCTGGCGAGTCCGCTGGCCGCGAACCTTGGACTTTATTATTCGGAGGACAGTGGAAATTCCTGGAGCTACGCAAGCGTAACCGATAGCGGCGTGCCGACAGCGCCTGGTTCGGCGACTTCGGTTGCTTACGACGCCAGCGCCAACAATGGTGTTGGACAGTTCTTTGCGGCGCTGCGTTATCACGGTTTTTACTCGTCGACCGATAGCATCCATTGGACTCGTCTGAGCAATCAACCCGGTGGCGGGCTGAGCCCAGCCGCTTGTCCCGCGAATCCCAGTTCGTCGAGTTGTCCGATTTACCGCGCCGAGATTGCGCTGGTTCCCGGCCGCAATGAGATGTACGTCTGGTACGTGGATGCAAACGATTTCGATCAGGGCATCTGGACATCGCTTGATGGCGGTAATTCCTGGACTCAGATCAACGACGCGGGCATTATCAATTGCGGCGATCAGACCGGTTGTGGAACCGAGCAAGGGACTTACAATCTGGAACTCGCAGCGGTGCCGAATGGTAACAGTGGCGTCACCGATTTATATGCGGGAGCTATCAATCTCTACAAATGCGAAATTATAAGCACATCCCCGACCTGCAGCGGCACGGGGCCGAATACGTTTCTGAACCTGACGCACGCGTACGGGTGCAGTTCGATCGCCATGGTTCATCCCGCACAGCATGCTTTGTCGTTCGTGATTAACCGTAGCGCGCAGGACGTGATGTACTTCGCCAACGATGGCGGAATTTACCGCGCGCTGGATGGCTACGGCTTACTGACAGGCACCTGCGGCGGCGTCAATCCATTCGACAGCCTGAATATGACGCTGGGATCGATGACCCAGTTTGTTTCGTTTTCTCAGGCGGCCAACGATGCCAGCACAATCCTTGGGGGGACCCAGGGGAATGGATCGCCGGGCACCCAATCGACCGGCGGCAGTTGGCAGAATGTGAATGCTGGTGATGGTGGTTACACTCAGATCAATCCTAGTAATGAAGAGCAGTGGTTCGTCTCCAATCCTCCTAATGCAACTTCAGGTGTCAATATTTTCAGTTGTACGAATGCGAATGGAATCAGTTGTCACACGCAGGACTTCCAGAGCAACCCAGTGGTCAGCAGCGCGACCGTGGGCGGTGACACTGGGCCATATTATCCGCCATTCATCTTCCAGCCCCGCGATTCCTCTCAATTAATCGTGGGTACATGCCGGGTTTGGCGCGGCCCGAGCGCAAGCGGCGGAACCTACTTCGTGCTGAGCCACAGTTTTGAAACGGGCGGTGACGGAATCTGCGCCGGCAACGAGATTAACCTTGTACGATCGCTGGCCTCCGCTGTGGACCTCAACGGCTTCACCGCCATCTACGCCGGCACCGACGGCTTCGGCCCGCTCATCCCCACCACTCCGCCGGGCGGCCACGTGTGGGTGAGTGCGAATGTCGCAAACGGGCTTTCGAGTTGGGTTGATCAGACGGGTTCGATCAACCCCAATAACTTTCCGATCTCTGGAATGGCGATCGACAACTCGGACCCATCAGCACAGACCGCCTACGTCAGTATCATGGGCTTCAGCACGACAAGCTTCCCCACTTCCCATGTGTGGCAAACAACGAACGGAGGATCGTCCTGGACAGACTTCACTGCAAATCTTCCGGACGCGCCGGTCAACGCAGTTGCGGTCGATTCCGGCGTGGTTGGATCTCCTGGAAAGATATACGTGGGCACGGACGTCGGTGTCTTTTCGAGCTTCACCGCAAGTCCAAATTGGTCTGAAGTTGGTCCGGCGCCGAACAGCGGGCAAGTTGGGTATCTCCCGAACGTTGCCGTAACTGCGCTGGGCATATTTACGCGTCCGGACTCGACCAAGTTGCTGCGAGCTTCCACGTATGGACGCGGGGTGTGGGAGTTGCCGCTGACCCCGACGTTTTCATTGTCCATCACCAATACCCCCCTCACAATATTTGCCGGCCAGGTGCCTCCGCTGTTCGTTGGCACAATTACTGCTCTAGGCGGCTACAACTATAGGGTCAACCTGAGTTGCATCCCGGCGGCGACTTGTTTGGTTATTCCAAGCTTTGTGAACCCGCCTGCGCCGCCGCCATTGGGGACGCCGCTTACAGCTACGGTGAGCCCGGGCAACACTGCGGGGGATTACAGCTTCGACCTTCATGGCGCTGGAACTGACCCGAACCAAGTCACGAACGATGCCACTTTTACTTTGAAGATTGTGGACTTTAATCTGACCGCTCCTTCACCCCCGAGCATCACGGTTAGTCCGTCGAGCGTTTCCGGGCCGGTGTCATTCCAGGTCACGGGGCAGGGATCGTTCGATGACACTGTAAATCTGTCCTGCGGAAATTTACCCTCGGGAGCAACCTGCAACTTCCTGCCTTCCAGTTCGGTGAATCCGACTGCCAGCAGTCCGGTAGCAGTTACGCTAACTATAAGCACAACCGCGAGTGCAACTGGGGGGACGGTGCCAATCACGATCAACGGATCGGTGACGAACGGTCCCACGAAGACGCAGACCTTGTCTCTGACGATCGCATTGGATTACTCGCTGGCAATTACGAATCCGTCACTGCAGGCATACGTCAACAGCACAGTAAATTTCAATGGAGTTCTGACTTCACTCAACGGCTACAACAGCGCGGTGAATTTGAGCTGCGGCCCGGGTGCGCCTCCAACCTGCTCGGCATCGCCAGCCAGCGTGGTTCCGACCGGAAGCGGCGCACCGTTCATTGTGACCGTGGGGAGCGGGGTGTGCGGAACATATACCTTCAACATCGTGGCGGTGGGCACTGATTCGCTGGCGACTTCGCATCAGTTTCCGGTGACATTTACTGCAAATTCTTACACCACACCGGGCTTCACTCTGGACGTCACTCCGCAGGCACAGGCAGCCGCTGTGAACTCCCCCGCAATCTTCAACGGCACTCTACAGGGCACAAGCTGTTATAACAGCGCGGTGAATCTGAGCTGCGGGTCGAACTCTCCTCCGAGTTGCAACATTTCTCCAGGCAGCCTTGTACCCACGGTGAGTCCCGCGCCGCCTGCGCCTTTCACAGTGACAGTGAGCAGCGACGTAGCTCAGACTTACAATTTCAATATTACGGGCGTGGGCACAGATGCCAGCAAAACTACTCACTCATTTCTGGCAGCATTCACCGCGACTGGTGAGTCGGGATCGCGTTTCAGTTTCACACTCACACCCAATCCTGGTGTCGAGTCGCTGCCGGCTGGACAACCAGCGATTTATGATCTCGATGTGGCACCTGTAGCAGGAACGTTTCCCGATAACGTCGTTCTCGCATATTCCAATAACTGCCCGGCTTTGAGCACCTGCACACTCAGTTCGACACTGGTGAGTAAAGGCAGCGGGGATACGCATGTGACTTTCACTATCACAACTACCGCTCCTGTTCTTGCGAGGATCCATCGAGGGCGCAGCCTGACGCTCATGCTTTATGCGGTGTGGCTTTCCCTGCCGGGGTTGGTGATATTCAGCTGCGGAAGTGGGCGACGGAAGCAATTCGTATTGTTCTGTTTGCTGGCATTGCTGTTTCCTGGCCTCTGGCTGCAAATTGCCTGCAGCAGCGGGCTTCAAGGCAATGGCACGGGCGGAAATGGGCAGGCGGGGACACCGTCCGGAACTTACACTATGACTGTGAGTGCGACGGTAAGTTCGTTTCCGCAGCGGTCTGCTCAGGTGCAGTTGACTGTCAACTAGGGCGGGATTCGGCTCTTCACGCGCACTCTGCATCGCGCTTCTTTACCATCCTCGCGTGGCAGCACGAGCGTGTACGCTCGCGCCTACACTTACTTTCTTGCGTTGTTTGCGACTTTTCTGTTTATCTTGTTAGCACGCTCTCTGGTTGAGGGCGTGCTACACATGCCTGATCAGCGTTTTGACATGGTGGTTATCGGCGGCGGGGTTGTGGGTCTTTCGACTGCGATGCAGGCCTGCCAGCTCTTTCCAAAGCTGCGCCTGCTGCTAGTGGAAAAAGAAGATCGGGTGGCCCGTCACCAGAGCGGTCACAACAGCGGAGTAATTCATTCCGGAATCTACTACAAGCCGGGTTCGTTGAAAGCGAAGTTGTGCGTCGAGGGAGCGGCCGCAATGGCGGCGTTTTGCCGCGAGCACGGGATCCCCGTTGAGATCTGCGGCAAGATTATTGTCGCCACCAGTGCTGAAGAAATTCCGCGGCTGCAGGGATTGTTGGAACGCGGGCAGGCAAACGGCATCGCTGGCCTGAAATTACTGGATAAGGCACAGGTGCGCGACATCGAACCTCACTGCGGCGGCGTGGGCTGGCTGCACGTGCCGGGCACCGGAATCACGGACTATGTGGCCGTGTGTCAAAAGTATGCTGAGTTAATTGTCGCGCGAGGCGGGACTGTCAGCACCGGAACCGAAGTCATGGGCATTGCCCGGAGGAACGAAGAAACGGTCCTCGAAACCTCCCGCGGATCGATGGCGACGAAATATGTGATTAACTGCGCGGGGTTGCACAGCGATCGCGTGAGCCGCATGGCGGGCGAAAAGACAGAGGTCACGATTGTGCCCTTTCGCGGCGAATACTACGATCTGGTTCCGGGAAGAGAGCATCTGGTTCGCGGGTTGCTTTATCCGGTGCCCGATCTGCGTTTCCCATTTCTGGGCGTGCATTTCACCCGTCGGATTGGCGGTGGGGTCGATGCAGGACCGAACGCAGTGCTGGCATTCAAGCGAGAAGGCTACCGGCGAACGGATTTCAGTCTGCAGGACGCCGCCAGCACCTTCGCGTATTCGGGATTCTGGCAAATGGCTGCGAAATACTGGCGCAGCGGCGCCGGAGAATTTTACCGCTCTTTTTACAAACCGGCTTTCGTGCGCGCTTTGCAAACTCTGCTGCCGGAAATTGGCAGCTCCGATTTGGTGGCGGACGGCGCGGGCGTGCGCGCAACCGCTGTAAGCCGCGATGGATCGCTGGTCGATGACTTTCAGTTCGTGTGTTCGCAAAACATGCTGCACGTGTGGAATGTTGTGTCCCCGGCAGCCACCGCTTCGCTTCCGATCGGGCGTGAAATTGTCCGCATGGCGGAGCGCGGGTTTGGATTGGGTTGAGAAAAGGCAGGATTCATGACAAACACCTCAGGATTCGCAGATCGCCTACTGAGCCTGCGGCATAGGTCGCGTGCAGCCCAAACATCCTCGGGAAACCGCCTTGGAAGCCTGATGGGCCCATTAGCCGTTTATCTCCAACTATTTAGAGAGGACCTTTCGAGTACCGATTGACTCTTTTTTTATGGCACTAAAGTGCCATTTACCCTGTATAGTTATGAGACTAAAGTCTCGATAGTCAGTCGCCGGGGGTGGCGGCTGGTTGGGGTGGGCATTCTCCTCCGTGCATTTGTGTCCCGTCCTTACGGCTGGAACTCTCGGGTCAATCGAAACTAAAGTTCGCGGGAAGGGTTTATCCCGCAGTGTGGTCGAACAGAATGAACAGTCCCGGGGTACCCGCTCCGGACTTGGGGTCTGTATTCCTATGGCTTACGCTATCGCCTTACCTGAAATTTCTGAAGTGATCCGAGTGCTGGCTGCTGACGCTACTAGAATGAACAGCCAACTTCTGGCTGCAGCCCTGGAACGCGACAAGCGCTTCGAGGTATTGGATCCGGCGTCGGATGCTCGCGGAGTCATCGCCGCCGTGGTCAAGGAAAAGCCGGCGGTGGTGGTGATCAGCGCAGAACTCGACGACGACAAGCGAAAAGGCTTCGAGGTAGCCCGGGAACTGCGCGCCCTGCACAGTGAAACTCGCGTGGTGATGCTGCTCGACAGCTCCGAACGCAACCAGGTTGTAGAAGCATTTCGTACCGGAGCGCGCGGCGTTTTCTGCCGCAGCGAATCGCTGACGTCGCTGGCGAGGTGTATCCAGTGCGTGAGCGAAGGGCAAATCTGGGCGAATAGCAAAGAACTGCGCTACTTGTTAGAAGCGCTCGGGGAAGCCATGCCACTGCGAGTGGTGGACACCCGAGGGGCCGCGTTGCTTTCGCGGCGCGAGGTTGAAGTGGTGCGATGCGTGGCCGAAGGATTGTCGAACCGCGAGATCGCGCAGCGGCTGGGCCTTACCGAACACACGGTGAAAAATTATCTGTTCCGCATCTTCGACAAGCTGGGTGTTTCGAAGCGTGTCGAAGTTGTCCTCTATGCTTACAGCCTGGGCGGAGTCGCCAGCCTTGCAGAGTCCGCAAACGTAGGCAACGGAAAAAAGTTGACTGCAGTCGCAACCAATAAGGTCGTAGGGACACCATTACCCCCATCCCCATTTTCCTCACCTGAAACCTCGAGACTAGCCAAGGCGTAATCCGAACAGCAAGTGACGCTTCGGAATTGCTTCCCAGAGAAGTCATTCTGTGGGCGTTGTGCTGGCTGTGTAGGGGAAATAGTGAGTGTTTATGCTGCACGATCGACTTCTGTTGCGCTTGCTTGTGTCCCCTGGCTGGATTCACGGTTAGAGATGCCCCTTTTTGGGGTCTCGTTTTCGCGAATGGGCGTAGTTCAGCCACCGATATTGATACCTCTATCTGGGTATCTCCAAGATGTTCCCGTTGTTTTCATAGATCTGGAGAGAAAACGCATTTTTCTTGGCTATATACTCGATACTCCGCAGTAAACATCTGCCGCATTGACGTGTGAGTAAACAGCCTGAAAGCGACTTCGATTGACGATCGGCGGTTATGACGGCTCTACATCGGTTCGCGCCCGCACTTGGTGTCCCAGCCGCGGGCCGCTGATGGCCTTGTCAAGGGAGTCCTGCCAGTTCTTGAGTTTCATCGCGACCTGTTGCATGTAAGCTGCGGCTTCTGCCGGACTCAAGATCTCGTGATTGTTTTGCCCATTCGGAGGCACTGCCATCACCGGCTGGCGGGGGCGAGGGTAAGACATGTCGACGAACTCTGGCGGAAAGTCAGAAGCAGGTTCAGAGGTGAGTTTCGAAATGTCCAGGTCGCCGATCACTTCCTTCACCGCTTCAGAGTCAACGACTCTCTTCTGCATCGCGCAAGTAAGCGACAGCGCATTGAAGCAGAAATTGTTGATGTTCCGAGGAATGCCCTGGGTGAATCTGGCAATGTCCTCATAGACTCCGGGAGTAAAAAGGGGAGGACCTTCGTAGCCGGCGATGCGCAGCCGATGCTCGATGTAATTCTTAATCTCCCCGGGAGAGAGCGGTTCCAGACCATGCACAATGGAAACGCGTTGACGAAGCTGCGACAGGCCGGGACTGGCCAGTTTGTCGGCCAGTTCGGGTTGTCCCGCCAGGATGATGTGCATCAACTTGGCTCGCGGTGTCTCGAAGTCAGAAAGCAGACGCACCGTCTCGAGTACGGAAGGCTCCAGATTCTGCGCCTCGTCGATGACGACAATGAAGCGATTGCCGGCGCGCGCTTCTTGCAGCAGGCGGCGGTTGAATTCCTCGTGCATGCGCACGAAATCGTGGCCATCGCTTTCGTAGCCCAATTCAGCCAGCAGGAAGCGCATGAACTCGCGCGAAGTGCATTGCGTCTGGAAGAGGAATGCGGTGCGTGCGGAACTGCGAAATTTTTCCAGCAGATGAAACAGAATCGTGGTCTTACCCATGCCGGGCTTGGCAATGAGGCCGAGAAATCCACGATTGGCTTCGATGCCGTAATAGAGGGAGGCCAGCGCCTCGCGATGGGCCGCGCTAAGATACAGGAACCGGGGGTCCGGAGTTACACCGAACGGCTGTTCCCGCAATCCGAAATACTTCTCATACATGCCGCACTCCTACTATTTCAGCCGTGCGCCTGAATAACCAGGCGCCTCCGGCTGAGCACCGAGCCCAGAAACCCTTCTGATATGAGCTGGATAATATCGCACTTGAAATAAGGAATCCTCGGACCGGAGCATCCGGAGGGACCGGACTGAGACCCATGTCCTTTATACTCTGCCCGAAAGACGACGGGGGAACAAGAGGATAAAAGTTATAGAGCCGAAGGTCTCGGTTTAGAAACATGTGCAAAATTGAGCTTAAACTCGAATGTTGATCGACTACCAATTGATTCTACGGTAATTAGAGCGCAGGGCCAATATTGCCCCATTAAAAAGGCGGTGAAGGAGTCTGATGACTCCTTGTGAGGCTAGGCGATTGCGCGTAGAATTTGTGAGCTTTCTCCCTCTGAAACTGCACGTGTCGACAGTCTTGGAATCCGCTCCTAATCCGCATCTCAGGACTAGAGTCCTGGTGGCCGATGCCGTGGCCATGAGCTGCCAACTGCTGGTGGATGCATTGCTCCTCAGCAAACGCTACGACGCCGTGGCAGCGATGACACCTGAAGAGGTGGTGCTGTCGCTGGACCGTGATCGGTTTCATGTGATGCTGATTGGCACCAGCTTCTCCAAGGATCCTGTGGAAGGACTGCGCTTTGTCAGCGAGGTTCGGCAACTCCATCGCGAGGTAGGCATCGTTGTCTTGCTGGACTCGATGGAGCGCAACCTGGTGGTGGAAGCGTTCCGCTGTGGGGCGCAAGGCGTTTTCGCCCGATCAGATTCGTTCCAGACGCTGTGCAAGTGCATTTCCTGCGTCCAGGAAGGTCAGGTGTGGGCAAGCTCTGCGGAGCTCGGATTTGTGCTCGAAGCCCTGGTCGATCCGTTGCCCATTCAAACTCGCGGCTTGCCCAGTTCGCGTCCGCTCAGCAAACGCGAGGAAGAGATCGCCCGCATGGTTGCCGAAGGGTTCAGCAATCGCCAGATTTCTGAGCGGCTGGATTTGAGCGAGCACACCATCAAGAATTATTTGTTCCGCGTTTTTGAGAAACTCGGGGTCTCAACCCGAGTCGAGCTGACTCTTTATGCCCTCAAGCGAGGCAAAGTTCCCCGCACCAGGCCGCAAGCCGCTAACACTCTACCCAAAGCGGAGCCAAGACTAGTTGGGCGTGAGAATTAAGTTGATTGACACAAGGCCGACCTGATCTCATTGCCTTCCTATCTGATCGCGCCTGCCAGATGTGCATAACTTCCGGATTCCTTTCTCAACTTCGCATCATCAGATAAGTCAAGCGACGGTGATATCCTATTTGCGATCACCCACAATAAAGGCTGTAACTCTAATGTCGAATCCAGAACTGCCAGAATCCCAACCTACTCACGAAACTAACGAGTCGTTCCAAGACATTCTTTCGCAGTTCGAACACAGCAAATCGCGCAAGCCGGTAGAGGCGGGCCAGGGTCGCGAAGGAACGGTAATTGCCGTCACCGTAGATTCGGTCCTTGTCGATATCGGTTTCAAGACCGAAGGTATTCTGCCGCTGACGGCGTTCAAGAGTGCGGATGAGGTGAAGCCAGGCGACAAGCTTTTGGTCTCAGTGAAGGGTCGTGATCCGGAAGGTTATTACCAGCTTACCCGCGGAAAGAGCGAACGGCCGAAGGACTGGGCTGCATTAGAGAAGGCGTTCGCAGACAAAGCCACGATCATAGGCACGGTGACCGCACTAGTCAAAGGCGGCTTTAGCGTGGACGTGGGCGTGCGGGCGTTTATGCCAGCCTCGCGAAGCGGAGCACGCGACGCTGCCGAGATGGAGAAGTTAGTCGAACAGGAAATTCGCTGCCGGATTACCAAGCTCGATGTGACCGAGGAAGACGTGGTCGTCGACCGTCGCGCGGTCACTGAGGAGGAAGAGCGCGCGGTAAAGGAACATCGCTATTCGGAGGTCAAAGAAGGTGCGACCGTGCATGGGACGGTCCGCAGCCTGACTGATTACGGCGCCTTCGTCGATATTGGCGGCGTTGACGCGCTGCTGCACGTCAGTGATATTTCTCGAAGCCGTGTGAGCAAGCCCGCGGACGTACTTTCGGTGGGGCAAGAGGTCGAAGTCAAGATTCTCAAGATTGATTCTGAAAAGCGGCGCATTTCTGTCGGCATGAAACAGTTGGAGCCGGACCCATGGGATTCGGTGCCGGCAAAATACAAGCCCGGCGAGCGTGCTCGCGGAACGGTAACTCGTATTCTCGACTTCGGCGCGTTCGTAGAACTCGAGCCCGGACTTGAAGGCTTGATCCACATTTCGGAAATGTCATGGGGCCGGAAGGTGAGGACGCCCAGCGACGTGGTTAAGCCGGGAGACATTGTGGAGACCGTGATTCTGGGCGTGAGCCCGGGCGAACGCCGCGTCGCTTTAGGCCTCAAGCAAGCTCTTGGCGATCCCTGGGCTGATGCGTCACAGAAGTTTGCGGTGGGCGCGGTGATCGAAGGCCCAGTCACCAGCCTCACTAAGTTTGGGGCCTTCGTACAGCTTTCCGAAGGCATCGAGGGAATGATTCACATCAGTGACATGAGCGCCGAAAAGCGCATTAATCATCCGCAGGACATGTTGAAACTTGGTCAATCGATCAAAGCGCAGGTGCTCGAAATCGATATCGAGAAGCGGCGAGTGAAGCTGGGAATTAAGCAACTGCTTCCGAGCAGCATCGAGGAATACATCGCCGAACATCAAGAAGGCAACGTGGTTTCAGGCCGCGTGATGGAGGTTTCGGGCGAACAAGCGCGAGTGGAATTGGGGGAAGGCATTCAAGGTGCCTGCCGAATTGCCACGGAGGGTCCGTCCAAGAAAGAGAGCACGAACGAGGCGAAAGCGGATTTGTCGGCGCTTAGTTCCCTGCTGAAGGCACATTGGAAAGGTGGCTCGGGCACCGTTGTTGCCAAGCCGGAAGCCGTCCGGGCTGGGCAGGTTCGAAGCTTTCGGATCGCGAAGTTGGATCATGCCGCGAAGAAAATTGAATTGGTATTGACTTAGAAGGCCACACATTTGGAAACAATATATATCCCGCGAAGGGCTTGGAACTCGTTGTCGAAGCCACCCCGCAAACTTATTCTCTCCACACACGCGCGGAGCACATGGAGACTTTAACCGTTCGCCGGGTATTTAAAGCATTCGAATATCGCGATTTCCGTTTGATGTGGTTCGGCGCCTGCATGTCCAGCATCGGCACCTGGATGCAGATCGTGGCGCAGGGCTGGTTGATCTATCGACTGAGCCATTCGGCCTTCCTGCTCGCGTTGGATCAGTTTCTCGCAGGCATTCCCATATTTCTTTTCTCATTGATCGGCGGCGTAGTGGCTGACCGCGCCGAGCGGCGAAAGATACTCCTCGGTTCGCAATATGTGCAGATGGCCTGCGCGACGATACTCACTGTGCTGGTGGCGACTGGCCTGATTCACGTGTGGCATATGCTCTGCCTGTCGTTCGTTTCCGGCTTAGCGCAGGCTTTTGGCGGGCCGGCGTATCAGGCGCTGATCCCTAGTCTGGTCGACAGAGAAGACATGCCGAATGCCATTGCGCTGAACTCGATCCAGTTCAACACAGCGGTAACCATTGGTCCCGCGATCGCTGGCCTGGCATTGGCGAAGCTGGGCGAGCAGTGGTGCTTTGGGTTGAATGCGCTTTCCTTTCTCGCGCCGATTGTTTCGCTCTCGATGATCACAGCACGATACCTGCCAGAGAAAACCACCGAGTCAATCTTCGGCAGCCTCAAGCAAGGCATCAAGTTCGTTCGCAAGCAAGGGTCCATGGAGGCGCTTATTGTCCTGGCGTTCTGCATGACTGCCTTGAGCATGCCCATGCGCACTTACATGCCAGTGTTCGTCAAAGACATTTTTCATCGTGGTCCAGAAACGTACGGCAATCTGCTTTCACTGATGGGAATCGGTTCGATTTGCGGTTCACTGATCGTAGCTGGAATGGGCAACATACCCAACAAGGGGCGCGTTGCTCTCACCACGCTGATTAGCCTGGGCATCGGGATCGCAGGCTTTGCTCTTTCCAGATCACTGCCGCTGAGCTATGCCATGCTGGTGCTTGTCGGTGCTTCGATGATGGCGGTATTTGCCACGGTGACTTCGCTGGTGCAGTTGATTGCAACGAACGAAATGCGCGGACGCGTGATGAGCGTTTACAACTGTGCGTTCCGCGGTGGGATGCCCATGGGGAATCTGCTGTCAGGTTGGCTGGTTCCGATGTTTACGGCACCCGTTGTGCTCGGGGTGAATGGATTGGCCCTGATTCTGATGGCCCTATACTTTCTGATGTTCGAGCGGCGGGTGGCTGCGCTTTGATCAGTTCAATTGCCGCCAGTCACGATCTTGCCGCAGCATTCGGGTCGGGTCGGCAAACTTGATCGGTCCCACCCGCCGCCCAAGGCTTGAATCAGTAAGACCGTGTTCGCCATGCGCCTTCCGAGAATATTCACCGCCGTCACTTCATCCCCGAGCGCGGCATTTTGCGCCGTGATCACCTCGAGGTAACTAGTGACTCCGCCGGTGTAGCGAGTAACTGAAAGATCGAGCGAACGTTGTGCGGACGCCACCGCTTCATCCTGCACCTGGGCTTCGTGTTCCAGAATTCTCACCGCCGCCAGGTTGTCTTCCACCTGTTGAAATCCAGTCAGTACCGTCTGTCGATAGGTAGCGACTTGAGCGTCATAAGCGGCCCGTGCTTCGTCGGTAAGGGCGCGGCGTCTTCCCGCATCGAAAAGTGTTTCGGTCGCAGACAGACCGATCGACCATAGGCCGCTCGGCCCATTAATGAGGGTCGTGATTACAGCGCTTTCAAATCCTCCCGAGGCGCCTAAGTTAATCGACGGGTAGTACGCAGACTTGGCCACGCCGATCTGGGCGTTCGCGGACGCAACCAGCCGCTCTGCAGCCGCAATATCCGGACGCCTTTCGAGCAGTTCTGAAGGCACGCCGATAGGAATGTGCGGAGGCGGCGCTGTGAGGGGCAGGGGAGGAAGGCTGAACTCCGCAGGAGGTTTCCCGATCAGTATCGCGACCGCGTGTTCGAACTGCGCCCGCGCCACGCCAACATCAATCGCTTGTGCCTGCGTAGTCTGAAGTATGGTCCTCGCCTGCTCAACTTCAACTTCTGAAGCTATCCCTCCCTGGTAACGGTTTTCATTCAATTCCAAGGCCTGCTCGTACTGTTTTACCGTGGAGTTCAGGAGTTGTTCCTCCGCGTCCAGGCTGCGGGCCTCAAAATAGTCGACCGCCAGATCGGCATGCATGCTCAGGTTGACCGTCGCCAAGTCCGCCGCACTGGCTTGTGCTTGCTCTCGATAGGATTCCACGTTTTTTCGGATTCGCCCCCAGACATCGGCTTGATAGGAAACGTCGAACGGAAACACAAAGTCGTTCTCAGTGACGCCGTTAAAAATCGAATTCGGGGGCGGGCGGTTCGACGACACTCGTGTTCGAGTCGCCGACGGCCCGGCCGTCACCGTCGGATAATAGTCAGCCCGGTTGTAGCGCAGGGCGGCTCGTGCTTGCTGAAATTGCGCCGCAGCTGCCTTCAGGTTCTGATTCGAAACGTTAACCTGCAGTTCCAGCGCATCGAGTTGCGGATCTTGAAAAACCTTCCACCACTCGCCACCAAGATTCTGATCGTTGGGTTGTGCAGGTTTCCAGTCTCCTACCTCTTTATAAGCAGGAGGAGCAGGCATCGCTGGCTGGTGGTACTTGGGGCCAACCACGCATCCAGTCAGTTGGAGCGCCGTTATCGCGAGCAGCGCTAGCCAACGTGTTGGCCGCGGAGACTCGGGCAGAATTATCTTTCGAGGGAGGATCACTTGGTGTCTCCCGGCAGTGTTGCGTTGACGATTTGTACTTGCTGTCCGGAAACCAGCGAATCGGATGGATTTATGATCACCTGGTCGTCGGCGTTCAGGCCGGCCACGATTTCTATCTCCGCCCCCAAGTCATGCCCCGGAGTTACAGTTTTAAGGACAGTCTTGCCATCTTGCACCACGCCAACCTGCAAATTGTCCGACCGAAAAATGAGCGTACTCACTGGAAGCAAGTAGGTAGACCCCTGCCCGGGAATCTTCAGATGCACTTCTGCATAGGAGCCGCTGAGCAGAGTTCCTTTCGGGTTCTCTACATCCACTTCAGTCAACAGTGTGCGGGTGGTCCCGTTAATCGCTTCGGCGGTGCGCACTAACTTTCCCGGGAATTTCTCGCCAGGAAACTCAGCCAACACGATGTCTGCGGCGGTTTCTCCAGGTTTGACGCCGCGCGAATATTCCTCCGGGACATTCACGTAAACGCGCAACACGCCCGGCTGCACTATGTCAAAGAGATCGGTGCGCGCAACGGTACTACTTCCTGAATTAATGAGATCGCCGATATCCGTGTTGCGGGCAATAATCACGCCATCGAATGGAGCGTATACCTTTTCAAAAGAAACTAGCGCGCCGTACCGTTGTACGCTGGCTTTGTCGGCTTCGACCGTCGCGAGGTTCGCTCTGTAGCTGCCTACCGCATTGTCGACGTCTTGCTGAGAAACGGCGTGTTTGGTCAATAACCCTTGATAGCGGTCCATCGTGATCTTCGCCAGTTCCAGGTTGGCCTGTGCCGTGGCCAGAGTGCTGCGCGCCTGGGCTAGTTGCTGATCGAGTTCCGGAGTTTGGATCACCGCCAGCAAGTCTCCGGCTTTCACATGGGCTCCGATATCGAAATACCACTTCTTCAAGTAGCCGTCGGTACGAGCGTAAGTCGGCGAGGAGATAAATGGCTGTATGTTGCCGGGCAGGATAACCTCCGTTGTGGGGGCAGTTCGCTTGGGCAACAGAGTCGAAACCGACGGTACAGCCATCTGCGCCGTCACCGTGCGCAGATTGGACGAAGCCTTGACGCGGAAGCGGATTCCGAAAATCAAAACTCCACCGACAACCGCGACGACAATCAAGGGGATCAGCCAACGCCTAAACTTTCCCCGTCGGTCAGCTGTCGTACCTGGCGGGTTCGCCTCTTGCTTGCCGATCTGTTCTTTGACTTCGTTCATCACCATAATTAGTCACCAATGTTCTTGTCCGAAACCTGCTGTTGGACAGGGGAAAGCTTTCGCCGCCAGCCATGCAATACGCTGAAGAAGGTCGGAACGAAGAACAGCGTAGAAACGGTTGCGAACAGCAGACCACCAATGACGGCACGTCCGAGCGGAGCGTTTTGCTCGCCGCCATCGCCCATTCCAAGCGCCATGGGGATCATGCCGATAATCATGGCCAAAGCCGTCATCAGCACAGGACGAAAGCGCGTGAATCCTGCTTCCAGAGCCGCGGCGATCGGATCTTTCCCCTCCGTCATTTGCTCCGTCGCGAAACTCACCACCAGGATGCTGTTTGCGGTAGCCACGCCCATACACATGATTGTTCCCATCAGTGCAGGTACGCTTAGAGTCGTATGGGTGATGAACAGGAACCAGGCAATTCCGGCCAGCGCCGCGGGCAGCGCGGAAATCATGATGAAGGGATCGAGCCAGGACTGAAAATTGACCACGATCAGCAGGTAATCCAGCATGATCGCGAACACCAGACCAAGGAGCAAGCCGACATAAGATTCTCGCATGGTCTGCACCTGGCCACGAACTACGACTCGCGATCCACGGGGCAATTGAGGGCGCGCCGCATTAATAAGCTTATTAATGTCACTAGCGACTCCCCCCAAGTCGCGTCCTGAGACCGAGCCGAAGATATCGATCACGGGCGCGACGTTATAGTGGGACACGACTGCCATGCCGGCTCCTCGTTGCATGGAAACCAAGCTGGCCATGAGGGAAGGGGAATTCGTCGTGCTTGATCCCGTCACCGGCATATTGAAGAGATCCTGCAAGGTGTCCGCTCGGTATTGCGGCGTCTGGGTAGCGATCGAGTAGCTGACTCCGTTTTGTGGGCTAAGCCAGAACGTCGGCGACGTCTGGAAGCTGCCGCTAAGGGAAACTAGCACATTTTGTGCGATGTCGTGTGCCGAGTAACCGAGTTCCTGGGCCTTCGTACGCTCGATGTTGAGATGCATATACGGCTCATCGAATGGCTGTTGGATTCGCAGGTCAGCGGTGCCGGGGACGTACCTGACTTTTTGCAATAGAGCGCTGGCCCAGGCGCGGTTGCCTTCCAGGTTGTTGCCTAAAACTTGAATGTCGATCGGAGCTGGAAGTCCGAAATTCAAAATCTGCGTCACCATATCGGAGGGGAGAAACGCGAACATCACCCCCGGAAATTGCTTTGCCAGGCTCAAGCGCAGTTGGTTCACATAATCCGCAGTTGGATGGTGCTTCGGGGTCAGCGTAACCAGGACGTCTGCGTCTGAGGTGCCTACCGGCGCTGAATTGCTGTACGAGAGATTAATGCCGCTGTAGGGCAGGCCTATGTTGTCAATAACGCTGCTTATTTCGGCGGCAGGGACTTCTTTACGAATCGAATTCTCAACCAGGTCGCACAGAAAGGCGGTGTCTTCGATGCGCATTCCCGTGGGTCCGCGCAGATGAAGTTTGAAACTGCCGGCGTCTACACTGGGGAAAAAGTCTTGGCCAAGCCAAGGAACGATAACTGCCAGTGATCCCAGGCAGGCTGCGAAGAACACCGCCAGGAAAGCGGCTCGGTGATGGAGACAAAGTTCCAGTAAGTGGTGATATCGTTCGCGGAAATTTTCGAACCCGGCCTCGAAACGCTTTTGGAGGCGGACCAGCGGATTGCGGCTTTCGGGCTGCTCACCTACTTTTTGATTTCGGAGCAGATATTTTGCCATCGTCGGAACGATCGTCCGGGAGAGGAAATACGAAGCCAACATGGCAAAAACGACCGCTTCCGCGAGCGGCAGGAAGAGATACCGAGCCACGCCCGAGAGCAAGAACATGGGCGCGAACACAATGCAGATGGACAGTGTCGAGACGAAAGCGGGAGTTGCGATTTGCTGTGCGCTGTCCAGGACAACCCCATCCAGGTCTTTGTCTGGTTCCGCTTCCCGGTTCCGGTTGATGTTCTCCACCTCAACCGTGGCATCATCGACAAGGATGCCGACGGCTAAAGCCAACCCGCCGAGGGTCATAATGTTGATGGTTTGCCCAATCACGCTCAGCGCGATGAGCGACGAAAGGATGGCCAGAGGGATAGAGGTCGCGATGATGAGCGTGCTTCGCCAACTGCCAAGAAACGTAAGGATCATGAAGGCAGTGAGACACGCTGCAATCAGGGCTTCCCGGACGACGCCGCTGATCGCGCCTAGAACAAATATGGATTGATCCGCCAGTGGTTCCATCTTTAACTGAGGGGGAACCGTGGCCGCAATCTGCGGCAGCAGAGACTTGATGCCGGAAATCACGCTGAGCGTTGAAGCATCTCCGGCTTTTTGGATCGTCAGCAACACCGAACGCTGACCGTTCACACGTACGATGTTGGTCTGCGGGGGAAAGCCGTCGCGTACCCAACCGACATCTTTCATGTAGATCGTAGTGTTTCCGATTGTTTTGATCGGGATGCGGTTCAGGTCCGTCATGGTCTGCGGCGCCGCGTTGGGAATGTCGACGTCATACTCCTTGCCGCCGATTTTGGACGTGCCGGTGGGAAGGATCAAATTCTGGAGTGTGATTGCGTTCACCACGTCCAGCGCAGAAAGACCTTTCGACTGTAACAACGACGGGTTTATGTCGACTTGTACCTGGCGCTGTTTGCCACCGTAGGGATAGGGCACCGCTACCCCCGGAACCGTAATGAGCTGGGTCCGAATGAAGTTCAGGCCATAGTCGTTCAGTGCCTGCTCGGAAAGGCCCTGACCCGAGAGTGCTAGCTGCAACACCGGCACGCTTGATGCGCTGTAGGCGATGATGAGTGGAGGCGTGGTTCCGGGAGCCAGTTGCTTCAATTGGGTTTGAGAGCTTGCTGTGAGTTGCCCGATGGCGCGGTCTATGCTCGCGTTCGGCTGCAGAAATACCTTGACCACAGCGACCCCGTACAGCGACTGCGACTCGATATGCTCGATGTTATCTACGACGGTGGTCAGGTTCCGCTCGGTGACGCTGACGATCCGGTCAGCGATGTCCTTCGGAACCATGCCTGTGTAAACCCAAATGACGCTAACTACTGGAATATTAATGTTCGGGAAGATGTCGGTGGGAGTGCGGTAGATTGAAATCGCGCCCATCGCCAGGATGAGTATGGCCATCACTACAAAGGTGTAGGGCCGCCGTAATGCCAGTCGAACAATCCACATAACGCTTCTTTCCCGTTTGTCAATTACTGATCTTCAATTAGCGACGATTGTCAGTTCGCACGCACTGAACAAGGCTTCGCGTCGAGGGCCCCGCTCATCAACCGCCTGAGCTTTGCCCGCGCCCTTGCGAGTTGGGCCTTCACTGTTCCGTCTGCGATTCCGAGGGCCTGCGCTGTTTCGCTCGTGCTCAAACCATCCAATTCGCGCAACTGGAACGCCTTACGCAATGGAGGCGAGAGCTGGGCTACGAAGCGCAGCAGATTTCTGTGCAGCTCGGATGTGCGGGTCTCGTCTTCAGGACTTGGCTCGTCAGCCGGCAGTAGCTCCGACAAGCAAAACTCCTGCTCCTCGCCGAATCGTTCATCGAGTGACAGGTGGATTTGCCGTGGCCGTCTGCGCAACTGCATCCGCGCCGAATTCGTGACGATGGCCGTGACCCACGTCGACATTTGCGCCTGACCCTTGAATTGGTCCAAGTGCTTGTAGGCGGAGAGCAGCGCGTCCTGCACGGCATCCTCCGCATCGGCTGCGTTGCCCAATTGTCGATAGGCTTTTCGGTAAAACGCCGGCAGGTGGCGCGAGAGAACGTCCTGCATCTCCTCAGTTCGATTCAGGGGAATGCTGTGCTCCAGGCGCTGTTCGTTTCCGAGATATCCTTCTGTTGCTTGCATGTTGTCTGTCTCTCCGTTCCGAGAGGAAAATGCACGCCGCACTCCAATCCTCTGCAAATGGTTAGCGTGTGTATTTTCAGCGACCTGGAACTAGGGTGTGGGCCAGGAGCCTAACGAAACTTGGATAAGAAGTCCTGCGATTGACACCGCGTCCGTATTTCGACAGGGCTCTGGGGTTCGAGGAGAGGTTGGACTCCCCTGGAATCCCTTCGGATTCTCGGGTTTGTGAAGAGTATTTGTGAAGAGTAGCTGAGCTGCAAGTACGGAGCAGAATGGCTACAGAAGTGCATTCCCCCATAACGGAGGTGCGCGATGTTGACTTATTTGGCGGATGTGGTTCTCCTAGCGGTTATTTGCTCGATCCCATACGTGGTCTCCCGACAACGGCTGCACAGCAGGCGGTCAAGGAATGCGATGTACGATTTGGCGCGGTACACCACCGGAATGTGCAGAGATCGGGTCTGAATTCCGATAGGGCACGTCGGAGATTCATTGGCTGGAAATTCTCTTTCGACAACTCTAAATCTGATTGCAGACTCAGACGCTTCAAGCAGCGTGAAATAGTTACTATCAAGACAGAGGGTATTATGCGCGGATCAACATAATCGGCGGCTGGGAGTATGCCGCCGCTATGCGCTCGCGCGTCACGCCGAAAGAGTCGCGCTTCTCCTGACAGCTCAGGAAGCCAACTCGGCGATCCCTGTCAGGTCCATATATTCTTCCTCAGTCAATTGCAACGATCCGGCTCGCACATTTTCCTCAAGATGGGCAACCGAGGAGGTCCCTGGGATAGGCAGCATAATCGGTGACCGCTTCAACAGCCACGCCAATGCGACTTGAATCGGTTTTAGCTGGCGCGACTTCGCAATCCTATCCAGCAACTTGCCGGCCACGCTGCCTGCTCCGAGCGGAAACCACGGGATAAACGCGATCCCATTGCGCTCGCAATAATCCACCACGTAGTCCCATTCGCGATCGGCGAAACTGTAGCGGTTCTGCACCGACACGATCGGCACAATTTTCCGCGCCCGTTCGATGTGTTCCACTGTGACATTGGACAATCCGATCAAGCGGATCTTCCCTTCCGATTGGAGGTTGGCCAGGGTTTCAATCGAGGCGTCAAGCGGTATCACCGGATCGGGCACGTGCAGTTGGTAGACGTCGATCCGGTCGAGGCGCAATCTCTTCAGGCTGCCTTCCACCGCCTGACGCAAGTGCGCCGGGCTGGCATCGTGGGTCCACTGGTTCGGCCCGGGACGATTCCATCCACCTTTCGTCGCGATGACAAGATCGTCGGGATAAGGCGCCAGCGCCTCCGCGATCAACTCTTCGCTGACATTCGGACCGTACGAATCGGCCGTATCGATGAAATTGACTCCCAGTTCGATAGCTCGGCGCAAAACAGTAATTGCGGCCGCGGCATCTCTAGGCGGTCCCCAGATTCCGTCGCCCGTAAGGCGCATAGCCCCGAACCCAAGGCGATTGACCGTTAGTTCACCACCAAGTGAAACGGTTCCACTGCTAGCGGCTGATGGATTTGTTGATTTCCTGGTTGTCTCGCTCATAATTTCATTCTCCAAGATACTCCACTTTATTCGATGATCGCTCATTGCGATCTGACTCCGTTTTGCGGACCAGACTCGGCCGGGCGCCAACCTGAACCACGTGCGCTGATCGTCGGTGCGACTGTCGGGGTGCCAGGCCCGAGGTCTTTCTCAAAAACAATACCCTTTTGTGTGACTACGAAAGTCTTTACTCCGGACGACCGGTAGTCCGCCGGATACGCCACCAAAGCCAGGCCCTTCTTTTTGCCGCTAGCGTCCACAGACGTTCCTGATACTCTTCGAAAATAGTACCCGTAGAAAAGATGGGGTTCTTTGTCGCCGGTAGCGCCAGTGTTGCTGCCAGCATTCGCGGTGTTCGGTGTGATCAGGCTCTGCGCGAACCGTGTGATGGGGTCCTGGCTAACTGCTTTGGCATTAGTTGCTTTTGCGTCGCCTTCCGTCTTTGTCAAGGCGAATTCCTCGCACACTTCAATTGCGGTGGTTTCGTTTTCTCCGATTCTGCGGAAGAGAATTTCCTCTGTACCAGTTTTGGAATCGAAGTGCCAATTACCGTTCTCCGAGACTAGCGGGATAGGAAAGGGCCAATTTTCTGCGCCGATATACAGTACCGTGCTTCCATCGGGCTCTCGAACCAGACGGTGCATCTCCTGATATTTCTTGGTGAACTGCTCGCGTTCGAGTTGGTCTTCGACTTCGTCGTTCGATGAAGTAACTTCCTTTCCTGCTCCGAGTATCGCTTCCAGAGTCTGCTCGTCCGCGTTTTGTGCAGCCTGAAAGAGAGCGTTACTAGCTTCTCCCGGAGAGGAAAAAGTCTTGGACGGTGGCTCCTGAGCAAAACTTGATCCCTCGAAGCCCACCACGAGCAGCAAGCCCAACAGCAACACCAGCACGAAGCTGGATGCGAATCCGCAAGCAAGCCTCACGATAAATGTTTCAAGTGTTTCCAGCTTCATATTGTTCGTGCGCATAAATCCTTTCTCCATATCAATCAATCGGATTGTGGTAACGGAAGCGAGTTACCGGTGTCCGCCTCCTCCTCCGTGGAAGCCGCCGCCTCCGTGGAAACCTCCGCCACCATGGAAGCCACCGCCAAAGCTTGACTGTCCGCGAGCGGAGAAGCCTCTCGAAACTCCACCATGATTAAATCCACTGAATGCGCCGGAATGGGTGCCAGCATAGGCGTGTGACGAAGAAAATCCGTGCTGACCACCAGCGAATCCTCCGCCATGAAATCCGTTCGCTCCATGAAATCCGCCCGCGCGGTTGAAGTTGTTGCGATTGACGAAAACCCTGCTGTGAGAAATGTAGGTATTGTGGTTGAAGATGACGTTGTGATGATGCCAGTCCTCTCCCCAGTGATGCCAGCCCCAGCCAAACCCACCAAAGAAGCCGATTCCAAATCCCAGGCCAAACGCAATTCCGGGACCGCCAATAAACAACCCTGGATACGAATACCAGCCCGGCCAGATCCCAATGGGTGCTCCATAAACAAGCCAAGGGTCATACTCCGGAACGTAAACGACCTCAGGGTCAGCGGGCTCGATCACGATGGTCTGCCCTTGCTTGCTCACCTTTTCTTGCGATGAGCTCTTTAAGTTGCCTGCCTTCTCCGCGCGGTCGCGCATTACCTGAACAGCGTTCATCACGTCCTGCTGTTGATTGACGTAAGCATCGCCTAACGACGAGGTCCAGGAAAGATTCTTGTCCATATTGCCGAGCACCGAAGGAAACTCGACAAGTGCCTTCACACTGGGATCCCAAGGCTGCTTATCGACTTCTTGACCGAGTTGTTGGCCCTTAAGATCGGGATGTTGCTGCAGCCAGCGGTCGGCTTCGACAACTTGATCGGGATAGGTTGCAGCCGCCAGGATCTGGGCCACCAGCGCATCCGGATACAATGCGATCGGCGCGACCAGTTGCTGCAACTGTTCCGGCGTCTGGGGCGCGGCCTGAACTGGCGGTTGTGCGCCAGGTTGGTCCGCCTGCGCGGCGAACCCTTCCGGCGCGGTAGCTAACAGAAGGCACCCGGAAAGCAAAAGCGCCAAACTTTGTTTTAGAAGCTTCACATTCATTCTCCTGCGGGAAGGCGGCGGTAAGGCCGCCACCTGTCCGCTATTAGTTAGCCACGTCAATGGCACTGCCTGAGACAAACTGCTGAGCCGTGAGTGGGCACACCGGATGATCGCATTGACAGGCGATTTCCACATCTTCGCTGCCTGCCTCACGACACGCGTCTCCGCAGTATTCTTCTCCGTTCGGTACATCGCACAGACATGGTATGTGCACACATTTGTTCGTCTTTTTATTCGCCATGACGATCTCGTCCTCTCCGACATCACTAAAGCATGCAGAGCTCCAAACGTCCCGGTTGCCTTAAGCCAAGAGTTTCCAATGGGGTTCAATTACTCTGCGAAGAAAACTACCAGTCGTTAGTGTCGACCCGCCGATAGTGCTGTCCACATTTGGACGGCCCCAAAGGCTGCACTTCCGCATCGAGGCCTCGGAGGAGTTGTAAAACCGCAATGGCGGTGACCTGGGTTCGGTTGCTTTAACAGAAAAAGAAAATCGGTGGTACCCTACCCTCCAGAGTCGACCGCGTGATGACGCCGGCAGGCACCCAATAGTATTTGTCGTCGATGACGATGCGAAATCACGTCGAATATCCATTGGGGCACGTGATGCGGAAGCTGCGAGCCGAATCACTGGCGCACATGGTCAGAATGGCGGTGGAGCTGGAGCTTCCGACTGACAGGAAGTAGCCGGAACGGTCGCGAATGAAAATCGTTTCCAAACTGCAAGGTTACGGTCTAGCTGTGGTTTCCTGCCCAATCGCTCTCGCCATCGCTTGGCCTATCGATGCCCCTTCGTCGTGTTTCCTTCTCGCAGTCACCGTAAGCAGCCTCTTCGGAGGCTTGGGCCCTGGCCTGTTGTCTGTGGCCCTTTCCGCCGTATTCTTTGAACACTTTTTTCTGTGGAGAACACTTCCGCCAGCCCACGAACCAGCTACCATCTTGCGGTTTGCGGTCTTCCTGATAGCGACTTTGCTGATCACGGGATTAATGGAGATAAAACGGCAAGTCGAGAAATCTCGCGCCCGCACCCAAGAGGCGCTGCGTCTGACGCAGTTGGATCTTGCACATGTCAATCGCGTAACCACGATGGGAGAGCTGACAGCCTCCCTGGCTCACGAAGTGAATCAGCCCATTGCCGCCGCCGTCACCGACGCCAGCACTTGCCTGCGATGGCTTACGCGCGAGCAACCGAATGTGGAAGAAGCGCGCGAAGCGGCCTCGAGAATGGTCAAAGACGCAACCCGCGCGGCGGAAATCATCAGCAGGATCCGCCTGATCTTCCAGAAGGGTACTTTGCAGCGGGAGTCGGTTGATGTAAACCAAGTGATTAGAGAAATGATCGTGCTGCTGCAGCACGAGGCTTCGAGACACTCGATATCAGTCCGCACTGAGTTAACGGACATCCCCTGGATCACGGGAGATCGCGTGCAATTGCAGCAGGTGCTGATGAACCTCATGATGAATGCCATCGACGCCATGAAAGGCGTGGAGGGGACACGCGAGTTAATTATCAAGTCGCAGCCATCGGAGAACGAGCATGTAATGGTGTTGGTCAGCGACACCGGCGTAGGTCTGCCTCAACAGCAAGCGGAGCAGATCTTCAATGCTTTTTTTACAACGAAAGTTCATGGCACCGGCATGGGACTGCGGATCAGCCGCTCGATTGTGGAATCGCATGGCGGACGATTGTGGGCGACTGACAATTCTCCTCGCGGTGCCAGTTTTCATCTCACCCTACCCAGTAAAGCCGACATCCACGAATAACGCTAAACACCGCTGCAGACAACCTTCACGTCAGTTCTGCAAAGGCACGAGTTCACTCCGCCCCCGGAATGCCACAAAATGCAACGGCTTCGTCAGTGATGGGAGTGTCTCAACAGTATGAGAACTCACATACCAAAGTATGATTGTGCGCCTTTGGCGACGCTGCTAAGTTCTCAAGTATGGCCATCCAAGGAGAGACGAAATTAGTGGTGATCGTGGATGACGATGACTTGATGCGCAGCGCATTGCAAGGAATGCTGAAATCAGTCGGATTATCGTCGCAGGCTTTCGCATCAGCGGAGGAGTTCCTGAAATCCGATCAGCATCAACAAACAGCATGTCTGATTGCAGACATCCGAATGCCGGGCATGTCCGGTCTGGAATTGCAGGCCAAGCTGAACGCCGAGCGTTGCAGGATTCCGACTATCTTCATCACGGCCCACGGCGACACAAAAATGAGGTTGCAGGCCCTGAGAGCGGGCGCAGTGGAGTTCCTGGCAAAACCATTCGACGATGAAGCTTTGCTCGGGAGTGTTCGAGCAGCGCTGGCGAGTTGAGCCTTATAGCGAAGTAACACTGGTGCGCCAGGAGGTATTCTGTGGCAGCTATCGCAAGATTCGGAAGTGGTGATCAAGTTTCTTATGAGCGCAGGTTCGAGCAGGTCATAGGCAACAGTCCAGCGCTGGAAGCGGTGCTCGAACAAGTCGAACGTGTTGCGCCGACGGATTCTACCGTGATTATCCAGGGCGAAACCGGCACCGGCAAGGAGTTGATCGCGCACGCGATTCACAACCTCAGCCTGCGGTGCGGACGTCCCTTCGTAAGATTGAATTGCGCTGCTATTCCGCTGGACTTGCTGGAGAGTGAGCTTTTTGGCCACGAAAAGGGCGCATTCACCGGAGCCATCGCGCAAAAGATTGGCCGTTTCGAACTGGCCGACCGAGGCACGCTCTTCCTGGATGAGGTGGGCGACATTCCGCCAGGGCTACAGCCCAAACTGCTGCGCGTTCTGCAGGAACAGGAGTTCGAGCCTCTGGGCAGCACGCGCACTCACAAGGTGGACGTCCGATTGGTGGCTGCAACGAATCGGGATTTGACGGACATGGTGAGTCAAGGCGAATTCCGCAGCGACCTTTATTATCGTCTGAATGTATTTCCCATTCGACTGCCGCCGTTGCGGGAGCGCCACGAAGACATTCCGCTCCTGGTAATGCATTTTGCAGAGACCTGCGGCCGGCGGATGGGGCGCGAAATTGAACACATTCCTCCCGAAACCATGTCGGCGCTGAGTTCGTATCATTGGCCGGGAAACATCCGCGAACTGCAGAACCTGATCGAACGCGCCGTAATTCTTTCCAACGATGGTGTGTTGCCTAATCCTTTGCCGCCGGTTGGAACACAAGTTCTCGCCGTCGCGCCGGTTGCTTCTGCTACAGCTGGTACGACGCTGAGGGACTCCGAGCGCACTCTTATTCTGCGCACACTGGAAGCCGTCAGCTGGGTAATTGGCGGGCCGAAAGGCGCGGCAGCAAAACTTGGCCTGAAGCGCACGACCTTGATCCACAAGATGCGGAAGCTGGGAATTTCCCGGCCCGAAAACGGCTCAGATGAGCTGCGGCCAGCACCGCAGGAATTGGACCCGCTTCCACAATTTTAGTGCGTCAAATCAAATTCTTGGTTCTAACATTATCCGTTCCTACCCAAGCCATTGTGGGTTAGCCACCGTACCATCGAAGTGGTGAGTGGTTTTGTAAAGTTCAAACTGCCCTGCTTCCGCAGTCTTCGCGGTTTTTGCCAGGAGCGCCGCAACTTGGGAAGAATCCATGGGCTGAAAACTGCGGGCAGCGTTGAGGGCTTGCTGCAGGATCGCGAGCGAATCGCAGCCAGTGATAACGACGCTGGTTGGGAGATTCATCGGGTAGTGTAGACACTCGACCGGCGTAACTGTTTTGCTTGCGAGAATGAAATGGTCGCCCATGGCTTTCATGCCGAGAACTCCGATGCCCTCCTTGGTCAAAACCGGTAAGACCTTTTTTTCAAAACTGTCGAAGTGCGCGTCCATTACGTTGAGAGGCATCTGAACCGCATCGAATGTAAAGCTATGCTTGGACGCGGTCGCAAGCATCTTCAAGTGAATGTCTGGGCTTTTATGCCCAGTAAAGCCGATGAAACGGACCTTGCCCGCCTTCTGGGCTTCGAGGACGACCTCGATCGCTCCACCAGCAGCAAAGATTCGGTCGGGATCGGAATCGCGAATCACTTCGTGGAACTGGAGTAAGTCAATTCGATCCGTTTGCAGCCGCCGCAAGGATTCATTGAGCTGGGTTGCTGCTGCAGCTTTGTTACGGCCATCGATTTTGGTCATCAAGAATGCCTTTTGGCGATAACCGTCGCGCAGCGCCTTGCCCATCCGAATTTCGCTCTCGCCGCCGTTGTAGTCCCAGCAGTTATCGAGAAAATTGATTCCTTCATCGATTCCCGTGCGAATAATGCGAATGCTCTCTTCAGGATCGCTCTGCTTACCCAAGTGATACCCGCCGAGCCCGATCAGTGAGACTTTTTCGTCGGTGCGGCCGAGCGTTCGATAGGGAATTTCGTTTTTGCTGTCCGGCTTCGGCGCTGCTGCCCCGCCTAAACTTCCAGCCATCAAGAGCGATGCCGCAGTCATGCCAATGAATTCTCTCCTGTTTAGGGTGGCATCATGTTTCGCGTTTCTGTCTTGCGACGGCGACGCATCAGGGCAAGATTGATCCGAGCCGCGGTTATCGAGTGTCATGGGAAATCTCCTTTCTGCTGATCCCGGCAAGCGTTATCCGAAATTGCTGTTGCTGGAGAGCGGCAAATCACGAACCCGCGTGTCCGTAGCGGCAAAAATAGCATTGCAAAACGCAGCGACGAATGGCGGCACTCCCGGCTCTCCCACGCCGGCGGGCGGCGCGCTGCTGTCCGTAATGTAAACGTTGGTTTGCAGTGGAACCTCGTTGATCCGAGCCACAGGGTAATCGTTGAAATTGGATTGCTGAATTACGCCGTTCTTGGCGGTAATTTCTCCGCTGCGTACGATACTCGTGCCGAAAACCGCCGCGCCTTGGAATTGGGCGCGTGTGATTTCTGGATTGACCACGAGTCCCGCGTCTAGTGCTGTGTCAACGCGAGGGATGCGGATCTCACCGTCATCACTCACCTCCACCTCAACGACCGTTGCCACGTAAGTTAAGAAACTGCGGTGGGCTGCGAATCCAAAGCCGTGACCCTTTGCGCTTTTCTTTTTGGCCCAACCCGACTTGTCGGCGACCATTTCGATCACTTTCCGCAAGCGGCCCGTCTCCCAGGGATAGGTTTTGTAATCCGCACCGTAGTTCGGATAGTTCACGTTAGTGAAGTCCAAGGTGCGAGGCGGACCGATAAGGTCGAGCATATACTCCACCGGATCGCGATTAGCGCGATGCGCCAGTTCGTCGGTGAAACACTGAACTCCGAAGCCGTGATAGATATTGGCCACAGATCGCAACCAGCCAATCCTGACATGGGCCTGCGCCGGACCGTTCTCGATCCGTATGTTGGGCAGATCATAGGGAAGATCCGTCCAACCCTGCGCCAGGTGCGGCGGGTCGCCATAAACTGCGTTCACATCGTAGATGGAAGTAATTGGTGGAAAGACCGATCTCTGCAGCCACGCCGTAGGCTTTCCCTTGTCATCGAGCGCTGCCTTCAAGTACATCGAAGCCACGGCGTTGTAATAGTCGAACTTGACGTCGTCTTCGCGAGTCCACACAACTTTTACCGGGCGGCCCAGCTTTTTCGATAACACCGCGGCTTCGGCAACATAATCCGGTTTGGATTTTCTTCCAAATCCGCCGCCCAGCAATGTGACGTGACAAATCACGTCCCCGATCGGAATGCCAAGTTCGGAGGACACAATTGCCTGCACGGCCTGAGGATTCTGCGTGGGCGCCCAGGCAGTGACTTTTCCCTCCTTGAATTCCGCCAGCGCCACCATCGGCTCCATAGGAGCATGGGCAAGGAGTGGAACGTAGTAGTCAGCTTCAAACAGATTCGTCGTAGGAAATGCTTTGTCTGAGTCACCCACGCTACGGATAAGCTTCCCGGGCTTGTGCGCTGTTTCCCGAAGTTCTTTCTTGTATTCAACTGAGTCATAGGATTCGTTCGGCCCGTTGTCCCAGGTTATCTTGAGCTTTTTGCGGCCTTGGAAAGCCGCCCAGGTGTTATCGGCAATGACGGCGACACCGCCCAAAGGTTGGAAGGCGGCGGGAGGTTTAAAGGGATCAATGCTAACCCTCTGATGTACCCCCGCAACCTTCAAGGCCTCCTGGTCGTCAAGAGTCTTTACCTTCCCGCCGAAGACGGGGGGATGTTCGATGGATGCGTACACCATGCCATCCAAGCGCGCGTCCATTCCATACATCGCCTTTCCAGTGCAGAGTTTTTCCAGGTCGACACTGGTCATTCCTTTTCCGATGTAGCGCCACTCCGAAGGTTTTTTCAACTGAAGCTGTTCCTTCTTCGGCACGGTGAGGCGCGCCGCACTTCCCGCCAGTTCACCGTACCCCAGGTGGCGGTCCGTTGCCTTGTGAGCCACCGAATGGAGTTCGGTTGAACACTCCGATGCGGAAACGTTCCACTGTTGCGCCGCGGCCTGGATCAACATCCAGCGCGCCGCGGCACCGCACTCTCGCATGGTGTCAAAAAAACTTCTTATGGAATGCGAGCCATCTGTATTTTGGTCTCCGTAGCGCTTATCACCGATTGCCTGATCGATTTTCACCCGCTTCCAGTCAGCGTCAAGTTCGTCTGCAACTACGAGTGGCAAGGATGTGCGGATAACAGTTCCCATCTCCGACCGGTGAGCCACGATGTATACAGTTCCATCTTGCTGAATCCCCACAAAAACATTCGGATGGAAGGTGGCTCGGTCCGCGTCGGTTTGAGCATCCAGCGGTGTTGCCTGACCGAAGACTGGTGGAATGTACCGCACGGCGAGGATCAGCGCGCCAGCCCCGAAGGCTCCTTTGAGGAACCGCCGCCGGCTTACATTTTCGATTTGGCTCATGCGACTCTCTCCCCTGCCAGCTTGATCGCTTGGCGAATTCTTTGATAGGTTCCACAGCGGCAGATATTACCCGCCATGGCATCATCGATTTGCTGGTCCGTGGGATGAGGAGTGCTTTTGAGCAGAGAAACCGCCTGCATGATCTGACCGGATTGACAATATCCGCATTGCGGAACGTTCACCTCCATCCACGCTTGTTGAACCGCATGAAGGCCGTTTGCCCCAAGATCCTCAATGGTTCGAATCTCACTACCCGCCACCTGGATCACCGGGGTGACGCACGACCGGATTGATTCGCCATTCTTATGAACAGTGCAGGCCCCGCAAAGCGCCATGCCGCAACCAAACTTTGTTCCCGTCAATCCCAATACGTCGCGCAGGTACCACAATAGGGGCATGTTGGCATCGCCATCGAACGTGCGGTCGATGCCATTCACTTTTAGTTTCACCATCACAATCCCCTTTCCGTTTCAGAGACAAGCATTCCGTGGGCCATGCTAAAACAGAAACCCAGGGAAGGAAAAACCCACTCCACCTTTACTTTGGCTCCGGATGAGAAAGAGCTTCTTTTACAATAGTGTCGGTCATTCGACGCGGATGTTGAGCGGCGGTCACCAAGTCCGGTGCGGACGAGCGTTTCGTGCCCCGAACAATGGCAAAGAACTTGCTTCTATTCAGAAGCGGCCAATGCTATGCAAGGCGTGCACCCAACGCTCTGGATAATCGGCGAGGGTCGCTCGAGGATAATCATGAGAGTCGATGCTCGCTCTTATTTTCTCACTGCGGCAATAACCGCGATTGTATTTATACTCCCGACTTCAATACTCGTAGCGCAAGACGCTCATTTTCATAATGCACCCGCATCCAGCAGTCAATTGAAGAACCCTTACGCGGGCCAAGCGGCGGCCGCCCTGGCAGGATCAAGACTATATGCCACGAACTGCGGCTCTTGCCATGGAACTAAAGGGATCGGAACCGGAACCGCCCCCGCACTATCTGAAGGACCTGCGCAATCAGCATCGGACGGAGAGCTTTTCTGGTTTATCACAACCGGAGATGTCGATAAGGGTATGCCAGCTTGGGGCAGTTTGCCTGAGCGGCAACGATGGCAGGTTGTCACTTACCTGAAGTCCCTCAAAGGCCCAGCCTAGTTGTATAGCTTCATGCCTTCTATTGGGGGTAGGATGGAGACCTAGGATGGAGACCTTCGATCACACGGGCATTACTGAATCACTCATTTTGGCGCTCCCTTTTTGCGGTTCCCAACCCATTTCGCCGTGGCCATCGGAATCGATGGCAGCACCCGCTCTGGTTCCTACGCGGCTGGGTCGGCGACATATTCTCTGCTATGGAAACGAGGCCGGGAAATCCCGACTCTGTTCATTCTGTTAAGCAGCGTAGTACGCTTCAATCCAAGCTTGGCCGCTGCGCCTTTCGCGCCGCCGATCACCCAACCGACATCGTCCAGCGTCTGCAGAATCAGCGCGCGCTCTGAATCCTTCAGAGTGGTGGCTGCACTGAAGACGCTCTGCGTCCAGGTCGCTGGCAAAGGGTCGGGAAGCACGCCATCGTCAGAAAGGATCACGGCACGTTCGATCAGGTTCTGCAGTTCGCGGATATTCCCCGGCCACGGGTACGAGCTCAGCGCCGACATCGTTTCCGATGGAATGTGTTGGATTTGCCTGCCCATCCGGCGGCCGAATATATCGACAAAGTGCGTGACCAACGCGGGAATGTCTTCGCGCCGCTCCCGCAACGGCGGCAACGCAATCGGAAATACATTTAGACGATAGTAAAGGTCGCTGCGGAATTTGCCTCGACTCACCATCTCCGTTAGATCGCGGTTCGTGGCAGCCACAAGGCGAATATCCACCCGGTGAGTGCGCGCGCTGCCCAGACGCTCGAACTCCTGTTCTTGCAGAACGCGCAGCAGTTTGGGTTGCAGTGCGGGTGGAATATCGCCCACCTCGTCCAGGAAGAGCGTGCCTTTGTCCGCCAGCTCAAAACGGCCAATCTTTTGTGCGATGGCTCCAGTGAACGCTCCTCTCTCATGGCCGAAGAGCTCACTTTCCAGGAGATCGAACGGAATGGCGGCGCAATTCAGCTTCACGAACGAACGTCCAGCCCTCGAGCTGAGATTGTGAACGGCCTGGGCGATGAGTTCCTTGCCGGTGCCGGTCTCTCCCTGAATAAGAACAGTGGAATCCGTACATGCAACAAGCTGGACTTGTTCCAACACCGATTCAATGGCAGGACTGTTGCCGATGACCTGCCCGAATCTGCCGTCACGAGAAACCTGACTTCGGCTGTCGAATCCGTTGTACTTTCCTGCATAAGCTCCCACGAAGCACCTCCTGCGTCCGTCGTGTCTCGGGCGCATCCCTCTTTCGGCCACGCTTGAAAGCACTTTGCGCCAATACGGCGGAGAACACATCACGAAATCCAGTGTTTTATTGCTACCACGGAACGTTGGGCGGCGAATAACACGATCGTGGTATCGGAAACCGCTGACGCGGATGCACGCTTCCCTGCGTAGTTTGACAGCAGAAGTCAAAATTACCAAGAGCGGATTGCACCTTGGTCGAGAGATGCAGGGAGCACCAGCCGCCTTCGCAGCGGAACGACGATCTAGGGGGGGCTGGACCGCGAAGGCGACTGTGGCTCTTACCACATTGCTATGTGTTGTTGTTGATGCTCCGAGTCAAAACTCCGTTGCAGTTTTGACGTGAAAAGGTTTAAAGTCTCCGATTTGAACTGATCGACACGCACGACTCCTGCTTCGTTCACGCGATGAGGTCACCGCGCGTGGCCTTCTCCTCAAAGACGGGACGGACCCGAACGCCTTACATTGACCTCTCTGCCCAAGAATTTACAACCTTTTAACAACTTGCTTCATAGAAAGACCCTATGCTTGGGCGGTGACCGCCATTCTAGGCCGGCAGCGAAGACGACCGAATGTAGCACGTCCATTCCGTGAGCCGAGGGAAGTTGCGATGAGTATTGCTGCCGTAAACACTCCGCCCAAGCCTGCCTACTCGCACTTGGTCAAAAGAACGATTGAAGCTTGTGCCGTTGCTAGGGACGCCGCCTCGGCTGCCGCCGAAGGCATTGCGACCGGCTCTTCGCCATTGCTCGATACCATACGAGAGCGGGAGAAGGAACTGGACACGCTGGACCGGGAAATCGACGACGGGGTCACGCTCGCCATCACGCAGGTGAACGGAACCGAAGCTCGCGAGTTGTTGGCCTGCATGAAATTCATGATCAGCCTGGAACGCATCGGAGATCTGCTACTCAGTTTTGCCAGCAGCGCGCAATCGGCGGGCCATCGAATTGATCCCCAGGACACGCGCGACCTTACGCACATGGCGACCGTGCTCGAAAAAATGTTATCCGACGTCGGGGACGCCTTTGCCACTCGTGATGTGAAGAAGGCTGTCGATGTATTACGCGCCGACGCCGAGATGGATCGTCTGCGCAACTTGATCTTTCTGCGGCACATCGAAAATCCAGAGGGCTCGCAGCGCCAGGCTAGTCTGCAAGTGATTTTCATGACCCAATCGCTCGAGCGCGCCGGGGACCACGCCAAGAACCTCGCCGAGGAAGTCTGCCATTTTGTCAGCGGCCACACCATCCGCCACCTGATGATGACCTATGACAAACCGATCGAGCAGATGTTTCTGGATTGGCTTCGCCACCGCGACGGTTCGCGCTAGACCTTCAAGAAATTTCGAAAATGTAGTCGCCATCCCCAGCGAAGCGAGGGATCTCGGTTCTTGCCCGCAACGCGGGAATCGCGGTCGTGGGCTTGATACACTTTTCGTCGCTCATGAATCTCACTCTTCGCCAAGCTGTTTCCGCGGATATCCCGGCCCTCCGGGTACTGATTGATGCGTCGGTGCGCGGATTGCAGACAGCGGATTACACGCCTGCTCAGATTGAGGGCGCACTGCAAACCATCTACGGTGTCGACAGCCAACTAATCGCGGATGGAACCTATTACATCGTGGAAGAAATATCGGAGACCGCCCTAATTGTCGGCTGTGGTGGTTGGAGTAAACGCAAAACACTTTTTGGTGGCGACCGCTGGACGCGAAGAGAGGACTCGTTGCTGAATCCTCAGCAGGACGCCGCGAAGATCCGTGCTTTCTTTGTCCACCCGGATTGGGTGCGCCGCGGTATTGGCAGGATGATCCTTGAGACTTGCGAAAAAGCGGCAGCAGCCGCAGGTTTCACCCGCTTCGAAATGGGCGCAACCTTGACCGGAGTGCCACTTTATCGCGCCTCAGGCTATGTTCAGATAGAACGTCTCGACGTTCCCCTGAAGAACGGCGAATCGCTGGCGGTGATTCGCATGGAAAAACGGATGGGCTCGCCAAAGTAGATATTTATTCCTGCTACGACGCTATACTGAGATTTTGCTTGACGGCTCCAGACGAGGCGTCCGGGGCTGCGTGTTCACCGCTGGGTTGGATGATTCGGTGCTTAGCTACTGGCCTGTTATTCTGCCGACGACATGCCTCTGATTCCTTCGACGGCGTTGCCCGATGCTCGAGTGGCGGCGGCGTACGTGATTTTCCTGGCAAGCTATCTGGTCTTCGCCATCGGGAAGTTTCCCGGCCTGAAGATCGACCGCCCGGGTGCCGCCATTATCGGAGCCGTCGCCATGTTCGCCTTTCGCGTGGTGCAGCCTTCCGACGCCCTTCGCTTCATCGATTTTCCCACACTGGTGTTGCTGTTTTCCATGATGCTTATCGTCGGCAATCTGCGCCTCGTGGGCTTTTTCGAGTGGAACGCGGAAGTAGTCTTGCAACGATTGAAGCCGGGCCATCTGTTGCCCGCAGTGATTTTTACATGCGGGTTTCTCTCCGCATTTCTGGTGAACGATATTGTCTGCCTGGTGATGGTGCCCTTCGTACTCGGCATCACCCGGCGCATGCGACTGCAGCCGCTGCCGTATCTCTTGGCAGTTGCCACCGCGTCCAACACTGGCAGCGTGGCCACCATCACTGGGAATCCGCAGAACATGCTGATTGGATCGTTCTCCGGCATCCGATATTACGATTTTCTTTTTCATCTCGGCCCGGTCGCAGTCATAGGATTATTTTTCAATTGGGCGGTCTTGCACTGGATTCATATCCGCAACGTTGAGCTGCAACCGAAGACAGACGAAAAAATTCCGCTGCCTGCGCTGGATCTCTCGCACCTAACGAAACCTGTCGTTGTAGTGACTGCGGTCGTCATCGGATTCTTCTTCGGTGTGCCTCCCGCGATGATGGCGGCGCTGGGTGCGGCGGCGCTGCTCATCACGAGAACGCTGGAACCGAGAAAGCTCTACCAGGAAGTTGACTGGGGGCTGCTGGTGTTTTTTATCGGACTATTTTTGATCGTAGGTGGTGCGGAAAATGCTGGGATCGTCGGACGGTTGCTTGGGTCGGCCGAACACTGGAACCTGCAAAGTCTGGGCACGTTCACGGTGGTGGTTGCGCTGCTCGGCAACATCGTCAGCAACGTACCTGCTGTGATGCTGCTGAAATCGCTGATCCCCGGTTTCAGTAATCCACATACGGCATGGCTGGCTCTTGCCATGGCTTCAACTCTGGCGGGCAACCTGACGATTACGGGAAGCGTGGCCAATCTCATTGTGGTTGAGAGTGCCAAGCCAGAGATGGAGATTGGTTTCTGGGATTATTTCCGGGTTGGTTTGCCCATCACGGTTGCGACTCTTCTTGTAGGATGGGCGTGGCTGGCGTGGATTCGCTAGCAGTAACTCGTATAAGGAAAGTGAATGCGATGATGATATTAATTGCGGGCCCCTACCGCTCCGGCACGAATGACGATCCCGACTTGATCAGAAGGAACGTTCAGGAGATGGAATCCTATGCGCTGCCCATTTTCCGCGCAGGACACATTCCACTTCTGGGCGAGTGGTTTGCCCTCCCGCTCGTTGCGTTGGCTGGGTCGCGGGAGATCGGCGACGAAGCATTCAATGAGATATTCCATCCAATCGCGTGTCGGCTTCTGGAAAAGTGCGATGCCGTGCTTCGGGTCGGCGGACCCTCGGCCGGGGCCGATGAAATGGTACGCGTCGGCCAGACCCTTGGGCTGAAGATCTACCGCTCTCTGGAGGACATCCCGGAAGGAACGCGCGACTAAGGCGCCCCGCGGGAGGAGGTTTCAACGAGACGCAGATTCCGCCAGCAGTGGATCGGTCACTGGGACAGCGGGTGCCGTAAGGGAGGCGCCTGTATAGCTCTCGATCACTCGGATTAGTTGTTTTGCTTCGGACTCGGTGAGACCTCTGCCGAAGGCGGGCCTGCGAGGATTGTAGGAACGTCGACTTATCGCCGCCGTTACATTTTTCCCTCGGCGGCATCGAAAAAGAAGTGCTCAGGGGGAATTTGCACGTATCGCCCGTGTTGCCCGTCTTCCCTCGTTGCAACTGGCTCTGCAAAATGCCTCAGAGTGCCAGTAACTTTTATAGTCTGGCCCCTGCGAAAGTGAGCATACAGGTCGTTTTCTTTTTCGAGGCCTGATTCCTTGACCGCATAGATATAGGCACCCCAATTGTTGAACGCGAGCCAAAAGCCTTGTTTCCCGTCGTAAAGGGTTCCCACGACCGTGATCTTCCGGCCGACCTTGGGCATCATCTCACTTTTGAACTTTGCGAATGCTGGGGCATCACTCTGTGCGACGGCCGCAACTGCACACGCGGACAAGACCAATGCCGCTGTTATGCGATTGATGGTTGACCGAGTCTTCAGGAGGGCTGCACTTGCGCGGGCCACGAACTTGGGCGAGGAGGAGGATTGGTTCACATATCGATTCTAACTCTATCTTCGATGTCCAAAATGAAAGGACAAGTCCTCGCCGCGCGGGTGGCCCATTCAAGCCTGGTTTTGGCTTGAGTGAGGCAGTTCTACAGCTGGACGAAGTCTTCTTTCCGCTGGTTCACGTTTTCGCGGGTTCATCCCGACTCGATCTCTACGCGTCGCTCACAGCTTGTGAGGTCACAACGCAAGATCCCTTCGACTCCGCGAGTTTCTTTAACGGTCGAAAAATCAAAATCCCCACCCGGTAGCCTCAGCTTCGGTTAAGCCACTGCTGGTTCGTTCTTTTTCTCAGTCGCGGGCTTGACCCCACGCTCCTCCGTAGCAACAGTATGACTAAAGTTGAAATCAGTTGGCACCACGCCAGTGATGAGTCGCGCTCCACGACTGAAAGTTATATCTTGAATGGCCCACTGAATGAAAACCAGAATCCGGCTCTGGAACTCGACGATGTACGCGAGGTGGATGAAGGCCCAGACCAGCCAGGCGGGCAGACCCCAAAGATGAACTCCAAAGACGTCGGCCACGGCGGCCGCACGTCCGATGACCGCGAGGCTGCCCTTATCAAAATATTTGAAAGGCTTCGGGTTGGGTTGTCCCTTTACCTTTTTCACGATCGCCTTCGCCGCGTAGGCCCCTCCCTGCATCGCAACCTGCGCCACGCCAGGCAGAGGCTTTCCTTTTGAATCTATGGAGAGAGCGAGATCTCCAACGACATAGATGTCTGGATAATTAGCGATTGTAAGGTCGGGTCCGACCTTGATTCTTCCGCCGTGGTCAGTTTCAACGCCGGTGCTTTTTGCCAGCATCCTGGCCAATGGCGTCACTGTGACACCGCCAGCCCATATCACGGTTTTTGTGGAAAGCCGCTGGCTGGAACCGTTGATTTCGATGCTTACCCCGTCTCGGTCAACGCTCGTGACCCTCGCCCCCATCTTCGTTTGCACCCCCAGCTTCGCGAGCGAGCGCTCAGCCTTCTGTGCCAAATCCTCCGGGAAGGTCATGAGCAGACGCGGGGATGCATCCAGCAGAGTGATCTGCGCGTCTGCAGGGTGGATGGAACGAAAGTCGTTCTTGAGCGTTTGTCGAGCGATTTCGCCAATCGCCCCGGACAATTCAACGCCCGTGGGGCCTGCTCCTACGATCACGAAATTGAGCCAGGCGCGCCGCTCAGCAGGATCGGAAAGGCGTTCTGCAACTTCGAATGCGTAGAGAATCTTGTGGCGGATGTTAGTCGCTTCCTCGATGCTTTTCAGCCCAGGAGCCCACTGTTGCCAGACGTCATGGCCGTAATAAGAAGTTTGCGACCCAGCCGCGACAATCAGAGAGTCATATTCGAAACTTGCGCCGTCGACGAGCAGCACACGTTTCGACACCGGGTCGATGTCTTGAACCTCGCCCAGAAACACGCGAGTATTTTTCTGACGGCTCAAGACGCCACGCAAGGGCGCAGCGATCTCGCCGGGTGAAAGCGAACCGGTGGCAACCTGATACAACAGCGGCTGAAACAGGTGATAGTTGCGCCGGTCAATCAGCGTAACATCGACGGGAGCAGACTTCAGCGCTTGTGCTGCGTTCATGCCTCCAAATCCGCCGCCTATAATAATGACCTTCGATCTTCCACTCATAAATCCTCGCACTCCATTCCTTTCTTTTTCTGCTCTCTATTTTCTCCGTCGCAGTAGAACCACAACCGATCTCGAAGCTACCAAATAACTTGCCGCCTTTAGAGGCTCACCTCGATCAGAGAAGTCCTCGGGGCTGTCTAAAGCTGTGTCCACGATTCTCACCCACTCCCGCGCCGTACCCTCCTGGACGTGGAAGTCCAACGGCTCCCAGTACGCGTTGATCATCACGTAAATGTCATCGTCGTTTTGAGAGGCGCCGTGTAGGCAGAAGGCCAAACTGCGGGACTCGTACGACAAGTCAGCTCTCTCTCCCGTTCCGTACCAGTCGATATCTTCTCGCCAGAAGCGGCTACGGCTCAGTGAAGGATGGCTCTTCCGAAACGCGATCATTTTCTTGAAGAATCGGAAGATGTCTTGATTGGTCCGAAGCTGGCTCCAGTCGAGCCACCCTGTGGTGTTGTCCTGGTTGTACGGATTGTTATTGCCAAACTGCGTGTTCAGGAACTCGTCCCCGGCCCGGAACATTGGAGTTCCATTCGACAACATGAGCAGGCAGCAGAAGTTCTTCACCTGCTTGCGGCGTAGCGCCAGCACTTCACTGGGCGCGCCTTCGTCGCCTTCATGTCCGCAGTTCCAGCTATAGTTGTCGTTCATCCCGTCCTGATTGTTGTTGCCGTTCGCCCAGTTGTGCTTCTGGTTGTAAGCGACGAGATCGTATAGCGCGAAACCATCGTGCGAAGTCACGAAGTTCACGCTCTGATAGGCGTGATAAGCTTCGGCTCGGTCATCGGGAAAAAGATCGTCGCTGCCGTAGATTCGCCGCATCAGGTCAGGCACCATCCCCGGATCACTTTTAGCGAAGCGGCGGATATCGTCCCGGAATCGTCCGTTCCATTGCAGCCAGGTTATGCCGGGAAATCCGCGGCCTAGTTGATAGGCTCCCGTGTCCCATGGCTCCGCGATCAACCGCAACTGACCCAGTTCAGGATCCGCGGCAATTTCGGCGAAGATAGGAGCGTGACCCCAGTTGAGCGATCCATCCGCATTGCGGCTGAACACCGATGCCAGATCAAAGCGGAAACCATCGATATGCATCTCTTTTTTCCAGTGACGCAAGCTGTCCATCACCATCTTGCGCACATGGCCCCTGCCGAAATTCAAGGTGTTGCCGGTACCCGAGTAGTTTGCGTACGGATTCGCCGGGTCAGACGACAGCATGTAATAACTGGCGCTGTCGAAGCCCTTATAACTGTAGATGGGGCCTCGGTGGTCTCCTTCGCAGGTATGGTTGTAAACCACGTCAAGAACGATGCCGATGCCTGCCTCATGGAATGCCTTCACCATATTCTTGAATTCAAGGTGCTGCCCATCATCGTCGGGGGTACTGGAATATTGCACGTGGGGTGAGAAGAAGTTCAGAGGCATGTATCCCCAGTAGTCGCCCTCCTGAGGATCACGCTGAAAAATCGGCATCAGTTCTACGACTGTGACTCCGAGATCTTTCAGATAAGGGATCTTTTCCACTAGACCGGCATACGTCCCCGCGCAAAGTGGATCTACACCGGAGTTGGGGTTCTTGGTGAAACCCTTCACGTGCAGTTCGTAAATGATTGCGTCCGACTCGTGACGTGGCGGTTTGGAGTCGCCCCAGTCAAAGATCGGACGGCAGGCGCTCAACACGCCCATAGGCGCACGGCCTGCATTCGATCCTTCTCTCATCGCCAATTGGCGGTCAAAATTGCGAGGGAAAAAGACACACTTAGCATACGGGTCGAGCAAAACTTTCTGCGGATCGAAGCTATGAATGTAAGGCACCGCCTCGCCGGACACCGAATATCCGTAGTAGGTCGCGTTCCCAATCTTTGTGATCGGAATCCGGCAATGCCAAATCCGGCCCGATTTGTTGCGCAGAAAGTCGAAACGGTACGCCACGAGCGGGTTCACTAGATCCGTGGCAGCGTACAGCATCAGCGTGACACTTTCCGCATGCTCAGCGTGAACTGCGAAGTTGAACGCTTGCTCCTCCTCGATCCATGTAACGCCCAGCGGCAACGGACTGCCTTCGGTCTGTTCCCATGTCGGGCGCTTCACGTTGGCATCTTCGGAACGCATCACGCGCCCCCGGTCGTCCACGGCAGCAAGCATGGTTTGGATTGAATCGTTCATGCTGTTCTCGTGTAACAAATCAGGCTGCGCGCTCGCCGGCCGCTGCGCTATCCGCGAAAACCACGGCCCGCAACCGGCAGATTCTCCCCGCCGGTATCGTCAGATCGCCCTGGCGCAAGCGCCAGAGGGCATCGGCCTTTTCAGGGCCTGTCGCCAACCACAGAATCCTTCGGGCGCGGTTGATGGCCGGATATGTCAGCGTCATTCGCCGCCTTCCCTGGTAACTGCCGGTCACAGCGATGTCGGTTGCGGTCACATTAAGGACTGGATCTCCAGGTACCAACGAAGCGGTATGTCCGTCAGGTCCGAGGCCGAGATGGACGAGATCGAGCGTCGGTGGCGAACCGGCGATCTTAGCCAGGAGCAAAGCGTATTCTCTGGCCGCGGTGTGGAGGTCGGGCGATTCCACCGGCATGGCATGAATGTTCTCCTGAGGAATCGGTGAATGATCGAGCAGACTTTCTCTAAGATGGGTGAGATTTCTGTCCTTGTCACCCGGGGGCGCCACCCGCTCGTCCACTTGCACGACGTGAATGCTCTTCCAGGAAAGATCCTCCTCCGCAAGGGTGCGTAGCATAATCCAAGGGGTGCGACCGCCGCTGACGGCCATCACGAAGCGGCCGCGGTCGGCAACGGCAGTATGGGCTTCAGCCGCAATCGCCTTTGCGGCGGCCTGGGCAGCACCGGTTTCATCGGCGAGTACGTTCATAACCATCGTGAGTTCTTCGTTTCTCATTTCTCACGCAGCCTGGGTGGCAACCGGAGACAGTCCGTGTTTCACGACCGGGTCTTGCCAGCCTCCCGGTGGGGTGACGCGTTCGACTTCGCTCGGCCCCCACGTGTTGGGGACATACGGATAAATTGGTGAGTTCTTTCTCAATAACGGTTCTACAATTCGCCATGCTTCTTCGACGTAGTCTTCGCGAGCAAACAAGCTTCTGTCCGCCTCCATTGCTGCTCCGAGCACTCTTTCGTAGGCGTCCATCTCATCGGCGCCTGGTGAGTGGCTCGCGACCATTTCCCCGGCTTGAAGCGAGATCCCCTCGGCGGCCGGAGCCAGCGACATCATCCCCATCGCGATCGTTACGTCGGGACTGATGCGCATCCGCAGATGATTCTCCGTCAGAACACTGTCAGGAATCAGGGAAGGTGGCTTGTGAAACTTGGCGACGATTTCCGTGCAGGTTGTGGGCAAACACTTGCCGGCGCGGAGGTAGAAAGGAACCCCTTTCCAGCGCCACGAATTGATTTCCAACTTCAAGGCAGCGAAGGTCTCTGTCTGCGAATCCTTGGCGACGCCGTTTTCGTCCAAGTAGCCGCGGAACTGTCCACGAACAACATCCTTTGCTTCTAGCGCAGGAATTGACTTCAGTACTTTCACTTTCTCATCGCGGACAGATTCGCTGTCAAAGCCAACCGGCGGTTCCATCACCAGATTCGACAGCACCTGGAACAAATGGTTTTGGATTACATCTCGGATAGTTCCAGTCTGGTCGTAGAAACCTCCCCGACCCTGAACACCAAAATCCTCGGCCATCGTGATCTGCACGCTTTCGATATAGTTGCGGTTCCAAAAGGCCTCCACAAAAGTGTTGGCGAAGCGGAATGCAAGCAGGTTATTTACGGGCCGCTTGCCAAGGTAGTGGTCAATTCGGAAGATGTCTCTTTCGTCGAAAACGCTGAGCAGAACTTTGTTCAGCTCCTGTGCACTCGCGAGGTCATGCCCGAACGGCTTTTCAACGATGACGCGGGCCCCATTTGAGCAATTCGATTTCGCCAGCTGTTCGACGACAGTTTCAAACAAAACTGGCGGAATTGCCAGGTAATGCGCTGGGTTATGCGCGTCCTTTAGTTCTCGGCGAAGCGCCTTGAACGTTTCTGGATCCTGATAGTCGCCATCGACGTAACGAAGCAAGCTGGCGAGCTTCTCAAACGCGGTGGGATCGACTCCGCCGTGCTTCTCGAGGCTATCGTGCGCACGCGCCTTGAGTTGCTCGAGAGTCCAGCCAGCTTTGGCAACACCAACGACCGGAACGTTGAGGTGGCCTCGCTTCAGCATCGCCTGCAGCGCGGGGAATATCTTTTTATAAGCCAGGTCTCCGGTTGCACCAAAGAACACTAGCGCGTCGGAATGAGGATTGGTCACATTCATCTCCTTAAGCCACTCTTGTTTTATCTTCAGATTTTTCCAAATGTCCGCCGAATTGAAAACGCATCGCGGACAGCAGTTTGTCGGCAAAATCGGCATCACCACGCGAACTGAATCGCTCGTAAAGGGACGCGGTTAAAACCGGTGCGGGCACCGCTTCGTCGATCGCGGCTTTGATGGTCCATCGCCCTTCGCCGGAATCCGAGACTCGGCCGGCAAACTTTGATAGATTCGCATCCTGAACAAGCGAACTAGCTGTCAGGTCCAGCAACCACGATGCAATCACGCTTCCACGCCGCCATACTTCGGCTACGTCGCGCAGGTTCAGGTCGTACTGGTATTCCTCGGGATTCCGCAGGGGCGTTGTTTCAGCATCGGCGACAGCGTTTTCTTGCTTACCAACGTTGGCAGAGCGGAGGATGCTCAGGCCCTCAGCGTATGCGGCCATGATTCCGTACTCGATCCCGTTGTGAACCATCTTGACGAAATGGCCGGCACCGTTTTGGCCACAATGCAGATAACCCTGCTCGGCAGTGCCGCCGATCTTCTCCCGGCCCGGCGTGCGCGGAACATCTCCCATTCCTGGAGCGAGTGCAGCGAAGATTGGGTCGAGCCGATGAATGACGTCGTTTTCTCCGCCAATCATCATGCAGTAGCCCCGTTCCAGACCCCAGACGCCACCGCTGGTGCCGACGTCCACGTAATGAATCCGCTTGGGAGCCAGTTCTTTGGCGCGCCGAATGTCGTCGACGTAGTAGGAATTGCCCCCGTCGATCAAGATGTCGCCCGCGTCAAGAAGCGGAAGCAAGTCAGAGATAGTTTTGTCGACAACTGCGGCGGGAACCATAAGCCAAATGGCTCGTGGTTTCTCAAGCTTCTTAACCAACTCTGCGAGTGAAGCCGCGCCGGTAGCCTTCTCCTTGACCAAATCGCCAACGACCTGAGGCGACCTGTCGAACACCACACAGTTGTGTCCTTTATTAATGAGCCGCCGTACCATGTTGGCGCCCATCCGTCCAAGACCGATCATTCCAAGTTGCATAAGCTCTCCTGTTTTAAAGAATTGCGAATCCGTTTGATTCAATGTGTTAGCTGTACGACTTCGTCTGTTGGCTCGCTTGCTCGTTGAGCATTGAATAGTGTCATGCGGGAGCTGACGACGTGTTTCACAGAATCTATGACGGGCGTCAGAATCCTGTAAGGCACGACTTCGTTAGGGTCACGTGCCAGGCTGTCTCCGAGCGATCGCCGCCACGCTACCCGCAGTTCGGTGTTGATGTGGATGATGTTGATTCCGGCAGCGATTGCCTTGCGAAAGTCGGCGTCCTCGGTACCGGACCCGCCGTGCAGGGTGAGAAAGACTCCCGTTGCCTGCTTGATTCGGGCAATCCTTTCAATATCCAGGTGCTTCTTCGTTTCCCCCTGCACCATGCTCTTGACCATGCCGTGCATGTTGCCAACCGCAGGAGCAAGGACATCGATTCCGGTCGAGTGAACGAACTGTCGCGCTTCCTCCGGTGTCGTGAGCTTTCTGTTTTCGACCTGAGCGGTCTCGTGAATTTCAGAACCGGTTCCGATGTCTCCTATCTCCCCCTCCACAAGGATGGCGGGATTGATCGCTTTCAGCGCTTCAACCGCTTCCTTGGTGCGAGACACATTCTGTTCGAAGGGCAAGGCAGAGAAATCGATTCCCACGGCATCAAAACCCGCTCTAGCCGCATCGATTCCCTTCGCCAGTGAATGTGTGTGGTCCGCGTTGAGAAAAACCGGGAGATCGGATTCTTCGCGCAGACTTTTCACGAGAGCAGCAAGCTGACGCGTACCAAAGAAGCCTCGCTCTCCTTCCGACGCCCCAACCAGTACCGGAACCTTAATTTGCTCGGCCGCCGCGAAAACCGCCTTCACCAATACCAGGTCAGCGACATTGAAGTGGCCCAGAGCTGCGCCTTCCTTTTCCAATCGTGTCAAAACATCTTGTAGTGCCGCCATAAATGTTCTCCTGAATGACGAGGACGCCCGTCCTCCAATTAAGTAACCATGGCGCCTTTGCTCCGCGCGATGTTGTTTCGCAGCTGGCCCATAGCCGAGGCCACACCCGCTTTGTTGCCGAAAATCGATGAGCCAGCGACAAAGACATCGGCACCCGCTTCGGCAGCCAGCGACCCGGTTTCTTCATCAACCCCTCCATCCACTTCCACCTCACAGCTAAGTTTCATCCGTTCGATCATCTGGCGAACGCGTCGAATCTTGGGCAGCATGCTGTGGATGAAATGCTGATGCCCGAAACCGGGGTTGACGGTCATGACCAACACCTGGTCTAGATCGGGCAGGATTTCTTCCAGCACGCTAGCCGGGGTGGCAGGATTGATGGCGACCCCCGCTCGCTTTCCGAGTTCCTTGATTCGGTGTACGGTGCGACGCAGGTTATTGTTTCCCTCCCAATGCACGAGAAAGGAGTCCGAGCCGGCCGCTACAAATTCTTCGAAGAAAGAATCGGGATCCGAAATCATCAAATGCGTTTCCAGAGGAAGCTGGGTAACACGCCGGAGCGATTCGACTATCGGCGCTCCCATCGAAAGATTCGGCACGAAGTGCCCGTCCATTACGTCGATGTGGATCCTGTCAGCCCCGGCCCTCTCTGCTTCGGTTACCTGTTCGCCGAGGCGAGCGAAGTCAGCCGCCAGGATCGACGGTGCCAGCTTGACGATAGCGCTCTCTATCTGCATTTCGGTTCCTTCCTATGCAAGAACAGTTTGGTTGCTGGTCTCGAAGATCTCCACGAATTGCTGATAACGGCGGCTGATCTCAGCTACTGCCGCGTCCCGTGTGATCTTCTTGCTGCGCCAGTCAATCAGCGGATTCCAGAAGCTCGTCCGTCCAACCGCAAAGCCGATGAAGCCAGGCACAGTGGCTGCGGTCGTAAGCCATTCTTGAACCTTCTTGTCGTCTTCCCCCCGGCCGAGAATGATGCAACCAACCTCATTGCGGCCTCCTCGGCGCGCAGCAGCCACGATTTTCTCGCAGTCATCCCGTCGGTCGAGACCCTCAATCTTCCATACGTCAGGTTCGACACCTGCGTCCTGTAGTTGCTCGATTGCTTGTGCCATCAACTGAGGACGAAGCTGAAGATCGTACGCCTTCTTGTCTCCTTGAAACCGTTCGAGCTGAGACTTCTCCGCCGGGACGAGTAGTTCAAACATGAACCGGCTGCGACTCTTGTTGCTGTGCAGATATTCCGACAAGCGCTTCAGGCGGGCCGCCTGCCGCTGGTTCAGTTCTTGATCTCCCTCCGCGTTGTAGCGAACGAGAACTTTGCAGAACGTCGGATGAAAAACCTCAATGTGCTTTTCAAAATTCTCACCGTACTCGAAGTCGAACTCCTCCTGTCCGCTCTTCTCTGCCGGGCAGCAAGTAGAGTATCCGTCCGCAGTCGCATCACGCAGAATTGCGGCGCCGAACTGCTCGTCCACAAGAATTCCGGCCTTCCCCCTGGGCACGCCGGCATAGATGGCAGCCGTAAATGCCTCATAGATGACCCGCTTTGCGGCAGCAATTTCCGCCGTCTGTTGCGGGCTCAAGGCGCCGTCCCATCCGAACATCTTCTTCTGGAACGAGCCCCGGTGGTCGAACGGGAGAATGTAGAGCGGTTTATTAAAGCCGTCACTTGTCATGCTGTCTCCTTGGTTCTCCGGTAGTGAGTAATTAGATTATTGGTTGAACTGTCGTGGGCGAGCTTGGGTTCGTCTTTGCTTTCTAGTTCCGGGATAATGCGTTGCGCCAGAACTTTACCCAGCTCGACGCCCCACTGATCGAATGAATCGATGTTCCAGATTGCGCCCTGAGTGAACACAGAGTGCTCATAGAGTGCCACCAGTTTGCCCAGGGTTTCTGGGGTTAGCTGCTCGGCCAGAATCGTGTTCGACGGCCGGTTCCCCTCAAAGACCCGATGTGGCGCCAGCCAATCAGGCGTACCTTCAGCCTTTACTTGCTCCGGTGTCTTGCCGAACGCAAGCGCCTCCGTTTGGGCAAAAACATTGGCGATCAGCATGTCGTGATGCCGGCCAACCGGATTCAGTGTCTTCGAGAAAGCAATGAAGTCGCATGGGATGAGCCGTGTCCCCTGGTGAATCAATTGGTAGAACGAGTGTTGACCGTTCGTGCCCGGTTCGCCCCAGTAGATGGGACCCGTCTCGTGAGCTACCTGTTTCCCGTCAAGTGTGACGTGCTTGCCGTTGCTCTCCATTGTCAACTGCTGGAGATAAGCCGGAAAGCGCTTCAGGTACTGCTCGTAAGGCAGGACGGCCACTGTTTGTGCGCCGAAGAAATCGTTATACCAGATTGACAAGAGACCCATGAGCACGGGTAAGTTCTGCTCGAATGGTGCGGTGCGGAAGTGCTCGTCCATCTGGTTAAAACCATCCAGCATGGCGCGGAAGTTATCTGGACCGATGGCAATCATCGTGGAGAGACCGATGGCCGAATCCATCGAATAACGGCCGCCGACCCAATCCCAAAACCCGAACATATTGGCGGTGTCGATTCCGAACTTCGCCACTTCGGCCGCGTTTGTGGAGACGGCAACAAAATGCTTCGCAACTGATTTTTCATCGCCGCTGAACCCGGCAACTGACCAAGTACGAGCGCTGTGCGCGTTCGACATCGTCTCGAGTGTTGTGAAGGTTTTTGAAGAGACGATGAACATGGTTTCCGAGGGATCGAGATCCCGCACGGCCTCGGCGAAATCGGTGCCATCAACGTTGGAAACAAACCGGAAGGTCATCGAGCGCTCGCTGTAGTATCTGAGCGCTTCGTAAGCCATAACCGGCCCGAGGTCAGAGCCTCCGATCCCGATGTTGATCACGTTACGAATGCGCTTGCCGGTGTACCCCTTCCACTCCCCGCTCCGCACGCGGTTTGAAAAATCGGCCATCTTATCGAGCACGGAATGCACTTCTGGAACTACGTTCTTGCCATCGACGAGAATGGAGGCATCTTTCGGAGCGCGCAGGGCCACATGCAAGACCGCGCGCTTCTCGGTTATGTTGATCTTCTCCCCGCTGAACATCGCGTCGATGCGGGTTCGCAAACCGGATTCCTCGGCGAGTTGAAAAAGGAGCCTGAGGGTTTCATCGATAACCCGGTTCTTGGAGTAATCGAGATGCAGGCCCACGGCGTCGAGCGTCAGACGCTCACCCCGCCTGGAATCATCTGCAAAAAGCTGTCGCAGGTGTGAATCGCGAATCTCCTTATAGTGAGCGCCGAGATCCTTCCATACCCGCCGTTTCAGGGCTGGGCGTCTGGTGATTGCTTCCACTCGTGCTGCCATATTCTTTGTCCTTTCCTGACTTCATAGTATTTAGAGTCGTCCCGGTGGCAGTAGGAGACAGTGATCGCCGCTCGTCTACTTCCTCCCACAGACGAAAGCCGCCTAAGAACGCATCAAAATTGTCGCCGGCCCGGCACTTGGGAGGCAGCAATTTCAGTTCCTTTGCGTTGCCGCCTCCCAAAACCACTTCGTCGGGCTCAAGCGCCGCCGTTAGCCGGGCGACGACGTCCGCAACGTGCTGACGCCACTTCCTCTTTCCGTCCTTTATTAATGCCTCGTTACCCACATAGCTTTCGTAAGTCCCCTTTTTGTACGGAAGATGACCCAGTTCCATGGGCTCCACGATACCGTCGACTATCATGGCGGACCCGAGCCCGGTTCCGAATCCCAGGAATAACATCTTCCCTTTTCGATAGCTGCCCAAGGCTTGCATGGCTGCATCATTCACCAGCTTCACGCGACGGTCGAAGCCGGACCGGAAATCAAAGCCGACCCAACCGCCGCCGAGATGGCGTGGCTCTGCAACCGGATGATTTCGCAACACCGGCCCTGGGAAACCAATCGAGATTGCGTCGTACCGCCAATCCCCGACAACCTTCTTGACTCGCGTGACCAATTGCTTTGCCGTCAGCGTAGGACCGGATGCAAATTTCCGCGGTTCGCGCTCGCCGCTGACAAGCAGCTTGACGTGCGTTCCGCCCACATCAATAACCAAAACCTTCATGCAACTCTCCATCCGGGCAAGTATTTCGCTATGCGAACTTTTCTTCCTAACTGAATGCAAGCTCCGGAATCGTTTTCTCCAACCCGTACGCGGCCGCCCCAGCCAGGCCAGCGGGAGCAACGATGACATGCACGGGGATACGCTCCATCAAATCTGCAAATCGTCCTTTGCGCTTGAAATGCTGCATGAAGGCGGGGTTCTCGATCAGGCGCAAAGTGTGTACAGCAACGCCGCCCGCGACATACACTCCGCCCGTCGAGAGCACCTTCAACGCGAGATTGCCCGCCTCACCCGCCAGGATCGAAACGAAAAGATCAATGGCTGCCGAACACAACTTGCTGCGATTGCCTCCATCAACGGCTTGATTGATGATCACGAAAGAGGGATCGTCGGCGGAGGTCATCTGGGCAGCGACTTCGGGCTCCTCTACAATGCCTTCGACGTCTCGCAGATACTCATAGATATTAGGAATCCCAACTCCCGAACAAACGTGCTCGAAGCTCACATGATCAAACTTCTTGAGCATGTATTCGAGGAGTCGGATTTGTGTCGTGTCTGTCGGGGCAAAATCTGAATGACCACCCTCCGAACTGTGCGCAACATACCGCGATCCATCCCACGTAAGGAACGACTCTCCCAAGCCGGTACCGGGTGCAATCACGGCAATAGCTCCCTTGGGAACGGGTACACCGGCATTAATCGTGTGAATATCACTGGGCCTGAGGATCGGGACTGCATGGGCAATTGCTTCCAGGTCATTGATCAGGCGAACTGACTGGAGGTTGATGTTCAGCTCGCGTGCGAGAGAAGTTTCTTCTATTACCCATGGCAAGTTCGTGGCTTTCACCCGTCCGCCAATCACTGGCCCAGCTACCGCGAAACAGGCTCGATCGACCGGCGTTTTCGTCACCGCCAGAAACTCCTTCACGATGGCCTGCAAGCTGGGGTAGTCGGCGCTATGAAATTTTGCTTCTGCCAGCGGCGCATGAGGTCCGCTTTCATTCGAGAAGATCGCCAAATCCGTTTTCGTACCCCCGATGTCCCCTGCAATAAGCATGCTGATCTCCAGTCTGCGATTCCTACGCTCTCGCAAAGCGTTCGCTATTCGGCTTCGAGCCGCTCAGTCCATAAAACAAGATGTACAGGTAACAAATTACGGGCACAAAGAATGCATGATGAAGTCCGATGCGATCGGCGATTGTGCCTTGTACAAGCGGAAGAATTGCACCTCCCACGATCGCCATATTCAGCAGGCCTGACCCGGTTCCGGTCAATGGCCCTAGCTCTGCCACTCCCAAACTGAAAATGGTGGGGAACATGATTGAGTTGAAACACCCGACGGCCAGAATCGTCCACATCGCCCTGTGCCCGCCTGACAGCATCGACGCTGTGAGGAGCACGGCGGCGACGGTGGCACATAGCGCAAGAAGACGTCCCGGCCTGATTCTTCGCAAGACCCCGGCTCCGACAAATCGGCCAATCATCGCCCCACCCCAGTAGAAAGACACGAAACCTGCTGCGGTTTTGGCCGAGAGCCCTGCAATCTCGGGCAAACCAAAATAATTCACCAGAAAGCTTCCGATTGAGACTTCCGCGCCAACATAAGCAAAGATTCCAACCGCACCTAAAAACAGATTGGGATGTTTCCAGATTGAATCGTTAGCTTTCGCTGCGCTACTCGAGATAGCAGCTTCGACTTGCGGAAGTTTGGAAATGCCAATCAAGATGGCCAACAGGATTAACGCTAATCCGATCACGGCGTATGGCATTCTGACGGACGCTGCTTGTTGCACGCGGTAGGCCTGTAGAGCCGTCGGCTTCAACTGCCTTAGCTGTTCGACCGCGAGCGGCGCCGCGTTCAAGATGAGCAGTCCGCCGAGCTTTGGTGCGATTGTCGTACCGAGCGAGTTGAAGGCTTGTGTGAGATCCAGGCGGCTTGATGCGGTTTCGGGCTTCCCCAGCAAATCCACATACGGATTGGCAGAAACCTGAAGGGCCGTGATGCCGGCGGCGAGGATGAGGAGCGCGGTCAAGAACAAAGGATAGGAAGCAGCGGATGAAGCTGGAAGAAACAGGAAAGCACCACAAGCCATGGTTAGCAGGCCAACCACCATCGTTTTCTGGTATCCGATCCTGTTCACGAATTTCGACCAAGGTATCGAGAACAAGAAATATGCCGAAAAGAATGAAAACTGGATGAGCATGACCCGCGTGTAACTGAGATCGAAGATCGACTTCAGATGCGGCACCAGAATGTCATTCAGGCACGTAAGAAATCCCCACATGAAAAACAACGTGGTCACGATCGCAAGGGGACGGGCATAACTTCCTGTCGTTGTCCGCGGCGGAAAGCCTTGCACCGGTGCTGAGCTCGTCGTTATTTCACTGGTTCCCATTTTTGCGTCTCCGGTTCTACCACCACGTCTCCGCTTGTACTCCGTACGTCAATCCGTTGGTTTTGTTCTGGTACGGAATCCCGCCCACAAATCCGCGCAGTCCGTCCGACCAGCTTGCGTAAGTCACGAAGGCCCGCAGCACCGGGCGGCTGAAGAATTTGCGTCCCGCCCCAATTTGCGGCGCAATTGTGAACTTGCGCAGCCAACCGTCATAAAGGCCAACTTTGCTGTGCGTGTGATCAACGCCTCCCTCGAACGCGAGCGACAGATATCTGGTAAAGAAGATCTCCGGGCGCGCCCCAAATGAGATCCACTGCTGCCATGGGTGTTGCGGGTTCCCATCCTTAGTCTGCTGATAAATGAAGATGGGCATAATGGCGAACCTATCATTCGGTTGAAAGAGCATCTGTTCGGTTGCCAAGAACCTTGCGGAACTGTTGAGAAAACGCGTCGGATCGTCCAGGGACGTACTGTAATTGCTTGCCGCTCCCGTTCCGTATTGGATGCTAAAAGTGTGATAACCGCCGTGCCACTCCAAGCGCTGATGACGTAATCCTACGGCGTATCCATTGCTAGTCGGGATCACCGTTTGTGTAGATGACTCGGTACCGCCCTTGGCCCTCGCAAAATCAAACCATCCACCCCACAGCCCAGCCGGACCTTTGAGATCATAAAAACGGATGTCTATGTTGCTCTTGGCGTAGTTACCATTTTGCGTGACGATATCTGCCCTTGCACCCGACAAGAAACCAAGCGCCATCTTGGCGAAGCCCAGATTCAAGTCTTCGACGCCTGCGCCGTACCCGCTCATGTCCAGCGGGTAGAAGTCGTCGATCTCAATATGCTGCCGACGGTAATAACGCTCGCCAGCCCAGAACTTAGCACCCGGTTGACTTTCAAAAATATTGCCGACCTGAACGAAGGCTTCACGGAATCGGAACTGATCGTTGCCAGTACCATTGGCAAAGTTCGCGTAGTTGGCAGAGTTCGTGGTGTTGGCTTCCACCATCGCCTCGGTCCTGATCCACGCTTTGTCCGAGTCGTGCTGCGGATTGATCCAGTTGTTGACGAAGATCAGTTCCGCATAAGTTTCCGCCTCATTTCCCAGCCGGTATTTCGCGTCCGCACCAGGGGCCTGAAAAGCAACCTGTTCTCCACCTACGCTGTTGAGACCGTACCCCGAGCGAAAGTATCCGTGAAACTCAAAAGCGCCAACCTGCTCCTGCAGCTTCACGATTTTTGTGTCGGTCTCCCTAAGAAAGTCATATGTCGGTGCCTGTGGCAGCTGTCCCTGAAACGTAGCCCCGACCTGATTGGATTGTCCAAGAATGCCACCGTCTGCTGCCTTCTCGGCAGCAAGTTCCGCCGCGGAGACAGTTCCACGTTTCTCCCTTTCCCCGGACTCTTTCTTTTCCTCAATTTGTTGCTCAAGAGCAGCGATGCGTTGCTCGAGGTCACGGGTGGTCGTATCGTATTGCTCTTTCAATTGCTGCAGTTGCTGCTGAAGCTGATCGGACTGTTGGCCGTTCGCCGACAAGACGCCGAGGGCAATCATCCCCGTGCAACCGACGAACCGACTGAAAAGCCGTTCCCAATGAGTACGTAACTCGACGAACATTAGTTGATTCCTGCTTTCGCCTGCCTGTTTCTTCGCTGCGGACGCAGGTAGGCCAGCCATCGTCAGGCAATTTTCTTTAAGCATTCACCATTCCACACCACCCTTCCCTGGTGGCAAGGACACATTGGCGAGCAGCGGAAGCATTTACAGCGATGCGAGAGCTCGGTGCTACTCGAGTCACATTTCTCCATGGTTTCCTTCTGCTGTTATGCACGTAAACCTTTGCCTCTAAGGATCAATGAGAGGAGCCTGCGCCAACTGTAAGTTGATCAGCAGATCGAGGCGCCATTCGATCTGGAAAAACAGTGCCGCTTGCCGGCCCGACAGCACTCTGCGAAATTCAGGCACGTACTTGAGCCGCAGCTCCATAATGTCGCTGTCTGCAGCGGCCCGGCGGCGGATGTAGCTCTCCGCCTCATCGCCGTTCATCGTCTTGTAGTGGTCGAGATATTCTTCGACCAACGCGATTTTGGTGTCGTAGATCTTCGCCAGATCCGCAGCATATCGGTCATAGACAGGCCAGAACTTTTCTGCCTCCGTGTCTGTCAAGTCCATATTGGCCGCAATGATCTGCTTCTTTTGCGTCCTCAGGTCTTTCCTCAACAGTTCCACGTCTTGATCGGGAGCCCACTGCGAGTCCTCGTAAATGGTAGGCCCGTCGGGAGCCTTAAATTGCTTGGCCGATTGCGCGGCTGATTCCTGCGCAAGTGACGAATAACCCACCGAGAAAACCATGGCGACAATCGTAGGGATAAATAGCGTTGACCTTACTGTTCTCTCCACTCATCCTCCTAAACGGATGGTTTTTCTTAGGCAGTTTTCTGAGACCCCGTCTACCTACCCTTTGCATCCAGGTTTCCAATAAGGTGATACGACAGCTCTGGTCACAGATTGTGACGGCACAAATGGTTAGGGGTAGCTTGTGTTGATAGGCCTCTGGAGATTTTGCAAATTTTGTGACAACAGTCTGGCAGGTGACAGGCAAATGTGGTCTACGCCAAGATCCGAGCGACATGGTACAGCTCGATAATCGGAGTGGCACAAAGGTTGCGCGACGCCCAGCATTCGGGAGTGGTTCGTGTTTGGAACTCGGAGTGCTCCTCAAAGGCTGCTCTTGTGAGGAAGTCTGACAGGCCTGATTTCCGGAAAGCAGCTTCTTGAAGATCATTTGGAGAAATTCGAACACAACCGCGAAGGACCGGGTCTTTCTTGTATGTACCGGAAGCTCGCACAAGCCGGGCCAGGTGCGACGCTTTTATCGCAGCCGGGCGGGCTTGGGCATTCTTGGAACTAATTTCGAACTTTGGGTGAACTGCAAGAGGTCTTCGTCCGCTGCCTAAAACGAAGAGTCTCGTGACACAACCCGAAAACATAAGAGACCTCCATGCTCTTCGCTCGAGAGGCCGGAGTTGCAACCATTCTCGTATCCATTACGCTTTGGGTGCAGTGCGCAGGGATGGCCGTTCTCATCCGCTTGGCAAGAGCCTATATTGCACGAATCAAAAATGAGCTAAGCCCATGGCGTGCAGGCGTACTTATTGTGCGGTTTTCTGCTGCTATGATCGTTTCGCACATGGTGCAGATTCTGCTGTGGGCAGGCTTTTATCATTGGCGTTGTCTTCCCACCTGGGAATCTTGCTTCTACTTTTCCGCTAGTAGCTATTCGACCGTCGGTTACGGCGACGTCGTTCTCCCCCGAGTTTGGCGGGCTTTGGGTCCGGTAGAGAGTGTTACAGGAGTGCTGATGTGTGGCATGTCCGTGAGTGGGCTGTTGGCTATCGCCAGTCGACTGGTCGCTGCCGAGGCCAATGATGGCAAAGAGTTATCGGCTTTGTTGTAGAGTTCGAAATCGGCGGTAGTGGTCTCAAGATGCGCTTCGTGACAGTGTCAGCGTAAAGGATATTGGGTAGTGGTCCGATGCCTTTACTTGCTTGTGAATTCGGCCGAGGCTGGCACGTATCGGCCCGCGGACAAAAGCCCAATCAATTGGCCTTCCAGGCTCAAAAAGATGTCGTGATGGGGTCGTGGGCGTACGCGGAGTTGCAATCGCATCCTGGAATGCTGCCGCCGCAAGCGCCGACGCTGCGCCTGTGTTGGAAGCATCTAAGTTGAAATCCCCTGCAACAACCACCGGGGACTGGGCGTCCTGGCGCGTCGCATCTGACAACACTTCGGCAATCTGCGAAAACCGCAATTGTTCACTACCACGGCTTTCCAGATGAAGGTTGTAGGTCACAAGTTTCTTTCCAGCGATATTGATGTCGGCTACGAGAGCGATCCTCCCTCCAAGTCTCTCCTGAAAGGGATCCATCTTTGGCAGATACCAGCGAGGCCGCCAGAAGTGTGATTGTCGTGAGAATCGAATCAAGCGCGGATTAGAGATAGGCCACTTCGCAAGCGTAGCCTGCCCATGGTACGCAGGAGACGTTTTGGATCCCTGGACAAGTTCTTGAAACTCGCGTCCGAATACGTAGTTCATCTGCAGCTTTCGGGCGATCTCTTCTGCGATGTTCAGGCGATGCGTGCGGCGGGCATTGAGATCCACCTCCTGCAGGATGAGAACGTCTGCGTTTGTATCTGCCAGAAAATCGATGACTCCCTGCAAGTGCAACCCGCGATCAATGTTCCAATCGACTATGCGGAGTGAACTGGGCGGCCCGATTACCAAACGGAACGGCGCGAAGTTGTCGGTAATGATTTCCTTCATTGCCACACAGACATTAGGGTTGGCTATTGAAGCTTAACTAAGCCGCAGGGCCGGGCGCCATCGACGCTCGTGCCGGAACAAATGTGAGATAGGAGTAAAGGGCGATCATCCAAACCAGATTTGCACCCACCGCGCCCGCAATCAAGAGCCAGTTCATGATGTGGAAAAGGGCAAAAAATAGGAACACGTAAGGCAAAAAGCAACGTCGGATGATGAACTCAGTGTGCCGTCCAAGAAACAAGAACGGATTTGAACTACGGCTGTCGGCTTGTTTCTGCCACATACCCAAATACTGTTCCGGGCGCCCCCCGGTCAACCGCTGACGCTGCATTCCGGTAGCGAGCATACTGGCAATCGCACCGAATACCAGGAAACCACCCCACAATAAATATGTCCGATTGCCTGAGCTTCTCACAAGGCCAATCGTCATGCCCGCAAAAATGAATAAATAATAAAGATAGTCACAAACGGTCTCCAGCCAGCAGCCGAAATCGGATTCCTGAAGCTTCAAACGAGCCACCTCGCCGTCGCATCCGTCGAGGACGCTTGCGAACCAGGAGAGGATAGCTCCCGTCAGCATATTCCAGTAGCCACCTAACGCGAGGAAAGCGCCAGCCGCCAAGCTCACACCCAGCGTGAACAAGCTGACCATGTTGGGCGTGATCGGGAATGGAATGATCTTGCGGCTGATCGGTATGGAGACCTTGCGGTTCATCCGGGCAAAAATCCCGTCCGTAGGCTTGACGAGCCAGCCGTCCAATTTCTGCTCAGCTGCCTTGCGTTGTTGCTCGCTGTGCACGCGTTGCCACTGTTCTTCCGCCACAAGTTCATGCTCCACGGGGTGAGTCATGGTGCACCAAGCAAGCACATCTGCGATAGAACTGGCGATTTTTGGGCAGCGGCGTGCGAGGTCGATCGCTACGTCTTGTGAGAGCGCGCAGATCCCCACCAAGTCGTCACCGGTCTGGAGTGCCAAAGCATCACCTTCTCCGCTCCATTCGGCTGTACGCCGATGCAGCGAAGGATGATAGACACTGTCTCCGGAAATCAGCACCAGATGCCCTTCTGCCTCTGCAGCTAGCCGCCCTAAGTAGGAAGGCAGAGACGCTTGCCCAAATTTGAATTCTCGCCACTCGACGCTGCCGGGAATGCGTCCGGTTTGAAGCAGTTCGTCCCGCACGCAGGGGCCTTTGGCCACGTCGATGATAACAACGATTCGCGAGGCGCCGGCTTTATGCGCTCCCAAGATGCTTCGGAGCACGATGGGGAGAGCACCGACCTCGGGCATTGGTGAGCCGAGCCCGAAAGCATCCAATTCGTTTGCAAAAATAACGGCAGTGTGAGAGCGGCTAATCGATTTACTTGTTAGCTGCTGGTTTTGTAACGCTGGTTCAGGCCCAATTCGCATAAATGTCCTCGTCGCCTCCGATGGCACTGCTCTGTTCTTTCGGTTTGGCCAACACCACCAGGCAGAGGCCGCCCACGGCTGCCCAGAAAATTGCGCGCAGACGTCGAACGAATGCCAGAGTCAATCCAGTGGCTGCTGTGAGGCCGAACATTTTGACGATAAGCATGTTCCCGCCCTCATACGTACCGAGGTTTCCCGGATTGAATGTGCCTGCGATATTCACCAGCTTAGTCAACGCCTCAATTGCTAGGGCTCCAAACAAACTGATCTTGGCGCCCAAAAGCGACAGAATCAGATAAACCTCAAATACGGCAGCGGCGTGGCAAGCGAGGTTCAGGGTGAAGCTTGCGCAAAAAGAACCAGGGGTGTGGTGATAAAAGTCGAGTAGCTTCTTCTCAACGGAGTAGATCAACACGCGTTTACGTTCGATCCAACCACGGAAATATCGGATCCGGCCTAACGCCTCTGCCGGGCCTGAGAGCACGGACCAGCGCATTCCAATAGCGACTGCGGCCAGCAGAACAACACCGAGAAGAATCGATATGAAAACGCTCCCGTACAGCGCTAGCGCGTGCGGCAGCGGCAAGACAATCAGCACCGCCAATAGACCACCGCTGCTCACCAAGGCAGCGCTGATGACGAAAAATGCGCGGTCAATGGTTACCGACGAGATTCCGCTGGCGAGGGGCACGGCTGGGCCAAGCAGTGAGACTCGCAGCCCTTCACCGAACATCTGCGCCAGCCCACCAAGCTGACCAACTGCTTCGGATGCGAGGCGTAGCCCGAGCATGCGCGCGAAAGAGACCTGACGCTTTTCGTCGAGCAGTGTGATACGCCAGGCCCACGTCTTTAGAATATGAGCGACCCCGCCCCAAGCCATCACCAAAGCCAGTCCCCATCCTAGAGTGGCCATGCTTTCAAGAAGCTTGGCCGGACCGGCTCGGTGGACCAGGTACGTGAGCAGTAAGACGCCAAATGCGCCTGCCAGCAGCCGCAGAGGCGTCCGCACTTTTGTGACGTAGCTAGACACGGGCGACATTCTCGAGAATGGATTCCTGGTAGGAATATCCTCCGAACATTCCTTCGGCGTGCGCTAGGGCCTCGGGAGTATCAAGGTCCTGCCATTGACCCCCGCCAATCTCCAGGGCGCGCATCCGCCGCGCCGCGATCAACTGACGCATACCATCGGAGAGCGAACAATTTCCATCTTTTTTTGCTGATTCGAGCCTGTCAAACAGGGTTGGGCTGCACAGGAACATTCCGGTATCGAGCGCGTCGTAGTCCGAAATCTCTTTGCCGATATCCACGATCCGGTCTCCATCGCGCCGAACCTTGGTCGCATCGTCCAGATCAAAAATGCGATCGATATTGGGATCCACGGCGAGAATGACTTCACCGGGTTTGAGAGTTTGGTTAAGAATCACCCGAGCCGTCTCCGCTTCAAAAATGTGGTCCGCCATCAGCAACAGGAAATTCTCGTGGATTTCATTCCTGGCTTTCAGCGCCGAAATGCCATTGGCCTTGTGATAATCCGGATTTTCCACGAAAGTGACGGACACACCCAGCGAGCGGCCCTCAAACCAACTGCGAATCAATTCCGACCGATACCCCACCACAATCACGAACTTATCAATACCGGCTTGGTGTGCTCTGCGAATGACATGCTCCAGGATGGGCTTCCCGCGAAAGTTAACCAGAGGCTTGGGAAGGCCTCCCGACACCGATCGGATGCGAGTCCCGTTGCCGGCGGCAAGAATGAGACATTGATTTACCTTCTTCATAAGTTAGAATCCAAAAACCAGCTTTCCTCTGAAGGTCCGAACCGCGCTGTTGAAGAACTGGCCGTAGCGGTAGCTGTCCAGATCGTTTTGTACGTCGCGATAGTTGGCATGATTGAAGAGGTTGAACACTCCCAGCCCAACTTTCAGCCTGTGTTCTTTGCCGTGAAATGGAAGGCCGAATTCCTTGAGAACTTGGACATCGACCGAATCGAAACGCGGGAATCTCACGGCATTGCGTGGACCGACGAATTCGCGCTCCTGGTTCACGACGGAGTAAGGAAATCCGGTGTGAGTGTCCCAGACAGGCATTACGGTCATCTTCCAGGGAGCATGAAATTCTGCCCACGCCAGAAAACGATTGGCAGCGTCAAAGGACAAGGGCCCGCGAGCGTCCGCTTGAATCACGGCCTGCGGATCATTTCCAAAGAACTGGTTGAAGTCGTTGAGATCACCCGCGGCCTTCGAGCGCACGTAAGAAGCGTTCAATGTATGTCGCCCTATCTGATAGCGGCCAGTAATTTGGAACTCGCGGTAGAAGTCTCGCCCATCGTCGGCCAGGGTCAAAAGACTTCGCGTCGTCGTGGTGACCGGGTCGATAACGAGGTCATGCACAGTATTCCTCTGTTGGTAAGCAACTCGGACCAAAAAGTTGTCTGTCACCTGTCGATCAACTTCGACATTCCAGGTTTCGCTTCGCGGGTTGGCGAGTCTCCGGGGAATAACGTTGGTATAGAGGGTCGTCGACGAAAGCAACTGATTGGTCGGATCAAAAGTCTGAATTGTTCGATCCGGGAAGAGAGGGAAAACCGGCGCGTTCAAAGGCACGCGGTCGTAAAATAATCCAGCGCCCGCCTTCAGAAGCGTCTTGCGATCGCTCGTCAATGCGAGTGTCAAGCCGGCGCGAGGAGCTGCGTGTGTCCCATCGGTGATCGAATCAGTGTCGAATCGCAAGCCGAAATCGAATGTCAAGCGGGGGAACACAGTCCAGTGGTCGCCAACAAACCATGCGAACTCACTCTGATTGACAGAAAACTGATTGGGCGCGCCAAACGCGATTCGCTCCAACCTGGAGCCCGATACACCAACGATATCTACGGGTAAAAACTGTTGATAGCCCAAGTAACCGCTGTGTGAGAAATCGAAGCCGATTTTCAACTGATGCGAACCGAGCAATTGTCTTGTCTTTGCCTGATAAATCTCCTGCCATTCCACCCGTTCCGTGTCGCGATTCTGCCGGTCGAAGAAACCGCCCTCGGTGGTTTCGACCAGCAGGCGATAAGGCCCATTACTGTTCGGGAACAGGTTCGCGTCAAAGCGCTCATAGGCTAGTCGTGAAGTGAGCAGACTGCCCGAGTCTGAAACGTAGTTGTGTTGCAGAGCGACCTGATCGCCCCGTTCATGCAGGTCTGGGGTTGAGGGCTGCGGAACAAAGGTATTCAATCCCAGGTAGTCAATCTTTTGGGGGAAAACAGTAACCGAAAGCGTTGCCGTCTGCTTCTCGTTGATCTTCAAATCGAACTGACTGAAGGAGTCAAAACTCTCGAGAGTCGTGTCGCGTTGCAGCGGAGGCAGGCTCTCAACCGGTATGCGGACGAAACGATATTCAAAGGATTGAGTGAAGGCGAGTTTGTCCTTAATAAGCGGCCCGGTCACGGTAGTCCGCGGAGTGAACGCTCCGATTCCGACGATGTGCCCATCCCGGTCCCTAGCTCGAGGAACGATGTTCTGTATCGAGAAGTGAAATTTGTCGAAATCACTGGTGCGAGTTTCGACACTCGAAACTGCTCCCGTGAACTTTCCGTACTCGGGATCGTATGGGTTGGAGATGACGTGGACGGACGACACAACATCAATCGGCAGGTTGATGGCTTGTCCGCCGGTGGCGGGATCGGTTACGTTCGCCGAATTCACCAACCAGCCGGACTGTGTCGCCTGGGCGCCCTTCATGTTAATGCGGCCGTCTGGCCCGCGAACAACGCCCGGAACGAGAGGCAGCAAGCTGTCGATTTTTTCGTTTTGGTTGGGCGCCTTTTCCACAGTCGATTGGCTGATCGTGCTTTGCTGCGCAGACTCTTCAATCGGGGGAGTCACGGCGGCAGCCACAGTAACTGAGGCCGCGACAACCGCCATACCAAGTTCAATCGGCATGACGGAAGCTGCGCCTGGCTTCACTTCCACCGACAGTTTCGCGTTCAAACCGGGAGCACTCGCCTCGACCTCGTACATTCCAGGGGGAAGGCCGTCGATCGCGAATGCTCCCTGCGCGTCCGACTGGGTTTCCTTACTGACAGGCCCATGAAGGACGATACGTGCGTCCGGCAAAACGGCAGGTTCTCCGTTTTGAGTCTTAGTGACAACCGCGCCGCGAATTGATCCTGGAGTAGCAGGTTCGCTCTCGGGAAAGCAGCGCGCAAGGAGCAGTAGAGTCGACAAAACAATAAGAAGACTTTTTCTCACGACTTGTGCCCCTCCAGCCGAGAGCAGGTGCAATGCGACGTCCAAACGACGAACCAGTTGGTGTGGAGTGACACAAGCCCTTGGATGAACTGCGGCTTGAGAGAGCTGAACCAGGAAATTCGCAATCCGGATCCGAGGTTGCCAGAGCGCGACGAAGTTGGCAGGTGGCGAAGTCTTGGCAGCCCTTATCTCTCGCTAGCGATGAACGCGCTGCCAGCCCGGTTAAGACCCTTACGCCCGTTAAAAGCGGTTTGCTGCGATCCCCTGAAATAGGTTAGCGGCGTCCTACTCAAAAGTGGTAGTAAAGCCTGACTTCATCCTGTGAGCGAAAAACCACTCGATTATGTGAAGAAAAGACCTTCTATCTAGGGTTGTCTGCAAATCAATCCTGCTGCATCCTGATGATGTTCAATGAAGGAGCACAATCATGAGCGCGGTTGAATTTGGTCTGACATTACAAACACCTTTTCTATACGTGGCGGGGCAGCCAACGTCGGCGCATGCTTCGACAGCCATGGAATCGTTGACCGCACGCTACGAGGCGCTGGCGCAGATCTCCAGGTCGATTGCTTCGATGGATCCTGAGATTGTCTCGCGCGATCTTGTTAGTTTGTTCCAGCCATTGTTTCCATGCGACATCGTGAACATCGTGTTGTTCGACCAAGCTGACGGAGCCGGTAGCTGGAAATCCTATGGCGTCGAAGAGCTTGCGGGGCCGGACATACCGATCGAGGAAACCACGATATGGTCGGTCTACCAGGAGCAACGGGCGCTCTGGATTGAGGACTGCCAGCAGGATGAACACTTGGCCGTACGGAAAGAGGCGGAGAATGCAGCAGGTGTGGAATATCGGTCGCTTTGTCGTCTGCCACTGTGCGCGCCTCGCGGCTGTCTTGGGGTCCTCAGCATAGCTGGTTCGCAGCCTTATAGCTATTCTGCGCAGGACATTCGCTTCTTGTTGCTTGCCGCCGACCAGGTAGCGCTGGGTCTGGCCAACTCCCTGCTGCATGCAGAAGTGCTGAAGCTGAAGAGCGAATTCGGCGAGCAGGAAGTCCATGTCCAGGATGAAGTGCGGAGCGAGCCATCCTTTGAAGAGATCGTAGGCCGGAGCCCTGCACTGCAACGGGTGCTGCGAGAGGTTGAAGTCGTGGCGCCCACCGATTCCGGCGTGTTAGTTCAGGGCGAAACGGGTACCGGGAAAGAACTGATCGCCCAAGCTATTCACAATCGTAGCGCGCGGCATGATCGGCCTTTTATCAGGGTGAACTGTGCCGCGATTCCTTCCGGGTTATTGGAGAGCGAGCTCTTTGGGCATGAGAAAGGCGCTTTCACCGGGGCCATCATGCGAAAACCTGGCCGGTTCGAGTTGGCCGATAAGGGAACGCTGTTCTTGGACGAAGTCGGAGATATTCCGCTCGATCTGCAAGCCAAACTGCTGCGCGTCCTGCAGGAGCACGAGTTTGAGCGCCTGGGCAGCACTCGCACACAGCAGGTGGATGTGCGCGTGATTGCGGCGACTCACCGCGATCTCAAACAGATGATTGAAGAGGGAGCGTTCCGCAGCGACCTGTACTACCGGCTGCATGTGTTCCCGCTGGTGGTCCCTCCCCTGCGCGAGCGTCGCGAGGACATACCGCTGATCGTCCGCCACTTCGTGGACAAATATGCTCAGCGCATGAATCGGCGCATCGAAACCATTCCAGCCCGGACAATGGAAGTACTGGCAAACTATCCCTGGCCCGGCAATGTGAGGGAGTTGCAGAATTTTGTTGAGCGGGCGGTGATTCTCTCACCCGGAACGTCCCTCCGCGCCCCACTGGAAGAACTGAAACAAGAGACACCCCAGGCTTCAACTACCAGCTTAAGCACCCTCGAAGAGATGGAACGCGAACACGTGCTGCGCGCCCTTCGGGAATCGAATTGGGTGACCGGGGGACCGAACGGGGCAGCGGTCCGGCTGGGAATGAAGCGGACCACACTGGCCTATCGCATCCGCAAGTTGGGGATTCCGGTCCGGCCGCAGTGAGTAGTAGAACCGATGGAAAGAAAATGTATTTGGTGACTTAGAGGTGATTTATGTGGCGTATTAAGTATGAAGGACTGACGCTGCAGGAAGTGTTGATCATGGCCTACATGAACACATTGGAAGCAGTGTCATCAGTGCAAATTTAGTAGGGCCCTCAAGACGTGGTAGTGTCTTCCCTTCCACCGCAAGGACTGAGGTCTCTCACCTTCAAAGCTGCACAATCCCGCGCCGTATAGCGATCGCGAGAGCGTGCGTGCGATTGCTAGCTCTCAATTTCTCGCTAATCTGCTTGAGGTAAGACTTCACTGTTTCTTCGGAGAGCAGCAGGCTCTGGGAGATATCCCGGTTTCGATTTCCCGCTGCCAGTAACCTGAGCACCCCGACTTCGCGTTCCGTCGGTGCTTCGTCGCCAAGATGCTCAGCAAGACGTGCGGCCACGTCCGGTGCTAGGTGTTTTTTTCCGGCGTGCACCGTACGGATCGCTCCCGCCACGTCCCTGGGCGGCATAGTCTTGAATAGGTAAGAGCGCGCACCCTCTGTCAAAGCCCTCTGGATTTCGCCACTGCATTCGGAAGTCGAAAACATAACAATGCGTGCGTCCGGAAATCTCCTTAAGATCGCGATCAGAGCGTCGATGCCACTCATGTCCGGAAGCCTAACGTCCATGAGAGTGACATCGGGTTGGTGTTCGCCAAAACGCTCGATCGCCTCGCTTCCGGTGGAGGCCTGGGCCACGATCCGCATGTCCGGCTGGCTGTTGATTACGGCAGCAATTCCATCCCGTAGGACCGGATGGTCATCCACACTGAAGACCCGGATGTGCTTCGTGGGGCACTCCACCTCTTCCGGATACCCACGGTCCAGAGCGTCTCGTTGCGGGAGTCTGTAGTCCGGATGACCGGTTGTTTTTTGACAAATGAACATGGCTTTTCCCCGTCTTTGATTTAAGCCCGTAGCAGGAACGAGCATGACACTCTATTTACGCTTGCCTCCCTCGGGTGTGTAAATGCAATAGCTCTGATTTAGGGGTGAAATAGGAGTGAATCCAGGAAGTGATTGATTTTAAACTACTACTACGGAACTGAAGCGTCTGCTGAAAAGCACGCAGCTCAGATCTAAACAAGTGCCGCTCCCGTCTTCGTCACCCCGGGTTCGTTATAACACGCAACAACACACGGTGGATGAACGGACTAGGCCATCTGATACCACGAAAGTGCAACGCTCTACCTACCAATTGGTGGTACGGGAAGAACATCCCATCTCGTGATGTGTTCTAGGCGTGGATGCGTCATAAATGCGTCACAAGAAATTGGTGGAGGTCGTTTGACCGGATGGGTATCACTTTCTCAAAAAGCGCGGCTCTAATGCCGGCCCCTACTTCAAGACGCGTCCGGTTCGGGGACTTTGAGCTTGACCTCACCACAGGCGAACTGCGCACAACAGAGACGGCGGACGGTAACAACGTTCTTCTGAGAGAACAAGTATTCCAGGTGCTGCGAATGCTCCTGGAACGTGAGGGCAAGATTGTCACCCGCGAGGAAATCAAGAGCAGGCTGTGGCCGAATGATACCGTTGTGGATTTCGACCACAGCATCAACGCGACCATCAAGACCCTGCGGCGGGCTCTGGGGGATTCCGCCGGCAATCCGCGGTACGTCGAAACCTTGGCACGGCGAGGCTATCGCTTCCTTGTCGCGACCGAGTGGCTGGAGGCAACGCCGGGAAGCGATCGGCGCGAATCCGCCAGTTTGCCGGCACAACCTGAACCGGGCAGCCTTATCGGAAAGAAGGTTTCTCACTACCGCGTACTCGATGTGATCGGCGGTGGCGGGATGGGAATGGTCTTCAAGGCGGAGGACCTCAAGCTGGGCCGGTTGGTAGCGTTGAAGTTTTTACCAGAAGAGTTCGCCGATGATGCGGTTGCCCTCAAACGTTTTGAACGGGAAGCGCAAACCGCTTCCGCGCTGAACCATTCCAACATCTGCACGATTTACGAAATTGAAGAGCATGACGGCCAGCCTTTCATCGTCATGGAGCTTCTTGAAGGAGACACGCTGCGTCACCGCCTATCCGCTGGGGAGTCAACCGCCTTCCCTATCTCGCAATTTCTTGAGATTGCGATTCAGATCTGCGACGGTTTGGACGCTGCCCATCGCAAGGGCATCATTCACCGCGACATCAAGCCTGCGAACATCTTTCTAACGAACCATGGCACGGTCAAAGTTCTCGATTTTGGCTTGGCCAAGCTGGCCACCGGAGAGGAAGTACCGGAACAAGTCCAACGAGACGTTTCCGAGTTCAGGCGTACTGCACCGAGCGTCGGGCAACTGCCGAAACAGGAAATCTACACGAGCCTGACTCGGCATGGAACTACCGCCGGTACAGCTGGTTACATGTCGCCTGAGCAAGTGCGCAAGGAAAAGCTGGATGCCCGCACAGACCTGTTTTCCTTTGGCATCGTTCTCCACGAGATGGCTACTGGTCGGCGCGCCTTTGAGGGAGACACCGTCGCCGTCATTCACGAGGCGATTCTCCACCAGACAGCTGTCCCGGCGCACGAACTGAACTCGGCTGTGCCACGCAGGCTCGACAACATAATCCTCAAAGCCTTGGAGAAAGATCGCTCGCAGCGTTACCAATCCGCTGCCGAGATGAGGAAGGATCTGGCGAAGGTCCAACGTCAGATGCAGCCGCAGCGTATCCGCCTACGCAAATGGTTAACGGCGGGCGCGCTGCTCGCGGTTAGCGCGCTCAGTATCTGGCGCTACGAAGTTTACCGTCATCGCATCACTCTCGCTCCCACCGACACGATCGTGCTGGCAGACGTCGACAACCGAACGGGCGACCCTGTTTTCGACGACGCTCTGAACACTGCACTGCGCTATGAAATGGAGCAGACGCCATACTTAAACCTGCTGGGATTGGATAAAGCGTACGCCACCATGGGGCAACTGAAACTTGCGCCGACCACGAAGATCACCCCAGAGATCGCACGCCAGATTTGTAGGAAGACCAATAGCAAGATGGTGATCTCTGATTCAATCGCCGACGCCGGTAACCGATATCACCTGGAGATCAGAGCGCTCGACTGCGGCTCAGGAGCGACCTTGGCTGAGGAAAGGACCGACATCAGCGCTCGTAATCATGTAGTCCATGAGTTGGGAGCGACGGCCGCGCGCCTTCGGAGGAAGCTCGGCGAGACGGCCGAATCGCTGGCCCGGTTCAATCAGCCTTTGGAAAAAGCGACCAGCGCCTCCTTGGAAGCACTCCAGATCGGCATTGAGGGAACGAAGCTCTACCTAGGTGGCAACCCGCAGGCAGCGCTCCCCCTGTACCAGAGGGCAATCGAACTTGACCCTGACCTTGCGCTCACGTACGAAGGGATTGGCTCGGCCAACTTAGCTCTCTACCATTACGACCTCGGGAAAGCTTCATACACACGCGCCTACCAATTGCGCGACCGAATGACGGAAAAGGACAGGCTGAATGCCGATTTTCTCTATTACAATGACGTGACTGGCGAGCTCGACAAGGCCTACTCCGTCCTACTTCGGTTGCTGGAACTCTTTCCTCGCGATGTATTCTTTCATAATAATCTGGCGCACACGCTGCTTAAACTCGGCCAGCTCAAGCGTGCGGCCGACCTGGAGGATGAGACGGCGCGGCTGGAGCCAAGTCCACTCTATTTTTTGTGGGCGGCCTCTCAGAACATAACGGCTAGTAGGTTCAATGAGGCGAGGTCATGGCTGGCTCAGGCGGAGGCCTTCAAATTTGACAGCCTCGAACTGAGGATCGATAGATTGCGACTCGCATTCATCGAAGGTGATCGGGCAACTCTCGACCGGATCTTCGATGGCGAAGGGCATGGCCCTAATCGAGTCGTGTTTTTGCGCGAGCGATCGAGATTTGAAGCTCAGCAGGGTCACTTTGATTCCGCAGATCGCTTACAACTGCAGGCATCGAAGCTGTCTTCGGACCTGGAAGATATTTCCTGGGTCCTTGTTTATTCGGCGCGTCAGAACGCTGAGGCGGGCAAGTTAATCCAAGCGCGCAAAACCCAGGACCAGGCACTTCAGAGTAAATTGGATCGAAACCAAAGAATGGTATTGGCTCTCTCGCTCGCCCGGTCGGGGAGAACGGACGAAGCCGAACGCCTCGCAGACGAAGTCAGCCAGGAAGCGCCATTGGACACTACTGTGCAGAAATATCTTGTTCCCACAGTTCGCGCCGCAGTCAAGTTGTGGCAGCACCATCCCGACGCCGCCATCGATCTGCTCCGCGAAACGGTTCAGTACGATCTCGCAGTCACCGATTCGTTCGATTACCTCTACCCTGCCTACATCCGTGGCCTGGCCTACCTGGAGTCAGGCGATGGCCGATCAGCAGCGGGCGAGTTCCAAAAGCTGATCGACAATCCCGGTTTGTGCTGGGAATTTATCACCGGCCCACTGGCCCGGCTTCAACTCGGTCGGGCAGAGAGACTGATGGGCGACAACGCATCCGCCCGCAAATCTTACGAAGAATTCCTTAACATTTGGAAAGATGCCGACCCCGATCTTCCCATCTACCGGCAAGCCAAGGCCGAGTACGCCAAGCTCCGAAAAAACTGAATCGCAGATTGAACTAGTGCGCGCCTGAACACGCGACGCGGCTCAGGACCCCCTTGCATCTTTGCGAGGTGACATAACCATCACTTTGAGCCCGAACAATCGTGCATCCAGCGAATAGGCTCCCGGTCCGAGGAGCGCGAGCGCGATAGAGTTCAGAATCAGAGAAACCGCCAGCCAATCGAGGCGAAGACCAATCAGAAGATCCGCAATCGCATATGCACATACGATGGACGACACCACGGGAGTGAATATTCCGATCCCGAGCGCGATCGACAGCAACACCGCGCCAGCGAAGAGCAAGTGGAATGAAGCCAGGTCAGGCCGACCCGCCAGGCTCAGGAGGAGAGGGGCTGCCACCGAAATTCGAAGAAGCAACAGGGCAACCCCGGGCCCTCCTCGCGGAAACATGGAAAACAGCCGCTGCACAGTCCTAGCCTAATGGGTTCCGGCGGCGCGGCATACCCCAATTGAAGCTATACTTCAATAACTCTTTTAGGGAGTTCGTGGCCCGAACATCGGATGGGAAGCACACGAGACTCAAAAGGGGGTGATTCTGAAGGTGACCGGTTCGTGGACTATTGTGTGCCTTCGTGCCCTGCTTATTCTTGTTAATGTTCTGCCTTGCCTTACCGCCAACGCGCTCGATCCGGACCGGCGGATTTCTCAGTATGCCCATACTGCCTGGCGGGTGCGCGACGGCGCCTTCGCGGGAGCACCCTCTGCGATAACCCAGACAACCGACGGATACGTGTGGATTGGGACCCTTGCGGGATTAGTGCGCTTCGACGGGATTCGCTTCGTACCTTTTGCTCCGCCTGCCGGAAAGCACCTTCCTAACCCATCCGTGATTTCACTTTTGGGCGGAACGGACGGGAGCCTGTGGATTGGAACAGCCTCCGGCCTGGCCCAGTGGAAAAACGGTGAATTGCTTACTTTCCCGGAGACAGCGGGCCGCGTGAACTCGATCTATGAGGACCGTGACGGCATGATTTGGATCGCCCGCTCGCGAACCACTGCAGGAGGCGTCTGTAAGGTCGTAGCATCTGGGGCCACATGCTACGGGCCCAAGGATGGAGTGCCACCCTATGCTGGGACATTGATCGGCGACAACTTCGGATATCTTTGGATTGGAACCAGCACCGCCCTTGTCCGATGGAAGCCAGGTTCATCTGCTTCGTACGAACTGTCCGGACTCACATCCAACGTAGCGCTTGCTGGTATAAACGCTCTCGCTGCCGCTCCTGATGGATCTGTCTGGGCCGGAATCTCGAATTCCGGCCGCAGGCTGGGCCTGCAACAATGGGTGAATAGCTCCTGGAAAACACTGATCACGCCGACATTCGACAGCAGTAGGTTGCGGGTTATCAGCATGCGTCTGGATCGGCATAACGCATTGTGGATTGGGACTTACGAAAGCGGAATCTACCGGGTGCACGATGGCAAGGTGGATCGTTTTGCGAGCGCGGATGGCCTCTCGACTGATACCGTCGAGGGCTTTTTGGAAGACAGAGAAGGTAACTTGTGGTTGGCCACATCCGGGGGTGTGGACTGTTTCCGCGACATTCCGGTTGTCAGCTTCTCCGTATATGAGGGGCTCAGCGCGGACAACGTCATGTCCATATTTGCCGCTCGCGACGGGACCGTCTGGGTCGGGAACCAGGGAGCATTGGATTTTGTGCGCGGGAACGTTGTTTCATCCATCGGCCCAAAGCAGGGGCTTCGCGGCAATCGTGTCACCTCGCTATTCGAAGATCACGCTGGCCGGCTTTGGGTTGGATTAGACAATGAACTACTTATTTACGAGCATGGCAGGTTTACGCCCGTCCACCGTCCCGACGGTGGATCCGTCGGAGTCGTTTTGGCGATGACCGAGGACATCGGCCACAATGTTTGGGCATCGGTAATTCGTACTCCCCCTGGACGCCCTACCAAACTGATTTGTTTTCGAGAACGTAGATTCATCAAGGAGATCTCGGACCTCGGACTGGACGTCGTTTCTATGGCAGCCGATCCGCAAGGCGGTTTCTGGGTAGGCTTGGTTAAAGGGGGTCTGGGTCGATATCAAAACGATCAAGTGCAAATCTTGCCCCTCAAGGACGCAAGTGCGCGAGTCAATCAGGTACTGGCAAATTCGGACGGTTCGGTGTTGGCGGCAACCAACCTCGGCCTTGTGGAACGGAGAGGTGATAGTCAGCATACCCTCGATGAAAACAATGGCTTGCCTTGTAACCGCATCTTCGCGCTGCTTACCGACAAACATTCCGATCTTTGGCTAATTGCCGAGTGTGGTCTGATTGAGATCAGGTCAGACGACTTGCAACAATGGCGTGAACATCCCGACCTAAACGTAAAGTTCGATCTGTTCGATGCCTTCGACGGCGCCCAGCCCTATCTCCCTGCTTTTCGTCCGCTTGCAACACGATCAAACGATGGTCGCTTATGGTTCGCAAATGACACCGTGGCTCAAATGATTGATCCAGATGGTCCGCTCAGAAACCCCATCCCGCCGCCGGTGCATATCGAAGATGTGATCGCTGATCGAAAGACATATTCGCCTGAGAACCGCCTTCGTCTTCCCGCGCTTACACGTGATCTCGAAATCGACTATACGGCTCTGAGCTTTGTCGTTCCTCAAAAGGTGCAGTTCCGGTACAAGCTGGAAGGTTATGATCACGATTGGCAGGACCCTAAAACCAGGCGCCAAGCTTTCTACAGCAACCCTCCACCGCGGAACTACACCTTTCGGGTGAAGGCTTGCAACAACAGCGGCGTATGGAACGAGGCTGGCGCTAGTCTGGATTTCAACTTAGCACCAGCTTACTACCAGACAAGATCGTTTCTCGCGCTCTGCGTCCTCACGACGATGGCGCTGTTGTACCTGCTTTATCAATTGCGCCTGAGGCAGGCGACCCAGCGAGTGCGGGCGAGCGTGGAAGCTCGCCAGGCGGAGCGAGAGCGGATCGCCCGCGACTTGCATGACACGTTGTTGCAGAGCGTCCAGGGCCTTATCCTCAAGGTGCATGCAGGGGTGAGACAAATACCACCCAAAGAACCAGGCCGGCAGACCATAGAGAAAGCGCTCGATCACGCGGACCAGGTCTTGGCGGAAGGCAGAGATCGCGTTCGTAATCTGCGCGCCGTAGCAGAATCGCTTGCCGACTTGCCGGCGGCCTTCCGGCGGGTCGCGGATGAAAAACCACAAACGCACGACACCAGCTTCAAGACGGTAGTCGAAGGCAGCGTTCGTGAGCTATATCCGACGGTTCTGGAGGAGTGCTATGCGATCGGACGCGAGGCACTGATTAATGCTTTGAGTCATTCTGAAGGCCTTCACATCGAAGTTGAAATCAACTACGATGCTCGGGAGTTTGGTTTGCGTGTGCGCGATGATGGACGGGGCATCGATCCCGAAATCCTAGAAAAGGGAGCCAGAGATGGCCACTGGGGTCTGCCAGGAATGCGAGAACGTGCCGGCAAGATCGGTGCGCATCTGGAGTTCTGGAGCCGGCGGGGAACTGGGACCGAGATTGGATTGACGGTTCCAGCAGCCATGGCTTACCGAGCGGTGGCAAAATCGAAGAGTTCCTGGTTCCGCCGATCCCCCGGCGTGGGTGGTTGAACATGACAGCCAACAAGCCCATTCGAATTCTAACGGTAGATGATCATCCGGTGTTGCGCGAAGGGATCGCGGCAATTCTGTCGACGGAACCAGATATGGTTCTGGTCGGGGAAGCCAGCAACGGACGAGAAGCGATCGAGCAATTCCGCACCCACCATCCGGACATTACTCTCATGGATCTGCAGATGCCGGTCATGGGCGGCAGTGATGCAATCGAGGCCATTCGCAAAGAGTTTCCCGACGCGCGAATCATCGTGTTGACCACCTACAGTGGCGACGCACAAGCCGGCCGGGCGTTCAAAGCGGGTGCCTACGGATATCTTCTTAAGAACATGCTGCGGAAGGAACTGGTTGAGACGATTCGCATCGTGTACGGCGGCCGAAAAAAAATGCCACCCGAAATTGCCGTTGAGTTGGTGGAGCATCACGCCGAAGATGCGTTGAGTGAGCGCGAAATCGAAGTTTTGCGTCAGCTAGGCACTGGGAACAGCAACAAAATGATTGCCGATAAGCTCAATCTTTCTGAAGAGACGATTAAAGCTCACATGCGAAGCATTCTTTCAAAACTCGGTGCGAACGATCGCACCCACGCTCTGGCGATTGCCTTGAAGCGTGGCATCATCGAGATCTAAGGTTTTATTGTCCAACCTGGACGACCACGTTTTCCGGAGCTTTCGGCTGACCGGAGATTCCCGGATCCGATCGCTTTGAGGTTTCGGTAAGTTCCTTCAACCATTCAAGTGCCGGGAGCAACGGCATGTATTCCTGCCAGCGCCAACGCCAATTTCCGCCGGCGCGACCGGGTACATTCATGCGGGCTTCGGCCCCCAGGTTGAGTAGATCCTGCAAGGGAGCAATCGCCAGTGCCGCCGGCGACGACCATGTCAGTTGCATAAGAGCTGGGGCAGCTTCGGCGCTCCCGCCCGGCGCGCGCTTGAGGTTATTCCAAAAGTTCTGCCGTTGATAATCAGGCAACTCTTCATACCATTCTCGTGTTGGAGCATTGTCATGGGTACCGGTATACGCGACGGCATTGTGTGGAATGTTTTGCGGCAGGTAAGGATTGTCCCGATTGCCGTCGAAGGCAAACTGCAAAACCTTGGTCCCAGGCATTTGGAATTGGTCACGGAATGCCTGCACATCTGGCGTGATAGTGCCCAGATCTTCGGCGATAAACGGGAGGCAGCCCAGCTCTTTTTGTACGGCTTCGAAAAAGAGCGCACCCGGACCCTGCACCCATTGTCCGGACTGCGCCGTTGGCGCACCTGCTGGAACGTGCCAGGCCGCTGCGAATCCGCGGAAATGATCCAGACGAATGACATCGACATGAGTGAGCAAGGCGCGAAGTCGATCGATCGCCCAGCGATAGCCGGTGGCGCGAAGCGCATCCCAGTTGTAAACGGGGTTGCCCCACAACTGGCCCTGGACGCTGAAATAGTCGGGCGGTACTCCGGCAACGAAGCGCGGACGGCGATGTTCGTCGAGAAGGAATAACTCCGGGTTCGCCCAGACATCACTGGAATCGGGAGAAACGAAAAAAGGTAGGTCACCGATCAGGCCCACGCCTTTCGAATGCGCGTGCTTCTTGATTTCATTCCCTTGACGAAAAAGCAGAAATTGCGCAAAGCAGACCTGGTCAATTTCATCCGCCAATTCACGACGCGCACTGGCTAACGCCTCCGGTCTACGCTGAACCAATCCCTCCGGCCAATCGAGATAATAAGCGCCGTGATACTTGGCTTTCAGCGCACGAAACAGCGCATAGTCTTCCAGCCAATGTTCCTGTCGAGTACAGAACTCATCGAATGCAGGCTGCAGATCCTTGCGCTCTGCGGCTTTGAAGTTTGTCCAAGCGGTTTCGAGGAGCCGGTTCTTGAAAGGGATGACGGCGTCGTAGTCGACGAAATCTGAAGGAAAGTGAAAATCACAGTCTTTCGCCGTGAGCAGCCCATCCAAGATCAGGCTACCAGGACTGATCAGCATGGCGTTCCCGGCAAACGACGACATGGACTGATACGGAGAGTTGCCGTAGCCGGTGGGACCGAGCGGTAGCGACTGCCACCATCGTTGACCAGCATCATGGAGATGATCGATCCAGGAAAACGCCGACGATCCCAGATCACCGATACCGTAGGGCGATGGCAAAGACGTGACGTGCAACAACAAGCCGGAAGCACGGTATTCAGGCGGAAAGGGCGGGACGTTCGCAAGGCCGCCGCTAGTGCTCACTGGCGTGCTCCGGAATTCAGTGCGCTGTTCACCATCTGCTCCGCTTCGCTCAAGATTGCATTCAGATGGGACTGGCTCTGGAAGCTCTCCGCATAAATTTTGTAGATGTTCTCCGTACCTGAAGGCCGAGCCGCAAACCAACCACTTTTCGCTATAACCTTCAGCCCGCCAATCGGAGCTTGATTGCCGGGGGCCCGGGTAAGCTTGGCTGTGATGGGCTCGCCTGCCAGATCCGAAGCCTTGACGGCTTCAGGTGAGAGCCGTTGGAGACTTGCCTTCTGTTCGGGCGTGGCCGGCGCGTCAATGCGTGTGTAGTATGGAGTGCCAAATTCCGCGGTCAGTTCGCGGTAGTGTTCGCCAGGATTTTTGCCGGTGCAGGCAGTAATTTCGGCAGCCAGCAGATCCATGATTGGGCCATCTTTGTCGGTCGTCCAAACCGTTCCATCGCGGCGGAGAAAACTTGCGCCCGCACTCTCTTCTCCCCCGAAACAGTACGAACCGTCCACGAGTCCCGGTACGAACCACTTGAAACCAACCGGCACTTCACGCAACTGACGGCCGAGCTTTTCGACAACTCTGTCAATCATGCTGCTGCTCACAAGTGTCTTTCCTACGGCGACATTCTGATGCCACTGCGGGCGGTGCGTGAGCAGGTATTGAATGGCCACTGCGAGATAGTGATTCGGATTCATCAACCCGGCAACAGGAGTAACAATTCCGTGCCGGTCGGAGTCAGGATCATTGGCGAAAGCCACCTGGTACTGATCTTTTAACCCCACGAGCCTGGCCATCGCATACGGGCTGGAACAATCCATGCGGATCTTACCGTCATGGTCCACGGTCATGAACGAGAAGGTTGGATCAATGGTTGGATTGACGACAACAACATCCAATCCGTAAATCGAGTTGATCGGCTCCCAATAATGTCGGGCTGCTCCGCCGAGTGGATCCACGCCGAGTTTGAGGTGGGCGTTGCGAATGGCATCGATATCCACGACGTTCTTGAGATCGCGAACGTAGGGTAAAACAAAGTCTTCTTGATGCGTGGTCGCCGCGCCAATCGCTTTGCTGAATGCAACACGCTTGACCCCTGCATTCCTCGCACGCAATAACTCATTCGCCCGATCCTGGACCCATTGCGTCACATCGGTATCGGCCGGGCCGCCGTTGGGCGGGTTGTACTTGAAGCCTCCGTCCTCTGGCGGATTGTGCGAGGGCGTGACAACGATCCCATCGGCGAAATGGTCTTTCCGTCCGCGGTTATAAACGAGAATCGCTCGCGAGATTACCGGCGTAGGCGTCACCGCATCGTTCTCCTGGATGATGGTCTCAACGCCGTTCGCCGCCAGCACTTCAAGAGCGGTGCGCTGCGCAGGTCCGGAGATTGCGTGGGTGTCCTTCCCCATATATAAAGGACCATCGATTCCCTGCCCCCGGCGGTAGTCGCAGATCGCCTGAGTAATTGCCAGAATGTGTGATTCCGTGAAACTGCCGTGAAAGGGAGAACCGCGGTGTCCGCTGGTGCCGAACGCTACCAGTTGGGTGGAATCGGTCACGTCGGGCTTGCGCTCGAAGTACTCTTTTTCTAAGCGAGCCACATCGATCAGCATTTCCTTGGGCGCGGGTTTGCCGGCAAGCGGTGAAATTGTCGGTTCACCGGCTCTCGTGGTGGGCTGTGTTTCTAAGGTATGGGACATGGTTCCGCCCTCCAAATCTCGCTTGCATATTCGTAGATTGTACGGTCGCTGGAAAATTTTCCGGAACTCGCCACATTCAGAATAGCTTTCCGCGCCCATTCACCGGGATTGGCGTAAAGTTCGCCCAGCCGATCTTGAGCCTGACAGTAAGAGGTCAAGTCCGCCAGATGCATGTAATGGTCGCCATTCGTCAGCAAAGTGTCACGTATTGGAGCGAATATTCCCGGCTCGTAGCGGCTGAAGTAATCAGAAAAAATAAGGTCGAGAGCGGCCCGGGTCTCCGGCTCATGTTCGTAATGCCAATGCGGGTCATACCAGCTCTGGCTGTTTTGAACTTGTTCGACGGTCAGGCCGAAGAGGAACAGGTTCTCTTTCCCCGCTTCCTCCGCCATTTCGATGGTCGCGCCGTCGAGAGTGCCGACCGTCAAAGCTCCATTCATCATGAACTTCATGTTGCTGGTTCCACTCGCCTCGTAGCCTGCGGTCGAAATTTGATTGGAGACATCGCTCGCCGGGATCAGCCGTTCAGCCAGCGAAACGTTGTACTCGGGTAGAAAGACGACTTTCATCCGGCCGCGCACAATCGGGTCAGCGTCAATTGTGCCTGCGAGATTATTAATGAATTTTATAATGAGCTTCGCCAGGCGATAAGCTGGTGCTGCTTTACCAGCGAAGAAGAATGTACGCGGCACCATCTCCATATTGGGGTTTTCCCGCAGCCGGTTATAGCAAACGATAATCCGCAGCGCGTTCAGCAGTTGCCGCTTGTATTCGTGAATGCGCTTGATGTGGCAATCGAAAACTGTGTCAGCATCCACGATCTGGCCCGACGTTGCCTTAAGCCAATTAGCAAAGCTTGCTTTGGCCTCTCGTTTTGATGCGTGGAACGCTTCCTGAAAACCAGAGTCCCCGGCCACGGATTTGAGATTAACTAGCTGGCTCAGGTCAGTGATCCACTTGTCCCCTATCGCCTCTGTGATGGCGCTGGACAGCGCAGGATTCGCCTCCAGTAGCCAACGTCGTGGCGTCACTCCGTTGGTTTTGTTGCTGAAACGCTCGGGAAACATTTCCGCGAGATCTTTGACCGTCGTCGTCCGTAACAGCTTCGAGTGGACAGCGGCCACACCGTTGGTGCTGTGCGACCCCACAATCGCCAGGTTGGCCATACGAATCTTGCGAGAAGGTTTTTCTTCCACAAGGCTAATTCGCTCGAGGCGTCCCTCATCACCCGGAAAGCGGACTCGAGTTTCGTCGAGGAGCCGGCGGTTGACTTCGTAAATAATTTCCAACTGCCGGGGAAGAAGCGATTCGAACCAGACAACTGGCCACTTCTCGAGGGCCTCGGGCAGCAACGTGTGGTTTGTGTAGGCGAGGGTCTTCTTGGTGAGCTCCCACGCCTTGTCCCATCCCAGATGCGCATCGTCGAGCAGGATGCGCATCAATTCAGCCACCGACATCGAAGGATGTGTGTCATTGAGTTGGATCGAGGCCTTTTCAGGCAACTTTTCCCAATCCGTGTTATGCCGCAAGAAGCGCCGCACCAGGTCGGCCAGCGAGCATGCAACGAGAAAATACTCCTGCACAAATCGCAACTCCTGTCCAGCAGACGTGGAATCGTCGGGGTACAGCACACGCGTCAGCGATTCCGCTTCGAGCGTTCCGCCGAGGGCGCCGACAAAGTCGCCGGTGCCGAATTCCTGAAAATCGAAGTAGTCGGGCGCAGCCGCGGCCCACAGACGCAGAGTGTTGATGGTCTTTCCTCCGTAGCCCACGATCGGGCGATCGTAGGGTATGCCGAAAAGGCTGGACGGCCGGTTCGGAATAGCTTCGACGCGCCCGTCCCGGAGCTTGAAGGTGCAGTTGAGCTTGACTTCCACTTTCTCGTGTTGCCGCGCGATCTCCCAAGGATCGCCATCGCGCAGCCAGTTATCCGGGTTTTCCTGCTGCCAACCGTTCACGAATGACTGCCGAAACATGCCGTACTCGTAGCGCAGACCATAACCGGTTGCGGGGAGCTGCATGGTAGCCATCGAGTCGAGGAAGCACGCGGCGAGGCGGCCCAGGCCTCCATTCCCCAGCCCGGCATCCGGTTCTTGCTCGATCAATTCAAGCCAATCGATTCCTTTCTCCTGGACCGCTTTCTGCACCAGAGGATCGAGCAGGAGATTGGTCACGTTGTTGGCCAGCGAGCGCCCGATGAGAAATTCCATCGAAAGGTAGTAGATGCGCTTGGCATTCTTTTGTTCATAGGTCTGCTTGGTTCGTACCCAGCGCTCCGCAAGTATGTCGCGCACCGAACTGGAGAACGCCTCGAAGCGCTCCCTGGAGCTGGCCACCTTTGGGTCGATCGCACGGTCGAACACCAGGTGCCTTTCATAGAACCCATCTTCGGTTCCGACAAACGGAATGGGGTACGACCGGTACTGTTTGAGAACCTCGGAAATATCCGATGCCTTCTTTGTCATCGGAACAACTTTCGCAGAATCTGGACGTACCACACTCTTTGTGCTCATTCAGTCACCTTTCTGATTTGAGTCGTCTGTGGGAGGTAAGGTTTCAACCAATAACAAAACTCATGCCTGAAAAAATGTCGTTGACTCATGCTGCGACATGGTGATCGTCATTCCAGAGCTCGATCACGGGTCGGGACAGATTATGCTCATAACTGAGCGCGCTCAAGCTCGCCGGGTTGAGCAAGAAGTACCGGCCACCAACTCCAGGACCAAGGCCTAGCCACCGCGCCGTCAAGACCCGAATAAAATGTCCGCTGGTAAAGAGCAGAACATCTCCCGTAACCTCGCGGATACGCTTGACCACACGGTCCGCCCGCTCGCCGACTTGCTCCGGTAATTCGCCCCCGGGAGCTCCGTCCCGGAATAGGTCCCAGTCCGGGCGCTGTCGGCGGATTTCGGCCGAGGTCAGTCCTTCATATTTACCGTAGTCCCACTCCACCAGGTCAGGATCGGTTTGGGCGCCAGCTCCAAACCCGGACAGTTCACAGGTTCGGGCGGCGCGTTGCAACGGGCTGGTGAATACCTTGGCGAATGTCATTCCTTTCAGCCGCTCCCCAAGCTGACGGGCGTTGCGCTCTCCGTCCGGAGTCAAAGGCAAGTCGGTAAGGCCGGTGTGTTGGCCCGAGTGGGTCCACGCGGTATTGCCGTGCCGCGCCACATAAACCACTGGAAGTACTGCGCTCATGCGATCTCACTCCTTCGTACGTTTCTTTCGCCCGCTGAGTTTCGCTTAGTCGAAATTCTTAGATTCATGTCTAGTAATCGGATCAAGGCCCGTGTTCTTCCGGTTGCGCCGTTTACCATTGATTGCGGAGTTGCCAGTGTGATCACCCCTTCTGGTCGTCCGAGTGAAGACGCCATTACCAATCCCCTGCGTGGGTCAAACCGCAGAGCCGTGTGGGTCGCGCATCGATCGCAGAGCCAGCACCGCTCAACATAGCCTTTGCCGATGCGTAACGCGCCCCGACCTGCGGAATCTGCCGTCTCGAGGTATTGAATCTCTATTTCGAATAGCCTTCCCTGATGCAAGTACCGGAACTGGGCGGAACAATCGGGGTTCACGCACTTGTGAAGCACTGCAACTCCTCGCGACAAAAGCGTAGGACAAAAGAATTCTGACCACAGTCGATTCCACGAACAAGTGTTTCGCAAGGCGATTAACCACTGCCTGGCCCTTGCATATGAACTTCCAAACGCACCTTGCTCGGGCTGAGGACTCTTTGGTAGGTCAACTTACGGCCCTCGAATACGGCAGCCACGTTGCTTGTGCACACCAGTCCGGGCAGTGGGTGACGAGAACTTGGCAAGTGACAAATGCCTTTACCACATAGCCCTGCCACCCGATTACCTGAGATGTGGAGTGGCGAACCGAACTAATTCGCGCCAACGACAGCTCGCGCACGAGTCTGCTCCGTAGTTTGTACAGCCCCCTGGTTCCGGGAGGCGTTCACGACATAATTCTGATGGTCAATAGTGAGAATTTTTTTGCCGTACAGACGAACCTGGACCAGAGTCAGATCTCTTTGCGGAAGCCAAAACCCGCCGATCTTCTGGTACTGTCTCACAAAGTCGGCGCGCTCGATCCAGAACGAGAGCTTCTTTGCAGGGTGCCCTTCGATGCGGACCACGGCATAGTCATCCACATCGATCCACAATTTGCCTTCAAACAAGTACTTGTCCTTCCGCTTGGGAACCGCCTGCGCCACGAAACAGTGGTGAGGTCCGATCTGCTGTTCACCTAGCAAATCCAAGGAATAGTTGGCCGGTGTGATGGAGCTATCGTGGTGTTGCTTGCCGGCTGCGGTTTCGATCTCACTGGAGATCAGCGGATGGAGCGCCATACGGCGAACCACTACCGAACCTCTCTCGGAAGTCAGTACAAATTTCTTCTCGTCGGGCGCGCGGAACTCCATCTGTCCGACCTCTTCGGCATGCACCTTTCCCGTAAGATCGACGACTTGATAAGTTCTAAGGACTGTGTAGTCGAGCAGCGCCGATTTCCGAAGCTGGTTGTGGGCTTCAAGTTCAGCGAAGAGCTGTCTTTCGGCGACCCCGGGACGCAAAGGTTCGAGGGGAGTTGAAAGTTCCGGTTGACTCTCTGCATTAGCCTGCTGCCCCTTCGCCTCTACCGCGAAAACTGCGATGACGAAAAATGCAGCGAGCGCTAGAGCAATTGTAAGTTTGGTGCCTCGTGCTGCCATCCGTTGTCTCCACATCTTTGGTTCTTTTTCTTCATCCGCAAGGTTCTGGTTCAGATTTCCCCGTTTTGTACCGGAGCCGCATGCGCAGGCTCCGGCAAAGTCTTCGCAGAATCCAGCCACCCCAGAGCCTTTACTTGGGCTGCTTCGTCTGTCTGGCAGGTTTCCGCCTCAGTATCGGCACGTCTTGGGATTGACCCAGTATGTCGTTGTAGGTGATTGTCTTTTCTCCGACCAGTACCAGCAACTCCCGCCCCGCGGCATACTTCACCGTATCCGCGCCCAGCGGCGGCGTATATAGGGTGACATAAATCGTGCCGCCCACTTTGACGGAAACCTCATAACTGACGTCGTGAGTCGCACCATCACCTGTAGCCTGATGGGGCTCGACCGCCATGATTGTAGCGACTTCGTATTTCGATGCTGCTTGGCAAATTGCTGGCAACGTCATTAAACAGATACAGATCACACGCACTAGCTTAAGCATGATTCACTCCTCTCATTTACTCCTCAAGGCGGTGTAATGTCATTCCCGCGGTCTCGGGACCGACAGGTCTTGCTGCAACGTGAAATCGAGCAGAGTCTCGCTTGGAATCTTCACCTGGTCTCCCTTGGTGATGATTTCCGACCCTGCGCCGACTCCACCGCCCGTGACGGCTCCAATCCCGGCTCCTTTGCCACCGCCGGCGAGGGCGCCAATGATCGATCCCACCGCCGCTCCGCCGATCGTTCTCTTTGCCGTACTCGCCCCGCGCGACTTGCCGGCCAACTCATACTCCCCAGTCACCAGAGGGACGGTCTGCCCATTCACCACTATCCCCGTCAGTTCCAGTTGTAGATCTGATCGGCCGGTAAACGTTCCAGATTTTTTCGATTCAGCCAGGCGACCGTAGACGTCGGCGTCTTTGGGAACTACCACGCTCCCGTCGGCCGTCAGCGGTTCTGCCAGGGAAGCCTCAAAACGATCCCCCACATGGTTCTTGGTGGAGTCGATTGCGTCGATAGTGCGGATAGAGATCCGCGTTCCTGCCGGGATCGTGACGAACGCGAAGGCTGGCGTAGCGATCCCAGCTTCGCTGGAACGTGAATTCGCCGCAGGTGCAAGTGTGTCACTTGTTCCGGAATCAAACTTGAGCGAAGTGATGTCGGCGAGGTTGTAGCTTTGCACCTCCGAGCCTATTTGGAAGCTGATCGCACTCTCCGTGCCTCCGATGAACTTGCCGTTAATATGGCTCCCATTCTTCAACTCCAAAGAATCGGCCCATGCCATTGACACGGTCAGGCACAGAGCAATGATCAAACTGAAACTCTGATTGAACTTCATGACAGTTCTCCTGGTTTTGGCGGTTCCATTGCTACGATGTTGCCGGCCAAGATCCCCACCGGCGGTCACCCACACTATTTGAGCCACATCAATGACCGTTGGTGCACATTTTTTATTCATCACTTATGTGCGCCTCCTCCAAAAACTCGAGATCCTCGCGGGTAAACTCATAATGCACCTCCATCCTCGTCGGTTTCGCCTGAATCAGCGCACACATGATAAAGCCGAAGCAGAAGGTCCAGAACAATCCGCCGATATAGAAAAGGAAAGTCACTCAGTAATGGTGAAGCGCATGTCCGTTCTCGCGCTCCCTCTGTCATTTCTCGCAAAGCAGAGCGGTTCCTCCGGTCAGGAGTTTGTTCTTGATCACCTGTACCTATAAGCAACAGCAGTGCCAAATGCGCATACAAGACAGAGTTGCCGGATCGAATTGGATTTTCAACGTAGTTACAGGTGATCGATTCTCGAATAGTGGCTGTAGCAGTCTGCTGCGGTGACTTACTCCTCGTCATTTGCCAAAAGCTTGCCGACATCGGCATCGACACGACACCCAGGCATTCGGAACCCCGTGTGATGGCTGTGGCTCCGTACGTTCTACCGTTGGTATCTCACTTGCATGGGCAGGCACAGCGAGATGGCAGCCGGTAAGGGCAGGCACGAACTCCGCAGCCAACCAGCACGGAGCGCCGGAGAGAAGGACACCGGCGTCAAGTTAACCGACATGCGCAGTCTTCGGCTGCACCTCGCATCCTTGCCAAAGCGAAATCGTTTCCGCTAGGCGAAACTTTTCGTTCTTGCTAATTTACTGCTGAAAGGACCGTATCAAGATGCAGCGCGGATTCACAGTTGCCGAACTCGACCGGAAGTTCGGAAGCGCCGGCCTGGTCAGAGTGTGCGAAGGCAACGGTGGGCTGCCACGAGTGCAAGTCAACGGCGCTTTCGGGCAGGGAGAGATGTATCTGCATGGCGCTCACGTAACCGCCTGGAAACCCACGGGCAAGGACGAACTACTCTTTGTGAGCACAAAAGCGGGCTGGCAAGAAGGGCAGGCGATCCGGGGCGGGATCCCAATCTGCTTTCCCTGGTTTCGTGCCAAAGTAAACGATCCCAAGGCCCCAGCGCACGGATTTGTACGCACGAAAAGCTGGCAGCTTGAGTCGATCGGTGAAACCGAAGCCGGGGTTACAGTCAGCATGTCTACTGAAACGGACGAGCACACCCGGCAATGGTGGCCTGCGGAATTTCGCCTTGTGCATCGCGTCACGTTTGGTTCCGAGCTTAATTTGGAGCTTGTCTGCACCAATACCGGCACAACACCCTTGCGTTTCGAAGAAGCCCTGCACACCTACAACCGCGTAGGGGACGTTGGGCGTGTACGCCTCCAGGGCCTCAATAAGGTGCATTTCCTTGACAACACTGACTCAAACAAGGAGAAGACGCAGCACAAGGAAGTCGCGATTACCGCGCAAACTGACAATGCGTATCTGAACACGGCTAGCGAGATCGAACTTTTGGACGAGGTCATGCGCCGCCGAATTCGGCTCAGGAAGCGCAATTCACTCAATACAGTGGTGTGGAATCCGTGGCGCGAGGGTGCCTTGCGAGACCTGGGGGATGGCGAATGGAGCCAGTTTCTGTGTGTTGAAGCAAGCAACATTCTGGCTTCTGCGGTCAGTCTGGAGCCAGGGGAGGAACACAGGATGACTGCCGTGATCAGCGTAGAACAGTTTTAGCTGCGATTCTCCCGTTTGGGATATACACTCAACCGAGATTGTGTAGCGATCGCGGCGAAGCCGGGCCTCTTTCAGATTACTGGACTGATAGTCGAGGCGCAGTCGGCGTCGCGTCCAGAAGAGCGCAAGCGAGTGAAACCACATTCGGATCTTCCGAGTGTAACGCCCGAACCAGTTCCCGGCCGGCATCCTCCGAGGCGTACTGCGTCCACATCACACCACATAAGAAAACATAATCTGTACTCATCGCTTTTCCTCTCGACGGACGACCTTTCAAATGACGAGTCCGCTCCACTCCTTAAGCACGCTCAGCTCCATTCGGATTTGGTGAGGAAGGTGGCCTTTATTTCCTGTCACACGAGCCAGTTGAGGAGTTAGCCGGACGGCCTCGAGCAGCTTATTCGATCACAAGGGGCAGCCAAGTGTTTGACAAGTGACCAGAACAAATCTGACAAATCGCGTCTTCAATAATTATTGGGCTTTCGAGAAGGAGCTATAATTTCCGAGGCGCATTTATGATTGCCGGACAGAAGGTGTAAGAAACTCCCGGACTGGCTGAGTTCGCTGCCACTACTCGCGTCTCCGAAACGGCTTTGTGCATAGAGCTGTTATGGAGAAGAGTTCATCTGCGCTCGAACCCAAGGCTACTCAGCAGTAGGCTGCGCTCGAAGCAGGGTTGCAAGCCACTCTCAATGTGATTCGAGCGTATACCAGGTGTCCAGATCCGTCAGGCGCGCTCTTGTTCGTGAATCAAGGAACTGTGGACTACCTTGGTCCTCGAAGGACCGTCCTCTGCGCTTCGGTGTTGACGCGGGCGCAGAGTGGGCCCACATTTCCCTTCTGCATTTAGTGCTAGTTCTTTTTGGCATCGATGCTCAAGTGATGAGGCCCTAGTTGGGACAACCGGAAAGATCGGAAACATCTAAAAGGGGATATAATGCCCGCCATGGCCACCAGTGAGATGGTGCCATCCGCGCGGATCAAGAGGTTCTCAGTTGAACCCAAGACTAACGGCACGATTTCGGGAGCAGCAATTCGTGGCGAGCTCGACCGAATTCTAGAGGGTGGGATGTGTACTTAATGAGCGCTATGGCCTCGCTAGGACATGAATCCGAATCGAAATACTTCGAAGGCCTGATCGATTCCATTCCCTCGCTGATTCACACTGCCAGGCGTGACGGCTACATCGACTACTTCAACCAACATTGGCTCGAGTATCTGGGACTCCCGATGGAGGCCATCGTAGGGTGGAAATGGACCGCAGCAATTCACCCGGAAGACGTCGACGCGATTGTGGACAGATGGCGCCTGTCACTAGCAAGCGGAGAGCCTTTCCTGCATGAATCGCGCGTGCGGAGGGCAGACGGGCAGTATCGCTGGATGCTGCATCATAAAGTAGCTGCGCGCGACGAGCGCGGTGAAATTGTCAAATGGTACGGATCGAGTATCGACATTGAAGACAGAAAGCAGGCCGAAGAGCAGCTACGGCGTAACGAGTTTCATCTTACCGAAGGACAGCGCCTTGCGCACATGGGCAGCTGGGCATTCGACGCTACCGGATTCAGTTACTGGTCCTCCGAGTTGTTTCGGATCTACGGTCTTGATCCGAGCGGCAAGCCGCCGACGGTAGAAGAATATTTGGCTCTTGTACACGCGGAAGATCGCGCGTTCATAAAACAAGGCCTTGCGAAAATGCTGGATGACCATCTTGCATTCGACTTCACAAAACGAATCGTGCGGGCTGACGGCGAGATTCGTCGCATACGTTCTGTGGGTATTCCGGTCGCGCAAGGGAGGACTTTCCAGGGTTTCCTTGGGACAGGGATGGATGTTACCGAGCAACAACTGCTAACCGAGGAGTTGGAGCGCCAGCAAGCGCACTTGACCCAGGCGCAAAAGCTGACCCACACGGGCAGCTGGGCTTGGCGCTTACCGAATTGGGCAGTGGACCTCTCCGAGGAATGGTATCGCGTTTACGGCTTCGATCCAGCTAAGGGAGCACCGACTCTAGAAGAATATTCCGAACGCGTCCACCCGGAAGATCGCCTGAAGTGGAAGGGCGCGGTCGAACGGGCAATCTTGGAAAAAACCGATTACGATCATGAGTTCCGTATCCTCTTGCCAAATGGAATGGTGAAGTGGATCCACGCTGTTGGCCATCCCGTCCTTTCCGATGCCGCAGTACAGCAGTTCGTTGGCAGCTCGACCGACATCACCGAGCGCAAATCTGGCGAGCAAGCACTGCAGCGAAGCGAAGCATATCTCGCGGAAGCCCAGAGACTCAGCCACACAGGTAGCTTCGGGTGGAAACCTGATACCGGAGAGATTGTGTGGTCAGACGAAACCTATCGCATCTTCGAGTACGACCGCGCGGTGAAGCCAACAATAGATTTGTTGGTGCAGCGCGTCCATCCCGACGACCGGCCCGACTTTCTGAAGGTCATCGAGAGTGCGTCTACGGGGGCGACACAGTTCGAGCATACCTATCGTTGGCTGCTGCCTGACGGGAGCATCAAGCACGTCCATGCCCTGGCCCACGCATTACAAGATGCATCTGGCAACCGCGAGTTTGTCGGGGCGGCGACCGACATTACCTCGATCAAACGAGCAGAAGAGGAACTCCGCACCAGCGAAGCGTACTTAGCGGAAGCGCAGAGGCTGAGCCAAACCGGCAGTTGGGCCTGGAACCCTGTAACCGGTGACATTAGATACTGGTCGGAGGAGTGCTATCGCGTGCTGGGTTTCGACCCGCATGGACCGCTACCGCGATTCGAAACCTTCTTTCAGCGTCTTCATGCAGACGACCAGGCTCCTGTCCGGGAACAGTACGAGAAAGCCATCCGCGACAAAGCGGATTTCGAATTTGACTACCGGCTTGTTCACCCGGACAAAGGAGTCAGGGACATTCACGTCGTAGGCCGTGCGGTCCTCAACCAATCCGGCGATCTCGACGAGTTCGTGGGGACCGTGATCGATATCACCGAGCGCAAACGAGCGGAACAGGAACTCCAGCAGCTCGTTGATCTCGTTCCCCAGATGAGTGCAGTGCTGGGACCCGACGGCAAGTGCATTCACGCGAATCGGATGGCTCGGGAATATACAGGCCTGACACTTGAGGAGTTTCGGTCCAAGGAGGTGATCGGCAGGGCAACCCATCCCGACGATGTGGAGAGGGCGAGAATCGTACGCGAGCGTGGGCTTGCCGGGAATGAGCCGTTTGAATTTGATGCAAGAGTGCTTGGGAAAGACGGCAACTACCGCTGGTTCCTGTGGCGGTACAACCCCTCAGTGGAGGAAGGCCGAGTCAGAAGATGGTACGTGAGCGCAACGGAAATTGAATCGCGTAAACAGGAGGAAGAACGGGTCCGGCAAGAAAACGTGCGTCTAGAGGAGCGAACTCGAATTGCCCAGGAGCTCCATGACACGCTATTGCAGAACTTTTTGAGCGCCTCGATGCAACTTGGTGCAACCGTGAATGGCGTGCCTTCCGAGTCGCCGGTGAAGGGGCGACTGGATCGAGTTCTTCAGCTTATGGAGCAAGGGATAGAGGATGGCCGGAAAGCTCTTCAAGGCCTTCGCTTACCTGACACTGCCCCCCTGGACCTGATTCAGGCTTTTTCGGGCATTCAGCGCGAACTCGCAGTTCCATCCGACGTTGAATTTCGGATCAGTGTTATCGGAGAGAAGCGGCCTCTGCATTTCGCCATCCAGCATGAGATTTATAGGATTGGCAGGGAGGCTCTCATCAACGCATTTCGTCACTCTCGAGCCACAAGGGTTGAGGTCGACCTTGAATATGCAGATAGTGATCTGCGCATGAAGGTTCGAGACAACGGGTGTGGCGTCGATCCCCGAGTGCTCGACGCGGGGCGTGAGGGACACTGGGGATTGGCAGGTATGCAGGAGCGGGCAACGAAGATCGGCGGGCTACTCAAAATCTATAGCAATGCAAGTGCCGGTACCGAGGTAGAACTCTCCATCCCGAGCAGTATTGCTCTGGAGCTTTCACTTCCTAATCGCCTCTCAGCATAACTCTGGCCGAACTCTTGTGACTGAGGTCAGGCAGTCGTCTCAGTAAACCCAGGCCGCTCCATACTTGCAAGAGCTTGAGAACTAGGTTCCAGGCGTTCTCCAGCACGCCCACGCAAGATCACTCGCAACGACGCCATCAAAGGCACCGCAAGGTAAATGCCTACGATTCCACCAAGTTCGGCCCCGACCAGCAAGGCGAAAATTGCGGCTAAAGGGTGAATCTTCAGGTGGCTTCCCATGACGCGCGGCGTGAGGAAGTAATCCTGAATCACCCTCCAAAGCCCTAGCAATACCGCCATCCAGATCCAGTGCAGGTGATTCACAACACCGACGCCGACGATCGCGGCAAATGTGGTGATCCAACCCAATGCGGGAAGGAACTCCAACAGTCCTCCCACCATGCCCAACGCGAAGGTGTGCGGAAACCGAAGAAGGATCATGGCGGATAAGTAGAAGAGGAAGGAAAAACCGCAGAGGAGTACTTGCGCTCGTATGTATTCGGTGAGCATGACATGCAATTCGTTCGCTAGAGCATAAACTCTTGGGCGGTGCCTTGCAGAAAAGAACAAACGGATAAGCATATTCGCGATGTGGTCACCATCACGTAAGAAAAAGATCGCCAGCACAGGAATCAGAAGCGCCGAACCCAGCCATTGCACGCCGTCGGAAAGGAAATGATCCACACTTCCGACCAGTTCCTGGATATTTTCCTTGTGTCTGGCTAGGAATGCCCTAAGGCGGGATTCCTGCTCCTCGCTCCAATCGTATTTCTCTCTCAGTTGGCTTGCGATGTCTCCTGTCGAAAGGCCTTCCAGCAAACCCGGCACTTCATCAACGGCCATAACGGTATTCCGGGCGAGACCTGGGGCGAGTTCATAACCCGCCACTGTAATCACAATCATAAAAGCAAGATAAACCTCTACTACTGCCGGCGCTCTCAAATTCTTGAAAAACAACGAGTGCCGCTGCAGGAACTTGACCGCGGGGTTAATCAGGTAGGCGAACAGCACAGCAAAAGCGAAGATCAGAATGATGTGCCCCGCAAAGTAGACGGCAGCGCACACCCCGGCAAAGAACAATGTGGTCAACAGAATGTCAACGATGCGGCGCTCGGGGAAAGCCATCGTCAATTGTTCCTCAGGATACCTGGCGAACGTGTTCTTCCCGTGGGAGCTCGGCGTGACTCAGTTGAGGGCACAGGGAGCGTGTTTGCAATCGCATTGAATTTCGGTTTCACCGGTATCGTCAGCGTCCGCGCAATAATCGCTGCAGTATTTTCCTTCGCTGACGACGCATAAGCATTCCATGTAGGCGCACTTGCGTTGACCTTGCCCGTTCACGTTTCCACCGTCCTGTCTGTAGCAAAACTCGACGCAAAGTGAGAAGCAAAACAAGGGCCACTCCCGCTGACGGCCCAACCCGAGCGCTTCGACATACCCGTTTTGTTGATCTTTCTCCAAAGAGTTCGTCGAACTCTTCCTCAAATGGTGTACCCGGTGTTCCCTAAACCGAGGTAGCGGATCTTCAATACACGTGGTAGCAAAAAAACACTGCATTTTGGGATGCGGTTCTGATTTTCGATTTGCCACACTACACATCGTGGACGCGGCTCATACGAAACGACTGAGGGCCGTACTCGGAGGAAAAAACATGCTGGGCATTATAAGTGGATTCAGAAGAGTGGCTGCGATGGAAATCGTCTGGCGCAATCCCAATGCGGTGAGCCGTCACCCCAGGCGACACAGTTTGGAACGCGCGGGTGAACGCGCCCGTTACATCTTGCAGGAATTTGTAGAAGATGGACAGACCGGTTACTGGACGACACTATCCGGATTGGAAGTCGTGCTGGGTGGGCGGATAGCGTAATGCACCCCGAAGGTCTGCACGCCTGGGCTGTATGTGACGAATCCTTGTCACAAGACAAGAACCCCGCCTCAAGAATCAGGCTTGCCACAACGCCATATGCGGAAAAGCCTTCGATTCTGAGAAATCGGTCTTGGCACAGTGAGTGCACTATGCGAATACGTTGCAGGTGGCCTCGCGCCCACCGTCGCTCCACTCTGTGCTTCAGGAGGAGGTAAAGAATGGCTCAAGAAGCCGCGAACTCTACCACACCCGAGACAGCAAAGCCAACGCTTGCTCCGGTGCGACCAGTTGAACCTGAGCACGCTGCGGCGCCTGCCAGACCGAGTTGGCAGAGGTACGGAACACCGATGCTGATCGTGCTCTTGGCCGTGGCTGTCGTCTACACCATCACACGAAACTGGAACTCCTGGGAGGGCGGCCGCATCGAGCAAGTTACCGACGATGCTTACGTTCGGGGTGATGTTACACCGCTGAGCACTAAGGTTGCGGGCATCGTTAGGGACGTAGAAGTAGCTGACTTTCAGAGTGTTCATCAAGGAAACCTCATTGTTCAGTTGGACGACGACGACTATCGCGCGCAGGTTGCTCAGGCAAGTGCGGCGGTGGAAGCCGCAAAAGCCGCGATCGAGAACAATCGTCGTCAGAAGCAACTGCAACAAGCCAAGGTTGACCGCGCGATAGCTGGCGTAAGCGAGGCCGAAGCCGAGATCTCAGCGTCGCAGGCGGGAATTGAGGCCGCCCAAGCCGAGATTGACCGTGCTCTTCCTGAGCGCCGCCGGCAGGAAAGCCTCATGGAAACCAACTCGACGACTCGACAGAAACTCGAGCAAGTGGTGGCCGAAGAGGAGGGTTCACGCGCGCAACTCGGAAGCCGTCAAGCTTCCTTGCAGCAAGCCAAAGCAGCGCTCTCCAGCAGCCAATCAGCTGCTGACGCCGAACGCCGCGGGCTTGACGTATTGAATTCGCAGGAGCTTCAACTCATCGCCGACCTGCATGCTAAAGACGCAGCCCTCACTGTCACTCAAGTGAACCTCGGCTATACGAAGATTTCCGCCCCCGCCGACGGCAGCGTAGGCGAGAGACAGGTCCGGCCCGGACAACTGGTTTCTCCCGGAACACAGGTGATTTCGTTTGTAAGCAGAATTAAGTGGGTGCAGGCCAATTACCGCGAGACCCAGTTGACCAATGTCAAAGTCGGCGACACCGCAGAGATCCGGATTGACGAATACCCGGGGAAACTCTTTAACGGAAAAGTCATCGAGATTGCGCCTGCCAGCGGCTCGCAATTCGCACTGTTGCCGCCCGACAACGCGACCGGCAATTACACCAAGGTCGTGCAGAGAATCCCAGTGAAGATCGCGTTTGACGATTCCGAGATCGCCACTACGTTGCGGCCGGGTCTTTCGGTGATCGCCACTGTGCGAACAAGGCACTGATTGGAACGAACCGGACTGGACAAACAATGGCTTCATCAACGATCACACTTCGACCCACCCCATTCCAGCTCGCGAGAGCCACTGCGGCGGCGATACCACAGCAGCTTTCGAAGAGTCCGCTGCTCGGAATCCTGGGCGTGATCACGGGCGCGGGCCTGGTCACGCTCACCGGGCGCATGATCACACTCGGCCTGGCTGATCTTAAAGGCCACGTCGGAATCAGTTTCGATGACGGCGCCTGGATCAGCACTGCCTACAATGCTGCGCTGGTATTTATCGGACCGTTTACGGTGTATCTCGGCGGGTTGCTAGGCCCTCGCCGAATTTTGTTCATTGCTGCGACGTCGTTTGCAGTGATTTGCCTGTTCATCCCGCTCATTCACAGCTACAGCTTGCTCATCGTGGCGGTCGTCCTGGCTGGACTGACATCAGGCACGTTCTACCCGCTAACGCTGACCTTTGCTTTACGCAACATTCCGCTTCGGTATCTTCCCTTCACGATAGCGCTGTACGCGACATTCGTTGATGGCGCCGTGAACATTGCGCCATCACTTTATGGTTGGTACAGGGAACATCTCTCGTGGCAATGGATGTTCTGGAATTCGTCGTTGATCACGCCACTCATGATGCTTTGCATTTACTACGGAATTCCGAAGTCCACTGCAGCCAAGAAGCCTGGGGCCGCCCCTAGCTTTGCCGGTTTCTTATATGCCTCCGCCGGATTCGCGTTGGTGTACGCCGCCCTCGATCAAGGTGAAAGACTCGACTGGTGGCGCTCCGGAGTTTTCACCGCATTGATCGCTAGCGGCTCATTCCTTATCCTCAGCGCATTGGTCCGGCGTTTCCGGGGTCCGAACCCCCTGGTCGACATGCCTTATCTCCGGCAATGGAACACTATCCTGCTGGGTTTAGGGCTCTTCTTCTTTCGCTTCTGTCTTGTGACCACCATCATTCTGGTGCCGCAGTCGCTGGCCATCCACGGTTTCGAAGCTGATCAGATAGGACCCGCGGTGATTTGGAGTGCAGCCCCTCTCCTTCTCCTCGCTTTTGTCGCCGCACTACTGCTCCTGGCAAAAATGGATTCCCGTCTTCTCATGGCTGTTGGTTTCGCATGCATAGCTTTTGCTTCCTGCCTGAACGCGAACTTAACGAGTGCGTGGTCGGCGTCGAACTATTACCGCACCGAACTGCTGATGGGTGTTGGACAAGCGTTCGCGTTCATCGGTCTGGTAGCAACGATTGTCTTACAGGGAATTTTCTCAGGAGGTTTATCGAAACCGCAGTGGATTCTGACATTCTCCGCGTTCTTTCATACCATTCGCCTGTTTGGCGGAAACGTGGGCGCTGTGATTATGGGCCACTTCATCGCGCAGCGAGAGAAGTTGCACTCGAATCTCCTCGGCTTGCACGTTCAGAACGGCAACTGGATTACGGATGCCAGCATCGGCCAGTTGACGGCGGGACTGTTTGCTAAATCTTCCGGCCTCGTGGCAGCAACGGGCCGGGCAGTCGGGGTCATCGGCGGGCGTCTTCGTCTTCAGGCCTACACACTGAGCTTAATCGATGGGTTCTATCTGGTGGCCTGGGCGTGCGTGTTCGCTCTACTGCTGGTTGCGTTGATGCGAAAGGCTCCATTGAACTACGGCGATCTCAGCGACATTCAGGGGCAATTAACCGCAAATCAGGAGTCGAAAGCATGAACTTAACCCGAAACCAAGCGATCCGGCGATGGACCACGGTAGCAGCTTGCGTCTTCGCAATGCTGTCCGGGGCCGCGGCGCAAGAGCGGAAATTAACCCTGCAGGACGCCATTGACATTGCGACGCACGCAAACCACGGCCTGAAAGCGGCATCGTATCAAGTCGCAGCCGAGGAGCAGAACCGGCGCATCGCCAAATCGGGCTATTTCCCCAGCATTAGCAATGAATCCTTCGCACTTCATATTACCGATGTGCAGCGTGTCGACGTTCCACCAGGTGCTTTTGGTCCAACCATTCCGGCCACAAACGTTTTTCTTACCCAAGGACGAGAAACATTCGAAACCAGTGGCACAACTCTGGCGCAGCCGATCACACAGCTGATCAAGATTCACGCGAACAATAAAATCGCAGCTTCAGATTTGAAAGCCTCGCAAGCTTCCTTCCAAAAGTCCACAGACGATGTCGTGTTCCATGTACAGGAGCTCTACTATCACATCCTTACCAGCCAGCTGCAGAAAGAGGCAGCTGAACTGCAGATCACCTCTCACAGCGAAAACCTGAACGAAAACAACGAGCAGGTCAGGAAGGGATCTCTACTTGAAGTGGCGCGTGTTGAAAGCAGTGCCACCCTACTCGAAGCCAAGCAGACGCTGCTCGCCACCGACATGCAGATAGCTGATCTCACCATCCAATTGAACGATGTGCTTGGATGGCCGCTGAATACAAAACTCGTCCTCGATCCGAACGTCGACGCCGCGCTTGAGGTGCCGGCACGCGAAGAGTCGGTGAGAACCGCGTTGAGTGATAACCCTGAGGTCAAAGAAGCGGCGCAGACCCTCGCTAAGGCGCGAGCCGCACACACCGCAGCAAAGGCGGAATACATTCCCGATGTCACGGCCTTTGCTCGGTACGACTATCAGAACAACGTGCCCTTGCTGGTTCGAAACTTCGGTACATTTGGTTTCCACCTGAGCTACGACGTCTTCGATGCAGGCAAACGCAGAGCGCTAGTTCGAGAACGCAGGGATGAAATAGCGGAAGCACAAGAAAACCTGCAGCGTGTGAAGGACGAAGTCGAAGCCCGCGTGCAAATGATATACAACCGGCTCGATGTGGCGCGCGCCATGGTGGAAGTGAAAAAAGAGTATCTCGCCGCGCAGCAAGAGAATGCGCGCCTTTCAGAAGATCAATTCAAGCAAGGAATCACATTGGCATCTCAGCGCGACGCGTCGCGAGCCCAGGCGGTGAAGGCACGCGCAGGTTTGCTCGACGCGAGCCTGTCTTATCTCTTGGCCCGGGACGATCTAAACCGGACTTTGGGAGTTACGAATCCCTAATCTTGGCCATGCTCACGATTCCAGTAACTGATTTTGGACACGAATTCAAAGAGAGCGATTAACGCAAATGCAGCGCAAACAAAACTCGATTAAATTAAGCGCGCTTTTTATTCTCGCGCTCTTGTTCCTGTTCATCGCTACGACGGCAGCCGCCGCACTGGCAGATCCATCAAACGGTCTCACAAATATTTTCGCTCCCGAGTCCACGCCGGCTAAATCGATTGTCGATTTGTCTCTTCTGGTCCTTGTTATTACAGGAATCATATTTGTGGTTGTCTTTGCTTTGCTGGTCTACTCCATTGTGAAATTCCGCGGGAGAGCGGCTGACGCCGGGCGCGAACCGGCTCAGGTGTACGGGAGTACGCAAATCGAGTTGGCCTGGACCGTTATTCCAATCCTCATCGTGGTTGTGCTGTTTCTGGCCACAGCCCGAACCATTCACGCCGTCCAGGACGCCCCGGAGCCTGCAACAGCTTTGGAGGTCACCGCCATTGGCCATCAGTTCTGGTGGGAGTTTCGTTATCCAAGGCTCGGGATTGTGACCGCCAACGAGTTGCACATTCCAGTGAGCGACGCCGCACATCCTACGCCCACGTTCTTAAAGCTGCTTTCTGCCGACACTGATCACAGTTTCTGGATTCCGCAACTCGCGGGCAAAACTGACCTGATTCCGAACCACCCCAACAGCATGTGGATGGATCCACACCGCACCGGCGTCTACCTCGGGCAGTGCGCGCAGTATTGCGGAACTCAGCACGCGAAGATGCTTCTGCGCGTGTCTGTGGACAGTGAGGAAGGATTCAAAGCGTGGGTCCGCGCGCAGCAGCAACCTGCGGTTGAGGATGAAAAGGCGACGCTCGGCAAGCGCGTTTTCGAAACCACCGCGTGCATCAATTGTCACGCGATTAGCGGCACCGTCGCGAACGGCCGCTTCGGTCCGGATCTGACGCACTTGATGAGCCGCAGCACTATCGGGTCCGGTGCGGCAGAGAATACGGAAGAAAACCTACGCCGGTGGATTGAGAACCCAGACGCCATTAAGCCCGGGTCGCTGATGCCCGCCATGAAACTCAGTGACTCGGATTTGGATGCGCTTACGGCTTATATGGAAACGCTTCGATAGTTGGAGGATTGAAGGCTAGCTATGTCAGCGAATGCAATGGTGATTCAGAACGCGCAGGTTGTCGATCGAACCTGGGTCGAGACCCTCCACGAGTGGCTGACCACGGTCGATCATAAAAGACTGGGAATTTTGTACATCGTTTTTGCGCTGTTCTTTCTCGTAGTCGGAGGAGTCGAGGCCCTCATCATCCGCATCCAGTTGATGCATTCACATAACACTTTCGTGTCCCCACAAGTCTTCAACCGCATGTTCACGATGCATGGTACGACCATGATTTTCTTTGTGGCCATGCCCATCTTGTTCGGATTCGCAAACTATCTCGTCCCATTAATGATCGGAGCACGCGACATGGCATTCCCGCGCCTGAATGCCTTCAGTTTCTGGCTCTCAGCGCTAGGTGGCTTCCTGCTCTACTTCAGTTTCCTGGGAGGAAGTGGTCTCTATGGAGCGGGTAACGCTCCTGATGTTGGCTGGTGGGCCTATGCGCCGTTGGGAGCGCGAGCCTTCTCGCCGGGACATAGTTCCGACTATTGGACTCTCGCGCTCCTGGTTTCCGGGTTCGGAAGCATTGGAACAGCGATAAACATTATCGCCACCGTTCTTTGCATGCGATGCCCTGGCATGAAGCTCAGCCGAATGCCCCTGCTGGTGTGGCTCAACTTTGTGATGGCCGGCATGGTTCTGATTGCGATTACGCCATTGTCCGCAGCCCAGATCATGTTGCTGGTAGACCGATATTTGGGAGGTCACTTTTTCGATACGCAGGCCGGCGGATCAGCTGTTCTCTGGATGCACTTCTTTTGGATATTCGGACATCCGGAAGTCTACATCCTGATTCTTCCTTGCTTTGCCTTCATGTCGGAGATCATCCCCGTCTTTTCCCGCAAGCCGATCTTTGGATACCCAGTGATGGTCGCAGCCACCGTTTGCATCGGCTTCGTGAGCATGAGCGTGTGGGCACACCACATGTTCACGATCGGGATGAACTCCTACGCCAATAGCTTTTTTACGATCTCCTCGATGGTGGTAGGTATCCCTACCGGGATCAAAATCTTCAACTGGCTCGGCACGATGTGGGGCGGAAGAATCCAGTTCAAGACGCCGATGCTGTTCTCAATTGGATTTCTGTTTCAGTTTTTGATCGCAGGTCTTACCGGCATCATGCTTGCCTGTTCGCCTTTCGATTGGCAGCTCGGCAATTCATACTTCGTGGTGGCGCACTTTCACTATGTAATCGTGGGTGGAATTCTGTTTGCCCTCTTCGGTGCGTTCTATTACTGGTATCCCAAGATCACGGGAAGAATGCTGAGCGAAACCCTGGGCAAATGGCATTTCTGGCTGTTTCTGATCGGTTTTCACCTGACCTTCGATCTGATGCACATCCCCGGGTTGCTGGGCATGCCGCGCCGTATCTATACATACGAGCCCGGGCGAGGTTGGGACACGCTGAACCTTATGGTCAGCATTGGTACGTTCATTCAGGCCATCGCCATCCTAGTGTTTGTGGCCAACCTTGTCATTTCTCATTGGAAAGGAGCCAGGGCCGGAAACGATCCCTGGGATGCATGGACTCTCGAATGGTCTATCAGTTCGCCACCCCCTGCATATAACTTTGCGACGGTTCCGACGGTCGCGAGCCGCCGCCCCTTGTGGGATCTGAAGCATCCGGAAGACCCGGATAGCCGCTATGAGTAAAGGAAGACAGCAATGAGTGCAATGGCAAATCCGTTCCCACAGGCCCCAGCAAATTGGAAGCTTCCCGACCGCGGGAAGGTCGCCATGGCCGGTCTCATCATCGCGGAGTCGGCGATCTTCACCATTTTCGTCGTAGCCTATCTCTTCTACATGGGGAAGAACCTCAGCGGCCCGACGCCTCGCGAAGTGCTCGAAATACCGATCTTTTACACGATCTGTCTGCTGTCCAGCAGTTTCACGATTCACTTCGCTGGAAAATCTTTGGAACGGAACAAGCGAAGCACATTTCTAGGCTTGTGGTTGATCACGATCCTTCTGGGCGGCCTCTTCTTGTACGGCACAGGCCAGGAATGGCATCGGCTGATTTACGAACACGGGCTGACAATCTCCACCAACCTTTTTGGAACGACCTATTACTCGCTTGTCGGACTGCACGCGTTTCACGTCACCGCAGGCCTTGCGATGCTTTGCATCGTGGGGATTTTCACTTTGGCGGGCCGTGTGGGTCCGGGCCAGTCGCGCCGCGTCGACGTCCTTTCCATGTACTGGCATTTTGTGGATGCCGTGTGGGTCGTGGTTTTCACCGTGGTTTACATTCTGGGGCGCTGAGGAGAACACATGGCAACACTGCTGGCCGCCGAACAACTCGACCCAAGGTCTGGCGCTCCACGCGAGATTGAAGTACCCGCACCGACAGCCTGGCCGTTTGTGTTGGCATTTGGATTCACCTTGCTGTTCGCTGGTCTTGTCACGAGCTTGTCAGTGAGCGCTCTCGGCGCTGTGCTCGCAATGGCGGGGAGTGTTGGCTGGTTCCGGGAAGTTTTCCCGCGCCTGCGTGAAGTAGCTGTCCCGGTAGTTCCAGAAGATGTCGCAATCGTAACTGAACGCCATGTCGTTGAGCGCGTTCCGGTCGCGGCGGATCAGTTGCGTGCGTGGCTTCCCGTCCACACCTATCCGATGTCGGCCGGTCTAAAAGGCGGACTGGCCGGAAGCGTGGCGATGGCCCTATTGGCCTGTCTTTATGGAGTATTGAAGGCTGGAAGTATCTGGTATCCCATTAATCTTCTCGCCGCAACTGTCTACGCGCAATCCCTCAGGCTCGGACCCGCACAGCTTTACTCGTTTCATGCCGATAGCTTTGCACTCGCTGTGCTTCTGCACGGCATCGTGTCCGTGCTCGTAGGGGTCCTCTATGGAGCGATGCTTCCTATGTTTGCACGGCGGCCTATCGTGCTTGGAGGACTGATCGCGCCGGTGCTGTGGTCGGGGCTGTTGTACACGATGATGGGGTTGCTGAATCCTCTGCTCGCGAGCCGCATTGAGTGGCTTTGGTTTATGGCTTCGCAGGTTGCCTTCGGAGTCGTAGCCGGCCTCGTCGTGATCAGGCAGTCGCGTATGCCAACGCGAGAGAACGTCTCGTTCGCGCTGCGAGCTGGAGTTGAAGCCCCGGGATTGATTTCACCGCAAGACAATGGAGCGAAACGCCCGTGAACCGATTTCGATATCTTTGCGCATTTGCGGTGCTGGACGTGATCCTGCTATCGGGTTGTAACTCTCCGCATGGTCAGCCTCAAAAAGGTTCCGAGACTCAGGCGCCGAACGAGGTCTTGCAGTTCGGCCCTCTGTACGCACAAAACTGCGCCGGCTGCCACGGTTCGGAGGGACGGGGTGGCGCGGCCATCGCCCTTGCCGACCCGGTTTACCTCGGCATCGTGGATGAAAAGGCGATGCACAAGGTCATTGCCAACGGCGTGCCCGGCACGTCAATGCCGGCCTTTGCTCAGGGTTCGGGAGGAATGCTGACGGACAAGCAAATCGATGTGATTGCCAACGAAATCCGATCGCGCTGGAGCCGGCCAGGAATCCTGAACGGAGCCAATCCGCCTTCCTATGCGCCAAGATCCACGGGCAACAATCAGCAAGGCGAAGTTGTATATGAAACGTACTGCAAGTCCTGCCATGGGCCAGAAGGACAAGGCGGACCGAAGGGCAGCGCCATCACAAACGATTCATTTCTGGCGCTGGTCAGCGACCAGGGGCTGCGCACGATTGTCATCGCTGGCCGGCCGGAATTGGGAGCACCCGACTGGCGCGGAAACGTTCCCGGCAAACCAATGTCAGACCAGGAAGTCTCTGACGTGGTTGCCTGGCTGGCTTCGCGCCGAGTGTCGAACCCTGGCCAACCTTATTCCGCTTCGAATTTCGCGCAGCATTAGGAGTCGAACGATGTCGAATGAAACTACACTTTCTCGCCGCGGATTCTTCACGAAGATGGGCATTCTGTTCAATGGGTTGGTAGCGACCGCATTGGCAGTGCCAGTGGTGGGATTTCTTCTTTCCTCGATTACGCGAGGCCGCGCCGATGGTTATCTTTCCTGGGTGCCCCTCGGACCAGTCAGCGATTTTCCGGAGGGCGAAACCCGGCTGGCAACGTTTCGAAATCCGTACGTGATGCCAACCGATGGCAAGACCGTGGACACTGCCTGCTGGGTACGGCGCATCGCGGGCGATCAGTTCCAGGTTTTTGCGATCAATTGCGCACACCTCGGGTGCCCGGTGCGCTGGTTTCAGCAATCCGGTTTGTTCATGTGTCCGTGCCATGGCGGAGCGTATTACCGCGACGGTTCGCGCGCCTCGGGACCACCAGAGCGTGGACTGTTCGAATATCCGTACAAAGTTCAGGATGGCATGGTCAACATTCAGGCCGGTGAGCTACCTACACCGGGAGCAGCGATCGCAGCTCTCACTGGAGAGAAACCGTCATGCGCATCATGATTGGCAAAATTGGTGAGTGGTTCGACCGTCGGTTGCAATTGGCTGCTCCCATCCGCGAAGCGGTCGAACATCCTGTGCCGCGAGAGACAGCCAGCTGGTGGTACGTGTTTGGCAGCGCCGCGCTCACCGTGTTCATTCTGCAGATCGTGACCGGAATTCTTCTTGCTCTCATTTACGTTCCCTCGGCCGCAGAGGCGTGGAGCAGTCTCCAGGCTCTGAACCACGAGGTAACTCTAGGTTGGTTCATCCGCGCGATGCATGGCTGGGGGTCGAATTTCATGCTCGCGATTGTTCTGATTCACATGGTGCAGGTTTTTCTCTTCGGAGCTTATAAGTTTCCGCGAGAACTCACGTGGATCGTGGGTATATTTCTATTGCTCATGACCCTGGGCATGGCCTTCAGCGGGCAAGTGCTCCGCTTCGATCAAGATGCCTATTGGGGACTCGGGATCGGAGCGTCGATCGCGAGCCGCGTTCCCATTGCCGGTCCCGCAATTGTGAAGTTGATGTTGGGTGGGCCGATCATCGCCGGGGCGACACTGTCTCGGTTCTTCGCCCTGCACGTCTTTGTGATTCCCGGGTTGCTGATCGCGTTCGTAGGCCTTCATCTCTTGATGGTGTTGAAGCTGGGGATCAACGAATGGCCGATGCCCGGACGCGTGGTCAAGCGAGCAACCTACGTTAGCGAGTATCACGAACTAACTAGTAAAGATGGCGCGCCGTTTTTCCCCTACGCCGTGTGGAAGGATCTGTTCTTTGCCGCGTGCGTCATTATTGCAGTTGCCGCATGCGCGCTTTACTTCGGTCCATTCGGGCCGACGGGCCAGCCGGACCCGACGATTATTCAGACCGCGCCCAAACCGGATTACTTTTTCCTGTGGCTCTATGCCTTGCTCTCGCTCCTTCCTCCATCGCTCGAAACTCCAGCGCTGCTGGTCGGGCCGGTTGTTGTAATTGTCGGATTGCTCCTTCTTCCTTTTCTTTCCGGTGAAGGAGAAAAGAGTTGGAAGCGGCGCCCGATCGCAGTTTTGACCGTGTTATTGATTGCGATCACGCTTGGCACCTTTACTCATCTGGCTGAGTTCACTCCCTGGAGCCCGCACATGAACGCGTGGAGTGGCGATCCCGTACCGGTGCGATTGCTGCATGGCACCACTGCTCTTGAGCGCCAAGGAGCCCTCGTCTTCCAGGCTAAGCAGTGCCGCAACTGCCATTCGCTTGGGGACAGTGGCGGGCAAAGAGGTCCGGCTCTCGACGGTGTGGCTGTGCGGCTCACGCAGGATCAACTCATCCGCCAGGTGATTCAGGGAGGCGGTAACATGCCGGCATATGGAAAAAATTTGAGTCCCGCAGAGACGACCGCGCTCGTCGCTTTCCTTGAAACGTTGCATCCGGAGGGACGAACTCCGGCACGCGATGCTTCGCGCGACGCCGTCTTGCGGGATGTAGGAGAGAGAGGGACCGGCGGGCAACCGTAGGACCGATCCATGCCACATCCGCATCACGTCGCGTACGGATCTCAGACCCTACTCGCATTAATCATCGCTTTCACTGCGGTGTTATACCTGCGAGGGTGGCTTCGTCTTCGTTCGACCTCCTTGAAGGTCATTCCGGTTTGGCGGGCTGGTAGTTTTCTTCTCGGGATGTCCCTGATTTGGACCGCGGTGGCTTCACCTCTTGCCGCACTCGATCACGAATTACTGACGGTCCACATGCTCCAGCATTTGCTGCTCATGACGATCGCTCCTCCGTTGATCTGGCTAGGTGCGCCCTTCATGATGTTGTTGCACGGTCTACCGCGACCATTCGAACACATAGTCATCCGTCCGCTGCTCCGCTTGGCGCCTGTAGAGACGGCGGGAAGGATGCTCACACAGCCCGCGTTATGCTGGCTTGCTGCCGCCGCGGCCTTGGTGGGATGGCATATTCCGGCACTATTTACCCTAGGACTTCAATCCGCAGGCTGGCATCTCGCGGAGTACGCATCCTTCCTCGCCACCGGTCTTCTTTTCTGGTGGCCGGTCATTCAACCCTGGCCGAGCGCCTCGAAGTGGCCGGGGCTGTCGATTATCTTGTACCTTTTTCTTGCCACGCTGCCCTGCGACATCCTGTCCGGCTTTCTTGTGTTTTGCGACCGCGTGGTTTATGCAATGTACTTCTCCTCCTCGCACCCCTTCGGCCTATCGGCTCTCGAAGATCAGCAGTGCGCGGGTGCGTTGATGTGGACTTGCGTCACCGTCGTCTACCTCGTTGCCGGAGCCATTCTAACCGCCAAGTCGCTTTCCCCTTTGAGTTTCCGGGAAGCCCCTCTGGTGCAATCGGAATTGCGCCCTGATGCGTTGCCGCAGAGAGCTCCCCAAAGTCTGGAGGCCGTCTAATCATGGCCACCGAGTCTATGGTTGCGGCGTTCGATGTGTCCGCCGTCAAGAGCGGTCGCGTTACCCGTCCCGCCCTTTTGTCCGACTATTGGTCGTTAACCAAGCCAGAGGTCAACTTTCTGATTGTGATCGCCACTTTCGCCGGGTTCTACTTGGGCCGTACAGCGCCCTGGCGGGATTTTCCGTTCCTGCTAATGATCCACACGGTGATGGGCACATTGCTCGTTGCCAGCGGCACCGGCACCCTGAATCAATACATCGAGCGGCGCTTCGATGGTCAAATGCGCAGGACGGCACGGCGACCGCTCGCTGCCGGCCGTCTGAAACCCGCACCAGTCCTCTGGTTCGGCGTCGCATTGTCGGTGGTGGGCAGCATTTACATCGCGGTGGCGGTCAATCTGTTGGCGTGCCTGCTAAGCACTTTCACTTTGTTGTCTTACTTGTTTTTCTACACTCCTCTGAAAAGAAAAACGTCTTTGTGCACTCTGGTCGGGGCCTTTCCGGGTGCAATGCCTCCCCTGATCGGTTGGGCGGGCGCGTCAGGTAGACTCAGCTTCGAAGCTTGGACACTGTATGCGGTGCTTTTCCTCTGGCAGTTCCCGCACTTCATGGCCATCGCCTGGATGTACCGAGACGACTACGATCGCGCGGGTTACTTAGTGCTGCCGCCTGATGGCCACGCGCGTGGGCGATTTGTCTATTGGCACACCCTGTTACCATTGCTGGCGCTGATGCCCTTAGCTCTGCTTCCCACCTTTGGAGCTCCGTCAAGCACCCTGTACCGCATTGGAGCTTTTCCCCTGAGCCTGGGATTTCTCTATTACGGAGCACAATTCGTATTTCGCAGATCCAACTCTGCGGCCCGGCGGCTGCTCGCGGCATCCATCATTTATCTTCCGTCGCTGTTGGTACTGAGGATCTTTACCAGGTGCTAGAGGTCAGCAGGACAATGATCAAGAATTCAGGAGTGAACGGGCAACTCCGTGAATGGTTTATCGCCAAGGATAGTCCACCGTCGGTAGCCCATGTGGCTCTAACAGCGGCGGTGATAGTTGTGTCTTACTTGATTGCTCGGCTATTCCGCTTGCAGGAAGCCTACTGGGCTCCGACGTCCGCGATAATAGTCATTCAGTTTTTGACACTGAGCGCGGCACTGCCAGTTTCCATGCAATATGTCGCGGGAACAGCGGTCGGAGCAGCTGTGGGCGCAGCAACGGATATTTATTTCCCTGGAAGCGTCTGGGCATGTGGTGCAGCTATTGTCGTCATCGGTTTGATGTGCGTAGTGCTGCGGATTGAGAGAAGCGCTTTCCGATATGCCAGCATTACACTTGTAATCGTCATGCTAGTGCCGCGATCCACCAGTGCTCGATTGGTCGCACTTCACCGATTCTTTGAAGTTTCAATCGGGATCGCTGTCGGTCTGGCGCTTTTCACTATATGGCAGAAGATGGACCTGGGAACTTCGGCCAGGGTAACGCAAACGTCGTAGTTCGCTGACCTGCGCTCCGGAAGGCTTCCAGGTGCTACGACGATCTCGGAACTTAACGAAGACGGCCCACCACTTTCGCTTTCATAGGCTGGGCTGTTTGAAACCCCTAACACCAAGTTTGGCTACAACACATTGAGGCCGTTTCTGATCGGAAGGACTGTCTTCGCCCACACTGTCATTGGCACTTGACGGTTTGCTGACACTTTCGATACTTCAACACCAGCGCCGGTCAGTCTCTCCAAAAGATCCCTCCATTTCCAGAGGATTGGAAGCACAAACCTGTGTCCCCTATTTGGCATGCCAGTTGCCTTTATCTAAGGCTGAGTGCCGAATCTGCCGACAAGGATGTCCAGACCGATCACGTGCAGGAGATTCAGGAGATTCAGAACATTCCGGACTTCTCGGTTTGGCATCCGCGTTGCTCTTTCCGGTGAAATATAGAGAGGCTAGGGTTGAAGCGCTTATACATTGATCTCGGTGCCGCACTCGCTGTGGCGTTACTCCTTTCCGCGCTGGCCTCAGGCCAGAACATTCAAGCGGCGTCGAGAACAGCAACCATCATGGGCACAGTCACCGATGTCAACGGCAATGTGATCCCGAACGCGACGGTCGTTCTTAAAGAAGTTGAAAGCAATGACCCTCGTACGATCGTGACAACCGGGGCCGGGATGTTCGAGTTTCACAATGTGACGCCAGGCATTACCTATCAGCTCAGGATCGGCGCCAAGGATTTTGCAGACTGGGTATCTCCACCGATCACACTGAATCCGGATCAGTTCAAAATTGTGACCGGTATCCAGCTGCGAATCGCAACCGAGCGCACTACTGTCGACGTCCATTACGACCCTGCCGAAGTTGCCACCGAGCAGTTCAAGGCCGAAGAAAAGCAGCGCGTGTTTGGAATCGTTCCGAATTTTTACGTCTCCTATGAGAGCGATCCCGCGCCGCTGACGACAGGGATGAAGTTCAAGCTGGCTCTGAAGGTCTCCACAGATCCAGTTACCGCTGCGGGAGTCTTCCTAGTGGCCAGTGCCAAGCAAGCTGGAAACACTCCGAACTATGGCCAAGGCTGGGGGGCATATGGAAAGCGCTTTGGCGCAGTCGCCACCGACGGTTTTTCCGACATCATGATCGGAGGTGCCATCCTACCTTCCCTGTTGCACCAGGACCCGCGCTACTTCTATCAGGGAACTGGTACCACTGGCTCCCGATTCCGCCACGCAGTATTCAGTACTTTTGTCGCAAGAGCGGACAATGGAGAATCGCAACCAAACTACTCTAGCCTGGGCGGCGTTCTGGCATCATCAAGCCTCGCGAACCTTTACTATCCCAGATCCAATCGTGGTGCTGGGCTGGTGTTCGGAAATTTCGCGATCGGCATCGCTGAACGAATTGGCGCGAGCGTGGTTCAGGAGTTCCTTCTCGGCAAGTTCACCCGGAGAGGTGATCACATGAAGTAAGCAACAAGTACGGGCAATTCTCCGTCCCCCACTTTCCAGCGCTCACGACTCGATCCTGTTCCTTCGTTGTCCAAACGCCCCCGACGACATCACGGCAACTAGCAGACATACCCCCAACCAAATGTTTTTCGTAAGGTCTCTTTCATGGAGTGTCTCTGTGCCTCGGCGGAGCCAACTATGTCAGAACAAGAGCGATTGAATCGAGTACTTGATCGAAGCACAGTGATTTGTCAGACCTGTGCCAATGCAAGAGCTGTCCTGTCTTTTGAAGTCAGTAGCCCCGACCTGAGGGAATTACCACTGGTAAAGTTGACAGCGACGGCCGCCTGTCAGCGACCGCGCGATAAGCGAGCGACATCGCAAACATTTTCTTGCCTCGCCCAGCATTCGGAAACGCCCCGCACCCGCCAAGTGCTGGTGGTGCCTGTTGGAAGTGACAGTTCCCAAGCGGCGGTATCGGAGCGAAACTTTCGCAAATCGTAGACAAAGGGAAAAGATCCGGTCACCCTGGATGGAGTTAATTTCATGAGAAAGAAGCTATTCAGTGCAGGATTGTTGGTGGGAGCGCTCTTGGCTGGGTCAAGGCTTACTTGGCCGCAGAACGTGAAGCAGAACCTGATATTCATTGTAAGTGGCCAGCCGGGACAAGCACCGATCTTCCAGATAAATGGCAGGTCCTACGTAGACATCGAAGAAGTAGCACGACTTACAAATGGCTCCCTAGGCTTCCAGGCCGATCAGGTAACACTGAAGCTGCCCCCTGCGGCCGCAGGCTTGTCCTCGACAAATGTCACGGCCGCCCAGCCTGCTGGCTCGGAGTTTTCGACAGAATTCCTCAAGGCTGGCATCGAAGAAATGGCTGTGATCAGAGAATGGCGCAGTGGGCTTATTAATGCGCTTCAAAATGGATACCCCGTGACCGATCAATTTGTGTCCGGTCACCAAAGCCAAGCTGCGACAAATCTCCGCTTGGCGTCTGTAGCAGTGTCAACCGACTCTGATCGAAGCGCTTTTCAACTGCTCAGCAACGAGTTCGACAACATACAAAAGTTAAGTAATAAGATTCGGGCTGCCCGCAAGAATATGAATTACATCTCGCCTGACGCGCTGAAGGGTAACCCTTTGGACCAGCAAATCCTGAGCTGCGCCCGCTCGCTGGCAGCCATGGCTGCCAGCGGCCAGTTCCACGACGACGGATCGTGCAATTGAGCCGGCCCGCAACTATGCCAGAGCGCAAACCAGCCTCGGTTTCCGTCAGCCCGCATCAGAGCAAGAACCAAGAACAAAAATAGTCGGATCACACGGGTGAAGGCTCTCTTGACCATGATCAGTTTCGCGACAAAGCCCGAGTCAGGAACCGCAATTCTTGGCCCTGCTCGCTAATATGCGTTCAGCTTGCCGTCCAGGAGGCATGCGCGTATAACGTAGGCGATACGCTATGTCATTCATGTGCTGCGACCTGGATTCTCGCGTGGGCGAATGGGCTGCGCTGACGACATGGGGCAACCGGTGACGGAAACAGCATTTGCGAATTGACTTGCAGCCGAACCTTCATCCAGCCGTAAGTGCAGTTTTCACGGCTGAAGGTGTGTATGAATTCTATCCAAAGCCGCCTATCTTGGAGAACCGTGAATCCGGATTCTCCATTCCACACAGCGGTCTTGGCGTGTCTCGTAGCCTTCCTGTCTTACCTCTGTGCCCTACTTGGGGGTGTACTGGTACTGCGCCCCCAAATGGTTTGGCCGGTTTGGCCAGGTTGCGCGTTTCTGGTTGCGGTGTTGCTCTTGGTACCGCGAAAGATTTGGCCGATACTGCTCGCAGCGGGATTTGCAGGATTTGTTCTCTATGATCTGCGGGCGGGCTTAACGCTTCGCTCGACGACGTTCCTCATTCTGGCCGATACGCTCGAAGTTCTCATCGCCGCTTTGGGCGTCAGCTATGCTTTCGGTGGTGTTCCTCGGCTGAATAGCATAAGGTCCCTGGCCAAGTATTCACTCTTTGCGGTCGTCCTCGCCCCGGTCACGACAGCATTTATTAGCACGGTCGCTTTCAGCGGGGACTACTGGCTGCGTTGGAGGACTAGTTTCTTTACCGAAGCACTAGCCCTTCTTACCCTTACCCCGGCAATCTTGATATGGGTGAGCACGAAACAATGGACACAGAAGCCTCGCGCTTATTATCTGGAAGCCGTCGCGCTGGTCGCTGGGCTGGTTCTACTGGGTTCTGTCGCTTTCGCGGCTCCTGGACGGATCAGTTCGCCCGTACTCCTTTATTCTCTGTTGCCATTTCTGTTGTGGTCCGCTCTGCGTTTTGGATTGATGGGAATCAGCACCTCGATGATCGTAGTTGCCTTTCTCTCAACTTGGGGTGCAGTCCACGGGCGCGGGCCCTTCACTGGATCAAACCCACTCAACAATGTGATGTCGCTGCAACTATTTTTGTTCTTAGCCGCGACACCTTTCATGGTTCTTGCTGTTCTTGTAGAAGAACGTAAACAAAGCGAGCAAAGCCTTCGCGAAAGCGAAAAACGCTTCCGCTTGCTGGCGGATACCGCGCCTGTGCTGATCTGGATGGCGGACACCGACAAGCTGTGCATGTACTTTAACAAGCCGTGGCTGGACTTCACCGGACGGTCGATCGACCAGGAGCTCGGCAACGGCTGGGCAGAGGGGGTTCACCCCGAGGATTTATCGACATGCATGAATACGTACACGCAGGCCTTTGGCCGGCGTGAGGAGTTCAGAATGGAGTACCGGCTCCGACGGCACGACGGCGAGTATCGATGGATTATCGACATTGGAGTGCCGAGGTTTAATCAGGATCGCTCTTTTATCGGTTACATCGGGATCGGCATCGACGTGACCGAGCGCAAGTATGCGGAAGAAGCACTCAAGAAGTCGGAAGAGAAGTTCTCGAAAGCATTTCGGCAAAGCCCAATCATACTCACGTTAACGAGCACCAAAGACCATCGCTACATCGATGTTAACGAAACCTTTGAACGCGTAACCGGCTGGCGCCGCGACGAGGTCATCGGACGCACACCGTTCGACATTGGGTTCTGGGTGCGACCCTCCGAAAGGGTGGAACTCACAAACCGGCTTCTTTCCGAAGGCCGTCTCCGTGACGTGGAGACCAGTTTTCGCATGAAAGACGGCAGTATCCGGATCGGCTTAGCAACAGGGGAATTGATCGAACTGAATGGCGAGCCGTGCTTGCTTGGGGCGGCTACTGACATCACGGAGCGCAAGCAGGCGGAACAGGCTTTGCGCGAGAGCGAAGAACGGTTTCGTTTGGCAGCTCAAGCCGGAAAAATGTTCGCATACGAGTGGGATGCTGCCACCGATGCAATCGTGCGCTCGACAGAAGCGACGCAGATTCTGGGGACCGATCAGACGGAACACACGACCGGTCAGCAACTAATGACCATGATTCACCCGGATGACCGAGAAAGACTCTCGGCCGCGATTGCTGCTCTTACACCCGAAAAGCCCCATCTTCAAATCAGCTACCGGATGATACGTTCTGACGGTACTGTAATTTGGGTGGAAAGGAACAGCCAAGCTCACTTCTCGGAGCAAGGCAGGCTGCTACGGATTGTAGGCATGGTGGCGGATATCACGGAGCGCAAGCGGGCCGAAAAGGCTCTGGAGCGGAGCGAGTCGAATTACCGCCTGTTCGTTGCGCAGAGCTCGGAAGGTATTTTTCGTCAGGAACTCGACCGCCCAATTCCTGTGGACTTGCCCGAAGAGGAACAGGTTCAGCGCATTTTGCACGAGTCGTATCTGGCCGAGTGCAATGATGCGTTGGCCCGCATGTACGGGATGTCGCCGGCCGACTTTACAGGTAAGCGGCTTACGGAGACCCTGGATGCAGAGAATCCCATAAACATCGAATTGACTCGCGACTACATCCGCGGCGGGTACCGGGTGGTGGATCGGGAGTCGCATGAAGTGGACTTACAAGGAAATCCGAAAGTGTTCCTGAACAGCATGATCGGGACTGTCGAAAATGGCGTGCTGACGAGAACATGGGGGATTCAGCGGGACATCACGGATCGTCGCCACGCGGAGCAAGCCCGCGTGCGCGCTGAGCAGGCACTGCGCGAAAGTGAACAACGGCTTCGTCTTGCCACCCAAGCCGGAAAGATGTACGCCTTCGAATGGGACGTCGCCAGCGACGAGGTCATGCGATCCGGGGAATACGCAAGTGTCCTCGGTTTGAGCGAACAGGCGAAGCAGTTTACTCGTAAGCAAGTAGCGGCCAAAGTGCACCCGGACGACCGGGCAAGATTCATTGCTGGGGGTGTTGACCTTACTCCCGAGAACCCGACTATTCAGAATAGCTACCGCATGCTTCGTGCTGATGGTGCCGTGATTTGGGTGGAGAACAGCGCGCGTGCCTTCTTCGACACGCAAGGCAGGATTTTGCGGATGATCGGCATAGTGGCGGACATTACCGAAAGAAAACAGGCGGAAGAGGCGCTCCGCGAGAGCGAGTACAAACTCCGGTTGCTTCTCGACTCGACCGCCGAAGCTATTTATGGAATTGATCTCAAAGGTTGCTGCACATTCTGCAACCCAGCCTGCCTTCGCACTTTGGGATATGAACACGTTGACCAACTCCTCGGCAAGAATATGCATGATCTGATTCATCACACTCGTTCAGACGGGACGTTGCTTTCCCGTGAGGAGTGTCGAGTGTTGCAGGCAGTGCGAACGGGAGAAGGAATCCACGTTGATGACGAAGTGTTATGGAGAGCGAATAGAACAAGTTTCCCTGCTGAATATTGGTCTTATCCTCAGCGGAGAGATCAAGAGGTTGTCGGGGCAGTGATAGCGTTCATGGATATCACACAGCGCAAACTGGCGGAAAATGCCCTCGCAAATGTTAGCCGCAGATTGATCGAGGTACAGGAACAGGAGCGCACCCGGATCGCCAGAGAACTTCACGACGATATCGGTCAACGTCTCGCGCTGCTGGCCGTCGAGTTAGAACAACTTCGCCAAGACCCTTCCAGTTTGCCCGAAGTGCGCAGTCGTATGGGCGAACTGTACCAGCGGACCAGCCAGATTGCAACCGACATCCAAACCCTGTCGCACGAGTTGCACTCGGCAAAACTGGAATATCTCGGCATAGCTGTTGCCATGAGAGGCTTCTGCCGAGAATTCGGGGAGCAGACGAAGGCAAGGATTGACTTCAAAAGCTATGACTTGCCAACCCCTTTGGCACCGGACATTTCTCTTTGCCTGTTCCGAGTCTTGCAAGAAGCCCTTCACAATTCGGCAAAACATAGTGGCGTACGGCACGTCGAAGTGCGATTGTGGGGAACGTCGGATGAGATTCATCTCGTGGTCAGCGACTTGGGCGTTGGCTTTGACAATGAAGCGGTAAAGGAGCGTCAAGGGCTTGGCCTCATTAGCATGGAGGAGCGATTGAAACTCCTGAAGGGAACGCTTTCCATCGAGTCGCAACCCAAGCGTGGTACCACGATCCATGCTCGCGTGCCTTTCGGCACGGGAGTCGATTCCATGCGTGCGGCTGGGTAAAGATCACCGAACTCACGGAGTCACACAATTGGGAGCCTGGAACACGGCGACGGTGGCCGTCAGACTCTAACATGTGACGACAGACCGCTAATTGGCAATCATCGTCACAACTGGCTGTGTTCCAGCGCATTGCAGGATCAACGCAACTCTCCTAAGAATTTAGGAGTGACCACGCTCCCGCGCATTTGGAGCCTGTGATGGCCGCATTATCGTGACGGATCTGACGTCCTGAGCGTTGGTGCACAATTCACACTCCGCTAACCCAGGCGTGTTCCAATGGGAGATCTTGCTAACGAACTCACAGAGGTCAAAGCCGGTCGCAGGAGAAGTTGGTTATGTCGTGTAGATCGTGTGCCTCAGAAAACCAGAAAGAGTTTGCGGCGGAGATGAATATCCATTTTCCCGGAAGGAAAGGTCTGAACATGCCCGCCGTATTGGCATTCCCGAAGCTATCGGTTTGCTTGGATTGCGGTTCTACGGACTTCAAACTTCCAGAAACTGAGTTGCGTCTCTTGGCGGAGGGTGTTGGGCCGGATGTTGTACGCCGTGCTTCAGGCCGTGCACTATGACAAAACAGCGGAGTGCTCCGCAAAAAGCGGAAGGACGCCGTTTTTGCCTGGCATGGTTTGCACCAATTCTTCTCGAAACCATTCGCTCACTGCCCTGCCTTCCGGTATCCGGAGTTGGTTACGTTGACCGAAAGATTTTTTGCCTTGGCGATTAGAACTTCGGTCGGCGGGTATCCTGTGCCGTCCTGGAGGGACGAGAAGCGAACATCCAGAGTGACGGAATCCTTTGCGTCGGCGAGGTACGTTGCCACCGTGAGCCCCGTCACGCGGTTGCTGGCGGGATCGACTTCTACCGACAACGTGTCGCCAGGCTTGTCGTAGTCGCGGAGGTTCAAACGTGCTCCCCTGCCCCCACCCGGTAAGTCCAGGCTGACGTTGCCCGCATCTTTGACCGATTGGATTCTCGCTGCGTCTGGTGGAACATAAGTCTTCACCAGAGCGACGGCTTCCTTCATGTAATCGGTCAGCTCTTCCTTTTTCTTCTCGATGACGCGGCCTCTGAGCCCGTGTTTCTTTGCCGGGGGCGAAGACGCTGACACCGGGACCTTCTGTAAGGAGCCCTCAGCGCCGTAATAGCATTGCTTCTGTTGGCGCGATTTTTCCTCGCCTTTGAGGCTGATCACGGTGGTCTCGATCCATTCATACTGACGGATGCTTTGCTGGTCTCGAGCCACGGATTGCTTGAGCGCAGCCACGCGCTGCTGCACCTCCGGCGACTGGGACTTCACAATCGTCGGCGTCAGCAGCGCGATGCTGATAGCTGCAACCGTGATTCGTGATTTTGACTTTGCCATAGCGGCTCTCCTTTGCGGCCTCGATGAGTCTTAAGCGAACTCTCACACGTGCTGGTAGTTCGCATTCTGAATGGCAATATTCAATTGCTTGCTGACGCCGTCGATCACCAGATTGGAAACGTGGTTTGTCCCATCCGGCAACCGGCTGAATTGCACCGTCAAGTTCATCGCATCCTTCGGATCGTCCATGTAGGAAGCAATCTGAACTCGCAGCAGTTCCTTCTGTGCTTTGTCGAAGACCAAGGTCATTGAATCCTGAGGCTTCAGGTAATTGTGAATGACCAACTGAAGCTCGTTGGGAGCGCCCGTCGGACCCACGCTAACGTTTCCTTGCGCATAGGCCTGCTGCAGCAAGGCTCCATCCGGCGGGACATATTGCTGCGCCAGGGCCTTCATCTGGTTCGCGTAATCTTTATACTCGTCCGTTTTCTTCGCGATCACGTGTTTCTTCAAACGTCCCCCGGAAGGAGGCTCGGCGGGCGGGTCCAGCGAAGTCTTCTCTGGCTTGAAGTCCGGTCCGAGGCGCACCTGGAAGTGCTCCTGCTTCTTCTCTTCGCCTTTCAAACTAATCGTTACCTGTTCGTTCCAGGTGTACTGTGCGAGGGCCTGCTTGTTCTTGGCCATGGACTGTTTGATGTCCGAGATGTGCTGCTGCATTTCCGGATTCTGAGCGTGGACAAAACGAATGAACCCTGTGCCGACAACAAGACCAACGAGGGTCAGTAGTGTGATGCTTAAGATACGCCGTGCTGCGTTTTTCATAGTATCCTCTCGATGTTTCTAAATTGCTAAATTCCGAACCCGACAGGCGGTTTGTGCGATCGTGCGCCCCTGCGATTCCGCAAAGGTCTTCACCAGTCGATTTCATTTACTTGAGACTTAGCGTGGCGCCAATCACAATGCCGGACGTGGCGGCAATAGCAATTGCAGCGGCCTGGCCTCCCTTTTGATAATCCACATACAGATAGCGGTACCCTGCCTGCAAGGTGATCTTCGGTTTGACCTTGTAGCCGAGAAGACCGGCTATCTGATATTCGAGTTGAGAGCCGGTCCCCCATCCGCCGACGTCGCCCAGGATATTGGCCACGAGCTTGGGTGAAAGGCCAACCTCAATTCTTCCCCCCACCAACGGGTCCACCCAATTCTGTGATTTTGAAAAATTCAGGCCAAAGCGGGAGGGGTTAAAACTCAAACCCTCTCCAAAGTGCCAGTATCGAAAGCCTGTCAAGAAATCGGCTTTGATCTTTTTTTCATTGATAAGGCGAAGGCCGATGTTTGGAGTGAGAATGAATTCAGTCGCTGTAAGCTTCGCTGAGGTGGCTAGCAAATTAGGGAACGGGACCGCTCTGTCATCTTCCAGTCTTATCCACATCAGATCGATTGGCACCACGATCCGGTTGCGGCGAGCTTCGACCGCCCCCATCAATCCAAATCGGAAATTAGAAAGAAGATCGGTTGGGCTCGCTTTGAAGCCGACGTCGCGGCCAAACGCGCCCACGGTCCCGTGGACTCCCGGAAACCAGAGATAAGGGCTGATCGATATATGCCACAGGTCATCTTGATCAGTCCCACCGACGCCACCTCCAGTTTGAGGAGCAGGGGCGGGAGCGGCCGATGGTTCATCGGTAACCGCAAGAGTCGTTGGAGTTGTCGAGTTCGCGTATGTGACTCCGAGATCTGGAGTCAAACTGGCATTGAGTTGTTCCTTGTGTTGTGCATGCGAGGACGAAGCGTAAACCAGGACGAAAAACGCGGAAGTTAAGATTGCATTTCCGATTCTCATTTACTTTCTCTTTCCTATTTGCTTACCGCGTTATGTTCTTTGCGGTGACTACGTATCCATTATTTTCGGTTGCCGGTTTTACGCAGCGAAAGCCGAGATGGTTAGTCCCTGTGGTGACCTCCCCTTTGCCGCGTGTGCCCACGACGTAGCGCGAGCAGTACTGGTCGGAGCAAAGAAACGATCCGCCGCGGTGAACTCTTTTTTTCTCGGTCGGCTCCGCGGGATCGAATGGCGTGTGCGGCCCCTGAGGATTTCGCGTCACGCCTCCTGCCGCCGCCAATTGCTGGTAGTAGTCGGGGCGATACCAATCGCTGGTCCACTGCCACACATTTCCCGCCATGTCATACAGGTGGTAGCCATTCGGCGAAAACTGAGCGACTGGGGCTATTCCCGCGTATCCGTCATCTCCGCTATCTGTGTCGGGGAAGTGTCCCTGGTGGGTGTTTGCCATCCACTTTCCGCCCGGTTGGAACTTGTTGCCCCACGGATATTGCTTTCCGGCAAGACCTCCGCGGGCAGCGAATTCCCACTCTGCTTCTGTAGGCAAACGCTTGCCGGCCCAATTTGCATAGGCTAAAGCATCTGGGTAGGCCACTTGAACCACCGGATATTTCCCACGACCTTTAAGGTTGGTGTCGGGGCCTTCGGGATGGCGCCAGTTCGCTCCTGGTACGTAGGACCACCATCGGTAATGGTCGTTGAGTGACACAGGATGGTCGGGGGCAGAAAAGACGACGGAACCGGCGACCAGATTTTCGGCGGGAGCGCCCGGGAAATCTTCCGGGCGCGGCTTGCGCTCCGCTATGGTCACGTAACCTGTCGCCTTGACGAACCGGGCAAACTCTTCGTTGGTCACATCTGTTTCGTCCATCCAGAAGCCATCCACATACACGCGGTGAATCGGCCGGGCATCGGCCACTGCGTGCATGCCGACCGCGGTGGCGACCGGTGAATCCATCGCGCCCATGGAAAATTCACCGCCAGGAATCCACACCATCCCATGCGGTAACGCCGTGGGAGCGGGAGTAGCGGTGGGGAGGGTGGGACCGAAAGCCACGGCCTCGGCGGCTTCGGTCATTGACTGGCCCGCCTCCAACTTAGGGTAGGGCGAAGGAGGCGACGGGCGGAACACGGCGAAGGCCACCGCCCCAGAGAGTACAACCAGAGCGATCAATATCCACACTGAACGCATCAGTGCCGATAACGTCGGCGCGGTCTGCGCCCTGGTTCGATTCTTTTTCTTCATGCGTGCGTTCGTCCCGCAAACAATTAGGCTTGGGATGATTGACACGCGAATACTACGAACGGGGCACCTCAGTGACAACTGTCAAAGCTGACAGGCCCGCAAAACCTCGGAAAATCTTCGGTTTTCCCCGTCACTTGTGTGCGCTATCGGGCTTTCGCAGCGCCTGAGGAACCGTCATAGGACTGTCTTTTCTAACAGTAGTACGACAGCGAAATAAGACTTAGCTTACGCGCTAAGCTGCGAGCCCTGTTCTGAAGAATCCATCGTTCCGAAGACCAAATGTAGATCGAACTCCGGAATTCGCAGCAAAGGCGGCGGTGGGGAACGGGAAACGCCAACCACCACTGGAGGCGAGGTACTTGGGAGAGGCCCTCGCCTCCAACGTCTCAGTCAACAAATGTCTATCGAGAATGCGAGAAGGAGAATGATCGTAAAAACAAGAATCTGGATTTCTTGGCACGATCCGAATCTGCTCGATGATGCGCGCTGGATGAAGAGAAGACGGCCCATTTGGGGAAATTCCGTAAAATGGTGTGCGATCTGACCTTGCGGGAGCAGGCAACGCCCGCTTAGCCTGACTGCATGCGCTTTTTCCTTCGAATCGCTGCCTATTGCCTCCTTATTGTTGTGATGCCGGCCCTGGCCGTCTCCAAGCCGCACGTCATTACTTTCGGTAAATGGACTGTGGTTAAGGCCTCGACGAATTCTGACCAACGTCCATCAGACAACTTGAGGGTCCGGCCGCTGTATGTCGATGGCCGATTGAAAGAATTTACCTTCGGCATTCCGCACGAGGTAACCGAGCAGTTGTTCGTCGTACGACGAATGGTTCGAGTGAACGACCTGTTGCCCCAGGAAGCTGCCTCGAGTCCACGCTGGAATTGGCAGCGCGGCGGATGGCTGGTGATCGACCGAGTCACTGGACACATCTCGCAAACCAACCTGCCGGAGTTTGATCCCGACTCCTCCTCAGCAACTTGGTACCGCGACTACGTTGCCTACTGCGGAATCTCTAATGATGGACGCAAGCTCTCTGCCGTCGTGATGCAACTTGGCCGCCGCAAGCCCATCTTGAAAAAACCTCTGGGCGACGCGGCCGGCGACGATACCGAATGTGCCCCACCCGACTGGCAGCGTGCGCCCACACGCGTAAGCTTCGTTTCCCGAGCTGATCAGAAGTCGACCTTCGCGGTTCGTGGGCACTCCGTGGAAGTAGTGGCCGACGACGAGCCAGAAGACGGAACGGAGTGAGACCCTTTCCATCCCCCCACCGCTCCATTACAATCAAATGTTATCGGCTGAGCTTTGATGGCGCTTAAGGAGTCGGAAGCGATTGTTTTGCGGACGTATCCGCTGCGCGAGGCCGACCTGCTGGTCACGCTGTTCACTCGCTTGGAGGGCAAAGTCCGCGGAGTGGCGCGCTCAGCCATGAAGTCCAGGCGCCGGTTTGGCGGAGCGCTCGAGCCCCTGACTTATGTTCGGGCTTACTACGAGGATCGTGAGCGGCAAGAGTTGGCGCGTCTCGATTCCTGTGAAGTGCTGGAGTCGCCACTGGCGTTCGAAGTAAGTTACTCGAGGGCAGTGGCGTTGGGCCACGTGGCGGAACTGCTGGACGAGTTGCTGCCGGATCGTGAAGCCAACGATGACGCTTTCCGGCTCGCGCTGGCGGTGTTAACGGCATTGCGCGGCGCCGATGTCTGGATGCCCATCACGTATTTCGAGCTGTGGATGACCCGCCTCATGGGCTATCTGCCGGAGCTTTCCGAATGCACTGTCTGCGGACGTACGCTGAATGGAAGTAGAGCATTCTTTCATGCGCTGAGTGATGGGTTGATGTGCGTGGAGGATAAGCGGCTGGCGTCGTCGGAAATTTCCGCGGAATCACGAACGCTGGCGGGACAGATGTTGCACTCACCAGTCGAGAGTTTCGCGGTGGCGGTCGGACGCAAGGCGCAAGCCGCCGATCTCCGGAAGTTTCTGCTGCAGGCCCTCCAGCGACACATGGAGAAGAAGCTGGTGACGGCAGGGATGCTGGAGAGAATCAGCAGTTAGAATCTGGCACCTGGCACTTAGCCATGTTGAGGCCGCTCGGATGTATAAGGACTAAGTGTTAAGTGCTTCTTACTCACACTTTGACCAATAGCAACTCCAATCCGCTGACGTTTCAGGAACTCATCCTGCGCCTGCAGACTTTCTGGGCGGAGCGAGGATGCGTGCTGCAGCAGCCATATGACGTCGAAGTCGGTGCGGGAACTATGGCGCCGGAAACGTTTCTGCGCGTGCTGGGGCCTAGTCCGTACAAAGTGGCTTATGTGCAGCCTTCCCGGCGGCCAGCTGATGGACGGTATGGAGAGAATCCAAATCGTCTTTATAAGCACACGCAGTTGCAAGTGGTTCTGAAGCCGCCGCCGGAGAACGTGCAAGAGCTGTACCTGGAATCGCTGGGCGCGATGGGAATTGATTTGCGTCAGCACGATATCAAATTCGAAGAAGATAACTGGGAGGCGCCGACGCTCAGCGCCTGGGGCGTGGGTTGGCAAGTCATGCTGGATGGGCTGGAGATCACTCAGTTCACCTATTTCCAGCAGTGTGGTGGCGTGGATCTCGATCCCATTTCAGCGGAGTTGACTTACGGTCTGGAGCGCATCGCGGCATTCTTACAGGACGTGGATTCGATTTACGACATCGTGTGGGCGCGCGATCCTGAGACCGGTCGAGTCACAACTTATGGCGATGTTCGGCTGGCGGATGAGCAGCAGTTCTCTGTCTACAACTTCGAGATGGCCGACGTCGAAAAAGCCTGGAAGCACTTCGAGCTGTTTGAAGCGGAATGCAAGTCGCTGCTGGATCAATATGCCGCGCTGAGCAAACAGAAGATCGCTGGCGATGGATGGGTGCGGAACAAGAAGCGTTTTCCAATCCTTGGCGCTTACGATCTCTGTCTGAAGTGCTCGCACCTGTTCAACATTCTGGATGCGCGGGGCGCGATTTCGGTGACTGAGCGTGTAGGAGTGATTGCTCGAGTGCGCGCACTGGCCGTCGGAATTGCAAAGGCATGTGTGGATCAGCAGTACGGCGAGTCCGCATCTGAAAAGCCCGAACCGGTGAAGACGCCGAAAGCGAAAAGAGAGATAGCACCAGTGATTTCATAAAGAAGTTTGTAGCGCCGCCAAGCCTGGGCAGAATGCCGGCGCTACAGGTAGATAGAGATGCCAGATTTTTTGCTTGAAATCGGTTGTGAAGAGATTCCAGCGCGGATGATCGATGCCGCTGCACTCGACTTGCGTGACCGTGTGCACAAACTGCTGGAGCGGGAACATCTCGCTGCAACCGGAGAAAGTTTGAGTTTTGACTCCCCTCGTCGCCTTGCGGTTCTGGCATCAGGAATCCCACGAGCTCAACCCGACGTCACCGAACAGATCACTGGGCCTTCCGCGAACGTGGCTTTTAAGGACGGGCAACCGACACCCGCTGCACATGCTTTCGCCCGCAAGGCTGGTGTGGATGTTTTTCAGTTGGAGAGGCTGACAACTTCCAAGGGGGAATACCTCGCGGCGAAGATTACAAAGAAGGGCCGGCCGGCGGCTGAAGTCCTATCCGAGCTACTTCCCAAAGAGATCAACTCGATTTACTGGCCGAAGAATATGTACTGGCGCAAGCCGAGCGAAAAATTCGTCCGGCCAGTGCGCTGGCTTGTGGCGTTGCTGGATAGCGATGTTATCCCGCTGGAGTTCGATGGCATCCGTGCCGGAAATGAATCACGAGGGCACAGAATCTTAGCGAACCAACCCATTCGGATTCCGAGTGCCGGTTCTGCGTATGTCGAAACCTTGCGTGCAGCAAAGGTCCTGAGTCGTGGCGAGCGTGAACATCAAATTCGCAAAGCACTTGACTCCGCCACTCGCGGAGTTCCTGGGGCACGTTGGCGTGAAGACAAGAGTCTGCTGGACTCGGTGGTGAACCTAACCGAATTTCCTTCGGTTATTCTCGGAAGCTTTGATAAAGAATTTCTGGAATTGCCCGAGGAAGTCCTGGTGACGGTGATGCGCGACCATCAGAAGTATTTCGCGATCGAGGACGCAAGCGGCGGGCTGCTGCCGCATTTTCTCGCCGTGCTGAACACCGACGGCGATCCGCGAGGTATCATTCGCCATGGGCACGAACGCGTGCTCCGTGCGCGGTTCAACGACGCGCGGTTCTTCTGGCAGACCGATCAGAAACATCCACTACGCGAGCGGACCCTGTGGCTGAAGAATGTTACGTTTCAGAAGGACCTGGGGAGTTACTACGACAAAACCAAGCGCGTGCAACGCCTGTGCAGTTGGCTCTGCGAAGTCATTCGCCAGAGTGAAATTCCGGTTCGTCCCGGTATCGTGCACAAAGCAGCCTCCTTGGCGAAAACCGACCTCACGACCGAGTTGGTGAAAGAGTTCACAGAACTGCAAGGGATCGTGGGCGGACTGTACGCCAGCGTGCAAGAACTTGATGCTGATATGCCGGATGCAACCCGGCAAGCGATCGCGCAGGCGATCTACGATCATTACAAACCGGAATCCATGGAGGACTCGGTTCCGCGCTCAGTCGAGGGCGCAGTTCTCTCTATCGCCGATAAGGCGGACAGCATTGCCGGAATGTTTGCCCTGAGCATGCAGCCCACAGGATCGAAAGATCCCTTCGCATTGCGACGACAGGCTAACGGGATCGTAAAAATGATCGCAGAGAAAAAGTTACCGCTCAGCCTGAGTCGATTGTTTGCCGACGCGCGCGAGTCCTATCGTAGATCGACCGCGGAACGGAAGTTTTCACGTGAGGTAGATTATTCGGGCACGCTGCGAACGTTTTTTCGCGAGCGGCTGGAATTTTATCTACGCGATGCGCTCGGGTTTAAATACGACGCGGTGAATGCCGTGCTGGCTGCGGGGTTTGACGATGTAGTGGATGCGGCCGCACGCGCGCAAGCGGTGACCGCGGTTCGTCCATCGGCGGATTTCGAATCGATTTCGATCGCATTCAAGCGCATCAAGAATATTCTGCGGCAGGCCAGCGAGATTAAAAAGCGAGTGGCGTCGGCTGTCGAGACGGAACTCCTCCAGGACGCGGAGGAAAAGGAACTCGCATCTCAAATTCCCCAAGTAGCCGCAGCGGTGAATGCGCTTCGCACACAGCGCAATTATGAGCAAGCTCTTGTGGAGATCTCAAAACTAAGGCCTGCAGTGGACCGATTCTTCGATAAGGTAATGGTCATGGTTGAGGATGAGCGAATTCGGGCGAACCGGCTCGCCTTATTGCAAACATTGTTGGAAAACTTTTCTACCATTGCTGACTTCTCCGAAATTGTGACAGAAGGCAAAGACACCAAGGAATCCCAGAAACAATAAAGGACTAATCTTATGGCAACGCAAACGTTCCCCGAAGCAGAAGTTGTACTAACAGCCAAGAAACCAGCAATTCAATACGTTTATTTCTTCGGCGGTGGCAAGGCCGATGGCAGTGGCAAGATGAAAGACCAGCTTGGCGGGAAAGGCGCGGGTCTGGCTGAAATGACCAACGCGAGCCTGCCTGTCCCCCCCGGTTTCACCATCCAGACAGAAGCCTGTCGCGAATACATGCGCCAGGGAGGCGTTTCGAAGGAGGTCGACCGTGAGATGGAAGCCGCGTTGGCCCGTCTCGAGCAACTGCAAAGTCAGAAACTCGGCAAAGGCGAGAACCCTTTATTGGTAAGCGTCCGATCGGGTGCCAAATTTTCCATGCCCGGCATGATGGATACGATTCTCAATCTCGGCCTGAATGATCAGAGCGTGGAGGCGCTGGCGAAACGCAGCAACAATCCGCGCTTTGCCTACGATTCCTACCGCCGCTTGATCCAGATGTTCGGCAACGTGGTGCTGGAAATCGAGAAGGAAGATTTCGAAAAGGTATTCGATGCCAAGAAGAAACAGAAAAAAGCCAAGCTCGATACCGATCTCGACGCCAAAGCGTTGAAGGAAGTCATCGAGGAATACAAAAAAGTTGTCAAGAAGCACACCAAACGCGACTTCCCGCAGGATGCACACGAACAACTGGTCATGGCGCGCGACGCTGTGTTCCGCTCCTGGCAGAACGACCGCGCCAAGCACTATCGGCGCATCAATAATATCTCCGACGATCTCGGCACAGCGGTAAACGTGCAAGCAATGGTCTTCGGCAATCTGGGCGACACTAGCGGCACGGGCGTGGGTTTCACTCGTAATCCAGCAATTGGTACCGAGGAGTTTTACGGTGAGTTCCTGATGAACGCCCAAGGCGAGGACGTGGTCGCGGGCATTCGTACGCCAGTCCCGATTCTTGAGCTGCAAAAGGTTATGCCGGAGGTTTACGGGCAGCTCCGCGAAATCACCGACCGGCTGGAAAAGCATTACCGCGACATGCAGGATTTCGAGTTCACCATCCAGGAAGGCAAACTCTACATGCTGCAGACTCGTAACGGCAAGCGCACCGGACTTGCCGCTGTGCGCGTGGCCATCCAGATGGTGGAAGAGGGCTTGATCACGAAAGAAGATGCGATCTTTCGCGTCGAACCCAACCAACTCTACGACTTTCTCGTTCCCCGTCTGGACGAGAAGAAAGCGAAGGTAGAAGTTTTGGCAACCGGCTTACCGGCATCTCCGGGTGCGGCCGTCGGCCAGATCGTGTTCACGGCGGACGAGGCGGTGGAAAAGGCTGGACACGGCAGCAAGAAAAACCCTGTGATCCTGGTGCGGGCGGAAACTACTCCGGAAGATATTCACGGCATGGAAGTGGCCGCCGGAATTCTAACCTCTCGCGGTGGCATGACCAGTCATGCGGCGGTAGTTACGCGCGGCATGGGCAAGTGTTGCGTCGCAGGGGCAGGAGATATAGAAGTGAACGAAAGAGCCGGCGAGATGAGGGCAAAGGGACAGGTATTCAAGCAGGGCGATTGGATTTCACTCGATGGAACTACCGGCCGTGTGATCAAGGGCAAGCTGGGTACGCTCGACGCAGCGCCCGATGATCCTGAACTGATGAAGTTCATGGGCTGGGCGGAACCATTCCGCAAGATAGGCGTGCGCGCCAATGCTGATATTCCGCGTGATGCGAAACAAGCGCTTGAGTTCGGCGCCGAAGGCATCGGCTTGTGCCGCACTGAGCACATGTTCTTTGCCGAGGATCGTATCCCGCACATGCGCGCCATGATTCTGGCGGACAATGAGAAAGATCGCCGTACAGCCCTCAAGAAATTGCTGCCGATGCAGCGCGCCGACTTTATTGGCCTGCTTCGCGTCATGAATGGCCTGCCGGTAACCATTCGCTTGCTGGATCCGCCGCTCCACGAATTTCTGCCCAAGCGAGAAGAACTGATGGTCGAAATCGCAGTGTTGGAGGCCACCAAGCCGCGCTCGCCGAAGTTGAAAGAGTTGAGAAATCTGCTGCGCCGGGTCGAAGAACTCCACGAGTTCAATCCCATGCTAGGACACCGTGGCTGCCGCTTGGGCATCACCTATCCCGAAATCACCGAGATGCAAGCCCGTGCTATCTTCGAGGCGGCGGTTGCAGTGGAGAAAGAAGGAGTAAAGACGCACGCCGAGGTGATGATTCCGCTCATCGCCACCGTAAAGGAAATGGAGAACCAGACGGCGATCGTGCGACGCGTGGCCGATGAAGTCTTCCGAGAAAAAGGCAAAAAGGTACACTACCTCGTCGGAACCATGATCGAATTGCCACGGGCGTCGCTGCTGGCGGGCGAAATCGCCAAGGTGGCTGAGTTCTTCAGTTTCGGTACCAATGACCTTACCCAGACCACGTTCGGCTTCTCGCGGGATGACGTGAACAAAGTGTTGCCAACCTATCTCAAAGAAGGCATCCTCAAACAGGATCCCTTCGCGGTAATCGATCGCGAGGGCGTGGGAGAACTGGTTCGCATCGGAATCGAACGCGGACGCAAGCAGCGTCCTGGCCTTGAGGTGGGAATTTGCGGAGAGCACGGCGGCGACCCTTCGTCAGTTGAGTTCTGCCACGAGGTCGGGATGGATTATGTTGCCTGCTCCCCATTTCGCGTGCTGACCGCGCGGCTCGCCGCCGCACAAGCGGGAGCCAGCGAAAAGTTGAAGATTGAAGGAGGAAGAACGAAATAAAACCTTACGAGCCGTTGCAGGCTGCCCTTCGGCTCATATAAGGCTTTGCGCGCTACTGTACTTTCTGCAAGCGGACGATCAGTTTCTGAGCGAAGTTCTCTTCTGACTCAGATGACAGCAAACGCCCGCTGGCGCCGGAGCTTTTCTCTGCCTTGTTGGTGAACTCTACCAGCCTTTGTACATTGTCGCGAACTCGGCTTTCGGCCTCGCTCGTGAGTTGCACTTCGTCCTGAAGGAACGGCGAGTCTATGCCGAAATCCACCTCGATGTGGCCTTCGTGTTGATAAGTTCCTTCTTCGAATTCGACGCCGTGCACCAGAAACTTTACCTGCGACGGCTGCATAGTCCACTCGTTGCGCTCACGCGAAAAAATCCAAAGGTCCCAGAACGCTTCAAACACATAGGCATAGTCTTCATGCAGAAAATCAGAGGCGAGGAGTACGGCCTCCTCAGGAGCGATACCGGGCCTGAAGCGCTGTTCGAAAATTGTCGGCTCGTTCCAAGACACAGGATGCATGGCCACATAGGTAATGCCAGGCTGGGCTGAGGAAAACGGAAACTGTCGCATAACCGCCAAAGCTCGCGGCAGCATCTCGTCCAGTTCAAAACTCGGAAACCACAGACTGAGAAAAAGCCCATCGGCCACAGATCGTTCTCCCATTCCCGTGTCAGGCGTACTGATTAGATTCTAGAACATCCGAAACACTCAGGATCGACAAATAACCCGGTGGTATAGTTCTCACAATCGACAATTGGCGAGTAGGCTCGGCGGTACGCAAGGAAAGCGGGACGCCCACCCGGCGCTGTGGGGTCTATCGACCTGTCGCAATCCCTACCCGATAAGAATCAGGTATACTTGCAAATACCTGATTCCTCAAGTCCCCGTCGTCTAGCCTGGCCTAGGACATCGCCCTTTCACGGCGGTAACACGGGTTCAAATCCCGTCGGGGACGCCAACTAAATAAAAGGGTTATGCGGTTTGGCCTTTTCATCCTGCCTCACCGGTAACGCTACGGTAACGATGGAGCGCTAGAATAATGAAGTGCTCATGGACCCCCTGCTGCAATTTGTGATCTTGGCCGTCTTTGCCGGAGGTGGCGCATTCCTCGGTTCCTACCTAAAGAGGAAGGGGGAGAACCTGGCGACGCACGAGGATATTGGCAATGTGTTAGAAGAAGTGCGCGCCGTCACAACGGCGACCAAGGAAATTGAAGCGCAGATTTCGAACGACGTGTGGGACCGGCAGAAACAATGGGAATTGAAACGTGAAGCACTGTTTGAAGCGACGAAAAGAATAGCACTCATAATAGACAAATTGGGAACGCTACAGGCTTTCTATTTGTCTGAGAAGAAGTCAGTGGAGGAGGGTTCGCCCCGAAGGCGCGAAAAGGAACTTGAAGTACTGGGCGAATGGCAGCGGGCAGCAAACAGCTTGGACCAAGCAACGTTCCTCGTGAACCTAGTGTGTGGACAGGCACTGCGGAGAAGTCTCCTAGACTTTGTTTCATTTGCCAGAAAACTTTCAGTGGAAATTACAGGCGGGGATGTCGAGGCGTTTAACACTTCCCTAAAGGACCTATTGACAAAGTCGAACGCAATCACAGCCGCTATGCGGCAAGAGTTAAGGGTTGAAAAGTCAGGGTAAACTATCTACTGATACAAAGGACTCTGTTACGCTGACCTCATGGCTGGTGTTCCCGATGCCGTCCTTTACAAGATCGTCCGGGCACAAGAACATCTCCAAGCCCTCGAAACGGAGATGGCTGGGTACTACAAGACTCACCCAGCAAAAGTAGTGCGACAGAATGAAGGTGCCCCGAATGAATATGTCGCGCGGGTTGTAACGGAGGATCCCGTCCCAGCAAAGTTGCCCGTCATACTGGGAGATTTTCTCCAGAATCTCCGATCCTCCCTCGATTACTTGGTGTGGGAACTTGTACTCGCTGCAAAGAACGCCCCCGCCAAACACAACATGTTTCCCATCTGCTCGACGCCTGATGCTTTCCGAGATGCGACCGTTAAACAGCGACGGCTTGCAGGCGTACCCGCTATCGCTACAACAGTAATTGAGTGTTTGCAACCATACAATTGTGGGGATTTCAGCAAGTCTCTGCTGTGGATCATTGACGATCTGTGCAACATTAACAAGCACAGACGTGTTCCTCTTACCCGAATGCACGGAGGAGTTGCTCCCGAGGATACGGAAACTAAAGTCGTCGATGGAGAGGTTTGGACTCACGTTGATCTGGCCAAACTTAAGGACGACGCAAAGATCGGGCCATTCCCTGTTGTTGACGGCAGCGAGGGGCCTGGAATACAAGTGCCAACGAATTTGCATGTCATAGCGTTTATAGCGTTCGATGAGGGAGCCGCAAAAGGTATGCACGTCACCGCGGTTATGGCTGGGATGCTGGAGTATGTTTACAAGGACGTGATGCCTCTGTTTAACGAGTTTTTCAGTTGAAGGTGAGGGAGATCCTCCGATGAAACAGGTACTGGATGCTATTCTCAAGTTGCTTTTACAGAACGGGACTTTATTAGGCGAGCTTTCTGCCGATGTTTACGCCCTGAAGACTGTTGTTGCCGCTTTCGGCCCAGAAGCCCAGAAAGCCTTAGACCAACAGGTGGCCGCCGAGCGTAGTAAGATTCAGCAACCAATTCAAGAGCTGCGGATGCTGCTTGAAGCATTGCGAGCAGGCGTTTCTGGAATACCGAATTAGATGATTTCGCCAAGTTGCCGTCCGTTCAACAGCGCATTTCAAGTAATGCAAGGCCACGTTTCGCACAGCGGGAGAAACCGCCCCGTAGCTGTATGTCTGCGAGGCGGCGATTCCACGGGAAGGAAAGCCCGCCCCCCGGCGCGGCGTTCGACGGTGCGACGATGGAACTCCGCCGTACCGTCTCCGAGGGAGCCGAAAGGAGAAGCTCTCCCCCGCCGCGCCCGAAATCAAATGCGGGGAGGGAGGACGCCAATCCCACTCCCCGCGTATTGGCAGCGTCGAATCCCGGTGAGAAAGTAAGCCCGAGATCGCCCGCGAGGACGCGCGGAGCCGCCTCTGCCAAACTTCAACCCACACGCGGTCCGTTGCAGTTCCATGATCCGCCACGTCAGTGACACGTGACACTTGACACTGTTCCACTGGACTCTGCCTTGTAAGTTGGTCTTCTCGGAATTCCGCTTCGACGGCGGTCTGAGCATCAGATCAAAACGGTAGTTTGCCTAGGTGCGACTGACAAAATGCTTTTCCAGTAGAACGGATTCCACTGCAGCCAACAGATCGCTTCCCGCCTTTGCTTTCACAACGTAGCCCCATGCCCCCAAGCGGAAGGCGGCTCGCACCATCTCCGGAGAAAATTCCTGACTCACGAAGATGATTTTTGATTGAGGGGCGAGTTTTCGAATTTGTAGCGCGGCCTCAATTCCATTCAGCCTTGGGAGGCCGATGTCGAGAAGAATCAGGTCCGGTTTCAGTTCTTCCGCTTGCCGGACCGCTTCTAATCCGTCTGAGGCCTCACCGACGATCTGTAATGTTGACCGGTTTCCTAACATCGAACATACGAGTCGCCGGAACGGCTCGAAATCATCGACCACAAGGACTCGGACTATCGGTTGGGACATTAATGTGCGCGAATACTTGACAACACGTCCGGCGGATTTCTGAGAAAACGTCAATATCGAGCCAGCATCCAGCATTGAAAACCAAGCCTCACCGGGGGGAGGGCAGAACTACAGAATATGAATGAATTGGGGTTCTGTCTTTGCGGCAGAGCAAGCAAGCACGAAATTTCAAGGGCGGGGAGACCGATAGCATTTGCGCTAATCAATCATGAGCGCTTCGGGAGCATGGAGAAGGACCCGGCCGCGTTGTCTGGAAACAATTCCTGCGCGCATCCAATTTCTGAGCACGCGACTGGCGGTAAACGGACTGACATCCGCCAAAGCTCCGAGTTCATCGTTTGTAGCCCGGATTTCGATTCCGTCGGGATGAATCTCCTCGGATTGTTCACCGAGCTTAAGTAAGGTCCCAGCCAACCTCTCCTCTGCAGTTTTGGTAACCAATCCAATATGGCGTTGGACATAGCCCTGTAAGTAGCCAAGAGCGATGTGCAAACCATTTTCTCCGAGCAAAGGGTGGTGAGACACCAACCTGCGTATGGCGGAGTGCTCCCAAGCTAAGAGTTCACAGTCGGAGGTCGCTTCCGCGGTTGCCATATAGCTAGACGGAGTCTTCAGGAGGGTCACCAACCCGATGATGTCTCCCGGCACCAGCCCGGCCAGAAGAACTGAATCGCCCTGTTTAGTGAGATGGTAATAGCGTGCCCGACCGCTTTTCACGAGGAATAAATGAGTAGCCCGGCCGCCTCCGGAGATGATGTTGTGCTTAGCCGAAATTCGCCGGATCTGGGCGGCGGCAAGAATCGCCTCCGCAGCCGGTTGCTCAAGGCCTGTCAAGAAACTCGACGACGTGGCCGCGGCCAATGCTGATCGAGAATCGATCATGTTCGATCCACGGTTGGTTGTACTGGTGGCCACGTCGGATTCTTTCCACAAGTCAAGATATCTTTCTAGTTCTCGACCTTCTTTCTTTCCGCTGCAAGTTCTACACCGCTTCCTTTGTTCGGACCATTTCGATCGACCAGTCTTGCGAAATCCTCAGTCTTGAACGGATACATGTGGGTCGACTCCTGGCCGGGAGGGGTCAAGGTCAGGTCCACGCGACGGTTGTAGGATAGGACAATGGTGGTTAACTTCTGCAGAGTCTTTTGCCGTTCTTCAGGACTCAGCGCGGTGTCCTGTTCTAACAATTGTTTGACTTGATCGGCGGTCAAGTTCTTTTCTTTGCCGTACGCTTGTGTCTCGATGTTGGCTTCGGGAATCCCTTGTTCGACAAGGAAGCGTTTGGCTAGTTCGGCCCGACGCTGCGAAAGCGGTTTATTGTAGGCCTGCGGGCCGCGCTGATCGGCGTGACCAGAGAGCACCAGGCGGGCATCTGGCTTGAACGCAATATATTTCTTGAACTCGACTGCAATAGTCTTGAGCGTATCCGTTTCGCTCGGCAGCAACGCGTCTTCGGATTTGAGCGTTCTTGGCCGATCGGTTGGGAAATAAACACTGCGCATCGAGAGCGTAGGTTCTGGCTCGATCGAGCCCACAATGCGCAACGTAGCCGTTTTAGTCTCTGACCCGCCACAACCATTGGAGGCATTGAGCGTGTAGGTGACAGTTTCATCGACAGATCCCGGATCAGTCTTGCGTGGCGCCACCTTCAGCGTGCGGTTTCCGCTTGAATCAACTGCGCCCAGAGGATCAATCGACACTTTCGACGCGTTCGAGGCGGTCCAATTCAGTGCCGCACCGCTGTCTTCGACGACCTGGTCACCGACTCGCTTGTAATGGACCTCGGCCGGCGAAAATCCCAGATCCGCCTGGACGGCGGTGTTCACATTGACGGCGGTACTGGAGGTGACCGTTCCACCCGGCCCAACGGCCGTGAGTTGATAGGTGGTGTTCTGAGTGGGTTGGACGGCTTGCTCGCCGGAAGCAGCAACCGGGCCGACAGGAGTAATCTCGACCTGCGGCGCATCGGAGGAAGACCACTTGAGTTGAGATGCGTCGCCACAATTAACCTGCCCTGCGGTGGCCGATAACTCGGCAGTAGGTTTGGCGACCGCCACGGTCGCGGTAGCCGTTCCCGCGGCAAAACGGGCCAGAGTACTGAGCTTTTCTCCGCGTGGCCACGGGACGGTTTTCCGAACTCCTTTCGGAATATCCAGAACCACGCGCTGGTTGACCGGAACATCGACGGCTCCAGACCAGATTTCGCTGCCCTTCAGGCCAAGGATCGTAACCTGGTAAGTGCCGGGCGGGACAACCAATTCCTGCTTCCACCACCATTCGTGATCGAACTCATCGCCGTGGCCGACAAAGAAGTCGGGCGTCTTTCCATTGAGTAACACAGCGTCGCGGTTCGCTCCTTCGATTGTCATGGCACCCACCGGCCCAGATATCCGCGACAGAACGGGTGTCAAGGTGACTTCAAGGTTTGTGGTTTTCCCCGCTGTGATAGAGACACTCGCACTTGCCGGCAAGTATCCGTAATTGTACAGGTCGATCTTATGGTCGCCTGGGCTGAGGTAAAGCGCATGAAGGGTGGCTTCGCCGTACGCGCGGCCGTCCACGAACGCGTATGCCTGTTTAGGGCTTACGTTAATTTTGAGTTTGCCCTCCTGGGCAAGACTTGGCAGGGTCGCGGTCAAGATAAGGAAAATCACGGAAACAGCTGTACGATGTGTTTGTATTTTCATTTGCTGTCTGCTCCTCTGGCTGCTTCGATGAACGGGCATGAAACTTCTTCTTCCTACGCAGATTTAATCTCGTATCCCTCGCCACCACAACTGTCATATGTGACAGGTTGCTGCACGACTTTTCGCTACGGTGTTCAACTGCGCGACTGTTACTAATAACAGTTCACCAGAACCCGCTTTGCATGTTCATATCCGAATCGCGCTTTCGAATGTATGGCGCGTGGGCAGTTCGGCTCCGCCAAAATGCGCACCCATCCGAACTGCCCTAACGTTTCACAGTTGTGAGTTCGAGTTCTCGGTCATGTGAAATCGAGCGGGGAGGAAGAGATGCTGGAATCGGTTGGCCTGCCAGAAATGTCTGAATCCGAAGCAATCGAGAAGGCCAAGAACGGCGATGTCAGAGGTTACGAAGCCCTATACCACCTGCACAAGCGCCAAATCTATTCATTGTGTCTGCGACATACCCGCAACGTACCCGATGCCGAGGATCTTACACAGGAAATATTTCTGCAGGTCTACCGCAAGATATCCAGTTTTCGTGGCGATGCAAAGTTTGGTTCCTGGTTGTACCGAGTGGCTTTCAACTTTGTGCTTATACATGTGCGACGACCGCGTCTAAACCAGGTTTCGCTAACCGCATTCCCAGAAGCCAGACGATATCCGCTGCGTTCCAACTTTCGCATCCAAGGTTGCAGCTCTTCTCTTCCAATTGAACGAGTTGCCCTGCGACGAGCCATCAGCAGCCTTTCAAGTCACATCAGGAATGTGGTCATATTGCACGATGTCAGAGGATATACACACAGCGAGGTGGCCCGATGTCTGGGCGTGGCTGTGGGCACGAGTAAGTCCCAGCTATCTAAAGCGCACCTGGCACTACGGGGCATTCTAGGCGGAAGGACTCAACCGGCGAAGCAACACGCCGGCTAAACAACGGCCCTGCTACGCCGATCATCAAGCATTGCAAGCGGGCTGAGGCTCCGACTATAAGAAGCCGTTCCGCTTTTGTTACACGGCGGTTTCGATCTGCGAGCTACAATGCGCTGTATATTTGCAGTCACGTTTGCCCTACTTGCTTTTACATTCCCCACTTTTGCCCAAAACGAATTAGCTACCCTCACGACTGAGGTCGCGAGCGCATTTGTGTGGGGAGAAGACAACCGGTCCGGCGCTGTCTCTTCGAGTGTCGAAGATCCTGTAACCGGGAATGCAATCCACAAGCTGAGCTACGCAGGAATCGAGGTTGGATCCCGCATGGGATACGAGAGCGTCGGGTTAGGAGAAGCGGGCGAACTCTTGAATTTCACCACAACGATTGTCAACAATACGGAATCTGAGCTCTCCGTGCGGCAAGGTGGTGCCAGTGTTGACGGGCATGTAGCCTCGGCCCTTACGGTCGTCTCCACGAACAAAGGCCTCAGCAAGAAAGAACGGAAACAGGTATGGGAGATCGCAAGAATGCATTGTTTTTCGAGCGGCTCTCTTCCGAACCAGAATTTCTTTTCAACCAACGCTTCGTCCAAAGGCTTTACCGTGACTCCCAAGACAGCTTTGACGGTTTCGTTTGTCACCAAAGACCCTCGGAACTACTCTGTTCGGTGCTCGGTAGAAGGTTGTTACCCGACCGGAACAATGCGGTACTCGGTTACGATCAACACAACCGATTTCGTATTTATTTGGGCGGGTCGTGCCGCAGCCTATTGCGGTAAGTAGACGGCGAAGAGCACCTTCTGGAAGATGAAGGACTGGCAAGCGCCGCTAGTGAGGGAGCGGCGCCCCAGCCCTTCCAGATTTTCGCAGGGATTTACTTACTTAATGATGCGCGCTATCCAGTTGCCGAACTTTTGACCATTGACATACTGGCCGGCCATAGTGGAACCGTCAGCCGAAATGCTGACGGCGGTGGTCAGGGTTGTGCCTTCCGGAATCCTGGCACCGAGCTTGTTGAGAACGGTCGCGAGCCTTTTCATCCCGTAGGGAGACGTCCAAGTAAATGCTTCGATCCCGGCACCGAATGAATCACCGCTCCAGCCGACGACTCGTCCATTGTCTGAGATGCCATTCGCAATGCTTTGATCTGTCGTAGAGTGTGAGAGTGTGCCCAACGTGATCAACCCGCGCTTGTCGGAATAGAAGAATGCTATCCCGTTCCCAGTCGCGTTGAAAGACTGTCCTACGATCTGTGTACCGTTGCTATTCACTGCCGTGGCCTCACCGAGCAGTGTGCTGCCGAGAAACAAATCGGGCTTGCCACCCACCCATCGTACGGGACGGCGAGGGCCGGTAGGATCTTCCCAAAACCCAACGATGGTCTTTGCATTGGCCGAGATAGCGCTGGCCCTGCTGCTATGGTTGCCGGGCGGATGTCCTAGAGAAAGATTGCCGGTTTCTGCTGTCCACGCAAAACCTTCCGCAGCTGTGCAGGTCCAGGCGAGTCCCACAGCCACGGTGCCGTCCGCGCTTACTCCATAGCCACTGCCCCAGCTGTTGCCAATCTTAGTGCAGCCGTTGTGTGGATGGCCCAGATCAACCAAGCCACTGGCGTTCCAGATGTGTGGACTCGTGAAACCACGCAACCCCACGTGACCGCTGATGATGGTCGAGCCGTCGCGCGAGATTCCGATCGAGCTTGAATTCGGATCGCCGTGGCCAAGATCTTTAAATCCGCCCGCAGCGGTCCAGCGATAGATCTCGCCGCCGTAGTTTGCCGCCATGACCGTGCCATCACCGGAAAGTGCGTAGTTCGACCACGTGCCGTTCACAGGGTCGGTGATAATTTGAAAGGTTGCGGTTGCCGCCTTCGCTGGTAGGCAGAGGCTTGAGAGCAGGCACAAAAGGCCTGCGTTAATTAACCATTTCTTCATTGTCTGGGGATCCTTGTGAGCTGATTTGCAGAGAACCTGTTGCTGATAGATGGTTACATGCGACAGGGAAACGGTCGTTGCTCAAGAGCAAGTTAGCCGTATTTTAAAAAGGTCCTTGACGGGAAACTTCTCGCTCGTTTCCACGCAGATTGTTGCAACTAACGTGGACGATCGAGGTGCTTCGGAGTCTGCGCCGGCTAAACCCTAAAGGCAACTACGACCATCATAAGGATCATGCAGGCTGAACCTATGCTGGCCAAGAACTTTGCAACTGCAATCAGTGGAACTGGCGCGATATCGTCTAACATTATTAACTCGTTGCCTGGATTCACGGACATTGGACGACCGCCGGGAAGACACTCACGGTAGTTCGTCGCTGAATCCAGGTAATAGATTTCGGCCCAGACGTAACAATCGCCCACGTGCGCCGTTGCTCCTCCTTCTCCTTGATGTTGGTGAGTTGGCTCCCTCATAGCAGTGTCCAGGAACACGAGTCTGGTGCTCTATTGGTTGTAGGGAATAATCCGGCATTCGCCAACTGGCAACTTTGACAGCTTGCCCCCGGCTTCTACCAACACGCGGGACATTATGATGAAAATGGAAGATGCAATGCGGCACGCCACTTCGCCGGAGATGAACCCGCCCGATTTGTTGATGGTCGCAGCAGAAATGCTGATCACTACAGGGCGCCAATTTGCAGAAGTCTCCCAATTGCAGGTCGCCCCGTTTCGCTATGCTATGCTCGCCAATGAGAACTATTTGAAACAGGACGACGAACGACAGACCCGCCTCTTAATCTTTTGTTGCGGAGACGTCTGGATCCGATGGACGACGGGCTCCTCGGATCCGTAGGCAACGTTCTTCGTATTCGTCACGCGAGGTCCCGATGATATCTAGCATCAACTATCTAGTCCTTGCGGTTGCTGCCATCCCGTTCATTTATTATTTGATTGGGCTGTTCAGTTCGTGGCAGTTTTTTCGCACTACGCGTCGAAGCGCAACTACTGATAAGTTCACTCCGCCGGTCAGTAATCTAAAACCGATTCGCGGGCTGGATCCCGACGCCTACGAAAACTTCGCCAGTTTCTGCAGGCAAGACTATCCGGACTACGAGGTGCTTTTCTGCGTCGGCGAGGAGGGCGACCCGGTCGTTCCCATCCTCCAAAAACTTATACGTGATTTTCCCGAACGCCGCATTCGGGTGTTATTCGGCTCAGGCGGAAGAGGATCTAACGACAAAGTGGTCAAGTTAGCCCGGCTTGTGAGCGAAGCTCAGCACGAAGTTGTTGTAATTAGTGATAGTGACGTTCGGGTGCAGCCCGACTACCTGCGCACTGTGGTTGCTCCTTTGGCCGACCCCAAGGTGGGAGCTGTGACCTGTTTTTACGTTTCGATCGAAGATAAAACCTTCACCGAAAGTCTCCAGACGATTGGTATGTTTTCTGACTTCTACGCCGGTATCCTGGTCGCACGTCAGCTCGATGGAGTGAAGTTTGCCTTGGGGACTACCATCGCTACCACGCGCACACACCTGGCCGGATTCGGCGGCTATGGAGCGATTGAAAACCGTCCTGCGGATGATCTATTAGTGGGCCGCCTCATCGCCGAACAGGGTTACAAAGTTGAACTTTTGCCCTACACTATTTCGACGGTTGCCGATTATGCGTCGATCCGCGACCTTTTCCATAAGCGCCTGCGCTGGATCGTCGTCATGCGCCACATGAGGCCATGGGGACACCTCGGCCTGCTTCTCACTCAGGGATTACCTTGGTCTTTGGCAGCGATTGTGACCCATCCCTCACCGGGAATTGCCCTGGGTTATCTCGGTACGTACTTCATCCTGCGATTTGCGATGACCTGGATGGTTGGCATTTGGGGCCTAAAGCAAGATTCGCTTTGGAAGACGATGTGGCTCATTCCAGTATGGGATGGCCTCGCTTTCTTGATTTGGCTGACCAGTTTTGCGCGCAGCAGCATCCGCTGGCGGGATGGCGAGTACTACATCCGCGATGGCAGGCTCGTGCCCGTGACGTCAACCAATGCTGAGCCAGCGGCCTGAGCCTGCTGTCCCCGTACTCGTCAACTCGCTACGCGCGATCTTCGTGCAGTGCGCCCGTTGCTCTTCCCAGCGGATCCATCCACGATCTCCAGAGACGCTTCTATCAGCGGCACGGGTTCTCGGCTCTTTTGCAGTCGACGCTCGTTAATGGGCTGCCGCCAGTTCACCCGCGGCATCATCACGGCGGTATCAATCCGGTCGCGATATTTCAGTGCAACATTCATCAGCGAATCCAACAAAGAGTCGGAAAGTAGGTGCGGTTTCAAGCCGAGTTCAATCAGCTTCGAGTGTTTCGCATTATAATAGTGCTCTTCTGCCTCCACTCGCGGATCGGAGATGTGGTCGACTTCGATGGTGAGGCCAAGTTCCTCCCCGGCAGTTTGCACCATTCGTGCCAGGTCCAAAACCGAAAACTGTTCGGTGAACTGGTTGAACACCCGGCATTCGCCTTGGGCCGCCGGATTCAGACACGCGATCTCGACGCACCGTACGGTGTCTCGAATATCCAGAAAACCGCGGGTTTGGCCTCCCTTGCCATACACGGTGAGCGGGTGTCCAATAGCCGCCTGAACGCAGAAGCGATTGAGCACGGTGCCAAAGATTTCATCGTAATCGAAGCGATTGATAAGTGCCTCGTCCAGCGCTACTTCATCAGTCATGGTTCCGTACACAACGCCTTGGTTGAGGTCGGTGGCGCGCAGTCCCCATGCCCTGCAGGTAAACATGATGTTGTGACTGTCGTGGACCTTCGAAAGATGGTAAAAGGAGCCCGGCTGTTTAGGATAGGGCACGGTGTCGCGGCGCCCGTTGTGCTCGATCGTGATGTAGCCTTCTTCAATATCAATATTGGGAGTGCCGTATTCACCCATGGTACCAAGCTTGATGAGGTGACAATCGGGCTGAAACTCACGCAGGGCAAATAGCAGGTTGAGAGTCCCCACAACATTATTCACCTGAGTGAAAACCGCATGTTTGCGGTCGATCATGGAATAGGGAGCGGCGCGCTGCTCGGCGAAGTGGACGACGGCCTCTGGTTCGAAATCCTTGATGACTGAGGACAAAAAGTCGTACTCGGTTACATCGCCGACAAAGAGCGGGATGCTATTCCCAGTGAGGTCCTGCCAAACGCGTAGGCGATCTGAAAGCGGACGGATCGGCGTCAGGGTTTGCACGCCAAGTTCGTGGTCCCAGTGCCGGCGCGCAAAGTTGTCGGCAATCGCAACAGAATGTCCCTTGTTAGACAGATATAAAGCGGTTGCCCAACCACAATAGCCATCACCTCCCAGCACCACAACCCTCATTTGGCCTCCTCGCCGTAGGTGCCCTGAACCATGATTACCTAATAGTCTTGCCTTCGCAACTCAGTGATCGTGACGATAGTGGAACAGTTTCCACCCTCCCGTGCGTATGTCAACTGCCAGAAGTAGCAAATATATTCTAAAACACCACAGCGGCTTTGGGCGGTTCGCCTTGTGCAATCGGACTATTCGTCAGAACTACCTTGCCACCGCTCGCGGCAACTACGTTAAGGCGTGCAGCACCCACAAGGGATTCCAGCTGAGGAATCACATTCTGCTTTGCGATGATGTAGGAACGGTCCGGTTTAAGCCAGAGATTCTTGAACTGTGAGTCATCGATGAACACATCGGGCACGCCCGGAGCATAGGCGCCATACTCCAGATTAAAGAAGCGGCCATTGCGAAGCAGCGCCGTGCGGTTCGTATAAAAAAAGATGGAAGAGAATGTGTAGTAGTGATGATCCACAATCAGCGTCCCTTCCGGCGATTTCAGGATTACCTCTGCCAGTGGTCGCGAAGACATGAATGGATCGAAGACCGCCATAGCCAGACGAGCAGCATGGAAGAACAGCACCATCATCAATGCGGCGGTCAGAAATGCGCGCTGGCCGGCCAAACTCCAGGTTGCCACGGCACCCAGGCAGAAGGCAATTGCCGCCAGCAGCAGCGGCGGCCGAAGATATGCAAATGACGCCAGGGTAAGATCCTGCATGTGACCCAATGAGAGCTTATACGCGCCGGGATGTTGGCTGAGTGCCTGCGAAATGTCACCCGGCGCGGGAAGATTGCGGGTCAGGAAAAAGAGAGTCAATGTCACCAGCCCGGCACACGCCGCAATCACTGCCAACACGCGTGTGCCGCGCCGTATCCAGTCGCCTTCTGTCGCCATCGCCGAGCCCAAGAGCAGGGCAAGAGCTGGATAGCAGGGCATAGAATAATATTCCTGCGTAGTAGAGAAGGTGAAGAAGATCAGCACAAAGCCGGTCAAACATAGCGCCAGAAGCCGCGTTCGTCCGGCGCGATCGGCGGGCTTGAAGGATAGCTTGGCGATAGCGGGAAAATAGACGCTCCAGGGGAACAGCCACACCAGGTGCAGCAACCAGAAGTAAAGTCGCGGCACGGTGTTGTAGTCTCTCGGATAGCGCAGGTTCAGGAAACGGAGCAATTGCTCATTGATGAAGAAGAACCAAAAAAAACCGTGATACTGCCCCGGCCCGCTGTGAAGTGTGAAGGCAAAGTAAGGCGGATTGCGCAACGTGGCCAGAATGTGCCAGGGTGCGGCAATCAGCAGCATGACCAACATTCCACTCAAGGAATGTAACCGTCGCCAGGTGCGGGCAGAAAAGAGCTGGTGGGTCAGCCAAAGGTAGATCACCCCGGCTGCGAGTGGGAATAAGACTCCAATCAAACTCTTCAACAGCAGACCTATCCCGAGGTTTGCGGCCAGCATAAAAGCCCAAAACCGCGGATGAGGTTCCTCTTCGTCCAAGGCACGGAGAAACGCCCACATACCCAGGGCGACCGTGAAGGTCAGCATCACATCAGGAATCAAAATCCGGGTGAACAAGAACAGCCCAATGCACGTCGCCATGCATAGGCCTGCATAGAATCCTGCCCGCTTCCCGAAAGCCCAGGTGCCGAAAGCGGCAGTCAACCAACAGAGGGCAATGGCCGATAGAGCAATCGGAAGGCGCGCTACCCAATCGTGCGCGCCGAGAATTGCGTAGGCAACCGCCATGGTCCAGTAAATCAGGGGAGCTTTCTCCAGATACACCACGCCGTCGAGCCGAGCCGTTACCCAATCGCCCGAAGTCAGCATGTTGCGTGCGATCTGCGCTTGCACGGCATCCACATCATCCATGAGGGACGGAGGAGAAACGATGCAGCCCAGGTAGACCGCTCCCGCGAAGAGCAAAACGCCTAGGTATAAGTACCAGTTTTTTCCGGCGTCCAAACGCTTGTCTCTCGGGCGGCCACTGCCTGAATCCGCCACTTTTTCATCCACAGAAACAGCACCATCAAGCCCCATAGGTGGTATCCAATATTGATTCGTCTCTCCAGGTGATTTCGAATCTGTGTCTCAATCGCGTCCTGCCGAAAAAGTCTTGAGCGCTCCGACGCATTGTCCATCAAAACCTCCAGCATAAGCGGCCGCAGACAGCCGCGAAGCCATTCATGCGCTGGAATGTCGAATCCGACTTTTTTTCGCCGAAGAACCGAAGCTGGCAGCTTATCTTTCATCAATTCCTTCAGAAGAATCTTCTGTCGAGAACCCCGAATCTTGAGAGATGCGGGTAGGGTAGCAGCGAATTCGACGATCCGGTGATCGAGGAACGGCGGTCGCACTTCGAGCGAATGCGCCATGCTCATGCGATCCGCTTTGTTAAGAATATCGTCGGGAAGAAAATATTTTTGATCGAACCACAAATACGGCGCCAGATCGTCTTTTGCATGAAACCGATCGCGCAGTTCGCCCAGGATGCCATGCAGAGCAGGTGGAAGTTCTGAGCTCAGCAGAGCTGATTTTTGCTCCTCGGAGAAAGTTCCGTTCCAGTAGACATGCGCCCGATCGCCAGGCAACAGAGAGCCCTCGAGAAATCGCTTCACCTGATATTCGAAACTGATCTTCTCGTCTGAAACCGGCCAGCCCTGCAACCAGCCAAGCGCCAGTTGGAGAGCCTTTCGCGGAAATCGCCGGGCGAGTGCAGCAAGACTGTTGGCGCGATGAGTGAGATAACCGCCAAACAGTTCGTCGGCACCTTCGCCGCTCAGACTAACCGTCGTCTTGGTCTTACTCAACTTGGACAGGAACCAGACGGGAAGTGCCCCTGCGTCCGCGGAAGGTTCATCCGAGTAATACGCAAACTCCTCGATCGCACCGCGCAGATCCACGTCCGGATTGAGATCCAGTTCCTCGTGCTCAGTCTGGTAGAGGTGCGCAACTTCGCGAATGTATGCGGTTTCGTCGAAGCTCCGTCCCTGAAATGAAATCGAAAACGTCTTAAGCGGCGTACGGGATTCGGTGGCAGCATAGTGCAAAATCGTAGAAGAATCGATGCCCCCGCTAAGCCACATGCCCAGGGGCACGTCAGAAACCAGGTGCTCGCGCATCGACTGCCGCAGAAGAGCGTCCAGTTCCTCACGGGCAGATTCTAGTGTCCAGTCACGGACAATGCCAAGCGGTAAGCGCCAGTAGGACTGGGAAGAAATCTTACCATCGCGCCACTCTACCCATTGTCCCGGTGAAAGTTTTTCGATGCCGTCTACAAGCGTCCAAGGACATGGCACATAGTTCAACGACAAATAGCAATCGAGACCTTCCAAACTCAATCGTCGCTCAATCTCAGGATGAATCAGAATCGCCTTTAATTCGGAGCCGAAGAACAGATCGTCTCCGCGCCGCGCCAGATACAGTGGCTTAATTCCCATTCGATCCCGGGCGAGCACGAGCCGCTTCGTTGATTTCGTCCAGAGCGCGATCGCGAACATACCCCGCAAACGTGCAAAACAACCTGTATCCCATTCGAGGAACGCTCGAAGAACAGTTTCGGTGTCGCAGTGCGAGTAAAAGTGGTGGCCGGATTCTTCCAGTTCGCGGCGCAACTCCTGATGGTTGTAGATTTCGCCGTTGAACACGATGGCAACATCACCATCGTCAGACAGGATTGGTTGGTCGCCGGAGCCGAGGTCGATAATCTTGAGCCGTGTCGCCCCCATCGAGCACAAGGTCGACTGGAAGACACCCTGCTGGTCCGGCCCACGGTGAATCAGTGTGGCGGTAGCCCTGCGAATGCGATCAGAATCAGGCGCCCAACGTTTGTGGGTAAAACCGACGATTCCACACAAGGACCTATACCTCTGTCGCTGTCGCGCCAGGCGTGCCGCTCGCCGCGACTCCTTAGAATCAGTGCACCCCGCAACTCCCAGCTACTTTAGCTTGAGAAGGTAATGCTATACGGTCTTGCTGTGGGAGTGCAATCAAAAGATTGTACTCATTGGACCGCGTTTCACAAAACTCGAAGGCAGATCGTTCGCTGGCGATCGTGCCGTATCCGTTCCCCTTCACCGCCGGCCCATGATTACCAAGGCGACGCCTATGCAAACCAGAAGCACTCCCGTCCATCTCTTCCGTGTAACCTGTTCTCCGAGAAAGAACTTCCCGCCCAATGCGCCGGCAGCGTAACTCAGAGCTGTAACCGGAACGACCAAACTGACATTTTCCATCGATAACATCGCGAGTAGGGCGAAGAACGCAGTCCCCATAAGCATCAGACCGATCCACATCCACGAAACTCGTAGTGCGCGGATGGCAACTCCCATCAGAGCAGCCGGTCGAAAGTCTTTCACCTCGCCCACGGCCTTCATGGCGCGAGTGACGCAGAGCTCGCCTCCGGTCCCGGCTCCGATAATCAGAAGATAGAAAATAAGCTCGCGCACTCAGGTCGGCTCCGTAGTACGCGGTGCAGTATGTCCGACCACCAGGACACCAAGGCAAATGACCAGCACTCCCATCCAGCGCATCGGCGTCACCACTTCGCGCAATATGAAGTGGGCCAGCAGCGCAACCACACCGTACGCGACCGATGAGGCTGGTTGCACATAGCTGTAGTCCGCCCACGAGAGTACCAGCGTGTAAGCCACGAAGAAGGTAATGAGAGAAGCGATACCTAGCCAAATTGTTCCCGAGGTAAGGACGCGGGAAAGAAGGTCAAGAGCCTCGGCCGCCGTTCCGATATTCGCCGCGCCGATCCGCTTCATCCCCTTGCCAAGAAGCACATTGCCCAGGGGACCAAAGATTACCATTAGTAAGATCAATAGATAGGTTTTGAAGTGCAGCCCGGCAGAGGACTTCATGCGAGATAAGGACCTTCCGTCTGGGCAAGACTAATCGCGTGCACAAGGAGGCTCGCCCATCGAATTAATACGAAATCTCGCTCGCAAATCATAAATTGATGTTACTTGATTTTCCGGGTAGACCCAAGCTCTTGGCTGAGTTCGGGAGCCAAGCAGACTCATTCGTGTCGCAGACTCTCCACCGGGTCCAGCTTCGCGGCACGAGCGGCCGGCATCGTTCCGAACAGAATGCCCACCGCTGAAGAGACGAGGATAGCCACGATTGCAGAGAGTCCCGAGATGGGGATGCGGTACTCGGTGAATAAGCGCACCGAGACCGGCAGGGCCAATCCGACTACAATCCCGCCTAAGCCCCCAATCAGAGAAATCAGAATTGCCTCCAACAAGAACTGAAACCGAATTTCCGCATTCGTCGCACCCATCGCTTTGCGAATTCCAACTTCGTGAATTCGCGAAGTAACCGTTGCCAACATGATGTTCATGATGCCAATACCGCTTACCAGCAGTGTCACTGTCGCGACCAGAAGCAATACCAACGTCAGGGCATTTGCTGTGCGGTCGGCTACGCTGACCAACTCAGTGAGATTCTGAACAACGTAGTTTGATTCTGGCCGATGACGGGACTGAAGCACTTGATGAATCTGTTCTGTCACTGCAACCACCATGGAAGGATCTGCCGCCGAGAAATAAAGCTGCCGGACCGATCCCGTGTCGGTAAAATAACGGCTCACGCTGTAGGGGATCACCATGGAGTTGTTGGTGACTTCCGACTGCCCGAAGGTGTCCACGCGCTCCCGAAAGGCGCCGATAATGGTGAACGGCAGTCCCTTCACTTTGACGACCTTCCCTATGGCCTCATCCACCGACCCATAGAGCTGTTCGGCCATTTTCTGCTGGATCACGCCGACTTTGTTGTGCGCCCGCTCGTCCACGGCGTCAAAGAATCTTCCCGAGAGAACCATCAGATTGCGCACGGAACTGTACTCAGGGAGAACTCCAAGTATGCGAAGGTCGCGCTCCTTGCCACCCCCAATCGAAATGCGGTCGTCCAGCGGAACGACAGGAGAAGCAGCCACGATTCCGGACACGCGTTGCAAGACGGTGTGCATGTCATCGATGGTCAAGAGATCGGGTGCAACGTTGCTCTGTTCTCCACCCTCATACTCTGCGTCGATCATGTTGACTCCGATCGACTGAATCTGGTTTAAGACGTATTGCTTCCCCGTCATACCGATGGTGACTACCAAGATGAGGGAAGCCGTACCGATGACCATCCCCAATGCAGTAAGAGAGAAGCGCACCTTGTTACCGCAGAACGTGTCATAGGCAAAGCCGAAGCTTTCCCCAAAAACCAGTTTAGGTGGACGGCGCTCCGTCGCCGTAGTAGCGGTTGGCATAACTCGTTAGATGCTACGTGGAACGGCAAAGACGTGCAATTCATGTTGAAAGTCAAGCGCTGCTATTCGCTCTTTTCATCTAGTGCGGACATTGAATGGCCCGACACAAAGCCGCGGAATCCCTGGGTGCAAGCATTCGAATGGTCCCGGACCACGCCCCGCCTGAAGCCATGTTTGCGCTGGATCCTTACTTCATGCACATCCCCGGAGAATACAAGGCTGGCTTTCGTGCCATCGCACACCGCAGCACGCCGGCAGACGGGATCACGGACAGTGGCGCCGTCAGCACGGTGAAAGTTTGCATGGTCGATTGAGCCCGTAGATACCGCTCGGTCACCCATTTTCTGTATTCGAGCCAGTCCACCCTTTTGAATCCTAAAAGGTTCGTTCGGCGAGGTCCGGCCCTGGAATTCCATTCGTAAAACTGCTCCGGAGCTTTCTCTGAGCACCGTCACTTTAACAGTTGCTCACACGTCAAAGCAGGGCTAGCCTCCCCGATGAGCGAGCAAATAGTTGCGAAAGCAGAATCGCAGTCTCGTTCGGCCCTACCGGAGAGAGTTAGGCGCTCGATGATCCTAAGGAGGACGTATGTCACGCTCTCGTAACGGGATTCGATCCTGAAACAAAGCATCTGCTTGCATCAGTTGCAGCATCCGTGCCCGTCCCGGCACGGTTTTCCAGGTCGTAGGTGTCTCATCGCATCGATTGATGCGAAACTCCAGGTCGACGAAACTGTTCAAATCTTTGTGCCGCTGGCATTTTTGCCAGTATGTTCCCGCAACCTACCGTCTTAGCATATTTCTGGACTGTAAAACCCTGAGGAGCAAAACTATGCGGAAGCGCATCACATCGCTCGTTTCTATCTTCGTAGTACTCACGATAGCGGTCGGCTGTTCTCGCCGGCCCAACGATGAGGAGATCCAAAAAGATATCCAAACAAAAGCTGCCGCTGATCCTGATACGAAAGACTCTGATGTCACCGTCGTAGCCAAAGCCGGCAAAGTTACGCTGAGCGGCAAGGTTAAGACTCCGGCAGCGCAGAAGAAAGTTGAGCAAATCGCTCAGCAAGAGCCAGGAAATACTGGCGTCGACGATCAAACCTCGATCGAGCCAGAAGCGACGCCACCAACCGAAGCTCAACAGGTAGTGCAGGCGCCACCGCCTCCTCCGCCTGCGCCGGCGCCCAAACCTCAACCCATTGTTGTGCCCGCGGGAACTGTCCTTACGGTTCGAGTTGGGCAAGCTTTGAGTTCCAAGACCAGCCAAACAGGACAAACTTTTCTCGCCACGCTGGGGCAACCGGTGAGTGTAGGAGGAAGGTCGGCAATCCCAGCCGGATCAACGCTCAGCGGTACGGTCGTAACGGCTAAGGCGAAAGGCAAGTTCAAAGGCGAAGGCGAACTCAGTCTTACACTCATCAGCGTTACGGTGAAGGGTCGTACCTATGCGATCCAGACTGGCGTACTGGAGAACACGACCAAAGGGAAGGGCAAAAGAACAGCTGCCACCACCGGCGGAGGAGCCGCAGGGGGCGCATTGATTGGTGGAATAGCAGGCGGAGGTAAGGGAGCAGGCATTGGTGCGCTTGTTGGCGCCGGTGCCGGATTAGTTGGAGGGGCAGTGACAGGGAATCAGCAGATTGAAATCCCGGTGGAGTCGGCGCTGAGCTTTCGACTGTCTGCGCCTTTGACACTTCCTCCGCCGGGCGAATGATTGCCTGAAATGAACGAGTGTCCTGGACTGCGCCATCCAGAGCGTAATACGAATACTTCGTCATTCCGGTGAAGTACATAAATTCAATGCGTAGCTGAAGACTGTCAACTGGGACGGGGACGGTACTGGCCATTCGTCAACAATCACAGGATAGGTTTTCCCCACTCGCTTCCTTGAACTCTTATTTCCACCATGACCCCGCTGTCATTATTGCCAGTATGCATGGCAGATAAGTTTGCCTAGCATCTCCTCGTTATGTGTTTCCCGACCGGGCGAATTGGCTCGTGCAAGTTCAAGAATGACAGCTAACGAAAGGAAAAAATCATGAATCAACATCGTAGATGGATCGTAGCCTGCACAGGACTTCTGTGCGTCCTTTGTGCCGGATTAGCCTTTGGCGCCTCGAACGGCACGAAAGTCAAAATCAATGGACTGATTACCGGACGAGATGGAGAAAATCTCACGCTAAAAACTACCAAGACTCAAGCAAACGTTGTCGTAGTCTTGACTGACTCGACGAAGGTTGAGTCACCTAAAGGCCTGGGCTTACGCCGCTCGGAGCAGTCCGTCACCGCCTTGATTCCGGGCCTCAAGGTTACGGTTGAAGGAACCGGCAGTGAAACCCGAGTTGTCGCCAAAACCATCACGTTCTCCAGCGATGATTTGCGTTTGGCCGAGACTATCCAAGCTGGCCTGAATCCGACGCAGCAGCAGCAGCAGGTCAACAAGGCCAACATTGCTACCAACGCACAGGGAGTCGAGGCCAACAAAGAAGGGGTTGCCGCCAACCAGGTACAGGTAGCGGCCAATCGAGAGCAGATAAGTTCCAACCAGGAACAGATCGCGACCAATCAGCAGGACATTCAAAACACCACCAAGCGCTTCTCCGAGCTTTCGGAGTATGACACCAAGGGCACGGTGACCCTCCATTTCGCTACTGGAAGCGACAAACTTTCAGCAGAAGATCAAGCCTCTTTATCACAACTGGGCCAGAGCGCGCTTAGCCTCACGGGCTACATCATTCAAGTAAAGGGCTTTGCCGATTCCTCAGGCAATGCCGCCATGAACCAGCAACTCAGCATGGATCGAGCGCAAGCAGTCGTGGCGTACCTGTTACAGAGTTGCAAGATTCCTCTACGGCACATCGTGGCACCAGGAGCCATGGGCATAGCTGATCCTGCCGCACCCAACGAGGCGGCCGACGGACGGGCAGAGAATCGCCGCGTGGAAGTCAAGGTATTGGTGAATCGTGGAGTGGCGGGTGGCGAATAGGTGCGTTTCACTTGTCGTCCGACGTCATGTTGTGGTTCGCCGTGAATACGGTCTGCTGATCGTCGCCCGGCGCCGATTGAAGTTGCCGTTGCAGGCAACGGCAGGTAATCCTCGCCGGGTTGTTTCTTTGCGGGAGGTGGAGAGATGTTTACGTCTGATGAACTCGTTTTTGTCGGGCCAATCGGGAAAGCATTGCTGGTCGTGATTGGCTCCGTAGCCATCTTGGTGTATGCCGCGTGGCTAGGGACTAAGAGAATGCCCATGAGTGATACAAAACAGAAATCCGACCCCGTGTAAAAGTCGGTCGCTGATTTGTCCGTCTAGTTTGCGGGGATGTTTGAGGATCGAACTGCGCCCATTTCCCGTTCGCACTGCACTCGTGGTAGGCAGCGACTAGCCAATTATATTCTGAAGCCGATTATGAACCGCATCCCGGTGCTTTTGAGAGCTAGAGGTGGAAAAAATGCGGGACGTGAGTGTCCATTACCACCGTTGGTTTTCATATCTGCCCGTCTTGCTGGTGTTGCTTTTACTAAGTGCAGTTTGCTCAGCACGAGAAAAGAAAGATGTTATTCAGTTCCGCAATGGTGACCGCATTACATGCGAGATTGTCAAGCTTGAGAAGGGCTACTTGTATGTCAAGCTGACATACGCCGATGGTACGGTTGCACTGGATTGGTCCAAGATTGCCCATGTGGAAAGTCCCCAGACTTTTGTGGTTGCGGATAAGGAAGGAGAGCGCTATGCCGGCAGTCTTCAGAGTGTGGGCGATGAAAAGGCGCCAGAAGAACTGCAGGTAAAGGTAACAGGATCCTCCATAAACAGGGTGGTCGCGGCCAAAGACGTCGTCGAGATTCACACGACGGATGACACGTTCTGGGAGAACCTGCACGGCGGATTCGACTTCGGACTCAATTACTCAAAGCAGCAAAACCGCACACAGTATACGTTTCAGTCGAATACTGTCTTTGAACGGACGAAGTGGTTGGCTACCGCGAACTATGAATCCAGCTTCAGCGGCGGAGGGAACCTCTCCGATCTTCGCAACGAAGTGCGACTGAATGTTACCAGACAGTTGTTTTCGCCCCGAAACTTCTATGGAGGACTTGCAGACTTCTTACAGAGTGACGAGCAGCAACTTACCTTGCGCACGACTCTTGGCGGGGCCCTGGGGCATATGTTCAGTTATACAAACAATAGCTTCATTATCGCCTACGCCGGTGCAGATTGGAACCGCGAGCGCTACTCTCCTGAGGCGACGGTTGGCAGGACAGGAAACAGCGCTGAAACGATCTTAGGAGCCCAGGTAAATTTCTTTCGCTTTAAAACGACCAATGTTCTCGCTGACGCTCGCCTCTATCCCAGCCTGACCGACGCGGGACGCGTACGTTTTGACCTCAATACTTCGCTCAAATTCAGGGTGGCCAAAGACCTGTATTGGAGGTTCGGCTATTATTTAAATTTCGACAGCCGCCCACCGCAAGACCTGCCCCGGACTGACTACGGATCCACTTCCAGCCTGGGGTGGACATTTTAATAACTTGCTCAAAACCTTCTATCACTTCGGCGGTACATGAGTCACAGCGAGTGTGCAGTCAATTTGTCAAAAGTAACAGTTGTCAGATGCAAGTTTCTCACCGAGCATCGCGGCAAGGCGATTGTCTCTTTTAGGGTCACAATGATCTTTTGTGAAAAGCGGAGTGCCCCCGAGATCGATCGTCACTAAACCGGGCCACGAATCCGCTATAGCGGACCTCTTAAGCCAATGTCCCTTCGCCAGGGCGATGATAAAGTCATCGGTCGAGACTGTCGACGCCTACTCATATGAAGAATATCCTGGACTTCCCACTTGTTGTCTTCACATTTTCTTTCTTTGGGCTTTGGCTCGCGGCGTTTCTTGGCGGGTTCTTTCGCAAAAAGCTGGGCCCCCTGGAAGAAGACGAGCGCTCAGATTTCGCCATTGTGCAAGGCGCTGCTCTAACGCTACTCGGACTCCTTGTCGGATTCACTTTTTCCATGGCCATCAGCCGTTACGAGCAGCGGAAAAACTATGAGGAGGAGGAAGCAAATGCCATCGGCACCGAGTACGTTCGCACAGCTCTACTGCCGACCGAAGATGCGGCGAGGTTGCGTGACCTGCTGACGAAATATCTCGATCAGCGTGTACTGTTCTATAGCACCCCCGATGCGCAGCGCCTTCGGCAGATCAGAACCGACACTTCTCAATTGCAGAATGAGATGTGGTCTATCATTCAAAGTCGCGCCGCGGCTCAGCCGACACCGACGGTTGCCCTATCGGTTTCAGGCATGAACGACGTGTTGAACTCGCAAGGATACACTCAGGCTGCATGGTGGAACCGGATTCCACTCGAGGCTTGGCTCTTGTTGGCGGCAATCGCCATGGGCTGCAACTTATTGATCGGCTATGGCGCACATCGAACCAGTTTCTTGTTCATAGTCATACCGCTGGCTGTATCTGTCTCGCTCTTTCTAATTGCCGACATTGATAGCCCCCGCGGCGGCGTAATTCGCGTGCACCCGCAAAACCTGATAAGCCTCTCTCAGAGCCTACGTACGCACTAAGCCGGGCGCTTGCCAGCCCAGCGTCGATGTCCGAACAGTGATGGCAGATCGGTCTGCCAACCTTCTGAAATTCCTTTATGATCGGATGCGGTCGGTCGCAGGTTCGCCCACGCAAGACCACCCAGCAAAAACGCTGTCTGTTTTGACAGTTTTCGGACTTGGTATCGTCCCGTAATCTCTGCTCGTTGAATACGAATGAGGTGATGTGTGAATCGCAAGGTTCTAGCCACTGCTATCGTTCTCGCGGCGGTTACCTTAGTCTCTGGCAAGTCCAGCAAGCTGGTGGCAAGCTGCAGGGTTCCTAACACTCAGGCGAAGAAACTTCATAGAGTGCTGGCGTTGGGTCTTAGCAACAAGACGGAAGTTCGTGTTGACTTTGAGGACGCACTGGCGGCGCAGTTGGCTAGCCTGGGCCTCGACGCGGTCCCTGGAAATTCGATCCTGCTCCGCCCGCCGGGAACGCAGCTTGACCTCAATACCCTGAGAGAGCAAATTCGGGCGAACCAGATTGAAGCCGTGGTGGTTTCGCGCCTGATCAAAGTGGACGATACCATCACGTATATCCCGGGCACAGCGTACGCCGTGCCCTTTGCTTACTACAACACCTTTTATGGTTACTACGGCACTCTGTACCCGGTGGTCTACTCTCCGGGCTATCTGCAGCAAGAGAAGAAAGTGCGAGTTGAAACCAACCTTTATTACGTGACTTCTGCGCCGGATGGACAGTTGGTCTGGACCGGTATCACGGATACCTTTAATCCCTCCAATGTGCATAAGGCAATCAAAGAATTGGTCAAGCTCGTAGTGACCCAAATGCAGAATGAGGAACTGCTCTGAACCGGGATAACGCTCTCCGTTGTGGAGTTCAGCAGAAGCGAACAGTCTCTAGTGGAATACTCCTCCTGAACTGACACGAAAATTACAAACGTCTAAGGCCTGCATTCGTTTTGGACTCCTGCCCCGGCGCTGTCACTCTTGACAGTTCCATCCCAGAGGCAAACCACGTATGAGTGTTAGGAAAGGAGTGATCAGTTAAGGAGAGCCATTTCGACAGACGGGGTCGAAAGGAGACAAGGATAAAGTGCAGGTGCCAGTGACTCTGGAGACAGCGTCTTTGATTCACCCGCGCCCACGGCACCCTTTTCAAAAAATGTCGCGCCTGATTCGGCCAAAGAAAAGGACCGCAGGCTGGAAAATCTTCGTAACGGTACTAGTCGGCTGGGTTCCGTTGGTTGTCCTCACCGCCGTGAGCGGTTTGCACGGCTCGCTTGTCGCACTCTTGAAAGACTATCGCGTCTTCGCGCGCGTATTCATCGCTGTTCCGCTGCTGCTCGCCGGCCAGACACTGATTGACGAACGATTCCGCTTAATCGTTCAGCACTTTTCGGATGCTGGGCTCCTCAAAGCGGAAGATTCGCCGAAATTTCATTCAATTTTGGCGACCATTAGAAGGCTAAAAGAAGCCTGGTTTCCCAAGCTCCTACTGGTGACGTTCGGCTGCGTGGCTGGAATTCTATTCGTAGGCAATCATCTGATGTTCGATGCACCTTGGTCCGTGCGTTTCCTTGCAAGTTCATTCTCTCAATCGTCGGCTGGGTGGTACTTCGAACTGGTGACGCAAACGATCTATATGGTTCTCCTTGGGCTCGCAATGTGGGAATGGCTTCTCTACGTGCTGTTCTTCGGGTGGGTTGCTCAACTGCAGCTACAGTTGGTCGCATGCGATCCGGATCAAAGCGGTGGCCTCGGCTTCTTGGGCTATTCGCTCACCGCGTTCGTACCGGTAATAATAGCTGCCTCGACAGCGATGGGTTCTGTCCTTTGTTATCAGGTACCGCATTCGGTGTTCTCGCGCGCATCCTTGAACACTGTCCTGGGTCTGTGGGTCGCGGTAATGCTCCTAGTCTTTGTCGGACCACTGGCGATTTTCGCCCGCAAGCTGGCGCTGCTGCATCGCCTGGGATGCCTGGAATATGGATCCCTCGCGCATTTACACGCAGAGCAATTTCACGAGAAGTGGATAAACGAGCGGGGAGGACACATGGGAGAGTTATTGGCCGCCCGAGAAATCATGGCGTTGAACAATCTGGCCGTAAGCTTCGACAGGCTGCGGAAAATAAGCCCACTGCCGATCGACAAAATCACGCTCATTGAAGTAATCGCCGCAGCCGCGGTTCCGATGTTACCCGCGATTCTGACCCAGGTTCCTCTGACGGAACTCCTCAGAGTGATCTTTCGGGCGCTGTTCTAAATCTCAGGGTTTTCGCAACCAATTCGAACTGACGGTATCTTAAGATCGAACCGTCAAACTTCGTTACTGTGACGCGTCGAACACCACCTGGTCATTCCACCACAGCCTTTCAAAGAAGGTGCGCGCCAGGTCGAGATATGTTGGCCGGTGCGAGGATGACAGCGTACTTTCCACGATCGCGGCAATGCTGCGGACCCCATCGATAGCCTCGAACAACTGCTGCTCCCTTGGCGAAATGGGCAAGAACAGATCCCTGTAAGTGTGAGTCTGATTGATCAGAACAGCCGCGGCACCGATAGGCAAACGCTCTTGAACACAGATCGTGTCTGACATTCGAATCGGCACATAGTCAAGCCATGCGTCGTCGGAAAAACTGATCTGTTGCCGGCCGCAGAGACTATCGTTTCGGTACACAACCGCGCTATGGCGAACCATCGTGCCCCGAAACAGTTCGATAGCGGCATACTGTTCTAAGAGGGAAAGACGCGCCATGCGGGCAGTCTGTGGAAGTTTTGCGATGACGCCACAAATAAAGGAGTAAGGCGCTTGTCTCACCCAGCGGCCAAATTTCAATCCAGCACTCTCGATAAAGTTGAACAATTGCGGCACGGAATAAGCGCGATCCTGCGGGTGCAGTAAAGCGTCGGCAAGCGCCGACGCACGCCGAAAGTCCGGGGCTTGGCTCAGCAGGCTTTGCAGCGGATGTCCCGGAGGCAACGCGCTGAGCGCACCGATAAGATCGCGAATGTCTGCATCGGTGGCGTGGACACCGATACGTTTGCAGAACTCCTGCAGCATGTAGACGCCCGCGCGTCCGTAGGGCGCGTACACCATAAGATGCAATGCTCCATCCGGATTAAGCACGCTGCGTAGAGCGCGAAGGCCCGAATCAGGGTCGGCGAGATGATGAAGAACCCCAGTGCACACGATCTGATCGAAGCTCATCCCCAACTCGTCGACCCGCTCGATGGAAAGCCAGTGAACCTGGAGATTCTTCAGGTTGTACTTTTCCTTGAGCTCTTCAGTACTACGCACGCTCGTTGCGCTGACATCGATGCCCGTAACCTGAGCCGTTGGCCAGCGCAAGGCATGCTTCGCAGCCTGAGACGTGCCGCAGCCAGCGATGAGAATAGATTGGCCTTCCCGATAAGGTCTGGTGGGAAAAAACAGATGATAGTCCGCGCGGCGTCTCTGCCTGTCCTGCCAGAGCCGCTGATATTTTCCCAGGTCATCGACCGGTGGAGGATACGGATAACGGTCATAGAAGGCCCGCACTTCCTCGCCTACACCAGGTAATGGCAAAAGCTGTTCCGCTACTTGGCTCATCGGAAATGCCTCGTGTATTGCGTGGGCTGTTTCTCTTCGAGCCATGTTGATCTTCCGAGTTCAGTGAGGTCGTGTCGGACTCGTGGGGCCGAAATGCAGGAAGCGAATGTTTTTTCCAGGAGATTCGCGTCAATGCTTCCCGCTGCACCGATGGCTACGATCTGCGTGCGCGGAGTGCGCTCGCCCCATTCCTCTTGTAACGAGATGTCTACGCGCCTACCGACTACCTGCAGCACCGCCTTCCGGTGTGGTACGTCGCTGTTGTAGACCACTCCTTTAGCCCGGTAAACACTACCTGGCAACTTACGCATGGTTTCCCGCAACGCTTCCAGTGCCAGCGGCTGATCCGTCTCATAGCTCCAAGTGCTGAACACCTTCGAGTGGTTCTGTCTGTGGTTTTCGTCATGACATCTCGGGTCAGTGCAGTTTCTGTCGACGGTGTGCGAGCTCAGGCCTGCTTGAGCAGGATCGAAACGTCCGACACCCAAGAGGATCTCGTTGGGCACCTCGCAGTAATTAGTCTCGACGACGCGAAGACGGCCGAAATGTTCGTCGAGCCAATTCTTAACCTTCTCGACTTGTGCAGGACCAGCGAGGTCCACCTTGTTAAGGATCAGCATGTCGGCAAACCCTATCTGGAGGAGCTTCAGTTCCAGCAGCGGCGGATACTCGGGGTGCGCGAAAACCTGGTCCGCATCCACCACGCAGATGACGCTGTCGAGCCTGATGCGATCGCGCAGGTTGAGATCGGTGAACGTCGCGAAAATCCCGGCGGGGTCGGCGACGCCACTGGCCTCGAGCAAGATGTATTCGATGGCCTCTGGGCGTGCGAGCAAGGCGACAACCGACTCGATGAGGTCGTCGCGAATCTGACAGCAGACGCAGCCGTTGGACAGACTGATCATGTTATCGTCCACGCCGACGATGAGTTCGGCGTCGATATTGATCGAGCCAAAGTCGTTGACGAGGACTCCCACGCGGAGGCCGTGGTCGCCGGTCAAGATGCGATTCAGCAGCGTAGTTTTCCCCGCCCCGAGGAAACCGGTCAGGATCGTGATCGGAGTGGTCTTGCCCTCGTCTTCTATGATCTCCATGTGTTTAAGGTTCCTCTTAAGTGACCACGCGGATAAGAACTGTACTTATCCAAGACACAACCCCTAGTGTCCCGCCGCGATTAGCAGCGGGGCACCGGAACCATGCACCTATGCCGCTTTCTCCTTAACTTTGTCTGCGGGCTTGGGAATATCCTTCAGAAATTTGCTCAGATCAATTCCCATCGTCTTCGCCATCTCAAGAAGGTCGACGAGTTGCGGATTCGGGAGCTTGGTGAGCGGCTCGCGGTAAACGTTCGGCGGATAGTACAGACGCGGATTGATTTCGAGGTCCCGCGTCAGTTGCTCCTGCTGTTGCTCACGCGGCAGCCTCGGCTGTGGGACTACGCCCTGGCCCGTAGCAAGTGGTAACGGGTCGCCAAAGAGCAGGGTCGGATTCGGCAAGGGCTGGCCCGCGAAATTGGGTAGCACGGCGTCGCGTTGCCAGATCGCGTCCTTGGTCACGTTGACGGTCACCACGTCCGGCGCGCCATAGAGGAAAAGCCCTTTCCAGTGAGCACGGACATCGGCGCTTTGCTCGTTGAGCGTGTCATTATCGAAACAGAGGTGCGTGGCCATACCGCAGCGCGGGTTGACCTGGTTGATGAGGTAGCCCGTAGCGTAAGCCAATGTATGGTGGATGTCGACGGTGTAGTTGAAGAGGAACTCGGGCAGCCCGTACTTGAGCTGGTTGAGATGCGCCAGATCGGGTTGCAACTCGGTAACAAAGACGTCGACGCCCTTGGCATACTTGGCCGTCAGGTCGTCAGGCCGACCGTCACCCGTCCACACGAACGAAAGGCCGTTCCAGTCGAGACGGTAGGCCGAGGCGCCGTCCTTGACGTGCGAGCGTCGCCAGTGGCGGACCGTGACGCCGTTCTTGTCGTAGCAGATGCCGTTCTCGTCCTTCCAGTCGAACTCGTTGACCTCGACCTCGTAGCCGTCTCCGATCGGGCATGCGTCGAAGGCATCCAGGTGCCACTTGAGCATCTGCTTCATGCCCGCAACCATTCCCTTGGTGCCGAGTTCCGCCGTGCGTCCTGAAGGCCCGGTGACCCGCAGAGGCATCTTCCACCGTCCTGCCCACGCTGAGAATGGCAGCAGATAGGAAAGGTCGTGGTAGTGGTCGACGTGTAGGTGGGTGATAAAGATGTCGTTGATACTCGGGACTGGGACGCCCATGGCGAGGATGTTCTTGACGCAGCCGGGGCCGAAGTCAAAGAAGAAGCGGTCGCCGTTGCCCAGTTCGACCATGATGCATGTGCCGGCCTGGTCACGCCGCGGCGGGAAGGGACAACTGCCAACGAACGAGATACGCATCTCGTCCTTTCCGATCGGTTCACTGCCGGGGAAGTAGTTCATCCGGCTGCGGACCGATGGCGTTGGCTGGTAGTATGGCGGGAACTGCAGGCCGGTGCTCGGCCCTCCGCCGTAGGGGCTGGTGGGTTGACCCGCAGTTGGTGTTCTCGGTTCTTTGCTTTCAGCGCTCATCTTGTCTCCTTTTTAACTTCCCAACGTCGAATTAAGTTCTCGTATTCGTTCCCCCGTGCTCAGAAACACTTTCCGTCTCCGTCCTTTGCTTTATGGCGTGCAATGCAGCGGAACCCGATGTGGTTCATGCTGGTGTCGACCATCTGCGGCTGCCGTGCTGCTGGACGATAACGCAAGCAGTAGTTGGGCGCGCACAGGTGCGAGCCGCCTTTGACAACCTTGCGCGGGATTCGGAATTGCGCCTGCGCGGCATCGTAACTTTTGGCCGGAGAGACAATCCGCGGATTGGCTGAAGGGCCACAGCAGGGCTTGACCACCTCGTCGGCGTGGCGCGGCGCAAACCAATCACAAGTCCATTCCCATACGTTTCCCGCCATGTCGTACAGACCATAACCGTTCGGCGGGAAGGATCCCACCGGGGAAGTTCCCTCGTAGCCGTCGTCCAACAGGTTTTGCCAGGGAAACTCACCCTGCCAACTGTTTGCCATTGCCTTGCCGCCGGGAGAAGGCTCATCGCCCCACGTAAACTTTTTCCCGTCAAAGCCGCCGCGAGCAGCAAACTCCCACTCCGCCTCGGTCGGCAGTTCTTTTCCTGCCCAGTGTGCGTAAGCTTCGGCGTCTTCAGAAGCAACGTGCACAACGGGGTATTCTGCGAGACTTTGGAGAGAGGATGCCGGTCCCAGCGGATGTCGCCAACTGGTTCCCGGCACCCAGGCCCACCAGTTGAAGTAATCGCGTAAGTCGACTGGCCCGTCGGTTTTTTGAAAGACCATGGAGCCAGGCACGAGATTTTCGGCAGGTGCGCCAGGGAAGTCCGCAGGATTGAGCGGTCGCTCGGCGAGCGTCTGATAGCCAGTCGCCTCTACGAACTCCGCGAACTGTTCGTTTGTGACTTCGTAGCAATCCATCCAGAAGCCGTCCACGCTAACTTCGTGAACTGGCCGCTCTTCAGGATAGAAATCTTCGGATCCCATGCGGAATGTCCCGCCGGGTATCCAAGCCATACCGGGATGCGGTGGACTGGCCGGTGTATTGGTTGTTCGGCTGAAGTGGAGGATTGTCACCGGGAAACCTGTCTAGTACGCGCCGTTACTTGCTAAAAAGGGAGGCCTTCCGACCTCCCCTTTCGTCAGGCCCTTAATCCGCCGCTGCGCTTGTGCGCTCTTTCGTTTCTGGCTTCTTGGCTGCCGCCGCTGCCGCTTTGGCTGCCTGGGCGTGATCCAATTGCGCCATCACCGTGTCGAGGTTGAATGAGGCCGCCTTCTGGCGCGGTGGGTAGCTGAGGAAGTTCTGGATCTGCCCTGCCACGAGAGCCTGCGCTCCGTAAAGCAGGAAGATGTGATCGACCATCCAATCCCAATAGACGTTGGAGTTGAAATTGGCGCGCTCGAACGGATCGCGACGCAAGTTAAACACATGCGGAACCCGCAGTTTCACCGACGGCTCTGCCCAAACGTTCGTTGAGTCCGCACGCTGTTCTTCAAAGACCAACTTATAGTCACCGTGCCGGATGGCCATGATTCCACCGTCATCGCTGACGTAGAAGAAGGATTCTCTGGGACTCTTCTGTACTTGTCCTGTTAGGTAAGGCAGTTGGTTGATCCCGTCGATACATACTTTGAAGGTCTTGTCCCCGACTTTGTAGCCGTCCAAGAGCTTCTGCTTGATGTTCGGGTCGCCTGCCGCTGCCAGCAATGTCGGCAGCATATCCTGATGGCAGACGATGTCGTTCAGGACCGTGCCCGCCTTGATCTTGCTGGGCCAGCGGATGAACGCGGGAACTCGCCAGGCGCCCTCCCAGTTTGTATCTTTGCAGCTGCGGAAGAGCGTGTTGCCGCCATCGGGCCACGTGTCGTTCTGGGGACCGTTGTCGGTGGAATACATGACTATGGTGTTATCGGCGATGCCCAGTTGATCCAGCTTGTCCAGCACTTGACCGATTTGCTCATCGTGTGTGACCATGCGGTCGCTGTAGTCGTCCTGTCCGCTCTTGCCACGGTTCTTGTCGGCGAGATGGGTTCTGAAGTGCATGGCAGTTGAGTTGTACCAGAGGAAGAATGGTTTGTTCGCTTTGGCCTGCTTCTCCATCCAACCGATTGCGGCCGAAGTGATCTCCTCATCGACAGTTTCCATGCGCTTCTTGGTCAGGGGGCCTGTGTCTTTAATGATCTGCTTGCCTACTCGACCAAAGCGGCCGTCAACCGTTGGATCGTCCTTGTCAGTCGCGATGCAGTGCATCACGCCTCTGGGACCAAAGGCCGCAAAGAACCTGGGATCCTTGGGATAGTCGGGAAGTTCCGGTTCTTCCTCCGCGTTCAGGTGATAGAGATTGCCGAAGAACTCGTCGAATCCATGTACGGTCGGCAAGAATTCATTGCGATCGCCGAGATGGTTTTTGCCAAACTGGCCGGTGGCGTAGCCGAGCGGCTTGAGTAATTCTGCGATCGTTGGATCTTCCGGTTGAAGTCCGAGATTGGCGCCGGGCATCCCGACTTTGGTCAAGCCGGTGCGGAGCGGGTTTTGGCCGGTAATAAAGGCTGCGCGACCAGCGGTGCAACTCTGCTGGCCGTAGAAATCAGTGAAGGCGACGCCTTCGTTGGCAACACGGTCGATGTTGGGTGTGCGATAGCCCATCATGCCTCGGCTGAAGTAACTGACATTCCAAGTGCCGATGTCATCGCCCCAGAGAATCAGAATATTCGGTTGCTTTGTAGCCATGTTTTTCCTTCCTTTAAGTTGAATTGGTGTTTAGGTTGCCGGCTTGAGCCGGAGAAAAAACTCGTCGAGGCTGAAATACCCCATTCACGTGTCAATTAGTTCCTCCATGTGCACCGGACGATGCCTGGAGTGGAAGTTGGGAAGGCATAGGCGTGACTCGCTCGTCCTTCAGCGTAGCCGTAGTGGGGCTTATGCCACTGAATGGCGATTGCGGGGCTCGGTCGCCGTGGCAGAATCGGAACTTCTGGCCACTCCCGCAGGGACAAGGTGCATAAGGCCCGCGCTTCGCATCGTCTGCAGTTGTTAATGCCATCACATCGGAGGGCGCACAGCCACGCTGCAGCAGTTGGGCCATTGTCTGCATCGCGGGGCGGCTGTGGGTGAAGAACAGATATAGGCCGGCACAGAGATAGTTCTGGCCCGGATCGCCGTCGGACGAGAGTATGAATCGATCCTTCGGGCACCCCCCGTTGCACAGCGGCCTCACTTCACAGCGCTGGCACTGCGTGGTAAGCGAGTCGCGTTTGTCATCGCCGAACTTGCGCTGCTCAGCCGAGGCTACGAGTTTCACAAGATGCGTCTCATGGATATTGCCGAGTTTGTAACGAGGTTCGACAAAATGATCGCAAGAGTAAACATCGCCGTTGTATTCGAGCGCCGGACCGTATCCGCAGGTAGGAGCGTGGATGCACAGTAGATGGCGGCCGAAATAGGCTTCGAGCGTCACGTCGAACATCTGCACGAAAACTGTGCCGACGTCATGCCGTACCCACTCCTCGAAGATATCGACGAGGAAGCGGCCGTATTGTTCGCTTCCCACCGAGCGCTTCGTTACCAGGTTGCCGGACTGCGTGTAGAGCAGGCGCTTGCGGCCAGGTTGCTCGCTCCAGCCCTGGTTGGCGATATCGATCGTTTCTTCCGAGGCGCGCTCCACGATGGGGATAAACTGCACCCACTTCGCCTGCATCTCGTCGCGGAAGAAACGATAGACCGTTCGGCCGTGTTTCTCGTTAGCAGCATTGACCGTGCACAGTATGTTGAAGTCGACCCCGTGCTTGTGCAGGTATGCCCAGCCCTTCATTACCCGATCGAAAGTCCCGCGTTTGGCGCGGTCGAGACGATACGCGTCGTGAATCTCGCGCGGTCCATCGACGCTCAGGCCAACCAGAAACTTGTGTTGCTTAAAAAAGGCGCACCATTCATCATCGAGAAGGATGCCGTTGGTCTGAAAGGTATGTTCCACGACCTGCCCGGGCCGGCGGTACTTCTCGACAAGCTCGACGGAACGTTTGAAGAACTCAAGCTTCATCAGCGTTGGTTCGCCCCCCTGCCACGCTACTGTCACCGTGGGCGTGCGGTGCGCCTCCAACAACTGGCGGATGTAGGCATCGAGCGTGGCGTCGGACATCCGATTTTTTTCGTTCGGATACAACGCCTCCTTGGACAAAAAGAAGCAGTAAGTGCAATCAATATTGCATGTGGATCCGCTCGGCTTTGCCAGCAGATGAAAGCCCGGCGGCGTGTTGACCGGCCAGGTATCGTCAGTCATTAGAGTCATTCGCTCACCATTTTGCTTTTGGCTACAGGTCCGCCTTGTACGCGCAGCCACAGACTAGGCTCGACGCATGCATCCTGTAACTGTCAAAACGTACAGGGGCGGAGGATCGCGCTTCGCTATCAAGTCCTGCCTGCGCGGACGTGCAGGCCAGAATCATGTGGCGATGGCGTCGAAGACGCCTTTCCAGTCGCGGATCCGAGTCTCTTCCTGAACGGAAGGGAGCCTTGAATACACGCGTAGTTCCAGTTCTTCTTTCCCGTTCCGCTTTCGATGACAATAAAAAGCCTCGGCCAGAGAACCCTGGACGAGGCTTGAGTGAAACTAACGAAAGAACAACGTCAGCCTAAAGATTGATGGACGTTTTACAGAAGCAACAGAAAACGCGCAGCCGGTGCCTCCGTTTTGATGGAAAAGAACTGTGCGTTAGTTTCCTCCAGCGCTGGCGACAACGATGCCCTTGTTCACCAGCAGCTTGACCTCGACCCTGCGATTTTCACTTCGCCCGGAAGAAGTCTCGTTGGAGGCTGCGGGGTTGGTCTCACCCATTGCGCCCGGCGCAACAATGCGACCAACTGGAATGTTACACTCCTGAAGGAGATAGGCGACCACTGCTTGAGCGCGTTCCTTGCTTAGCACTTGATTGCTGGCAGCGCTACCCACCGAGTCGGCAAAGCCAGCCACCTGGATCACGTAGCCCTTTGGGTAGGCGAGGGCGTTCTTTGCTAAATCCGCAAGTGCATTTCGGTCCTGCCCCGAAATGCTGTAATCCCCGGTGGCAAAGTAGACGGTATGTTCGCCCTTCACGATAAAGTCACCCAACTCCGAAAAGCGCTTCTTGGTGGATTGCGCAACTTCGTCAATGCTCGCTTGGTTGGCTGCGATATCTTGCTTAGCTGCTGCGATGGCTGCCTGATTGGCCGCCTGGTTGGCGGCAATTTCTGCATCGGTCGCCTCCTTATTTGCTTGGTAGGCGGCCATGTTCGAGGCTTGCTGCTGTGCGGTGGGGTTCAATCCTGCCTGGATCACTTTGGCTAGGCTGAGATCGTCTTGATCAAAGGTTATTTTTTCCGCTGTTACTTGGTTCTGATCCCCGGTTCCTTCGAACTTCAGCCTGAGTCCCGGGATCAGGACTTCTTGACCAACTTGCTTTTTGCGGGCGCCAAGCCCGATCGGGTGTTGCACTTTCGTATCAGACGTGACGGTCACGGTTGTAGTTGCTTCGTCAGTTTCCACGGTCAGGGTGCTTCCGGACCGTAGAGTAATCACTCCTTTGCCTTTTACCTTGTCGGCGGCAAGCGCCGATCCCAAGCTCACGAGGCACATTGCTAAAAGACTCACGGCGATACCGATTCTTCTGCTGCTCATAGATCTTTCCTCCATTTTCATGCGCTCAGCGCGGGTTATCAGGCGCTTGTAGCTCAACCAAAATCTTATTGATGGAGGGCATGCGCACGGAACTGGCAAAAGTAACAGGTGGACGACAACCATCCGGGCGAGAAACTGAAGGAGTGATAATAGCTGACGATCGGCACACTGTAAGTGCCAGTTGCACCCGTAACGGGAATTGTCCCATTGACATCCAAGCCGTCGGTGAAGAAAGAGTACGTCAGGTTGATCGCATTGGAATGTAACGGCGTGATTAAATACGCACGCGGCGCGAGATCCTGCGCCCAACAACAAGGTAGGAATATCCCGAGAAGCATCATTAAGAACAGCAGGCTCAAGCGAAGCTCTCGGATGGTTTGAATTTCGTATCCCTCCCGCTAGTGCTCGGTAGTCCTCGCTTCCACGGGCAAAACTGACACGTCTGCAGGTGTGAGCTTTGGCCAATTCGGAGCCTGGATTGTATTCGTCTTTGGCTCCGGCGCTTGTCGTTCCTTGCGCCACGCCAGAACGAGAAGGACCGACAGCCCTGCGTGAAAGGCCACGGCCGGCCACAGCAGAGTCCCAGCCCCAATGTTGACCCCTATGTAAACGAGATATAGCATTGCGAGCAAGTTGTAGGTCAACATCCCAAAAAACGGGCGGAGCGTGTTGCGGTCCGGCCAACAAGCAACTGCCAGGGCGATCAGGCTGATGCCGGCGAGCCGACCGATCAAGACACCCGGGCCGGTGATTTCAGAGTCGAACAATGGCCAGATCAAGATGGGGGGATAAAGAAGCAAGATGAGGCCAGTCAATGCTTCGGTTACCGCCGCGAGAGTAAGGAGCTTTTTCATAGCACGCTCTTGATCGGGAGATTTGATTCAGCGAAGATTCCTTTTTAAACCTAATGCTTGGGAGAACCGGCTACGACTGACAAAACTGACAGGCGTCCGATGTATCTGCAAACAGCTTTCTCTCGGAATCCAATTTGAGTGGCGATATTCCGATGGCCATCCGAAGACTCAGCTCGCTCATAAAAAAATCCCCGCCCAAGAAAGATCTTGGACGGGGCTTAATACGAAGGCGCTCACTTTTTTTTACTGGCGCGCCATAGCGATGTTGACCGCTTCCTCCGGCGAGACGAGGTGATCGAGGCTCACGGCGTCCTCGGCAATGGCGAGTTGCACGCCCTTGACGTGACCCTTAAACTCGTTCCCACGCGCTCCGTAGTCCGGCGAGACGGGAGATCCGTTATCTACTCCCACATCGCAGCCGTCGTCGGCTGAGAAAACCATGGCCGCTGTCACCGCGACCTTGCCCTCCCCGACTTTCTTGCCATCCACGTAGAGTGTCACGATACCACCCTTGCCAAGGCCACCACCGGCGTAGGCAAACTCCATCCGCACCTGGTGCTCACCTGGAGCTAGCGCGTTGTTTGATTCGGCATAAAATTGGTGAATGCCGAGGAAGTTGTAACAGTATTTGAGCTTACCTCCTTTTGCGTAGAGGCTCCAGCCACCGATGTTGCCGCCTTGGGCGACGATGACGCCCTCAGCTCCGGTTGCAGGTACAACGATCGCAGCCGTCACCGAGTGCGACTTGTTCTTCAGATTGAGCACCGAGTTTTCTGACAGACGCCCCATGCTGCCAAACAAAATTTGAGACTTGCCCGTAATCAGCTGCGGACGCCCTGCCGTATCCGAGTTAAGCCGCGCGCCTAGGTTGTCGTCGAGGGGTAACACGTTGTAGCGTGTCGCTTCGATGAGCCAAAGGCGCTGCAGTTCGTGCAGTTTTTCGGGCATCTGCTTCGACAGGTCGTTCGCCTGGGTCCAGTCTTTATTGGTGTCATAAAGTTCCCAAACGTCATCGTCGAATGGTGGGGTTTTCTCGCCGATGAGAATCCATGGAGTCTTGTGCCGCGTCACGGCGGTCCAGCCCTTGTGGTAAATGCCACGATTGCCGAACATCTCGAAGTACTGCGTCTCGTGGCGCTCGGCTGCCTTGGCGTCATTGAACGCGTATGCCATGCTGACGCCCTCGATCGGATGCTGCTGGACTCCGTTGACGAAAAGCGGCTGGGGCAGTCCGGCCACTTCCAGAATGGTCGGCGCTACGTCAATGCAGTGACAGAACTGGGTACGGAGTTCGCCCTTGCCGGCTATTCCCTTGGGCCAGTGCACGATCGTGCCGTTGCGCGTGCCGCCCCAATGCGAGGCGACCTGCTTGGTCCACTGGTACGGTGTATCCATGGCGTGCGCCCAGCCCACAGCAAAGTGGTTGTAAGATTCCGGCCCGCCCAGTTTGTCGAGGCGTGCCATCAGGAACTCAGGCGTCTCCAGTGCGGAGGCGCCGTTGAAGTTGATCATCTCGTTGTAGGTGCCATGCAGCGTGCCCTCGCCGGACCCGCCGTTGTCGCCGATAATGTAGTAGATCAGAGTGTCATCGAGCAGGCCCAGTTTCTTGATCCCATCGATCACGCGGCCAACATGGTAGTCGCAATATTCCATGAACCCAGCGTAAACCTCCATCTGCCGGATGAGGACGGGTTTGAGCGCGGCAGGCATTTCATCCCATGAGGGGATTTCTTTGTGGCGTTGCGTGAGTTGGCAATCTTGAGGAATGACACCTAGCTTTTTCTGGCGCGCAAAAGTTTCTTCGCGCAGCTTGTCCCAGCCCTGATCGAACTTCCCTTTGTACTTGTCGGCCCATTCCTTTGGAACGTGGTGAGGGGCGTGGGTCGCGCCCGGCGCGAAGTAGACGAAGAAGGGCTTGTCGGGAATGAGAGCCTTCTGCTGGCCGATCCAGTTGATGGCCTTGTCCGTCATGTCTGCCATGAAGTGGTAGCCCTCTTCAGGCGTCTTCTTCGGCTCGACCGGTGTCGTGCCTTCATAAAGCGATGGATACCACTGGTGCGCCTCGCCGCCGATGAAGCCATAGAAATATTCGAATCCGCCGCCTCCGGTAGGCCATGAATCAAACGGTCCGGCGGGACTGGTCTCCCAGACCGGCACTTCATGACACTTCCCGAACTGCGCCGTCGCGTAGCCGTTAAGCTTGAGAGTCCGGGCGAGTGGCGCGCAGGTGTTTGGCAGGACTGAGCAGTAGCCGGGCGACCCGCTGGCGATTTCGGTGATCCCTCCCATGGCAACCGTGTGGTGATTGCGTCCGGTCAACATTGCCTGTCGGGTGGGCGAGCACAAGGCCGTGGTGTGAAAGCGGTTGAATTTCAGGCCGCCAGAGGCCAAGAGTTCAGCGTTCGGCGTGTAACAGGGGCCACCGAAGGCGCTGGAGGAGCCAAAACCTGCATCGTCAATCAGGATGAGCAGAACATTTGGCGCACCCTTGGGCGGACGTAGCTGGGTGATTGCAGGGTACTTGTTTTCCGGATCCTTGGCGTCGTACAACATCAGGCCTGAACGCGGTGGATCTGGGATCGGAAGAACACTTCGTTGAATTTTGTCTTGGTCACTCATGACGCTTCCTTCCTTTTGTGGTTGCGATGTTGACGGCCGATACAAGAGAATAAAGAGTGCACACTCTTCTCGAAGCATCGATGCTAGGTTTCCCGCGTGGGAGGAGCAACTGTCAGAATGTACAGTCTGGCTGGCGTCCCCGAAGTCTGCGGGATTCATGCGCCTGGAAGCGAGTGGCGAAATAGCTGATTGGTTGGGGGGGAAGCGGCGGTTAAAACTTAGGTTTAGGCGCGTGTTCGTCGCAAACGGCTGCCACTGCGCCGACCTCTCTCACGCACCCGAGCGCCCGAGTAGCAATATTGGGACAGCCCGGGTGGTCGCACAAATATTCAGTGAGTAGTTCTTCGCGCCCGTCCGGAGTGGTGAGGCCCGTCTTGATCGTTACCTGAGGAATGGCAAGTCCCCTTCCCACACTTCTATTATCTGACGGCGAGAGGACTTATGCACAAGTAGTTTTCGATATCCCCAACGAGGCAATTTGTTCTTATAATTGTTAGCGCCAATATCCTTTATAAAATACCCAGCCGCCACCACTGTGGACGTACCGCGGTGAGACCCAGACGACGCCAGCACGCGGCGGGCGAACCCACCTTCCAGCTACCCAGACATACCTCGTGCCGTTCCAGTGCTGGTATCCGCCGGTCCAGACATATCCTGGTGCAGGTGCGACTCCAACTACACCAACTCGCACAGGCGGCGGTGGGGCAACACGAACCACCGTCTGCGCAACTCCGGTCACTCCTCCCAGCAGCAGCATTACCCAAAGAACCGCGCGCATGAAGTACATTTCAAGATCTCCTTGTTACAGTTCCCGCTCTCAGCGTGCGAAGGCTAAGGAGACAGTATGTTCGGCAATTGAGGTGCGTGAACTGGCAAAACTCACAGTATTCGGGCTGAAGAAATCCGCTCTTCTTTGCGACGTAAAAACAAATAGATATTTCTGCGGCTTGCAATTAATCCGGTAACATTTCCTTTTTAATGGTAAATGTACGCCGCCATCAGCGCGCTCGCGGTGATAGCCGCGAGGATCCACATCGTTGCGATCACCACGGGGGCAACGACGGAGCTCGCCCATCTGTTTTCTTCGTTTCTGCGCGTCTCGGCGGCGTCGGCCAGTTCGCGACATTCGGTGAGCACGTCTGCCGGCGTGATCTTTTGAACTAGCTTTATCCCAATGAACAGAACCAGCAAGTCGTCCAAGGTTCCGATCACTGGGATGAAGTTCGGGATGAGTTGAATCGGACTAAGCACATAGCCTGCGGCAAGAGCTGCTACTGCCTTCGCGTACCAGGGCGTGCTTGGATGTTTAAGAAGGAAATAAAAAACATGGGCCTCTTTCCGGAGTCGTTCTGTCCTTTGCCTCCAGCTCGCCGTAAATGCAGATCCAGATCGCTCCATGTTGGAAGTCAGAAACAGGCTGCAAGTTTTTATTCGAGCGGTATGCCCGTCCACCGTAATCCTCTGAAAGTTAAAAGTACGGGACGGTCCTCGGCGAGACTACTGGCAAATCTGACAGCCGGGAGGATCAATCATTTAAAAACGATTTTGACGAGAAATTTTAGTAGTTGTGGTACAGAAAAGATCGTCAACGCCAACGGCAAGAGCGGTGCGGCAGCGGTGACGGCGAGGCGCGTTATGTCGTCCGTTCCGAAGGGAATGACGCGCATCTGGCGCACGCTCGAACACACGTTCTCCAAGGCGGCGATTGCTTGGATGTCCGCCGCCAGCAGTTTTCCGGGTGCGGGGTTGCAACCTTGTATCCACTTATCTTCGAAGAGGAACACGTTTGTACTGGCTAATAGAGAATATTGCGACGAACCCTTTCGCTGGGCACGTGAGAGTTGGGGCGTGAACATCACGAGGGGACCAAGAATGACCGAAACGAAGAATACGACGAACCCGGCTGCCTCCATCTTGAAAGAGACTAGAGCCTGTCCTTCATATAGAACTCGGCTAGCGATCAAACCGGATAGCACTACGCCTTGGGCGAAAACTAAGGGCGCGAAGGCGTAAGAACTCTTGCCAATAAAACCGATCCCACCAGATCGATCCGGGTGCGCCGCACTCAGGTGCAAGTTAAGTCTCGAAATCTGCCAGAGAAGCCGGAACCAGATCGTGAGACGCACATACCAACGGAGCAAAATGAACTGAAAAACCGGAATGCTAACGAAGACGTACCAATATCCGGCTAAGGTGAGATTCAATTGCTTCCCTGCCGGCGTCGCGTACCAAGTGGGCTCGCCCAAAGCAATCTGGCTTCGCCACGCCCACAGCCCAAGTGCATAGACCAAAACCAGCAGCGTCCCTTCTACCGCAATCGAGTCGCGCGCACGTATCGCCGAAATGACAGCCGCGTTGAGTTTTGGCGAATCCTTGGTCACCACAACACCCCTTTCGACCAGCCGTCGAACCAACGGGCTAATGCGTTGTTGAACCAGGAGCTCGGCAAAGATGAGCACTGGGAGCGCGACCAGGAACCGAACGTTCGCTTCGACATCGTGCAGAAAGGGAATCTTGATGGACCCGCCAATGGCGTGCCTCTGTAGCACCGACAAGAACAGGAGCGGCAACCACACCAACAGGGCGATAGCAAGAACTCGTCGGAACGGCAACTCCAGCGCATCCCCTGACAAATGCGAGCGCCGAAATAGTTGAAAGAGCGGTCCACCTGAGACCAACGAGAACCCTGGTGGCTCCGGCGTCATCTCCGCTACCAATGAGGAATCAAGTGTCTCCAGGGTGGTCTGCATTGCTGTCCCGGATCTCGCGCGAGGATTAGCGGTTCCATATAGGAAGCTAGGAGTTCGCGGACCTCTTAACCACTGGCAAATTTGACAGGTGCCCAAGCGCTGCGATTTGCCCGCGCAGGAACACATCTCAAACGCCTGTAAGTTCTGACAGTTGTTCGCTCATCCCCTTGCGACTATAAGCTGCTCAAGCATGTAGAGTTCGTTTCCAGGATTGAGGGACATTTGGCACTACTTGGACAGGATTTGCGAACCGCATCGCCGAATTTCACTTGCCCAAGGAAACCCGGGATACTTTTGCTCGCTCACGATTTAAATACGCTAATCTCCTCACTAACCCACCTCGTCAGAAAATTATTTGCTCATTCTCGTTGAGTGTTTCTCCCGCCTGCTTCTGAGTTAAAGTTCCTTCTACTAAAACGGCCCGTGGCGCAGCAAAACGCCGTAGAACGTGACTATCCCAATCAGGATAACCGCCATTGCGACCACGAAGGACACGGACCATACATGCCTTCCATGGGACGCCCCAAGCTTGTTCAGAAAGTTGCGATGCTGCCAGGCTGCGGCCGATAATGCCAGAGTTCCCAGAGCAATAAGAGTTAATCCTAGATTGCGCGGCGCCTGCGGACGGCGGATGTTTCCAGCGGCAATTTCTTCGGGCAAGTATTGGAAGAATTTGTAAATGCTGAAACCGAATCCGATCATTGAAAGTGCGGTGCGAATCCACGCCATCAGCGTTCTTTCCGATGCGATGATCGTGCGCTCGAGGGCGAGTTCGGTGCGCTCTTCGGCAAGAAGGGTCCCCCTGTCTTTCCGTGCTGCTTCAACCGGACTCATGAGACCTTCCTCAAGGGCAAAGGCGTTTGCACTTCGTGTTGACGCCGCGCAGCAATCATCCTAGCCACACGCACGACCGGACCGCGCAGAATCACGTAGGGCACGATCGCCAGTATGACGGCGACGATGATCATTTCCCCCGGATATACAGTGCGCAACACAATGAACTGGTAAACGACGTCCAGCACCATCGCGAGAATGAACACCTTTCCGATGCGCTTCCATGCCTCCTTGATCATGTCCTCGCGTTGGGGAGGATTCGAGACCAGTTCCCAAAACCAAGGCGGCTTGCCAGCCTTAGCGTCCGCCAGTCCCGCTCGAATCGCGAAGAACGCCGCCATGCACGGCTGCAGTACCAGTCGGAACTTCATCGGCCCGCTGACCCGGGCGAGCAATTGACTTCCGACGCGCTCCCACATGTGATCCATAAAATCCCTTCCTTGTAATCTGTTTAACCGCCACAGACCCCTTCGAACCGCCTGTCTTTTTCAAAACGTTCAACTGCGAGCAGCCGGGCCAGCGGCGGCCGCGGCCGCCGTTACGATCTCCGGACCTTCTGCCGGGTAGGCAATCGGTACGATCGACGGAAAGTGTTCTTTGACGGCCAACAAGCGAAAGATAAACGTAACTCCAACCGCGATCAGTGTGACGGGAAAGAAGGACCTTCCCTTCGTTAGTTCCCAGAGCAGCGTGTAGATCGTGCCCGCCAGCACAGACGCTGTGAAAAGTTGCTCCGACGGCTTCACGATGTCCGGCGTGACCCCCGAGAAGATGTCAATGAGCACTCCGCCCGCGTTCGTGGCGATCACTCCGACGAGAATTGCGGTCCAGATCCCAAGACCGTGCTCGAGCGCCTTGTGCGCGCCCAGAATCGCAAACCAGGGCAGCGAGAAAGACTTAAGGAAAGCCATTGTCCTGGTGCGGAACCGCTCCTCCCTGGTTGCGGCATAGCGATAAATCGCCAACCCCAGCAAAGCCATGAGAACGCAAACGAGAAGATACGCCGGATCCCGGAACGGTGAAGGAATGTCGTTGAGGAGGACATCGCGCGTCACGCCGCCGCCGATACCTCCGAAGAAAGCCATGATCACGAGCCCTGCGGCGGTGAAGCTGCGGTTGTGTGACGGTTGGCCCGCGACCAGCACACCGTACAGGGCGTTGATGCCGGCGGAGAACATGTCGAGTTGCGGATAGTTTGGCAGAGTCATTTCAAATTTCTCCTCGAAGCGTCTGGCCACTTACGGCTGTTTTTCAGCGGATGCACGCTGCAAATATCGCCGTCGCCGATTGCAGTAGAAACGGAAATTTCGCCTGGCTGACCGATCAACTTTCAGCCATGGACGCGTACGCACCTTTTCGGACTTCCTCCTCTACTATTCGTTCACTCTGAGCCTCGACCGCTGACGAACGCCACGACCAATGGCCTTCGATTTCGACCACTACTGACCAGCTTAGGAATGTTCGGACCACGACGAGTCCGCCGAGTATCGCGACGCTTCTGGCTGTCTCGTCCAGCAAGATCGTGCGGATAACATCGGCTGCAATCAGGAACTCAAGTGACAGCAAGAGGGAACGGCCTAGCAGTCTTTTATATGCGGGGTACGGGTCTGTGACCCGTTTCGACAATTGCAAAAGAAAACGCAAAGAACCAAAGACAATCGAGACAACAATGATAACCACCGCCAGATCCTGGATTCCCTCTGACGACAATTCAATCCACTCGCGCACGCTATTTGTCCTTTAGCAACATGGCCCTGCTGGGTTGTTCCGCCGCTGCAGAGATGAAATCAGTATTTGCAATCCAGGTTGAACAGCGCCTCTACCTCTCCTCAGATGTGAAGTGCGCTGGATTCCCGGTGCTGGACGGTAGCGAATCGCGCAACACATCAGAGTCCTGTCGCTCATGGGGAGAGTAGGACTGCAGGTCTCTGGGCACAACTGTTACATCTGACAGGGGCGCGTTAACTTTACGTCCTCGTTTGCCACAGGACTGTTAGTTATGCCAGTTTCTTTCTCTCGCTAAGCCGTTAGCATGAATGAGTGGCGAGGTCTGACATGGCGCCGGTCGAAGCGACTATGTGCAACATCGACAGCACCTGCTGCGGCGGAGCGTCGAATTCGGATTCGCTGACTACGAAGTTAGTGAGGTAAACCGCCGTTGTGGAAAACCGCCCTGAGAAGTGACCGGTGGAGCAACATTTTTCAGCCGAGGCCAAATGAGTTTTCATTTGAGAGTTGTGATGTCAAGCGATCCGCGCTTTTTGCGCATCGTCCGCGCTGCTGTGGGCGAGCTCGGCTTGGTCTACGGTTTGACGGAGGACTCGTGTCGCCAAGTCACTTTGGCTATTGACGAGGCCTTGGCCAACGTCATTCGACATGCTTACAAGAATCGTTATGACCAGGAGATTGAGTTGAACTGCGAAGCCGGCGACGATTACCTGGAGTTCACCCTCGTCGACCAGGGCGAACCAGCCGATCTGGCCAGAATCTGTGGCCAGCCCTTGAACGATGTCTCACTAAGCGGGCGGGGAACGCATTTGATTAAGGCAGCTATGGACGGGATGAGCTATGAGCGAGTTGCGCAAGGAAATCAACTGAGACTCATCAAGCACCTTCCCGCTGCCAATGTGAGTCTCGAGAGGCAGTGATTGCCGGAGTCCTTGCCAAGGCTCGAAAGTAACCGAAGCACTGATGCGGTTGTCGTTTCGCAAAGAGCCGTGAACCTCGTGCTTCCTGGCGAGGAAGGAGATGAAATGGAAAGGTACATGGGGTCTTCGACCCGCATTGAAAAAGGGACAACAATCGTCGATGTGGTAGGTCAGATTGACCTTGGCAATTCACCAGCTTTGCGCAAGACACTATTGGAGTCCTTAAAAGGCACAGATCGCGTGGCGGTAAATCTGATCGCGGTCAAGTACATCGACAGCTCCGGGATTGCCTCATTGTTGGAGGTCCTCAAAGAGGCACGCAAATTCAATAAGCGATTTGTCCTGTTTGGCTTGACCGCGGCCGTTAGTCAAGTGTTACAACTCACGCGCTTGACCGGGGTCTTCGAAATACGCGAAACCGAGGAGCAGGCGCTAGCAGCATGAATGTGCTGTTCGAACACGGCTTTCATCGAAAGCCGCCCACCAGAACTAAGGCGGAATGAGTTGGAAGGGGAACCGTGGTGTGAAAGTCTCGAAAAAAATCGCAGTCATACCGGGTAATGTCGGGCTGTGGACGCTGGATGGGCTCGCCTACGTTGGTGGCCTGGCGGCGCTCGCAGGCGAGTCCGCCTATTTCACATTCATTGGTCCTTTCCGCGGCCAGCGCCTGCGCCCGCATCGGGCTCTGCATCAAGCTATGGCGGTTGGCGTCGAAGCCATCCCTATCGTGTCGCTGATTACGTTCTTTGTGGGCTTGATCATGGCCCTGCAGAGTGCCTACGAGTTGCGGAAATTGGGGGCGATGCAATTCCTGGCCAGCGCCGTAGCCCTTTCCATTCTTCGAGAGCTTGGTCCGCTGCTCACAGCCGTCGTCGTCATCGGTCGTTCCGGGTCCGCTTTTGCCGCGGAAATCGGGACTAAGAAGGTGACCGAGGAGGTGGATGCCCTGAAAACGATGGCTTTCAATCCAGTTGCGTTTCTAGTCGCGCCCAAGTTCTTAGCGATGCTTGTGATGATGCCTTGTCTCTCGATCTGGGCTGACTTCATGGGGATTGTGGGCGGATGTGTTTTCGGCGTTGCCGCCGCTAATTTTACGGTCATTTCGTATTTCCAAGCGACACGAGACGCCATCATCGCGCGCGACATATATACAGGCCTTATTAAGAGTGTGTTATTCGGCTTGGTCATTACCGCCGTCGGCTGTAAAGAAGGCTTCGCCACGGGGGCGGGTGCCGAAGAGGTTGGACGCTCGACGACTGCGGCGGTCGTCACTTCGATCGCACTTGTGGTGGTCGTCGATCTGGTGTTTACCGCCCTTTTTTATTTTATTAATCCGAGTTAGCAAAGGAATTTCGAGAATGACTGACTCCGGCGAAGGCACGCCAGCGATTTCGGTGGTCAATCTCCGTGTGAGCTACGGAGAGCGCGAGATTCTTCACGGCGTCACCTTCGATGTTCTGCGAGGCGAAACCATGGTGATCCTGGGTGGGTCGGGCTCGGGAAAAAGCACCTTATTAAAAACACTAGTTGGTTTGGAAAAGCCTACAAAAGGCGAAGTCTGGATTAATGGCGTCAACATAGCGCAGATTTCCGAGCGCGAAATGGATGGAATTCGAAAGAAAATCGGAATGTCATTTCAAGGCTCTGCCCTGTTTGGCTCGATGACCGTTGGCGAAAACGTTGCATTGCCCTTGCACGAGCATACCGATCTCCAAGACTCCACGATCGAGGTCATGGTACGGATCAAGCTTGGACAAGTCGGCTTGGGGAATTTTGAAGACTACATGCCTTCAGAACTCAGTGGAGGAATGAAAAAACGTGCCGCGGTCGCGCGTGCCTTAGCCATGGACCCCGAGATCCTTTTCTTCGATGAGCCGTCAGCAGGGCTTGACCCCATCATTGCAGCAGGGCTCGACGAACTGATCCTGAACCTCAAGAAGGCTTATGCGATCACCATCGTTGTGGTGACGCACGAACTGGCTAGCGCCTTTCTGATCGCTGACAGGATGGTTTTGATCGACCGAGGCCACATCGTGGCGCTGGGAACCAAGGAAGAGTTGCAAGCCAGCACTCATCCACGTGTGCGCCAGTTCCTGGATCGGGTTCCGGAGCCTGAAGTCACCGAGGAACTGGACTATCTGCAGATGCTAACCGGGGACGGGAAGGCCATGCAGAGTTGAGAGCTTGAGAGGACATTATGAATAGCAAGCGTGAGCAGACATGGGTAGGATTTTTTGTATTGATTGCCGCAGGTTTGCTGATCGGGACGGTCTTAGCTGTAAGCGGCGCATTCAGTGGAAGCGACATCCCCCACCATTCATATTTCAAGTCCGCCGGAGGTCTTTTGCCCGGTGCCACGGTGCGGTACGGAGGCATGAAAGCTGGGAGAGTTGAGACCGTCCGGGTGGATCCACAAGACTCGACCCGCATCGAGATTGACTTTAGCGTCGAGCGTCATGTTCCCGTGAAGACCGACAGCGTTGCGAAGGTTACCAGTCTTGGCGCTCTCGACGAGAACTATGTAGAACTCGGAACCGGAACGAACGGGGCTCCGCTGGCAGCGTCGGGAAGCGAAATAAAGTCCGTAGAGACGGTTGGAATTGGCGCCATCGGGGATATGGTAGGCGACCTAACGCCGGTTGCTCAGCAGGTTCTGCAGAATCTGAATCAACGACTGACGGAAATGCAAGTCACGCTGACTCGCGTCAACAGCCTTCTGGACGACAAAAACCTTGTAAACGTCAGCGGCGGTCTGCGGAATCTAAATTACATGCTCGCTGAGGACCGCCCCAAGGTTTCGGCGAGCTTAACCAATGTCCAGATTGCGAGCGCCAAGCTCCTGCCCTTGCTGGACGATCTGAAGGTGACCACAAATCAAGCGAACGTTGTCCTGTCACACATTGACCCTCTAGTAGTTGAGAATCGCAAGGATATCCGTACTGTGGTCGTTGAGTTGAAGCAAACGTTGTTCACCGCTTCATCTCTGATGGAGCAACTCAGGAATACGACGGATTACAACTCGGAAAACATCGACCAGATACTAGTGGATCTCCGCGTCACTTCCGAAAACTTAAAACAACTGACGGACACGGTAAAAACCAAGCCTTCTTCGCTTATCCGGGGAAGCAATGTCGCTGATCGCCAACCCGGCACAAAAGAATAAGGAGTTTTGGCGAAAGGGGACTGGATCGATTTCAAGTCAAGTCGGGAAGGTGATTTATGTATCGAAGAACTGTTCACATTCTGATTTCGTTGCTCGCTGTAGGTTTGAGCGCGTGCGGAACCGGTCGGCCTATCAGGTATTACACGGTCCAGACGCCAGTCGCCCCAACTCCATCCATTGACGCGTACCCGGTGTCTCTATCGGTTGCAAACGTCAGTGCGCCGGAGATTTTTCGGGACACTCCGATTGCGTACCGCATCGGGGCCAATGAAGTCGGCACGTACCATTACAGTCGTTGGGCTGAACCGCCCGTCGAAATGGTCCACGGCAAGTTGGTTCGGATGCTCCGTGCCTCAGGACATTATCAGTCGGTAACCGGACCAGGTAGCACGTCTGAAGGACAATTTGTGCTTCGGGGCAGGCTCTATGCTTTCGAGGAAGTTGATAGCGGAAGCATCGACGGACTCGTGTCCATGGAGTTCGAGCTCTATGACCGAAAGTCGGGAAAAATTGTCTGGTCGCATTTCTATTCAAACAACGAAGCGGTGGAAGGCAAGAAGATTTCAGAAGTAGTCACGGCGCTGGATCTCAATCTCGACCGGGGATTGAACGAAGTCGCGGCTGGGCTCGGCAAGTTTTTTTCCGAAACCCTTGCCAAGAACTATTAATTACTTTTGCACTGAGTGACAGGAAAAGATGAGCGCGCTATCGAATCTCCGAATTCGACCTAAGTTACTCTTTGCCATGTTTCCGCTGGCGGTAATGGTAGTGGGGGCCGCTCTCTATTCTTCGATCGAAAGTAAGATCATCGATACCTGGTACAGCAACCTGATCGACAATTACGTCAAAACATTTCAATCGGTGACCGCGGCGCGTGGGAATACGATGAAGTTCCGTCTGTTGCTCTACCAGCTTGTGGCCGAGGACAATCCCGATCGAATGCAGGAAAACGACGGAGAATTGGACAAGGTGCAAGCTGATTACCGGGCATTACTCGCCGACGCAATACGCCAGAGCCCCCGCCGCGCTAAGCAAATGAAAGCGGCAGTCGCCTTGTTCGACGGAGCCACATCCAGCGCACGACCCGTCCGCGCCGCTGCCTTGGCTGGCAATCGTGAAAAAGCCATGAACATCATGCGCGGTGGCGTCGATGCCAGTTTGCAACAGGCACGGCAGGCGATGACGGACCTGGTGGACGATATGCAAAAGTCTGCTGACGAGGAATCCAACGCTCTCACCAGGAAAACCCATCGAGCCATTCTAATCACATGGCTAGTCATCGGCTTTGGCCTTGCGGTTTCGTTCTCGGCCGCCTACTACGTCGTCCAAACAGAAGTTGTTCAGGAGTTGTTGTCCTTACACAACAGCGTCCAAGCGCTCGCCGATGGGACGTTGGACCAAGTCATTCCTTATGTCGATCGTACCAATGAGATCGGTGACATCAGCCGTGCCCTGCACACTCTGCAACGCGCCGCTCGCGAACGCGAGACGCAAGGCTGGGTGAAAGCGGAGGCAGCTTTGACCTTGCGACGCGTGCAAGCGGCGCAGAACTTTGCGGAGTTCGCCAACGCTTTGTTATCGCGCTTGGCGGAATCCACCCCGCTCATTTACGGCGCTTTGTACATTGCTGACGAGAGTCAAAAGCGATTCTGCCGGGTCGGCGCGTTTGCAATTAATGATGAGGGAACGTCCCGCGAGTTTGCACTGGGCGAGGGATTGGGAGGACAAGCTGCAGTTGAACGGCGCCCGCTGGAGATCGCCGCTGGCGACCACGTTCGAATTACTGCCGGGATGGCAACTGTGAAGCCCGGCAACATCCGATTTCTGCCTGTGGTCAATCAAGACGTTGTAACTGCGGTGATCGAATTGGCTCCGGTTTCATTGCTATCCGAGCGCCAGCAAGCCTTGCTCGATGCGCTTTTACCCTCCGTGGCACTTAGCGCTGAGATCTTGTCTGGGAACATCAAGACTAGAGAACTCCTCGAACAGACTCGGGCCCAAGCTGAAACGCTCGCGGTTTCCGAACGCCAGATCACCGCCCGCAAAGAAGAACTCGAAACGATAAACCAAGCGCTGGAAGCATCAGAGGTGGAACTGCGACGTGCCAAGGAAGTGGCCGAAGAAGCCACCAAGGTCAAATCGGATTTCCTTGCCAAAATGAGCCATGAGATCCGCACTCCGATGAATGCCATTATCGGTATGTCGCATTTGGCATTGAGGACCGAGCTCAATCCTCGACAAAAGGACTACCTCAGGAAGATTCAACAGTCTGGCCAGCACCTGCTGGGCATCATCAATGACATTCTGGATTTCTCGAAGATCGAGGCCGGCAAATTGTCCATCGAGGCTATCGACTTCGATCTAGAGAAGGTGTTAGAGAACGTCAGCAATCTGATCTCTGAGAAGGCGTCAGCTAAAGGGTTGGAACTGATCTTCGATATTGAACCTTCGGTCTCGACCCGTCTCAAAGGCGATCCCTTGCGGCTGGGGCAAATCCTCATCAACTTCTGCAACAACGCCGTTAAGTTCACCGAGCAGGGCGAGATTGTCGTGAAGGCCCGAGTCCAGGAGGAAAATGAGAATGGCAAATTAGTGCACTTCTCGGTCAGCGATAGCGGCATCGGCTTAACCGAAGAACAAATGAAACGTTTGTTCCAAGCGTTCGAGCAAGCAGATGCGTCAACCACCCGCGAGTACGGCGGCACTGGGCTGGGATTGGCCATCTCCAAGCGACTGGCGGAGTTGATGGGAGGCGATGTGGGCGTTACTAGCAAAAAAGGGAGGGGCAGCACATTTTGGTTTACCGCTAGACTCGGCAAGGGTGGGACAGACGCACGGCATCTTTCCCAGCCAGACCTGCGCGGCCGGCGCGTTTTGATAATCGACGACAATTCACAAGCCCGCGAAGTGCTGTCAAACATGCTGACCAGCATGACCTTTGTCGTGCACGAGGCTGCGTCGGGTAAAGAGGGAATCGAAATGGTCCGCCACGCCGCCGACGTTCGCGAAGCATACGAGGTCGTTTTTATCGACTGGCAAATGCCAGGGCTCGATGGTATCGAAACCGGGAAACAAATCCGCACGCTGCCAAATGTCGCTTTTCCGCCGCACCTCGTGATGGTTACCGCCTACGGTCGCGAAGAGGTACTGAAGCAGGCTGAGGACAATGCTTTCGCCAGCATTCTAGTGAAGCCGGTCACTCCATCGATGCTGTTCGACTCAGTCCTGGAAGTGCTCGGTACCAGCAGCAAAAACAGCGATGAAATCAGGCCCAGCACAGATGTCAATCTCGATCAAATGCACGGCGCGCGGGTGTTGCTGGTGGAGGACAATGAACTCAATCAGGAAGTCGCGTTGGGGCTGCTCGAGAACGCCCGTCTTTCCATCGACGTGGCCGAGAATGGCAAAATTGCGGTCCGGATGGTGAGCGAGCGCGACTACGACCTCGTGCTGATGGATATGCAGATGCCTGTGATGGATGGCATCTCCGCGACCCAGGCGATCAGGTCCAACCCACGATTCCGGACGCTCCCCATCATCGCAATGACCGCCAACGCGATGGCCAGTGACCGCGAAAAGTGCATACAAGCGGGCATGAATGATCATGTAAGTAAGCCCATCGATCCCAATGTATTGTTTGCGACGATGATCCGATGGATCAAGCCGGGCCCTATTCAACCGTCCGCGCCGCCTCAAGAATCCGCGTCTCTGCCAAGAGAAGTTGCGCTTGCCTCCTCAGAGCCTCTGCCCGACAGCATAGACGGCATCAACCTCAAAGAAGGCCTCATGCGAGTAGCAGGAAACAAGCGCTTGTACCGGGATCTACTTTTGCAGTTTGCAACCAAGTACGGAGACGCAAATTCACAAGTCTCAGCCGCACTCAAGAGCGGTGACCAAAAGCTCGCCGAACGCATCGCTCATACGATAAAGGGTGTTGCCGGTACTATGGCGATAAAGCAAATCCAATTCGCTGCGGAGAAACTGGAAAAGGCAGTTCGCGACGGCGATCCAGCAATTTTTTTGATTCTTCAGGATTTCACGAAACTCCTGCAACCCCAGATCGTGGCGATTGAGCAGGCATTGGGCACTTTAACAACGCCCACGCCTGAAAGCGATCCGAACAGAGAATTCGATCCAGTCGCAGCTTCGCACGAAGCCGTACGGCTACGGAGCCTGCTTGAGGCTAGCGATGCCGATTCCGAGGAGACGTTCCATACTCTGCAAAACATTCTCGCTGGACATGTCGAGAAGGCCCAACTTGATGGTCTCGGCGCTGACATAGGCGAGTTCGATTTCGCCGAAGCGCTAATGAAGCTGGATACGATAGTAAGAGAATATGGTTTGCTTCGGGAAGAGGCAAGAGTATGAAGGCTGGAGAAAAAACTGTCCTACTGGTGGACGATGCGCCCGCCAACATCAAGGTGGTTAACTCGATTCTCAAGGACAGCTACAAGATTCGCATCGCGACCAACGGACTGAAGGCATTGGAAATCGCTAACCAGAGTCCGGCGCCGGATTTGATCCTCCTCGATGTCATGATGCCTGAGATGGATGGCTACGAAGTATGTTCCCGCCTCAAGTTGGCCGCTGATACGCGGGACATCCCCGTGATCTTCCTGACCGGTCAAACCGAAACCGATGATGAAACCAAAGGTTTTGAGGTTGGAGCAGTTGATTACATCCATAAACCGTTCTCGCCAGCGGTCGTTAAAGCCAGGGTAGACACGCACCTCGTGCTCCGCGGGATACGTGAACAACTGGCGAGCCAACTATTAACCATGCAACTGGAAATGGAGACCGCACGACTGATCCAACTCTCTATCTTGCCGCGCGAGATCCCGGCAATCGAGGGACTGGACATCGCTGCGCGCTATATCCCTATGACGTCAGTCGCAGGCGATTTCTACGACTTTATCCTGATCGACGAAAAGCGAATCGGCATTCTCGTGGCGGATGTATCCGGCCACGGCATGCCCGCCGCGCTTATCTCCTCGATGCTCAAGATTGCTTTAGCTGCCCAAACCGGCTGTGCCTCTGATCCGGCACGGGTCTTGTCTGGTCTGAACCAGGCTCTGTATGGCAAGTTCCAGGGACACTTCGTCACCGCGGCGTACGTATTCGTAGACACCGAGAAACAAAGCCTCCGGTATGCTGGTGCGGGACACCCGCCTCTCATCGTGAGGGACCAATTGGCAGGCGAGACCCACGAATTCGTGGAGAACGGCTTGTTCCTTGGTTTCTTCCCGGAAGCCACATACACTGCGGTAGAGATACCTTTCAGGAAAGGCGATTGGAGTGTTCTCTACACGGACGGAATGCTGGAAACGACGAACCTATCGGAAGAGCAATTTGGAGTAGATCGCTTCAAGCTCTTTCTCCAGAGCAATCCTGATTTGTCAGCGAACCAGTTCGCTAACAACCTTCTTGACGAACTGGCGAGATGGTCCGATAAAGCCTCTGGCCGGGAACCGGAGGACGACATGACGCTCTTGGCCATTCACTTCAAATGCTCGTGAGAGACCCGCAGAAAGTTGACTGCTCCGGCTAGACCAACCACTGGGCGCAACCGACATCGCTGCCGATGTTCCCCATAGGCTATTTCGTCCATACTTGCTCAATCGCAAAGACAGATCCTCGTTTCGTCCGTATCCTACAGTCTTGTACTGCGGGCTTGGTTCTTGACGCCGGACTTTTGTGTCGACAAATACTTAATCCGAAGCCTGGGTTTTCAGGGACGTGAAGAGATAACGCCAAACGGCGCTCCAACTTGCCGGAGCGTTGCAATCAGAATTCTGAGCTCTTCAAGGCACTACCGCTATAAAGGCCTGTCCTCAATAATTACACGTTCGGACGCAACCCTTCTGACGAGGTATTCATCATCTGTAAGACGACTTAGTGGGATCTGTTTCAGGGGAACGCAGCCATGAAATATTGCTGGATAGTGACCTGTTTTTCTTTCCTTGCCGTGAGCGCCGCCTTCGCGCAACAAGAGACAACCGCCCAGCTTCCACTCAAACCAGTCGGCGAAAATCCTACTCAGACAGTGTCCATGAAGTTTATCGAGGGCCAGGCGAACCCTGGTGGTCCGGTACAACTCGCTTACATTCCTGATAATGTCACGGCCCTGGATTCGGTCTCGGGTGTGATCAATAAAGAAGTTATCGAGGTTGTCGCGGATCCATACTCGGCGAACAAGCTGCAAACTACGATGACGGTGAGAACAGCGGCGCTACTCGAACTACACCGTATGCGCAAGAACGCTGTGGACCTTTGCCTTCAGCTCCCTAAGAAGTATTCCACGCACATGCCCCAATGCGCCGCCATCTTCCAGCACGAAATTCAACTGCAAACACTTGCGAAAGACACAAAATGATCGCCTTTGCAACGATTGATTTGCTGCTGTCAGGCCGCTGCACTATTCATGCGACGGGTGCCCGTGGTCAGAGCAAGCCTCGATATACCTCCGAACACGAGGCTAATTCCTACAAGTGCCCCTAGCAGCCACATGGCGTTCGCCAGCCAGTGCTGAAAAATCAGGAAACCCAGGATGAAACTCAACGCAGCATTTAACAGGATCCCGGCGGAACGCGGCGTCGATCGGATTCCGAAATAAAACAAAAGCTCCAATATCCCGTTGAGTAGAAATAGTCCTGCCAGGACAAGGGTAAGCGGAGCCAGGGCCAACTGCGGATGAAGAACGAAGTACAGGCCCATCACGATATGAAGGATCGCTAACAGCAAATCCCACACTAGATTTTCGAAGCTTTTGAATCGGAGGGCTGCAACCAGGTGCCCAACACCACTAAAAATGAGCACCCACGACAAAATAAGCACGATCCTGATCGAGGTCTCCAAAGGCGCGATGATGGCGAGCGACCCAGCAACGATCATCATTACGGATCCGAGAACTGACCATTTAGGCAACCGCTTCTCGCTTTCCACCGCTGCATTCATGCTGGTCCTCCAATAGTGTTGTTTCTCTTTCCTCTTACGGACCGTTGCTTAATGTGCGGCTGCAATCCATGGAGTTTTCCTTCAGGGGCAACCTAAATCGTTTGCGGTAATGCTCGACGAGTGTAGGTGCAGCCCTTCAATGTGCCCATATCGGATTCCGGTCAAGAAAATGATCAGGCGAAGGCCGAGTTCGTGTCCACTCATTTGTCACCCATGAGACTTTTCAACCGACCGTATGCTTGACGATATTCGAGCTCGGCCCGAAACATCTCAGCTTCCACTTTTGCCCGTGCGGATTCAACTTCCGGATTGTCTGCCTGGTAGCTCGCCTCAACCACTCGGGTTGCAGACATCATCCGGCGCGCCAATTGCGTGAATTGGCGAGAGCGTTCCAGTTCGAAATAGGTGTTCTTGACCGCCGCCGCCACCTTTGCCTTGACTAATTCCACGCCCAAATCTGCAGCTTTGGCGTTTGTTCCGGCTTCTTTCACTCCATGCTCGCGCTTGCCGAAATCAAAGACAGTGAACGTGCCAATCAGGCCGAGATAGCCGGAGGCCCGCGGAAAAACAGCAGTGTTGATGGCGGTTTGATTTGCGTAACCACCGACGATCGCGACGTTCGGACCGTACTCCATTTTTGATATGGCCGAAGCGGCGTGAGCCTTTACCGAGGTCTGCTCGGCCTCTATCACCTCGGGATTCGCCACCATTGCTTTTTCGGTAACTTCTGTCAGAGATACGTTTTCAACCAGAGGGTCGGGCGGAACGAGTTCTAATGTTGTTCCTTGCGCCAGGCCAAGCATTTCGTCGAGTGCCGCGGTTAACTCTTTTACCTTGCTGGCCGGGCCAATGATTGCCTTTTCGGCAGTGATCATGTCCTTCTCTTGTTCTGTCGAGACACTGGTGATGCCCGAACTGCTCGCCGTCAGCCATTTTCCTTGGATTTTCTTGGACTCTGCTTCCGCGCTGACTAACTCCCGCTGGGCGACGAGTAAATCGTAGTAGGTTTTCTCTACTCTGCTTGCCGCTTCGGTTACCGGCATTCCTGCTTTTGCTCTGGCGATATTCTCGTCAGCGCGAGCGATTTTAACGAGTTGATGGATCGCCATCAGCGGTGTGAGCGGTTGAACCACCGAAAGATTGACCACGGTCTCATTCTTATCAAATATGTTTACGGCCACCTGATGCTGGCGCCCCAAGGGACCTTGCAATGCGAACACTTCACCCGGATGCTTGTTGAAGTGAAGATTGTCAAACTGCGAGCTGAGGTTGGGAAAGTAGAGCGACTGCACTCCCAGTCGATGCTGCTTCGCGGCTTCAACCTGAAGTTCACCAAGATGCACAAGGGGACTACTCGCCGCCCCGGCGAGTTGCTGCGCCTCGTCAAGCGTAATGCGCTGGACACCGCCAGAGGTACGAGGCGAATGTGCCGCACGGAAACCAACCGCACCACTTTCAGCCGTCTGCTGAAGATGGAAAGTCTGGGATTGGGAAGCCTGCACGGTCGGTGCCTTCAGCGGCACGCCGATCGCTGCAGGCAGCTGCGTCGCCGGGGCCAAAATACTAGTCGAAACACCCTGACCTGCTACTGCTGCACTGAGTACGTGGCAGGTAAAGAGGACAAGGGTCAGCTTCTTTATGCTGAAAGACAGATTAACTCCGTTTTCGGTATCGAAAAACTGCGGATAAACTACGGTAGCCGGATTTTCTTTGCTGTCGATTCGTTTCACTTTTCCCTCCAGAACTTAGGCCGAGCGTGTTGCAAAGCGATTGGTCAACACGTTTACGCCTGCCAACACATTCCACGCGCGTCCCGACACGCGAATGGTACGGGCTTCATATTGGGCCGAGAACTGTCAAAGCTGACAGGTAGGACCCGGAGTGGAAAATTGTTCAACCTCTCTCCTGTAACAAATAACAGTTGGCACTGATTCATTCCTCGTGTTGCACTAGCGGGCGACTGCAACTATCTGAGAACGGTCCGTTACGTTTCGGTACCTGGTGAATTCGCAAACGGAGAGCCATGGGGGCTTTCGGTGGCCAACATTCTGACGCGGGAGGAGCAGCAAAATTGAAGCAGAGGTCTTGATGAGAATTGCGTGTGCTCTAAGCCTTCAGCTCATTATCCCGGTTTCATGGCGCGCCAACTGGGCGTGGGGCTTACCATTGATCGTGCTCACCGTACTCGTCCATGCGTTGTGCCTAGGGCTCATAAATCAGAAGGCGGGCCGGGTGTTTACCGACATCACGGAGCGCCACCATCCAACGGTTGTATTCGCGGTCGTGATGGGCACAACGACGTTATTGGCCACCAGCCTGCACGCGGTGGAAGCCGGCATCTGGGCGATGTCCTACCGGTTTCTCGGTGCTATGCCCGACTTTAAGACCGCAATGCTCTACTCGCTGAATGCAATAACAAGTTATGGGCACGAGAGCTTGTTCCTGGAACCCCACTGGCAGCTGATGGGAGCGATAGAGGCGCTGAACGGATGCTTACTGTTCGGGCTCACCACCGCTTTCTTGTTCGGCATCATTCAAAAAATCTGGGTGTTGGGGCAGGCGTCGAAGGCATCACAATATCGCGAAACAAATTTGAAAGAGAAGAACGAGGCCGCGGTAGCATCTAGTCCGCTGCGTATTGACGTTAAGTATTGAAACTAAACTACGTAGCTTGAACAAAATGTTAAAAGGTGAAAGTCTTCGATGTGCCCGCCGAGGAGCACACCGCCTTCCTCGGTGCCGATTCCAAGGGCACTTACCTCAACCGCCGCTTCAAGCCCAGACAGTACCGCTGTCATCGGGTTCGACCCCAACAGAAAAGCTCAGCAGTTCCTACAATAAGTGATTCTTACGTGGACATCTCTCGAACACCTCTCTCATCATCCGCTGTTTACTACGGCCCTCACCGGACGGTTATGTTTCTTGGAAGTGGCGTAGAACTTGAAAATGTGTAACAGATGTGGGAGCCATGCTCACTCCTGTATTTCTAAATAAACCAAACGTTTTGAACGGGATAGATTTTACCGCTCGTGGCTAGAAGAGAATGTTAGTCTGCCGCGTCTGCCTGCGGAATGCTTCTCACGCGGCGAGTTAGCGCCAAGCTACCTGTTTATTTCGTGGGATTCTTGCTGGTGCCGGGAGGGGGGAGTCGAACCCCCAAAGGGCCGAAGCCCGGCGGATTTTGAGTCCGCTGCGTATCACCGTATAACTATGATAACAAGTAATTTACATTGTACCAGCCGTGAAAGTGTGTAAGCAAATGTGCCGGTTCTGAAGGTTTTCCACCGATCAGGTCGCAACAAAAACCTCGCCAAGACGCGCTCTTTTCGAGCGCTTTTTATCTGACGACTCCGAGCGGGGCAAAATATCGCCTTTCCCCTCCCGTGTGCATTCTTATTGATTCCCAATCTCACCCAGCGGGGAGCAGATCCCTTTCGCCGCTGTCAGGCACTCAACCAAAGCACTGGCGGTGGCGTTCACTCGTGCAAGTAGCCAATCAGATTGTGAAAATAGCCTCCTGAAACCCCAGGCCTTGATCAGTTCCGAAAACGCCGGGCTTTCACTTTAGTGCAGTTAAACTAACTTTAGTTAATTCCATTGACAGCAGTTCAGTGCTTTAGTAAAGTGAATCACTGTAGTACTAAATTTGCTTTAAAGGGAGGCCTGGCGTGATCGAACGAGAAACGGAACTCGCATTGAAAAAAAGTGACGGCAGGGAAAACGGGGCTTTGGTGACACTCGCGCTGAAAACCTTGCAGTGCGAGCAAAAGAAGCTGGCAAAACGCCTTGGCGTTTCCGAGACGCAAATCACGAAGTGGAAGCAGGGCGAGAGCATGTCGCACGAGAAACAAACCAAACTTCGCAAGCTCATCGGGATAGATATGTACACAGATGTGGCCTTTGTACTCGCGGCAGGCTCGGTCGAGGCGGCGGACAAATGGGGAAAGCTGATGACGTTTCTAGCGGAGCACGCCAACTCCAGCGCCACCGACGAAATGGGGTTTGAGGATGCTGCGCTTCTTACTGAGGATTTCTTCGAGTTGCACTGGCAGACCTTTCAAACTCTGAAACACATGGGCATTGCGTGGCCTCAAGCCTTTCCCGCCGAACTGGAGAAGATCGACTATGAACTCCTTGCGTGGTGGCGTTCTGACAGTCCGGAAGAGGTCGGTGACGAGGAATCAGACTCCGATGCTTTCTGGACTCTGATCTCTAGCAGCCCACACGCACACCTGATTGATTCGATCTACAAATCGTACACGGATGTGTCCGCATTTTTTACTGCGAACCTTCACCCCTTGATCTACAACGAGCACAGCGAGGGTGGGTTGGACGCCATTGGGTCAAGCCATTGGGAACTCGAAGAGATTGAAGGCAATTTGCTCTCCTTGGCGGCGTCCAAACTTGATTTCGAGGACACCAATGGCTTAGTCACGAAAGAGCAGTTTGAATCGTTCCAGAGGAAGATCACGAAAGATTACGTGCGGTGGCTCAGCAAGCTGAAAAAAATGGCTTACGAATCCCAAATTCCGCTCCCGGTTGAGGTGATGGATTTGGTATCGCAATCTGCGGGAGAATTAGGCAGTGAGGCTGAGTGCGCGGAAATGGGGTATCGCTCCTTGCAGATTCACCCCGACATCTACATGAACGAACTGTTGCAAGGCATGAGGATGATTCATCAGGTGCTGCCTGCCATAATGAAAAAACTGGGGATGACCGAGGACGATTTCCACTGCGACAGCTCGGAACTCTCCCTACCCGTCAATGCTCAGGGCTTCATCGACCACCCGAAGCAGAAACCAGACGATGAGGATGGAGACGAGCGGCAGGTGCTGCCCGAGCCGAGGAAACCTTTCTAACAATTGAGCCTTCGTCGCAGCTAGGAGCCACGTGGCAGAGAAGGTGAACCGGAACCCAACATCTACGGAACTGACGGAGATACTCGCAAAGAAGCCGCCGAGATACAAGTTCGGATCGAGCTCGGGAAGGCGCCATCATGTACCTCACACCCAGGTCACGCGCCACGAACCGGAATGAGTCCCAGTACGTGTCCAGCGTTCCGGATCAGACGAGTCTATAATCCGAAATAGACGGGATATTAATCCGAATCAGACGGAGCCTTGACCCGGCATGGACGATACCGATCGCGCCCTCTTTCCTCGCTTTTCCGCCGAACTGGTGGCTACCGCGCTCAAGGACACGCCGGTCGTCATGGTTACGGGGCCGCGCCAGTGCGGCAAGACCACGCTGGTCCGCGATTTAGTTGGGGGCAAACGCGAATTCATCACCATGGACGACGACACAGTTCTGGCTGCAGCGCGCAGCGATCCAACCGGGTTAGTGCGCGCTCTTGACCGAACAACGATTGACGAAGTACAGAGAGTGCCCGACCTCCTCCGGGCCATCAAGAAATCGGTCGATGATGATCGTAGGGCCGGCCGGTTTCTGTTGACGGGCTCAGCCAATATCTTGACTCTGCCTCAGATCTCAGAGAGTCTAGCCGGCCGCATGGAGATCGTGAGCCTTCTGCCCCTCTCGCGGGCTGAAATTCGAGGCAAGAAGCCGGGGTTCCTCAAAGCAGCGTTCGATAGCAAGCTTGGCAAGCCTGCGGAGCCAATGATCGGCAAAGACCTAGTACAGGACGTCTTGATTGGTGGCTACCCCGAAATGCTGCGGCGTGAAGATCCGAAACGACGCCAGACATGGGCACGCGATTATGTAAGAGCCCTCGTGCAGCGGGATGTGCGCGAGGTTGCTGACGTGGAAAAACTCGACCAAATGCCGCGTCTGCTGCAGGTTCTTGCCCACCATTCTGGCCAGCTCACCAATTTCACGCAGATAGGCGGGCAAGTTGGGTTTGACGACAAGACCACAAGGAAATATGTCGCCATTCTGGAGCAGTTGTTTCTCGTTCGTCGGGTGGAACCGTGGTTTCGGAATCAGTTGAAGCGTTTGGTAAAGACGCCCAAGCTGCATTTCCTTGACTCCGGCCTGCTCGGCACACTCTTAGGAGCTAGTGCCGAGCGGGTCGTGAAAGACCGTTCGATCTTCGGGCCGCTGCTGGAAACGTTCGTTTTCTCTGAGGTGTTGAAACAGGCGTCTTGGTTTGGTGAGAGCTGCGCTTTATACCACTACCGTGACAAAGATCAAGACGAGGTTGACCTTGTGATTGAAACGGGAAGTGGCGCATTGGTCGGTATCGAAGCCAAGGCGAGCGCTACCGTGAATGCTGGTGACTTCAAGGGACTCCGAAAGTTGGCGGAGGCCTGCGGCGATAACTTCAAGCTGGGAGTGGTTCTCTACGATGGCGGAAGGCCGGTCCCCTTCGGCGACCGTCTTGTTGCTGCGCCAATGTCTTGCTTGTGGGCGTGACTCGAATTTTCGCGGTCTTCGGGGCGCGGTGGATGAAGGTATAAGCGTCCGGTTGTGACCGTCTAGACAAGTGGGCGAGTTCCTTCCTTGACGTCATTCGCATCCAAGGGGAGAGCGCGCCCAGAAAGCGCTCGATTCGAGAATGCAGAGAGTTCCGGTAGAGTCCAGCAGTATCGCCAGCATCGGCTACGCTCCCCAGGAACGCGTGCTGGAACTGGAGTTTCGTCAATCGGGCGAGGTCTATCAATACTTTGACGTGCCCGCCGAGGAATACACCGCATTCCTCGCCGCCGACTCCAAAGGCACCTACGTGAATCAGCAGCTCAAACCTCGGGGATATCGCTACCAGCGGCTCCCGTCCTCATCGAAATAGCTTCCCACTCTTGTTCACAAGTGTCTACATGTAGAAACTTACCCCACAACTCATCCGGACGCTGTTAATACGGCCTCGACCGGACGCTTACGAAGGTGTTGCCATACGTCGTTCCACACAGGAAGTGATGACACATATCAGTGTCAGTGACGACAACTCAACGCCGGAGCAAAACATGGTGCGCGCGGATAGAGTCGACTCTCACCGACCTTTTGAGATTTGCGGAGCCGCCGCCGATGCCGTGCGAAGCCTTAGTGTCCGGTTTGCGGTCTGGGCCATCCCTTCACCGTCTACAACTTCCCAGCTCAAGCTTTGGCTCGGTCGCCTGCTAAATAGCGTGAGCACCACAGGCGGTGGTTTGAACGCTTGTAGAACGTTGCCGTCACGGTGGATTCGTAGTCCCGACATCTTTATTCGCTTGAAAGGCGGCGCGAATCCGAAAATGTGTAAGTGATGTGTAAGCCAGACCTACTATTTATTTGTCCATAAACCTACTCATTTGAATGTGATAGATTTTCACTCGCAACTATTTATGACACGAAATCCGCTGCGTCTGCTCCGGAGGGGTGCATCTCCCGCGGGAGCTAGCAGCGGCTAGCCGCGTACTCTGTGGGCTTTGGGGATTGGTGCCGGGAGGGGGAGTCGAACCCCCAAGACCCGAAGGTCGGCGGATTTTGAGTCCGCTGCGTCTGCCAGTTCCGCCATCCCGGCTTGGTGCCTAAAACCCCGGCTTGGTGCCTAAAACAAGGACACTAGATTAATTTACAATCGGAGCCTTTGCAACCTTGACTGCTTTCGGCTCAACTGTAACTGAACTGTAGCTGCTAGCGGTTCTTGCTTGCTGCCTGAAGCTTTTTCATCGCCGCTGCCATGGGTGCGTTTATTCTTCAACAAATCTTTTGAATCATGTCGAATCAGTCGACTTTCCTGCGTCATACATTCAAGGTGTACTTAGAAACCGCTATTTCTTTAGGAGGACGTGATGCAATTTGCATTGTTGATCTACGAATCGCCGGAGGCTTTCGCAGCACGGAAAAGCGATGGGACCGACTCCTACACGGGCGCTTGGCGCGCTTACCACAAGGCTCTCGTCGAGTCAGGCGTCTTTGTCGGAGGGGATCCGCTACAAGCGCCGGAAACGGGGACCACAATAAGAATTAAGGAAGGAAAGCGGGGCGTACAGGACGGTCCATATGCTGATACCAAAGAACAGCTGGGCGGATTCACCATCCTGGAGCTGCCATCGCTTGACGCGGCCCTGGAGTGGGCGGCGCGTTGCCCAGCTGCCTCGTCCGGTGCCGTCGAGGTGCGCCTGCTGGATCACCAAACCAAGCGCAGGATCACGGGATGAGCGGAAGTAATAGTAGTGAAGAGAAGGTTCATCGGACAATCGAGCGAGTGGCACGCGAGTCCTACGGTCGCCTGGTGGCATATCTTTCCGCACACACGCACGACCTTGCCGCAGCCGAAGATGCGCTGAGTGAGGCTTTGCTCAAGGCCCTGACTGTCTGGCCGCGAGATGGCCTGCCTCAAAATCCTGAGGCTTGGTTGTTCACGGCGGCGCGCCGTTCCATCATCGATGCTTTGCGTCATCAGCGTGTGGTTTCGGCGAGCGAGCCAACACTTCAACTTCTGCAGGAAAACACAATGGAGACCAACACCTCGACTGAGTTTCCGGATGAACGTCTCAAATTGCTCTTCGTGTGTGCACACCCAGCAATCGATCCGGCCATGCACACGCCTCTCATGCTGCAGACTGTTTTAGGTCTGGACGCGGCGCGTATTGCCGGGGTTTTTCTCGTTTCACCGAAGACGATGGGGCAACGCCTGGTGCGCGCCAAGACGAAGATCCGCGATGGCGGTATCAAGTTCGAGATTCCAGAGCCGCGCGATTTGCAGCAACGGCTCGATGCGGTGCTTGATGCGATCTACGCGGCCTTTGGCATCGGCTGGGACGACTTGGCAGGAGTCGAGGGACGGAGCCGGGAGTTGGCCGAGGAAGCCATCTGGCTCGCGCGAGTGCTCCTACAGCTAATGCCGAACGAGGCAGAGGTTAGCGGCCTTCTGGCTCTCATGCTGCATTGCGAAGCTCGGCGGGGCGCGCGAAGGGCACGGGATGGACGCTACGTTCCGCTATCCGAGCAGGATCCGAAACTGTGGTCACTTCCTTTAATAGAAGAGGCGGAACGGCATCTTGAAGAGGCGTCTAAACATGGACGTCCAGGACGTTTTCAACTGGAGGCGGCGATTCAATCGGTACATGCCGAGCGGGGACGCAGCGGCCGGATTGAGTGGGCAGCGATCGTCGGGTTCTACGAGCAACTAAACCGGATATCGCCGACACTCGGCAGACGAACTGCATACGCCGCCGCGCTTGCGGAGGCGAATCGAGCAGAAGAGGGACTGGCAGTTCTGGATGCAATCGAGACGGACGCAGTCTCTGCTTATCAACCCTACTGGGCGGTTCGCGCGCATCTCCTGCAGAGTCTTGGAAAAGGTCGCGAAGCCCGGCAAGCGTACGACCGAGCGATTGGACTGGCTGAAGATCCCGCAGTAAGAGACTTCCTGCTCCAAAGGCAGGTTCATTTGGAATAATCTGAGCTTGCTCTAACGGACAAAGGTGAGAAGCCTTAACCTAACTGCACGGGATTTCAGGGGCAAAAGGTCTCAAGTTTCGGATTGCCGACTATACATGCCCGATCAGCACACTTCGACTTCGTAGCTGTTAGTTTGTGGGTCTTAACTTGCAGGTCCAGCAAAAAGGAGCAGATTCCCATCCGGATCCTTGACGACGAAATTCTTGGCGCCCCAAGGCTGCTTTTTCAGCGTCTGGTGAAAGGCAACACCCGCGGACTGAAACTCAAGAAACAGCAGCTTAATCTCGTCCGGTGTAGCGACGGTCATAGATACCGACAACAGTTCCTCCCGATCGCGGACCGTTGACTCGATTACTGGTCGCGCGACGCACCTTAGATTGAGACGCGCCGCGTCGCGACCCACCTGTGCATAGTAGGGAGGTTTGCCGTAACTGAATACAAGCGTAAAGCCTAACTTCTCACGGAAAAATTCGCATGATCTCTTGATATCAACGACGAACAGTTGTGGCTCTGCACTGACAATCGTTGCTTTGGATGGCGATGATTTCACCTTGAGCGACGTAGTCGAAAGTCCAGTTTTCAGGGCTTGCCAACTATCGAAGCCTTGCTGTCTTGCGACCATTTCTTGCGCATCGCTGAGCTTAAAGCTCGCCGCAAGAATCTCGCAGTCGGGCATATTCAGGAAACGAGGTAAAAGCCCGCGGATTTGTGCGGCGACGGGATAGTGACGTTCGCGATGCCACCGCAATATGAGCTTAGCTTGCTTTTTGAGGTTCTCTAGATTGGGCATGTGGGCCTCCACGATGAGATCGTAGGTGGGCATTGCCCTTCGGCGACCTGCCGATGCATCCTACATGCGCAGATCGCAGTATCTGCGACCATGTCAGTAGTTGTCAATTTAGACGACGCCGGGTAGTTTCCTGATTTGACGAGTGGGTGGTCTTATTGCATAGGAGAGCAAAGGAGAGTCTGTGGACGCAAAAAAGAAAATGAACTCGATTGGCCAGCCAGTGCCGGAGTTGCCGGTCGCTGATGTCGAACGCGCACAACAGCATTACAGAGATGCACTCGGCTTTGAGATTGGATGGCTTTACCAAGGCAAAGAGATTGGGGCCGTATCACGCGGTGATGTGGCGATATTCTTTCGGAAGAGGAAGCCGCCGTTCGAACCTACCGTTCACTGGGTGTTCGCCGAAGATATCGATGCGTCGTACCAGGGACTGAAGTCGTTAGGTGCGAACATCGTGGAGCCTCTGGAAAAAAAGCCTTGGGGATTACGGCAGTTCACCGTAGAAGATCTGGACGGGAACCTCTTCTATTTCCACCATGACTAACCGGACGTCGCATTATCCAGCCATTGGGGCAGCGCACCCTGAAGTCCGAGTCGCGCCGCGGATCGGGGCCCCAGTCGGCTTAGCAACCAAATATACTCACGTACGCATCCCAGCGAGAATTGAAGCCTTCTTGACCCTGAAACGCTTGGCGTCCACATCGACATGCACATAGCCATTCTCGCCGCATTTTTTCAGATTTCTCGAACTGTGGTTTCGATGTGCAGCGCCGGAATCCTGCTTTTCCTGATTGCCCTGTGGGCTGCGAAAACCGATGTCGCGCGGGCGCGCGGCCTGGACAAGATTGTAGCCTTGAGCAATTTGTGTTTCGCCGCCCCTTTGGCGGTTTTCGGCGCCCTGCATCTCGCGGCCGCTGAATCCCTCATGCCCATGGTGCCCTCGTATATGCCGTGGCGGTTGTTTTGGGCCTATTTCTTCGGCTTTGCGCTGCTGGCCGCGTCTTTGAGCATTGCCACAAAAATTCAGGTGCGCTGGTCCGGCCTGCTGTTCGGGATCGCGATGTTTTCTTTTGTCGCGATGTTGGACATCCCGGGATCTCTCGCCAGCCCCAGAGACAGGTTTGGATGGACATTGACCCTCCGCGAAATGTTGTTCGGTGGCGGAGGCTGGATCCTTGCGGGAAACGCCTTACGCGAGCAGGGCCGAGGGCAAGGCGGAAGCAAGCTCATAACTGTGGGGCGCGTGGTCATAGGGATCGCCGCCATATTTTATGGCATTGAGAATTCTCTGCACACAGCGAACGTTCCCGGAGTCCCGCTCGAAAAACTGATGCCCGCGTGGATTCCGGCGCACGTGCTTATTGGCTGGCTGACAGGCGCAATTCTTTTGGTTGCCGGGGTATGCATTCTGCTGAACAAGAAGACGCGGATGGCAGCAACTTATCTCGGTACCTGGATTGTGCTGCTGGTCTTGTTCATCTACGGTCCGATCCTGATCGCGGCGCTGGCCGACCCGAGCACTGGCGTCAAGATTGAGGGGATCAACTACTTCTTTGACACGCTGCTGTTTGCCGGAGCGATTCTTGCGCTGGCCGGCGCGACGCCGTGCACGGATTAAATGCCGTCTGCCAATCTGTTAGACGCTAGGACCGCGGCTCTCCGCCATCGGGGCTAACTTTTTTCATTTTCCATGTCGAAATAGTCGCATCCTACCCGTCATCCTTAATAGAGGCGGCTTAACAGTCAAGTTGGCCACCTAAGAGGTGAACAATGTGTCCATTCTGTTTGGCAACCATGGGATTAGTCGTCGCCGGGGCGGTTTCTACCGGCGGTCTGACAGCATTGGCTGTGAAAGTTTCTCGCAAAAAGAACGGAGCAGAAGAAATCGTCCCGAATCTGAATAACAAGGAGAAATGAAAATGTCGACGAACAAGAAACGAGAGAAAACGCATCTTGCGATGAAGACACCCCCGATCGTGTCGCAGCAGGAATGGGAGGCTGCGCGGCAGCAACTCCTGGTGAAGGAGAAGGCATTCACCCGCTCCCGTGACGCGCTGGCCGCCGAACGCCGGCGGATGCCTTGGCAGGCTGTGGACAAGAAGTACGAGTTCGACGGACCCAAGGGCAAGGTGAGTCTGCTTGACTTGTTCGAGGGCCGCCGTCAGTTGATCCTTTATCGCGCCTTCTTCGACCCCGGAGTTTTCGGCTGGCCCGAGCACGCCTGCCGCGGCTGCTCCCTGGGCGCCGATCAAGTTTCGCACTTGGCTCATCTGAACGCCCGTGACACCACCCTCGCCTACGCCTCACGCGCGCCGCAGGCGGACATCGCACGCCTGAAAGCGCGGATGGGATGGGAGATGCCCTGGTACACCCTCACCGACAGCTTCGACAAGGACTTCGGCGTTGATGAATGGCACGGCCACAACGTATTCTTCCGCGACGGCGAGCGGGTATTCCGCACATACTTCATCAACAACCGCGGCGACGAGGCGATGGGCACCACCTGGAGCTATCTCGACATCACGCCGCTCGGCCGCCAGGAGACTTGGGAGGACTCGCCAGAGGGTTACCCCCAGACCGAGCCGTACAAGTGGTGGAACTGGCACGACAACTACGACGCCGAAGCCTCGCCTAACCAGAAGTGGGTCGATATAATAACCGACCCTCAAGAAGCCGCCGCGCGAAGGCGCGCTGAAGAGGCGAAAGCGAGCTAAAGAAGCGCGGCCACTTCGTCGCCTTCAAGCAACCGGCTCAACTGGAGACAGTGAGGTCGAGCGCGACCTCAGGAAAATGAAAACTACAGCCTAGGCTTGGGAGCGTTTCTTGAAGCCGCCTGGATTTGGCCTCCAGTCAGGATCGGACGGCACGTGGGTGACGCCGATAAGCGCGCGAAATAGATTCACGAGCCAACTTCCAGGTTCATTGAACGAAGGTAGTCGCGATAGTAGCGATCGACGGCGCGCTCCAGGCTCTCGAGCGGCGGTGTCTTCAACTGTTCCAAGGTGTCTTCAAGGAGCGATGCAAATGCATGGACCGCGCGAGCCGCAAGCGGATACCATTGATTGATCCACCCTTGAATCGTGTCCAGGTTGCGAACATTATCTTCGATCACTATTCGAACCAAGGATTCGCTCCACTGCCGATGCCACTGACAGTCTTCATTCAGCGAATAAAATATTTGCCCGAGCAGGTAGTCGTCCTCACGAAGTGCCACATCGCTCAAGTACTTCATAAATAATTCGTCCACGAGAGGCTTGAGCACCAGGTTGAGAGCGACGAGGGATTCCGCCCAATCGTATGCGATGAGCAATTTCTCGACGACTTCGCGTAGCGGTTGCCATAGCGAGTCCGTCTGCCACAGAGTTTTGCCGTCGACCGCAAAGCCAGGGTAGATTTGCTGAAGTTGCCGGATGCGGTAAGCGATCCGCTGAATACGACGCATCTCGTCGGCTGATTGAAGTGCCGCCGCGATCGTGATGCGCCCGCTGGGAGCCATTTGACCGATGTAGGATACGATCATTTGAAAACCATGGGCCGGGTACCGGAACGGAGCAACCACTCTTGCAAGAATGTGCAGCCATGCAGGGCGAAGATGGGCATCGTATCCGGTAAGTTCGATCTCAGCGAGAATCCCGTCAACGAAGATCTCTTTCTCTCTCTGCAAGTCCGTGTACTTCGTGTAGGTTGTTTCTCTCGGGTCGCGAAACTTTTCCCACGAGCTGCAGACTAGTGGCGACCCTTCCTGATACCGGCGGTACCAATCTTTCAGGGGAACATCGAGCTCGAAGCGCTTTCCTGTGAAGCCTTCGCCGGTATAGCAGAGGAGTTTTGAAGTCACAATTTCGTATTCAGTTGGCATTCGCTTTTGTTGCAAAAGATGCCAATACGTTTTCTGTTGAGACATATACGCTCCTCAAGGACGGCAAGGCACGTGGTTCGTTCAAGCGGATTTGCGAGTGCGCGCGGCAAATCGCCAAGCCGCATCGTCCTGGTTCAGCTGAAGCGAACCTTTGAAGGCCGACATCACAGTCTCCAACTCACCCGGAAAACGAAAGGGACGTCCCAGATGCTTTTCGATTGCCGAGCGGGTCACGACACAGCATTGCGGAACCAGCACTCTTACATAGGCGCCGCGGTCCACCACCATAACGTCCTGGTTCAGATCCTTAATCGCTGCAATAATCGCATTGGCCACGGTTCCCACTTGGAGAACAGGACCGACTCGGTCATAAACGCCCGGTACCTCTTCGGTCATCGTTCCTCCTCTCCGTCCACACCAGCATCCTAGCTAGCAGCGTCATCCGTGTCCACAAGGATGTCCTCTCCCTCGACCCTGATCGGAAAAAGCTTCAAACAGGTGTTCCGAGGGTTTACTCCAGATCCGCTGCAAACATCGAATTCCCAATGATGCCTAGCACAACGGAGAATCTTCTCCGTCAGAGTGCCTTCACTTAGACGACTCATTTGATGAGGACAGATATCGGCGTATGCGTAAATGTGGTTATTAACATTGATCAACAGAATATGCTGCCCGTTCACCTCCAGGCCCATCATTTCGCCACTCCAGAGGTCTTCAACTTTGGCGACCCTTTGAAACCCCATCACTTCTATCCTGAAAGCACGTCATCACTTCTATCCTGAAAGCACGTCAAACCGATCCAATGCCTGCAACCCAGCCTGCGCGACTGTCATTGTTAAATCCATCGTTTTGTCGTTGTAAACCACCCGAACCAAGTCTCTGCTTGCGACCCGAAGGCTGGCTGCAGCCTGAAGCTTTCGTGCCAGGGCTTCGAGTGTGTCCCGGTCGTCAGCCAGAATCAAAAGACCGACTACGTCACCTTGCAGGAAACCGTAAAGCGGAATTGGCATAAAGGTCAGTCCAGCAAGCTAAGCGGCAAGGTCCTTTCCAGCTCCGAGCCACTCATAATTACCGTTATGAGCGTCTTTGCCCCAAGTATCAGGAGTGAGATTAAAATACTCAGTCAGCAAATTGGGCAACTGAGCCGGTGCCTCCCCCGAGAGGACACGCTTCACGATATCCTTGTGGTTGGCATATCTTTCGGGCTCATGCAAAAAAATCCACTGGCACGGCTCCGAGCAGAAAATGTACTTGCGCCCATCGTGGACTAGGACCCTCGCAGTGTTTTTACGCGGCGTACCAGCACTCAGCGGCAACTGACACAAATCGCAAAAAGTTGGCATAGCAGTTCCGTGGACAGCCAATTCGTTTTCCGCTCCCGGCCCCACGGTCCTCCAACGTTCGCTGATTTGCTCCCACACCGCGTCCATGTCATCCCAATATTTGGGATATTTCTGGCGCAACCACTTCCTCTCTGCCGGGCCTGGTATGACGAAATTGAACCATAACGTCGCACGGTAGCTGTAGGCGCTTGCGTAGATCATGTGATGGTAGATGTCAAGTTCGTCCATCAGAAGATCCCAATACCACGGTTTCTCGAGTCCGAATTCGTCCAAGGTGCGCAGAAACTGATCGATAATCCACTCTTCCATGAACTCTTTGAATGAGTAAGGACGTTGTTCCGGTGCGGTCAAATAATCGATCGAGAGTCCCGTCAGAATCGAGAATAGGCGCCAGTTTCGCCAGAACCATTTGTCGACCAGGTACTGCGTGTACTTGGGGTCGTGTTTCATGACGGTAGCGAGAACGGGGTGCCCAATCTGTGCATGCCTGGCCTCGTCCGTTTGAATGCTGGTGACCATCCTCTCGAACATGTGGTCACTCGATTCGCGAGCCAGCGATGCCAGTCCGACGAATTGCAAATTTGTGAAACCGGTTTCGAGCACGACGTTGGTGGCGATATGAAATTCGATCGCGTTTTGTCCGACGGTTAGCTCATCGAAGAAATGTCGCGCGGCAACTGCGAACCAATTGTTCGTGTGGTAAAACTTGTGGGCCCAATCGAACTGCGAGTCCAGGCGCAGTAATGGATGAAACAGGAGCAGCGGAATTTGAGTATGGCGATATTCATCCAGGGCTCCAAAAGTCGCCATGGTTCGCCAGGCGCTATCGCGGCCAAACCTCGCACCCCGCAGATTGCCGATGACGCCGGTGAACTCCGCAAGTGGTAATGCCGCTGCGTGTACCTTCAGACTGTTCAACCACGGCAAGGCCAACTTCTGCACGTTTTCTATGCGCCCTACCGCATCGTGCACAGCCTGTACAGCCATATCCTTTTCGTATTGGTTGTCGACGTATTCGCGATAGGAAGTCTTGAATGATTCTTCCCAGTCCTTCCATTCGGAATGAGGTAGCCAAGGCCTTCCGCTGATCACCTCTGGGAAGACTTCGTCTTCTCGCACATAGGAGTAGTCCCAATCCAGCTTACGGGCGAGGGGCAGCCATTCCTCCCGGCCCAGCATGTTTCCTCCTGACCGCACGGAGAAACCCATGGCATACCACTTGACTCGCCATCGCTCGGTGCGTGCGCTGAATTGAATCGAAGAAAAAAGGACGACTGATAGCGGACGATAATACCCTCGACGAGTAAAGGCGTCAATACAGTGACCGATGTAGACAGGATGACTCCGATTTCTTATACAATATTTACTCGTTTTCTTGCTGCTTCGAGACTCCGGTGCCACGTCACTCCAAAAGGGGGCACATCAGATGCAACGCCCGCGATCCAGCCTCCATGAGACTTCCGCTCGACCTGAAGACGGGAAAGAGGAACGGTCACGCGTCACCGAAATACCTAACGATCGAGAACGGCGTGAACTTAGTTTGCGCGGCGTGATGGATACGATTCCGGGACTGGTGTGGAGCGCCCTTCCTGATGGCGACGTCGAATTCTGCAACCAAAGATGGCTCGACTACACGGGGATGTCTTTCAATGAGATCAAGGCGTGGGGATGGACCGCGGCGATTCACCCGCAAGACATAACCGGTTTGCGAGAGCGATGGCAAGCGGCTTTGGTACAGTCGACCTCACTTGAAGCCGAGGCGCGTATGCGCCGGGCTGACGGATGCTATCGGTGGTTCCTGATTCAGGCTGTGCCTCTGCGCGACCCCGGCCGGCGGATTATCCGCTGGTACGGGACCAACACGGACATCGAAGAGCTAAAACTCGCACAAGAGGAACTGCAGAAGCAGACTTCTCGTTTAGACGAGTTGTTTGAACAGGCTCCGGAAGCGGTTGCTGTCCTAAGCACCGAGGACCGCATCGTTCGCATCAACAAGGAATTCACGCGCATGTTCGGTTATGAATCTGACGAAGTTGTGCAGCGCTCTATCAATGACCTTATCGTTCCTGAGGCTGAGATTGAGAGCTCCGGAGCATATACGCGCCTGCTGAAGCAGGGTGGCCGAGTAGAGGTCGAGACCGTTCGAAGACGCAAGGATGGGACTGAGATTGACGTGTCTCTTCTGGCTATTTCGGTTAGAACGCCTTCGGGCGAGCAGGTCGTGAATTACGCCATATACCGCGACATCACTGAACGGAAGCGCGCTGATGAACGCTTACGGGAAAGCGAGGCCCGGTTCCAGGCAATGGCCGATACGGCACCGGTGTTGATTTGGATGACTGGAACCGATGCCCTTTGCAACTATTTCAATAAGCCATGGCTCGAGTTCACCGGCCGAACCATGGAGCAAGAAGTAGGCACAGGATGGATCGGAGGCGTGCATCCTGACGATGTGCAAGGCTGTTACGATGGTTTCCTGCCTGCCTTCCACGCTCGCAAGCCTTTCAGAATGGAGTACCGCCTCAGGCGAGCGGATGGCGAATACCGTTGGCTGATGGAAAGTGGCATTCCACGATATACGGGGGCGGGAGAATTCGCCGGCTATATCGGTTCGAACATTGACATTACTGACCTCAAGGGCGCAGCAGCAGAGCGCCAGAGATTGCACCAACTGGAAGCAGATCTCGCCCACATGAACCGCGTAAGCATGATGGGAGAATTAACCGCCTCACTGGCTCATGAGATCAAACAGCCGATCGCCGCCGCCCTAACCGACGCCAAAACCTGCGTGCGGTGGCTACGGCGCGATACTCCTGACGTCGCTGAGGGTTGCGAGGCGGCATTAAGAATGATCCATGACGCAACGCGCGCTGCCGAGGTTATCGACAGGGTTCGCTCGCTTTACAGGCGAGATACCTCGGAGCGGGAACTGCTTGATATAAACGAAATCATTCGAGAAATGACTGTCCTGCTGCACGATAAAGCGAATCGGACTGCCATTTCAATCCACACCGAGCTCGACTCAGGGCTTCCGCTGATCACAGCGGATCGCGTCCAGTTGCACCAGGTCTTAATGAACCTGGTCCTCAACGCCATCGAAGCGATGAAAGACGCGAACGGTGAACTGACCATCACGTCGAAGAGGACCGCCAATGGTCAGCTGCTCGTTTCGGTGAGTGATTCAGGCGTCGGCCTTCCCGTGGGAGAAGTCGATCGCATTTTCGAGGCCTTCTTCACCACCAAAGAGCAGGGCACTGGGATCGGACTGTCCATCAGTCGGAGGATTATCGAGTCTCACGGAGGCCGTTTGTGGGCGTGCGCCAATAGGGGAGGCGGCGCAACATTTCAGTTCACGCTGCCCGCCGACGTGGTGGCGTCCTCACCACCAGCCGCCTGACCTTGGGATAGTCTCGCTGTTCTTGCGTGCAGTCTGGAGTGAACCCCAGGAGCCACTCGGAACAGGCACACCGTGCGGGGAAATGAAATGCTCGCTCTCATTCTCGCTAATCGGACCGCACACGCATCCCAGAGATGTCTGGTCATCCACCAGCACCTTTTCGTCCACAGTACGAACATTCAGCGATCAGGGTGAAACGGCATGCCACGATGCCCAGCACTCGCAGGTTCTGGAGTGTGCAGATCCAAATTGACCACAATGGGATCCTGCCCGTTCCGCACGACCACAGCTTCGCATATCTCATTTGGGCTGGCATTGATTTCCTGGTGAGGCACGTACGGTGGAACGTAAATAAAGTCGCCCGGCCTGGCTTCTTCGCTCAGTTCCAGTTGATCGCCCCATCGCATTCGAATTCGGCCCTTAACGACGTAAAGCACGGTCTCCAGCTCTCCATGGTGATGCGGTCCGGTCTTGGCGTCCGGTTGAACCACCATTGTGCCGGCCCACAACTTGCTTGCTCCAGCCGTCGCATGGGTAATTGCAGCGGCGCGCGTCATGCCCGATGTCTGTGGTGTATTCAAATCAAGCTCGTCCGAATGTACGATTTTGACTCCATGTTTTGCCCAATCCATTGGCAAACCTCTTATTGGGTTCCGCATTTTTGCTGCCGCGAAGCCTGCGGGGAGCGCACTGCATTCGCATGCCTTCTGGGTTCTCCCGTAACCACGCGATAGGACTCAAGAGACGCGAACCAACGGCTTCAGATTGGCTGCGCCGAAAGCCATGCTGCCGCAATCAAGCACCCGGTAATCACCGTTGAGAAAACGACAGGGAGGATAAAAAGATATCTCCAGCTCACGACTGTGATGGCGGCAAAGCAAACAGCGAACGCCCATGCAGTGCCGCGCATAAGCGCTAAGGTCTCTGCCGGAAGGCCACCTAGTTGCCACGCTAATATCGCCGCGAAAAAATAAAACACGCCGACAGAGAATCCAGCCGCAACAAAAAGGTCCCAATATGTCCGGCTAAACCCCTGCACGTCAAAGTGAATTGACCGCATGGAGCCGAGAAGGGCATCCACGCCCCAATTGGGATCGGACTGGCGAAAACCAAGTGTATGTCCGACCGCAAAAAACAGCAGAAGAACAGCGGCGATTCGATAAAAGAGAGAGGCCTTCATGTCTTGCCTCCAGAGATAACGGCTGAAGTGTACCACCGTACTCGGCCTACACTTGCGACTTAAATGGAAGTAAAAGGAAAGAGAGCACCAAGCCTGATGGCTCTGCCGATGTCCGGAGTCTTTTGTGTCCGCTGCGTCTGCCGATTGCGCGATTCCGGCTGGGGATCCAAAAAGCGGAGAGGCTAGCTTAATTGACCGTCCGCGCCTTGCAACAGCGTTCGCGGAAATGATCGGTTCTGTTCTCTGTTCGAATATCGGCGCCGGCTCATCCTAAGCCTCGATCGCAGTTTCAGTCTGCACTGGAAGATTAGCCTGCAACCAGGCATCAAAGCCGCCGATCACATTGGTGACGTTTTGGAAACCGGCTCGCCGCAGCAGGCTGCATGCGATCATGCTGCGATACCCGCTCTTGCAATGAACGGCAACGGGCCGGTCGCGGTCTATCTCTGGCGGAGAAATCTTGAAATTGTCCAGAGGCCACCATGCTGCGCCTTCCAGGTGTCCAGCATGCCACTCGGGTTCGCGGCGCACATCGAGTACCTGGGAAGCTTTATCTCTGAGGCGATCCCGCAAAACACTCACCGTGATCTGTGGCAGTTCGGCGAGCGCAAATCCCGCCTGTTTCCATGCTTCTATGCCGCCCTTCAAATATCCAAGGACATCTTCAATGCCTACTCGCGCCAATCGAAGCCGGGCTTCGGACACTTGTTCATCAGGGGAGTCCGCGATCAGCACGGGACGCACGGACAAACCCAGAACCGTTCCCGCCCAGGAGGCAAACTGTCCTGACAGCGCAATGTTGATCGCGCCGGGTACGTGTCCGCCGGCAAACTGATCGCCGGGGCGAACATCGAGTGCGACGAATCCCTCGTCCAGCATTGACTTCAACTCAGCCGCTGAGATCGACGGTAGTTCGGTGAGGTCGGAGAGCGCAGAAGCGCCTTCACGATTAATGTCGGCATCTTGCAGAAAATATTCGGGACGCGTGGGCAAGTTGGCGGTCAACTGCCGAATGAATTCTTCTTTGCTATTGATTTGCAACGCGTAGTTGGTGAGCCGCTCAGTGCCGATGGTTGAGGAACGCTCAGCGCGCATGTTGCGTCCACAGAGGGAACCGGCTCCGTGCGCCGGATAGACGAGCACTTCATCGGCGAGCGCGAGCAGTTTGTGATGCAAGCTTTCGTAGAGCATGCCCGCTAATTCAGGTGGGGTGTGCGTCTTCGAGAGGTCCGGCCGTCCCACATCGCCCAAGAACAACGTATCCCCTGTGAGAACCGCCCACGGCTGGGTCGACTTTTCCTCATCGACGACTACAAGGCAGATACTTTCAGGTGTGTGTCCTGGCGTGTCCAGAATTTTGAGCACGATCTTGCCCACCCGCAGTTCGAAGCCGTCTTGGACATCGATGTGGGCGAATCTCGCCCCGGCTTGAGCTCCGATGTAAATCTTCGCCCCGGTACGGGATGCGAGTTCTTTGTGTCCGGAAACAAAATCGGCGTGCAGATGAGTTTCAAAGATATGACCGATCTTGACTCTGTGTTCTTCCGCGGCCTTCAGATAAATATCGACGTCTCGCTGCGGATCGATTACGACAGCTTCGCCCTGCGACGCCAGCATGTAGGAAGCATGCGCCAGGCAACCCAGATAGAACTGTTCGAAGTACATCGCCGCCTCGGTCAAAAATTAAGGAACTTGCAGAGATTCAACCCGGATCATCATAACCCCATGTAGCCTTCCAAGCCTGACTTTATGCGCGCGGCCTGTTTTTTGGATTCGCTTTGGCAGCGAGAAACTTACTATTCTTTACTCAGATGTTTGCGCTACAATGCAGGCTTGTTGCGCTACTTGCCTGCCCACCCAGCGCAATAAGCGGGAAAGAGTATCCGGTTTCCCGCAGGAGGTAGTTCGATGTACCGGCCCCCCGGTAGCAGCAGCGGAACCAATTTTCCGTTCGATGTCGAATCAACTATTCGTGGACTTACCCAGGATTTTTGCACGGCATTCAATACAGGTAATTATGATCAAGCGGCGGCGTTATTCGCTTCCGATGGCGTCTTGATGCTTTCGCATCGAGAATTATCCCAGGGATCGAAAGCGATCGAACGCATGCTGCGGCAGTACGGCGACTCCGGATACCATAATCTGCGGTTTGAAACTACACGCGTCGATCATTCGGGCGACACGGCCATCGAATTGGGCTGTTATACCGTTTCAACCCAAGTGGGAAATACAACCGTCGCCGATGAGGGAAAGTTCTTGCGTGCCTGGCATCGCCTTGGCGCCTGGCGAATTGTCGCTGATTCGTGGAACAGCAGTCTGCCCCTCGTCGATCAGGAAGTGAAGTTTGGCGGGGGCACAAAAGTCGCTTAGCTTGGTAGGCTCTTTTTGGCTGAGAGGATTAGACGATGATGCGTGACCTAGCACCTACCCAAACCGCTTTTGGGACTCTTAAGTCCGACACTACTGCCACGAATTCTGGTTCTGGCGCTGCGGCACGCTTCTGTCCGAACTGTTCGACGGAACTGCAAGAGCATCGCTGCAAACTGAGTTGCCCGAAGTGCGGTTTTTATCTGAGCTGTTCCGACTTCTATTGAAAGAATCCGCAATTAGCATTTAGCACCTAGTTGTCGACGATATCCTCGAAGAATTCAAGGGTTCAGTGGTTGGTCTGATTGCTAAGTGCTAAGTGCTAATTGCCCGCCGACCTGACACCTTCCCGCGCTTCCATCTACAATAGTTGTGATTATCACTTCATAATTCGAGGAGAGAACAATGCAACGTAAGGCAAGCGCGGTCTGGAAGGGTGGGCTGAAGGATGGCAAGGGTTCGGTATCGTCGGCAAGTGGCGTGCTCAACAATACTCCCTACTCCTTTAGCACACGATTCGAAAACACTCCCGGCACCAATCCTGAAGAATTGATTGCAGCGGCACACGCTGGGTGCTTCTCGATGGCGCTTTCCGGGCAGTTGGGCGCCGCGAATCTAACCGCATCCAGCATCGAAACCTCGGCTACGCTGACGATGGAAAAGCTCGATTCTGGCTGGGCGATTACTGCGGTTCATCTGGACGTCGTCGGCCGTGTGCCCAATGCGGATCAGGCTGCTTTTCAGAAGGCCGCGGAGAACGCTAAGAGCGGCTGCCCTGTGTCAAAGGTGCTGAAAGCCAACATTACGATGACGGCTAAATTGGAAGGGTAAAAGGATTAAGAGGCTGCGGGGCGCAGGCTTCAGGCTCTAGGCTGCCGGCTTCAGGCTCTAGAATCGAAAACCGCGATTCGCCACTTGAATTGGAGACTTGGCGCAACTCCAGACTCCTGTATGAGACTCGAAGCCTAAAGCCTAAAGCCAAGTACTCCAAAGTTTGACAGGCAGCGAGGCGCCTGTAGAATATTCTTGTGGTTCTCTCCTGAAAGGGTCGCCTGCAAGGGTCGGCCTGTAACCGGATCACTATTGCCATCGTGGCGGAATTGGCAGACGCGCATGGTTCAGGTCCATGTACCCGCAAGGGTGTGGGGGTTCGAGTCCCTTCGATGGCACCAGGCTTTTCTTGACGTTCGCCGGCATCCATTCGTTTGAGGATTTCCGATCGATACATCGGTATCGTTGTATCCGGCATCTCTCTTTCATTCACAAGCGGCTCTGCGAGAAAATAACGAATATCAGAAAATGCGCCAATCACGCGCTCTGCGTATCCTGAACATTGTGAACCTGATTCAGTGGCAAATCGCAGTCGTTGTTGTTGGTAGCATGTTGGCGCGCGGGCAGAGCGTTCGAAGTTTACCCTCTGCAAACCTTCCTTCCGCGCCATTCCAACCGATCACCGCTCGCCAGCGCGTCCTCTGGGTAGTCGACAACACGCTTGGCCCTGAAACCTCACCGTGGGACTGTTCAGTGCGGGCATCGGCACCGCGCGTGACAGTCCCAAGGAATACGGGCCCCATTGGGGAGGATTCGGGGATCGCTATGGGATGCGCCTTACGGGCGTGTCCACCGGCAATGTCATGGAGGCCGGACTTGGTGCGTTGTGGGGAGAGGATCCCCGCTATGGTTATTTTAGGAATGCCAGCGACCCTCTCAAAGACCGACTGCGACGTGTGGTATTCACGACCTTCGTGGCTCATGACCGCCACGGCAATCGCATGCCTGCCTACGCCCGCTATATTGCCACGCCTGGAAATAACTTTCTTTCCAATACCTGGCGGGCAGACAGCGAAGCCACAAATCAGGCCGCAGCCTTGCGAACTGTCTGGGGTTTCGCGGGGCTGATGGGCAAGAATGCGTTTACAGAGTTTTGGCCCGATGTCCGGCAATGGGTGTTTCACAAGAAAAACTGAGCCGATCTGCATCAACCCCCGCAACAATTGACATTTGATCCTTTTCTTTGACAATCCAGTGACAGATGGTCCGGCGGCCATCCCGTATAATTGTTCTCATTCGTCATGCCTGTCAGCCTCGATGAAATAGTTGCTGCGACCCGCCGAAGAGTTAGTGAAACTAAGCCTGCGACCGACCTGCGCCAGCTTGATCGACAAGCTGGAAGCCATGTGCCGCGCGGCTTCCGGCGGAGCTTGGAATCGGGGAACGGAAGTGGCATGGCGGTCATAGCGGAGTTGAAACGAGCCTCGCCTTCGCGCGGATTGATTCGTTCTGACTTCGATCCGGCCCTTCTGGCAAGAGAGCTTGAAAGCGCGGGTGCGGTGGCATTGTCGGTATTGACGGATGAGGAGTTTTTTCAAGGATCACTGGAAAACCTGCGGCGAGCATCGGCTGCGACAAAGCTACCCTGCCTGCGCAAAGATTTCATCATCGATGAATTCCAGTTGCAGGAAGCGCGCGCCAACGGCGCGGACGCAGTCCTTTTAATCGTGGCAGCGCTGCCCACCTCGGAATTGACGACGCTCGCACGGCGCGCCTACGAATACGATCTTGATGTTTTGTGTGAAGTGCATGACGAGGAGGAATTACAACGTGCCGTTGACGCAGGATGCACTCTCATCGGCGTAAATAACCGCAATCTGCGAACCTTCCAGGTCGATCTCGAAACAGCCGTTCGGCTGGCCGATCTGATTCCGAAGAATGCGTTTACCGTGGCGGAGAGTGGCATCCACAGTGGAGCAGATATGGCTCGTCTGCGTGCGGCGGGTTATCGGGCTTTTTTGATTGGTGAATCGCTGATGAAGGCCAAGTCGCCGGGGGCAGCGCTGAAAACGCTTCTGGCGGAGGCGCTACGCGAGTCGAAGGCGGTTGCCAGAACATAGTCTCTTGAAAACCGGGAACAGGCAATTGAGTCTGGAGAACTGAGTTGCATGACGTGGGTAAAGATTTGCGGAATCACGAATCTCGAGGATGCGGTTACCGCGGTCGAAGCGGGAGCGGATGCGCTGGGGTTCGTCTTCTACGACAAGAGCCCACGGAACATCAATCCGGAGGAGGTTGGCGAGATTGTTGCGAAGGTGCCGGCCCGGGTGGAAAAGGTCGGCGTTTTCGTCAACGAGACGGCAGAGCGAATCGATGAATCTGTGCGTCAGGCTGGCCTGACGGGCGTGCAGCTTTGCGGGAAAGAATCTGTTGCCGGGTTCATCAAGCGTTTGCGCGTACAGCGGGACATAAATCATCACCCAAAAGTCATTTTCGTAATCCCTGGTGGAGCGCTGTCAGAAGGTCTCTTTTTCATCGGCGACGAATTGAAGAATGCCCTGCATGCCCTGCTAATTGATTCCGGTTCTGCTGCTCAACCGGGTGGCACAGGCAAACGCTTCGATTGGGAGAAGGCACGTGGGATGGTCGAGATGTTGGGTTTAACCATACCAACCATCGTTGCGGGCGGCCTCACTCCGACGAATGTGGGCGAGGCGTTGAATCTTCTTCATCCCTGGGGCATTGACGTCGCCTCCGGCGTAGAAGCCAAGCCGGGGAAAAAGGATCCTGCAAAAGTCCGGGCGTTCGTCGCGGCTGTTCGCCAGACAGAGAGGCTCGTGTAGGAAATGGCAACGGCAACTATCGCAAAGAACAACAAAGCGGTCAAAGGCCGCTTCGGCGCCTATGGAGGACGCTACGTCCCCGAGACGTTAATGGCCGCGCTCGAAGAGCTGGAGCGCGAATATGACAAGGCGAAGCGTGATCGCGGGTTTCAGCGCCGTCTGGATGAACTGCTGCGGACATACGCGGGCCGGCCGACGCCGTTATTTTTCGCGCGCCGGCTTACCGAAAAACTTCGCGGCGCGAAAATCTATCTCAAGCGCGAAGATCTTCTTCATACCGGCGCGCACAAAATCAACAACTGTCTGGGACAGGGGCTGCTGGCCGAACGCATGGGCAAGCGCCGCATCATCGCTGAAACGGGAGCGGGACAACACGGGGTCGCCACGGCAACCGTGTGTGCGCTGCTCGGCTTCGAATGCGTTGTGTACATGGGCACGGAGGACATGCGGCGTCAGGAGTTGAATGTTTTCCGCATGAGGTTGCTCGGAGCGGAAGTACGCGGCGTCGAGTCGGGTTCGCGCACGCTGAAAGACGCCATCAATGAGGCTATGCGCGATTGGGTGACCAACGTTCGCACAACTCATTATCTGTTAGGAAGCGTGCTGGGCGCGCATCCCTATCCCACGATGGTGCGCGATTTTCACAAAGTCATCGGTCGCGAGGCGCGCACGCAGATTCTCAAGGCCGAAGGCAAGCTGCCCACGTCGATTATCGCCTGTGTTGGCGGGGGTTCCAATTCTATCGGCATCTTCCACGCGTTCCTCAAAGACAAGCGAGTGAAACTCATCGGCGTCGAAGCCGGCGGGCGCGGCGAAGGCTTGGGCGAACACGCTGCGCGTTTTCACGGCGGTTCACCGGGTGTGTTGCAGGGAACGTATTCGTACTTACTGCAAGATGCGGCTGGTCAGGTGTCGAACACGCATTCGGTGTCGGCCGGGCTGGACTATCCTTCGATCGGTCCCGAGCATGCGGCGCTTTATGATTCCGGCCGCGCGGAATATGTTTCTGCATCAGACGTCGAGGCGCTGGAAGCTTGCACCCTGCTGGCTCGGACCGAAGGCATTATTCCTGCCCTGGAGTCGGCGCACGCTGTCGCGGATGTGATCAAGCGGGCGCCGAGAATGAATAAGTCTGAAATCGTGATCGTCAACATATCCGGGCGGGGAGATAAGGACATCGGGATTCTGCGGGAAAGCCTGACACTGGACAGCTGATTAATTTGCAGTTCAATTTGCGATTGTCAACTGGAAATCGGAAATTGAATCTGCGCGTTGAGCAAATAGTCGCAACTATGCCTTTGTGTTTTCAAACCCGTCCCTCCCTGGTGGCCTACGTCACCTGCGGCGATCCCGATCTGGCGACCACGCGGGATGTCGTGCTGGCTGCGATTGACGCTGGGGCGAATGTGATCGAACTCGGAGTGCCGTTCAGCGACCCAGTGGCTGACGGTCGGGTGATCCAGCGAGCCAGCGAGCGCGCGCTCCGGCGAGGGGCGACGCTGGCCGATGTGTTGAAACTGGCGGCAGAAGTGCGGCAGCATGCGCAGTCCGCGGGCCTGATCATTTTTTCTTACTTGAATCCGATCCTGCGCATGGGATTGGAAAAGTTCTGTAAGGTCGCACGCCATGCTGGAATTGATGGAGCATTGCTCACTGACTTGCCAGTGGAAGAAGCGGACAATTACCTTCGCGAAATGCGGCGCAACGATTTGGCTACCGTATTTCTGGCGGCACCGACCAGCACGGACGAACGACTGAAGCGCATCGCAGAAGCTTCGAGCGGGTTTGTCTACGCGGTCTCGCGTACGGGAGTGACCGGAGCCCGCGAACAGTTGCCTGAAGACGCGCGGAAACTGGTGCGCCGACTCCGCAAGTACACGAAACTTCCCATCGCGGTTGGATTTGGTATTTCCACGGCGGAGCAATTCGCGGCGGTAGGAGAATTTGCCGATGCAGCCGTGATCGGCAGCGCCATCGTCGAAACGATCGAGCGCAATCCGGGCACAGAAGCCGCGTCTGTGGCAGAATTCATAAAGCAGCTCTCAGCTATCAGCTGTCAGGTTTCAGCTTGTAAGTCGTGATTTATGGGCGCGGTCACTGCACGGCCGAATAAACTTGGATCCGCGAATGCTGTTTCGCTGACAGCTGACAACTGAAGGTTGAGAGCTAAAACGTTATATGGATATTTCGGACTGGCGCAAGAAAATCGACGAGCTTGACCGCCGACTGGTGGACTTGCTGAGTCAGCGGGCTCAGGCAGCCCACGAAATCGGCAAATTGAAACGTGGCGTCGGCATGCCCATCTACGAGCCAGATCGTGAGCGCGCGGTGTTCGACAATGTGCGAGGCGTTAATCCAGGTCCGTTGCCCGATCGTGATTTGCTCTGCATCTACGAACGCATCATGGACATCATGCGCCAGATTCAGCAGGAAGAGATCGCGCCCAAGCGGACGGCCGCGACTGGTGATACGGAATTGGATTCTGAAGTGAATGACTGAACAGTCGTTGGTCATTAGTCGTTGGTTGTTGGAAAGACCAAGATTAACGACCAATGACCAATGGCCATCGTTACTATGATTGTCGCAATGCAAGAATCGGCAACGGAGGACCAGATTCAGCAGGTGGTGGAACACCTGATTGAGATGGGGTTCTCAGTGCATCGGTCGACCGGCGCACGGCAGACCGTGGTAGCTGCTGTCGGTGCGCGCGTCGATTTTGATATCCGCAACCTCGAGGTACTGTCCGGAGTCGAGCACGTTCACCGCATCAGTGCGCCTTACAAGTTGGCGGGAAGAAGTTTCCGGCCGCAGGGAACCGTGGTCGAGTTTGCCAATGGATTGAAAATTGGTGGTCCGCAAGTAGTCGTAATGGCAGGCCCTTGCTCGGTAGAATCGCGCGACCAACTCTTTGGCACGGCTGAACGCGTGGCAAAGGCCGGTGCGCGCGCGCTGCGTGGCGGAGCGTTTAAGCCGCGATCCTCTCCTTATTCTTTTCAGGGTCTCGGTTTGGAAGCGTTGAAGCTTTTGCGTGAGGCAGGCGACCGCTTCGGTTTACTCGTGATCAGCGAAGTCATGGAGATCTCGCAAATAGCCATCATGCTTCCCTTTGTCGACATCTTTCAGGTGGGTGCACGCAACATGCAGAATTTCAACTTGCTGCGCGAGTTAGGCAAAGTCAAGAAGCCGGTTCTGCTCAAGCGCGGCATTGCCGCGACCTTGGAAGAACTGCTGCTCTCCGCCGAATACATCATGGCCGGTGGAAATTACAATGTAATCCTTTGTGAGCGTGGCATTCGCACGTTCGAGACTTATACCCGCAACACCCTCGACATTTCGGCCATCCCGATCATTCATAAGCTTTCGCACTTGCCCATGGCGTCCGACCCGTCACACGGCACCGGGATTCGCGACAAGGTTGCTCCCATGGCCCGGGCGTCTGTGGCCGCTGGCGCAGACGTGCTTTTGATCGAAGTCCACAATGACCCGGACAAGGCATTGTCGGATGGCGCTCAATCGCTCTATCCCGATCAATTTTCGGAGTTGATGGACCAATTGAGAATGATTGCGCCCGCCGTCGGCCGCACAGTTGCCTGATTTTATCTTGAGCAATCGGCGGGAAGGACACTTACGCAAACGACAAGGCTATGCCCACTCGCCAAATTACGATTATCGGCGTCGGCCTGATTGGCGGTTCGCTTGCATTGGCTCTGAAGAAACGCGGGTTTGCGGGGCGAATCATCGGCTCCGATCGCGCCCCCGTTCTCGAGCGAGCACAACGTAAGGCTGCGATTGATGGCGGTCACACCAATCCCGCCGACGCAGTTCGGGGCAGCCAGATCATCATTCTCGCAACCCCTGTCAGCGGGATCATCGACTTGATCGATCGACTCGGTCCCGCGCTGCCCCAGAAGACGCTACTCACGGATGTCGGCAGCACTAAGTCAGAGGTTTTGCAGCGGGCCAAGACAGTCTTCGGCAACAATACCGGAGTTCGCTTTCTCGGCGGCCATCCCATGGCCGGCAAGGAATACGCGGGGGTGGAATTTGCCGACCCTGATTTGTTTCAGGGCGCTGCCTGGTTCGTGACCCCAGTTGCGGACCAGAAGATACATGACGGTTTGAGCGGCGAGTATCTGCAGTGGGTAGAAAAGATTGGGGCACGCATCGCGAGCATGGATGCCGAAGAGCATGATGAACTTTGCGGCTGGATCAGCCATGTACCTCAGATGATCTCAACCGCGCTGGCCGCTGCTCTAGTTGATGAATACGGCGAAGATGCGCCATTGCTTGAGGCTGGAGGACGCGCGTTGCGGGAGATGACACGCACCTCGAGCAGTCCTTATTCCATGTGGCGCGATGTCGCTCTTACCAACAAGACAAATATTCGAAGCGCGCTGCTGAAGTTGGAGCAGCATCTGGCTCACATCCGTGAAAATCTCGATACCCGTGAGTTGGCGATGGAGTTCGAGCGGGCGCACCAGTTGAAAAAACTCGAGTTGGCAAAGAAGCCGTTGGGTTGAAATCGTTGGGCGAATCCTGGAAAACGCAAGCTTCCCACAAACCTCGACGATCCCATGGCCGATTGACTAATTCTCATTTAGAATCTCTTTCGCATGCACAAAGTCGTTGCCACTGCCGACGAGGCGGTTCGCGATATCTCTGACGGCGCCACCGTCATGGTTGGCGGGTTTGGCCTCTGCGGTATTCCGGAGAACTTGATTCGAGCGCTCGTTCGCAAGGGTGTGAAGAATCTGACCACCATGAGCAACAACGCCGGCGTGGATGGTTTAGGCTTGGGTCTGTTGCTCGCGGCAGGACAAATTCGCAAGCATATCGGAACCTACGTTGGCGAAAATAAGATGCTGGAACAGATGGTTCTCCAAGGAAAGGTTGAACTCGACCTGGTCCCGCAGGGAACATTCGCCGAGCGCATCCGCGCGGGAGGCGCTGGCATTCCCGCTTTTTTCACACCCACCGGCTTTGGTACGATCGTCGCTGCAAACAAAGAAACTCGCGAATTCGACGGCCGCATGTACGTCATGGAACACGCGCTGAAAGCCGACTTTGCATTAGTAAAGGGCTGGAAGGGCGATAAGTGGGGCAATCTGATTTATCGAAAGACGGCCCGCAACTTCAATCCGATGATGGCGGCTGCCGCCAAGGTAACGATCGCGGAGGTCGAGCACCTGGTCGAGGTAGGAGAGTTAGATGCGGACCTGATTCACACTCCAAGTGTCTATGTGAATCGCATCTTCCAGGGCGAATTATACGAGAAGCGAATCGAGAAGCGAACGACGAGGAAAGCGTCGTAGGTCATTCGTCGTTGGTTAGAACGCCAACGACTAAGGACCAACGACCAACGACTATGCACAAACCTGGCAAAGATGTCGACAAGCGCGAGCGCATCGTGAAACGTATCGCGCAGGAACTTCGTGACGGCTTTTACGTGAATCTCGGCATCGGCATGCCTACGCTCGTGGCCAATTACGTTCCTGCCGGCATCGATGTGATCCTGCAAAGTGAGAATGGCATGCTCGGCATCGGCCCCTTTCCCGTCGAAGGGCAGGAGGATTGCGACCTGATTAATGCTGGCAAGGAAACCGTCAGCGAAATGGCGGGCACCGCGTATTTTTCAAGCGCGGACTCATTCGCCATGATCCGTGGCGGCCACGTCGACTTGAGCGTTCTGGGCGCCATGGAAGTGGACGAGGAAGGCAATCTGGCAAACTGGATGATTCCCGGGAAAATGGTGAAGGGCATGGGCGGCGCGATGGATCTGGTCGCGGGGGCGCGGCGTGTGATTATTGCCATGGAGCACACGACCAAAGATCTTCAGCCGAAAATCCTGGCGAAGTGTACGCTGCCGCTGACTGGCGTGAAAGTTGTGAACACAATTGTTACGGAGATGGCGGTCATTCAAGTGACGCCTGCGGGTCTGGTGCTGGAAGAGGTTGCGCCCGGCCTGAATGCCGATGACGTACAACGCGTCACCGAACCAAAATTAATCCTCAGCCCTGATCTTAAGACAATGGCAAGCTAAACCTCGCAGGCTAATCGGCGCCTGCCGCGCTTTTCATTCGTGCTGATTCAAATTCATCGCCTTTCTGCCAGCCCACGAGCTTGGTCAGGGACGCGGCTTCCCACCCCAACGCAAATCCGAATCGCGCCATCGCCGCATCGCCGGTGAAATCCATACTCGGGTGATATTCATCGCTCGGCTGGTGATAGTGCTTCGAGGTGTACTCTTCGGCCTGCTGTAACCCCCAAGCAGAATCGTGTCCTTTATACTTCGTGCCTTCGTTGACCGAGAATGCGGGAATGCCCACGCGCGCCAGGCTGAAGTGGTCGGAGCGATAGTAGTGTCCAGCCTCGGGACGTGAATCGGGGCGAATCGTCAATCGAAATGTTTTCGCCATGGCCTCGATCGCCGGATAAAAGGTGGTGCGCTCCGATCCCGAAACCTCCACTTCCTCAGGCGATCCGAGGGGCGGCACGTCGTCATAATTCAAATCGAGGCTGATCTCACCTGCGGGAATAGGCGGATGCTTACCCAGATACTCCGAGCCGAGCAAACCCTGCTCCTCCGCGGTCACTGACGCAAATAGAATCGAACGGCGAGGCTTCGCTGCAGCTTCCGAGTAGGCGCGCGCAATCTCCAGCAAAATACCGCAACCGGTCGCGTTATCGTTCGCGCCGTTGTAAATGTTGTCGCCCGGCATTTCCGGACGAATGCCGAGGTGGTCGTAGTGCGCGGTATACATCACAGCTTCGGTCCTGAGCTTGCGATCCGATCCCGGCAGCAGGGCCAACACGTTGTTTGATTCAAAGGGACGGATCTTGCTCACCATGTGCGCCTTCAATTTCACGGACAGCGTTACCGGATGAAAATCGCGAGAGCGCGCATCTGCCATCATTCTGTTGAGGTCCATGCCGGAGGTAGAGGCCATTTGTTTTGCCACCTCGAACTGGACCCAGGATGCGACCTTGAGTTTCGGTGTGCCGTCTAGCTTGAGGTACGACTTCTCGCCGGAATTGGAATTGCGGACGACCTCCCAGGGATAGCTGGCCATTTCAGTTTGATGGATGAGAATCGCACCTACCGCGCCTTTGCGGGCTGCCTCTTCGTATTTGTAAGTCCAGCGCCCATAATAGGTGAGCGCCTTCCCTTTGAAGAAATTCACATCATCGGAAGGCGGCTCGTTGACCAGCATCAGCAGAACTTTGCCGCGCACATCCAGGCCTTTGTAGTCGTCCCATTTATATTCTGGAGCTTCGATCCCGTAGCCCACATAGACGATGTCAGCGTCTACATCCGATTGCGGCTGTTGCGTCTGGTCGTAGGCGACGTATTGTTCGAGCGGCTTTAGATCGGTAACCGCTTCTTTCGATGAGACCAGTGAGAACGTAGTTTCCGTCGCCGGTGCGATGCCAACCATGGGAACTTTCTGCAAGTAGGCGCCGCTGTCCCCTACCGGCTTCAAGCCATAGAGGGCGAATTGGGTTCCGATGTATTCGGCCGCGATGTCGCCGCCACGCTGACCCGTACCGCGACCCTCAAGCAGGTCATGCGACAGAAAGCGAACGTGCGCCCGGATGCGCTCCGGATCGATTTTCTCCATGGCTCCGTAGGCCGCGCCCGGTAGACGCACAGAATCGGCCGGCGACTTGCCGTGTTTGTACGATGTCTGCGACGCGGAAATATTCGACAAGAAAAGCAGTGAGCAAAGCACAATGACGCTAGTGCGCATCCTCAGAAGCTCCAAGAATTGATGTTGGGACAAGGCTTTTATTGTACGGGAAAGCCCAAAAAACCAGCGTTACCAGTGGAGCGACCCTTCGGTTCCTTGGTAGCGCCGTCCGTCGGTTCCATGGCGGCGTCCCGGCCCCACCGCGAGGGCAAGATGCCCTCATGACATCCGGCAGGATGCGCTACTGAGGAAACGGCTTTTAGTTGTTCCCGCGGACCGCGGGCTAGTTCTTCGAACTTCAACCAGCGCGAAAATCGGCTACCACCTCACCCGCATGGAACACCGCTTTGGCCGCGCTCCCATTGGCCTCCGCCGCTTTGCGATTGATCTGTTCGATCTCTTTCCGGTCCCAGCCCACGCTGGAAATTTCAATCTCTCCATCTTGCCCAATCCAGAATACGGTGGGAACATTGGTCAGGCCGTAGGCATTCGACACGGAATAGGTGTTCGTGTCGTCCAATAGAATCGGGAAACTCACGCCGTATTCCTTCGCAAACGCGGCCGTGTCTTTTTTCTGATTCTGGGAGACACCCACAATGGTCACATTCTTTCCGCCATGGGCTTGGTGAATCCGCTCCAGAAACGGGAAGGCATATTGGCACACTGGGCAAGAGATTTTGAAGAAAGCTGCGACCACAGGACCGCGTGTTAGCGCGTCGCGTAAGGAGAATTGCTTTCCATCCATGGTTTGCAGTGTGAAATCCGGCGCGGATTTTCCCGCGCTCAGGGCAGCCATATCGTTTCCTCCAAAGATATTGCGAAGCCAATTCATCAACGCTTCTATTTTAGATCAGCTTCGCCGCGCGAAGGATCTTCCGCGTTAACCCCGTCAATGGCAGGGTCGTGACTCGGGCCTTTTGCACCCAACGACCGTCCAAGCCTTTAAGAACTGGGCTTCGCGCCACCCGGACCACATAGTCGGTCAGAGTGATGGAATGCCGGAGAGTAAACGACTCTGCGTTTGCACCGTTCGTGTCCGCGATCTCCGGCAACTCCCACATGCCTGGCATTAGTGTGGCTGTCTTCCGACGCTTGACCATGAATATCGCGCCATCCCGGCAAGCTAGCGCGTAATGGATTTCTCGCTTCGTCTGGCGATTTTTTTTCTTCGGTCTGTGGAACTCCCCTCGCGTCGTGCACAAATCTGACACGGGACACAATAGACATTGGGGCTGTCGCGGCAGACATATGGTTGCGCCTAGTTCCATCATCGCCTGGTTAAAATCACCAGGACGCCGCGGGTCCAGCAGTTCGTCCGCGGCGCGCCACAAACCTTCGCCGCCGAGATTCTTCCCTTGCAGGCGCTGTAACACGCGCTCCACATTTCCATCCACCACCGCAACTGGTTCGTCGAAAGCAATGCTGGCAATCGCGGCCGCCGTATAGCGACCGATCCCCGGCAGAGCGATCAAATCTTTGGTCTTCGCGGGAAAATCTCCCCGGTGCTCTTTCACAATCTTCCTCGCCGCCGCGTGCAGCATGCGGGCGCGCCGGTAGTAGCCTAGTCCGCTCCAGGCCGCCAACACCGATGACTCCCGCGCGGAAGCCAGTTTTTCGATTCTCGGAAAGCGCCGCAGAAATCTCTGGTAGTGGTCAATCACTGCGGCCACGCGAGTCTGCTGCAGCATGATTTCCGAGAGCCAGACGCGATAGGGATCTCGATTCTGCCTCCAGGGCAAATCGCGCTTATGCTGGTCAAACCATTGGAGCAACCGCTGCTGAAAAGGTCCTCTCGCACCCGCTCCGTCCATTTTCGAAGTGTGTTGTTCGACCGTCATCTATTCACGCCATACAACCTTCGGGCACTCTAACACTACAAACTAAGGATTACCGCCGGAGGTTATCGCATGGCGCGATTTTACTGCAACTTGGCAAAACTGTCGGACGTAGTTAGCCGCGTTTCGAAGGGTATGAGCGAAGATGCCTCCCGGTTGACCTTCGTCCATAAGCAGGAAATAATGGCTGAGCCTGGTATCCGCAATTTACGAGTGCCTGTCGCGCTCACGAAATCGAAGGGTCTCTATGAACGACTTCAACCGCAAGGTGGAAGAAGCATCGGCGCGCATCAACAAATCGGTAGCCGAGGCCGCGAACACGGTGGAGAAAGAAGCGGCGGAACTGCTCAACTATCTCAACGACGAGGTAGTACCGGCGGTCCGTCAGCACTCGACAAAAGCCTTGCGCATCGCAGCGGAGAAAATGACCCGCCTCGCCGACTATATGGAAAAGCATCAAGCTCCCCACAAGTAGACGATTCCTTCCTATGTCATCTTGAACGCTACTTGAGCCCCACTCGGAATCACTGTGCCACGACCGCTCTTGCTATCCTTCTTCTCTCCTTCTCGCTGACGGGTTGCGGAGGACACAAACAAGCGCACGTCGACGTCCCGCCTCCACCGCCGATGAGTGAACCTGACTCGCAAACCAAGTCTGTGAATACCGAACCCTCGGCCAAGACCATCGTCCCCGCACCAACAGAACAAGACGCGCCCGGGATTCCCGCGGATGCGAAACCGATTTCAGTGCAGACTGGCCTCGCCAGTTGGTACGGAGCTCCGTATCACAATCGCCGCGGGTCCAATGGCGAACTCTACAACATGAACGCGATGACCGCTGCTCATCGAACCCTTCCTTTGGGCTCGATTGTGCGCGTTACGAATGTGAAGACCGGGCACTCGGCTCTGGTGAGAATCACCGATCGAGGCCCCTTTGTGGAAGGCCGAGTCCTCGATCTTTCGCAAGCGGCAGCCAAAAAAGTGGACGTGTTGCAGCCTGGTGTTGCCATGGTCCGTATCGAAGTGTTGCGCACCCCCTCTTCCCTCGAAACGGGTGGGCGGTGGGCGGTGCAGATTGGCGCGTTCGAACAGGAGCACGCCGCGGATAAGTTGGCTGATCATTTGTCCCACCGCTATCAGACTGCGAAGGTGCAATGTTTCAGCAGCCCCGTCGGCGACTGGTGGGTGCGAGTCCGCGTGCAGGACGACAACCGTAAACTCGCCGAAGAGGTCGCGCGCACTACTCAGACTTCGCAAGGTTCTATCTTTCTGGTAAGGCTCGACTGAGCAGCTTCACGAACTGCTCGAATCGGAGAAAAATTCCTTACGAGTAGCTTGCCAGCACCAAGGGCTGCACTGCAATTTTCCGCGCCAATCAGATATAGTAGGCACGCGCCTTCCCCGTCCTGGCGACCTCCCCGCTGCCGCGGGTATGTCTCCAATCCCGAAATATGGACCTCTCATGAACGACTGTCTGTTTTGCCGCATCATCCGCGGGGAAATACCTTCCAAGAAAGTCTACGAAGACGAACATACCTACGCCTTCGATGACATCAATCCGCAAGCACCAACCCACGTACTGGTCGTTCCCAAGAAGCACGTCCGCGGATTGAAGGAGGCAATGGCCGAGGATGCCGAGCTCATAGGCTACTGTCACCTTGCTGCCGCGAATATTGCACGCCAACGCAGCATCGAGGACGGTTACCGCACCGTGCTCAACGTTGGTCCTCGCGCCGGGCAGTCCGTCTTTCACCTGCATGTGCATCTGCTGGGCGGCCGAAACATGCAATGGCCTCCGGGATGAAAGAGCTTTAAAGGTTTCGGTGAGCAACGGCTGAAGCCATGCCGCCTCCCACGAATTTACTCGCCGTGTCGGACGTTAGCAGCTACTTCATCTGAATGTCACTGGCTCGCGGCTTGGTCTTCGGGCGCACCGTGGCGACGCAGCAACTGAGGCAGGTTCTGCGAGAATGCGGAACGCGGTAATACCATGTCGCATCCGACTTCATGAGCCTTCTGCTTTAAGTCGCCCTGCACGTGGGACAGGAAACCGATAATCGAAGTCTTCTTCAGTTTGCTCTTAAGCTTTGGAATCAGAGTCAGCGGCTTGGCGTTCACATTATTCATGTCGAAGATGACCAGCGAGGGCTTTTCCTCGCCGTTTTGCTTGATACGCTCCAGCATGTCTTTTTCGTTCTTCACGAATTCGACTTTGACGTTAAGCTTGCGCGCGGTTTCCTGAATTTTGGCTTGGAAAAATAAGTCATCCACGAAAGCAAAGATTCTTGAATTGGCGTCCTCATTCGGAGGAAGCGGGTCCGGTTCCATGGGAGCATAAGACGGAGCAAATCCGGGACGGCCGCCCCGTCCGCGGGCTTTGTCTCCTCCGGTCGCCCCTCGATAGTTATGGTCCATGGGAGCGGTGTAGATCCCGCTCTGTTGCTGGCGATCGCGACCGCCGGGTTGCCCTGAGCGATTCGAGGGGCGACGTCCCCGCCGCCGTCTGCTTCGCCCTCCGCCTCCGGAGGGATTTCCGGGTCCAACATTCATATTGTTTCTCTTTGTGTGGTCCTGCGTTTTCAGTCCAGCCAAAAGGCGGACTCTATTTGGTGCAGCCGCTATCCGGATGGTGCGTCGCCTCGCGCACGTGCACCGAGCGTGCGTGGAAACCCAATGCGGTTGGAGTTCATCCGTGAATGATCTTTATCCGTCTAGGCGCCTGGAGCCGATGGGCGCGGGAGGCCAGCTAGGGAGCATGGCCGCTTGGGAACACTCTGATGGTATCTCTCACGGCGGATAGAGCGCAAGTCCTAACTAGCCGTAGTTTTGCACAGAAGTAACTGTAGCCCGGTTTTGTGGCCGGTTTCGGGACTCCGACGGGTGGGGTTGCTCCGCGTCTGTATTCGGTCATGGCTTATGCTTCGCGCGCCGTTCTTGAGCCTCGCGAGCGTTTCGGTTCGTGGCGAACACTCCGCCCCTCCACCAGATGAACCAGTTCTTCGCCCAAATTCTTAGTGTGATCTCCGGCGCGCTCGAAGGCTTGCGCCATCAACAGCAGGTTGGTGCTGTAGTCGCGGCGCTCGCCTTTGCCTTTCTTCTCCAGGTGCCGGCGGAAAACTTCGCGGCAGACTTGATCGATCTGGGAGTCTGTCTTCAATATCCAATTTGCCGATTCCAGATCGCGGTTCACAAATCCTTTGTGGACGACTTCCAGCATTCTTTCCAGGATGTCCGCCATGGCAATCAAATCCCGGCGGTCGTCGCGGAGAATTTTTGGAGTCAAGCGCTGCAGGCGTTGGGTTACCGACCAGGTCAAATCTCCAATGCGCTCTAAGTCGATGATGAATTTCAGGCAGGCGAGCAGTTCGCGTGCCTCCACTTCACTGACCTGCGTAATGGCATGCGTAATTCCGTCGTCGATCTTGCGTTCTGCGCGATCCAGCTCTTTCTCGCAGTCCTGCACCGCAATGAAGGCCATGTTCGAGGAATTCTCTAGAAAGTCCCGCAGGTTAAATGCGGCATCCTTGGCGACCAGGCAGGCCTGTTGCACCAGTCGGGTCATTTCCTTCGTGGACTCCAAATCTTGAACGGCTTTGCGTTTCATGGCTGTTCGTTGAACTGTCCTCTGGATGGATCTGCTCGGAATATTTCATGATAGCGCTGGAATGGTAAAGTTCGTGCCTTCGTGAAGATTAAAAGTTCGTGACAGACTGATCTAGCGCGAAACCTGCCTCGCCTAGTTCGGCCCGGACGAGGCGTCCGGCGCTACTTGTGCGTGGGATACGCCATTTACTTTGAGTTGCACCAGAAGCGATGCACGTTGCTCTTTCAGATTCCCTTAGAGTCTTATTTCCACTTGCCAACATAGGCCCAACTTCGGATAATGGGCACAGGAACGTTCCCTACAACCGTGTACCGCTATAGTCGAGCAGAGTTGCTGCGGATTCTCCGGCTCACGGCGCGTCAGTTGGCAGCTTGGGAAAAAGCTGAACTGGTAGCCGCCGCTGAGAGCTACTCCTTTTTTGACTTAATACAAATCAAGAAAATTCGGGATCTGTGCGCCCGCAAAGTTCGACCCGCAGTAATCCGGCGGTCGCTCGATGCTATGCAGAAACAGGTAGCCGGAATGGAAAATCCCTTGCTTGAAGCCGGGACCTTCAGCACCGGACATCGCATCGCTTTCCGCCACGAAGGCAGATTGCTTGAACCGATCGCCGGGCAGTTTATGTTCGACTTCTCTACCCGAGACAAGGTCGTGACCAGTACCACGCGCCCGCAGCCAGGACCTGTTCCCGCCGACGTTGCCGGACTTTTCGCCCGAGGCATTGCACTCGAGGAAGATCCCAATACTCAGACTCAGGCGATCGCCGCTTATCAGAGAGTGCTGGAACTGGATCCCGATCACGCGGCCGCGCACATCAACCTGGGCACGCTGCATTACAACCGGCAGGATTACACGCTATCGGAGAAGCATTACCGCGCCGCGATCACGATCGATCCACGCTATGCCTTGGCCTATTTCGATCTGGGCAATGTGCTGGATGAAACCGGCCGGGTCGCCGAGGCGATCCAGGCATACAACACCGCGCTGCAACTGGCCCCCACTTACGGCGATGCTCATTACAATGTGGCGCTGGCGTACGAGAAGGTTCGGGAGCCGCGTAAGGCTTTGAAGCACTGGCGCGCGTATGTGAAGCTGGATACCAGCGGGCCCTGGGCGGTGCATGCGCGCAACCAGATTCAGCGCATTTTGCAGGCTGATGGGCTCAAGTTGGTCCCCAAATAAAACCAATTCTGTAGGACACTCTCCTCTGTAGCGCCGCCGTCTCGGCGGCTATCGTAGTGGCGTCCCGCCTGCACGGCGTGGGCAGAATGCCGGCGCTACAAAATCGTTGAGCTAAAGGTGCTAGAATTCTTGGTTCGTTCATACTCATCCGAAGGTGCCTTCCATGCCTGATGTTCTGCAGCTTCCCTCGCCGGCTCCGCTGACCAGCTTCACCGAAGATGAAATCCTGTTTCGCGACAATATTCGGCAGTTCGCCGAAGAGAAGGTGCGTCCGCTAGTCAAGGAGATGGATGAAAAAGGTGTGTTTGAGAAGGACCTCATCCATCAATTCTTTCAGCTCGGGTTGATGGGAATCGAGGTGCCCGAGCAATACGGTGGCGCTGGCGGCAAGTTCTTTGAGGCGATTCTGGCGGTGGAAGAACTTTCGCGCGTGGACGCTTCCGCGGGCGTGATCGTCGACGTACAAAACACTCTGGTTAACAACGCACTGCTCCGCTGGACGTCTGAGGAGCAGAAAAAACGCTATCTGCCGCGAATGGTTGCGGACCTGTGTGGTGCGTACGCACTGAGCGAGGCGGGTTCGGGCTCGGACGCGTTTGCGCTGCAGACTAAAGCGGAACCGAAAGGCACCGACTACGTTCTCAACGGGCGCAAGTTGTGGATCACGAATGGCAAAGAGGCCGGCGTCTTTATCCTGTTTGCCACGGTCGATCCCGCGGCGGGCTACAAAGGCATCACGGCTTTCATCATCGAAAAAGAATTCCCCGGATTCACCGTCGGCAAGAAGGAAGACAAGCTCGGAATTCGCGCTTCCTCAACCTGTGAATTGATTCTCGAGGATTGCCGCGTTCCGAAGGCCAATGTGCTGGGCGAAGTGGGCAAGGGATACAAGATCGCTATTGAAACTTTGAACGAAGGCCGCATCGGGATCGGGGCGCAGATGGCGGGCGTGGCCCGCGGTGCCTGGGAATACGCCGCGAAATACGCGCAAGAGCGCAAGCAGTTCGGGAAAACAATCGCGGATTTCCAGGGCATCCAGTTTCAGATCGCACAGATGGCCACCGAAATTGAAGCCGCCCGGCTCATGGTGTACAACGCCGCTCGTATGAAAGATGCCGGCATGCCGTTCGTCAAAGAGGCAGCTATGGCGAAATTGTTCTCTTCCCAGGTGGCCGAGCGGGTGACATCGCTGGCTATCGAGATTTATGGCGGCTATGGATTCACGAAAGACTATCCCGTAGAAAAGTACTGGCGCGATTCGAAGATTGGCAAAATTTACGAAGGCACGTCGAACATGCAGCTGGCGACCATCGCGAAGCTGGTGATGAACTCGAAGTAGAAGCTGACGTCACTATGCGAGACTTAAAATCCCTACGCTGTCAGAGTTAGCGGCAGCGTAGGGATCCTAGCTCATTCCTAGTGGACGGTAACGCTGACCGCCTTCGACGGGATACCGTTCGCCACGACCTCAAGCGAGCTAGCTCCAGTTTCCATTTTGGCGGGGACGTCGAAGTTCGTAAAAACCGTCGCCGTACCTGTGGCTACTCCCATGGTGCTGTGGTTGTGCGTCTTGGCATAAAAGACGTGGCCGGTTGCATGGTTGGTGATCCGCACCAAGGGGTAATTGGTCGCGGTTTCGAACTCGTCCCCAAATGCAGCCGCTTGTGACAAGCCGTTGAACTGCTGGCCGGAGATCTTGTAAGTCGAGCCGCGCTTTACGGTAGTTGGAGATGAAGTGATCTTCGGCGCCCACGAGCTCTTATAGGTTCCAGTGGAGGTGTAGGCGTATGCACCCGCGACAAGCACTTCACCGGTAGGCATTACGATCAAACTACCGAAGCCCTCCACTGTGGGAGTCAGGGTCGACCCATCGAACTCATACATAGTTCCGGAATCACCCAGCACCAGTACCCGGCCATTGGTGAGAAGGGCGGCAAACGAATCGCCGGCGGCGTCGCCGTTTGGAAAGTCCGGACCGGCACTCCATTTATCTGTGCCGGACGCTGTCGGGTTATAGATCGCCGTGTGACCAGCGCTGGCGCCCAGGTGGAGCGCGCCGGTAGCGAAAACCGTGCCATCCGGACGCAAGATGCCTGGTCCCACTTCTCCGGGAGGACAATATATGTACTGATTGTGGTTTCCGTAGTGGAGGCAACCCTCTTGGGGAGGTCCCTGCAAATTCGCCACTGTACTTCCAGCGCTCGTCCAGCTTTGCGAAGTCGGATCGTAGATCTCTGAGTTGGGATTATGCTTGACGTCGTAGGTCAGGACGGTGCCGTCCGGCAGAAGGGTCCAGCCCTCCTCGGCATCGAAGTCGCTCTTGCCGGCAGAGCCCAGCGCGGTCCATTTAAGCGTCGCCGGATCCAATATCGCCATGTCTTTATTAGTTTTGCGTCCCTCCAGGAATTTGCCGTTAGGCAGCACGAGCGACGGCGAGTCCCCGATGTCATACCATCCCTTTGGTGGCGCGACCATGGTCCACTTGTCCGCCTTGGGGTCGTAAATGGCGCTTTGGTTGGTGAGAGTGAATTGGGCGCCGCAGTTACTATATTCGCCGCCACTGATGAGCAGGCGGCCGTCGGCCAGCACAGCCCCAGCCATCGCATAGGGAGCATATCCCGAAGGCAGGCTGGCAATCTGTTTCCAGGTTCCCTTGACGTAGCTGCCGGACTTGGTGGGCGTGAGCTTCCACCAATCCGCACAGCTGCCACCCTGAACCACCACTGATCCATCGGTCAGCAGAAATTCCACAATCGCGCCGTTGGGCGCTGCATGAACGAGGGGCGTCAGTTTTTGTGCCAACGAGATAGCTGAGAGTGCAAACAGAAGTATGGTTATCGCGCGAGAGAGCTTCTTTGACATAAATCACCTTTCATGGAGTGATACACAATAGCGAGTATGGCGCTGGGAGACTGAGCGCAGGTCCGCAATGCTAGCACAGGCGCACCGTCTGCTGGCAACAGGAAAGCGCGGGCAAGGGCCACGAAAACGGTCTAGTTTCGTTTTTGACGCGGGTTGACCGCAAAGTTTGCGTACGAAAACACGGATATGACGAAACGTTGGTAAGAAGATGATCTAATTTTCAGTTACTCCGCAAACATTTTCAGCACGAGATGTCCGGCGCCGAACATCTTTCGGATTCTTGAGAAAGAGTAAAGAGCGAAGAATCCCGTCACCGCTGTCATAGCTGCACAGGGATTCCTCGCTCCCATCGGAATCAGCGAGGTCAGGATTGATGCTAGTTGACCGTAATGCTAACTCGCTTGGACGGAATGCCGTTCGCTACCACTTCGAGAGTGCTGGCTCCAGTTTCGATACCCGCAGGGACATCGAAGTTGGTCGAAACCTTCGCTTTGCCGGTGGCCACGCCCATGGTGCTATGGTCGTGGGTTTTCGCGTAGAAAACATGTTTGCTGGCGTTGTTCGTAATTCTTACCAGCGGGTAATTCGTCGCAGTTTCGAACTCGTCCCCGAAGGCAGCCGCCTGCGACAGTCCATTGAACTGCTGGCCAGAAATTTTATACGTGGAGCCGCGGGTCACTGACTTAGGAAAGGTTGTAATCACGGGCGCCCACGACTGCTGGTATTTTCCGATTGGGTTATAGACCGCGACGGTATTGCTTTCAGCGAGCACCTGCCCCGTCGGCAGCATCAGGATGGGAGCCACACCTGCTACCTTGTCGATCGTAAGCTTGCTCCCATCGAAATCGTAAAGCGCGCCGGAGTTGCCCAAGACCAACACGTTTCCATTCGGCAGCAGCACGGCAAAAGAGTCTCCTGCATTGTCACCGTTGGGGAAGTCCGGGCCTACCGTCCATTTGCCTGTTGTGGGGTGATAGATGGCCGTGTGTCCAGCGCCGCTCCCACCGTTCGATGCCGAGCCAGTCGCGAACACCGTGCCATCGGGCCGAAGCACGCCCGGGCCTACCTCTCCCGGCGGATGGTAACAGCCACCGCCATAAGGGATACAACTCCCCTGATAAGGCGAGTGCAAATCGACGATGGTGCTGCCGGCGCTAACCCATTTGTGCTGCCCATCGATATATCGTTCCGAGTGCGGAGCATGTTTCACATCGAAGGTCAGGATGGAACCGTCGGGCATGAGCGTCCAGCCCTCTTCCGCGTTGAAGTCACTCTTGCCGGCGTCGTTCAACTCCGTCCACTGCAGCGTGGCGGGATCCAGCGCCGCCAGCCGATGATCCAACTTTCTTCCCACTACGTACCGGCCATCCGGCAGTATGGCCGACGGAGAGTCTCCGATATAGCCCCAGCCCTTCGGATGGCCGAGCCGAGTCCAGGTATCTTTGGCAGGATCGTAAATCGCCGCCAGGTTCGTGAGTGAGAAACCACCATTGTTGTATTCCCCACCTACAATCACCAGACGACCATCGGCTAGAACAGCAGACGAAAAGGCATCAGGCACGTATCCGGAAGGAAGGCTGGCAATCTGCTTCCAGGTTCCATTGACGTAACTTCCCTTCTCGTCGGGGGTGAGCTTGGCCCAATCCGATAGGCCGTTGCCCTGGGTGATCACTGTACCGTCTGTCATCAAAAAACTTATTCCGGAACCGTCCGGAGGCTGGTGAACGAGGGTCTGCAACGTCTGCGCCAGCGAGAGGCCGGAGGCCGCGAGCAGAAGAATGAGCACTAGAGATCGTTTCTTGAGCATAGAGCACCTTTTCTGGAGTGCAACAACCATGAGTATGGCGCTGGGAGCAGAGCGCAGGGCGCAATGCTAGCACAGTTGCAACCCTCGTTGGCATTGGAAAAGTACGATTGACGCGCAAGAAACAAGACAAAAGAACGTAGTTTTTGTATTCGCAGAGGGCATGAGCCGATGTAGTGCCCAAGGCGTAAAAATGCTTCAGCTATTGAGCAAGTAATTTCACTTGCCAACTGATGGGCTGTCAGCCTCGTTCCAGAGCAGTGGCAAAGGCATCGAGGGAGAGCGAGCGCAACAGATTTCGGCGCATACCCCTTTCGACTTCAGCCAGGCGATCGGAAGCGAGTGTAATCCACTCAAAGTCGGCAGATTCAGCCAGGGCTTTCAGCTCAGGCTGGACATCCGTGTTGCAAATCAGCTCCGGTGTCCCGGAATTGAGGAACGTCAAGTCCTGGAGCAACGAATAGACTGCGCGCAGTAGCTTTTCCGTTTTATCGCGACCCTCGGCATCGGCTCGATAGGTTTCCGTGATCTTGAACAGTTCACTGTGGTCGTTGCCGCGAAGAGCGGAACCAAGAATCGCGAGAGCGTGAGCACGAGCAGCGGTGTAGGCAGCAAGATCGAAGCTGCGGGCGCGACCGACGGCGCCTTCGGAGAGACGTGCCAGCAGCGCGCGCTGTTTCGGGTTCCAATCGGGGCGGTTCTTCGCCAGATATTGTTCGACTTCCTCTGCAGGAAGCGCGTTGAGCGTTACCACCATTGAACGCGACCGGATCGTCGGCAACAACTCGCCTGCATTCTCCGTCAACAGAAAGATAGTGGCGAACTCAGGCGGTTCTTCGAGTACTTTCAGCAAAGAGTTGGCGGCTTCTTTCATGAACGCAGAATCGGTGAAAATATAAACTCGCTCCTTGGCTTCGCCGGGCCGGTAGTAGATTGTCTCAATCACTCGCCGCACCTGATCCACTTTGATCATCATCTGCGGCGGATCGGGCGGAATCACCAAGACATCGGGATGAGTTTGAACGAAAAGCCGCGTCTCTTTCTTATCGGTTTCGCGCAGACCTTCGCGGGCCTCAACCGCCTCGGCAAAGCGGGCCTCAAGATCTTCCGCCTGCGCTATCCGGACGCAATTCGAACACTGGCCGCAAAAATCAGGCAGGCCATTTGTAGCGAGTGGCGTCAGACAATTCATGGCCTTGGCAAGCATCAGCGCAAGGGTGTACTTGCCCGAACCAGTGTGGCCGGCCAGGATTACAGCCTGGGGAAAACGGCCGCGCTCCAGCATATCGCGCAGGTTACGGACGGCATCCGAGTTGCCGTAAAAATCAGAGAAGGGCATGAGCAGCAATCAGCAATCAGTCAGTTCAGGATAACTCCTGCGGGAGGGAACTGTCTTCACGCACCCGGCGCGTTGTCTAGGCCTTATCCCTGCGCGCGGCATGCAACCGGCTGTGATGCTGATAGCTGGCCGCTGAATGTTGAGCGCTCGAATTTGCCGTCAGCTTCAACCTCCGCCGCACGACATCCACGATTTGTCTGTGAGTTTCCTCGGGAGTGCCGCGAGCATCCACCACGATCATGCGCTGCGGTTCGCGGGCCGCGATAGCGAGATACGCACTTCGCACCCGACCAAAAAACGCACGGCTTTCCTGCTCGAAGCGGTTCTCGTCGCTCTTTGTCCGGTCATCCTTGCCGGCTTGACTCTTATTTCGGCGGCGCGCCCGATCCACGCTCGCGGCCACATCCGAATCCATCAAGATTGTGAGGTCAGGCTGCAGACCGTCGCATAGAAGTCGATGCAGCGCCAACACGACCTCGCTACCCAACTTGCGCCCGCCACCCTGATACGCCTCAGTCGAATCCGTAAAGCGATCGCAGAGCACGACTCGACCTTCGGCAAGCGCGGGCTGGATAACTTCCGCGATGTGCTGCGCTCTCGCGGCGAACATGAGGGTCAACTCGGCCAGCGGGGCAAGTGAGGATGTTTTCGTATCGAGCAAAAGCTGGCGAATTTTTTCTCCCGTGGGCGTACCGCCAGGTTCGCGAGTGGTCACCACAGACACGCCCTGGGCGCTCAACACCTCCGCCAGTTTCTTCAGTTGAGTGCTTTTACCACAACCGTCGAGTCCTTCGAAGGTAATGAACCAGCCGTGCTGAGTGTGGGGGGACACGACGAGCATCATAGCAAAGCGCTCACTTGAAGTTACTGCCACCGGGAACTCACAACTCCGCTGTCTGAGTTTCTCACTGGCAGGGAATAACCCGGATCCCTCCCTTTGCTCGGGATGACAACAGGACTACAAGAAGAAAATTAAGGGACGGTTAAGGTGCATGAATGAAAACTGTCCATGGTCCCGGCATACCGTGACGGCAGTCCGCGCGACTGATATAGTCATTGGTTCTTTGCCTGGGTCGTCAATTTTTCTCCATCAAGGAGCTCCATGGCTTCATCTCGCTGGGTTCGGTTTTTGTTAGTTGTGGTTTGCACCATCGCAATGCCACTTGCAGCGCAAAAAAATAAGACAGCATCAAAATCGCCGGCGCCCACTATCACCATTGCCGTGGATGCAAGCCAGGCTCCACGGAAGATTTTCCATGCACAACTGACGATTCCTGCGACTGCGGGCACGCTCACCCTCTATTATCCCAAATGGATTCCCGGCGAGCATGGGCCGACGGGCCCGATCCAGGACTTGGCCGGGCTGAAGTTCACCGCCAACGGACAGACGTTGAAATGGCGCCGAGACCTGCTCGACGGATGGACCGTACACGTCGAAGTGCCCACTGGAGTTTCCGCTGTGAATGCGTCGCTGGATTTTATTTCACCCGTGGGGCAGGAAGGCCTGTTCACCGGTGGGCCGTCAGCTACGGACAAGATGACCGTGTTGAGCTGGAACACTGTTTTGTTGTATCCCGCGGGATGGACCTCCGATGAGCTCACCTACCAGGCAAACCTGCGTTTGCCAGAGGGCTGGAAGTTTGGCACGCCGCTGCCCGTCGCCTCGCAGTCGGGAGCTGATCTGAAATTCAATCCCGTGTCGCTGACCACGCTGGTGGATTCTCCCGTGATTGCCGGCGAATACCTCCGCGTGGTGCCTTTGAGCGAGAACCCGCGTCAGGAGATCGACATTGCGGCCGATCATGCCGGGGATCTTGATGCGCCGCCAGACGTCCTTGACCACTACAAGACTTTGACCGATCAGGCATTGAAGCTATTCGGGGCGCAACACTTCCGCGATTACCACTTTCTGTACAGCCTGAGCAATCACGTGGCGCACTTCGGACTGGAGCATCATGAATCGAATGACAGCCGTAGTTCGGAGCGCTCTCTGGTCGACGCGGACCCGCGGCTTCTGGCTTCAGGACTGCTTTCCCATGAATATGTTCATTCATGGAACGGGAAGTACCGGCGCCCGGCCGACTTGGCCACTCCAGACTACGAGAAGTCCATGCAGGACGATCTGCTGTGGGTCTACGAGGGCCTCACTTCGTATTTAGGTGACACGCTGAGCGCTCGCAGCGGAATCCGTACCCCGGATCAGTTCCGTGACAATTTGGCTTCGATGGCGGCTCGTCTGGATCACGTTCCGGGCCGCACTTGGCGCAATCTGCAAGACACAGCGGATGGAGTGCCATGGATGCAGGGTGCCCCACCCCAGTGGGAATCCTGGCGGCGAACGGTAGATTATTACGACGAAGACGTTCTGAACTGGCTGTGGGTGGATACGATCATCCGCGAGCAGACTCATGGTCAGAAGTCGATAGACGATTTTTGTCGTCTTTTCCACGGCGGGCAGAGTGGGCCACCACAGGTGAAAACCTACACTTTTGACGATGTGGTGAACACGCTGAATCAGGTCGCTCCCTATGACTGGCGTGGGTTCTTGACGGAACGGCTTACCAACCACGGACCCGGAGCGCCGCTCACGGGCATCGAGCGCAGTGGTTGGAAGTTGGTCTACGACGAGACACCATCAGAACTGGCAAAGGTGCGTAAGCGCGAACTGAGAGAGGTCAACGCGGAATACTCCATCGGACTGCTGCTGGATGATAATGGAAACATCGTCGATACAGTGGAAGGAATGCTGGCGGCAAAGGCAGGCATAGGGCCTGGGATGAAGCTTGTGGCAGTGAACGGAAAGCGCTTCTCCGCAGATATTTTGGACGACGTGTTGAAAGCAACGAAGAACACCTCTGACCCGATTGAGTTGCTGGTGGAGAACACCGACTACTACAAGATTTACAAGCTTGACTATCACGATGGCGCGAAGTATCCGCACCTGGCGCGGGACGAATCCAAACCGGACATGCTCACCGAGATTATTAAGGCGCGGTAGTTGGCAACTGGTCGCGTCGGCAATTCGACAGTGCGGTGCCTTGTATAATCAAGAGCAGGCCCGCATCTCTTTTGGAAGGTGATTTCTTGAACACACCCATGGCTCCTCGTCCCGGTCAACCGCCGCAAGGCCCGCAACCGCTTCCGGGCGTGGAAACAATTGTCGCAGTCGGTTCCGGCAAAGGCGGAGTCGGAAAAACCACGTTGGCGGTGAACCTGGCGCTCGCCATGTCCAAGCTCGGCCACAAGGTGGGACTGCTCGATGCTGACGTGTACGGCCCCAACGTGCCGCTTATGCTCGGCATCAACGCGCAACCCAGAGTTCTTGCCGACAATCGCATCGAACCCATCGACTCTCACGGGCTCAAAGTTATTTCCGTCGGCCTCTTGAACCCGGGGGACAAGCCACTGATCTGGCGCGGGCCGATGCTGCACTCGATCATTAAACAGTTTCTCGGATCGGTAGAGTGGGGGCAACTAGATTACCTAGTCGTGGACCTGCCGCCAGGCACGGGAGACGTTTCACTTTCGCTGATTCAGACGGTTCCGCTCACCGGGGCAATCGTAGTCTCCACACCATCGGACGTTTCGCTGCAGGACGCTCGCAAGGCCATCGAAATGTTTCGCCAGATGAAAGTGGACCTGGTGGGCATGGTTGAAAACATGAGCTATTTTGTCTGTCCGCACTGTAATCACGAAGTCGATATTTTTTCGCGCGGCGGCGCAGAGAAAACGGCTAAGCAGTTCGGCGTTTCTTTCCTGGGAAATGTTCAACTCGATCCCGACATCCGCAAGTCGGGAGACAGCGGGAAACCCACGGTTCTCGAGGGTGAAAGCTCTCCGCACGCCAAGTCGCTTTTTGATTTCGCCCGAAACGTTATCGCGCGTGTCGGCGAGATCAAGTCCACCGCTGGAGAAAGCGTAATCCAGATCCAGTAGAAACATTGCTTGCGATGTCTCGGATTTCTTTGTTATTTCAAAGTTTGGCTCCGAGGTGGCAATCCTTGAGACTAGCGTTTCCTGGCTGACAGCTGATGGCTGACAGCTGATGGCTGAAAGCTGATGGCTCATATTTGGAACCTGCGACATACAGCATTATCCTCCCGGCTTACAACGAAAGCGCGCGCATCGCGGCCACGCTGGACAAGATTCTTGCGCACGCTACCAATCGCGGCTGGAACCTTGAAATCATCGTGGTGAACGACGGATCGACTGACACTACGGCGAATATCGTTTGCGAGTATGCGAGAAAGCATCCGATACTACGCCTGCTGGAGAATCCTGGGAACCGGGGCAAGGGATATAGCGTCCGCAACGGGATGCTGCATGCCAAAGGTGAGATTTTACTGTTTAGCGATGCGGATCTTTCCTCTCCGATTGAAGAGGCGGAGAAGCTGTTTGAAGCAATTGGCAAGGGCGCGGACATCGCCGTCGGCTCGCGTTGGATGGATCCGCGGCTGCAGATTCGGAGGCAGCCTCTATACCGCCGGGTCTTCGGACGCATCTTCAACCTGGCGTTGCGCGTCGTTCTAGGCTTGCAGTTCAAAGATACGCAGTGCGGGTTCAAGGCGTTCACGCGGCGGAGCGCGCGAGCCATTTTTTCGTTGCAGAAAATCGAACGCTGGGGCTTTGACCCTGAATTGCTTTTTCTGGCTGCGAAATCCGGGTTCGTGGTGCGGGAGGTCCCAGTCGCATGGTCGCATCGCGAAGGCACGCGGCTCCATCCTTTGCGCGACGGCATCCGCATGTTTGGCGAATTGCTGAAGATCCGCTGGTTCGCGCTGAAGGGGAATTACACTCCAGCCCAGCCTGTTTCCCAACCAATGTAAAACCTGCGTCAGCGACTAGGCGGCATTGACTGCGTTTCGAGTTGCTGTGATTTTTTGCCGGAATGCCAGCAAGGCATCATCCAGCGTGGGATGCACATCGAAAACCGACAGCAAGTTAGTAAGCTCCAGTAGCTGCCGAATCCGGGGATTGGCGCCAGCCAGTTTCAACGAGCATCCACTGGCTCGAATCCACATATGTACGACCACCAACTCGCCCAGACCGGCACTATCGATAACCTCCAAGTCACTGAGCTCGACTATAAGCTGACGGGCATTGGGCAAGAGCTGGGCTATTTTTTCAGAGAATGCGGTGGCTTCGTCGCGATAGGTAAAGCGGCCCCTGCAGAAAAGGACCGTGATGTCATCGATTGCGCGGGTCTCCAAATCTAACTTCAAACTGTACTCCTTGTCCAGCCTGCAAAACGCTTGCGGGGTCGTAGACTCTCACTCTAAGAATGTTTTGTTTTTGAAGTTGTTAATGTAATTGGATGTTTGTTGGGTGGTTCCGGCACTGTGAAAATTCAGTTAAATGTTTGAGGCCGCCAAAAGAACGGAATCCTCGGCATCCTGATTTCCGCCAAGAAGCATCCAAGTAACCTCAGCCACAAGCCGGATTTCAAATGGCAGGAGGGTAGGTTTCTGCGTAAAATTCTAGCAATTGCCGTCACTCTTTTTATACTCGGAAGTGCTGGTTACGCCCAAATTCCCGGTGGGAACGTCTTCGTCGGGTACTCCTACCTGAGTGCGGATCTGGTCTCAAATGGCCGCACAAACCTGAATGGCTGGAATGGTTCGGTGGAGGGGAAAGTTTTGCCGTTTATTGGACTGGTAGCCGATTTCAGCGGGCACTACGGCTCCGTTCCCCTTGCCGTGAATCCCACATGCACCGCAATCATCGGCGCGGCCTGTTCCGGCCTAACCGGCAGCGCGAATGTCCACAGTTTCTTGTTTGGTCCGCGCGTTTCGGTTTCCGTGGGGAAGGTCCGGCCGTTCGCTCACGCTTTGATCGGCGCTGCGCACCTCAGCGAGAGTGCATCCCTGTTATCGAGTTCGGACACCTCATTTGCTTACGCGGTGGGTGGCGGCCTCGACTATCACTTGATCCCTCTTATCAGTTGGCGCTTGCAGGGCGACCTGCTGCAAACCCGATTCTTCAGCAACACGCAGAATAATGTCCGTATCTCGACCGGAATCGTGGTTCGTTTCTAGCCAGGTAAGCATGACTTGGCTCCACGATCACCATCGTCAGACCATCGTCTCGCATTGAATTGGAGTGGCTGTGCGCTCGGCGCACTTTTCTAGAATGACGGGCACTTCGAACAGCGCTCGATTCGAGTACGCGCTGGCATTGAGGCGGAGTTGATTGAAGTTCGAACTCTGCAGTAGGCGCTGAACCGCGGGCGCAATTTCCTTGAAGCTGTTCACGACAATTCCGAAGCCCTTCTCGGTAACCCATTGCGCGTTGTAGCGCTCTTGCGGCAGCGTTTTGGCATTGCATTCCACGATTACCGGCAAGTGGAACTGCAGGGCCTCGCTGATTGAGCCGGGCCCGGGTTTTCCGATAAAGAAGTCGGCCAATGCCATATAGGACTCAACATTCGCCGTAAATCCTTGAACTGCGATCGGCTTTTTCGTTTTGAGGCCTCGTAGCTCAGCTGCGAGTTCATCATTATGTCCACAAAGCAAGATCAATTGGACGCCGCTGTTGCTTTCGTCTAGTCTCCTGACAATGTCAACCATCACCCGGGACCCATGACCTCCGAAGAGCACAATTCCAGTTGGGCAATCGGGTTCAAGGCCGAGCCTCCTGCGCTCAGAGACGCGATCGACGGTGTTCTTTTGATAAAACTTTGGTTTCAAAACCATTCCTGATGTCTCGAAGACACGATCGGAACGATGCCCCATTGCCAGCGCCTGCTGTTTTGCCCTTTCGGTCGCGACAATGATGTATTCGGACTCGCGCTCGATCCAAAAGTGCGGCGGGTAATCCGCCAAGTCCGTTAGCAGCGTGACAAATGGCGTTAATTGTGGCGTTCGCAAGCTCTCAGCCAGTGCTCGATTGAAGTGTGGAATTACAGAGAGCACCAGATCTGCCGGTTGCCGTGACCAGTAAGTTCGCAGCGCCGTCACCAGCCAGGGATGCGAGATACGGATTGCTACCAGCAGAACCTTAAGCAACTGCGGCGTGAACCGCGTCCAGCCTTTTCGGAGAATGAGGTTGTACATGTCTTCAATGTGGAGACCGGTGACGCGATGAAGCACGTCGAGCGGAGCCAGCAATTCTTGAACGTTCAAGAGACTGACTTCCCAGGGCTGCTCCTGTATTTCGAGAGTGGACTTGAGGGCGTCGGCCGTGCTGCGGTGTCCGCCACCGGCGTGGTGGAAAACGATGGTCAGTTTGCGCAAGAATCTCCTGACGGGGCGTTGCCAAGAGCAGTAGCGTCAGCCACCAATATTTTCGTATTCTGCATCTTCGGATAGTTGAACTCTCGAATCCTCAGCAGCATCATCTGGACGCTCGTGATATTCATGAATCAGCACTCCCGCCGCATCAATCGTGATGTAGGTAAGTCGTTCGTCCACCCATCCGCCTGCGTTGTAGTAGTGAATACCGTCTTTCTCCTGGTGCATGGCCTCGTGAGTGTGGCCGCAGAAAATGCGGTCCGCCTTGTGTAGACGGCCGTGAAACAGCGCCCCCGACGCCACTTTGTGCGACATGCGCAGCCAGCGGGTATTGATGCGGTCAATGAACCGGGCCACGGGCTTGCCCTTCAGATCAAGTCTCTGCACCAGCAGATAGAGTAGCGTGCCAAAATAATTGAGACGAAGGTTATTCGCCAGCAACCGGTCGAACTGATGGCCATGAATGGCCAAGTGACGCAAACCAGCAAATTCCCATGCATACTCTTGAAATACGCGCACCCCGACCAGATGAGACATAATGTCTGCGAGGCCCTGGTCGTGATTGCCCTCGACCCAGACCACTTCCAGATCACGCTTAGGATTTGAGAGCTTGCGGATGTATCCCAGAAATTTCCAATGTTCCTTGGTCAGCCTGCGGAAATTGAGGTCGGCGAAGATGTCGCCGAGAAGGATCAGCCGCCGAAAGCGGTTTTGCTTTAGCATGCGAGTGGCCTCGCGCGCACGGCTGGTCTCCGCGCCCAAATGGACGTCGGAGAGGATCAGCGTATCGTAGACGGGCGGATCCATACTCTATTTCTAACGTGCGAATGTTACGGGACGATGAAATGAACATAACAATGCGGTAAACATGTATCGAGTGAGGTAACGCCCAGCTGGTTACTATGCGAGGCGAAATGTCGAATAGGGATGCGGAGTTTTACTTCTGAACCGGCGGCACGTACTCCTTGGGCGGGGCCGCGCCTTCACCGAAGAAATACTGCTCCATCTGTTTAACGATGGCCTCCTGATCCTCCCGGCGAGCTGGATTCAGGCGATATTCATTCAGGAGCATCTTGCAAAATTCCGTCCAACCCCTCCAGGCATCCTGAGAGACGTTGTCGTAAATCTTCTTTCCGAATTCCGTGTCAAAGGGTGGCTCATCCAAGCCTGGGAGTTCCTTGTGCAATTTGACACAGAAGACCATACGCTGAGCCATATTTTCCCTCAAACTCGATCTAAAAAAATTATCTCACACTAAACTAGATCAGCAGGCCTCTCGTGAAATCTCACGTCTACTTATTGGAGCGAAACGACTAGAATCCGTCCATCCGAATGGTAGCCGTCGCCCGTGGCATTCTTCGCATCCTGCACGGGATTTGGCGGGAGGTAGTAAGCAATACTCTTCACTTTGCCTCCCTTTTGCAGACTGCTGCCAATATTTTCCCGCTCGCCATCGACGTTGGGATCAATCTTGTGCGTCACACTCCCATTGCGTTTGTCTTTGGCGAAGCCGATGTCATGCGTTCCGGCGCCGACCCAGACTGTTTGTCCATTCCAGGTAAATGGCGCCTTCCACAGCCGGAAGTGATGCCGGCTAGCGACCATGGCGATGGGCTCAGCTTGCTCGTAACCGAAATCCTGCGGGCGGTCGAAGAGGTAAAGCGTGCTCATCGGCATTGCCAGGTAGTCCTTGCTTTCGTAAGTCGTCATGGCAGCTTCCAGAACAGCTTTCCTGTTGCTGGTGTCTGCCACGTGAAAGTTGGCGGCGTCGAACGCACTTTGCACCTGCTTCTCCGAGCCAATAATCACGAAGTTCACCATGTCCCCAAGGTTCTTGAGTTGGTCGTTGACGCGGCGGGGCAAGCCATCGATGTCCTTACGAAGACCAACATCCAGCGGAGCGTCGGAGATTTTCAAAGCCGGAGACGCGGCGGTGTTAGCCGAACCAGCTTGCACGCCGAATTGTCCCGCAGCGAAAATCTCGGCGGCAGTCGTCAATTGTTGCTTTAAAACCCCTCCCCGACTCGATGCGGCCTGCGCCTGGTGATGGACTTTGACTGCGAAACTTCCCTTGCAAGGCGGAGTATTCCCGGCGTTGACCCCAAGAAACAGATGTCCGGGAGAATCGACCTTTATTTCCCTGCTGCCACCGATTACAAGCGGACTTCCTTGCGCCTGCAATTTCACGATCAGAGCTCCAGGAAGCGCATCGGCGACCGGAAGCCCTTGGGTCGAGGCGCCGCTCACGCCCTGCGGATCGCATTTCTGTGTGCTACTAGCGGTGATATCAAGAATGTCCCCAGTTTGAACATCTATGCCCGTATCAGTCCACGGCTGAGTCGTGGCGACATCAAACGAATAATCCTTTTCACTCGAAGTTGCGGATGGCGCGGTTTGCGCCAAGCCTCCGCACACAGCGAGAAAAGCCGTACCGAAGATCGCGAAAGTTTGAATCCAGCGCCTCATAAGCACCTCTCTACCTGAAAAGGAACCCCCACTGTAAATCTATCCGCATTTTCCACTACCGTGACATTTTCGCCTGGAAGACGAGCAGTTGCCGGGCTCGGCCAACTTGCCATCCGGACCGATGCAGGTTTGCGTATGGATGCACCAGAACAAGCCCTCATTTGAAGGAGGCACAGTCGGATCGGGCTCGGTAAGAATGAATTGTGCTTTCCAGCGCAGGGCGGGGCACAGGGCCGGATGATTCGTGTTAAAGCGATCGGATTCCTGCAGGGGCGATTGTCTGATCACGCGGCACCTCCCGAAGCGGCTTTCAAGATGACCCTCTTCACCGCAACTTTTGCGAGTTGAACCTTGTAAGCATTGTGACTGAGCGGCGTGGCACTCTGGAGCGCGCCTTCCGCAGCCGCTTTAGCTGCCTCCTCGGAAATACCGCCGTGAATGCGCGCAGCCTTATTCAGCGCGGCCTCGCCATCTCCGGCGCGCCAAGGAACGGGCGCAACCGCGCCTAACACCAGACGGCAGCCAAATAGATCCGATCCCTGCATATTCAGCGCGACCGCCGCCACCGCAAGCGGCCAGTCAAAGGCCTGCTTCTGTCGAATCTCATAGTGCGCGACTTTCAGGTCACGGATCGGAGGCAAGAGGATTTCCGCAATGATCTCGTTCGGCCGCAGATCATGCTCGCGCTCGGTTTCGGTTTTCGGAATTATGTAGAACCGCTCCAGCGACTGCACTCGGGGGCCATGCGGCCCAACCAGTTGAAGCACAGCTCCGTAGGCTATCAGTACGGGAACAATAGATGACGGACTAACGAATTTGGCGGGACCATCGTTGCCGAGAATTGCATGGTAACGATTTTCGCCCTCAGTAACTAGGTCCTTGCCTGCTTCGTTTTTTGGCAGCAGCCCAAAGCCTCCCCGAAAATACCAGCATCGCGGACGCTGACAGAGATTGCCGCCAATCGTAGCCATGTTACGAATCTGCGGGCTGGCAGCGTCGTTGATCGCCTCCGCCAACGCGGGATAGTCCTTGACCACATTCACATTGTCAGCCAGTTCGCCCAACGTGGCGAGCGCGCCGACGCGAAGTCCCTTTGGCCCGAGTGTGACTCCGCTCATTTCCTTGATCTGCTTGATGTTCACGAGCCGTTTGGGATGGACCACATCATCCTTCATCAAAGCCAGTAGATCAGTACCACCCGCCAGCACTTCGGCTTGGCCCCAGGTCGCACCCAGGAGTCCAACCGCCTGTTCTTTCGTAGTCGGGCTGGCGTATTCAAAACTTCTCATCACGCACCTGCCTTCCGTTGATTCAGCGCCGCGAGCACTTTGTCGGGCGTGATCGGCAGAAACGAAACCCGGGCGCCAATCGCATTCGCCACTGCATTCGCAATCGCCGCTCCCGGAGAAATCACCGGCGGCTCGCCTAATCCGATCACGCCGCGTTCGTCATAACCCTTTCCGGTCATCATGTGAACCACGAGTTCGGGAATGTCATTGAGGCCGGCGAGCCGGTAGAACTCCATGTTCGGATTGAGCATGCGCCCAGTCGCCTGGTCCATTACTTTTTCTTCGAAGAGCGCATAGCTGATGCCCATGGTGAGTGCGCCGTAGCAACTGCTCTCGGCTGTCTTGAGGTCAATGATCAGCCCACAATCCTGCACCGCGACCATTTTCTTTACTTTTACAATGCCGGTTTCGGTATCGACTTCGACGTCAGCCATTCCCACTCCGCCAACGCCGCTATTGGTGAGATCGGGATGATTGTTGCCGGCCACTTGATCGTTGTGTCCGCGCGCCGTAAGCGGCATTGCACCCATTTTCGCGCAAGCCTGTTTCCAGTCCAACGAACGGCTCGGGTCACTCTTCACTCGCACCGTTCTGTTCACGCATTCCAGATCTTCGGGCTGAGCATTGAGGGCCGGAGCAACTTTACCGAATAGCGCTTCGCGGGCATCCACGGCGGCGCGCCGCGTAGAGGAACTCACTCCTCCGGGCGTGGTGGAACCACCCGAACCTCCGGAAGGAGGATAGAGCGTGTCGCCGATGTAAAGATTGATTGCCTCGATCGGAATACCTAGCGTCTCGGCCGCGACGATGACGATCGTAGTGCGTGTTCCGGTTCCTAGATCCTGCGTCCCCATTTTTATATCTACGGAGCCGTCAGGATGGATAGTGAGATCGCAATCGCTGGCGTGACCGCGTCCGCCCCAGGTGTGAATCGAGAGTCCGAGGCCGCGCGCGACGTTTCCGGAGACATTCTGGCCGCGCGGACGCCACTTTTCTTTCCACCCCATCAGGTCGGCAGCGACGGCTAGTTCCTCGCGATAAACGTCGCGACGCGGTCCAGCAATCTCAAGGTTCTTGAGCCAGAGATCCAAAGGATCCATGTTGAGCTTGGCTGCGAGATCGTCCAATGCTCCCATGCTGATGACAGCGGCCTGCGGATGGTTAGGAGCACGCCAGGCGCGGGCAGGGCCGATGTTGTTGCGAATTGCGGTGTGTTCCTTGCGTTGGTTGGGAATTCCGAAGACGTACGGAATCGGCGGCATGCCGCCTCCACCCGGACCGCCGGTTCCCCAGGATTGCGACTGCCACCCTGTGATGGTTCCGTCTTTTCTCGCCGCCACTTTCACGCGAGCGTAAGCCGAGGGACGCGCGCCTGCAACTTTCAATTCCGCATCGCGCTCCAGCATGATCCGTACCGGCTTTCCGCCGGCTTTTCTGGAAAGCCGTGCCGCAGCGATGTCCCACCGATCGGCGGCAAACTTGCTCCCAAAGCCACCGCCAATGTTGTCCTGGTGAATCCGAATGTTGGCTGCCGAAACCCCAAGCGGCTCCGCCATTTGTGCCGCGATGCCAGACACATTTTGCGTGGAGATGTGGGTGAACAGATGGTCTTTGTCGGCCCACTCCGAAACCGAACCGTGAGGTTCGAGGCAACAGTGAACAATCACGGGCGCACCGTAAAGACCTTCAGACACCACATCGGCTTCCGCGAACGCTTTGTCAGGGTCCCCGCTGGTTTGTGTCGCAGTTTTCTGATAGTTGGAGTGGTGCGCCGCCTTCACCTCGTGATACGGAGCCTGACGGATGGCCGCGAGAACAGCCTCAGACGCACCCTCGCCCTCCATGTCTTTCAGGAAGTCATTGTCAACTTTGAAAGTGACGCCGTGCTCCTGAAGGTATTGAGCCAGCTGTGCGTCGGGTATTTGATTGCTGATAGCATCGTCGATGTCGTCCTGGCTCATGGGCCCGGCGGCTTCACCGGCGCCAGCAGGAGGCTCGGCGTCGCTCACCAGGTACGACAACGGCTGATACTTTACTTTGATCAGCCGAACCGCATCTTCCGCCGTGGACTCATCGACTGCCGCAACCGCGACGATTTCATCTCCAGCCCATTGAGCGGTAGCGTCGGGCTTCTGAATGATCTCGACCGCTTTTACGCCGGGCAGCTTTTCTGCTGCGCTGGTGTCGATGCTGACGATCTTCGCTTTCGCATAAGGGGAGCGCAGAACCTTGCCAAACAGCATGTTCGCGCCATGATAGTCGTAGGTGTACTTGGCGCGGCCGGAGACTTTGACAGGCGAGTCCACGCGTGAAATGCGCTTGCCAATCAGGGTGCGATGGTCTGCATCGGGCCAATTGTAGTCGGGCATCAGGCTCCCTTCCGCGCCATCTGCGCGATTGCGAGGTGGATTCCGTGATAGGTGCCGCATCGGCAAAGATTCCCGCTGAGGCCGCGCCGGATCTCGTCAGAACTCGCCTGAGGGTGTTGATCAAGAAACGCTTTGAAGGCCACGACGAATCCGGGCGTGCAGAAACCGCATTGCGAAGCGTCGTTGTCGACAAACGCCTGTTGGATGGGGTGCAGAGTTTCGCCCTGCATCAGAGACTCAACCGTAGTGATCTCCTTGCCCTGTGCGTCAATCGCCAGAACCGAGCACGCATAAACCGCCCGGTGGTCCAGGAGTACAGTGCAGGCGCCACACTCGCCGCGATCGCAGACCCGCTTGGCGCCGGTGATGTCAAGCTGATCACGGAGCGCGTCCAGCAGAGTGACACGCGGCTCAAGCTTCAAGGTATGTTTTTCGCCGTTCACAGTAAGCTCGACCGGAACCTTTCCCGGACCAAAAACCTTTACCGGCTGACCATCAGCTTGAACGATTTTGGTTCCAAGAATAGGTACACTCGCCGCTGAAATCGTGGAAATCTTCAGGAAGTCGCGGCGGGAGACGCCGGAATTATCGTCAACTTTTTCCTTGGGCTCATCTTTCAATGGATCGTCGTGCATTCAATCTCCCAATAATGAAAATACTCCGACAACAGGATTAGACAAAGTGTAGACCGTTTCGGTTAGTCCATTGGATGTAGTATCTGAACCGCGAGTTTGTTTTACTTAAAAAAGTGGGCTTGTCGTCGCATTGCAGATGCTGAAGTTGCCCCTGGTAAAGAGCCTTCGACATAATTCACGTCGGGACAGCCGAGGGCCGCTCCCCCACGCGACCCATTGGTGGTTACCAGTTGATGACCGCAACTCGCAACTGTTTGCCGACCCTGAGCGGCAACCTCATTGGTGGTGGCCCAGTTTGTGAGAAGTACGGTTCCTTCAGCACGTGGTCTTCGACTCGTACCGAGCCCTGCTTCAGTTTTCTCCCGGCATCGGTTGCGGAAGCCGCGAGCCCACACCGAACCAAAACGCGATCTGCCCTTACTGTCGCGGCGGGGCCGCGGTCGGTATTGACGACATGCCCTCCGATCTCGGCAAGGGTGATGAAGACCTCTTCCGCATCTCGCGGCACCTCACGCTTCTGGAACTGCTTCGCCCAATCCTCACTGGCTTTCGCCGCAGCATCGGCGGAATGAAAATCCGCCACGATGCGTCGCGCCAGATCCTTTTTCGCCTGCATTGGATGTGATTCCCGCATCATCTTGTCGATTTCGGCTATAGACACGTCTGTCAGCAGTTCGTAGTACCTCCACATTATCTCGTCGGAAATCGACATAATCTTTCCGTACATTTCGAGCGGCGGTTCGTGGATGCCGATTGCGTTGCCCAGCGACTTCGACATCTTCTGCACGCCGTCAAGACCCTCCAGAATCGGCGTGGTGAGCACGACTTGCGGTTCTTGGCCATAAGCCCGCTGCAGTTCGCGTCCTACCAAAAGGTTGAACTTCTGGTCCGTTCCGCCAAGTTCGACGTCGGCCTCGAGCGCGACCGAGTCGTAGCCTTGAGCCAGCGGATAGAGCAACTCGTGGACCGCAATGGGTTTCTCTTCCAGAAAGCGTTTGTGAAAGTCCTCGCGCTCGAGCATTTGCGAGACGGTGTATTTCGCCGCAAGACGGATGAAGTCGTCCGCGGTAAACTTCGCAAACCAGCGACGGTTGAAATCAATAACGGTCTTCTCCGCATCAAGGATCTTGAAGACCTGTGCCTTGTAGGTTTCAGCGTTCTGCTCAATCTGCTCGCGGGAGAGCGGCGGGCGTGTCGCAGAGCGCCCTGTCGGATCTCCAATCATCCCGGTGAAATCGCCGATCAAGAAGATGACTGTGTGTCCGAGATCTTGAAAGTGCTTAAGCTTGCGCAACACGACCGTGTGGCCGAGGTGCAAGTCCGGCGCAGTTGGATCCATGCCGAGTTTCACGCGTAAGGGTTTGTCGGTGGCACGAGACTTCTCCAACTTGGCTCGAAGCTCGCTCTCGCGAATGATTTCCGCGCTGCCTTTTTTTATGTAGGCTAACTGCTCGTCAACCGGAGCAAAGTTTGGCATGCAGTTTTGATTATAAGCAAATGGGTGTGTCCCCTCTGCCGAACTGCTTTCAGTCAGAGCAAAGCGAAACTGTACTATGCGTGTTTCGCGGCTCCCGCCAGCAGTCTTCGCCCTTTGATCTCAAACTCTCCGTCCAGCACGATCTTGATCGCCTCGCTGTAGGCAACGTGCTCCTGCTCGAGAATGCGGGCGGACAAGGTGTGTTCGTCATCGGTATCAAGTACGGGAATGGCCTTCTGCAGAATGATGGGGCCGTGGTCGAGTTCTTCGTCCACGAAATGCACCGTGCATCCGGAAACCTTTACGCCATAGGCGAAGGCTTGTTCCTGCGCTTCGAGTCCAGGAAAAGCGGGCAATAAAGACGGATGAATGTTGAGAATGCGTCGCGGAAATTGTTGCACGAACCAAGGTGAGAGCAGCCGCATATATCCGGCAAGGCAGACCAAGTCCACTTTGTTTTTTTGGAGGGCAGCAACGACTTCACGATCGTGCTCAGCCCGGTCCTTGTCCCTAGAGGGAATTACCAACGAAGTGAGTCCTAGAGCCCGAGCGGTTTCGATACCTCGCGCATCCGCCCGATTGGAAATAACGACGGCGATGCGAGCGCCAGGAATTCGCCCAGTTGCCACATTCTTAGCAATCGCTTCGAAGTTCGAACCGCGCCCGGAGAGAAGGATGCCAAGGTTTTTCATCGAAGGTCAAACACGTCAGACCATCATAATAATCCAGCATCGACCGTCCGCGCCTTAATGAACCCCGACATCCCACTCGCGAACTATTTCCCCATGGAAGCGGAGGTTGTTGCTTGACCAGGTTGCCCATTGGCTACAATCTCGCCCAGTAACTTTTGATCCTGATCTGCCAGCGTCGCGGGAAGCTTTGCGTAAGCGAGTTGCTCCGCGGAAGCCTGACCATCCGTGATGATGTACTGAACGAAGTTCTTCACCACTTCGGTTTTCTTAGCGTCCTTGCCCTGTTTAGGAACTAACAAGTACGTCAAACCGCAAATCGGATAGGCATCGCGCGCCGAAGCGGGAGGGTCAACAATTGGAGTGCGGACATCCTTTGCCAAGTCATCGCTGAATGCGTCGATGGCGGCGGTTGTGGTTGCGGGGCTCGCGTCTACCCAGTTTCCCGCTTGATTGCGAACCTGCGCAACCGGCAGATTGTTCTCTTTGGCGTAAGTCAATTCGACATACCCAATGGCTCCTTGGGTCTGCTTAATGACGCCGGTCACACCTTCGCTACCCTTTCCGCCCAGACCCGTCGGCCAACTCACCGAAATTCCCTTTCCCACCTGCTTGGCCCATTCAGGACTGACCTTCGCAAGGTAGGTGGTGAATATATTTGTGGTTCCGCTTCCGTCAGAACGGTGAGCAACGACGATTGGGATGTTCGACAAGGAGACGCCGGGATTGTCCTTTTTCACCGCCGGGTCCTGCCAGGTCTTGATCTTGCCGAGGAAAATGCCGGAGAGGGTAGCCGCGCTGAGTTTCAGCGGGGTCTTTAATTCGGGCAGATTATAGGTGATGCACACGGGGCCGGCGCTCTCCGGAATCTGAACCAGAGCCGGCATATCCTTCAAGTGCTCATCATCCAGCGCCGCATCACTCGCACCAAAATCAACCAACCCCTGCTTGAGTTGCTGAATCCCCCCTCCGCTACCGATCGATTGGTAGTTGATCTGGACGCCGGGATGGCTCGTCTGGAAGGAGCTGATCCAGCGCGTCATGATCGGGTAGATGAAGGTGCTGCCAGCCCCGAGGATCGAGTTGCTTTCTCCCGAGGATTCAGCCCCCTGCGGTTTCAGCGACTTATTGGAATTGCATGCAAGAGTAAATGTGAGGCTTATAAGTGCAAAACCTAGCCGCGCGATCTTCTGATGGTTATGCATTGGTAAACGTCCTTTCCTTCTCAGATTTTTCCGAGACTCCCAAGTGGACTCAATTTCGATGCATTACGGAATAATGGATTGTTAAAAAGAGATTAAAAAGTTCTGCCACAGCTCGGGACCGAAGACCACACACGACCTCTAAAATACTGCTACGTCCGATCTAGCCGCTTCAGGTTGCCCCCTTTTGTCCGGATTCGATATAGTCTTTGAAAGACATGTACAAAGACTTCCGCACTGTAGACCGCTGGACCAAGAAGGAAGTGCACTGCATTTATGAGGCGCTGATTGTGGCCATTGCCACTCGGCACGCGGATGCCGTGGACATCAAGTTTCTGGTGGACGGCCGTCCGGTCTGGGTCGCCCTTCCGCATCCTGCGTGGGTCGAGTATCAGAAGCGAACCGGAAAGTTGATTACCGACCCGCTTGCCGTAGAAATTGCTGGGCACTATCTCAAAGAAGCGCTGGAGTCCGGCGAAGGTATGGACCGGGAAATGTACTCGCTCACCGTCGAACAGACTCTCCAGCACCTTGAGGCCGCGGTGGGAGAGAGCGTTGGTGCTCAACCCGTCAGTTAAACTGGCGTCGTCCGGCCTGTTCAGCAAATCGAAGAGACAATGCTCGTTATCTCGCGGTAGAGTTGCGAATTCCCGCGACGCCCATCATGCGTCCCGTTATGCCCTTTTCCGCTCGATAGGAAAATAGCAGGTCAGGACGGCAAGCCGTGCATAGCGTCGAGGCGCTGATATTTTTCGGCGAGACGCCAGCGCTAATCAGTTGACGGCGGTTTGCTTCGACCAGATCCAGGAAAAGCTTCGGAGGAAGCTCACCGTGACCGGGAGCCCGTGCAGTGAGAAACAGCAGCGGATACTTTTCGCGAACCGGGTCCGATTCTTTGACTTCACGAAATAAATCGTCAGCATAGGAGAACTGTGATTCAAACTGCTGGCGCACCTCGGAGCCGACGTCGTAGCAACACGTGTGAATTCCAGGACCGATGGCCGCTTTAATATTCTTTGGCAGAGTACCGAACCAGCGATGCATTTCCCCCACTCCCTTTTCAACAACACGTTTGACCGTCCCGCGCCAACCCGCATGAAAAACCCCAACAGCTCTTTGCCGGGTATCCACCAGAATGATCGGCAGGCAATCGGCCGTTTGGATGCCAAGGAGGATCCCCGGCATCCGAGTGATGAGGCCATCGCCCACCAAAGGTTGGCTTGGCAACTCAGCCACGCAGTGAATCAGGTCGGAATGAATCTGGCGTAGGGTAACAAGGGGCCACAGTTTTTTGCCGCCACTGGCGCCGACCTGCAATAAGAAAGCCGCTCGGTTGCGCTCGACCAGCCTGCGAGAGTCTTGCTGGGTGAATCCGAGGTTGAGAGCGTGCCGGCCGTAAACGTTTGAAAATCCACTGGTTCGCGTGCTGAATCCATGAACCAGCCAGGGAATGCGCGTGAAGGTTTCAGAATGCAGAATTGTAGGTCGACCCTGGTTTGCTTTCTTAATGTGCACCAAACCATACTAACAATCTAAGCCACTGCTCCGAGAAGTGGACCAGTCGGTTTTTTCTGCGCGGTATAATCCGGCATACCGTGATTAAATGAGCGCCTCGCCAACCCGGAGGACAAGTATGAGTCGCACTGTGCAAATCAGGAGTGGAATAATCGTTGGTCTGATTGGCCTTTGCTTGGGAGTGTTCTTGTTGCTGCTGGATCGCTCGGCGGCCGCGCCACAACCCCAGAGCAACATTTCATCCGACCCGCGTTTGCAGAACGCCTACAAGTTTCAGCAAGGCGGATGGACCTATGTCCACCTGGAGGGTTCACCCGAGCACATCGGCTTTCAGCACGGTTATTTGCTGGCGCACGAGATTGCCGATGCCTTCGAGACAATCAAACTTGAGGACACGCACAGCACCAGGCGCGACTGGGAGTTTTTCAGAAAAGCCGCGCGTGAAATGCTTTGGCCGAAGATCGATGCGGAATATTAGCAGGAACTTACCGGGATCGTCGAGGGACTCAAGGCCCAAGGCGTCGCGATGGACCTTGATGATCTTGTTGCGCTCAACGCCTTCGAAGAACTCCCCGGTTACTACGTGCCATGGTATGACCAGCAGCAACACGTCGCAGGCGCGCCGCGACTCTCGAGTCCAGGGAATTGCAGCGCGTTTATTGCTACCGGAAGTTACACTCGCGACCACCAGATCGTAATCGCGCACAACAACTGGACCAGTTACCTGGTCGGCTCACGCTGGGTCATGGTTTTCGATATTGTTCCCGAACACGGGAACCGCATTTTGATGGATGGATTCCCCGGAGTCATTACCAGCGACGATGACTTCGGCGTGAACTCCGCCGGAATCATGATTGCGGAGACGACTATTGCGCAATTTGTCGGCTGGGATCCGCAAGGCAAGCCGGAGTTCGTGCGCTCGCGCAAGGCCCTGCAATATGCCAATTCGATTGACGACTACGCCCGCATCGTTAAGGAAGGCAACAATGGCGGCTACGCCAATGACTGGCTCATCGGAGATCGCAAGACCGGCGAAATTGGATATCTTGAGCTGGGCTTGAAACACACACCGATGTGGCGGACCAAAGACGGATATTTTGTCAGTTCCAACTTTGCCCGCGATCCCGCAGTGATCCGAGACGAGACCTCCGGCTTCGATCCCAAGGACGCGTCTACATCGCCCAACGCTCGCCATGTCCGCTGGGAGCAACTCATCAAGCAATCCAAGGGACAAATCGACGTCGGCATGGCAGAGAGTTTTATGGCCGACCACTTCGATAGCTTCGAAAAGAAAGAACAGGCGAATGAACGTAGTTTATGCGGTCACACGGACGCCTCGCCAAGGGGCGTGAAGCTTTGGGACTGGGCCCCGTACTATCCGGGAGGCGCGGTTCAGGGGAAGGCGACAGATAGCAGCATGGCTCAGCATATGAGTTTTCAGGCACGCGCAGGGCATCCCTGTGGTCAGGATTTTGTCGCCAAAGATTTCTTAACCGCGCATCCGGATTATTCCTGGGAAGCGCCTCTGCTTCGTAACATGAAGTCGGGTCCGTGGACGTTATTCCACGCTGGACAGAGCGCGGGTCAGTGATCGACAAGTGATGGACTGCGTTTGTGCCAGGCAGTGGCCCGCTCATACGCGTGTGCAAGCTGTAGAACAATGTCTTCTCTCCAGTGCGAACCGATGATTTGCAGTCCGATAGGAAGACCTGCGTTGGTAAATCCGCAAGGAATCGAGATCGCCGGCAGCCCCCACACATTCATTGGTCGGGTATTGCGAAGCAGCAACAGTTCCCGCGGACGGAGCAGATCTGGGTTCTGCTTCAGTTCATCGATCGCAGGCGCCGGAACGGGTGTTGTAGGAGTTACGAGGACGTCTACGTCTTCGAACACGTTGTGAATCTTGCTCCGAATGTTTTTGAGTTCGCGGCGGCTCTGCTCAAGTTCCTCAGCGCTGATGTCCTCGCCTCTGCGGATGCGTCGCAACGTTTCCGGCAGGTATAGCTCAGGGGTCCGCGAAACGAACTCGGCGTGATATGCGAAGGCCTCCGCAGTTTGCAGCGTTCGGTCGGTAGGGACTTCGAGCTCGATCTCATAAAGATCACCGGCGAGGGTTTTTATTACGCCGAGAGCGTGTTCCACCACCGAAGCAACTTCCGGATCAAGATCCTCGTAGAAGAATTTCCGGGGAACGCCGATCCTCATCGTCTTCAATCCGTCCGGGATGGCCGCGAAATATTCACCGACTGGCATATCGGTACTGTTGGCATCTTTCGCGTCGTAACCTGCAATCGCCTGCAACAGCACCGCCGTATCCGAGACCGTGCGCGCGATTGGGCCGATATGATCGAGCGACAGCGACAGCGGGATTGCGCCGCGAACACTCACGCGTCCATACGTGGGCTTCAGGCCGACATCTCCGCATAATGCAGCCGGTTCACGAACCGAGCCGGCAGTATCCGTTCCGATGGCGCCATAAACAAGACCTGCGGCTACAGATGCGGCCGATCCTCCCGACGAACCTCCGGCGATGCACGCGGGATTCCAGGGATTACGAACCTCGCCGTAATAGCTGATCATCGAACTGCCGCCGTACGCGCATTCATGCAGGTTCTGCTTACCCAACAGGACGGCTCCAACATTGTTTAGACGGCGAACTATTTCAGCATCTTCTGCAGGGACCCGATCCTTGAATAAAGCGCTGGCCGCCGTGGTGCGGACACCGGCGGTATCAATGAGGTCTTTTAGAGCAAGCGGGATGCCATGCAGCGGTCCGCGCCAGCGTCCCTGCAAGATTTCGCTTTCGGCGCTGCGAGCCTGCGCGAGAGCGGACTCTGCAGTCACGGTGATAAAGGCATTTAGCGTGGGGTTGAGCTTTTCAATGCGCGCCAGGCAGTTCTTCGTCAACTCCACGGGAGACAATTCCCGTTTGCGCAACAACTCGCTGGTTTCCATAATGGATGATGGGAGCATGTTTTTTCTTCCCGATTCCAACCGGCTGATCAATTATCTGCAGGCGCCATGTTTTGCCTCCTGCGAAGAGCCTATAATCTTTACTTTGCCTCCGGCGGAGGCGCAAGAATTACACCATGGCACAAATGACTGCAACTCCCGTCGCCACCCATGGCTTTCTCCTCGATGGTAAATGGATCGAAGAAGGCGAGCAGGTCGAAATACAAGCCCCCTACGATGGTAGCGTTGTGGGCCGGGTGTTTCAGGGAAGGCGTGAGCATGCCGATGCGGCGATCGCGGCCGCGGTCAAGGCTTTTGGTACTACGAGACGACTTCCGGCATTTGAGCGGCAACGCGTGCTGCGCCGCGTGGCGGAGAACATTGCTCAACGTAAGGAAGAGTTTGCCCACACTTTAGCGCAAGAAGCAGGAAAGCCGATCAAGGCGGCGCGTAGCGAAGTCGAACGAACCATCTTCACCTTCACCGTCGCCGCCGAGGAAAGCACGCGTATCTACGGTGAGTATCTGCCGCTGGATTTGCAGGAATTCACGGTGGGGCGCTGGGGAATTGTGCGCCGTTTTCCACTGGGACCGGTTGCCGGAATCACGCCGTTCAATTTTCCGCTCAATTTAGTCGCGCACAAAGTGGCCCCGGCGATTGCCAGTGGCTGCACCATGGTGCTGAAGCCTGCGCCGCAAACGCCACTCAGTGCATTGCTCATGGCTGAGGCCGTACAGCAGGCGGGTTGGCCGGATGGCGCTTTGAATGTTCTTCCCCTTTCCGACGATGACGCGGGATTGCTGGTGACCGACGAGCGCCTGAAGCTCATCACCTTCACCGGAAGTGCCGCGGTCGGGTGGGACATCAAGCGTCGAGCTGGCAAAAAGAAAGTCGCCCTCGAACTTGGCGGGAACGCGGGAGTGATCGTTCACAGCGATGCTGATCTGACCTACGCCGCCGAGCGCTGCGTAACCGGGGGGTTCGCCTATGCGGGGCAGTCTTGTATTTCGGTCCAGCGCATCCTGGTGGAGCGATCGGTTTTGGAAAAATTCAGGGACCTCTTTGTGGCAGGGGTGAAAAAACTGAAAACTGGAGATCCGTTGGAAGAGTCAACGGATGTGGGCCCGCTGATTCGTGAAAGTGACGCCATCCGCGCCAGCGACTGGATACAAGAGGCAGTGCGCGGCGGCGCCCGATTGCTGTGTGGTGGACAACGCAAGGGATCGGTCCTTGAGCCGACCGTTCTGACCGGGACGCGCGCGGAGATGAAGGTAAACTGTCAGGAAATTTTCGCCCCGGTTGTCACCATTGAGCCATATGACGACTCTTACAGTGCATTGAGGCAAATTAATAGCTCTCAATACGGTTTGCAGGCGGGAATATTTACGCGGGATGCCAAGCTGTTGTTCAGCGCATACGAAGAGCTCGAAGTGGGAGCTTTGATGGCCGGAGACGTTCCGACGTTTCGTATTGATCACATGCCCTACGGTGGGGTTAAGGATTCGGGATTGGGACGTGAAGGCTTGCGTTCTGCGATTGAGGAGATGACGGAGCCGAAGCTGCTGGTGATGAACCTGCGGTAAGCGGCGAATGGAAGTTGAATGGTTGCGGGCAATCACAAGGCGGCGCAAGCTGGTATAATCACAAGTTTTCGTGCTCAACATCACGGTTTCGTGTGACTGCTTTTTCAAAGAGGGCCGCGTTCAACTGGGGACGACGTTCGATGTCCCTGCTGCACTGAAAGTTAATGCAGATTTTTCATCGCAGTACCAACACAATCTCCCGCGCCACGATTTACGGGGCCGCATTCCTTGTCGCGGCGCTGCTATGGGCGGTGCTCGAACTGCAGCGCTCACCCTACATCACTTACGCCAAAGTGGCGCGCCCACAGCCGGTGCCTTTCAGCCATCAGCACCACGTAGGGGGTCTTGGCATTGACTGCCGCTACTGCCACACTTCGGTTGAAAATTCTTCGTTCGCCGGGATTCCTCCAACCAAGACCTGTATCAACTGCCACTCCCAGATTTGGACGGGAGCGCCGCTGCTTGAACCTGTGCGCGAGAGTTTCCGCACCGGCAAATCTCTGGTATGGACTCGAGTCAACGATTTACCCGATTTCGTTTATTTCGATCACAGCATTCACATCAACAAGGGTGTGGGCTGCAACACCTGCCACGGGCCGGTTGACCGTATGCCGCTCATGTTCAACTACGCATCGCTGCAAATGGAGTGGTGCCTGGAGTGCCATCGCGCGCCGGAGAAGAATTTGCGTCCGCGCGACCAGGTGTTCAATATGCGCTACGAGCAACCCACAACCGACAAGCCCGTGGTGCTAGAAGGCAAGGTCTATACCGACCAGCTTTCGTTGGGGAAAGATTTGGTGAGGAAATACAACTTGCGCACGGTGACGGACATCACGAGTTGTTCAACCTGTCATCGGTAGAGACGTAGTTAGCTACGTCCGTACAGCGACGAAGTTTGAATACGAGATGGAAGAACACAATAACAAGCACCATCGCGAGGAAGTTTGTCCCAGCAAAAAGGACAAACTCGACTTGAAAACGGCTCGCGCCCAAATCGCAGGGACGAACGGTCCGGAGTATTGGCGCAGCCTGGAAGAATTCGCAGGCAGCTCTGAATTTCAGGAGATGATGCATCGTGAGTTCCCCAAAGGCGCGTCGGAGTGGCTGGACGCGGTTTCTCGCCGCGGATTCCTGAAGCTGATGGGCGCTTCACTCGCGATGGCAGGCATGACCGCCTGCACCAAGCAGCCCATGGAGCCGATTGTTCCCTACGTGCGGCAGCCGGAAGAAGTCATTCCCGGGCGTCCGCTTTTTTTTGCGACCGCATTCACCTTGAGCGGATACGCCAGTCCGATCCTGGTTGAAAGTCATCTCTATCGTCCAACCAAAATTGAGGGCAACAAGCAGCATCCCGCGAGCCTGGGCGGGACGGATGTTTTCGCGCAGGCGTCCATCCTCGAAATGTATGACCCCGATCGCTCGCAGACCATCACATATTTGGGCGACGTGCGCACCTGGGGAGGATTCTTAGAGGCGGTCCGCGGACCTCTTAGCGCTCAGAAGGCAGTACAGGGCGCGGGCATCCGCATCCTGACGCGCACCGTTTCTTCTCCCGCGCTCGCCGATCAGTTGCGGTCGGTGCTGAAGCTCTATCCGCAGGCGAAGTGGCACGTATATGAACCGGTGAATCGGGACAATGTGCTCGAAGGGGCGAAGATGGCTTTTGGCCAACCGGTCGAGACGCAGTACCGGCTGGAAAACGCCGACGTGATCGTCTCGCTCGACGCCGATTTTCTCTATGCAGGATTTCCCGGAAGCACGCGCTACATACACGACTTCGCCAAGCGCCGCAATCCGGATGCAGGCAATATGAGCAGGCTGTATGTGATCGAAAGCACACCCAGTTCAACCGGGGTGAAGGCGGATCATCGCTTGCCCTTGCCATCGATCAAGGTTGAAATGTTTGCAAGAGCGCTTGGGTCGGTGCTCGGAATGAATACCGGCGGCGATGGGACGCTGGACACCCAGCAGGCGAAGTTCGTCGCGGCGATCGCTCGGGAACTGCAGAACCATCACGGTTCCAGCGCCGTGATGGTTGGCGATCACCAGCCTCCGGCGGTTCACGCTTTGGCCCACGCCATCAATCAAGTGCTTGGCAACGTGGGAAAAACAGTTTTCTATACCGACCCTGTCGATGCTAACCCAGTAAACCAGACCGATTCGATCAAGGATCTGGTTGCCGACATGCGTGCTGGCAAAGTGGACATGCTGTTCATCCTTGGCGCGAATCCCGCCTACGATGCGCCCGCTGACCTGAGCTTTGTTGATTCGCTAAAGAACACGAACATTCCGCTACGCGTTCATCTGGGCCTCTACCAGGACGAAACCGCCGAGCTCTGCCACTGGCATTTGAACGAGGCACATTATCTCGAATCATGGGGCGATACTCGCGCCTATGACGGTACGGCAAGCATCGTGCAACCGCTGATTGCGCCGCTCTACAACGGCAAGAGTGTTTATGAACTTACTGCGCTGCTTGCTGGTCAAGCGGAAGCCACCGGCCACGAAGTCGTGCAGAGCTACTGGAAGAAACAGCACACAGGGGCGGACTTTGACGTTTTCTGGCGAAAATCGCTGCACGACGGATGGATCGAAGGAACAACATTTGCGCCTAGGTCGGTCAACCTGAAGTCCTCGAGTTTCCCCGCGTCCCCAGTCGGCGACGAAAAATCCATCGAGATCAATTTCCGCCGCGATCCATGTGTCCACGATGGCTGTTTCTCCAATAACGGCTGGCTGCAGGAACTGCCCAAGCCCATGTCCAAGCTGACGTGGGACAATGCGGTTTTGATTGGTCCGGCCACGGCAGCCGGCATGGGATTGAAGACCGAAGATCTGGTGACGTTGGAACTAAATGGCAAGAAGGTTACTGCTCCGATCTGGATTCAGGCTGGTCACGCCGCTAATTCCGTCACAGTGTCTCTAGGCTATGGACGTCGACGCGCTGGCCGGGCCGGCACTGGCGCAGGCTTCGACATGTACCCGCTTCGATCCAGCGCAACGCCGTGGTTCACTACGGGCGTGAATATCACGAAGGCTGGTGGAACCTACAAGCTGGCATCAACGCAGGGCTATCAGACGATGGACACTGCGGTCGGCGCGCGGCCACAGGTGCGCTCTGCGAGTCTCGACGAGTATCGTAAGGAACCAGATTTCGCGAAAGACGAGGAGCCTCCGACGGAGTTGACGTTGTATAAGCCGTATCCGTACGAGAAGGAACCTTACGTGTGGGGCATGGCGATTGATTTAAATGCCTGTGTCGGCTGCAATAATTGCATTGTTGCCTGCCAGTCGGAGAACAATATTGCGGTGGTAGGCAAAGAGCAAGTCGTGATCGGCCGCCACATGCACTGGCTGCGCGTGGATGCGTATTATCAGGGCGACCGCGATAATCCCAAAGCGTATTTCCAGCCTGTCCCGTGCATGCAATGCGAGAACGCGCCGTGCGAGGTGGTCTGTCCTGTAGGCGCGACTGTCCACAGCACCGAAGGCCTCAACGATATGGTCTACAACCGCTGTGTGGGCACGCGGTACTGTTCGAATAATTGTCCGTACAAAGTGCGGCGCTTCAATTTCCTTCTCTTTCAAGATTGGGAGACCCCGCAGTACAAGATGATGCGCAATCCGGACGTGACTGTACGCAGCCGCGGGGTCATGGAAAAGTGTACTTATTGCATCCAGCGCATCACCCAGCACCGCATCGATTCCGAGCGCGAAAATGGCAAAATTCAGGACGGCGAACTGCAAACCGCGTGTCAGCAATCTTGCCCTGCCAACGCGATCACCTTCGGCAATATCAACGATCCCAATAGCCAGGTTTCAAAGTTCAAGGCGATCGCACGCAACTACAGTTTGCTGGCCGATCTGAACACCCGGCCCCGAACTACGTATTTGGCGGAAATTCGCAACCCGAATCCAGAACTGGAAAGCTAGGGGAGCACGATCGAAAGATGGACGAGCCAAGACAACCCGCAACCGATGCCTCTCCGGTAATTGAGCCTGGGTACACCTTCGGCACAGTCACCGACAAGATCGCTTCGATTGTCCTCACACGCCCTACCTCCAACGGTTGGTTCTTTGGTTTTGGCATCGCGTTTCTGCTAACGATGATGATGTTGTATGCCGTCGGATATTTGTTCATCCGCGGTGTCGGCATCTGGGGCATAACTATCCCGATCGGCTGGGGCTTCGCGATTGTGAACTTCGTGTGGTGGATTGGAATCGGCCACGCGGGCACGCTGATCTCGGCCATTCTGTTATTGCTGCGGCAATCCTGGCGTAATTCGATTAACCGGTTCGCTGAAGCCATGACGCTGTTCGCCGTCTCCGCTGCTGGTCTTTTTCCGTTGATTCACGTCGGCCGTCCCTGGCTGGCCTATTGGCTGTTCCCTTATCCCAACACCATGAATTACTGGCCGCAATTCCGCAGCCCCCTGGTGTGGGACGTTTTTGCCGTTTCCACCTACGCAACCATCTCCCTGTTGTTCTGGTTCATCGGCTTGGTTCCCGATCTCGCCACGCTGCGGGATCGCTCTACTAACCGCGCGGCCCAAATCATTTACGGAATGCTGGCGTTGGGTTGGCGCGGTTCCGCGCGGCATTGGCATCGTTACGAGACTGCCTATCTGCTGCTCGCCGGACTCGCGACGCCGCTGGTGCTATCAGTTCACACCGTGGTCAGTTTCGACTTCGCCATTGCCATCGTGCCGGGTTGGCACACCACGATCTTCCCTCCCTACTTCGTCGCCGGCGCGATCTATTCCGGCTTCGCCATGGTGCTGATGCTCGCGATTCCCATCAGAAAATTCTATGGCCTCGAGGATTTCATCACGGAGCGCCATCTGCAAAACTCAGCCAAGGTCATGCTCGCGACCGGCCTGATTGTCGCTTATGGCTATGCCATCGAAGCGTTCATGGGATGGTATAGCGGAAACCGCTACGACACGTTCACTCTTTGGAACCGCCTGCACGGGCCCTATGCGCCGTGTTATTACGCGTTGCTGGCCTGCAACATCTTCGTCCCACAAGTCCTGTGGATTCGCAAACTGCGGACCAGCCCATTTGCATTGTTCCTGATTTCCGGAGTCATCCTGGTCGGCATGTGGCTGGAGCGGTTCATCATTGTAGTGGTCAGCCTACACCGTGATTTCCTGACGTCCTCGTGGGGAATGTATTACCCGACTCGCTGGGACTGGATGACGTACATCGGCACCATCGGCATGTTCTTGGCCGCGATGTTCCTGTTCGTGCGCATCCTGCCCATGATCTCGATCTTCGAAATGCGCACCCTGCTGCCCGAGGCGGAGGTGAAGGAATGAAGCGCACTCCCAGTTACGGAATAATGGCTGAGTTCGATTCCCCGCAGCAATTGGTGGACGCCGCACATCGCACGCATCAAGCCGGCTACCTGAAGATCGACGCGTACAGCCCGTTTCCAGTTGAAGGGTTAGCGGAGGCCATTGGGTTTCACAAGAACAACGTCCCGCTGGTGGTGCTGATTGGTGGGTTGCTGGGTGGTTTATCTGGATACGCCCTGCAGTACTGGATTTCGGCAATAAGCTATCCGATCAACGTTGGCGGCAAACCTTACCACTCGTGGCCCGCATTCATCGTGGTGACGTTCGAGATGACGATTCTGTTCGGAGGAATTTTTGCGGTGTTTGGCATGCTGGCACTGAACGGTCTCCCTATGCCGTACCACCCGGTGTTCAATGTGCCGCGCTTCGCCTTCGCGACCAAAGACCGATTTTTCCTGATCGTGTTCTCAACCGATCCGAAGTACAGCCCCAGCGAAACCCGGCGCTTTCTCGAAACTCTGGACCCGCGTTCGATTTCGGAGGTCCCCAGCTAAAGTCATGCGGCGTCTCCGCAAAATTTCGTCTTTAGGATTGCTGGCTGTGCTGGTGCTGGCAGGATGTCGTCAAGACATGCACGATCAACCCCGCTTCAAGCCACTTGCCGAGAGCGACTTCTATTCGGATCTACGCTCAGCACGCCCTCCGGTGGATGGAACTGTTGCACGGGGACAGTTGCACGAAGATTCATATTTGTACACCGGCAAGCTCGGGAACAATCCCGGCGACTACATGCCATTCCCGGTGACCGAGGATGTGCTGGCCCGAGGTCGTGAGCGCTTCAATATTTACTGCGCTCCCTGCCACTCCCGCCTGGGTGATGGCAACGGAATGATCGTGCAGCGCGGCTTTCGAGCGCCACCGTCTTATCACACCGAACGCCTGCGCAAAGCGCCACTGGGATATTTCTTTGACGTCATGACTAACGGATTTGGCGCCATGCCGGAGTATGCGTCGCAAATCCCAGTACGTGACCGCTGGACAATCGTGGCCTATATCCGAGCCTTGCAATTAAGCCAGGCAGCGACCGTGACCAACGTTCCGCCAGGACAGAAGGTTCCGTCAGAACTCCCTGTGTTTCGCGGCGATCCTGGTTCTGGAGCGACTTTGCCGGAAATGCAGTCCAGTTCGCGAAACGAAAAAGGAGAGGAGCCGAAATGAGCGCGGCGCGATCGAACAACTTGGACCTCACGGCGCCCCCCGTGGTCAAGACCATCGAAAAACGCTTGTTGGTTGTCGGCGTAGTTTTCGGCGTGATATCCCTGATCCTCGCGTTCCTTCGCCCCGATCAATTCTTCCGCGGCTACCTTCTCGGCTACATGGATTGGCTGGGCGTTACTCTCGGATCCATGGCGATTCTCATGATCCGCCATTTGACAGGCGGCGGGTGGGGCACGGTGATCCGCAGGATTCTGGGCGCGGCCATGCGCTGCTTACCCCTGATGGCCATGCTGTTTATCCCAATCCTCTTCGGACTCCCGAAACTCTACGTTTGGGCGCGGCCTCTGGACTCCATTGCGGACAAACATCTTCGCGAGCATTTACAGGAGCTCACACGGAGCTACCTGACGGTTCCCGGCTTTATCATCCGCGCCGCAATTTATTTGGCGATCTGGAATCTGCTCTCGTTCCTGCTCACCAAATGGTCAAGGGAACAGGACAAGCCTTCGCCTCGGGACAATACGCAGCGCTTCAAAGCCGTGAGTGGCCCCGGGTTGATTCTTTATGCGTTCACCATTTCATTTGCCGCCATCGACTGGGTGATGTCCATCGATCCCAGTTGGATTTCCACGATCTATGGACTGTTGATCCTGATCGGGGAGTTGCTCTCGGCGATGTGCTTTGCGGTCGTCGTAGAGCGCATTTTAGTCGACTACAAGCCAATGTCGGAACTGCTGAAACCCGATTTCGTGCACGACCACGGCAAGTGGATGCTGACCTTCATCATGGTATGGGCCTACTTCTCGTTCTCACAGTGGCTCATCATTTGGGCCGGAAACTTGCCGGATGAAATCACCTGGTACATGCGGCGATTGAATGGCGGCTGGGGATACGTGGGATTGTTTCTCGTTGTGTTTCAGTTCGCCGTCCCCTTCGTTCTGTTGCTTTCGCGCCCTTTCAAGAGGGACATTCGACGGTTGGTCTGGCTTGCGGTGTGGATCATGGTAATGCGCTACGTCGATCTTTTCTGGATCATAGAGCCCAATTTTTCAAAAACATTCAGCCTGACACTGGCGGATATAGTGGTCTCGATTGCCATAGGCTGTATTTGGCTGGCGTACTTCTTCCGCAATCTCAGTTCATTGCCACTTCTGCCGGCGTATGACGTAGACGCGAGTGAGGTACTGGAACCAGCGCATGACTGAAGAGACACAACACGAACACGCGGAAGAGCGCTACGAGCACCAAGACCTCAGTGCGCAGGCAGTGTACGCATTTCTGGTCAGTCTCCTTGTTGGGGGTGTGGTGGTTTATTTCATAGTCTGGGGTTTCTACCATTTCATGGAAGCGCGCCAGAGAGAGCATCAGCCTCCGCCAAATCCACTGGTGAAGCAAGTGGAAACTGACACCCGCATTGTCTCGCCTGGGGAGATCAAAAAATTCCCAGAACCCCGTTTGGAAACGAACGAACGAACCGAGATTAGAGACTTTCGCTTGAAGGAAGAGCAAACCTTAAATAGTTACGGCTGGGTCGACCAAAAGGCCGGAGTGGTTCGTATTCCGATTGATCGCGCCATGCAATTGCTGGCACAACAAGGACTGCCGACTACACCGAAAGCTGGAACCGCTCCGCCTTCGGCGGTGAGTGTGGCGACTGAGGCTGCAGAACGCTCGGACACCAGCGGCACATCATCTCTACGCAAGTCGCAACCGCCAAAGTAAAGGGAAGGAATATCGCAGTGCGTCGTCCGGTAAGATCGACAATTTCGAAGCTGATCGCAGCAAGTGTGTTGGCTCTCTCGGCTCTTACGGTGCCCGCGTGCGGTCAGGGAATAACGCAAGGGACCACATCTCCGCCTGCGAATGTGCGTCCGCCGGGATTGAAAAATGTTGGCATTGAGCAACGTCTGAACCAACAGGTTCCACCCGATCTCACGTTTCGGGATGAAACCGGGAAAGCAGTCCAGTTGGGCGATTACTTCGGCAAGAGGCCGATGATTTTGAATCTGGTGTACTACCAGTGTCCGATGCTGTGCGGAGAAGTTTTGAGCGGACTGAGCAGCACGCTCCGGGTATTGAAGTTTGATGTCGGGAAAGAGTTCGACGTCCTCACAGTGAGTTTTGATCCGAAAGAGACCCCGGAAATCGCCGCCGCAAAAAAGACGGAATACCTGAGGCGTTACGGTCGACCCAATGCTGCCGAAGGCTGGCATTTTCTGACCGGACCGGCGGCTTCGATCGATGCGCTCACCAAGGCGGCGGGTTTTCAATATCAATACGATCCCAAAAACGGCCAATTCGCTCATGCGACTGCAATCGTGGTTCTGACGCCGGAGGGCAAAATCGCACAGTACTATTATGGCGTCGAGTTTGCACCCAAGGATTTGCGTTTGGGTTTGATTCAGGCATCACAGAACAAAATCGGCACGGTAGTCGATCAAGTGCTGCTCTACTGCTACCACTACGATCCCGACACCGGGAAGTATGGAGCCATCATCAGCAGAGTTCTACAACTGGCAGCAGGCGCCACGGTGTTGATCCTGGGAACGTTCCTGATAGTGATGTTCCGCATGGGCCCTACGAAAGTATTACGGCGACCAACAACCAACGACACGACCAATTATGTTCGATAACTTTCCACTTTGGCCTGTACGCGCCTCCGCCGGCGCCGGCAATACAGACGCGCTCTTCATTTTTCTGCTGGCGCTGTCCGCCTTCATGTGTCTGGCCATCTTCACTATGATTTTGGTGTTTGCGACGAAATATCGTCGACAGCGCGGCGTTGAAGCGGAACAGATTGAAGGTTCGACCGAACTCGAAATAACCTGGTCCATAATCCCGCTGGGAATCTTTATGGTGATTTTCGCCTGGGGCGCGGTCATTTACTTCCACGAGCGGACTCCACCGAAGGGCGCGTCCGAAGTTTACGTCGTGGCCAAGCAGTGGATGTGGAAACTTCAACATCAAGAGGGCGCGCGCGAAATCAACGAACTGCATGTGCCGGTAGGCCGTGACGTCAAACTGATCATGACCTCGCAGGACGTAATTCACAGCTTTTATGTTCCGGCCTTCCGCATCAAGCAGGACGTGCTCCCCGGGCGCTATACAACCGCGTGGTTCCGAGCAACCAGGCCAGGTGTCTATCACCTGTTCTGTTCGCAATATTGTGGAACCATGCACTCCGGCATGATCGGGCAAGTGGTGGTGATGGATCCGCCACAATACGAAGCCTGGCTCTCTGGCGGTGGAACCTCGGGATCGCTTGCGGCCAGTGGTGAAAGCCTTTTTCAGCAATTGGGCTGTGTCACCTGCCACCGGTCCGATGCGCAAGGTCGCGGGCCCAACTTGGTCGGACTCTTCGGCAAGCCCGTGCATCTGGAGGACGGGCGAACTCTTATCGCCGATGAGAACTACATTCGCCAATGCATCTTGAGTCCGAGTACAAACATTCCGAGCGGATTTAAGCCCATCATGCCGGTCTTTGGAGGGCTTGTCAGCGAAGAACAGTTAACCGCTCTGGTCGCATACATCAAGTCGTTGAGTCCGGCAGCATCGGGAGCGGCGGGCGGACCGAGTTTGGCTCCGGCCGGCACAAGATCGCAAAACCCTAAGGAATAGCAATGGCTACAGTAGCAGTTTCCGCCGAACGCGAACATTATCTTAATAAAGAATACGGCATCCGCTCGTGGCTCCTGACCACGGACCACAAGCGCATCGCGCTTCTATATCTCGTTTCGATCACGTTCTTTTTCTTCATCGGCGGATTCTTTGCCCTGCTGATCCGCCTTGAACTATTGACGCCGGCTGGCGATCTCGTGCAAGCGGATACCTATAACAAACTCTTCTCCATGCACGGTCAGGTGATGATTTTCTTCTTTCTGATCCCGTCCATTCCCGCCGTGCTGGGAAATTTTCTTGTCCCCTTGATGATCGGCGCAAAAGATCTGGCGTTTCCGCGAATCAACTTGTTGAGCTGGTATCTCCTCGTTATTGCCGGCGTGATTTATATCCACTGCATCGCCACCGGCGGAGTGGATACGGGTTGGACTTTTTACACACCGTTTAGTACGGCCTTCAGCAACACCAGAGTGATTGAAGCAGGAATTGCAATCTTCATCGTAGGATTCTCATCCATCCTCACCGGCCTCAACTTCGTCGTAACCATTCATCGCATGAGGGCGCCGGGCATGACGTGGTCTCGGTTGCCGCTGTTCATCTGGGCGCATTATGCTACCAGCATCATTCAACTGCTCGGTACGCCGGTGCTTGCAATAACGCTGTTGCTGGTTGTTTTCGAACGCGCCTTCAATTTGGGTATCTTCGATCCCACTCGCGGCGGCGACCCGTTGTTGTTTCAACATCTATTCTGGTTCTATTCGCACCCCGCGGTGTACATCATGATCCTCCCCGCGATGGCGGTGGAAAGCGAAGTAGTCGCATGTTTCACTCGCAAGCGCATCTTCGGCTACAACTTCGTAGCCATGTCGAGCATTGCGATTGCCGTGTTCGGATTCCTGGTCTGGGCCCATCACATGTTTGTGGCCGGCATTTCGCTTTATTCCGCGTTGATCTTTTCTATTCTTAGTTACCTAGTTGCTGTGCCCTCGGCGATCAAAGTTTTTAATTGGACCGCGACCATGTACAAAGGCTCGATCTCGTTCACCACGCCCATGCTGTACGCGTTAGGTTTCATCGGATTGTTCACGATGGGTGGACTGACCGGTCTGTTCCTGTCCGCCCTTGGAATCGATGTGCACGTGCACGACACTTATTTCGTCATCGCCCACTTTCACTACATCATGGTAGGCGGCGCGGTGATGGGATATCTCGGCGGATTGCATTTCTGGTGGCCAAAAATCTCTGGCCGAATGTATCCGGAAGCCTGGGGCAGGTTAGCCGCGTTGCTTGTCTTCGCCGGCTTCAACCTGACATTCTTCCCTCAGTTTATTCTCGGCTACATGGGAATGCCCCGCCGCTACTGGCAATACCCTCCGGAATTTCAGGTGCTGAATGTGCTCTCGACCGCGGGTTCGACCATTCTTGCGGTCGGATACGTTTTGCCCATGGTGTACTTCCTCTGGTCCATGCGTTACGGAAAAATTGCTAGCGATAACCCGTGGGGCGCGGCTGGCCTAGAATGGAAGACATCCTCGCCGCCGCCCACGTTCAATTTTGATGAAACGCCAGAAGTGACTTGGGAAGCCTACAACTACGAAGAGATCCCCGCCCCAGCGGAGGTGCCCGTTGAGCGATAGCCCGATCGCGGTCGAGCAGCACGGCCCGGAACACCTGCACCATTTTGCCGATGCCGAACAGCAGCGCGATGCCGCATCGCTCGGGATGTGGCTGTTCCTGGCGACCGAGATCATGTTCTTTGGCGGCATGTTTTTGGCGTATCTGGTCTATCGTTACTGGTACTACAACGAATTTGCCGCTGGCAGCCGCAGCCTGGACATCTCGCTGGGCACTATTAATACAGCCGTCCTCATTTGCAGCAGCTTGACGGTAGCTCTTGGCGTGCGGGCGGCGCAGATGGGCAACCGGAAATTGCTGGTCATTCTGTTGCTGCTGACGATCGTGTTCGGTTTCGCGTTTCTCGGAATCAAAGGCGTCGAGTGGTATCAGAAGTTTGAGGAGCATCACATCCCGGGACGATCCTTCAACGCAGGCGATCTGATCAAAGAGTACCCGCAGATTCACATCGACCCGCAGCACGAGCAAATTTATTTCTCGCTTTACTTTGCCATGACCGGTCTGCACGCGCTGCACATGATTATTGGCGTTGGCATCTTCGTTTTTCTGACTTACCACGCGTGGAAAGGACGCTACACGCCGAAGTACCACACTCCCATCGAAATCGGAGGATTGTACTGGCACTTTGTCGACATCGTGTGGATTTATCTTTTCCCGTTGCTCTATTTGATCGACCGAAAACCTCTAAGGTGAGGAACCATGTCCGAGCATGTCATGTCGAGCAAGTTTTACTACACCATCTGGATCGTGTTGCTGTGCCTGACGGTGATTACCGCTGCGGTTTCCTTCGTCGATTTGGGCCCGTTTAACACGATCGTGGCGCTGGTCATCGCTACGGTGAAAGCTCTGCTGGTAATTTTGTTTTTCATGCACGTCAAGTACACCAGCGAACGGTTGACCAAGATAGTTATTGTGTCCGCGATTTTTTGGCTGCTGCTCTTGCTGGGGCTCAGTATGGCCGATTATGCAACGCGTTTCCTGAGTTAGCCTCCGTCCTGAACTGCGCGCTCGGCTGGATTTGCGATATACTCCGCTCGCGGTACAACACCGACCAAGGCATGAATCGGCGAGGTGATCTATGGCCTTCTGCAATTCTTGCGGAGCAACTCTGGAACCAGGGGCGAAGTTCTGTCCTAAATGCGGTACCACGGTGCCCATGGCTGCTGCTATCCCGGCAACCGTTCCTTCTCCTCCGCCCACGTCGCCTCAGGGAAGCGGTGCGCTCAAGATCATCCTGATCGTAGTAGCCGTCGTGATCGCGCTCGGCATTCTTGGGATTGGGACGTTGGTGTTCGTCGTCCGCCGCGTTGCCCAGAACAGCCGCGTACGAAACCGGGACGGCAACGTTCGCGTGGAAACGCCCTTCGGTACGGTCCAGAGCACAAATAATCCCGACGAAGCTTCCCGCAATCTCGGCATCGACTTGTATCCCGGCGCGCGCGTAGTGAGGGGCAATACCGCAACTATTGGAGGAATGCATACCGTCGAAGCGGAATTTGAGAGCGATGATTCCGCTGAAAAAGTCATGGCCTTCTACTCGGCGAAATTTCCCAATGCCAATGTCAACACGAAGGATCAGGACCACTATGCGATCGTGTCTACCGATAACAATAACCTGATCACGATCAAAATCGAACCCGACGGCAGCAAAAGCCGGATTAAGATTGCAAATGTGAGTGGGAAAAACGTGAGCGGCGGCAATTCCACAAATTAGCGTATTCCAGTTCATGCAAAATAACTTCGTCGAACTAGCCCGCGCGGCCAAGTCTGCGGTGGTGGATGCAAAAGGACTCGCCTCGGCTTTGACCGGTCACCTGCGCGGCGAAGTACGCTTCGACAAGGGCAGCCGCGCTCTTTACGCCACCGATGGGTCCAACTATCGCCAGGTTCCTATCGGAGTGGTTCTCCCTCGGGATGCCGACGACGTCATCGCGACCATCGCGCTGGCCCGGGAATATGGCGCGCCTATCCTCTGCCGCGGCGGCGGTACTTCGCTCGCCGGACAGTGCTGCAATGTCGCCGTGGTTCTCGACTTCAGCAAGTACATGGGAGAAATCCTCGAGATTGATCCTGCACGGCGGATTGCAAGAGTCCAGCCCGGGGTGGTGCTTGATCGTCTGCGAAGCGCTGCGGAAAAGCACCATCTCACGTTCGGTCCAGATCCCGCAACCCATGACCGGTGCACCCTAGGCGGCATGATCGGAAATAATTCCTGCGGCGTGCATTCGGTAATGGCGGGCAAGACAGACGACAACATCGAAGAACTGCAGATCCTCACCTACGATGGCCTACGGTTGCAGGTAGGCCAGACCAGTGATGCCGAACTCGAAAGCATCGTGGCTGAGGGCGGCCGCCGCGGTGAGATTTACGCAGGGTTGAAAAAGCTACGTGACACGTACTCGGATTTCATTCATAAACGCTATCCTAATATTCCGCGCAGGGTTTCAGGCTACAACCTGAATTATCTGCTGCCCGAAAACGGCTTCCATGTGGCCCGTGCCCTGGTAGGATCGGAAGGCACCTGCGTCACCATTCTCGAAGCTTCGTGCCGGCTGGTCGAGAGTCCGCCCGAACGGGTTCTCCTCCTCATCGCGTATCCGGATGTCTTCCAGTGCGCCGATCGCGTGCCGGAAATAATGGCTCATCATCCCATCGGCCTCGAAGGCATCGACGAGTTGCTGGTCGAATTCACCCGGCGCAAGGGATTGAGTCCGGAAGGACTCGCGATGCTACCTCCAGGCGGCGGGTGGCTCTTCGTCGAGTTCGGCGCAAACACAGCTGCCGAGGCGGAAGCTCAAGCGCGCGACCTCATGCAATCTCTCGGCAGCGGCTCAAATCCTCCTCAGATGCGCCTGTTCGCCAACCAGCAACAGGCAAAGCGAGCCTGGGAAGTCCGCGAGTCGGCTCTGGGAGCCACTTCCCTTGTGCCAGAAGAACCGCCGGGCTGGGAGGGTTGGGAAGATGCCGCTGTCACTCCCGAAAAGCTCGGCAGCTATCTTCGCGATCTATTCAAAATGATGAAGGGCTACGGCTACCGCAGCGCTCTCTACGGGCACTTCGGCCACGCTTGCGTTCACATGCGGATCAACTTCGATCTGCAGTCCAAGCAAGGTATCGCCAAATACCGCAAGTTTGCAGAAGATGCGGCCGATCTGGTCGTCAGCTATGGCGGATCGCTCTCCGGCGAACACGGCGACGGACAATCGCGCGCCGAGTTATTGCCGAAAATGTTTGGGCCCGAACTGATCCAGGCATTCCGCGAGTTCAAAGCGCTCTGGGATCCGGATTGGAAGATGAATCCGGGCAAGGTGGTCGAGCCGTACAAGCTGGATGAGAATCTACGTCTCGGCGCCGACTACAAACCATGGGAGCCACAGACGCACTTCCAGTTTCCCGAAGACCACGGCAGCCTGGCGCATGCCGCCTTGCGTTGCGTGGGAGTGGGCAAGTGCCGACACGATGAAGGCGGAGTCATGTGTCCGAGCTTCCGCGCCACTCGCGAAGAAGAGCACTCAACCCGAGGTCGGGCGCACCTCCTTTGGGAGATGACTAAAGGCGATGTGATTCAGGACGGTTGGCGCGACCAGCACGTAAAGGACTCGCTCGATTTGTGTCTTGCATGCAAGGGCTGCAAGAGCGACTGTCCCGTCGGCGTCGATGTGGCCACGTACAAATCGGAATTCCTGGCGCACTACTACAAAGGCCGGCGTCGTCCACGCAGTGCCTACGCCTTTGGCAATATCGATATCTGGTCTCGACTCGCTTCGACCGCGCCGGGTCTGATCAATCTGACGACGCAACTGCCTTTTCTGCGCGACATTGCCAAAATCGTAGCCGGCATCCCGCAGGAACGCAGCATCCCTGCCTTCGCTCCGCAAACATTCCGCCACTGGTTCAGATGGCGACAGCCGCGAAATCTGGAGGGCGCACCCGTTCTACTGTGGCCGGACACATTCAACAATTACTTTCTCCCGGACACCGCCAAGGCCGCAGTCGAAGTGCTGGAATCGGCTGGCTACCGCGTGCAGTTGCCCAAAGCGAACCTGTGTTGCGGCCGTCCGCTCTACGATTGGGGCATGTTAGATCGCGCCAAGCGTCTTCTGCTTGAGATTCTTGACGCCCTAGAGAACGAAATCGAACAGGAAATTCCGATCGTTGTCCTCGAGCCAAGTTGTGCCGCAGTGTTCCGCGACGAACTGCTGAATCTATACCCCAAAGACGAACGAGCGCGCCGGGTCTCCCGGCAAACATTCCTGCTGAGCGAGTTTCTGGAGAAAAAAGCAAAGCATTTCCAATTGCCGAAACTCGGTCGTAAAGCCCTGGTCCATGGACACTGTCACCACAAGTCGGTGATGAGAATGACCGACGAAGAAGCCGTCCTGCGAAAAATGGGAATCGAGTTTCAGACCCCCGCGCCAGGTTGTTGCGGCATGGCTGGAGCCTTCGGCTTTGAATCCGACAAATTCGAAATCTCGGTGGCGATCGGCGAGCTAGAACTGTTGCCGGCAGTTCGAAAAGCCTCGCCCGAATGTCTGATTATCGCGGATGGCTTCAGTTGCCGTGAGCAGATCGCGCAGTGTACCAACCGGCAAGCCCTGCATCTGGCGGAGGTTATTTCAATGGCAACTCGAGACAGATCGGTAGGTAGTCAGCAAAACTACCCCGAGCGCGCACAAGTCGAAAGGAAACAAGTCCAATTGAGGCGATCGATGACGAGCGCAGGCCTGGGCATGCTCGGAATCGCCGCTGGAACTGCTGTGCTATGGGCGCTCAGGCGACGGGCCTGAAACCGCTAAGCCATTGATGGTAAAGCCTCTTCGCCTAAGCTCCTCGCCAGACTGCTCCGATTCTGGGAGAATAACAAAATACAGTTGGCAGGCTCAGCCTCCAAGTCTCTTTGTCTCTTTGGGCGCAGGTTCGAACCATGATCCGGGATTCTGAATCGTCGCTGACAATCGCCGATACCTCGGTGCAGAACAAAACAGCTCCAATGGTTGACACGACCCTTCGCGGTTCGGTTCTGGTGCTCATTCAATTCGATGTGTGTGAGGAGATCCGCCTGGACCAGCTTCGCGGCATCTTCGGAGCACGTACGCTGGAACAGCCTAGCCTGAAACATCCGGCTCCAGGATATGTTCGCTACCAGCGCCCACCGGTAGTCGAACCGATTGATCCGTTAGTACTCGAAAGCGGCGAGCGCCTCGAAGGCCAGATCAAGTTTTACGATTACGGCGTGGTCAGTGTGGTACTGGAGCTGCCGTTCTCAGGCGACTGGGACAAATTGGTGCGCCTCGGCAGCCGCTGGGTCTGGGATGTAGATTTTGCCGGTCATGCTTCACGCATTGCCCACAAGAAACTTGAGCGCGCAGCTCCGGCACTGGTGAAGCCGTATGCGGATTGGCTGAGCGAAGACTATTTCATTTTTCACGTGCGCGAGATCAGCGGTTGTCCTTCAGCCAATGAACTGGTTGCTTCTCATGGCCCACGCATCGCGCAGATCGTTCGCGGGGAAACGGCACAACTCTCCGAAGGCGAACAAAACGAAATCCTGCAGTCGCGCATCTCGTATTATCCCAACGATCTGACGGTCATCAGTTGGAACGCGGCCTTTCTTTATGACAGTGCGACGGGCGCGGAGACAGCGATTCAGCTACTGGAGTATGCCAACTCTCAGCTGCTCGAGTTCCGCCACTACGATGAATTCCTCACCCACGAGTTGGAAAGCGTCTACGCCTCTTTTGACGAAGGTACCGGGATGTTGGCGCGCTGGCGTCTGGCACGCGCCGCGACCAAGCTGCACACCGTTTTGCTCGACGTTAACGAACTGACCGAGCACGCGGATAACGCCATTAAGTTTCTCAGTGACATGTTTTCCGCCCGCCTTTACAAGTTGGCAGCTTCCAAGGTTGGCGTGCCTGATTACAAGGATCTGGTCACACAGAAAGTACAAACCGCCGAAGAACTCTATCGCTTCATGGTCGACCAGTTCAATCAGAGCCGTGCCTTCGTGCTGGAACTCATGGTCGTGATCATTCTGATTATCGAACTGGTCTATTTCTTTCGCGGAAAACCGATTTAGCAGCTTGCTTCAAAATCCAACTTTTGAGTGGCGCAGCGGTTTGAGCGCTGCGGTAGACGCTCTCAAATGAGTAAAGGCTTCAACGCTGAAGATTCCCTCAGTCTTAAGGAGAACCAATGCGCGGCCTCGAAGGAAAACGTGTCCTCATCACCGGCGGCGCCAGCGGGATCGGCGCCGCCACGGCAGCGCGTTTCCTGGAAGAAGGGTCAGCAGTGTGCGTTCTCGACCGTGATGCCAAAGGCCGCGAGCAAATCCACAAAAAATTACCGGATCTAGCCGGCACCGTAGAAGCCGACGTTTCCAACCTCAAGCAAGTGCAAGCAGCGTTTGACGACGCGATTCGCAGCATGGGCGGCGTCGATGTGTTGATCAACAACGCCGGCATCAGCATTCGCCACGATTTCTTGAAAATTACTCCGGAAGAATGGGACAAGATTATCGCGGTAAACTTGACCGGAGTCTTTTACATGGCCCAAACCGCTGCCCGGCACATGTGGCAGGGTGACGGCGGTGTGATATTGCAAACTGCGTCGACCAACGGCATCGTAGGCCAACCTTATTATGCTGACTACAACGCTACCAAGGCAGGAGTAATTGAACTGACTCGAACCATGGCTTTAGAGCTGGCGCCGAAAATCAGAGTTTGCGCAGTTGCGCCCGGCTACGTGCTGACCCCGATGCAACGTGCGGAATACACCGACGCGATGCTCGACGAAGTGAACAGCAAGATCCCGCTGCGGCGGCACGCCAAGCCGGAAGAGATCGCAGCCCTGTTTGCATTCCTGGCATCGGACGACGCAGCCTACATAACCGGACACGTCTACACGATTGACGGCGGTGAAATCGCTGGCGGGCTGGCAAGCCGGTAGCGTGTTTTCGGGAGGGTACAGTTTCAGCTGTGCTGTTCAAGATAGCAACATTGTTGGCCGTTGGCCCTGGGTGAAACCTCCGGTACTGAATCGGCTTTTGTGATCTCGTCCCAATGACTTACTCCGATAAACCCGCAGCCCTGACGGGCAAGGTCGCGCTCATTACCGGTGCCGCTTCAGGCATCGGACGCTCGACGGCCTTACTCTTCGCTCACGAAGGTGCTGCGGTTGCCATCACCGACATCAACCAAAATGGACAGTTCGTTGCCGAAGAGATCATTCAAAACGGCGGCCGCGCTATTTTTGAGCAGGCGGATGTCACTCAAGCCGCCGACTGCCAGCGTGTCGTGGAATGCATGCTTCGCCGATTTGGCGGGATCCACGTTCTATTCAACAACGCCGGAATCATTCGCCGGGCTTCGGTGCTTGAACTCAGCGAGGATGATTGGGATCGGGTCATGGCGGTGAACGTGAAGTCGATTTTCCTGATGTCGCGCCAGGTGATTCCGATCATGACAAAGGCAGGTGGCGGGTCGATCATCAATACAGCGTCCGGTTGGGGATTGGCTGGAGGCCCTCGGGCTGCGGTTTATTGTGCTTCGAAGGGCGCGGTGGTGCTCCTCACCAAGGCGATGGCCATCGATCACGGGTCACAGCAAATTCGCGTAAATTGCATTTGTCCGGGGGACACCAACACGTGTATGCTGCGCCATGAAGCCCGGCAACTGGGCGAGCAGGAAGACCGTTTTCTTGCGGAGTCGGCCCGCCGCCCGTTAGGGCGAATCGGCAAGCCGGAAGAAATCGCCCAGGCCGCACTGTATCTGGCAAGCGACGCGTCCTCATTCGTAACCGGCACGGCCTTAGTCATCGACGGCGGTGGTCTCGCCGGATCGTAGAAGATTTTTTATCGCTGATTTGCGAAACGTTCTTTTCTAGAGGTACGGCTCTTCGGTAAGCCGCATCGATCCAAAATGGACGGCTTCAATTCCCGCGGTGAGCAGGTCTCCGGCGTGGGGACCCGAAATTGTAGAGGACAGAAAAGGTCTCGCCAAAAGACGCAGTGGTTACACTGCAACTTTTCCACCTTGCTTCACAACCCCCATCTCGGCGAAGATGCATTTATCGGAACCCCGGTCTGCTTTTCGTGTCAGCCAAGCCCAAACTCGCTCCAGGAAAAACGCTTTCACCTTCGGCCGCTAAACTTCGTCTGCTCAAGCGCCTGCATTGCACCACGAAATTCGAAAAGATGGCGTGGCAATCGGGCGCGCGCCTGATCGCTGGCGTCGACGAAGTCGGCCGCGGATCTCTGTTCGGCCCGGTTGTTGCCGCCGCAGTCATTCTCGATCCCGACTATCGCATTCGCGGTCTGCGCGACTCCAAGTTGCTGCTTGCCGAACGGCGCGAGGTACTGGCTGAACGCATTCGCGAACACGCTATCGCCTGGGCCATCGCCGCCGTGGACGCTGCCCGCATTGATCAGATCAACATTTACCAAGCCTCGCGCGTCGCCATGCGGGAAGCGGTCCTGCAGCTCGAACCCGGCCCCGACCATTTGCTGATTGACGCCCTGCGTCTGGATTGCGAACTCCCACAACGAGCGATCATTCACGGCGATGCGCTTTCCGCCTCCATCGCTGCCGCGTCGATTCTGGCCAAAGTCGAGCGCGATCGCATGGTCCGCGAATGGGATCCGGTATTTCCTCTCTACGGTCTCGCTTCGAACAAGGGTTACAGCACGCCTCGCCACCTCGCCGCCCTGCGCCAGCACGGGCCTTCTCCGCTGCATCGGCAGTCGTTCGCTCCTGTATGGAATAATCCCGTGCCTCAGGAGGTTCTCGCCTTCATGCTCCACGAGAAGCCGGAAGAGGTGTTCGAGGAGATGACCGAAGCATAGTCAAGCCGGGTTCAATCTGTTGCTGGGATGCCCGCATTCAGCTTCCGATGTTGCTTCTGGTTTCTGCCGCGGGATGATGGCTGGCTATCGGCACTCCCGATTATCGTTTCCCCTGATTTGAAACAAACCGACGCGATTGCTCTGAGAATCCACCACGTACAGGCAAGAGCCTGCGGAAATCCACATGGTTGACGGGTGGCTAAAGTTCGCGTCTGTGATGGTGCTCGGGTCAAATGTATACAGGAGCCGCCCTTCGTGGCTGAAGATCTCAATGCGATTGAGAACTGGATCGCTGACGTAGATGTTGCTCTGGGCGTCGACCGCTAATCCCGTGCGATGGTCGGCGTAGGCCAAGCTGATGGCCCGCCGGAAATGCAGCGCTGTATCGAGGATTTGAATGCGGGCGTTGCCGGCGTCGAGCACGAACAGTTCACCGGCAGCGATTACCGCCTGGCTCGGCAGTGTGAACTCGCCCGGCCGGTCACCTCCACCACGCTTGCCGGCCTTCGCGACGAGCCGTCCTCGGCCGTCCATGACAATAACCATGTGCCGACGCGTATCGCAGACATAAATGCGTCCTGTCGTTCCGTCAATGGCGATCCCCGCCGGACTCTCGAAGTACGATTCTCCTCCGCTCAATGTGCCCAGGGAGTGGCGAAACTTTCCCGCCGAGTCGTAGATAAGTATGGTGCCGCTTAGCTTGTCGCTCACATATAGATTGTCTTGACCGTCCACGGCGAGCGAGACGGGGACGCTTAGCCGATCACTGCCCTTTTCCAGGACACTATATTTCGAATGGGTGAAATCGAATATGTGCACGGCTTTCGCGCTGGGATCGGCCACGAAAACCCGCTCGTTCGAATCCGTGGCCAGAGCCGATGGTGATTGCAACCCGCCCACCCGTAAGTCCGGATCTTTGGATCCCGCGAGAATGTCGAGCGTACGATCGAGGACCGGGTGCAATGGCCGCCTTACATCATCAGCCGAGGAGAAGGCGCGAACAAAACTCAGTCGTGCTGATGCTTGTTGTATGTCGGATTGCGCTGCCGCAGGGTCGCATACGATGCAAGCCAACAGGATGCAGTACGCTGGGAGCACGCAGAATCTTCGCCGGATGGACTTACCCACAAACACAACCACTCACCCAACCTCGATTCCATCGGAAAGGCTGAGAATGTGCACTGTCCGGCATCACAGCGACATGTGAGCGCGGTCACCAAACCCCTTCTGGTGCCACAAGACTCGGAACCTGGCTTAGCTTTCGCTTTGTATAGCAAAAAGTCCGGAGCAGATCGGCAACTGATCTCCTCCGAATTGCAGTGAAGTACTCATTGGCTGTCCTTCCGTTCTGAGACCATAATCCACTTGCTGATCTCGGCAGGGCGCTCCAGGAGAGCACCGGCAGTTTTGACAAAGGTTTGCAACGGAGCGGCCTTGGCGTGTGCATCGAGGTCCGCAGCGGTCTCCCAGCTCTCGTACATGGCAAACCGGGCAGCGTTATCCTGAGATTGGTGCAGGTCATAGTTCATGCAGCCCTTGTCTTTGCGGCTTTGTGCTACCAGTTCCAGCAAGGCCGAGCGGACCCGGTCCTCGTGACCAGTTTTTGCCGTCATGTAAGCGATTACAGTAATTCCTTTTCTCACGACTGTCTCCTCCGATAGAGGTCGAGTATAGCGGAGAATTGGGTGGTCGCTGCCTGAGGGACCAAGTGCGCACCGGAGACTTCTTGCGGGCTGCACGGGCGGGCCGCCCCGCTCCTACACTCGGTAACCCAGTCGTACACTCCCTTTCGGTAACCCTTAGTAACCATACGATTCTGAGTACCCAGCCGTACAATTACCCTTGTCCTAAAGACCACCTCCTGACACTGGGCGCGATGCCGATGGAATGGTCAACCTGGACACGAACTCTCGTGACGTAGAGAAAATTCTCCGACGCGAGACCGAACACCGGAGCTGGAGTCCGCACTTTTATGGCGTTTGGTTTTGGCTTCAACAAGCAGAAGGTCCTCAGTGCGGCGGAGAAGTTTGTCCAACAGGGCAAGCTGCCGAACGCGATCACTGAGTACGAAAAAGTCCTCAAGGCTGACCCTAAGGATCTTACGGTGATGAACACCGTAGGGGACCTTTACTCGCGTCTCGGCAACAGCGAAAAGGCCGTGGAATGCTTCAGGAGCGTGGGCGACGCCTATGCTTCGCAGGGCTTCACGGTCAAGGCGATTGCCATGTACAAAAAGCTCAGCAAGCTGAAGGCGTCGCTGGAATGTGCGCTGAGGCTGGCGGAGCTTTACACGCAGCAGGGTCTTTTTAACGATGCGCGGGCTCAATATTTGCAGGTGGCCGAAGAATTTCTGCGGGAAGGTCAACTCGAACAGGCGGTGCGGATCTTCCAGAAAACTCTGGAAATGGATCCCGAGAACGTCGCCATGCGAACTCGGCTCGCCGAAGTTTATGTTCGCTTGGGCAAGAAAACTGAAGCTTGGCAGATTTTTTCCGCAGCCGCAGAGACTCTGCGCGCGAAAGGCCAGCTCGCTCCAGCGGAAGAGATTCTGCAGCGCATGATCACGCTGGATCCGGGCAATGGCTACGCTTTGCTGCTGCGAGGCCGAAACGCCTTTGACGCGGGCGACATGGCGGCGGCGATCCAGTTTCTGGAAAAGGTTGCCGACCTCGACACGCATCCCGACGGATTGCGAACTCTGCTGCAAGCTTATTTGCAGACCGGACGTTTGGCCGAAGCGGGTACTCTGGCGGCGAAGCTGTTCTCCGTTCACAATGACATCGGTGCAATTCTTTCATATGCCGACGCGCTGATCGCAGCTGGGCAGTTCGAAGATGCTTTGCAGCTGTATCAACAGCACTCCGATCGGCTGCTGGCGGCAGACTCCGGTAAAATTCTGGAAAATTTGCATTCCCTCATCAGCCATGTGCAGGAGAATACGGCAGCCCTTGAAATGCTGCTTGATCTGTTAAACAAGGCTGGAGACAACACCCATCTCACCGAAGTCTACGAACTTCTTGCGCACGGCTACGTGCAAGCGGAGGAACTGGAGAAGGCTCGCGACTACTATCTCAAACTAACTCAACTCGAGCCCGAGAATCAGTTGCACGCGCGCAATTATCAACAGGTGGCAGGCAGACTTGGGACTTCATCCGGTTCGCGGTTGATCACTCCCGAAGAGGGCGCTGTCATGGTGGACGAACTCGAGGCCACTGCACCCTTCATTGATCAGCGTTATGCCGATGAGGTTGCGCTCTTCGTTCGTGCCGCGTTGACCGATGCCGAACTTTTCATTTCCTACAACATGCCGGGCAAGGCTTTGGGGCCTCTGCTTTCCGCGCTACCCCAGGCGCCGCGCGATCTGCGGGTCAACCAGCGCTTGGCGGCGCTGCACACGCGCGCAGCCCGGTTCACTGAGGCCGCGGTTTGCTGCCGTACTTTGGAGAGCATTTACCACGACGCTGGATATCCAGACGAAGCCACCCGCTACGGCGAACTTGCTGCGAAGTATGAGGAACGCGGTTCCTCGGTCGCGGCGGAGCCTACTCTGCCGGCGGTAAGGAATGCAGAGCCGGAGGCCACAATTTCCGACGCTTTGGTAGCGGATGCTGCCAGTGAATTCCCAGTTGACGAGGTTGCACCAGCCTCGAGTTTGAAAGCGCCGGAGCCTGCCGAATTCGAAATTCAGTCCGCTGCTGCTCCACAGTCGCTGGCTCCGGAGAAGGAAATCGATCTCTCGGCGGAGTGGGAAGATTCCCTCTCGGAAGAACCGGAAGCACCTTCGGTTCCCCATCAAGAGGCTGTTAAAGCGGCTGCTCCTGATGTGGAGGAGAATTCTACCTATTCGCAAGCGATCAAGGAAGCCGCCGAAGAGGTTCGCTTCTATCTCTCGAATGGGATGCACGAAGAGGCTCGCGCAGCTTATACCAAGCTGGAAGGCTTGAAGCCGGAGTCGTCTTTGTTGGCGGTCATGCGGGATGAGATCCAAGCTGCTTCGACGCAGGCTCCGAAGTTAGAAGCAGAAGCTATCGAGGAACTTTCGGTTGCGGACATCCCCGAGGTGCCCAAAGAAGAACCCTCCATTGTCCCCGAACCAAAATCTGAGGTGCTGGATGCGCTGGTCAGCGACTTGGAATCTTCGCTTGGGGATGGATTCCTGCCGCAAACCGCAGCCCGCCAGGCGACTCCTGAACCTGAGCCTGAACCGCAGGCGGCAGGGTTTGCCGCGGCGGCCGCTCAGCATGATTCCAAGCGTCAAGACAGCGGGAAGCTGAATAACTTCGTTTCCGACCTCGAAGCTTCGCTGGGAGACGGCTTCCTGGCAGAAGCGCCGGTTGTGCAGGAGGAGCCCGCGGTGCAGCTGCATGCTGTGGTTGAACCTGAACGGAGGCCGCAGCCGGTTTCAGCGAAGCATCAGGCGCCGATTCCGCACAGTGCCCCGCCCGCGGAAATCCCGGCCGTGATGGCGGCCGCTGCGAGCCAAAGTACTCCAGCGCGCGAGCCACTGCTTGCTCCCGGTACTTTCACCTATCACCCCACACCAGTTCGGCCTGTCACTACGCAGGCCCCCGTTCCCCCTCCGCCGAAGTTCGACTCGGGCCCGGGCGTGGACCTGGTCGACATGTTCGGCGAATTAAAGCACGAACTCGAGGAAGACTCTGCCGCAACCGATGAAGATCCGGAAACGCACTACAATCTCGGAGTGGCTTTCCGCGAGATGGGACTCCTGGACGAAGCGATCGGGGAACTGCAGAAGGTCTGCCAGGCGGTCGATCGCGGTCATCCCTTCCCGCATATAATGCAAACCTACACTTGGCTCTCCCAGTGCTTCCTTGATAAAGGGGTTCCGGAAGCGGCCATCCGCTGGTATGAAAAGGCGCTCACACTGCCAACCATCGATGCGGACACTCGTACTGCGCTGCACTATGAGTTGGCCACGTCGTACGAGACCGCAGGGAACAAAGTGGCGGCCCTAAGCCATTTCATGCAAGTGTATGGCAGCAACATTGATTATCGGGATGTGGCCGAGCGCATTAAGACCCTGAAGTCGTAGAATGTCCGAATGGGTTTCTACTCTCTTACGCCGGTAAGACGCATTCGCAGGATCCGGCCCGCAACGCGGACGCTCGTCAGGAGCAAATGGTGACCGCGGATCCGAATACACCCCAAGCAATTCCGCCAGCTTCGTTGGGGGCAAAGCGGCCCTCCGCGCAGCGTAGTGATTCCTCCGCCACTGCTTTGGAAGTACCCCCAAGGCGTCCCGAAGGGACCCGTTATGTAGGCTTCGAGCTTTGGCTGCATCGGATTACCGTGCTGATCTTCGGGTTGGTCTGCGCCATCGTCGGGGTGCTTTTAGTGATTCTTCCCTGGAGACCGGAATGGACAGACAACCATCTGCTCATGGCATCCCCGGCACTGCGAGCATTCGTGGCTAACGGCTTTGTCCGCGGTATCGTCAGCGGGCTGGGAGTACTCGACATCTGGATTGGATTCTCAGAGGCGATTCACTACCACGAGGAAAAGCGGCTCTGAAGCAAGGCTGGACCTGTAGGGAATGCATTATTCCAGCGGTCGTGCCGGTTTTATTGAGTTTTAAGAAGTTCATGGAAAGATGCCGTCATTATGAGTGAACGAGACATGAAACGCGCGCCGCTGGCCTACGAAAACGAAGCCTTTCTGAATAGCCCGGATGGGCGCATCCTCCGCATATTGTCTGAGTACATGGAACCGATCGCACGTTTCCGCCGTGAGCAGATTCAGGACACGGTTGTATTCTTCGGCTCGGCCCGCTTTCACAGCCGGACCGTCGCCGAGGATAAGCTGGCTCAACTGGACTCAAGCGCTGTACAGCTTTCTGGCGGCGAGCTCGATTTAGGTAAGAAACGGGCGCTCGCAGCTGTCGACATGGCGCGCTATTACGAGGACGCACGCCGCCTGGCTTTTCTTTTGAGCCAGTGGTCCATTCAAATTCCCGCGCGGCGGAGGCGCTTTGTGGTCACGACAGGCGGCGGCCCAGGCATCATGGAAGCCGCTAATCTTGGGGCGCAGGAGGCAGGCGCCAAGACCATAGGCTTGAATATCGCGTTGCCCTTCGAGCAAATGCCCAATCCTTATATCACGCCCTCGCTGAATTTCGAGTTTCATTACTTTTTCATGCGCAAATTCTGGTTCGCCTATCTATCCAAAGCCTTGGTGATTTTTCCTGGCGGCTTCGGCACCATGGACGAATTTTTCGAAATCCTCACCCTGGCCCAGACGCAGAAGCTGGCGAAGAAGATTCTCGTCGTTGTCTATGGCAGCGAATACTGGAACCGGCTCATCAACTTCCAAACCATGGTGGACGCAGGAACGATCTCTCCGGAGGATCTTGAACTTTTCAAGATCGTAGACTCGCCGGAAGAAGGATTTGAATTTCTGCGCGATGGCCTGACCAAGTACCACCTTACGCCCGAGCCGAAACATAAAGGCGAACAGGCCGAACGAGTTCCGGAGATCGCCAAGACCAATCCATAACGGCTTGTTGCTCGTCTACATCACCGATCGTACTCAGTTTGCAGGGGACGAAACCGCCCGCCGGCGCGCACTGCTTGCAAAAATCGCGGAAGCAACTCGCAGCGGCGTTGACGTCATTCAGTTGCGGGAGAAAGACCTTTCGACTCGCGAACTTGAAGCTCTCACTCGCTCAGCTCTCCGTGTTATCCGCGAGAATTCTGGGCAATCCGCAAGCCGTCTCCTCGTGAACTCACGAAGTGACATCGGCATCGCCTGCGAGGCTGATGGAGTGCATTTGCGATCCGACGATATTTCGCCCTCAGAAGCACGGCGGATTTGGCCGCATGCACGACGTTCGTTCTTAGTTAGTGTTTCTTGTCATTCCGCAACCGACGTAGCGCGTGCCGCTGATGAAGGGGCTGACTTCGCCGTGTTTGCCCCAGTCTTCGAAAAGAAGGACCAACCGCAGATCTCCGCTGCTGGCCTCGATGGACTGTGTGAAGCTTGCCGGCAAAAGATTCCCGTACTTGCTCTGGGTGGCATTACGTTCAACAATGCTCACGCGTGTACTGCTGTCGGCGCAGCCGGTATTGCCGCGATCCGACTCTTTCAGGAGAACGACATTGCCGATGTTGTGCGGCGACTGAGAGACTAGCGCAGTTTCACAATGATGTATTACGCGACGTATTGTTCGGGGATGACAGTGCGTTTACCCCGGCTTTATCTGAGAATGGTTAGCCAGTCCATCTCTTGCCGGTCTTCAAAATATCCATGGCTTTCGCCAGGCGACGCAGTCGCGTTTCTTCCTGTTTGGCGCCACTGATCGAAACGGCGATCTCTTTCTGATGCGTAAATGAGAGCTTCTCCCAATTGGCCTGAGCGATCTTGCTCTTGGCCAGCTCTTTCTTCAGAGTCGCAGGCACTTCCACGACCCGGTCGGCTTCATCGCGCTCCATTACGACGTTCACGGTGTCGCCGGGTTTTACGCCCGCTCCGTCGCGCAGGGTTTTGCATACGGGCATTAGGTGTGATGAACAAGGCAGCGACGGGCTTCCCTTTCCCATCAAACCTTTCGCCATGGGCATCAAGGAAGAACGAAAGGGATAGCCGTTGATGGTGCCTCGCACCGGTACCCGGGCACGAGTTCCGAAGACTTCGACCACGTCAAACGGCGGGGCGATTGCCGCGACCGCGCCAATTTCTCTGCCTGCTATTTTCACCGTGAATTCGAGTTTCTTCATACTTTGGCGCGCGCTGGCGACTCGCGGAAAAACTATAAGCTGCTGCTCGGAGTGATTGCAAGCCGAAATGGCTTGCACAGACAGAAACTGGAGATTGAGCGATGAATGTGGATCTGGGCATTGTGCTAAGCTCGGCAACTAGATGAGCGGTTCACAAACAACGTCTTCCATCCCGGGAAATATTTTGGAAGAGCCGAGTCTCGTCGTCATCCCAGCGGGCTGGTTCCGCATGGGTTCGGAGTCAGGTCAGGAGAACGAGCGTCCGGTGCATCGCGTTTGGATCGATTCCTTTTACTTGGCCGCATGTCAGGTAACTAATGCCGAGTACGCCCGCTTTCTGGATGCGACCGCAAGCGCTGTACCTCCACAGTGGGATAATCCGAATTTCAATCACCCCGAGCAGCCGGTCGTCGCCGTTTCGTGGTTTGAGGCGGTGAAATACTCCGAATGGTTGAGCGCAATCAGTGGGCGCAAATATCGCCTGCCGACCGAAGCCGAATGGGAGCGCGCGGCGCGCGGCGGAGTCGAAGACAAACTCTTCCCCTGGGGCGACGAGCCACCACAATCATTGCCCAACTACGCAGAGCGCTGGAAGAATGGACCGGAACAAGTCGCACGCTCGGCACCCAATTCGTTCGGACTGTATGACATGTGCCAGAACGTGCATGAGTGGTGCAGCGACTGGTATCAACCCGATTACTACGCGCATTCTGTCGACCACAATCCTCGCGGTCCGCACACTGGCGAGCGCCGCACCTCTCGAGGAGGATCCTGGCGGCATCACGTGAAAGTGACCCGTTGCGCAGCCCGCTCCAGCATCCCTCCGCAGTTCCAGTATGCGGACTACGGATTTCGCGTCGCCGGTGATTTGGGTTCGAGCTAGGCCCGTTTTTGCCGAGGTGAGAGCATGGCGAGTATTTCGCGGAGGCCCTGACGGATTTGCTTTAGGTCAGGTGCAGTCTGTTCGGGGAAAGGCAGCGGCGTCTGTTTCCTGTCACCCTTGTTCTCCGCACGCAAATGTTGCCGCGCACCGGCAATAGTGAAACCTTCCTCATAAAGAAGCTTTTTTATTCGCAGCACATTCTCGACGTCTTTGTGGCGATACATGCGTTGCCCGGTGCTGCCCTTGACCGGTTTGAGTTGCGGAAACTCAGTTTCCCAGAAACGCAGCACGTACGCCGGCAAGCGGCACAGCTGAGCAACTTCTCCGATCCGGAAATAGAGTTTGTCCGGAATCACCACGTCGGTGGTCCGGGAAGATTTGGCCGCGACTTTGTTGCGGGAACTCATCGAGGTTCTGGAAGTGGCTTGCATCGCAGCCTGCGGCTCACTCCCTAGCGTTTCTAGCACGACCTGCCGTTCTCGGACAACCCCTCATTTCGGCTAAGCACTTTCTCCTACTGGGCTTGTTATTTGGGAATCAATTAAAAAACCCCCGGAGAGGTGCTTCTCTCGAGAGGCTTTTCTGAACTTTCTGGTACGTGCGAAGTGTCTCGCGTACGGTTAGTGTTTCTTTTTCTTGGCAGCCTTTTTCTTTGCTGGCATGAGTTTCCTCCGTGAACAATTTTTTCCCTTGAAAGGGACCCAGATCCAAAATCGTTGCCCAATTGTAGTAGGTACAACGATGCTACCCCAAGATATTGAGGACTATTACTTTCATTGTCAATAGAATTCTTCACTTAGGAGGTTTCCAATCTAAGCGACCGGCGCCGCTGCGAGTATCGTACACTGACAGCCGTCGTCTAATTCCGTCATGCATTCCGCCGCTAGAAGACAAGATCCCATCGAGCTGGAGATATTCAAGAACATCTATCATTCCATTGCGGAAGAGATGGGAGCGGCGCTGCGACGAACCGCTTTTTCGCCCAATATCAAAGAACGCCGCGATTATTCCTGTGCCGTGTTCGATTCCGACGGCGAAGTGATTGCCATGGGCGATCACATGCCGGTTCACCTCGGTTCGATGCCGATGTCGGTGCGCGCAGCGATCGATCAGTTGGACCTCGAGCCCGGCGATATGGCGATGCTCAACGACCCGTTTCGAGGCGGAACTCATCTGCCGGACATTACCGTGGTCGCTCCAGTGTATGTTTTGCAAAGGCGTTCTGGCCTTCCCCGGAAGAGCCGGCGTCCAGATTTTTACGTCGCCTCGCGGGCCCACCACTCCGACGTCGGGGGTACCTATCCGGGTTCAATGGGTCTTTGTCGCGAGATCTATCAGGAAGGCCTTCGCATTCCTCCAGTAAGGATCATGCGCAACGGGAAAATGCAATCTGATATGCTCGCGCTGCTGTTGAACAATGTGCGTACGCCTCGGGAACGCGAAGGTGATCTCGGCGCGCAAATCGCTGCCTGTCACACCGGGGCCGAGAGACTGCGCGAAGTCTGCGTCCGCTATTGTTTAGAACGAAGCAAGAAAGCGGCGCGCGAGTTACTCGATTATTCCGAGGAGATGATGCGTGCCTTTCTCAATCAGGTGCCAAGCGGAAGTTACAGCGCGGTGGACTTTCTGGATGATGATGGAGTCAGTACCAAGCCTGTGAAGATTGCGGTGACGATGAGATTTGCAGGTCATACGCGGGGCCGGTCTTCCAGGCGAGTCGGGACGGGACGAAGACCCGTTTCCACACAAGGTGTCCCCACGCGAGCCGTGGTGGTGGATTTTATTGGCAGCGATCGGCAGGTCGAGGGCAGCGTGAATGCGGTACAGGCAATCACGTATTCAGCTTGCTTTTATGTATTCCGTTGTCTGTTGGCTGAAGACGTGCCTGCTACGGCCGGATTGATGCGTCCGATTGAAGTGATTGCGCCGGAAGGGACGGTAGTCAACGCCCGCCCGCCGGCAGCCGTGGCCGGCGGCAACGTCGAAACCTCGCAGCGTATCGTCGACGTGCTACTACGGGCGTTGGCGCAAGCAATACCCGAGCGAATTCCCGCAGCAGCATCAGGAACCATGAACAACCTGACCATTGGCGGGACGGATTCCCGAACCAACGAACCGTTTGCATATTACGAGACCATTGCGGGTGGCATGGGAGCGCGCCCTTCGAAACCCGGAGTGTCGGGTGTACACGCGCACATGACCAACTCGCTGAACACACCCGTCGAGGCGCTCGAACATGCATATCCACTTCGCGTTCGGAGATATTCGCTTCGGCCGGGCAGTGGCGGCGAAGGCAAGTATCGTGGTGGAGACGGAATCATCCGGGAGATCGAGGCACTAGCCGATGCCGAAGTTACGTTGTTAGCCGACAGGCGCGAGCGTGGACCGTATGGGCTTGCGGGGGGGAAAGATGGTGCGCCAGGAAAGACAGTAGTGATTCGCGAAGATGGCTCGTCGCAAGAGCTGCCAGGAAAGTTCAACGTACGACTGCGTAAGGGCGATCGGATTCGCATTGAGACGCCGGGCGGCGGCGGTTGGGGCGAATAACTAGCCGCCGCTGGAGGACGGGCGTCTCGCCTGTCCAACTTAGCACGCGGCAAACGGGAATCTCTGCGTTTTTAAACGAATCTAACTTAAGAACGGTTTCATCCCGCGAGGAGACCTCAAAATGAATGTGGACATTGCCACCCACTACCTTGACGAAGTCCGACGCCAGTTTCGGGGCCATAAACGCCTGGCTGAGGGCGCGATGGCTCAACTCAAGGACGAAGAACTGTTTACCACGCTCGACCCGGAGTCGAATTCAGTCGCAATCCTGGTCAAGCACCTTGGCGGCAACATGCGCTCGCGCTTCACCGACTTCCTGACAACGGATGGCGAGAAGCCCGGCCGCAACCGCGACCAGGAGTTTGAAATGACCTCGGCGACAACCCGCGCGGACGTTATGCGCTGGTGGGAAGAAGGCTGGGCGCGCGTATTCGCAGCCATCGAAGCGCTTAAGCCGGAGGATGTCATGCGCACGGTCACGATCCGCGGCGAACCCCATACGGTGATGCAGGCCATCAACCGGCAAATCGCGCACTACGCGCAGCACACGGGACAGATCGTTTTCCTGGCTAAACATTTCCGATCGGGCGAATGGAAGACGCTCAGCGTTCCACGCGGAAAGTCGACAGAATTCAATGCTCTAAAAAATACTCAGAAATATGAGAAGGGCGTGCTTCGAGAGCATAGCGAGGGTCGGTAGGGCTTTCCTCACTTATCAGCCGGGCTCTGACAACCGGGGTGTTAGAATTTAGGGTTTTGGTCTTGAATCCGAACCCATAAGGCAGGTTCATGTCTGACAAAATGCTTGCGGTCGTAAAAGCAAAAGCCGCACCGGGGGCGGAGATCCGGGAAGTCACGGTTCCCGCATTCGGACGCAACGACGTTCTGGTCAAGGTGAAGGTTGCGTCGATCTGCGGCACCGACCTGCACATCTACGAGTGGGACCGCTGGGCGCAGAACCGCATTCATCCACCGCTCATCCCCGGCCACGAGTTTTGCGGCGAAGTTGCGGCGTTTGGAGATGAAGTAACGAGCGTGAAGGAAGGCGATTTCGTCTCCGCCGAGATGCATGTCGCCTGCGGAAAGTGCTTACAGTGTCGCACCGGCGAAGCTCATATCTGTCAAAACGTGAAGATCATTGGCGTCGACGCCGACGGCGCATTCGCCGAGTACGTGGTCATTCCGGAATCAAATATCTGGAAACTCGATCCCGCCATCCCGTTGGAGTACGCCTCGATTCTGGATCCGTTGGGCAACGCGGTGCACACCGTGTTGGCGGGCGAGGTTGCCGCGAAAACCGTGGCCATTACCGGATGCGGTCCTATCGGATTATTCTCCATCGCAGTGGCGCGGGCTGTAGGCGCGGCGCAAGTGTTTGCCATCGAGGTAAATGAACACCGTCGCCAACTGGCGAAACAAATGCACGCCGACCTGGCGCTCGATCCGTCGAAAGAGGACGTGAAGTCAATCATCATGGAGCGAACCGGCGGCCTCGGGGTTGACGCTGTGCTCGAAATGGCCGGCCATCCCGATGCTATTCGAACAGCTTTCGACATCGTGCGGCGCGGCGGGCGTATTTCCCTCTTGGGCCTCACCTCGAAACCAATCTCGCTCAACTTTTCCGAAGACATTATTTTCAAGGGCATTACGATCCAGGGGATTAATGGCCGCCGTATGTACCAGACGTGGTATCAGATGACGGCCCTGCTCAAGAATGGCAAGCTTGATCTGCATCCCGTAATCACCGACCGTATCGCAATGAAAGATTTTTCCAAGGCTATGGAGCGTCTGAAGACCGGGGAAGCAAGCAAAATCCTGGTCTACCCGAACGGAACAAAGTAGGAGGAAGCGGTCAAAGCCGTCAAAGCCGTGGCCGGTTAAGCCTCGGCGGGCAGGGAAACAATTCTTTTCTGGATTGCATACGTCACCAACTGAGCAGTGTTGTGGATGTCAAGCTTCCGCATCAGATTGAACTTGTGAGCTTCCACGGTCTTGACACTGAGGCCCAGCATACCGGCGATCCTTCTCGCCGAGTTGCCTTCCGCAATCATTCTCACAACTTCGCGCTCTCGAGGCGTAAGGGTTGAACGACGTAAATTCGCATGCTGCTCCACCGACACAATTCTCCTCGACCAGAGTAACCACGGAATAGCCTTTTTGGCGGCGAAAGGCGCGCCAGACGGCCCGAGACATTCTTAAAAGTTTAACGATATTGTACAAGCCCCTACCCTGTTCGTCACGAAAAAAATTCACTTGTAGAACGTAAACTGGACAAAAAACTAACTTCGGACTTCATCAGATACAATCCAGATCAATGCTTCGGTATTTCACATCGGGGGAATCTCATGGAGAAGCTCTGGTCGCTTTTCTTTCCGGCATGCCAGCCGGGTTGAAGGTTGATCAAGCCTTCGTGGATCGCGAACTCTGGCGTCGTCAGCAGGGCTATGGCCGCGGCGGCCGCATGAAGATCGAGCGCGATACTGCGCACATTCTCTCTGGAGTCCGCCACGGAATGACCATTGGCTCTCCTATCGCCGTGCTGCTGGAAAATAAAGATTGGAAGAACTGGCAGGACTCGCTTCCGGTGGAGGGAGGAGATCCTGCGAAACACAAACGTGTGGCTTCGCCGCGTCCAGGCCATGCGGATCTCGCTGGCGCGCTGAAGTACGATTTTGCGGACGCTCGATATGTGCTCGAACGCGCTTCGGCCCGCGAATCCGCGGCCCGGGTGGCGATTGGTGGTCTGGCGAAATTACTGGCACGAGAATTCGGAATCGAAATACTGAGCCACGTAATCTCTGTGGGGAATGCGTCGATCGAGGGCCCGGAAATTCCCTGGGAACGTATCGCTCCCTTGCGAAACCGCGACGAGGTTCTGCTGAACTGCGCTGACGCCAACGCTGAATCGCGCATGAAGGAAGAAGTTGATCGGGTGCTTAAGACGGGAGATTCGGTCGGTGGTGTTTTTGAAGTGGTAGCTCACAACGTACCACCTGGTCTGGGTACGTACGCGCAGTGGGATGAGCGTCTCGACGCGCTGTTAGCGGCTGCGGTAATGTCGCTGCAAGCGGTAAAGGCAGTAGAGATCGGCTCGGGCATCACCGCCGCAGCTTCCCTGGGCTCCGTCGTGCATGATGAAATAGGGTACAGCGAGTCCACAGGGTTTGCCGGATTCACTCGCAGCCACAACAACGCAGGTGGAATCGAAGGCGGCGTCTCGAACGGAGAGGACATCCGCGTGCGAGGTTATCTCAAGCCGATTTCCACCTTGCGCCGTCCGCTGCGGTCCGTGGATTTTGCCACGCGCGAGACTGTGAAAGCTGCATACGAGCGTTCCGATGTGTGCGTGGTCCCCGCGGCGGGCGTGGCAGCCGAGGGCATGGTGGCCTTGACTTTGGCCCGTTGTGCACTGGAGAAGTTTGGCGGCGACTCCATGACGGAAACCTTACGCAACTACCGAGGATATTTAGAGCAGCTGAAAAAGTACTAACTACTCAATGATCTATCCCATCGTAAAATTTGGAAATCCTGTCCTAGAGAAACCGGCAGAACCGGTCACGGTTTTTGACGACGAATTGAAAAAACTGGTTGAGGATATGTTTGAGTCTATGTACGAGGCCCATGGGGTAGGGCTGGCCGCGCCGCAAATCGGCATCTCGAAACGGATCGCGGTCATTGACATTACCTTCAAGGAAGATCCTGACGCCAAGTTGGTACTGGTGAATCCTGAGATTCTGCATACCGAAGGAAAACACACCCAGCCGGAAGGCTGTCTTAGCATTCCGGAATTTCGCGAGCCCGTGACCCGTCCTCGCAAGGTAACGATTCGTGCCCAGGATGTGCATGGAAAGTGGTACGAGAAGAGCGGCGAGGAACTGCTTGCCCGCGCCTTCCTGCACGAAACCGAACACCTGCAAGGAAAGCTTTACATCAGCCACCTCAGCGCCTTGAAGCGTGACCTGATGAAGCGCAAGATCCGCAAGTTGATGAAAGCCGGAGGGTGGTAGAGGTTGCGTAAATTGGATAATTTTGTAATTGAGCAATTGAATACGCGAGTCCATTTACCCAATTCCCAACTTGCTCGCTTACCCAATGCCTGCCTCGCTTAATCTCGTCTTTTGCGGCACGCCTCACTTTGCCGTGCCCACGCTTGAAGCGCTGGTTCACGCGGGTTTTCCGATTCGCATGGTCGTTACGCAACCGGACAAGCCTCGCGGACGCGGACTTGCGCTGGCCCCGTCTCCCGTAAAACAGTCGGCCCTCGCTCTCGACTTACCCATCACGCAACCGCAGAGCATCAAGAACAACGACGAGTTCCGCGCTCAGCTTACTGCACTCAAGCCAGACGCGATCATCGTCGTCGGCTATGGGCGCATCATTCCGCAGTGGATGATTGATTTACCACCCCTGGGCAACTTAAATCTGCATGCGTCGTTGTTGCCGAAGTATCGTGGGGCTGCGCCCGTTCAGTGGGCTATCGCTCGCGGCGAGACTGTGACCGGGGTCACTACCATGCGAATCGATGCGGGACTCGATACTGGCGACATCCTGCTGCAAAAGGAAATTCCAATTAATGCCACGGATACCTCCGAAATGCTCGCTCCCGCTCTGGCTGCAATCGGCGCGACTCTTATCATCGACACGCTGCATGGACTTCAAGCCGGTACAATCGGGCCGCGTCCACAGGATCATGCAAAAGCCACTCTCGCACCCATTCTCAGAAAAGAAGATGGCCAAATCAATTTTTGCCTTTCCGCACAAGAAGTCTGCAATCGACTGCGTGGGTTCCAGCCCTGGCCCGGTGCTTTCACCACTTTTCGTGGCAAGAATCTGAACGTGTGGGATGTGGCAACGTCGCAGCGTTCACTTCCACCGGCAGAACTCATCGTCGAAAATGATCGTTTGTTCGTCGGTTGCGGAGGAGGAACGGCCTTGACACTGCTCGAAGTGCAACCGGAAGGCAAGAAGCACATGGCCGCGCGGGACTTTATCCATGGCTATCGGCCCCAAACCGGCGAGAAGCTCGGTTCATAACTGAGGACCCGATGCCTATCTCTCCCGCTCGCATCGCAGCCTTCGACATCCTGCTTCGAGTTGAGCGCGAGGACTCTTACGCTTCGGAATTGCTGCACTCTTCACGCTATGAGAATCTTTCGTCAGCCGATCATGGTCTCGCAACCGAGTTAGTCATGGGCGTCCTCCGCTGGCGATCCTTGCTGGACAATCGCATTGCAGAACACTCCTCGCAGAAGCTTGCTCGCCTCGATCAGGAGGTACTTACCGCGCTCCGCCTCGGCGTTTATCAATTGCTGTTTCTGGATCGCGTGCCCGAGCGTGCCGCCGTGCATGAGAGCGTGGAGTTAGTGAAGCGGGCAAAGAAGCGGTCAGCTGTGCCTTTCGCCAATGCCGTGCTGCGAAAGTTTGCAGGCGCCACGAAAGAGCAGAGTTCACCTTCCGCGATCGCGGAGGCGAAAACGTCCGCGAAGTTGTCGGCGTCTTCCGCACACCCGCTTTGGTTAGTCGAGCGCTGGATTCAGCAATACGGGTTCGAGCCCGCCAAACAAGTCTGCACTTATGACCAGCGAATTCCCGAAACCGCCATCAGCGTCATAGATGCAGCGACTCCAGACGAACTTAGGAGCCACAAGATCCAACTAGTTCCAGGCAATTTACTGACGTCGACATATCGCGTCGTCGGTGGTGATTTCACCGGCACTCGGGCATTCCGAGAAGGTCGCATTGTGATCCAGGATGAAGCGTCACAATTGGTTTCGCTACTCGTCGGCCAGGGCGAAAACATTCTCGATTGTTGCGCCGCTCCCGGTGGGAAGACGCGGACGCTCGCCAAACGTAACCCCGATGCCAAAATCGTTGCGATGGAGTTGCATCCCCACCGCGCCCGCACGCTGCGCAAACTGGTTACCGCAAATAACGTTCAGGTGATTGCGGCCGATGCCCGCGACCTTCCCACGAACACGCTATTCGACCGCGTGCTCGTCGACGTTCCCTGCTCGGGCACTGGTACGTTGGCCCGCAATCCCGAGATCAAATGGAAACTCAAAGTCAAAGACCTTGCCGATCTTCAGTACCGCCAACTGGCCATCCTGCAATCGGCCATGCAGCGCGTCCCCCCGGGTGGGAGGATCGTCTATTCGACGTGCTCACTCGAGAACGAAGAAAACTCTGTTGTGGTTGAGAAGGCGATATCGGTTGACCCTTCGTTCCGCGTGGTGGATTGCCGGGTCGAATTGGAGAAACTCCGGTCCCAAGGTGAGTTGCGGTGGGAGAATATCGATTCACTAACCAGCGGGCCGTACCTGCGAACGATTCCCGGAGTGCATCCCTGCGACGGTTTTTTTGGGGCAATTCTGCAAAAAAGTTAGCCACGGATTACTACAACTGCATTCATGATTCGTGTTGAGCCGGGTAAACCGGTGGCCAAGTGTTCAGCGCACTTCGAAGTTCACAGCCGAACCCACAACGATCTTTGCTCCGGGCGCAGGATTCTGCGAGACGATAATACTGGCTGGCGTAGGTTGCGGCGGCGGGACGGGAGGCGGCGACACGATGATGGAGAATTCCGTGGCTGAAGCAGGAGGCGCTGAAGCGGATGGAGCAATGCTAACCTCGCCTAGCCGGAATCCGGCGTCCTGCAAAACCAGGGTCACGCCACCGAGAGCCTGACCTATGAAGTTGGGCATCAGAAAAGCTTGCGGCATTGCGGATTCGGCAGTCAGCAAACTGATTTTGGGGGCCGCGATACCACTGGCATTCGGGGGCGGGCTTTGGCCCAATACCTGGTCCGGGGGTGCCCCATGCATTCCGATCTGCGCTACTGCGCCCACATTCAATCCGCGACGAAGTATATTTATTTCCGCGGCCCGCTGGCTTTCCCCCAGCACATTGGGAATCTGTACCCGTTGCGGACCCAGACTCTGCGCAATTCGTATCTGCCATCCTCGGCGCACCTTGGTGCCCGGAGGTGGAAGCTGCGAAAGAACCTTTCCCTCCGGAACGGTCGGGCTGTAGTATTGGCGTTCGATGTCCATCTGGAAACCGGCCGCATCGGCAATTTTCCGCGCCTCCGCTGGAGTCTTCCCCACCAGGTCGGGGACGTCCACCTCGCGCCCGTGGATGGCAAATCGCATCGCGGTCAATGCCGACACGAGCGCAACCACAAGCAGCACGAGCGAAAGCAGAACGAACCGAAAGAAAGACTTCATTTTGTGCGTCTGATTATAGCGCTCCGTTTTCGGAGACTTTCAATAACAGATCGCGACCAGCGTGTCGTATCAGTTCCACCCAGCCCTTTATACTGTCCCTATGTCTCCTGAGGCGGATCTGCTCGCTCCCTTGCTGCGTTACTGGGGCTACGATTCGTTTCGTCCATTGCAGGAGCAAATTGTGCGCAGCCTACTCGGAGCCCGCGACACCTGCGTAGTCATGCCCACCGGCGGAGGCAAGTCACTCTGCTACCAATTGCCGGCGCTGGTGTCAAGGCAGACTGCCGTCGTGATCTCCCCATTGATTGCGCTGATGCAGGACCAGGCAGCCCAGCTTGCGCAAATGGGAATTCCAGCCGCGGTGTTGAACAGTTCTCTGACCAACGACCAGCAATCTTTGGTGATGCGAAAGGCACGCGATGGTGAATACCGGCTGCTCTATCTTTCGCCCGAACGCCTGGCGCGGTCTGACACGATCAGCTGGTTGCAGCGTGTGCCCATCGCATTCTTCGCCATTGATGAAGCCCACTGCATATCGGAATGGGGACATGAGTTTCGTCCCGAGTATCGGCAATTAAGCAGCCTGCGTGTTCATTTTCCTGACCGCCCGATCGCAGCCTTCACCGCAAGCGCGACTCGGCGGGTTCGTCACGATATTCTCAATCAGCTCCAGTTACGCGATCCGGCAAAATACATCGCCAGCTTTCATCGCGCCAACCTGCGATATGTGGTGAAGGAATGCGAAGGGAGGTCGCAGCCGAATCTGCTGCTGGCGGCGCTGCGAAATTACTCCAACGATAACCTCATTATCTACGCGCCAACGATTGCAAAAGTCGAAGAGACGGTCGATTTCCTGGAGGAGCACGGAATTCCGGCGATCGCTTATCACGGCAAAATGGAAACCAATCTTCGCAGGCAAAACCAAGAGCGTTGGATGGCGGACGAAGTAAAGGTGCTGGTCGGAACGATCGCTTTCGGATTAGGCATTAACAAAGCATCAGTACGCGCTGTAATTCATCTGTCGCTGCCTAAGTCGATCGAACAGTATTACCAGGAGGCGGGGCGTGCAGGACGCGACGGGCTGCCGGCGGATTGCATTTTGCTCTGGCAAAAGCGCGACACGGGCCTGTTGGCATACTTTATCGAGCAAGTCACGGATCCAGCTGAGAAGGAGCGTGCCTGGCAGCGCTATCACACGATCCGGCGATTTGTTGAATCGAACAGCTGCCGCCATCGCCAGATTTGTTTGCATTTTGGCGAGACTCCCAAGTGGGCAGAGTGCAGCGCATGCGATGTTTGTAGCGGCATGCCGGAATGGCTGTCGAAGCCAAGAGAGGCTCGGCAGATTAGGTCATCATCGGTTCCGGTTGGAGCAAGCTCCATCCCGCAGCCTGCGCAGGTGGGAGGGACGGTCGTGTCCGATTTCGACCCGGAGCTGCGCGAGTATCTTCGCCAATGGCGGAGCGTTGTGGCGAAGCAGGAAGATGTTCCCGCGTTCGTCGTCATGCACGATACTTCGCTCGCGGAGATCTGCCGCAAGCGCCCGGCTTCGTTGGTGGAGATTCGAGGCGTTTCTGGATTCGGCGAGCGCAAAACCGAACGCTACGGCCAGCAGATTCTTGATGCACTGGAACGTTTCCGCAGTGGTGAGCGAGCTGTCATTGTGACGGAGAAAAAATCGAAGCCCGCGGACGATACCATCCGGCTACTGGCAGAAGGCCGATCCTTCGAGGAAATAGCAGCCATTCGCGGCCGGCAACTCAGGTCCGTAATCGATCTCGTGGCCACACTCGTAGAAAAGGGAGAGCTGCAATTTCAAAACGGTTGGATCGACGATAGCAAACGGGCAAGCATTGAGGAGGCCTGCGCCCGTCTGGGCATCGAGCGACTGAAGCCGATCAAAGAAGCGCTGTCCTCGGAGGTTACATACGAAGAGATCCGTCTGGTCGCAGCGCGACTACTGCAGGAGCAACGAAGAACCGCATAATACAAGGATCCCGGTGATGTCCACGTAACCCCGGACGCCTCGTTCGGGCGCCCCGCGAACGAGTCCTGGTTTATGATGGATTTGATTTTCTACCTGGGACTTTCCACTATGAGCGCTCCAACGATTCCCGCCGAGAAAACACGTCTCACCCGCGAAGAAATTAATCGCAAACAGAAGGAATACATATTTCCTTCGGTCACGAATTACTTCTCCGATCCGTTGCCGATTGAGCACGGCGTGATGCAGCACGTTTGGGACGTCGAGGGCAAAAGGTATCTCGACTTCTTTGGCGGTATTGTCACCATCAGCGTGGGCCACTGCAATCCGCGCGTGATCTCACGCACAAAAGCTCAGATCGACCGCCTGCAGCACGTCTCCACCTGCTTCCCCAATGAGCCGATGGTCACGCTGGCGGAAAAGCTGGCGCAGATCACGCCGGGCGCTCTTAAAAAATCATACTTCACCAACAGCGGAACCGAGGCGAACGAAACCGCGATCCAGACAGCACGCATGCATACGGGAAACTTCGAAGTAGTCGCGTTGCGTCACGGCTACAGCGGACGCTCGTCACTTGCCCGTGGACTTAATGGCATGAGCACCTGGCGGCGCGGCACGATCGAGATTGGCATCGTTCATGCCATGAATCCTTACTGCTACCGTTGCCCGCTGGGGTTGAAATATCCCGACTGTGGGGTCGCATGCGCCAAGGATATTGAAAACACAATTCAGTTCTCGACTTCAGGACGGATCGCGGCCTTTATCGCTGAGCCTATCCAGGGCGTCGCCGGATTTGTCACGCCCCCGAAAGAATATTTCAAAATGGCGTTCAACATCGTCAAGCAATATGGCGGCGACTTCATCGCCGATGAAGTGCAGACTGGCTGGGGCCGCACTGGCCGCAAATGGTTCGGCATCGAGCACTGGGAAGTCGAGCCGGACATGATTACCTCGGCCAAAGGAATGGGAAACGGAGTGCCCATTGGTCTGACAATTGCCAAGCCCGAGATCGCGGATTCATTTCAAGGACTGACTATTTCGACCTTCGGCGGCAACCCGGTCACATGCACTACCGCAAAAGCTGTCATCGATGTGATCGAAGAAGACGACCTGCGAACTAACGCCGCTGAAGTTGGCAGCTATTTCCGCACGAAACTGGAAGAGCTACAGGAGAAGCATCCCCTGATCGGCGACGTTCGCGGAATGGGCCTGATGCAGGCGCTGGAATTGGTCGAGGACCGTACGACAAAGCAGCCTTCACCGGCGGGCACAACCGCCTTGATGGAAGAAGCTCGCAAGCGCGGACTGCTGGTCGGCAAAGGTGGCTTCTACGGCAATGTCATCCGCATGTCGCCGCCGCTCAACATTTCGAAGGCAGATGTGGACGAGGCAGTGAGGATTTTGAACGAGAGCTTAACAGCGGTGAAGAAATAGACCTTTCGCCACAGATTTGCGCCGATCCACACGGATTGAAAGTCCATCAGTGCGATTCCTCCGCCGCTGGCGCGGTATCCATCGTATCCACGTGTACCGGCCTTGGCGGCAAATCCGGCACAGGCTGAAATTCTCCTGGGTCCTTGCCGGCGAGCGCGACCTTCATAAACTCCATCCAGATGGGAAGCGCGGCACGGGCTCCACTCTCCTTGGCTCCGAGCGACTTCTTCTCGTCGTAACCGACCCACACTCCGGTCGTGATCGACGGCGAAAATCCAATGAACCAAGCATCGGTGAAATCGTTGGTCGTGCCGGTCTTGCCGGCGAGTGGATACTTCAACCCCGCTGCTGCGATCCCCGTTCCGTGCAGCACAACCTCCCGCAGCATGTAGGTCATGATGCGCGCGGTACGAGCGCTGATCGCGTCCTTCACGTCGGGAAAATCTTCTTCCAGCACCCGGCCTTCGTAGTCCTCCACCTTGGTGATGTAGCGTGGCAGGATGCGGACACCGTCGTTGGGGAACACGCTGAAGGCGGAAGTTTGCTCGTACAATGTGACTTCGGCAGCACCCAGCGCTACGGGTAAATAGGCAGGGATGTTTGAAGTGATCCCGAAGCGGTGCGCGTAGTCGATCACGGTTCTTATTCCGATGTGGTCTGCGACCTTCAACGCTGGAATGTTGCGCGATTGCGCCAGCGCCCGCCGCAGCGTAATGGTGCCTTCAAACTTTTCATCGTAGTTGTGTGGAGTGTACGGGCCCGATGCGGTCGGGAAAGTAACAGGTGCATCGAGGATCGTGTCGTCCGGCCTCGCCCCTTGATCAATAGCCGCAGTGTATACGTAGGGTTTAAACGACGATCCCACCTGCCGTAGTGCCTGGGTCGCACGGTTAAACTTGGATAGTTCGAAATCACGCCCCCCGACCATCGCCTTGATCTCGCCGGCGGCATTGTCGATTGCGATCAATGCGCCCTGTGTGCCCGAGTCCTGCTCCAGGCTCACTCGCGCCTTGCCATCGGTAGTAAGGGCAGTGATTTTCACATACACCACATCACCCGGCTTCAGAATGTCCTGAAGTTTGTGTTGCGTCCAGGTGGCATCGGCTGCTAGGACATTTGCGGTATATCGGCCGAACTTGACTAGCGCCGACCCAGGCGCCACTGCCATAACCAGGGCGTGTATATAGCCGTTCACCTCGGGCTCCTCATCCCAGTCCGGAAGCTGGTAGGCGAGAGTTTCATTGCCTGCCAATACATTCTGCAAATGCCCCTTCCATCCGTGGCGACGTTCATAGGCGGCGAGACCGTCCAGCACCACATGGTTTGCGGTTCGCTGAAGATCCATGTCAAGCGACGTGTGAACGCGCAGTCCGCCTTCATGAACCTGATCGCTGCCGTATTTGTTTTCGAGGTACCGGCGAATGTCCTCGACAAAATATGGGGCCAGCGAATTGGGATCGTGCTGCAGGTGCAGCTCGATAGGCTGGTTGCGCGCCTCGATAGCTTGTCGCGCCGTGATCTTGCCATCTTCAAGCATGCCGTTGATGACCAGGTTGCGGCGCCGGCTCGCGCGGTCAGGGTGATTGATTGGCGAGTAAAGTCCGGGGGCCTTCGGTAGTCCGGCCAGCAGCGCGGCTTCTTCTATTGTGAGTCGTTTTGCGGGCTTTCCGAAATAATATTCCGAAGCAGCTTCAAAACCGTACACTCCATGTCCTAGAAAAATCTGGTTGGCATAGAGGGTGAATATCTGCTCCTTGGTAAAACGACGCTCGATTTGAATAGCGAGCAACGCCTCCTCGACCTTGCGATGAAAGGACCGATCGGGCGACAGAAACAGGTTGCGCGCAAGCTGCATGGTGAGAGTCGAAGCGCCCTGCACCCGGCCGCCAGATTCGATGTCCCTGTACGCCGCGCCGGCGATTCGCCACACATTGATGCCCCAATGACGATAGAAATCCTTGTCCTCAATCGAAATCAGGGCATCGCGCAATACCTGCGGAAAGTCGTTGTAAGAAGCCACTACTCGTCTCTGCAGGGCGAACGAACCAATGATGCGGCCTTGCCCGTCGTAAAGCTCGGTGATGGAACTGGGACGGTAATGTTCCAACTGCTCGACCTGAGGAAGATCCGTTGAATAAACCAGCAGCAATCCGGCAGTAGCGCCCACGAGTGCAGCCAGCAGCACCAGCAAGCCAAACAGGAGGCGGCCCACCAGCTTACGTCCGGCGACGTCAACCGGTGGAAGGTCTTGATAGATGACCTTCATGGGAGATGGACCTCAGAATAGCATGAGCTGCCAGCTGCTCTGAGAAGGTTAGGAGTTGGGGGTAAGCAGTTTGATCAAAGTTGGCCTGGCATAAACTCTGTTGGGACAGCCGAGGTAGCTGTCCCCGGAGAAACTTAACTCGCCCGGCTCTTCAAGACTTCGATCGCCTTTTGCATCTGCTGGTCCGGTTGCGGAGGCTGGGCTTTCTTGGCGGCATCGTCTGCAGGCGCAACATTTTCGTCCTCGTCCGGCACCGGTCCATTTTCCTCCGTATCCGCGACCAGAACGTTCGGGGTTACAGCTGTATCCTGAATCGCCTTGCCGGTAGGCGTGTAATACTTGGCGATGGAGAGGATGAGAGCTGAGCCATTGGGCAGTTCCATGGTTTTCTGAATCGAACCATCACCGAAGGTCTTGTCGCCAACAACGTCGCCGCGAGCATTTTCAAGAACAGCTGCAGCTACAATCTCTGCGGGCCCGGCCGTACCCTTATTGACCAGCACCACCATCGGCAGGTTCGTAATGGCCTTGGAAGGATCTGCATTGAAGGCTTCGCGAGGATACTTCTGGCCTTGGAGGTAAGTGATCGTACCGTGATTAAGAAAAAGATTGGCCGTTGCAATGCCCTCGGCTTCGTCACCCTCGGCGCAGTTGCGCAGATCCAGGATCAACTTCTTCGCCCCTGACTTCTGGAGCGCCTTAACCTTGGCCGCCACTTCCTGCGACTTGCCCTTGGTGAAAGCATCGACGCGGATTTCAGCAATACCTTCATCGACCATCTTGTCGGTTACGGGTGGTATGGAAACGATATCGCGAGTAATGACAACCTTTTGCGGCTCAGCACGCCGGGCGCGAACCAGGGAAACGGTTACATTCGAACCGGGTTGTCCAGCGAGCAGGCTGCGAACTTCACCGACCGACATCTCCCGAGTGCTCTTGCTTTCGATGGCTTCAATAATATCGGTATCCTGCAGCCCAGCCTTATCTGCCGGTCCGCCCGGAATCACCGAGATCACCGAAGCGTAGCCGAAGCGCTTGGAAATGGCGGCTCCGATGTCGGCCTTGGCTGCGGTTTGATGAGACTTATATTCCGCATACTCGGATGGGCTCAGATAACTGGAATTCGCATCCAGGGATTCCAGCAATCCATGCAGAGCGCCAGCGGTCACGACCGGAATGTTCGGCTCCTCCACATACTCGCTGCGTACGCGTGAGAGAACTTCGCTGTACACCTGGAGTTGCCGGTAAGCGCCGTCGTTGCTGGAGGCACGCACGCCATCCATTCCGCCCACGACCATGAACAGCAGAACTACCGCGGATGAAGCAAGAACTACAGCCTTGATTTTTGTCGACATCGGATTCGTTTTCTCGGGAAAGGAAGTCACTTCCTATGAAGTGTTGTCATTATATCTGCTTTGATGCGGATTTCTAAGGGTTTGCTTCGGCAAAATAGTGCCCATTAGTAACTAATGGCTTTGGGTTCCGCGTCCTCGTTGCGCGAGGTTGGAGAATCGTCTAGACTCTATTCCCGACATTGATACAAAAGAACTTACGCCTAGTTCGTGGATGTGGTGGCGAAACACAAATTTTCTCCACGTCGAGTTCGATCCTGAGTTGTAAGTAGGCCATGCGCAAATCTCTGGCTCATTGCACAACCTGAATCAGAATCCCCTGGCTGAACCGGAAATCGGCGTCCCCGCCATAATTGGCTGCGATACGATGCTTGCCTACACCTAGCGCCGACGTTTTGTAATGTGCGACGCCGCCTCTAAGTTGAACCTGCGCCAACACGTTTCCGCCATCTTTGAAGGTGATCGAGCCAGTTGGAGTTCCACCGTATTGAGCGGTAACGGTTGCGGTGAATTTCACGGGATGGCCGACCTTCGAGGGGTTCTTCGAGGAAATGAGAGTAGTGGTCGTTGCGGCCTTGAGTACGGACTGTTTCAGCGGAGCCGAACGGCTGGGTTGGAAGGTCGAGTCTCCAGAATAGGCCGCCACAATCGAATTCGTCCCTGGCGACGTGAAAGCATAATTCAAAGTCGCCTGTCCATTACTTACCGTTCCCTGACCCAAAGTCGTGGTCCCTGATTTAAAGGTAACCGTCCCCGTGGGCGCGCCACCGAATTGTGTGGTGATAGTGGCTGTGAAGAGAACGGATTGATTCACGGCCGACGGATTCGGGGCTGAGGCGAGTGTAGTGGTCGTAGCCTCGCGAAATCCCGCCGCCACGTTTAACAAAACAGTGATAGTCGAAAGCGAGCCGCCCGCGACCACTACGTCAGGCTGATGGTCTCCGTTCAAATCGCCGCCGGCGACAAAGATTCCGCCCGGGAAGTAGTGGACCGCTGTCTGGAGGGTTCCATCGCCATTGCCTAACAGAATGCACGTGCCGTCGCTATTCGCCACGACCACGTCTGCACTGCCGTCTCCGTTGAAGTCACCCGCGACCAGAGAGTACGCGTTTTGTCCTCCAGAACTGTAGGCATGCGCTCCGTAAAAATTTCCGTTCCCCGTACCGATGAAAGACTTTATAAAGCCGTTGTAGCATCCGTTCGACGTCTGGCAGAGGTTTGACACCAGCAAATCCGCTCTACCATCTCCATTCAGATCCGTTACCACCACCGAGTCGGCCTGGGAACCACCGGAGTTGTAGCTTTGCGCCGTTTGAAAAGTGCCATTGCCGTTTCCCAGCAGCACGCTCACGCCACCGTTTTGACAACTACTGTCCTGACACTGGCTTGCCAGCACCAGGTCGGGATTTCCGTCCTGATTGAAATCCCCTACCGCCAGGGAGTCGGTCTGGTATCCTGCCGAGGAAAAAGTCTTAGCTGATTGGAAGGTTCCATCGCCGTTTCCTAACAACACGCTGACGGCGCCGGTCCGGCAGTTAATGTCCTGGCATTGATTTGCTACTGCAAGATCGAGGTTCTTGTCGTTGTTGAAATCCGCGATTGCCACCGCCAAGGCCGTATAACCCCCGGAAGGATAAGTCGTCGCCGCCCGCAAGGTTCCGTTGCCATTTCCCAGGAGTACGCTGAGGCTGCCACCGCTCTTACAGTCGCTGGTGCTGCATTGGCTTGCGACGACAACATCGGGATTCCCGTCTCCATTAAAATCGCCAATCGCCACCGAGGAAGATCCGAATCCTGCAGTCGCGTAGTCTTGCGCTGGTTGAAACGTTCCATCACCATTTCCCAGCAGCACGCTTACAATTCCGTTACTCCTATGCTTGCAATTGCTCCTTCGGCAGAGATTTGCCACTACCAGGTCAAGTTTCCCATCCCTGTTCAAATCGCCGACAGCCACTGAACCTGCGTCGTAACCTCCAGAGGCATAAGTTGGCGGCGCCTGAAAGGTTCCGTCTCCGTTGCCCAGGAGTACGGTGACGGTTCCGCTGCAACTGCCATTGTTTTGGCATTGATTGACAATCGCCAGATCAGCTTTCTTATCTCCATTCCAATCACCCAGACCCACGGATTCGGCAAAGGCCCCATCGGATATGTAATTCTGGGCTGCCTGAAAAGTTCCATCCCCGTTGCCCATGAGCACGCTCACGCTTCCCACACCGCAATCGCCCAGAACCTGACACTGATTGGCCAGCACGAGGTCGGTTCGTCCGTCTCCGTTAAGATCTTTAACCGCAACCGAGGTGGTATTATTTCCTCCAGAAGCATAGTTCTGCGCGGTTTGAAACGTCCCATCACCGTTTCCCAACAGCACGCCCACGCTGCCGATGTCGCACTTTCCGCTGCTCCAGCATTGGTTGGCTACCACCAGATCAGTCTTCCCGTCTGCGTTGAGATCTCCGGTTGTTACCGAAACAGCCGTATTGCCGCCCGAAGCGTAGGTCTGCGCGGCTTGAAATGTGCCATCTCCGTTCCCTAGCAGAACACCCACATTCCCATTGCAGTTCCCACTGCTCTGGCATTGGTTAGCCACCACCAAATCAATTTTCCGATCATGGAGGTGGCCAACCGCGACCGAGATAGCCGTCAGGCCTCCGCTAGGATAGCTTTGCGCCGATTGAAAGGTCCCATTCCCGTTACCTAACAGCACACTTACGGCGCCACTCGCGCAAGTGCTGTCGAGGCACTGACTAGCGACGACGACGTCCAGTTTTCCGTCCCTGTTCACATCGGCCGTCGTGACCGAGGACGCCACGACTCCACCAGAAGAATAGCTCTGCGCGGCTTGAAACGTCCCATCTCCATTCCCCAGCAGAACGCCCACAACACCGTTCAGGCATTGGTTGGCGCTCTGACAACCATTGGCCACGATCAAGTCAGCCTTCCCATCGTTGTTGACGTCGCCCACCACAACCGAGTAAGCCTCGGATCCTCCAGAAGAATAGGTCACAGGAGACTGAAAGGTTCCATCGCCATTTCCCAGCAGAACGCTTACTGCGCCGGCGTCGCAATTGTTGTCAGGGCACTCATTGGCTACCACCAGGTCGGCTTTACCGTCACCATTGAAATCGCCGACTGCAACGGAAAAGGCGTACACGCCCCCGGAAAGATAGGTCTCCGGATTGAAGAAAATGGGACTGTCAGTCGGAAAGTTCGGGTTCGACAGGTTGCCGTGGAATTTTCCGCGACGACGACTTGACCTGGAGCGCACTGGGAAAGGAACATTGCCTGCAGCGAAAGACAGCGCTGACTGATTAATGTTCAGGCGCATCGCCCGCCGATGTGATTCCGGAAGCTCTTGAGCCGAGATGGTCAGGGAAGGTGGGAGAACAAGAGAAATAACCAGGAAAGCAATTACGACACATCGAACTGGTAAGAACGCACCCTCCACGGGCATTTCACATCTCCCCAACAAGCTAATGCTGTGACATGAATCGGGCCGGGGCTTTAGAATTATGTTGCCGAGCGGCTCACCCCGGCTGCGAGCGCAGCCATTCTACGCTGCTCTTCGGGAAAATTGTTGCTGTGATGAACTAGTGAGTATTTGGCGGTCGGTCGGCAGCCTTGAGAGCTAGTCTAGTGGGGCGCGCCGGAGACAGCAGAAGGATCCGGCAGCGTTGAATTTTCGCCCGGACCGCGGGAATTCGACCGGTTCACGCCGGTGATTTGATAGTCGGTGTAATCAATGGTCAGGACGGCTTTGCCTCCCATCCGGACCTGGGTCTCAGACTCGTTGTGGGCAGGAAGCCAGAAGCCTCCGATCTTAGCCCAACGATACTCGATCTGGGTGTGGCTGACCCAGAGGGAAGGATTCTTGGCAGGCTCGCCTTGCATACGGGCTACGGCGAAATCCTTGGCGTCGACCCAAAGTTTCCCACGGTAGAGATACTTGCTCTTACCCTTGGGAGTTGCTTCAAGGACATAGAAATCCCCACTGGGCGTGTGCTCGGTCCCAGCTAACGTAAAATCGTAATTCTTCGGACTGATTTCCAGCTCTCTGCGGTTTTTTTCTTCCTGGGCCTCCTGTTCGCTGCTCAGCAGCTTCAACAACACACGGTTGGTCAGCAACTTTGAACCGGTCTCGAAGAGGACCTTGAATTCTTTCCGATCCGGCGCAGTGTAGATCGCTTCCACTTGCATTCCGGCTTCGTGGCTGCCGAAGAGTCCGTGATACTCCAAATGGTAGACTCGTTTCCCGCGATATCCGCGCAACATCTGAGAGCGCTGGGCGTTTGCCGCCATCAGTTTTTGCACGATTACGTCAGTCGAGAGCGGCGCGGCGGAGCGCATGTCCGCATCAGAAAAGCTGAAGGTGGCCAGCAGTGTGAACAGCAATACGCCAGCGGGCGCGGAAAAATCGCAGCCGCGCAGCGCCCGGCATCGGTCACGTTCAAAAGAATAGGAAAAAATCGACAATCGATTTTCAATCTACCATATTCGGCTAAGGAATGAAGTCACGGAAAGACTGGAGTCTTTCGAGGCGCAGGGTCGCCGAGTCCGAAGGCAGACTCGGCGGCTGTTTGCGATTGTTAAGCTCGCTGAAACTCGGATTACCGTACCGTAGCCAGTTGGGTGCGCAGTTTGTGGGTGGCGCGGAACAGCGTGTTCTTAATCGTGCCTTCGCTGGTGTTCAGAATGCCCGCGACGGTTCGCAGCCGCAAGCCGTGGTAATGCTTCAACTCGAACACCACCCGCTCCCGCGGCGACAGTCTTTGCATGGCGCGCACGATGCAGACTCGCAACTCGCGGCTGGCCAGGTTGCGCTCCGGGCTGGCACCCGCCCGTTGGTCGGGTATTCGATCAAGAACTTGTTCCTCCTCGCCTTCGGATGAAACCGTGGTTGTCACATCCCGATAACGAGACGACCGCTTCCGCAAGTGATCCAGACAAAGATTGGTCACGATGCGGTAGATCCAGGTATAGAACGAGCATTCAAACCGGAAGGTGCTGATGTTGATGTAGGCGCGAAGGAAGGCTTCCTGGTAGATGTCCTGGGCGTCCTCCTGCGACCCGGTGAGATGAATCGCAAGCCGCAGCACAGGGCGGTCGTATTGTCGAACCAATTCTTCGAAAGCGGCCGCGTCCCCAAGCTGAGCTCCTCGGATGAGCACAGTGTCATCTGCCCGAGTTGGACCAACCTTGTCTCGATGCTGAACTCGAATCTGTAGAGCGTTTTCCACGTTTCATCTCCACAACAACACTTCAGCCGACGAACTTGTACCCCGTCCCGTGCACCGTCAGAATGAATCGAGGTTCTTCCGGCTTAGGCTCGACCTTCTGCCGCAGGCGCACGATGTGTGCGTCCACGGTTCGCGTAGTAGGAAAGCGATCGTATCCCCAGACATCCTCGAGCAGCCGGTCCCGGCTCAGGGTCTCTCCCGGATGAATGAGGAAATATTTCAAGAGCTCGAACTCCTTCGATGAAAAGTCGAGCGCGTGGCCCTTGCGCGACACCTGGCAGCTACGCAAATTCACTTCCACCTCGCCGAAGGAATATTTCTCATCGGTCTTGGGAGCGATTCGTGCGCGACGCAGCACAGCTTTCACCCGCGCCAGCAATTCCCGAATGGAAAACGGCTTGGTGACGTAGTCGTCGGCTCCCAATTCAAGTCCAACCACCTTGTCCACTTCCTGCCCACGGGCAGTAAGCATAATGATCGGAATTGAGGGTCGTTTGGACTTGAGCTGCTTGCACACGTCCAACCCACTCATCCTCGGCATCATTACATCGAGGATGACAAGGTCGGGCGACTCGGCGATTGCGCGCTCCAGGCCCGCCACGCCATCGCCTGCGGTGATGACCTGATGTCCCTCGAATTCGAAGTTGTCGCGCAAGCCAGCCACCATGTTCGGCTCGTCTTCGACAATCAGAATTTTGGCCATGCTTTTAATCCCCGTCTACGCCAACGCTGCCTTAGTTGCGTTCGCTCCCAAAGCTACGGGCAGATTGATGGTGAATTTGCTGCCTCGACCGGGTACGCTATCAACCAAAACCTCTCCACCATGCGCTTGTACAATGTGACGAACTAATGCCAGCCCTAAACCGCTGCCCTTGGTGTTGTGAACCAGCGGGTCGCCCACTCGATAGAACTTGTCGAAAATCTTCTGTTGCTCACCCTGGGGAATGCCGATGCCATGGTCCACGACTTCGAGCTTGACCGAGCCGTTGTCGCGGAACAGGTTGACTCCGATATATTTCTGGTCCTGCGAGTACTTGAGCGCATTGTTGACCAGGTTTAACAGGGAACGCGCCATGGCCTCGCGATCCACGCTGAGCGGCGGAATGTCCTCGGCAATCTTTTCCTCGAAAGCAAAGCCGCTCTGCTCGATCTGGTAGCGATAGGATTCGAGCGTATTGCGAACCAGTTCGCGCATATCAGTCTGGCGGAAGTCGTACTCCTTGCGGCCAGCTTCGATCCGCGAAAAATCCAGGATGTTATTGATCAGCGCGGTGAGACGCTCGCTCTCCTTGCGAATGATGCTGTAATACTCCTGATATTTGTCAGGCGATTTCAGCCTTCCCATCTCTAGTGTTTCCGCGTAAAGCCGAATCAGCGAGAGCGGCGTCCGCAACTCATGCGAAACGTTTGAAACGAAATCCGACTTCAATCGCGCCAGCGCCATCTCGCGCGAGATATTTCGATGAGTCATAATGATGCCACCAGTAAGCAGCAGTGAGATGGCGCCAAGAATTAAAAAGCTGGTATGAACAAAGCGCTGACCCAGCGCGGCCAGCGTGGTTCCGCGCAACTTGATCGCGAGCGTCAGGCCAGGGAACGCGCCTTCCAGGTTGCGTTCCACTTCAGGTTCACCGCCGTCCCACCCCACCGAAGCCACCATTGGTGTGGATTCGTGCCGGGAATGGAGCATCATGACAACGTGGTTCCTCTCGCCTTTTTCTTCCTGGTGGCTTAAGAGCGTCTCCAGCATTTCGGGAAAGAACCGGTCGTTCAGGTACTCGGCATCGAACACCAGTCCGCCAATCGCCTTGTGCCCTCCCCATGTATCCTTCGCCAGGAAAATAGCGCCGGATTGATACACGCGCTTTTCGCCTCGTGGAACCCAATTGGGGAAAAAATAGTAAGGCTTACCCTTTTTCGACATCTCATCCAGAGTCTTAACTTCTTCCTTGTAGTCAACTTGCATCCATCCGCGGGTCATGCTGGAGAAATCGTCAGCCTCGGTGCGAAACGAAGCATCCTTAAGCCGTGACGGCTGCGAACGGAACGTCAATCCCGATCCCGGTTCATAGATGAAGATATGAGCGATATGAGGGTGGGTGGCGAGAATCCTGTCCATCGTTTCCACACAAGCTTCGCCAGCGCTGGGGAGTTCGCTTCGAAGATCGCCGGCGAGGTCGTAGGCTTTTTGATTGATCTCCTTCTCGGAAATCGCGAGCACCTGGTTGAAATCGCGCTGGAATGCAGCCTCCACGCCGCGGTCGCGCTGAACTTCATTCAAGTGCACCGCACTCAGGATGACCAGAGCTGCGGCGGGCAACACAACGGCGAGCTCCAGCGTCAGCATCAACCGGGTTCGCTCGTTCCATCGCCGCTTCGATTTCATCATTGTCTCTGCAATCCGGGTAAGCACTGTGTCTTCCCGAATGCAAACATAGTTGAACAGTCAACGGGATGTGTCAATCCAGGGTAAAAACAAGTAAAAAGTTGTGAACTGGTTAAGTGTTGAGATACCACGCCGCGCGATGTGGGAGGGCACGAGTTCACCCGCGCCGCAAAGTACCGCAAAAACACCTCCTGCTTTAAGCCCCTGAGGTGCAGCACGCAAATGTCCTATCTTTATCTTTTTCTGACAGGCCTGGAAATCGTAGCAGCGAGGCAAAGGAAGACTCTAAGGCAGCTTGAAATTCACCGTCACGTAAGTCTGTGCTTCGACGGCGACTCCATTCCGGAGGCAGGGTTTGTATCGCCATTGCTTAACTGCTTTAACCGCCGCCTGCCCAAGAAGCAGGGAGCCATCCACGAGTTTCAGGTCTCGGATGCCGCCATCTTTGCCGATCAAGGCTTGCAAGATCACTGCACCTTGGAGACCGGCTTTCAAAGCCTGCTCCGGATAGCTGGGTGCTACTTTTTGCATGAGTAACGCCTCGGACGAATCCTCAGCCAGGTTCACCGGCTCGACCTGGCTGAGCAACGATGAGCGCCTGAAACTCGCTCGAACCGTGGCGGCCTCCGGCTGAGGCAGTTGCAAGCTCTGCGGGATCGGAAGTCGCGATGTCGCCGTGGTCAGACGATCTTGATCTATGCGTGCATCCGCCTGCAGCGTCGCAGCAGGCGTCGTTGGAATCTGGTCAGTCAGGAATATGCTCTGCACCGGAGCCCCGCGAACCCTCGAGGACGAAGACCGGGAATGCTGCGAAGCACCGCTTTGGGCCAACGTAGAGGAATTTGTGTCGTTTTTGGGCGGCTGGCGCTTGCTCATTTTCATATCCACGGCTTGTTTGTAGGCGGTGGCGACGCTGGCGAATACACTCTGAACCCGCAAGGGCTGGCCGAAGATATAGCCAACAGAAACGAAAGCCAAACTCAGGATACTTGCCCACAAGAACCTCTTCCGGTTATATCGCTTGACCTCGCCAGATCCATGCTCGCCGCGATTCGGCTGGTTCATGGAGCGGAATAGTCTCCGGTCGAAAGTCGCGAATGACAGACTTAGCCGCGCCGCGGTCCCGTAGCCGTAGTCCGGCGCTGGGGAGGGCTCTACCGGACGTGCGGCCAGCGGCGTGGGGGAGGGCTGTTCCGGTTGCGGCCGCTGCTCTTCAATATCGTCTGCACTCGGCACTGAGGCTTTTGTTTCCCGGGGATGGGCAAAATCACCTCGTGCGACCCAGGCCCGCAAGCAACCGAGAAAACGGTCGTTGCTCAGCAGGGCATACTTGACCTGATCCGGGACGAGCGGTTTCGTCAGCACGAGGTCGGGGCCGTCTAGTTCGGACGCAAGGTTGGACGTCCCGCTGCTAAGAGCAAGCGTGAAAGCTGCCTTATTCAACTTCAGCTCACGCGCGTTCTTAAGAAGAAATGCTGCCTCCGGTCCGCTGTCCCAATCGGCGACAATGACGTCGAAGCTTCGACTGGTGAGCCATTCGATCGCCGTGAAGATGTCGGGACAGGGCTCGATTTCCAGCTCGAGTTCTGTTAGAGCCTGAACCAACCACCGTGAGCTTTCCTCGTCAGACGAGAACAAAAGAGAGACTGGTGACATCAACTAAGAGGCTAGCTTTCAGACGGACGGGTGACAAGTTACGAACTACCACCATTGTGCTATATCAGAAGGCGGGGTAACTGGCGGTACCGTTACCTGTACTATTGGACATGCTGCGCAGCGTGGGTACGAGGCCGGGAAACAGGCATTGCCATTGAGTTCGCCGGGCGCATAGAATCCTCTGTTACCCAGGTTGAAATTCAGAGTTAGCGATCAAGGTTCAATACAAAGCCGAAAGAGGATCATTGAAGAAAGTCATTGCGATGTATCCGGGCTCGTTCGATCCGCCGACCAACGGGCACCTGGATTTGATCGCGCGAGGCAGCAAGATCTTTGACGAACTGGTCGTAGCGATCCTCCGCAATGCGGAGAAGGCACCGTTATTCAACTTGTCCGAGAGGCTGCTAATGCTGGAAGCAATGACTGCGGATTTCAGCAATGTGCGCGTGGACACGTTCGACGGACTGATGGTCGATTATGCAGCCAAGGTCAAGGCCAGCGCTGTCCTTCGCGGCATTCGCGCCATCAGCGATTACGAATATGAATTGCAGATGGCCTTAATGAACCGAAAACTGCAACCTGACCTGGAAACCGTATTCATGATGCCGGCGGAACAGTATTCTTACCTGAGTTCCCGGCTGGTGCGGGAAATAGCTCAATTGGGCGGATCGGTCAAAGGCTTAGTTCCGGAGATGGTTGAACAACGGTTGAAAGAAAAGCTGGACCCCGCTATCAAACTGGCAAATGCCAGAAAACCGAAGTCGAGGAAACGAGGATGACTGCAGTTACGGAAGCAACTCTTGCATTACGACTAACCGAACGCATCAACCGCATCGAACCATCCGCCACAATGGCCGTGGTGGCTGAAGCTGACAAACTCCGTCAGCAGGGGATCGACGTGGTGGATTTTGGAGCGGGCGAACCACACTTCGCCACCCCCCAGCACATCAAGGATGCCGGCATCGCCGCGATTCAAGGCAACTTCACAAAGTACACCGCGGTCAGCGGCACAGCCGAACTGCGCGACGCTATTGCGCATCGGCATGCCGTGGATTTCGATTCGGATTATCGCCGCGAAGAGGTGATTGCCTCAACAGGAGGCAAGCAGGCTTTGTTCAATGCCGTCCAGGTCCTGGTCGACCATGGAGACGAAGTCATCCTGCCAGTGCCCTACTGGGTTTCGTTCAAAGACATCGTGCGCTATGCGGGAGGAAATTGCATATTGCTCGAAACCGACGAGGCTCAAGGCTTTCGAGTCACGGCAAAAATGATCGAGCGCCTGATCACTCCGCGGACCAAGCTCATCATCTTGAATTCGCCATCCAATCCTTCGGGAGCGGTGATGTCTCCGGAAGATCTGACGGAAGTAGTCCGTCTGGCGCACGAGCGCGGTATCTGGGTGATTTCCGATGAATGCTATGTCTACCTGAATTACACGCCAAAGCGATTTTCCGTGGGATCCCTCCGCGAGTTTCGCGAGCGCATGGTGATCATCGGATCGCTCTCCAAAACCTATGCAATGACTGGTTGGAGGTTGGGTTACGCGCTGGGGCCTGGTGCGGTGATCAGCGCCATGCAGAAATTGCAAAGTCAATCTACGTCGAACCCGACTTCGATTGTGCAGAAGGCGGCAGTGGCGGCGCTGAAAGGGCCGCAACAATGCGTGACTGACATGCGCGCGGAATACATTAAACTGCGAGATCACGTTATCAGCGGGCTGCGTTCAATTCCGGAGGTGAAGTGCACGCTGCCCGAGGGCGCGTTCTATGCGTATCCGAATGTGTCCGCATTCTTTGGGCGCAGCGGAGTTAAGTCAGCCTCGGATCTTGCGGGAAAACTTTTGCGCGACGCGCACGTGGCCACGGTACCCGGCGAAGGATTCGGAACCCGCGACCATATTCGTGTTTCCTACGCTACGTCGATCGCGGAACTGGACCGCGGATTGGAGCGCCTGCGAAAGTTTCTCGCGGCACTGTAACCCTCTGGGCATCCTCACCCGCACTCCGAGGGCAAGATGCCCTCGGGACAGCCGGCGCTACGGGGTATTACTCCTGCGGTCTCGATTTTTCTGCCCCATGAATGATCTTTACCCACTGTTAATGTCGCCAATATTCGACCCCCGTCCCTGGGGCGCGACTGACTTGTCTCCCATTTATCCCAACCATCGTTTCGACGAGAAGATCGGGGAGTCGTGGCTGACGGGAGACAATTCAAAAGTAGCGAACGGACACTTGCGGGGGAGGTCCCTTGCCGAATTGACTTCGCAATTTGGAAAAGAGCTTGTGGGCGACGCCGCTCCCGATCCTGGTCGCTTTCCATTGCTGCTGAAGTTTCTTTTTCCCCATGAAAAGCTGTCGGTTCAGGTTCATCCCGATGACGAAGCTGCGCGCCGCGCAGGCGAACCATGCGGCAAGACCGAGTGCTGGTACGTAGCGCATGCCAAACCTGGGGCGCAGATCGGTTTGGGTCTGAAGCCGGGGGTTACACGCACGCAACTGGAACAAGCGATTCAGCAGCAGCGCGCAGAGGAGTTGCTGAATTGGATCAACGTATTTCCCGGCGAAATGATTTATGTTGCTGGCGGCACTGTACACACGCTTGGGCCGGGTTCGATCATCGCGGAGACCCAGCAGCAGTCGGACACAACTTATCGCTTATACGATTACGGCCGCCCGCGTGAATTGCATTTGAAGGAAGGTCTGGCGGCCGTGAAAGAGAGAGTTGCTTCGGGGAAGGTGATCCGCCCCGCCCCGACAATGCTGGACGGCACAAAGAACCGCTATTCGTCGCTGGTCGCTTCGCCTTTTTTCGTGGTGGAAATGTTCGAATTGAAAGATCCGCATGATTTCCTAACAAGAGATGACGCTGGAAAGAACTCAGTTCAGATACTCGTCGCGGTCGAGGGTTGCGCCGTGATCGAAGCGCGCGGTGCAGAGCCGGTCACCCTGGCAAAGGGAGACGCAGTCGTCGTGGCGGCGACGGTTGGAGACTTTCACGTACGCCCGCAATGGACGGTAGAATTTCTGAAGGCCTCCTTGCCAGGGACCGCGGTGCCGGAGCCGGCGACCAGGATATGAGCAATCAGGGGCCAGGCGGTCAATCCGCGGCAAAGACAAACTCGAATTTCTATCCTGTAATCCTCGCAGGCGGGCGCGGCACACGGTTTTGGCCGTTGAGCCGCAAGCGCCGGGCCAAGCAGTTGCTGGCGCTTGATGGCAAGAAAACCATGATCCAGCAAACCGTTTCGCGCCTGCTGCCGCTCGCTCCGGCGAAACGTTTTTGGATTATCACGAATGAAGATTCGCAGCGCGAAATCGCGCGCCAGATTCCGCGGATCAGCAATCAACAGATCGTCGCGGAACCAGCAGGACGGAATACCGCTCCGGCCATTGGCTTGGCGGCTTTTATTTTGTTGCGAAGCGATCCCGACGCGGTGATCGGACTATTTCCCTCGGATCATGTTATTGGAGACGAAAAAAACTATCGCAAGGTTTTGCAGAGAGGAATTGAAATCGCCGCTGCCGGTGAGAATGTTGTGGTGTTGGGGATTCGTCCAACGCGCGCTGAAACCGGATACGGTTATATCGAAGTCGGCTTGGTGATGGAACGGGAAGCGTATCGCGTGCGCCGATTCACCGAAAAGCCCAACGCCGAGCGCGCAACAAGTTTTCTTGAAGCAGGAAACTATTTCTGGAACAGTGGCATGTTTCTTTGGAGCGCGCGAACCCTGACCAAAGCATTGCGTGAGCATTTGCCTGAAACCGCGAGTGTTCTTGACAAGATTGCACAGGGGTTTGGAACACCGAAATTTGCGGCGACGTTTCGGCGGCTATATCCCAAGTGCGAGAACATCAGCATTGACTACGCGGTGCTCGAGCCACGCTCGTCCAAAGGAGAACAGGATTCCAACATTTTCTGCCTGCCTTCAGAGTTTGAATGGAACGACCTGGGATCATGGACCGCATTACATGAACACCATGTGGCGAAGGGCCACCCAGCGGATGACAACCTGGTCTCCGGCGAAGGTTTCTTCAGCCTGAATGCGACTGGGAATTACATTCACGCTCCGGGAAAATTCGTCGCGGCAGTAGGTGTGAATGATCTGGTAATCGTGGAAACAGATGACGCGCTGTTGATCACCACCCGCGAGCACGCCCAGGACGTGGGTAAAATTGTGAAGTATCTGGATGAGACAAAACTGCAGAAATTGGTGTAAGGGAACTGACAATTCGGTAGGGCCGGCATCTTGCCGGCCGTCGCGACATCTTGCCCTCGTCCATGGGGGCGGGACACCCCCACAACAGCCGCCGAGACGGCGGCGCTACATTTGTCATAGCAGTCCGAACAACTAATGACCGTTCCCATTAAATTCGGCACCGACGGTTGGCGAGGCATCATCGCCGACGATTTCACCTTTGAAAATGTGCGCCGGGTTGCGGGCGCGATCGCGAGCTACGTGCTCAAACACGAAGACGCGCGGCGCGGGATAATCGTTGGCTATGACACGCGCTTCATCTCACAACGTGCGGCTCGGGTTGTTGCGGAAGTTCTGGCTGCAGCCGGAGTTCCGGTCAAATTGGCCAATGATTACACGCCAACACCTGCAATTTCATTTGCCGTAAAACAACGCGGGGCAGCCGGCGGCGTAGTCGTCACATCGAGTCATAATCCGTGGAACTGGAATGGCGTGAAGTTCAAAGGTAAGTTTGGGGGATCGGGCACGCCCGCGATTATGAATGCGATCGAGGGCGAGTTGCGCGCCGGCGCCATGCCTGCTGGTCAAGAAGCCGCAATTGAAGAAGTTGACTTGAAGCCGGCGTACATCGAAGCCATTAGCGCTTTCGCCGATCTCGAGGCAATTGCTAAGGCCAATTTCAAGTTTGCCGTGGATTCAATGTATGGCTCTGGACGCGGTGTGGTGGCAGGAATTTTCAGCAAGCACGGGATTCCACACATAACCATCCGCCAGGAGTTGAACCCGCTATTTCCCGACATCAATCCCGAACCAATCGAGCCGCACGTAGCCCTGCTGCAGCAAACGGTGATGAAAGAGGGCTGCGATGCCGGACTTGCGACCGACGGCGATGCGGATCGCATCGGGGCCGTGGCCGAAGACGGCAGCTTTGTGGATTCTCACAAGATTATTTCCGTCCTCCTGCAGTGGCTGCTGGTAAGAAAGAAGTGGCCCGGTGAAGTTGTGCGTGCTTTCAACACCACGCGCATGATCGATCGTATCGCGGCGAAGCACGGCCGCAAAGTGAACGAGTGCCCCATCGGATTCAAGTACGCCGCTGATCTGATGATGGAGCGCGAAATTGTCATTGGCGGCGAGGAATCGGGAGGCATCGGTTATTCGCGATTTTTGCCGGAGCGCGACGGCCTTCTGAATTCCCTGCTGCTAGCCAACGTCATGGCCGACGAGCGTAAGCCGTTGGGCCAACTTGTGGCCGATTTGCAGCGCGAATACGGTCCGCACTACTATGGCCGGCGCGATCTTCACATCCCGGAAGAGTTGAAGCAGAAGGCGATCCAGCAAGCGCGGTCCGAGGAAACCAACCGTTTGGGCAGTTACGGCGTCTTAAAAAAAGAGGGCCTTGACGGGATAAAGTTTTTCCTCGATGCGCCTACCAATGGCAATGGGGCCGAAGCGTGGGTTCTATTCCGAGCCTCGGGAACAGAACCGCTGTTACGCGTGTACTCGGAGGCGGCGTCACCCGAATTAGTGAACGAAATCTTGTCGAAAGCTGAGACATTTGTGAAAAGTGGATAGGCACGGTAGTGACCTCTCCAGCGTTCACTGCACTCTTGGGTCTCGCATTCAATGCCACCACGTACGATAATCAATAACAACAGATGAGCAATGCAATCGCCACAGTGCCCACTCGAACCGATTCGCCTGAAGCGCGGCGATATAACCGCATTCGGAGATGGCTAGGCATTGCTGATTTTGTCCTCGGCCTGCTCTTCCTGCTTGCGCTATTGGCAACCGGATGGAACGGCACGCTGCGCGATTTCGCCATGCATGGAGGCTACGAGCATTACCCGCTGGCAGTTTTTCTTTACGTCGTGATGCTCATGCTAATCGGCAAGCTGCTCGGGCTAGGTCTGGACTACTACGGATTTCGAGTGGAACACCGCTACAATCTTTCGAATCAAAGATTGCGCGCGTGGCTGTGGGACGAAACCAAGGGATTTCTGGTAGGCGTGGCGCTAGCGTCCATTGTGGCCGAAATGCTGTATTTCATCATTCGCCAGTTCCCGCAACATTGGTGGCTGATCGCATGGGCTGCATTCCTGGGATTGTTCGTGCTGATGGCCCAGCTTGCTCCTGTGGTCCTGTTCCCTATCTTTTATAAGTTCGAGCCACTCGAAAATGCCGATCTTAAATCCCGCCTGGTGACGCTAAGCGAGCGGGCAGGAACGCGTGTCCGCGGTGTCTACAAGTGGAACCTTTCGGAGAAGAGCAAGAAAGCCAACGCGGCTCTGACTGGTCTCGGCAACACGCGGCGGATCATTCTCGCCGACACGCTTCTTGAACATTACTCTGCAGACGAGATTGAGGCCGTACTGGCGCACGAGTTGGGGCATCACGTACACCGGCATATACTGAAAAGTATTGCGGTGCAGGCCGTGGTCACACTGGTTGGATTCTGGGCGGCAAATTGGGTGCTCCACTATGCGGTGGAACGAACTCACATGTTTGAAACAGTGTCGGATTTCGCCAACCTGCCATTGTTGGTGCTGGTTTCAACCGTTCTGTCGTTCCTGTTGTTGCCGGCTCTCAATGCGTATTCCCGCTACAACGAACGCCAGGCGGACCGTTATGCATTTCAGTCGATCGCCAGCGTGGGGCCGTTCATATCGTCCATGAACAAACTGGCTGACCAGAATCTCGCCGAGCGATCTCCCGCCCGTTGGGTGGAATGGTTTTTCCAGTCGCATCCCGCAATTTCGCGGCGCGTGGACGCCGCAGAGGCCTGGGCAAAGTTGCAAACGCCAGCCGAAGCCCGAAAATAAAATTTATGCACGACGGTGCGGTAGAGACGTAGCTTGCTACCTCTCGCGGTGGCTGAGAATCTCTTCTACGCGGCGCAGATCGTCCTCGGTATCCACACCCACTGTGTCGTACGGAGTTTCCCCAACCTGAATCGGTATGCCGTTTTCAAGGAAGCGCAACTGCTCGAGCCGCTCACTGCGTTCCAAAGATGACTCGGGCAGCGCGCAGAAGCGGTCGAGCGCAGCCTTGCGATAAACATAAAAGCCCAGATGCTTGAAATAATTAGGGCTCGCGCCGTCGCGGTCGTACGGAATGGTAGCGCGTGAAAAATAGAGTGCTCTCCCCCCGCTATCGGCGACCAGCTTCACAGCATTGGGATTGTTGATGTCTTCTCGCGATGCCGGGGTCTTTAACGTTCCCACCTGAACGCTCGGATCTTTCATCAAAGCAATCAACGTGTCAATGTGCTCGGCCCGAGTTAACGGCTCGTCCCCTTGCACGTTGAGGTAAATGTCTGCTTCGATTGAATTTGAGATTTCACAGACGCGTTCCGTACCGCTGCGATGTGTTGCCGAGGTCATGCGCGCATTCCATCCGTGTTGAAGGCAGATTTGCATGATCTCGTCTGAATCTGTCGCGACGATCACGTCGTCCAGCAGCGGGGAGGATCGCACGCCTTTATAGACACGGGCGATCAGAGTTTGTCCGGCAATCTGGCGCAACATTTTTCGCGGCAGCCGGGTCGATGCAAGCCGCGCCGGGATGACTGCGATTGCTTTCATGCCATCAGTGTCAATTTTCCGCTTGCCGGTTGCAATAGCAAGGTCAATTGGTTAGGGCCGGTGTTTAGCGCTATTGCCGACGGCAACCAGGAAAATCACGCTTTTGCCTTCGGCGTGTGGTGAGAAGAAGTGGACCACATCGTCGTCGTAAAAGGTAAGGCCGGTCGCGCCTAGATGCTGGGCGTAGGCCGCGAGATAGAGCTTGCCGCCGAGAATGCCGGCTTCGAGTTGCACGGCACGATATCCCCGGTTACCAAAGCGCTGCAGAATCGGAGGCAAGTCAGCGAGAAAAAAAATGTCCACGGCTGTGTCCGCAGGTAACTGCTGTTCCAATCCTAAATAGCCGGCCTGGTCGCGGTAGTTTCCCTGCTTCAGACACTCGATCAGTCCACGGTCTCGGTGGAAGAAGTAGGCTCCGGGTTCGAGACCTTCCACAGCGTGGACAATCAGATAAAGATGGTTGAATTGAGTTCCCGTGGGATCGAGAAAATCTGCTGGGACGCCGCGTGTAGCGCGGTGCAGCATGGTCGAGAGCTGACGCAGGCTGATCGGAGTGCGGGCAAACCTGCGGCTGGAACCCCGACGCAGGATGACCTGCTCGATTGGGTCGCGAGGCATTTCATTGTCGGATAAAGGCCGGAACTCAACGACCGGTCCGGCAGGTGGCTGCACCGGAATCAGCGGACTACTCCCACGCCAAGCAGCAACTTCCTCCGGCGAATGCAATGAAGAGGCGGCATGCATTTCACGCATCAGTGGATAATCAACCTCCGTCCGAGAAAGCGGAACAGTTTCGAAACCCAAAGCAGGAACGTTCGCCGGAGATTGCACAGGAGCCTCGTTTCTGTTGCCCAGTGCGACCAGCGAGAAGGCCACCTCACGTTGCGAATCGACATCGAGCAAACCATTCACTGTCTCGTCCATAAATCCGCACACCACCTTTGCTGGCAAACCCAAAGCGGTGGCGACGGACAGCAAGTTGGCAAGCAACGTCCCGTTGTCCCAGCCGAAATGGCGGTAGGTGCGAGCTTGATATTTCCACGCATTGCGCCAATACGTGCACGTGCACACGATGGTCAGCGGAGCGTGAGCAACGGCGGGATCGCTGCCGGTAGCTTCAACGAGAAGGCCACGATAGTCTCCCGCGCGCAACTTGCGCAGTCCGAACTCCGCGGGGGCAAAATGATATACACCCCCAGGAAGGTCGGCAAGGTCGCCGCAGACCAGATAAAGTTCGACTTCATAGAGCGCCCCTGTGCAAGCCGCCGCGCGAAAATAGATTTCACCGCCGGAATACTTACGCTGCCGAGTAATGCCGGCGGAAAGATAGAGGAGTTGGGCCACTGACTCTAAATTTGGCGCCACATCGGTTTTGGCAGGGACACTTTCAGCGATAGCGGAAAGCGCAGCCACTCCCGTTTGACGCATCTCGCCCCGCAACCGCAATGGCTCCAGCGAGGGATAGATCTTGAAGGGTAAAGGCTGATTGGAAAAATCCAGGAAATGCGGATTGTTCCGAACGCTCGCGTAGGAATGCTTAGTAGCATCGTGATACGCCAGAGCGGCTTCGATATTGTTATTATCCGCCATGACGATTAAGTGAGGCTACTGACCAGAGTTCGACTGCTGGTGCGTTACCTTGTACAGATCGCTCGCCGAAGCATTCAGAAGATCACGAAGCACCGCCACTTCCGCCGCGATGCCAGTGCGAAGTGCCGGATCGGCATCAGGAGCAAATAGGGGAGAGTGATTGAACGGAAGTTTCGTTCCCGCGATTTTAGCTTCGGCATATTTCTGCGGAGCGGCTCCGCCCAATGCAAAATAGAATGAAGGGATTCCCTGTTCAACGAAATAGGCGTAATCCTCTGAGGTCATGAGCGGCTCAGCAGTTGCGACCTTGTCTTGGCCTAGCGCCGCCTGCAGTGTGCTCTTGAGGCGCTGAGCAAGCGCGGGATCGTTGTACACCGCATTCGTTGCTTCGGGTTGTTCGATCAAAGGCTCGCGCTCCACGCCGGCTGCGTCCGCTTCTGCCTTGGTGATTCGCGCGACGGCGGCGAGAATTTGTTTTCGAACCTCTGGCTTGTAAGTCCGGATGGTCAGCCCGAGTTCGGCATGGTCGGGAATAATGTTATTTTTTGTGCCTGCTTGCAGGTATCCCACGGTGACCACAGCCGCTTCTCCGGGCTTGACCTCGCGCGAGACGATGGTCTGCAAAGAAAGAACGGTCCTGGCGGCAATCACGATTGGATCGATCGTGTTCTGCGGGGCGGCGCCATGGCCGCCTTTCCCGTAGATCGTGATGCGCAAGGAATCTGCACTGGCATAAGAATATCCTGAGGTGACCGCGACCTTTCCGGCCGGAAAGTCGTTGCCAACGTGCAGGGCGACACCAACGTCCGGTCTCGGGAAGCGTGTCAGCAAGCCGTCAGTGATCATCTTCTTTGCGCCGGAAATCGTTTCCTCGGCGGGTTGGCCAATCAGCATCAGGGTCCCGTGCCAACTGTCTTTGCTATGTGCCATCACCGCTGCGGTCCCAAGGAGTGCTGACATGTGCAGATCGTGTCCGCAAGCGTGCATGACCGGGACATCGCGCCCCGAGTCGTCTTTGGCATGGACTTTGCTTGCGTAAGCGAGGCCGGTTTTTTCTTCGACGGGAAGCGCATCAAGTTCGGTACGAAGCATAATGGTTGGGCCGGGGCCGTTCTTGAGGATGGCAACAATCCCAGTTCCACCGACATGCTCGGTGACATCGTATCCGAGAGCCCGTAGATGGGCAGCCAATTTCGCTGCCGTTTGTGTTTCGTGAGAAGACAGTTCCGGATTCTGGTGTAGATCCAGATAGAGAGCGTGCGCCTCAGGAAAAGCGGCGTCGACTTCCTGAGACGTTGCACGGGTTTGCGCGAAGCCCGAAGAAGCCAATGCCGCCAGAAGTATCGCCCATTTCATAGTGGGAGGGATGATATCTGTAATCGTGGACTGGCGGCAAATCAAGTCGGCTTATGCCCGCTCAACGGCCAACACTTACTTGTCAGGAAAGTAAAATGCTTCGGGAGCGGGACGATACACTCGAATCATCCACAAGGGACGCCGAAGTTTGCCGGGAGCCGGGGCGGCGCGACTCATTTGCAGCCAGCGGCGATACTCTTCATGGGCCCGATTGGTGTCTACGAAAACATCACCGTATCGATCCTCCGCCCCCGCCTTGCTCACTGTGACTTTTTGATGCCAGCAGTGTTGTCCACTGATCGGGTCTGGCTGGACGGGGAAGGTCAGGTTCTGATGCACACCCGCATCTTCCCAGTGGATACGGGATGAATCGGGGTCGTTGCTTTCGAAGGGTTGAATGCCGTGGATCGTACGCATCATCCATTTTCCGGGCTCGACTTGCTTCAGATCGACTAGCGCCGTAGACCATCGTTCTCCGCCGAAATCTTCTTTCAGACGCCAGCGCCCCAGGTGATGAGAACAGGCAATAATGCCGGGACGCATTCCCTCCGTCGCCCAAACTCTGTCGATGAAATAACCAATGGCGGTTTGAACTCGCACCAGATCACCGGTGACAACTCCTAATCGCGAGGCGTCCTGGGGATGCAACCAGACCGGATTCTTGTGCGAGATCTCATACAGCCACTTCGCATTGCCCGACCGCGTATGAATAAGCGTCGGCAGCCGGAACGTGGGCAGTAGAAGCATCTCGCCTTTGGCGGCATCGATGTTGTCGCGATGGACATGGCTCTTGATGTAGCCGGGAATCGCATGCTCCGGCCAGTGCCAGTCTTTTAGCGTCTTCGAATAAAATTCGAGCTTGCGCGACGGTGTGGGGAAACCAGCGACTGCGTTTCCCTCGACCTGAACTCCAATTGGCGCCCCGTTTTTCTTTACCACTTGCGTCACGGGATCAACCGTGCTCCCCTGCAGCTCTTCCGGCTTGAGAACCTTCCGGTGCAATTCGTACACATTATTTTCAACCAGGAATGCGCCGTACTTCCGCATGTATTCGAGAGCCGTGAGTCCCTCGCCAGCCGCGGCTTGAGGCAAGCCTGGAACGCTGTTCTCAAAGATCCAGCGGTAATATTCGTCGATTCTGAGCTTCTCTCCCGGACGGAAGGGCGACTCAAAGTAGCGTCGGATGCCCATCGATCCATCCGGATCCACACGCCATGACAATTCAATCCAGAATTCGTCCTCCTCCCAGACTTCGCCCAGGCCGGCTTCGCGGTGCGCTTCGTAAGTGAAGTTGAATTTCTTGCCCTGTCTCTCCAGCGCCAGGCGCAGCACCGGTTGCCGGAAACCGATCCAGCGCGCGGCATGTGTTTCCTGGCTCATCAGGTCATGACGCTCGGAAGCATGGCCCATGGGCAAAACATAATCGGCAAACCACGCAGTTTCGCTCCACGTCGGAGTGAGGCAGACATGCCGCTCGACCTTGCTCTCATCGGTCAGAGCCTCGATCCAGCTCAGCCCGTCTGGATTGGTCCACACCGGGTTATAGACGCGGGAAAAATAGAGCGCGAGCTTGCCTCGGCCTTCCTTGAGAAAGTGCGGCAACAGGAAACTCATTTCGAAAAATGCCAGTGGATACTCGCGAGCCCACATCAATTCATTCCACGCGTTGGGCGCTGGCGGCATCATGGGCGGCGTGGGAATGTACTTATTCCAGGCACTGGGAGAAGTTCCGCCTGGAGTTCCCACGGCGCCCACGAGCACAGCAAGGAATTCCAGCGCGCGCGCAACCTGCCATCCGCCGAGATTACCCGCGGCAGCGTTTCGCCAGACATGCGTGCTCAGCGTCGAACCAGCGCGCCCTACCTCCCGCGCGACTTCCACGATCATGCGGGGATCCGCTCCCGACTCTTGGGCAGCAAATTCCGGCGTGTACCTCGCATAAATTTGCTTCAACTGTTCAAGAAATGTCTCGAACGATTGGGACTTGGCCGGATGCTCCTCGCGTAAATACTCATCCCAATTCACCCAGCGGCGAACGAATTCGCGGTCATACAGATCCTCCTGAAGCAGCACGTTGCACATCGCCAGCAGCACCGCCGACTCGCTCCCAGGCCAGGTTGAGAGCCAGTAGTCGGCCTTCGACGCGGTGTTCGAGAGCCGCGTATCGATCACGCACACCTTCGCTCCATCCATTTTGCCGTCGATGATTCGCTGCGCGTGGGGATTGAAATAGTGTCCAGCTTCGAGGTGCGAACTCAGCAGCAGAATGAACCGGGCATTGGAGTGGTCGGGCGAGGGGCGGTCAAATCCATGCCAGAAGGCGTATCCAGTGCGGGCTCCAGCCGAGCACACATTGGTGTGGCTGTTGTGTCCGTCGATGCCCCAGGCGTGCAGCACGCGCTGGTTGTAAATAAGTTCATGCCCCGGCCGCCCGACGTGGTACATGATTTCGTTCTTCCGTCCCTCCTGCAAAGCCAGGCGAATACGTGAGGCCAGATCGTCCAGAACTTCGTCCCAGGTCACCCGCTCCCATTTTCCTTCGCCTCGCTTGCCGGCTCGCCGCAGAGGATACAGAATGCGTTCGGGATCATTCACCTGATTAATCGTCGCCGGACCCTTGGCGCAGTTACGGCCACGGCTGCCGGGATGCGCGGGGTTGCCTTCGAACTTCTGCACCCGCATCTTGTCCTTATCCACGTACGCCAAAAGTCCACAGGCAGCTTCGCAATTGAAGCAAATGGTTGGAATCAGAGAATAGTGTTTTTCGACTCGCTCCGGCCATCGCGCAGGATCGTACTCGATCCAGTCATCCCAACGATCAGTTGGAGGATAGCTGGAGAGTGGTTCGTCCAAGTCCAACGCTTGCGGGTTCAGGGGTAGGTGGTCTTTCATAGATGTCTAATCAGCTGAGCGGAACCGATTGTCCTGCCTTGACCCACAGAACTTCATAACTCCAAACGCCAGCTAAGGCGAGTACAGCCGCTGCGAACTCAATGGCGATTGGGACATCAGACGTCGCTACCATCGCGGCCAGAATAATAGGAGCGACCAGCCCGGCGCCGATGAAGGTCCAAAAACGCAGGCTCAACCGTCCCCTGATCAGCGCTTGCGTAGCAATCCTTGCGTCCTCGCCGATGTGAGGAAGAAAAATCTCGCCGATGATCATAGCCAGATTCACGCTTATTGAAATGAGGAGGATCAGGGTTGCCCGACTCAGGGTTTCGGACGGTGTGCCCATCAGGATCCCTGCAATCAATATCGCAGCCGAACCTGCAACTAACGACTGGACTAACAAGTGCCACAGGAAAAGCGGGCTCTGCCACAGGTCGCGCCCTTTGGCTTGCGCAAAAAGAAATGCCGAATAGCACGCACTGGCAACTGCGAACGCGGCTGCGAACCATCGCAACTCGCCGGGTACGGAGCCGCCAAAAATTCCCAACAGCAACCATGCGACCCCAAGCGCGCCGTAAGCAAGTAGAAAATAAGTTCCAATCACCAGCCAAGAGCGAAAGTTCGGCTTAGTAATAAGGTAGAAGAAGCGGTCGGGACGCTTCAGGTCGAAAATGAGCAGAACTCCGGTTGCCGCGAGGCCGACAAGCGCCACACTCGGGCAAACAACATTGAATAAGGTCGAAGCGGCCTGGTTCGCCAAACTCAGCAGAATCGCCGCCACCAGCAGCACTCCTGCGGCGATCGCCTTCGTCCACAAGTAGGCCGCAATCTTCCAGCCCCAGGGCGCGGGGTGGGGCACGTCATAGACTTCACGTGCCAGGCCGCCTGCAAGATCGATCCCGTTATTTGTTGGTCCGGCTTCGAATGGTTCATCCCGTCGATCGGCCGCGAAATACGTGTCATGCCGTGAGATCCGGCTTGGCTCGAGCAGATCGCCTTCGATGCCGACGTAAAACAGTTTAGGCTGCGTGCCTTTCTGCGGCTTGCGCACCGACACTTTCTTGTTTGCCACGGTGCGACTGACTTTACTGCCAGGGTTATCCAGATCCCCGGCAAGAATCGCCTGCGTGGGACAGACGATCACGCATGCGGGTTCCAGATTCATCTCCACTCGATGTGCACAGAAATTGCACTTCGCGGCGGTGTTGTTGTTGGGATCGATGTAGAGAGCATCGTAAGGACAAGCCTGCATGCAAGCCTTGCATCCGATGCAGCGCCGGTTGTCGAAATCCACGATTCCGTCAGCCCGCCGATAAAGAGCGCTGGTGGGACAAATTTCGGTGCAAGGAGAGTTATCGCAGTGGTTGCATCGCATCACGCCGAAATGCCGCGACGTATGCGGGAACTCGCCCTTTTCGATGTGCTTTACCCAAGTCCGAAAAACACCCACGGGCACCTGGTGTTCTTCTTTGCACGCGACCGTGCACGCGTGACACCCAATACAACGATCCTGATCAATGACAAAACCGTATCGCATCTATGAACGTTTACTCTTCTACCGCCCCGCAAGATTTGCAGCCTCGACATCATAGCTGATTCGCCCCCCGCAATCAGTAACTCGAAGATCACTTTCGCGACACGAACCGTCTAGTCGTGCGGGCGGGAGCAAAACTGCGGTTGCCGCCATGATCCCAAATGATCGAGGTGGCATGCCCGGAGAACGGGGGATAGAACGTGTAGTACAATAAATCGACCAAACCTCAGTCGGGGAGTGGCTCAGCCTGGTAGAGCACCTGGTTCGGGACCAGGGGGTCGGAGGTTCAAATCCTCTCTCCCCGACCAATTCAAATCAAACACTTACAACTTTGTCCGGGAATAGAGGGTTTACAAAAGGGTTTACATTGCCGCAGGCAATGACAGCGTGGGCATAAACTCTCGCCATACGCTGGCGGCAGCCATGCTCACTGCTTCAACTCGCTCCTCCCACCACGTCTTGTTGTAGACATTCTGAGTCACGTCAATGCTGGCGTGTCCCATGTTGTCCCGCGTCACCTCAGGCCGAACGCCAGTACTGCTCATCAGGCTTGAGTGCATGGTTCGGAAACTCCTGAAATCCACAGTTGCGGGCAAACCAAGCTTCTTGGCTGTCGGCTTGAGTTGACGCCGCAGCAGATTACGCCGGTTCACAGGTCCGCCGCGCCGATTCGCAAAAACCAAGTCTTCCGGTTTGCGATACTTCGACCCTTGCCAAACGGCATCGAAAACCGCCCGCAGGATTCCGAAAGAATCCAGCGGAATGCTCCGATGACCAGCATCGGTCTTAGTGTCGTCGAATTCGCCCTCATAGAAGCGCTCTACGACTTCAATGCGGTCGAGGTGAATTCTTCCCCACCGCAACGCGGCAACCTCTCCGATCCGCAACGAACCAACAATCACTAGCGTAACAATGGATCTTGTCGGTTCCGGCAGTCCATCAATCAAACGGCGAATGTCTTGCTTTGCAAGCACGACAGGAGGTTTCCGGGCCCTCTTGCGAGGCAGCCGGACCCCTTGCGTAGGATTCGCCGTCAGCAGACCCCAGGTCTTGCCCTGATTGAAAACAGCTCTCATACAACTGTGCATGTTGCGAATCGTCTTTGGAGCCAGACGAGGAGAAAAAGAGTTGAAGAAATCTTGAAGTTCAATGGTCCTCATTCTTGTGAGTTTCATTGAACCCCATTTGGGCAACAAGTACGTGTTGAGATAGAAGTCGTAGCTGATTCGCGATGAATTCTTCAGCAGCGGCCACATCTTTTCCCTACAGGTTGCCACTAGACCTGCCATTGTTTGTTCCCCGGAGGGGAAGAGTTGAGGTTCGTTATTCCGTCCGTTTGCGGTCTCCATAAACTGATCAGCCA